>RCUH01000055.1_pt1 | contig 206145 bp, 187 predicted proteins | sample 2166191 | NCBI WGS metagenome assembly RCUH01 (sample SAMN09932848, study PRJNA488358) | compost metagenome | feature: garden; material: soil; isolation source: compost soil in an enriched community after 214 h of incubation | place: Germany: Experimental Botanical Garden Goettingen | collected...
AGGAATGCTTGATGAATTTGGCCCCAAAAGGGTTATTGATACACCAATTGCCGAACTTGGTTTTGCAGGTATCGCAGTAGGTAGTGCTATGAATGGTAACCGCCCTATTGTTGAATTCATGACATTTAACTTCTCATTGGTAGGTATTGACCAAATTATAAACAATGCCGCAAAAATGCGTCAGATGTCTGCCGGACAGTTTAGTATGCCAATGGTTTTCCGTGGCCCTACAGCTTCTGCAGGACAACTTGGAGCAACGCACTCACAGGCTTTTGAGAACTGGTTTGCAAACACTCCGGGACTTAAAGTAGTAGTGCCATCTACTCCTTATGATTGTAAAGGATTATTAAAATCAGCTATTCGTGATAATGATCCGGTTATCTTTATGGAGTCGGAACAAATGTATGGCGACAAAGGCGAAGTGCCGGATGGAGAATATACTATTCCGTTAGGATTAGCAGATGTTAAACGTGAAGGTACAGATGTTACTATCGTATCTTTTGGTAAAATATTAAAAGAAGCTTTTATTGCTGCTGATGAACTTGCGAAAGAAGGTATTAGCTGTGAGATCATAGATTTGAGGACTATCCGTCCGATGGATCACGAAACGATACTTAATTCTGTTAAAAAAACAAACAGACTTGTGGTACTTGAAGAGGCTTGGCCTTTTGGTAGTGTAGCTTCAGAAATCACTTACATAGTGCAGGAAAGAGCGTTTGACTACCTTGATGCGCCTATCCAAAGAATTACAACTGCCGATACTCCGGCGCCGTATTCTCCAAATCTTTTAAAAGAATGGCTTCCGAATGCAACAGACGTTGTTAAAGCAGTCAAAAAAGTTATGTATAAATAACGAAATATCAACTATATTTGAAACTTCATCATACTATATGATGAAGTTTTTTGTTTTAAGGATATATGAGAAAAAAGATACTGTTTTTTGTTGGGTTATTTCTTGTGTTTTCGGGCACCCTGTTTGCGCAAACGAAAATAAGTGGAGTTGTACTGGATGATACTAAGATGCCCATTCCGTATGCTAATGTATATTTTAAAGGGAGTAGTGAAGGAGTGATTACAGATGAAAACGGTAAATTTTATCTGGAGTCACAAAACACCTATAGCGAAATAGTTATTTCGTTTGTTGGCTTTGCTGCGAAAGAGCTTAAGCTTGACAAACAAATTACCCATGATATTAAGGTTACTCTTAACGAAGCTCAGGAGCTTAAAGAGGTAGTGTTGTATGCTGGTAAAACATCAAAAAAGAATAATCCGGCGATTGATATTCTGCGAAAAATATGGGAACGCCGTCGTAAAAACGGATTAAAGATGTTTAAACAGTACGAATACGATAAGTATGAAAAGGTTGAGTTCGACATGAACACCATAGATAGCGCCTTTATGAAAAGTAAAGTTTTCAAAGGAATGGAGTTTATTTTTGATCATGTAGATACTTCAAAGGTTACTGGTAAAACTTACCTGCCGATTTTTATTAATGAGGCATTAAGTAATGTATATGGCGATAATGTTGCAAGCAGGAAAAAAGAAGTTGTAAAGGCGAATAAAAACTCTGGGTTTACAAATAACCAACAGATTATTGCTTTTGTGAAAGACCTGTATGCAGACTATGATATTTATGATAATTACCTTAAGTTTTTTGATAAAGACTTTGTAAGTCCACTATCCAGGACGGGTATAAATGTGTATAACTATGTTTTGGCAGATAGTACTTATATAGAGAATAAATGGTGCTATAATATTGTGTTTTACCCTAGGAGAGAAGGTGAACTTACTTTTAAAGGTAACTTTTGGGTAAATGACACCACTTTTGCGATTAAGAAAATTAATATGGCTGCCAGTAAAAGTGCCAATATTAACTGGGTAAAGGATATTTACATAGAGCAGGATTTTGATGTTTTAAATGATTCAGTTTTCTTATTGAAGCGTGACCACATGATGTCTGATTTTGCGATTAGTAAAAAAGAAGAATCTAAAGGGGTTTATGGTAAAAGAACAACACTTTTTAGGGATTATAAATTTGACATAAAAAAGCCGGCAGAATTTTATACAAAGGAAGTCAATTTTTATGATGATAAGATTTATGAACGATCTGATGAGTATTGGGATGAAAACCGATTTGAATCCTTAAATTCTGATGAACGAGGTGTTTATAAAATGCTGGATACGCTTAAGACAGTCCGGAAATTTAAAAACCTCTATAGTCTAGTTTCAACTTTGGGTAGCGGATATTATCAAATAGATAATTTTGACTATGGCCCTATATTTTCATCCTTCGGGTTTAATGATGTCGAAGGAATAAGGCTTCGTACCGGTGGCCGAACTTACTTTGGACAAAATGACCCATGGAGGATAGAAGGGTATACCGCATATGGATTTAAAGACAATAAATTTAAATACGGCATATCGGGAAAATGGATGGTTAATAAAAAAAATCGGGTTATTCTTGCTGCCGGGAACAGACGTGATGTAGAACAAATAGGTGTGAGCCTTACGGCTACAAGTGATGTGTTAGGCAGAAGTTTTGCATCGTCGGCATTATTTGCCAGTGGGGATAATAGCAAGCTTACCAATGTAAACTTCAGTACTTTTTCGGCAGAGATAGAGCCTGTAAAAAACCTTGTTTTCCGTACCAGTTTTAACTACCGTACGTTGCGATCGGCGTACCCTACATTTAAGATGGATTACTATCTGGATCCAGAAGATCCTTCAAAAGGAACAAAAGGTGATATTAAGCAATACGAATATGGTTTAATGGTAGACTATACTCCTGGCAGAAGAACCATTGGCTACGGAGTAGAACGATCTGATGTAGATCTTAACTACGCGAGATTGTATTTAAATTATTCTCAAGGTGTAAAAGGGATACTTGATAGCGAATTTGATTATCAAAAATTACAATTTTATTATCGTCAGCCAGTATTAGTTGGTGGATTTGGCCGACTTTTCACAACGCTTGAGGTTGGGAAAATATTTGGTGATGTACCACTTGGTCTTATGGGTATTGTGCCGGGTAACCAATCATATTTTATCATCGAAAACACATACAACCTGATGAACTATTATGAGTTTGTTGCCGATGAGTATGTATCGCTACATTTTGAGCATAATTTTAATGGAAGACTATTCTCAAGAATTCCTGGACTAAGGAATTTAAATTTAAGGGAAATTATAGGCATAAAAGGAGTGTATGGTACCGTGTCTGATGGAAATAGGAGACTAAACGCATCGAGTATAACTTATCAGGCGCCTGAAGATGTATATTGGGAATACCATGCCGGGGTAGGGAATATTTTTAAAGTATTTAGATTAGATTTTGCATGGAGAGGTAGTTACCTGAATATGCCTGATGCTAATAAATTTGCTATTAAAGGCTCATTTGGCTTCCATTTTTAATAGTTTTTTGATTCACGAAAATGTTGTAAATTCGTGTAAGTATAACCCGTATATCTTCCCGATATGAAAAATTGCATTTTAGGATTGTTTTTGTTGCTAATAATGACAGCTTGCAATACAAAAAATGATAGTAATGCAAAAAATAACAGCACTACAAAAAATGTAGGTGCCAGTTATTATTCTGGGGCAATAGGAACAATCAAGAATGGAAAATATAGTATAATAAATCCTGATGCTATTGAAAGGGAATGGGAAGCCAGCCTTAAAAGAAGATTAAAACTTCATGATACTATTGGGCTTGAGAACCTTGAGATAATTAAGGTTAAAACAACAGGTGATATTGAGGAAGATTGTTACATTCTTGTTGCAAAAACTAAAAGTGACTCAGTTACTATGTCTGCCATACTAGAACATAAAGGCGATGATTTTTACTTTATGACAAAGTATATGAGTGGAGGTAAAGGGTATTTGGCTGTAATCTGTAAAGGCGAATGCAAAACGGGCTGTTACCCGGGTGTAAGGTTACAGAAAGATGATAAATATTTGGTTTGTTCTTCTTGTACAGAATGCGAAAAAATGGATTGTGAGATGTATTAATTGATTATCTTTATATTAATTAACACTTTATTAGTATGATTTTTTGTAATAATATTATATTTTAGTCATACATAACAATCATCTAATTTAATGAAATATACTATGAAATCAATTATTATTAAAAGCCTTAGTTGCCTTTTGTTAGTGGCAAGTCTTTGGAGTTGTAGCAGCGACGCTGCATTGCAGGAAGAAGTAAACGCATCATCTCGTGAGAACTTTACTAAAAAAAATGGAAGTGTTTGGCAAGGTGTAATAGGTGAAGATCGTAATGGTGTGTATGTAATTACAGCTGACACTAATGCTTTAAAATTGTACTTAGAGAGTTTGCTGAAAAAAGATGGACAAAATGTAACGATAGAGACATTAGCAATCGAAAAAAAGACTTCGGGTAATAATCCGGCAGATTCAGCATTTATGCTTATAGGATCTTCCAGAAGTATAGGTGGTAATAGTACATCAATTGGTTTAATGCTTACTTTAGCCAGATATAATTTTACTGTAAGTGCAGAACCTAGAACATCAACAATGTGTAGAGGATGTACCGATGGGTGTAATCTTTCGTACTATAATATTAATGGTAAAAGAGTGCCATATTGCAACGAAAATGGCTGCTCATCTTATAACTGTGAAAAATCAGAAATTGAAATGTAGATAAAATTTTTATATATCAAAAACGCCTCCATAAACGGAGGCGTTTTTGATATAAATTAAATAGTGATGGAGCATACAATTCCTTTATTGATAGAAAAAGATAAAGTATTTTCTTTAATCCTGCAGCAATATGGTATTCCGGGTTTTGTGAGTCGTCCACAGGGCTTTGAGAGTCTTTGTAAAACTATTTTGGAACAACAGGTGTCTTTGGATTCAGCCAAGGCATCCTTTGATAAGTTAAAGAACTTAGTTATAGACTTTACTCCGGAAAAGATACTTGAGGTTACTGATGTTGAATTTCGTAGCTGTGGTGTTAGTCGCCAGAAAACATCCTATTTGCGTACTTTGGCCGAAGCAGTTATTGATAAAGTGGTGGATTTCGATAGCTTTAAAGATAAACACCCTGAACAGGTAAGAGAAGAACTTATCAGAATAAAAGGCATTGGAAATTGGACGGTTGATGTGTATTTAATGTTTAGTTTGGAATCGCCGGATATACTTCCGTTAGGGGATATTGGCATTGTATCTGCGATTAAAGATTTATGGGGATTTACTGCCTTAGAACAGATGGTTGAACATACGCAGAGCTGGAAACCCTACAGAACAACGGCTGCTTTTTTTCTGTGGCATTATTATCTTGAAAAGCGCGGAAGGAAATTTCCTCATTAAATTTTTGTAAACTCCTTGTTTTGCTAAGTTTTTAATGCGTTAAAGCTTTGCATAACAGTATTTTTATCTTACTTTTGCACCCGCTTAATAAGAAATAAAAGATAAAAGATAAAGATGACTGCAGCAAAATTAAAATCGTTTGATGTACTTATAGAGATTCCAAAAGGAAGCAGAAATAAATATGAATATGACTTTCAATTAAAGAAAATACGTTACGACAGAATGCTTTTCTCGTCGATGATGTATCCTGCTGATTATGGTTTTATTCCTGAAACTCTTGCATTAGATGGTGATCCATTGGATGTATTGGTACTGGTTACAGAGCCTACATTCCCAGGTTGCGTTATGGAAGTTAAACCTATTGGTGTTTTCCATATGGCAGATGAAAAAGGTCCGGATGAAAAAATTATCTGTGTACCGGTTTCTGATCCTGTTTGGAACCAACTTAATGATCTTAACGAGATGAATCCTCACTTGTTAAAAGAAATTGAGCATTTTTTCCAGGTATACAAAGACCTTGAAAACAAAAAAGTTGATGTTGAAGGATGGGGTGATGTAAACGAAGCCCGTGAAATTATCGAGCAGTGCGTAGACCGCTTTGCAGCTATAGAAAATAAGCCTGAAGAGTTATTCAGTATTAAATAAGGTATTTCATAATATTATGAATTTAAAAAGCAACATTCTGTTAAAGAGTGTTGCTTTTTTTATTTTGGTTTTGTTACATTTACAATATTAACAACAAACCAAAACTTTATTTATGGATTCAATAATGATTTACGTGCCATTGGTAATGGCCGTTTTGGGACTGCTCTTTATGGCTGTCAAAAGATCATGGGTATTAAAACAGGATGCCGGAGATGGAAAAATGAAGGAAATATCAGATCACATCTACGAAGGCGCCCTGGCCTTCCTAAAAGCAGAATACAGATTACTTACCATTTTTGTTATTGTAGCCAGTATAGCGCTTGCCGCTATAGCCTATATAGTACCTACCACGCATATGCTTATTGTGGTAGCTTTTGTTTTTGGAGCATTTTTTTCGGCTCTTGCCGGAAATATGGGAATGAAAATTGCAACTAAAACCAATGTAAGAACCACTCAGGCAGCAAGAACAAGTTTGCCACAAGCGTTGAAAGTTTCTTTTGGCGGTGGTACGGTTATGGGGCTTGGTGTTGCTGGTCTTGCAGTGCTAGGACTTACTTCCTTTTTTATTGTTTTCTTTCATTATTTTATGGGTGGCGTTTGGACAAACGCTGCTGATATGACTATTGTATTAGAAACACTTGCGGGCTTTTCGCTTGGAGCAGAATCTATAGCCTTGTTTGCCCGTGTTGGTGGTGGTATTTATACCAAAGCTGCCGATGTAGGTGCCGACCTTGTTGGTAAAGTAGAGGCAGGTATTCCGGAAGATGATCCGCGTAACCCTGCAACTATAGCCGACAACGTAGGAGATAACGTAGGTGACGTTGCCGGTATGGGTGCCGACCTTTTTGGATCGTATGTGGCAACTGTGTTGGCCGCTATGGTATTGGGTAATTATGTATTGAGAGATATAATAATTGATAACCCTGGATTTACCGATGCATTTGGAGGTATAGGTCCTATATTGTTGCCAATGGCTATTGCCGGTTTTGGGATACTTTTCTCTATCATAGGAACTTTACTGGTTAAGATTAAAGATAATAACGCTAAAGAAGCACAGGTTCAAAGTGCTCTTAATATGGGGAACTGGGTATCTATCGTATTGGTAGCTATTTCATCCTATTTCCTTATTCAATATATGCTTCCTGAAACCATGAAAATGGAATTTTATGGTGAAGCAGCTAAAGATATATCGTCAATGCGAGTGTTTTATGCGGCACTTGTAGGTCTTGTAGTAGGAGGGGTTATCTCTTCAGTTACTGAGTACTATACAGGTCTTGGTAAAAAACCTATTCTTGCTATTGTACAAAAATCGAGTACAGGTGCAGGAACTAATATTATTGCGGGTCTTGCAACAGGAATGATCTCTACATTCCCAACTATTTTATTGTTTGCAGCAGCAATTTGGTCTTCTTATGCTTTTGCAGGATTTTATGGTGTAGCGCTTGCTGCTTCGGCAATGATGGCTACTACTGCAATGCAGTTGGCTATAGATGCTTTCGGACCGATATCTGATAATGCAGGTGGAATTGCCGAAATGAGCGAACTTCCAAAAGAGGTGCGTACACGTACGGATATTTTGGACTCTGTAGGTAATACTACTGCAGCAACTGGTAAAGGTTTTGCAATTGCTTCTGCGGCATTAACGTCGCTGGCATTATTTGCTGCTTATGTAACTTTTACCGGCATTGATGGAATTAATATATTTAAAGCTCCTGTATTGGCTATGCTATTTGTAGGAGGTATGGTACCTGTAGTGTTTTCTGCATTAGCAATGAACTCGGTAGGTAAAGCAGCTATGGATATGGTGTATGAAGTGAGAAGGCAGTTTCGTGAAATTCCTGGAATTATGGAAGGAACCGGAAAACCTGAATATGGGAAATGTGTAGAGATATCAACTAAAGCAGCTCTTAGAGAAATGATGCTTCCGGGAGTGTTAACAATTGGATTCCCTATTGCTATTGTACTTTTAGGAATGCTTATTTATCCCGATAATAATCAACTTGTGGCCGAAATGCTTGGGGGTTATATGGCAGGTGTTACTGTATCTGGTGTGCTTTGGGCTGTATTTCAAAATAACGCCGGAGGTGCATGGGATAATGCTAAAAAATCTTTTGAAGCTGGTGTAATGATTAACGGAGAGATGACTTACAAAGGTTCTGACGCGCACAAAGCGGCTGTAACAGGCGATACTGTGGGTGATCCGTTCAAAGATACCTCCGGACCATCGATGAACATTCTTATCAAGCTTACGTGTCTTATTGGGCTTGTTATTGCGCCAATATTGGGTGGACATACCGAAGATGCCATTATTACGAACGTGCAGGCTGCAACAGTAATTGAAAAACCTGTGGTAACTGCGCAAGAGTCGAGTACTGAAATTTCTATCGAACGTCAAAAGAATGATGATGGTAACATTACGGCTACTGTAACAGTTTCTACCAGAACAAACAATGAAGAACTAAAAACTGAGCATAAAGTTTTTGAAGGAACCGAAGCTGAGGTTAATGCCAAGATCGAGGCACTTAAAAAGAAATAAATCTGAATTGTAGAATAAAAAATGCCTCGCTATTGCGAGGCATTTTTGTTATATATATTTTGGTGTAGAAATGGATGATTAAAATAGTCCGTTTAATTCTGCATTTATACGGTTTATAATATCGCCAAGATCTTCCGGATTGTCTACAAAATTAATTTTGTCTACATCTACAATTAGTAGTTTTCCTTTGTCGTAGCCTTGTACCCACGCTTCATAACGCTCATTAAGACGGCTTAGATAGTCAATGGAAATTGTGTTTTCGTACTCACGTCCACGCTTGTGAATTTGCTTTACCAAATTTGGTATAGAGCTACGCAGGTAAATAAGCAGATCTGGAGCACCTACAAAGCCTTCCATCATATCAAAAAGGGTTTTGTAATTGTTGTAATCACGATTTGCCATAAGACCCATAGCATGAAGGTTGGGCGCAAAAATATGCGAATCTTCATAAATAGTTCTGTCCTGGATAATGTTCTTACCACTTTGGCGAATTTGCATTACCTGGCTAAAACGCGTGTTAAGAAAATAAATCTGGAGATTAAACGACCAACGTTCCATCTGATGATAAAAATCGTCGAGATAAGGGTTGTCTACCACATCTTCGTAATGAGGTTCCCACTTAAAATGTTTGGCTAATAAACCTGTAAGAGTTGTCTTTCCGGCGCCTATATTTCCCGCTACAGCTATATGCATTATTTGGATAAAGTTATTTTGTACGTGTTAATTTCGGAGTCTGTAAAAATAGATAAAATTTGGGCGGTATAGTGAAAACTTTGAAAGCTTTTTTCAACCAATGCTATCGGACTGCGAGTTTGTTTTTCTAAATTATAGAGGTAAAGCGAATTATCTTTTTTAATTAAAAGTTCGTTTGGTGATAGTATTTGAACCTGATCGTAGTCTGGAATTATACCTAAAGAGCCTACATTTCCAAACAGGTTTACCATAAAACATTTGTTCGCTGTGTCGATCCAATAAAAGTAATTATAATCGTTCTGATAATACTTTATGTTGTCTGTAAAAGGAGGTGTAATTGTTTTAAAGTTGTTTTGGATTAAATCATAAAGTCCCAATTGCTGCGTTGTAATGTCGTAAATCCAAAGTCGGTTTTGAGAGGCCAAACCTACAGCTTCGGCAATGAGAGGCTGGGATACATTTGAAAAGTTAATGCGAGTAGTTTCATTAAGCTGATTATCCAAAAGCACAACGGTATTGAACTTTCTATAAAAAAGCACGATTTGAAGCGGGTTTTGCAAATCCACTTTGTAGATTTCGCCAAGTGAGAGGCTTTTGTATTTTAAGGTTTTATTGTCTTTTTCTTTACGAAATTCATTTTCTACAATGGTGTACTTCCATCCAAAGGCATCTGTGCCTAAATAACGTTGAGGTCCGGCTTTGGCATTTGAAAGAAACTTTACAGGTATGTCGAGCTCCTGTGCATAGGGAGCAGCATAACACAATAGTAGAAATAGCAACAACAATCGTTTCATAATGTAGCCAAAGTACAAAAAATAGACTAATTTAAAAATGTATTATTGATGAAGACTAATTTTGGCTATAAAATTGTGACTTACAATAAGAATATTAAAAATAAACATAAAATCACAGTAACAAAAACAAAGCTCAATAGTCTACTTAAAAAAGACCTAACCTACCTAATACTTACGAATATGAAAAATAAACTAATTTGTCTTTTTACAACCTTATTATCAGTTGTTTCACTGCATGCTCAGGATTTCCAGGGAATGGCGGTGTATGAGTCTAAAACCAGCCTGGGAGATATGATGCCAAAACTGGATAGTAAGGAAATTACCCCGGAAATGAAAAAAATGATTGAGGAGCGTATGAAACATATGTTTGAGAAAACCTTCATTCTTAATTTCGATAAAACAGCCTCTATTTATCAAGAAGAAGAAAAGCTTAGTGCGCCGGGAGATAATGGTGGAATGAAAATGATGTCGTCTTTTTTAGGCGGCGGCGGCAAGCAATACAAAAACATTAAAGAAAAGAATTTGCTTATAGAGAAAGAGATGTTTGGTAAAGAGTTTCTTGTAAGTGATTCGCTCCCTCAAATAAAATGGAAGATGGAATCCGAAACCAAAAAGATAGGCAATTATACCTGTTATAAAGCTACAGCGTCGGTACCGGTTGACCAATCTAATCTTTTAAATTTTAAGCCTAAGAAAGGTGCTGAGGAGGAAATGAAGAAAAAAAGCTCTGAAGAATTGAAGTCGACCAATTTTATGGATATGGTGGAGATGCCTAAAGAAAAAACAATTACAGCGTGGTATACTCCTGAAATACCGGTAAGCCAGGGCCCCGAAAATTATTGGGGATTACCAGGCCTTATTCTTGAAGTAAGCGATGGGAAAACAATGATTCTTTGTTCTAAAGTTGTGCTTAACCCTAAAGAAAAGGCTGAAATTAAAGCACCTAAAAAAGGAGAAAAAGTTACGCAGGCAGAGTTTGCGAAAATTATGGCAAAAAAAATGCAGGAGATGCAGGATATGTATCCTGGAGGAGGAGGCGGCAGAGGCAGGATGAGAATTGGTGGTTAGTCTTTAAGCTCCATTAAAAATCATAGCCATAAGTTTTGAACTATTGTTTTAGTTATTTAACTATAAAAATAGTTTATAAACTAAATTTTTAGTTTATTTGCTTAATCTAAAATCAATCATTATGAAAAAATATTTTATTTATGTTGCTTTATTAGCTATGTTTTCGGGGTATGCACAAGATTTTCAGGGCATAGCCACTTATGAGTCTAAAACCCAAATGGGAGAATTTGAGGCAGAGGGAGGTAATATAACCCCAGAAATTGCGGCAATGGTTAAAGAGCAATTATCTAAATCATTTGAGAAAAAATACACGCTGCGCTTTAATAAAACAGCTTCTATTTACGAGGAAGAGAAGCAACTTTCGAGCGGAGGGTCGATGATTATGCAGGTTGATTTTGCTGGCGGGGGAAAACAGTATAAAAATTTAAAGGACAAGTTGTTTATAACTGAAACCGAAATTTATAGTAAAGAGTTCCTTATTAAAGATTCATTGCCTAAACTGGAATGGAAACTGGAAAGTGAAACAAAAAAAATAGGCAATTATACATGTTATAAGGCAACTATAAAAATTGATAAAAAAACGAAGGAGACTGATGGAGAAGGTGGAGCGGCCAAAGCGGTAAATATATTGGATGCTACGGATAAAGATGTAGTTATTACCGCATGGTATACCCCTGAGATACCTGTAAGCCAAGGACCGGGGGAATATTGGGGACTGCCAGGTTTAATACTTGAAGTAAACGATGGTTCTACCTCGGTGTTATGTTCTAAAATAGTATTAAATCCTAAAGAAAAGATTGAAATAAAAGCTCCTAATAAAGGAAAGAAAGTAACCCAGGCAGAGTTTGCCAAAATTGTAGAAGAAAAGACCAATGAAATGATGAAGATGGAAGAAGGCGGGTCTGACGATAATAGAATGATAATAAAAATTGGAGGATAATTTTTGCTAATAACACTAACACATTCATGAAGAACTTTGTAATTGCCCTACTATTATTTACCTCTGTTTTTTCTTATTCTCAAAATATAAGAATGGAAGGTATTTTAAAAGATTCTACAGGAACATCTATGGAAATGGCCAATGTTATGGCTGTGAATAAAAATACGAATTCGATGGATTCGTATGCTATTACTAATGAAGCCGGGAAATACCAACTGTCTTTAAAAGCAAATACCGCTTATATTATAAAGGCTAGTTATATAGGTTATACCCCTTTTGAGACCACAATTACTACAGGTGCCGAAAACATGGTAAAAAACATTGTGCTAAAACAAGGGGTGGAACTGCAAGAGCTTGAAATAGTTCATGAAATGCCTGTTACTATAAAAGGGGATACTATTGTATATAATTCGGATTCTTTTACGAATGGCACGGAACGAAAATTAGGTGATGTATTAAAAAAATTACCGGGTGTTGAGGTTGACGCTGACGGTGGAATTAAGGTAGAGGGCAAATCGGTTTCAAAACTTATGGTGGAGGGGAAAGACTTTTTTGATGGCGATACAAAACTTGGTGTACAAAATATACCTGCCGATGCAGTAAGTAAAGTAGAAGTGCTACGTAATTATAATGAGGTTAGTCAGCTTAAAGGTGTTGAGAACAATGAAGATAATGTTGCTATGAACATTAAACTGAAAGATGGTAAAAAGAACTTTTGGTTTGGTGATATGAGTGCCGGAGCAAGTATAGGCGAAGGGGAACGTTATGTTGTAAATCCAAAGATATTTTATTATAATCCCAAATATAGTCTTAACCTTATAAGCAATTTTAATAATACGGGAGAGTTACCTCTTACTATGCAGGATTATTTTAAGTTCTCAGGAGGGTTTAGAAACATGATGCGTAAAGGCGGGACAAGTTTTAATATTGGCTCTAATGACCTTGGTCTTTCACTTATGCGAAATAATAGGGCGAAAGAGATTGAAACAAAATTTGGAGCTGCAAACTTTAGCTATAATCCTTTACCCACCTGGACACTTAGTGGCTTTGCGATTATTAACTCCAGCAGAACGGCAATGGAGACTACCAGTCGAAGTGTATTGCTGGATCCCTTAACAGGAGAACCTCAAACGATTCAGGATACGGAGGAAACATCGGAACAAAAAAGTGAATTTGCGATGTTTAAAGTAAGTTCCAGTTATAAGCCCAATAAAAATTTACAATTTGATTATGATGTTTTCATGAAAACATCTAATCAGGAAGAAGGGAATGCCTTATTGTCGTCAGTTACGCCGGGAACTGCACAAAGCCAGAATATTTATACTAATAAAGATCAAAAGCCATTTTCATTTAATCAGAATGCGAATTTGTATTATACGCTGAACGATAAAAATGTATTTGCATTTGAAGCACAGCATTTATACCAGGAAGAAGATCCTATTTATAATGCTAATTTAGGTGATAATCCTTTTCCTGATGGAGGTTCATCATTAGGATTGGGGCTAGATCCTGCGACCAGATATGACATTTCACAAACACGTTTTGTAAAAACAAATAAGGTAGATGCCAAATTGGATTACTATTATATGCTTACACCGAAAAGCAATATTAATATTACACTTGGAGACACATATTCGTTTCAGAATTTTAACTCATCTATCTTTCAAACATTTGATGATAGTTCGAAAAATGAGCTTAACGACAATACCAAAAATGATGTAGATTATATTTTTAATGATCTGTTCGTTGCTGCTCACTACAGGTTCATTACAGGTAAATTTGAATTTAATCCGGGGGTGAGCTTCCACCGTTATAATGTGTCTAACGAGCAATTGGGGACTAAAGTAGAGAACAATTTTTATAGGCTGTTACCTGATTTTTTTGCGCAGTACCAAATCAAGAAATCGGAACGACTTACCTATAATTATTCTATGACAACAGATTTTACCGATGTTACCGATTTTGCAAGAGGTTTGGTTTTAAATAGTTATAAGTCACTATTTCAGGGTAACAGGGACTTGAAGAATGGTTTATATCAAAATCATTCGATGAGTTATTTTAAATATAATATGTTCAATTTTACACAGATATATGGAAGCGTTAATTACAGCCATAGAATGGATGCTATAAAAAACCTTTCTGCCTTTAATGGTATTAACCAGATTGGTACTGTTGAGAATTCTCATTATGCAGATGAAAGCCTTTCGGGATCGGCCGGATATAACAGGAGTTTTGCTCGTTATTATAAGGCTTCATTTAACGCTAGCTTATCATGGAGCAAATACAACAACTTTAGGTTTGATACAGATAATTTAGGTGAGACAGTAAATATTGCCAATTCTGTAAGACAGGTTAATGAGCAATTTTCTCAAAGTTATACGGCGAGTTTAAGCACAAATTACAAAACACTTCCTAATCTTGAAGTGGGTTATTCTGTAACCGTAAACGATTATGCTAATAATAAGTTTTATAACCACAGACCATTTGCTAATATAAACTACTTCTTCTGGGATGCGTTTACTATTACAGCAGACTATGAATACAATCATTATTATAACGACAGTAAAACATCGGATAATGAATATGATTTTTTAAGTGCGAATATTATGTATCGTGAAAAGGATAGTCATTGGGAGTTTAAAGTAGGGGGTACTAACCTTCTTAATACGACTTCACTTAACGATGATAGCTTTAACCAGTTCTCAACCTATACATCACGTTATAGGGTTCAGCCAAGATACTTGTTACTGACAATTAAATATAATTTATAAGTACTTCTATTATTTTGTTTTTGCTTTGGTAAGAACGAAGGTAAATGTTAAAAGGCTGTCATTCGACAGCTTTTTTTGGTTTTTGCCTATTAGATGGCTGTTCTTTATTTAAGATTGAAAATTATTTTTATTTTTAATCGCTGCTGTAATATTTTGTTTCTAAATAGATTATGCAGTTTCGGGTTAAAAACAAATTTATTTTGAATGGACAGATTTATTAAAAGCGTACCGATTATTATTGCGTTAATCTTTATTTCAATAATGATAAGTAGTGGTGAAGGAGCTTACTCTAATATTACTATAGCTGCTTTATGTGCTTTGATTATTTTTATGTTTACAGCTGTAGTTTATATAATAAGAACGCGTCAGAAGAAAACAATGATGATGGCGAATAGCTACTTTTTTGTAATGCTAGGAGCTGGATTACTTACATTTATTGTGCTCTATTCAGGGCTGGAGTATTTTTATTCTTAAAGTAAATAGTAGGCTTTGCCTATATTAAAGATATTTTTGGTAGACGGTCTTTTATAGATATATTTTATATTTAACCGTTTATCGATAGATAAATATTATATTTGATGAAATAATTTAAAAATATAGTTATGGCATCAGATATACAGATGAAAACAAGTCAATTCAATTCATTGGCTTTTGATATAAGAGTAAGCAATCTTGATTTTTTTAGAGGTAAAACGTTATCTAGGGTTTTCACGATAACAAGAGACGACAAAAATTTACCAATGCTTTCTTTTGCTAAGGGAGATGTTCCTGAAGATATTAAAGCAAAGCTTAATGCTGCATTTAAAAGTATATTTATCTAGTTCGAATACTTTACTGGAATATAACAAGAAAGTCCCACCATTGGTGGGACTTTCTTTATAATATAACTTTGGTATTATAATCCAAATGTACTTTTTACTTTATCTACATAGTCTAGTTTTTCCCATGTAAATAGCTCTACCGTTACTTCCTTCACTTCACCATTTGGTGATTTAAAAGTTTTAGTAACAATTTCAGACTTACGGCCCATGTGCCCGTAAGCAGCTGTTTCACTATAAATTGGGTTTCTAAGCTTAAGGCGTTGCTCTATGAAATAAGGGCGCATATCAAATAAGCCTTCTACTTTTTTTGCAATTTCACCATCGGTAAGATTAAGTTTAGAAGTGCCGTAAGTATTAATATAAATACCCATTGGTTTTGCTACACCAATAGCATAAGATACTTGTACAAGTATCTCATCAGCTACACCTGCAGCAACAAGGTTTTTAGCGATATGACGTGTAGCATAAGCAGCACTGCGGTCTACTTTACTTGGGTCTTTACCAGAAAAAGCACCACCACCGTGAGCTCCTTTACCACCATAAGTATCCACAATAATTTTTCTTCCGGTAAGGCCGGTATCTCCATGAGGTCCGCCTATTACAAATTTCCCGGTAGGGTTAATGTGATATTCTATACTGTCGTTAAAAAGGTGAGCATAAGCCGGGTTGTTTTTTACAACTCTTGGAATCAAGATATCAACAATATCCTTTTTGATTTTAGCCAGCATAGCGGGCTCATCATCAAAGTCGTCATGTTGTGTAGAAACTACAATAGCATCGATACGAACCGGTTTGTTGTTATCATCATACTCTAGTGTTACCTGAGATTTTGCATCAGGACGAAGGTAAGCAATCTCTTTGTTTTCACGGCGTAAAGCAGCAAGTTCCTGAAGCAGTTTATGAGACAGGTTCAGCGCTAAAGGCATATAATCTTCAGTTTCGTTTGTAGCGTAACCAAACATCATACCCTGGTCGCCTGCACCCTGGTCTTCTTTATTAGACCTGTCTACACCCTGGTTTATGTCCTGTGACTGCTCGTGTATTGCAGAAAGCACACCACAAGAATTAGCTTCAAACATATATTCACTCTTGGTGTACCCAATTTTGCGAATAACATCACGTGCTATCTGCTGTACATCAAGGTATATTTTAGATTTTACTTCTCCAGCAAGGATAACCTGGCCTGTTGTTACAAGTGTTTCACAAGCTACTTTAGATTCCGGGTCAAATGCCAGGAAGTTATCGATTAATGCATCTGAGATCTGGTCAGCAATTTTGTCAGGATGCCCTTCGCTCACTGACTCTGACGTAAATAAATATGCCATAACATAGTATTAATTAAGCGAGGAAAAGATTGCAGATAGCTAAAGGGGAGTAATCCTGCTTTAGCATTTTTTAATGAGGTTGCAATCAGTACAAATTTTTCCTCTCAATTTTTATTGGGTACAAAGGTATAAAACGTAATCCGAATAAAAAAAGCAGTAATAAGTTTAATTATTGCCCATTAAATAAAAAATAAATGCTTCATACTTAAATGCTCGGCCCTGAAAATGAAAATGTTAAATTTTAAAACTTCTTTGGTCATGTCGAAAATAGTTAGGAAGTTTGCAGCATCAAGTTCGAGAAAAAATGAAATTTAATATTTGTTATACATCTTTCGTTACAATGTGGAAATCATCCGCGGGGGAAGCTGTTGCCAAATTTTAAATTCTTAAAATTATATACACTAAGCCCCTGCCAACAGCAGGGGCTTTTTTTATTTAGCACCATTAAAAATATACAATGAAAACGACAACATCAATTATTATTTATTCCAACATCTGTTTTACATGGATGTGCTACGTGTATTGGTGTTGCCAAAAGAGAACGACTTAATCTTAGTTTTAATTAATGTCAGGTCCTTTTGGTAATCTTCCAAAAGGGCTTTTTTTATTTAATCATCTTTCACTTAACCATAAAATTTAATTATCATGAATTCAAAATCCATCAACGTACTAGGTTACACAGGTAATAACAGCCAGTTTGTAGTAAAAACATTAAACGCAAATCTTCGCATAAGCGAAAATGCAAAATACCCTGAACTCGAAGGGCCTAACCCTTATGAGTATATCCTTGCCGGATTTGCCGGCTGCATCAATGCACTTGGCCAATTGGTAGCTGCAGAGCAGGGAATAGTATTAAAATCATTGCAGATAGAAATTACAGGAAACCTTAATGTAGCAAACCCTACGGGAGAAGAAAGACCAGGTTTCGATACTATAGAAATAGGACTTAAACCGGCATCTGACGCTTCGTTAGAGGCATTGCAAAAATGGTTACGGGAGGTACAGCGGCGCAGTCCTGTGTACGATAACCTGGTTAATAATACACCTGTAGATGTTACACTGTTTAAAGAGTACTCGTACAATTAAGAATATAAAGTCGAAATAAGTTATTTTTTGTTTGTTAAGAACTGCCTTTAGTAAAGGCTAAGGGCAGTTTCTTTTTTAAAAATTAAGTATGCCATGACCGAAAAAATAAATATAGTACTCTTTGGAATAGGAAAATCCGGGAGTGCACTCATCAATAAAGCGTTAAAAAATCGCAAAACACTAATACTCGATAACCATATAGACCTGAGGTTTCCGGTAATTACAAATTCTACTGTTGCCTTTTTTGAAAAGGAAGGAGCTAAATACTCTTGGGAGGCAAACTTTATACAGTTTGGCATTCCGTTTAAATTGGAAGATGTAGTGGAATATGTCCATGCAAATAAGCTGCACAATCTTATAGCGATTGATGCTACGGGGAATCAGGATTTTGTAAGGCAGTATTCCGGACTTATAAGAAGTGGTTTTAATGTGGTTTCTATAAATGAAACATTGGCATCATTGCACCCGGATTTTGAAACTGAAATTTCGCGTACCGCATTTAACCGCGGACTGGATTATAATTTCATCAGTTTACCTGTGGGTAATAAACAGACTGCAGCTGATGAATTGTTTAAAGCCATACTGGCCATTGCAGGAAAAAGAAAGGCAGTAGCCTGATAAAGTTTAATTGCCGGGTTTTGTACTGTGGTTAGGGTAGAACCCGGTTAGTTAAGGGGCTGTGTTAAGAGTATCGTGTCGAGCTAAGTTAAAGCAACTGTGTCTTTGCGAGGAGGTACGACGAAGCAATCTTGTAAGAAAGCAACAGTCTAAGTATTTTTAAGAGATTAGATTGCTTCACTCCATTTTATTTCGTTCGCAATGACGGTATGCATATAGAAAGTCTCTTTTTATTACTTTTAATGCAATCCCTATTTATACATTATCTAATGTATAAATAGCATTTAACGGGAATCCTTCGTCAATTCTGGAAGAATCATGTACAAAACCATTCTTTGTTAAGAGCTTTATGGAATTAACATTGCCTTTTTGCGTATAAGCTTCGATGGTTGAGAGTTTTAAAGATGAAAAACCATAATCAATCACACTGATTAATGCTTCGTTCATAAATCCTTTGCCGTGATAATCGGGAGTTAACTCATATCCAACTTCGGCCATTGTATTGTCATCAGAAAATCTCCAAAGACAAATAAGTCCGATAAATGTTCCGCTGTCTTTTAAAGTAATTGCCCAGTTTACATTCTGTCCTTCATCTACACTGTTATTTATTCTCGTGATCCAGGTTCTGGCTTCAGTTATATTTGCCATTGGAACTCTGACAATATATTTATTTACAATAGCATTAGATCGTTCGAGGTATATTGCGTGATCATCATCCAAAGTTATTTTCCTAAGGATAAGTCTTTCAGTAGCGAGTATTGGGAAAGGATTGAAACGGTTAGTGGACATGATCGAAATAGTTTACTTATTACTATACTCCCGCAATTTTAAAAACAAATACTTTACATTTATTAGGCAGATAGTCTATTGCTCCTAAAACAGATGCAGCATTTTCATTGGGTAGTGTTTCCAGTGTTTTGTCAGCAGGCAGTTTTAAAATGGCTTTTGCAATATTTGTTGCAGTTGTCAGTCCGTTAAAATTATCATTAAACGATTTCTTATCGTGTTTAACACCATTTACATGCCATGTGATACGACTTGATTTTGTGTGAACGTGTTTTAGCCTGCCAATGTGAACCTGTAATTGTTCATTATCGGTATTTGGTTTTTCAACTCTTTTCCAGTAGTCTATTACACCACTTTTTAGCCATTTACCTTCTTCTGTGTTTTCTATTTCAGTTTCATTTCCTATAATAATTATATGAAATTGATTTCTGTCTTCGGCACGCGACTCATTTAAAAAAGATTTAAATGTTTTCATTGTATAATAGTTGTATGATTAATTCAAGTGTTGCGTAGACTGTATACGCATATATTGGGTACAAGTGTACGGATTAACGACGACATCATCATACCCGAAAACAAAATTTGCAAACAACAAATTTATGTTGTTACTTTGCCGTGTTCTTTTACACACTGATTATGTTATCACGAAAGGCAGAGGGAATAGACCCGATGAAGCCTTAGCAACCCTTTAATTATTTATAATTAAAGAAGGTGCTAAATTCTACCAAGCTAAAGCGCGGATAGATAACACACGAAATATTGCTTCTCTGTAATATTTTCTCTCCCATTTTTGATGACATTTTTAAAGTTTAAGTACGACGAACAATAATTGCTTGTCGGGCTCATAACCCGAAGGTCTTTTTTGGCTATAGCTATTTGTTCGTATAAAATTTTACGGTTTACAGGGCAACCTGAAACCTGCAACTTTAAACCTGAAACAAATGTCAATTATATACCAGGCCATAAACGAAAGGATACTCGTGCTCGATGGAGCGATGGGTACTATGCTGCAACGCTATAATTTTTCGGAAGAAGATTTTCGTGGCCAACGTTTTAAAGATTTTCCGCATTCTCTAAAAGGAAACAACGACTTGTTGTCTATTACCCAGCCTAAAGCAATTCGCGATGTGCATTTTCAATATTTTGAAGCAGGAGCAGATATTGTGGAAACCAATACTTTTAGCAGTACTACTATTGGTATGGCCGATTATCACCTGGAAGACCTTGTATATGAACTTAACTATGAATCGGCTAAAATAGCCCGTGAAGTTGCCGATGAGTTTACCGCCAAAAATCCTGATAAGCCTCGTTTTGTAGCAGGATCTATTGGTCCTACAAATCGTACTGCCAGTATGAGTCCCGATGTAAACGACCCGGGTTACCGTGCCGTAACGTTTGATGATCTTTTAATTGCTTACAAAGAGCAGGTAAAAGCATTGATAGATGGCGGTGCAGATATATTACTGGTAGAAACCATTTTTGACACCCTTAATGCTAAGGCAGCTCTTTTTGCCATTGAGGAAGTAAAAGATGAATTGGGTATTGATATCCCTATAATGGTGAGTGGTACAATTACCGATGCTTCGGGGCGCACACTTTCCGGCCAAACGGTGGAAGCATTCCTTATTTCAATATCTCATTTGCCATTGCTTAGTATAGGTTTTAATTGTGCTCTTGGAGCAGATCAATTAAAGCCGTATTTAAAAAGACTGGTTCACAATACTTCTTTCAGTATATCGGCACACCCTAATGCCGGTTTACCTAATGCTTTTGGAGAGTATGATCAGACGGCAGAAGAAATGCAGGTGCTTATAAAAGAATACCTTGATGATAACCTGATTAATATTATTGGCGGCTGCTGTGGCACTACACCAGAGCACATCCGGCTTATTGCCGAAGTAGCCAAAGATTATCAGCCGAGAAAGAGTTAGGTATTGGTTGAAAGTTGACAGATTTTAGTTTAAGGTTTTAGAAATACGAATTAGTAAAATGGAATATACAAAATTAGATGTTTGGACGGAGTCGAGAAAATTAACGAATCTCGTATATGAAATATCCAAACAACTCCCGAAAGAGGAGGTATACGGCTTAACGAATCAAATAAGAAAAAGCGCTGTAGCTATACCTTCGAATATTGCCGAAGGATGCGGAAGCCAGACAGCCAAACATACAATGCATTTTCTGCATATTTCACGCAGTTCATTATTTGAACTGGAAACACAGTGCTATTTAGTATTGGATCAGAAATATATAAACGAAACACAATTTGAAGAGGTTTTTGCACTGATACAATCATGCATGAGACTCCTGAATGGTTTTATAAATTATTACAAACTATTGTAGCATGTTAACCGAAAACTCTATAAATGAATCGTTAACTGATAGTTTTGGCTTGTCATCCGACAGTCAGGAACCATCGGCTAACAGCCAGAAATACCTGAAGTTATCGGGGCTCGAGCCTTTAATAGTAACTCCCGAGAGCAACTTTGTAAATATAGGCGAACGTACCAATGTAACGGGTTCGCGTAAATTCCTGCGCCTTATAAAAGAAGAAAAATATGAGGAAGCACTGGATGTTGCACGTGCACAGGTAGAAGGCGGCGCACAGATTATAGACATTAACATGGACGAGGGGATGTTGGATGGCGTACATGCCATGACTACGTTCCTTAACCTTATAGCGTCTGAACCGGATATTGCCCGTGTTCCTGTAATGATTGATAGTTCCAAATGGGAAATTATTGAGGCAGGATTAAAGGTAACACAAGGTAAGAGCATTGTAAACTCTATAAGCCTTAAAGAAGGCGAAGAGAATTTTATCCGTCAGGCTAAAAAGGTAAAACGATATGGTGCTGCTGTAATTATCATGGCTTTTGATGAAGAAGGTCAGGCTGATACTTACGAAAGGCGTATTGAAATATGTAAAAGATCGTATGATATATTAGTCGATATTGTAGGGTTTCCTGCAGAAGACATAATATTCGATCCCAATATTTTTCCGGTTGCTACCGGAATGGAGGAACATAGAAAAAATGCACTCGATTTTTTCCGTGCTACAAAATGGATACGCACTAACCTGCCTTATGCACACGTGAGTGGAGGGGTAAGTAATGTTTCATTTTCTTTCCGAGGTAATGACAGGGTAAGAGAAGCAATGCATTCATCTTTCCTGTATCATGCCATTAAAAATGGAATGGATATGGGGATTGTAAATCCGGAAATGCTGGAGATATACGATGAGATCCCTAAAGACCTTTTGGAACACGTTGAAGATGTATTGCTGGATCGTCGTGATGATGCTACAGAGCGCCTTTTAACGTTTGCAGAAAATGTAAAGGGTGATGTAAAATCTAACGAAAAGCAAGCTCAGGAGTGGCGTACATTACCTATACAGGAACGACTTACTCATGCACTTGTTAAAGGAGTAGACGAGTTTATAGAATTGGATATAGAAGAAGCAAGGCAACAGGCATCGAAACCTATTGAGGTAATAGAAATTAACCTGATGGCTGGAATGAATGTGGTGGGTGACTTGTTTGGAAGCGGGAAAATGTTTTTGCCACAGGTAGTAAAATCGGCCAGGGTAATGAAAAAGGCTGTGGCTTATCTTTTGCCATTTATAGAGGAAGGAAAAGGAAAAGGATCATCTGCCGGAAAAGTGCTTATGGCAACCGTTAAAGGTGATGTGCATGACATTGGTAAAAACATTGTTGCAGTAGTATTAGGGTGTAATAACTTCGAGATCATCGATCTTGGTGTGATGGTGCCGCCGGAAAGGATTATTGAAGTAGCTGTTAAGGAACAGGTAGATATTATAGGCCTTAGCGGACTGATAACACCTTCGCTAGATGAAATGGTTTATCTGGCTAAAGAAATGGATAAGCTGAATATAAGTATTCCTATTATGATTGGTGGTGCAACAACATCAAGGGCGCATACAGCTGTAAAAATTGCTCCACAGTACCGCCAGACCGTTGTACATGTTAATGATGCATCGCGTGCGGTGACCGTAGCAGGAAATTTATTGAATACGACGACAAAACTGGAATATTCTAAAACTGTTCGTGCAGAATATGATGAGCTTAGAGAAGGATATCTTAATCGCTCACGCGATAAAAACTTTCATAGTATAGAAGATGCACGAAAAAATAAGTTACAGCTTGACTGGGATAATTACACTCCTGTTAAACCAAATTTTATAGGTGTTCAGACAATATATCCTAAAGCTAAGGATCTGGTAGAGTTTATCGACTGGACTCCATTCTTTCAAACGTGGGATCTGCATGGTAAATATCCGGCAATACTTAACGATGAGGTAGTAGGTGAGCAAGCTCAGATATTATTTGCCGATGCACAAAAAATGCTTTCACAAATAGTGGAAGAAGGCTGGTATGAAGCCAGAGGGATTTATGGAATTTTCCCTGCTGCACAAATTAACGATGATGATATAGAATTGTATAATGAAGACGGAAGCAAGAAAGTAACCTTTTTAACTTTACGACAGCAATCACAAAAAACAAAGGGTGCGCCAAATATTGCGTTAGCCGATTTTATTGCTCCAAAAGAAGCAGGTAAAACGGATTACATGGGGGCATTTTGTGTAACCACCGGTTTTGGTGTAGATGAAAGAGCAGCCGAATTCGAGAAGGATCATGATGATTATAACAGCATAATGGTAAAAGCATTGGCAGACCGTTTGGCTGAAGCCTTTGCAGAATTTTTGCACCTTAAAATACGTAAAGAAATTTGGGGCTATGCATCTGATGAGGCATTGGAGAATGATGCCCTTATTAAAGAGCAGTATGAAGGTATACGCCCGGCACCGGGTTATCCTGCCTGCCCAGATCATTTAGAAAAGAATACCATTTGGCAATTGCTTAATGTAGATGAGCAAATAGGAGTAAAACTTACCGAGAGCCTTGCCATGTGGCCGGCATCATCAGTATCGGGATACTATTTTGCGAACCCAAAGAGTAAGTATTTTGGACTTGGAAAAATAAAAGATGACCAGGTTATAGATTATGCCAAAAGACGAAATATACCAACAGATACAGCCAAAAAATGGCTTAATCCAAATATAGCAGATTAACAGTTAATTGTTATTGGAACCTTAGCACAAGTTATAGGCAACCCGAAACTTTAAACCTGAAACAAAAAATTAATGAAAGTTACCGAACACATAGAGAATGCCAAAGGCAAGTCGCTTTTTTCTTTTGAAATTTTACCTCCGCTCAAAGGACAGAATATTCAATCCATTTTTGATGGTATTGATCCGTTAATGGAGTTCAATCCACCATTTATAGATGTTACTTACCATAGGGAAGAGTACGAATACAAAGAGCTTGCAGGAGGTTTACTGGAAAAGAAAATTGTAAAGAAACGTCCGGGTACAGTAGGTATTTGCTCGGCTATCCAAAATAAGTACCAGCTGGATGCTATTCCGCATATTTTGTGTGGCGGATTTACAAAAGAAGATACTGAAAACTTTTTGATTGACCTTGACTTTTTAGGTATCCAAAACGTAGTGGCATTGCGTGGCGATGCTGTGAAAAGCGAAATTTATTTTAAACCCGAGAAAGAAGGTAATCACTATGCCAGTGAGCTGGTTACGCAAATAGAGAGCCTTAATAACGGAATTTACCTGGATAGCGATTTGCAGAATACATCGGCAACCAATTTTTGCATTGGTGTAGCCGGGTATCCTGAAAAACATATGGAAGCACCAAGTATGGATAGCGATATTTATTTCCTGAAACAAAAAATTAAAAATGGGGCATCCTACATTATAACCCAGATGTTTTTTGACAATCAGAAATATTTTGATTTTGTGGCAAAATGCAGAAAAGAAGGCATTACTGTGCCTATTATTCCGGGATTAAAGCCAATTTCGACTAAAAAACAGCTAAACCAGATACCTCATCGCTTTAAGGTAGATATGCCGGATGACCTTATTATGGCAGTAGTTAAGGCAAACGACAACGAAGCTGTAAAACAAATAGGTATTGAATGGTGTACTGCTCAAAGTAAGGAGTTGGTAAAGGCGGGTATTCCGGTGCTACATTACTATTCTATGGGTAAGGCGGATAATATTAAAGCAATTGCCAGAGAAGTTTTTTAGTACATATTATAATAAAGATTAGGCCTGACAGGAATTTTAAACCTGTTAGGCCTTTTATTTTGAGGCTAATAGATTTCCATTATATTTGCCACTCAATTATTTGGATGAGGCACTATTACTTTTTATTATTACTGTTTCCGATACTATTAACCGCACAGGATACTCCTGATGGCAAATATACTGTCGATGCTCAATATTTTTACGGGAATATTATTCCGCATCGAAAATCCATACAGCATCTTATTACAGCACACCCTGATGGGATTGTACTTAGTGTAAATCGCAAAACTTTTGGTGAAAAGGAATGGGAACAAAGCTATAATTATCCCGATTATGGTGTTTCATTTCATTATCAACATATGAAAAATGAAATATTAGGAGATATGTATGGGCTTTATGGTCATTACAGTTTCTATTTCCTGAAGCGTCATCTTATGTTTAGGATAGGGCAGGGTGTAGCCTACAATACTAATCCGTACGACAAGGAAACGAATTTCCGTAATTATGCTTATGGTGCTCATGTAATGCCTTCTACTTATTTTATGCTTAACTATAATAAGGCCGACTTGTGGGAAGGATTAGGTGTACAGGGAGGATTGATATTTATCCATCATTCTAACGCCAGTATGAAGGCACCTAATACCAGTACCAATACTTTTGGGTTTAATGTAGGTATAAATTATACTTTCGATCGTAATGAAAATAATCAGTACATAAAACAAACGACAGATACTATTAAGTATAATCAGCCGATAAAATTCAATATTACATTTAAAGGCGGATTAAATGAAAGCGATGTTATTGGTAGTGGACAGAAGCCTTACTATGCCTTGTCTTTTTATGCTGATAAACGTTTGACCAGAAAGAGTGCCTTTCAGTTAGGTGCTGAGGTTTTTTGGCCGGAATACCTAAAAGAATACATTAAGTATAAAGTAGTAGCATATCCGGAGGAAAATATAAATGGCAATGCAGACTATAGGAAAATAGGTGTATTTGCAGGGTATGAACTTTTTATAAATAACTTGTCGTTGGAAGGCCAAGTGGGTTATTATGTGTATTGTCCTTTTGATTCTACAGGGAGATTGTATCAGAGAATAGGGATGAAATATTATTTTAGTGATATGGTATTTGCTACGCTAGGGTTAAAAACGCATGCTGCAAAAGCAGAAGTAATGGAATTTGGAATAGGTGTAAGGCTATAACGATATGAAGTACAAAATACAAATTACGATTTTTATAGTAGCATTGCAGTTGTTTATGGGCTGTGATAGCGATAGTGCTCCGGAATGCTTTAAGCAGGCAGGAACAATAATTTCATATGATGTTGATGTACCCGATTTTAATTTTATAAATGTGTCATTAGGGGTTGAACTTGTAATTATACAAGGTGATGAAAGAAAAATAACTATTGAAACTGGGAAGAATTTAAAAAATGCTATCACTGCTCAGGTTGTGAACAACGAATTAATGCTAACTAATAGTACAAGCTGCAACTGGGTGAGAGGATATAAATCCACAACAGTGTATGTGACCACACCGCATTTAGAACGAATTTATTCGGGATCGCAGTTTGCGGTAAGATCGGAGGGAGTGTTACGTTATCCAATGCTTTCCTTACAATCGGGGCTTGTTGCCGAGACGGCTTCGGGTACATTTGAGTTGAAAATTGATTCTCAACATCTTACTATAGAGGATAACCAGTCGGCTTATTATGTAATTTCAGGTGCTGTAGAAAACCTCAATGTTAATTTTTATTCTGGTGATGCCCGCTTTGATGGAACTAACCTGATAGCACAAAAACTAAATGTTTTCCAAAGGAGCTCTAACGATATTATTGCTAATCCTCAACAGGAAGTAACAGGCAAAATTTGTTCTACAGGAAATCTGATACTGAAAAATCATCCACCATTAGTAAATGTGGAGGAACTGTATACAGGTAGGGTTATCTATAAATAATCAATTACTTTTTCTGAGTCATTTCCCTGAACACAGTTTCCAGGTTTTTGTTTTTAAGCGAAAGCTGTAGTGTTTTTAAACCGTTATCCTGAGCAAAATCGAATAAAGCCGGGCGCATATCTTTAGCAGTGCCAAAAGTAAGTTCCCATGTAAATCCGCTTGTGTTTTTAGAAGCCACAAGATTAGGTAGTTTTTCTAATAAAGTAGCGTCAACTTGTTTATCGAACTCTACTTCAAGAACCTGCTCCTCATCTTTTACCAGATTGTTAAGCTTTTTATCGGTAACGATCTTTCCGTTATTGATGATAATAACACGGTCGCAAATAGCCTCTACTTCCTGCATAATATGTGTAGAAAGGAAAACAGTTTTATCTTTACCTATGTTTTTGATTAGCTCACGGATCTCTACAAGCTGATTGGGATCCAGACCTGTAGTAGGTTCATCGAGAATAAGTACTTCGGGATCGTGTAATAGTGCTGTGGCAAGGCCTACACGCTGACGATATCCTTTAGAAAGCTCACCAATTTTTTTGTGCGCTTCGGGCGTTAGCCCTGTAAGTTGGATTACCTCTTCTATTCGCGATTTATTTACCTTATATACATCGGCATTAAAAGAAAGATATTCTCTTACATATAAATCCAGGTACAATGGGTTATGCTCCGGCAGATAACCTACTGATTTCTGAACGGCCTTTTGCTGTTCGGAAACATCGTTGCCATTAACAAGGGCGGTGCCGGTATCGGCATTAATAAAAGTCGTGAGTATTTTCATAAGGGTCGATTTTCCGGCACCGTTTGGACCCAGAAAACCAACAATTTCTCCTTTGTTGATTGAAAATGAAATAGCATCAAGTGCTTTTTGCTCACCGTAACTTTTAGAAATATCCTTTACCTCGATTGACATGCCCTATGATTTTGAACAAAAGTAGTAAGAAAATGGTATGGTAAAAGTTTTTTTTATTTTTTTATCGATGAAAGAAAAAAATTCCTATTTTCGCTAAATCAACATCACGAAATGTACAATACAAACTTTTATAACACTTTCTTTTATTTCTTCTTTAGCAGAGGGAAGAGGGATTGTATTGTTATTTAAGCACTGATATAAATAATTATAATAACTAAATCCCGATTCGCGTCGGGATTTTTTTTTGTCCCTATATGAAAACAAAAATAGCAATACAAGGAATAAAAGGTTCGTTTCATCACCAGGTAGCAGGCGAGTATTTTGGCAATGGTACGGAGTTGGAAGAATGTATGTCTTTCCCAATACTGGTACAAAGCCTGGTGCAAAATAGAGCAGGTTTAGGAATAATGGCTTTAGAGAACTCTATTGCAGGATCGATCATTCCGAACTACGCTCTTATCGACCAGAATAACCTGCATATTATTGGGGAACATTATCTTGATATACACATGAACCTTATGGTGCTTAAAGGTCAGAACTTTGAGGATATACAAGAAGTGCATTCGCATCCTATTGCTTTGTTACAATGTGGTGAATTCTTCAGGAAGCATCCGCATATAAAATTGGTTGAAAGTGTGGATACTGCCGAAACGGCTCAACGTATAAAAGATAATCAGTTAAAACATATTGCAGCTGTAGGAAGTCCGATTGCTGCCAAAATGTTCGGGCTTGATATTGTAGCGGCGGGCATACATACTATAAAAAGCAACAAAACACGCTTTGTGATCGTGAAAACCCAAAACACGATTATCCCCAAAGAAGAGATTAATAAGGCATCGATAAAATTTGAGTTGGATGATACTCCGGGCAGTTTGGCAACTGTGCTTAATGTGATGAATAACTGTAAACTCAACCTTACTAAGATACAGTCGATGCCAATTATAAAAGAACCTTTCCACTATTCTTTTTTCGTAGATGTAGTTTTTAGCAAGTACAAACATTACGAGAAAGCAAAGGAAATTTTAGAACTAATGACTACCCATTTTAAAGTATTGGGCGAATATAAAAACGGAAAAGTATGATAGCAGCAGCAAAAAGGCTGGGAGGGGTAACGGAATATTACTTTTCTGCCAAGTTGAAAGAAGTACGCCAGATGATGGCCGAAGGAAAAAACGTAATTAACATGGGGATTGGTAGTCCGGATTTGCCACCCTCTGTAGCAGTTATGGAAGCCATGAGCAATGCCATGCCGGATGCATTGGCACATCAGTATCAAAGTTATCAGGGGTTACCTGAACTTAGAGAGGCCATGGCTGGTTTTTACCGGGAGCATTTTGGTGTATGTCTGGATCCTGCAAACGAGATACTTCCGCTTATGGGGTCGAAAGAAGGTATTGTGCATATAAGCCTGGCTTTTTTAAATGAAGGCGATAAGGTACTGGTACCCAATCCGGGGTATCCTACTTATGCAGCGGCAGTAAAGTTGGCAGGCGCAAGCGTTATTCATTACGAATTATCTGAAACCAACGACTGGGAACCTGATTTTGATGCTCTAGAACAGATGGATCTTTCAGGTGTGAAAATGATATGGACGGGTTATCCGCATATGCCAACGGGAGCTAAAGGCAGTAGGCAGATGTTTGAAAAACTTGTAGCTTTTGCGAAAAAACACAGTTTGCTAATAGTAAATGATAATCCGTACAGCTTTGTTTTGAATGAAGATCAACTGTCTGTTTTTCAGGTAGAAGGAGCTAAAGAGGTAGCGTTGGAGCTTAACTCGTTGAGTAAAACTTTTAATATGGCCGGTTGGCGCGTAGGTATGGTGCTTGGTAATAAAGATTTGGTTGCTACCGTGCTAAAAGTGAAAAGTAATATGGATAGCGGTATGTTTTACGGCATTCAGAAAGGAGCAATAGCAGCTTTAAGGAGTGGTGAGGAATGGTTTGAACAGCTTAATAGCACTTACTCTAAAAGGCGACAACTGGTATTTGAACTGGCAGATGCTTTAGGGTGTACTTACAGTACTGATGTTTCGGGTCTTTTTGTATGGGCGAGATTACCGGAAGGGAGTGTTTCGGCAGAAGCTTATGTAGATAAGATTCTGCAGGAAAGCCACATTTTTATCACTCCGGGAACTGTTTTTGGGAGTGCAGGCGAAGGGTATATTCGTTTTTCGCTGTGTGTACCCGAAACACAAATAACTGAAGCTTTGCACCGATTAGAAAAAGTAGAACAACTAATAGTTAAATTTGCATAATAATGAATACGATAATTTCCGAATTGCCTATTGGCAATACCAAAATAGATAATGTTATGGAGAATAACAGCAACATGAGAAAATGGCTGGATGATTTTAAACTTTCTCATCCTTTAGTGATTGCAGGTCCCTGTAGTGCTGAGACAGAGGAACAGGTAATGCAGATAGCAAGGGAACTAAAAGATAGTGATGTTAGTATTTTCCGTGCGGGTATATGGAAACCCCGTACGCGACCTGGAGGTTTTGAAGGTGTAGGTGCTGTTGGCCTTAAATGGCTGCAAAAAGCAAAAGCCGAAACTGGATTGCTTATGGCGGTAGAGGTAGCCAATGCTACTCATGTAGAGCAGGCTTTGGAGCATGATATAGATGTATTATGGATAGGAGCGCGTACAACAGTTAATCCTTTTGCTGTACAAGAAATAGCCGATGCACTGCAGGGTACTGATAAGATAGTATTGGTGAAAAACCCTGTGAATCCCGATCTTGGTTTGTGGATAGGGGGAGTAGAACGTTTATACAACGCAGGTATTGAAAAGCTAGGTGTTATACACCGAGGTTTTTCTACCTATGAAAAAACAAAATACCGGAATATACCTGAATGGCAGATTGCTATCGAGCTGCAGCAACGTTTCCCAGACCTGCCGTTAATTTGTGATCCATCGCATATTACGGGTAACCGTAATATGATACAACAGGTATCGCAACAGGCACTAGATCTTAATTATGACGGTCTTATTATAGAAACACATATTGATCCGGATAACGCGTGGAGTGATGCTGCACAACAGGTAACTCCGGATGCATTAAAACAGATATTTATAAACCTTAAGGTTAGAAAACAAACCGATCAGGGTGATGATTATAATCATAAGATGGCAGGGTTAAGGATGAATATTGATGAATATGATGCCCGCATTTTGGAGGTTTTGAGTAAACGTATGAAAGTGGCCGACCAGATAGGTGCATTAAAAAAAGAAAAAAATGTAGCGGTACTGCAAAACAAGCGCTGGAGTGAAATACTGGAAAAAATGATAGCTGAAGGCGCAGATAAAGGCCTTAGCGAAGATTTTATAGTTAATATCTTTAAAGCGATCCATCAGGAGAGTATTGTACATCAGGAGAGGGTGATAAATAGCCAAAAATAGAGACTGTTAAGTTTTTTTAAGTTCTTTGACGATATGTGTTATGAGTTGTTTTTGATAGTGTAAAATCTGATTAAAAATAAGTTAAAAGTTTTATTTTGTAAGCTTCATAATGTTAAAATACTTTCGTAGTATAGCGCCTTTAAATTAATCAAAAAACAACCTGTATAAAATGAAAAGAGTAACGTATGTTATTGCTGCTTTTTTATTGGGCTTGGGTAGTATTAACGCGCAAAACAAAATTGAAAGTGTGTCCTTGACACATGGCGTAGAACTACCTGACGACAACCAAAAAATAGTTAAAATTATTGGAGAAGCTAATAACAAGATATATGGACTTGCATTGAAAGGAAAAGAAGATTTTGTGATCAAAATTTTTGAATCTGGTTCTATGAAGCAAATATCATCTAATGAGATAAAGCTGGGTAATCTTAATGATAAAGAGGTAGATTTTGAAGATATTTTTTTATTGAACGGGAAGCTATATGTTATAGGTAGTGTTTATAATAAAAAAGATAAAATTTTTAATCTTGTTGGGACACAGGTTTCCGAAACAGGTGTTTTAAATAAAAACGGTACAATTCTTTTTGATGCGCAAGTTGCTAAAAAGGCCGATAAAGGAGGTTTTTATTTTAAGCAATCGCAGGATGAAGGGGCACTTTTGGTAATGCACACATGTCTTTATGATAAAGAAGATGCTGTGAAATATGAAGTAAAACTTTTTGATGACAATCTTAAAAACCTTTTTACAACTACCGAAAAAGTATCATTTAGTGATGATAAAAAGAAGGACTACAACTTCACTATTTCCGATTTCGAGATAGGATCTAATGATGATGTTTTTCTGGTAATCAATGAAAGTTATAGAGATTCTAAGAAAAAAGAAAAGATCGAAAATTTTGAAATCCATGCTTTTAAGAATGCTAACAATTATACTAAAGAAGTACTGAATATAAATCTTAAAGACAAGGAGATTATTAACTGTACCATGATGGCTACCAATAATAATATTCTTCAGTTGGTAGGTTTTTATTCTAGTGTTCGTGATAATGGAAAATCTAATAAAGAACTTAAAGGGGTATATAATGCCACGATAGATTTATCTACCAATACTACGACTAATGTTAAGTTTAATGACTTTGATTATGCAACCAAAGTAAAGCTTATAGGAGAACGTCGCGCTAAAAAAGGGAAAGACGTTAAGCCGTTATATAATATTACAAACATAATAGAAAAAAATGACGGAGGACTTATAGTTCTTTCTGAGTATCAGATGGTTGTGGTTGGGCAAAGTTCGGGTATTGGCCCTTTAGCATTTACTCCGGTTGTGTATACAAAAAATGAAATTATAGTTACTTGCCTTGGTCCAGATGGTTCACACCAATGGAGTAATGTGGTGCCGAAAGAGCAATCGGCTTCTATAACTACGATGTCGATATGGTTTGGTGCCGGAATGGGTGGCGGTAATTTTACGGTAGGTATGGCTGTAGGTATTCCACTTACTCAAATGGGTAGAGGTCCTGAATATCTTGGTCATATTCCGATATACAGAAATGGTCAGCTTAACATTATTATTAATGATCATGTTAAGAACAAAGGTATTACGGATATTGAAGAGATAAGATCTATGGGGAATTATAATAATGCAGTGCCTTCGCTTTTTGTGTTTGATGACAAGGGAGGCATGAGCAGAAAAGATCCTGAAGAGGTTATAAAAAGTGAATTGCTATTAAGACCGGGCGTGTATTATAGAAAAACGCCAAAAGAATATATTGTTTATTCGTCAAGAAAAAACAAAGATAAGCTAGGTAGAATGGTACTGGAAGATTAAAACATTACTGTAAGATTATATACTGAATGCCGCTTCTTAAAGAAGCGGCATTTTTATTGCTGTTTTTTGATAAATGATAATGCCTGAGATTACTATCTTTGCAAGATGACAGGATTAGTTTATAAATCTACAGGGAGTTGGTACACCGTTAAAAGAGACGATGGTACTTTTTTTGAATGCCGTATTAAAGGCAAATTCCGTATTAAAGGCATTAAGAGTACTAACCCCGTTGCTGTTGGTGATGTGGTGGATTTCGATCTTGATGAAACATCAGATGCTACCACCGGGCTTATCCATACAATTCACGAACGAAAAAACTATATTATTCGTAAGTCGGTAAACCTGTCTAAACAGGTGCATATTATTGCATCGAATATTGATAAGGTTTTCTTGTTGGTTACGATTAACAATCCGCCTACAACAACCAGTTTTATAGACCGTTTTTTAGTTACTGCCGAAGCTTATGGTATTGAAGCTATATTGGTGTTTAATAAGATAGATACTTTTGATGAGACAATGCTGGATGAACAGTTGTTTTTACAGTATGTGTACAGTAATATAGGATATAAATGCCTGAGGGTTTCGTCTACAGAAATGAAAGGTATTGACGAACTTAAGGCAGAAATGACGGGTAATGTAAGTATGTTCTCCGGACATTCGGGAGTGGGTAAATCTACTCTTGTAAATGCATTGCAGCCATCGCTTAATCTTAAAACAAAAGCGATCTCTGTTCAGCACAGCCAGGGACAGCATACTACTACATTTGCCGAAATGTTCGATCTGGATTTTAATGCCAAAATTATCGATACTCCCGGTATAAGGGGATTTGGTGTTGTGGATATGGAAAAAGCCGAATTAGGCCGTTATTTTCCGGAATTTTTTGCGCTTCAGGATCAATGTAAGTTTCATAACTGCCTGCATAAAGAAGAACCGCATTGCGCTATAAAAAATGCATTGGAAAAAGATGAAATTGCATGGTCGCGTTATCGAAGCTATCTTCAGTTACTGGAAGGTGATGAAGAACATTACAGATCAGATATTTATAGTGATGGTAAAAATAATGATGCCGAAGAATAATGAAAGTTGTACTGCAAAGAGTTAGTGAAGCATCGGTAACAATAGAAGGTAATAAGGTAGCAAATATCCAGACAGGATTGCTTGTTCTTGTGGGAATTGAAGATGCCGATACACAAGAGGATATTGACTGGCTGGTTGCCAAAATAGCTAAACTCAGGATTTTTGGTGATGCTGATGGTTTAATGAACCTATCGGTACAGGATATAAATGGCGATGTTATTGTGGTGAGCCAATTTACACTTCATGCTGCTACAAAAAAAGGTAATCGTCCATCTTACATCAGGGCTGCAAAACCAGATATTGCAATACCGCTTTACGAAGCTTTTATAGTAGCCATGGAGCAAGAACTTGCTAAGAAAATACAAACTGGTGAGTTTGGTGCAGACATGAAAGTTTCTCTTATAAATGATGGCCCTGTTACCATAATTATCGATACAAAAATTAAACAATAAAAATCTTAAAATCATGTGAAATTCGATTATTTTTGATGAAAATTGATTTAACATGATTTTAAGATTTTTATTGTTTTTGACGTTGGTTTTTCAGTTAAATGTAAGAGGTCAGAATAATTTATCAATTTCGTCTATTCCTGAGGGGCTGAAAGAAAATGCTAATGCTGTTGTTAGGCTCGAAAAAACAGATATTGTTATATCGTCCAGGAAATCCATGGTAATTAATAAAACAAGAATTGTATCGGTCCTTAATCAAAAGGGACTTGATGATATTGATGCATATGAATATTTTGACAATTCTACAACTGTAAAGTCTGTTGAGGCAATAGTTTATAATGCATTTGGAGAGCAAATAAAAAAAATAAAACGTAAGGAGTTTAAAGAAGTTTCGGTTTCGGGAGGAGCAATTGCGAGCGATAATAAACAACTTTACCTTGACTATACACCAGTGCAGTACCCTTTTACGATTGTTTTTACAAGTGAAAAAGAAACTTCTACTACTGCTTTTATACCAATGTGGTCTCCTGTTGAAGGCTTATATGTAAGTACCGAGAAATCGACTATTTCTATTACCTGTAACCCTGCTCTGGGGTTTAAATACAAGGAATACAACTTTGGAAGTATGCCTATTGTTAAACAGGAAAATAATAATGTACTTACTCTAAGTGCAGAAAATGTGCCATCCCTTAAGAACGAAGAATATTCTCCATCTTACATAAAAATTATACCTCATGTACTTTTTGGAATTGAAAAATTTCATCTTGAAGGAGTAGACGGTGAAGCTGTAAACTGGGAAAGTTTTGGTGCATGGATGTATAATAACCTTTTAACAGGTACGGATGAACTACCTGTAGAAACACAAAATAAAATAAAGGGACTTGTTGGGGATGAAAAAGACCCATTAAAAAAAGCGAAAATTGTTTATGAATATGTTCAGAGTAAAACCCGGTATATAAGCATACAATTAGGGATAGGTGGGTGGAAGCCTATGCTTGCCAAGGATGTAGACAGGTTAGGTTATGGTGATTGTAAAGCACTTACGAACTATACCAGGGCATTGCTTAAGCTTGTTGGTGTTGAGTCTTATTATGCTATTATATATGGAGATAGGAGTAAACGTGATATTCGTGAAGATTTTGTGTCGATGCAGGGTAACCATGTTATACTTGCAATCCCGGATAATAATAAATTAGTTTGGTTGGAATGTACCAATCAGGTACTGCCGTTTGGTTACCAAGGTGATTTTACGGATGATAGAATGGCTCTTTTGGTAAAACCGGAAAAAGGGGAGCTTGTAAGAACAGAAATATACAATGCCGAAGGAAATACACAAATATCCAAGGGGGCTTATAATATATCTGAAGATGGAGCTATTTCGGGAGGAGTGTTAGTAGCCTCTAAAGGAATACAATATGGTGCTAAATATTATTTAGAAACCAGGTCTAAGGATGAAAAAGATCAATTTTATAAATCGGTTTTTTGGAATATTAATAATTTAAAATTAAAAAAGACCGCTATTAAAAATGATAAGGATAATAAAGAACTTGTTGAAGATATAGTTCTGGAAGCAGAAGGTTATTGCAATAAAAATGGTAATAAAATAATGTTTGCTGTTAATGCTTTTAATCAGCTTTCGACAGTTCCTCAAAGGTATCGTAACAGGATAAATCCTTTTGAGATAACTTATGGTTTTTTTGATACTGATGAGGTAACAATCGATTTTCCAACAGGATTTACTTTAGAGGCAAAACCGGAAAATATAACTATATCTGAAAAATTTGGGGAATACAAAACGGAATATATAATAATTAACCCTACCCGTATTCTTTATAAACGCTCATTACTTATAAATGAAGGTTATTTTGATAGTAAAGAGTATGAGGGTTATAGGATGTTTAGAGAAAAAATTGCACGTAATGATAATGCTAAAGTGGTTTTAGCAAAAAATAATTAAAAAATGCTTAAACAATTACTTTTAAGTATCTTATTGGTTTTTAGTTTTTCGGTTTTTTCGCAAGGAAACAAACTTGAAAAAGTTAGTAAGGAAGAACTTTTAGAAAAGATCCATGTTAAAGATACTGCTGCTTCTGCTGCAATATTGTATAAGAAAGGGAAAACATATTTTGAAATAAGCAATCGCTACTGGATAATGGTTACCGAGGTATATACCCGTATAAAAATTTATAAGAAAGAGGGATATGAATATGCTAATGGTGAAATAACTTTTTATTCCGGAGACAAAAAAGCGAATGCAACTTTTGTTGAGGGGAATACATACGATTTGGTTGGAGGCACAATAGTGAAAACAGGTTTAAAACCGGAAGGACAGTTTGAAGAGTATCCATATGAAGGTTTTACTACAAAAAAAATAGTTTTACCTAACGTGAAAGAGGGCAGCGTTGTAGAATATAAATATGTTATCAGGACTCCATATTTTACTAATCTTGAGGATTGGTATTTTCAATATGACATTCCTGTAAATAGTATAATATATGAGGTGAAGATACCTGCTTTTTTTAACTATAATATTTATACCAAAGGGAACCAGAAAATAAGTAATCTGCAATTAAAGCCGGAAAGGAATGATAAGATTGAAGGAGATGAAACTACTTATATATATGAGACAAGTGATGTAAGCGCTTTTAAAGACGAAGGATATATAAACAATAAAGAAAATTACATATCGATGCTTAAGCATGAGCTAGCCTCTGTACACCTACCTAATACAGAACCGGTGTATTATGCAAATGATTGGACTACTGTTGCAAATAGTATATATGAGAATGAAAATTTTGGAAGGGAATTGCGATTTAGTTCTTACTTTGAAAAAGATGTTGATGTAGTTATAAAACCGGAAATGTCTGCCAAAGATAAAGCAGCAGCCATTTTTGAGTTTGTTAAAGCAAGAATGAACTGGAACGAAAAGAATGGTTATTTATGTAAGCAGGGCGTAAAAAAGGCATATGAATCAAGACAGGGAAATGTAGCAGAAATCAATCTTATGTTAACAGCCATGTTGCGATATGCAGGATTTAATGCAAATCCGGTACTAGTGAGTACACGTGCCAATGGTGTAGCAATTTACCCAACAAGAACAGCTTATAATTATGTGGTTACGGCTGTGGATGTTGAAAATAATGGAGAGGTTATGCTGTTGGATGCTACAAGTAAATATGCGCTGCCTAATATAATGCCTACACGCGCTTTAAACTGGAATGGGCGTATGATAACGAAGAATGGTAAAACGGCAGAGATTAATCTGATGCCAAATGCCAATTCTAAGGAAGTGGTACAAATGTCTGTAGAAATGGACAAAGACGGAAAAGTATCTGGTAAAATAAGAGATCAGTATTACGACTATTATGCTTATCGTTTTAGAGAGAACCATTCGGAGAATAGCAAAGATGCAAATATGGATAGGCTTGAGGCATATTATAAAGGTATGATAATAACCGATTATACTACGTTGAATGCAAAAGATTTAACCAAGCCGGTTACTGAAGAATATAGCTTTTCACACGATGGGGTTATTGATATGATAGGGGGTAAGATTTTTTTTAACCCAATGTTATTTTTTGCACAAACGGTTAATCCTTTTAAAAGTGAAAAGAGAGAATATCCGATAGATTTTAATTTTCCCAGACAGGATAAATATCTCATTAATATAAAACTTCCTGAGGGTTACGCGGTTGAAACTCTTCCCGCACCATTATCTTTAGTGATGGAGCAAAATATCGGAAGCTTTAAATATAACATTGTTAATAATGGGGGGCACTTACAACTTAGTGTTTCTTACGATATTAACTATGCTAATGTATCGCAGGATTATTATGGGACCATTAGAGATTTTTATAAAAAAATGGTAGAAAAGCAAACCGAAAAAGTAGTACTAAAAAAAACATAATTTAAGGATCTTACACTAACAATAATATGAAATTGATAAAATATATAGGGCTGTTTTTATTGACAAGTTTTTACGCTGAGGCTCAAAAATATGAATTGGGCGAAGTTACAAAAGAAGAACTTGAAGAGAAAAATCACCCAATAGATCCTTCAGCCGGTGCGGCAATTCTTTATAGCAAAGGACAGAGTTATATGACGTATTCCGAAAGTAATGGTTTTGATCTTATTACTGAGGTTGAGGTGAAAATAAAAATATATAATAAAGAGGGATATAATTGGGCAAACAAAATAATACCATATTATAGTTCCGATAGTGATAGAGAGTCTGTTGATGTTAGTAAGGCCATAACTTATAACCTTGTAGATGGTTCTATTAAAAAAACAAAACTAAAGAGCGAAGGTGAATTTACCCAAGAAGCAAATAAGTATTGGAAACATAAGAAAATTGTAATGCCGGATGTTAAAGAAGGTAGTGTTATAGAATATAAATATACTGTAAGATCGCCTTTTATTCATGTATTGCCCGAATGGAAATTTCAGGAAACAATTCCTGTAAATCATTCTGAATATGTAACGAAAATTCCGGAATATTTTGTTTTTAATCCTAATTTTAGAGGGTATCTCGCTCCTAAGGTTAATAAAACCCAAAGCAACAAAGCATATAATTACTCTACTAAGGAAAGGAGTGAAGGACGTGTTGTTTCGACTCAATTTACCAACAATAAGATCGAATTTATCGAGCATGTAACCAGTTATGTTTTAGATAAATTGCCCGCAATGAAGGACGAAAGTTATGTGAACAATATTAATAATTATAGTGCTAGTGTTGAACATGAGTTGTCTATGACACGATATCCTAATACTCCTATGAAAACATATGCAACAAACTGGGAGGATGTGGTAAAAAGCATATATGACAACGATAATTTTGGCCCGGAACTTAAAAAAACAGGGTATTTTGAAAAAGATATTGATGCGTTAATTGCAGGAATTAATAATCCTATGGAAAAAGCAACAGTTATATTTTCATATGTAAAGCAACGTATGAATTGGAATGATTATATGGGATATCATTGCGATTTGGGAGTAAAAAAGGCTTATAATGAAAAAGTGGGTAACTCTGCAGATATAAATTTAATACTTACTGCTATGATGCGTTATGTCGGTTTGGATGCAAATCCGGTTTTGGTAAGTACACGTTCTAATAAAATTGCATTATTTCCTGCCAGAACAGCTTTTAATTATGTGATTACGGCAATACAAATAGACAATAAGATTGTTTTATTTGATGCCACATCAAAATCTGCGATGCCAAATATCTTGCCTACCAGAGCTCTTAACTGGATGGGCAGACTAATTAAAAAGGATGGAACATCTCTTAGTGTAGATTTAATACCCAAGTTGGTTTCTAAGGAGATTGTGAATCTTTCTGTTAATTTGGATAAGGATGGAAAAATATCAGGTAAAGGAAGAGACCAGTACTATGATTATAATGCTTATCGTTTTAGAGAAAATTTGGCAGTGACTACTAATGAAACTTATGTAGAAATGATGGAAAAACATTATAAAGGGATTCAGATAAATGACTACAAAGTTATAAATGATGATCCTTTAAAACCAGTTATGGAAGAGTATGATTTTGTACATGATGGCCTTACGGATGTTATAGGAGATAAGATTTATATGAATCCAATGCTTTTCTTTACTCAGGAGGAAAATCCATTTAAGCAGGAAAGGAGGGAGTACCCAATAGATTTTGTATTCCCTCATCAGGATAGATATATGATAAACATTACGATTCCTGAAGGATATGTTATTGAATCTTTGCCTGCATCTCTTGCTCTTACAATGGAGGAAAATATGGGAGGATTTAAATATCTTGTAGGGTCACAAAATAATATGATACAAATAGGGGTAACTATCGATATTAATCAGGCTAACATTTTACCAGTTTATTATCCCACATTAAAAGATTTTTATCAAAAAATGATAGAGAAACAAACTGAAAAAATAGTACTTAAAAAAGTTTAGAATGGATATTAAAAATGCACAACTGGACGTAGACAACTGGATTAAGGAGCACGGTGTACGCTACTTTAATGAACTTACAAATATGGCACAACTTACCGAAGAGGTAGGCGAAGTTGCGCGTATTATTGCCCGCCGTTATGGAGAGCAAAGTGAGAAAGAAAGCGATAAAAACAAAGACCTTGGCGAAGAACTTGCTGATGTGGTTTTTGTGGTTTTATGCCTGGCAAATCAGACTGGGGTAAACTTACAGGAGGCATTCGATAAAAAAATGGATTTAAAGTCTAAACGCGATCACGACAGGCATCATAATAACGAAAAGCTAAAATAACATTTGTTACTTCGTGTAATTTCAACTAAATTGAGATATGAAACAAAAAATAGCACTCTTTGTTAGTGGTCTAATTATCTATTTCATATTTGGCCTTATAATGATATTTATTGCAGGCGATGATTTGCCAAATAAATGGATGTTTTTAGGGATATGGACTATAAGTATGTCGCTTGCCCATTTTTTTATAATAGAACCACTAAAGGCACGAATGTACAGGAACAAAGCAAAGCGACAAAAATAATCTGCATTTATAATTATGGATGTTCAACTCCAATTACAGGGTACTGTAAACAGTATCGCTATTACAATAACAGGATCTAAAAGCGAAAGTAACAGGTTGTTGCTTTTACAGGCACTTTATCCGAATATAAGAATACACAACTTATCCAAATCGGATGATAGTGATGCTATGCAAATGGCATTATCGGGTAACGAAAAAGTCGTAGACATTCACCATGCAGGTACTGCTATGCGTTTTTTAACTGCATATTATGCAGTAAAGGAAGGATCGGAAGTTGTTTTGACGGGTTCGTCCAGAATGAAAGAACGCCCTATTGGTGTATTGGTAGATGCGCTGAAAAGCCTTGGTGCAAAAATAGAATATGTAGAAAATGAAGGTTTTCCGCCATTAAAGATTACTGGGCAAAAATTAAAAAAAAGTGAAGTTTCTATAAAAGCAGATGTTAGCAGCCAATACATTTCGGCATTGTTATTAATAGCGGGCAGGCTTGAAAATGGGCTAGAGCTTACCCTGGATGGCGAAATTACATCGCGCCCCTATATCGATATGACATTGTCTTTATTGGATGAAATAGGTGTCGAAAATCATTTTGAGGGTAATGTAATTAGAATTGCAGCAACATCAGAAATTGCAGAGCAAAAAACGAGCGTAGTAGTAGAAAGCGATTGGAGTTCGGCTTCTTATTTTTATTCTATTGTTGCATTGGCTACCCAAGGAACTAAAGTAACATTATCCAGCTATAAAAAAAACAGCTTACAAGGTGATAGTGCATTGGCTGATATTTACAAACAGTTGGGAGTTGAAACAGGCTATGCTGAAAACAGCATAATACTGAGCAAGATAGAAAACTTTAAACCTGTTGCTATAAACCTCGAACTGAACAATACCCCGGATATTGCACAGACTATTGCTGTAACTTGTTTCGGACTTGGGATTGGTTGCGAGTTAACAGGTTTACATACGCTAAAAATAAAAGAGACTGACAGATTGGAAGCACTTAAAACCGAAATGGAAAAATTGGGTGCTAAAATATCGGTTACTAACAATAGCTTGATACTTAAAGCCTCAGGCATTCCAAACAAAGATGTGGCTATAGCTACATATAACGATCATCGTATGGCTATGGCATTTACTCCGTTAGCTATTAAAACATCAATAATAATTGAAGATGCGGGAGTTGTGTCGAAATCGTATCCTGCTTTTTGGGATGATCTTTCAAAATTAGGGTTTTCTGTGAGCGAGAAATAAGCTGCCTGAAGGGCTGGTTTTATTGATGCATTTCATTATTATTATAAATATATCGCAAAACACTTGACAACGCCTATGCGACGATAGTATATTTGCACCAAATTAAAAATTAGGCATGGAGTAGGCTCTTTGGCTATTTTATGTTCCTTACTTAGAAAAAACAAAAACACTACATGAAATTATCTAACTTCAATTTCAATTTACCTAAAGAACTTTTGGCCGAATTCCCTGCAGAAAATAGGGACGAAGCACGCCTTATGGTAATAGACAGGAAAACAAACACCATTGAGCATAAGCTTTTTAAAGATGTACTCGATTATTTTGACGAAGGTGATGTAATGGTGCTTAATAATACTAAAGTTTTCCCGGCACGTCTTTATGGTAATAAAGAAAAAACTGGTGCAAGAATAGAGGTTTTCCTTTTAAGGGAACTTAACTCTGAGCAGCGTTTATGGGATGTATTGGTAGATCCTGCTAGAAAAATAAGGATAGGTAATAAATTATATTTTGGTGACGACGATTCTCTTGTTGCTGAGGTCATTGATAATACTACCTCTCGTGGAAGAACGCTACGTTTTCTTTATGATGGTTCGTACGAAGAATTTCGTAACAAACTAACGGAACTGGGAGAAACTCCTATACCTAAATACATCAATAGAGAAGTGGTGCCTGAAGATGCTGAGCGTTACCAAACAATTTATGCTAAGGAAGAAGGAGCTGTTGCTGCGCCAACTGCAGGGCTTCACTTTTCTAAACACCTTCTTAAAAGATTAGAAATTAAAGGAATTGATTTTGCTGAAATTACACTTCACGTAGGTCTTGGTACTTTTAACCCAGTTGAAGTTGAAGATCTTTCTAAGCATAAAATGGATTCGGAAGAGCTTATCATCAGCCAGGAGGCTTGTGATATTGTGAACGGAGCTAAGGTGAAAAAGAAAAAAATATGCGCTGTAGGAACTACTACAATGCGTGCTATGGAAAGTTCTGTATCATCAGCAAGAACACTTAATCCATATGTGGGCTGGACAAATAAATTTATTTTCCCTCCATACGATTTTAGTGTTGCAGATTGTATGATTACAAATTTCCATACACCAAAATCTACACTGCTTATGATGATCTCTGCCTTTATGGGCCACGATCTTATGCGTAAGGCGTATGATGAAGCTATAAAAGAAGGCTACCGTTTTTACACTTACGGTGATGCCATGCTAATATTATAATACTTTGGTATTAAAAACAAAAAATCCTGCCCATAAGGCGGGATTTTTTGTTTGCAATTTTCATTAATTGCTTATTTTTACGGTCAACAAACAAACTATAATGGATTTTCAAAATACGCGAGAATACGCACAACAGCTTGATGCCAAAGATAAATTGGCAAAATACAGGGATGAGTTTCATTTTCCGCACGTAAATGGAAAACAGGTTATTTACTTTACAGGTAACTCTCTTGGACTTCAGCCAAAAAGAACAAAAGCTTATGTAGATGAGGTTATGGATGACTGGGCTAAACTGGCTGTAGAAGGTCATTTTTATGCTGATAAGCCATGGTGGGATTATCATGAACGTTTTGCAGAACCATTAAGTAAAATAGTAGGTGCATTACCTTCTGAGGTTACTGTGATGAATACATTAACGGTAAATCTGCACCTTATGATGGTTAGCTTTTACCAGCCAACAGCAAAAAGGTTTAAGATTATATGTGAAGAAAAAGCTTTTCCGAGCGATCAATACATGATTAAAAGCCAGGTACGTTTTCATGGTCTTGAACCAGATGATGTTATTGTAGAGATAAAAAGGAGAGAAGGCGAACACAACATTCGTAAACAGGATATTTTAGATAAAATAAAAGAGGTAGGCGATGAGCTTGCTCTTGTTTTAATTGGTGGTGTAAACTACTATACAGGGCAGGTTTTCGATATGAAAACGATTACTAAAGCGGGCCAGGATGCTGGTGCTTATGTAGGATGGGATCTTGCTCATGCTGCAGGTAATATTCATTTGGAACTGCACGATTGGAATGTAGACTTTGCTGCCTGGTGTAGTTATAAATATATGAATTCGGGTCCGGGTAATGCATCAGGAGCTTTTGTTCATGAAATGCACCATAATGATTTGGACCTTCCGCGTCTTTCGGGATGGTGGGGGCATAATAAAGAGCGCCGTTTTTTAATGGAGCCTAATTTCGATCCGATCAGAGGGGCAAACGGATGGCAGATAAGCTGTCTTCCTGTATTGTCACTTGCTCCTTACCTGGCATCGGTAGAGATGTTTGATGAGGTGGGTATGCCGGCACTTATTCAAAAAAGAGACCATATTACAGCTTACCTGGAGTTTGTTCTTCATGAAATAGATAGAGAAGTAAAAGGAAATTTCGAGATCATTACACCAGCTGAGCCATTAGAAAGAGCATCGCAGATATCGGTGTTTTTACATGGAGAAGGAAGATCGTTATTTGACTATCTTATGAAAAACGGTATAATTACCGACTGGAGAGAACCTAACGTAATCCGATTGGCTCCGGTTCCTTTATACTGTTCTTTTGAAGATATGTATGAGTTTGGCCAAGTACTTAAACAAGGTATTTTGTCACATAAAAAATAGTTTAAAAGGGAGCATTATTGCTCTCTTTTCTTTTTATATCTGTATCTACATAAGGATAATATAAAGGAATTGGCTATTTTGCAGTCTGATAATCCTATATCTCTTTTATGGATGTTTTTGTGTTTTCTTTTATTGCAATTGTATTAGTATTTATCGTTTTTAAAAGGATAATTGAACCTACCTATATGCTTATTTTTAATAAGCCTATATATGTTCATTTTTACCTGTTTCCTAAAAAACTGAATGAGCAAAAAAAAGAAATACTAAGGCGTGATTTTAAATTTTATCGTGATTTATCGGCTGCAAGAAAAGGTTATTTTGAACACAGAGTACATTGTTTTATTGACAGATATACTTTTTTAGGACGTGGCGGTCTTGAGGTAACCGATGAAATGAAGCTTAAAATAGCAGCAACCGAAGTGATGCTGACTTTTGGGATGCGTAGCTATTTGCCAACCGTTTTTGAGGGTATTATTATTTATCCGGATGTTTTTGAATCGGCCAATGGTAATATGCATAAAGGGGAGTTTAACCCTGCTGCCAAAGCAATTGTTTTTTCGTGGAAACATTTTATGCAGGGACTAGAGTTTGATAATGACAACATAAATTTGGGGCTGCATGAGTTTGCCCATGCCATACATATGGATTCGCGGGTAAAACGTCGTCCGGGATCATCGGCTATTATTTACAGTGATATGTTTGACGAAATTATGAAGTACATAAGCAAGGATGAAAACAGGCTGCGACTTAAAGATATTAATTATTTTAGGAGTTATGCCTATACCAATTCTTATGAGTTTATTGCTGTAATGCTGGAGTACTTTTTTGAAACGCCTAAGGATTTTAAGCAAAAGCTCCCGGAATTATATAATATGGTAAAGAAAATGATCAACTTTAAGGAAGGGTAAGATTTTTTCTGAGTTTTTCGACTTCACTGCGTTTCGCTCAAAAAGACGGGGCTATCTGAAAACAAATAAATAGCTTATGAAAAGAAGCATTACATATTTACTTTTACTATTTGCTGTTTCGTTTGGGTATAGCCAAAAAAGTTATACTGTATCGTTTAAAGAATTGGAACAAAAAATGGCACAACAGCCGAGAGCAATCTTAGTAAAGATGTATGCCGACTGGTGCACCATATGTAAAATACAGGATAAGCAAATTGAGAAAAATGATAGTTTACAACAAATTTTAAGCAATAACTATTATTATCTCGAGCTTAATGCAGAATCACGTGAACCCATTGCCTTTAATGGGACAGTATATAAATTTATACCTCAGGGAACCGGAGGATTGCATGAACTCGCTTCTCAGCTTGGTGAAGCTAAAAGCTCTTATCCAGCGTGGGTGCTTTTATCACCAGATTATAAAATAATAGCCCGTTATAACGGGCTACTCAAAAGCAGTGAATTAATCGAGCTTTTATATTTTGGGAAATAATTATTTTATGATCGATACGGGTTCCTTGTTTTCGTTAATGGCAACAAAAGTAAAATTACCTGTTATTGCTTTTTCACGTTCCAGCGAGTACATTTTTTCTACATAAATTTCTACATGTACCTGTAAACTGGTATTACCAATATGTGTTACTTTACCAATCAGTTCGGCAAAAGTACCTGCCGGAATGGGTTTTTTAAAGTCGATACGATCACTGCTCACAGTAACTACACGCTGCCTGCTAAAACGTGTTGCTGTTATAAAGGCAACCTCGTCCATAAGTTGCATTGCTGTACCTCCGAACAAGGTATCGTAATGGTTTGTAGTATTAGGAAATACTGCTTTAAATATATGTGTTTCGGATGCGTCTATTTTTTCTTGTAATGTCATTTTGTTATTAGTTAAGAAGGGTTTCCCATACCAAGTAGGTACTGCCCCAAGTAAAACCTGCGCCAAAAGCTGTTAGCAATATTTTGTCGCCGTGTTTAAAATCTTTATGAAAATCCCACAGGCAAAGCGGTAATGTAGCTGCTGTGGTGTTTCCGTATTTGTTAATATTTACTTTTATTTTTTCTATCGGAATAGCTAGGTGTTCTCCTACTGCCTGAATAATACGCATATTAGCCTGATGGGGTACCACCCAGTCAATATCTGTTATGGCAAGATTATTCCTTTTCAGGATCTCCTTGCAGGCTGCTGCCATTCCGTTTATGGCATTTTTAAAAACGGTTCTTCCGTCCTGGTGTACAAAATGCCTTTTGTTTTCTATTGTTTCTATCGTAGCGGGAAATTCTGATCCTCCTGCCGGAACGGACAAAAATTGTGCTCCATTACCATCGGATTTTAAAAAGCTATCCTTTAAACCTCCTATACCACTACCTGGACCTAAAAGAACGGTACCTGCACCATCACCAAAAAGCACGCAGGTATTGCGGTCTTCATAATTTACAATAGCACTCATTTTATCTGCTCCTACAATCAATACTTTTGAATGACGTCCGCTTTCAATAAACGAAGATCCTACAGATAGCGCATATAAAAAGCCACTGCAAGCTGCATTAAGATCGAATCCCCATGCGTTTTTAAGTCCTGCTTTTTCGCAAACTATGGGTGCGGTTGGATTTAAAACGTGGTCTGGGGTAGAAGTAGCAAGTATAAGCAGTTCTATGTCATCCGGATTAATACCGGAACTCTCAAGCAGGTTTTTTACAGATAGGGCAGCCATATCGGATGTTGCCATATCGGCATCGGCAATTCTTCGTTCTTTTATCCCGGTGCGCGATGTTATCCACGCATCTGATGTATCTACCATTTTTTCCAGAGATGCATTGTCAAGGATATTATTAGGCACGAAGCCACCTACTGCTTTAATTGCTGCCTGTAATCGAGTAATCATATAATAGTATTGTGTTAGGAATGAGCATACCTGCCGGGTACGCTGTCGGGACAGGCATTAAAATAGCTCCAATAAAAACTATGGGAGTGCCAAATCATTATCACCACGTAGCAAACAATATGCCGCTATGGCTTTAAAATTATAAATCCGGTACTTTTAATAGATGGGTAAAAATTGCGCTGCTGCCAATAAAGATACGGCATAGATTGTTTGTGATCATTTCTTTTTTGCTTTTAAAAAATTAATAAATTAGTTAAAAGCTCTTTGCAGGATTTCACAATGCTTTAAGAAGTTGGAAAAAAGCCGATAATTAATAAACACACTTATTCTTTATAAGGCTGTAACCAATACTTCAAACCGCGAAAGCATTGTCAAGTTAGTTAAGGCAGGTCTCCTGACTTGTAACATTTTTACCGTCCTTCCCATCGATACGACAGTGGACAACGAGGATAAAAACTTTTGCGTTACTTACAGTTGCGCGACAGCTCGTGATTTGCACACGATTCCCTTTTAATTTCGATTTTCATCGAAAACCCTTCCTATTTGATAAGAAATAAAGTAAAGAACTTCGGGCGCAAATATACTATCATAATTTTGAAAAAAACTTATAAATAATAAGCTTCGGAGCAAAATTACCCCGAATCTTAAGTTGTTTTTAGAACTGTTTATAAACGATTTTGCTCGTCGGTATTCCCTCTGGATTTACCATTCCCCAGTTTTTGGTTACCAAAACGGTACCTGAACTGAATACGGAAACTCTGAGAATCGCCATAAGAAGAAAAATGACTATACTGATTGGCATACTTTGTAGTTAGATTATATACTTCTCCTTTATAAATGTCGGAAAAGATAAAAGAAAGCTCGCCATTTCCTTTCAGGAATATTTTTTTGAAGCTAACAGATAAACTGGATACTTGATCAACATTATAGGCTCCGTCTGCCCTGGGTGATGTATAGCTGAAATTTGCTTCTGCCATAAGATCCTTCTTTTTATTCAGGGTAAAACGACTATTGGTATCTACTCTAAAACTTGTTTTTTTATTGGTATACATTTGTTTGTCTATACCCTGAAAAGTATTTTCTATGTAAGCTACAGTTGTTTGCACACCATTTTGCCACCATTCAAAAAAATCAATATTGGTATTAAAATCAAGGCCTATTGCCATGTTTTTGTCAATGTTGGTAATTTGTGTTATAGTAGTACTTGTAGCATAGTCCTGGTATACTATTTCTATTGCAGGATCTTTTTCAAGACGGTAATACAGGTCGAAAATATACTTTGTTTTAAATGTATATAACAAACTTAAATTATGTGCTATTGTTGGTTGTAATCTTGGATCGCCTGTTGCATAAGCATAAGGTGTAGAATAAGAACGAAATGGGTTTAATGATGAATATTGCGGCCTAACGATACGCTTGCCATATGAGGCTCCTATCTGATGATTGTCTGAAGCTTTATAGAGTGTGTATAATGTTGGGAAAACTTTAAAGTAATCCTGATTGTTCACTTCGGCAGTTGTAACGGAATTCCCTTCGAGTTTGGTATATTCTCCACGAAGACCTGCTTTGAATCCCCATTTACCAAATTCCCTGTCTGCACCGATATAACCGGCAAATATGGCTTCGTCATATAAAAACCTATTTGATAATCCGGGATTTGGTACAGGTACATTGTTTACTTCATTAAGATAATCGAAATTATTTTCGGCTTTTACAGTTCCATACCTTACACCGGTTTCAATATTAGTTTCTCCGGATTGTCCGTTATAATCGGCCTGAATTGAAAGAAGTTCGATACGTCTGGTATCATCGCTTAATATGTTGTCTTTGCGATGAGGAGCTGCATTAGGAAGCGAAAAAGAAGTATTTATGCCCTGATCCTGGTTAAAATAATACTTAGTATAATCGGATGATAGTGCTATTTTGTTCTTGCTATTGAATTTATGCTCAAATGAACCATTAAACGTACTGTTTTTTTGCGGATAGTCTCTATGATTATGTGTTGTGTAAAGGGAATCGAGCTGGCCGCTGCCATTATAAATGTAAGTAGGCGTATCTATAAGGGCTGTACTTTTAAGACTCGAAAAACCATTTGCTCCAACAGATACTGTATTAAGGCTATCTATCTGATATTCTGCAACAAGGTTATAACTATGTTGTGCATATGCCCTGTAATGTGATTTCTCTGTACTTTTCCATACCGAAGCAGTTTGCCCCTGCTCATCAAAATATTTTACTTCTCCTTTATTCTCACCGTAATAATGACCCGATCCAAAACTATAGCCACCATATAGCGTTAATTTTTTGTTTTTATAATATTGACCGGTAGAGATCACTCCTTTAGGATACATCGACTGCACATAAGCTCCGGTTACCGAGCCCTTATAGCCTCCGGCAATATTCTTTCTCATTTTAATGTTAAGCACAGCACTACCTTGTGCTTCGTACTTAGCTGGTGGTGTGGTAATAACCTCTATGGATTTTATATCTTCACCACTGGTATTTTCCAACAAATTTTTAAGTTCTGTACCAGTCAGGTAAACTTTTTTGTCATTAATAGTAACCAATATACCACTGCTTCCCCTAATAGAAATGCCACCGGAAGCTATACTAACCCCAGGGGTTTTCTTAATAATTTCCCAAGCATTGTCGGACGAAAGGATAGAATTTTCGACATCAAATTCTAAGCGGTCTATTTTTCGCTTAACGACAGGTCTTTTCGAGTTAATAACAACACTTTCCAGTTCTTTTACTGCTTCTGATAATTGAATATCGGGTAGTATAAGATCCTTATCAATAGAAAAAGCCTGAGAATGTTCTTTATAGCCAATGGTACTTATTTTTAGAATATAGTTTCCCGGTAGGATGTCTGCTATTTCAAAACGGCCGCTTTCGTCGGTATACCCGCTTTTATATACAGTTGAATCTTGCACGGATAGCACTAACGCGTCGGCAAATGGCAAAGGTTGTTTTGCGGCATCATAAACCCGGCCAGAAACTACCGGGTTTTGTTGTGCCTGTCCTGCTAAAGAGAAAAGCAGGATAGTAATCGTGATTAGCGATGTTCGTTTTTTGATTGTTGATGATGAACTCATAATTGATTGATTGATAGTGCAAATCTCTGAAAATGTTTTGGGTAGTGCGGTTAATACTGGGTTAATGACAGGTTAATGTGTGTAGAATACAACATGGGATATGCCTTAAATTAGAGAGATAGGTTAATGCTTGGTTAACAGATTTTATTTTAAACCAACCTACGCTGTAAAAAAGTAGCTTTGTATAGTCCAATGTAATGTTGGTTAGCATTAAAATGATGAAGCATAAAATTTTACTTTTAATTACCGGATGTATAATTACTGTAACAGCCCTAACCTGTATACAGGCTTATTTTATATTTAATACTTACCTGCTTAAAGCTAAAGAAGCAAATGCGGTTATAACGCAACAATTTTTAGCAATGGAAACTTCGGGTAAGCTGGATGATCTTAATAAATCGTGGATACGCAAGACAGGCAGATTTGTAAAAGATTACATGGACAAAAAAGTTGCCAGGGAGGATTATGAAGGAATTATGAAATCGACAACTGATTCTCTTACCAAAATAGCGATCAGAAGCATTAACAAAAAAAAGTTTTATGAAGATTTTGATGTAAGCTATGCAAATTATTTATCAGCTATAGTTGTTTACGAAAAGGGCAGTAAAGTAGGAGACACGATCTATTCCGGAAAAATGCTTGTTTTTGGTAATAATGTTGAGGGAAGTGAAGAGTCTAAGGCATCACAATCCAGGTCGCGCGATGATAGTTATAACTCGTACAGTTATGAAATTATTTCAGACCGCTTTTATGGTATTGCAAACTGGAGAAAACAAATAATCGTTAAGATGTCCGGACTGTTGGTCTTTTCAACAGCGTTATTAATTTTTGTAGTGTTGCTCTTTTATTGGTCTATTAAAAACCTGATTACTCAAAAAAAGATAGCCGATATAAAAACCGACTTTATTAATAATATTACCCACGAGTTTCAAACCCCATTGGCGGCGCTGGACATTGCTGTTGCAACTTTAAAAAAGAAAGAGGGTGAGCTAACCCCTGAGCAATTTAATTATACACTATCTATTGTTGACAGGCAAAATTTACGGATGCAAAAATTGTTTAACCAGGTAACGAGGGCATCACTCGCTACCGATGCTATAGATATTACAAATGCGCAAACGATTGGGTATACTGAAATACAGGAGATAATAAATGATTTCATTATCTCGCATCCGGATACTACCATCAATTTTGAGGAAGAAAATAAAAACAGATCGTTATATATAGATCGTTTTCATTTGGATACCATAGTGGTGAATTTATTGGATAATGCTGTAAAATATGGTGCAACAACTATTACTGTCAGCTTGAGAAAAGAAGCAAAAAATACTATTTTACAAGTACAGGATAATGGTATAGGGATAGCTCAAAAAGAACAATTAGCTATATTTGATAAATTTTACCGTGTACAAAAAGGTGATGTACATACCACAAAAGGACTCGGACTTGGTTTGTTTTATGTGCAACAAATAATAGCTGCTTATAAAGGCACTATTTCGGTTACCAGTGAAATAGGACAGGGTGCAACATTTATAATTTCGATACCACAACCATGAAACACATACTCCTTGCTGAAGACGATATTGATTATGCAAGCATCCTGAAACAGTATCTTGAAATTTCCGGGTTTAAAATAACCTGGGCAAAAGATGGGGTAGAGGCATTGGCTATTTTCCCGGAGGCGAAACCCGATATTTGTGTTTTTGATGTAATGATGCCCAAAATGGATGGCTTTACTTTGGCCGAAAAAATCATAGTAGATTATCCTGAAACACCTATAGTTTTTTTAACTGCTAAAGGATTAAAAGAAGATAAGATTAAAGGTCTAAAGTTGGGCGCAGATGATTATGTGGTAAAACCTTTTGAGGCTGATGAACTTATACTACGAATAACCAATATACTGAAACGCACACAGCGCACCGCTATAGTTAATATGCCTGATAATGGGTTGACTACTATTGGGACGTATAGTTTTGATAGTACAAATTATATGCTTTCTCATAAAGACTTATTATACCGTCTTACAGAAAAAGAGGCGCACCTTATACGCTACCTCTATGCTAATAAAAACAGAATGATAAAACGCGATGATATACTCACTGCTATATGGGGCAGCGATGACTTTTTTTCAGGAAGGAGCATGGATGTATTTATAAGCAGGCTCCGAAAATATTTTAGCGAAGACCCATCTATTTCGATACTAAGTTTCCGTGGGCTTGGATTGGAGTTTAATGTGAAATAGATTTTTAGTTTTTAGATTGTTGGACTACGGAATAGTCTCATTATCTAAAAATCCGAAAGTCTGAATTAAACCATCTGTCCGCTAAATTTCTCCCTGTACATTTTTGGTGTCATACCTACATTTTTTTTGAATAAGGTTCTGAAGGTTTTAAGGTCGTTATAGCCCGATTCCAACATTACCTCCAGTATGCTAAACCGCGATTGCTCCAACATTTGCTTGGCAGCTTCTATGCGTGTTTTTTGTAAATACTCTATAGGGGTAATACCGGTAACCTGTTTAAAGCGGCGCACCAGGTTTCGGCGGCTGGCAGGTACATCGGTAATAAGTTCTTCTATAGTATTGGCCGTACTAAAATGCTTTTTAATTTCTTCCTGTGCCTGCTTAACTAAAGCATCTCCATGATCTTCGGAAGGGGTAAATGTTCCAAAGTAGCTTTGCCTGTTACGGTCCAGGTCTATCGAAAATACTTTGGCGGCTCTTACCGCTACCTTTCGGCTACAATAAATTTCGAGCAGAAGCATAAGCAAATGAAATGTATTTGTTGCACCACCACTGGTAAATATCCTGTCTTGTTCTGTTACAACGGCTTCGGCCTGTAATTGCACCAAAGGGAATAATCTTGCAAATGCACCTTCGGCATTAATATGAGTTGTGGCCGGTTTGTTGTCTAACAATCCGGACGCGCCAAGCAGAAAAGCTCCTGTACAAAAACTGGCAATGGCTGCTCCTTCTGTATATTGGCTTTGCAACCAAGGCACCCATGGCATATTATTCTTTAAGGAATCAGAAAGCTTATCATTTTTAAAAGCAGGTATAAGCAGCAGATCATAATCAGCATCTTTACTTACATATTTAGAAGTATGACCGGGATATGATGTTTCATGCCCCTGAAGCTGAATCAAATCTATTTCGAAAGGCTGGTTTTTGCCTTCTTCAGTATAAAATTTGTTAGCGGTTTCGAGCACATCCAGTAGGGCTGCTACACTTAGTAAACGATGGTCTTTTGTCAATAAAATTCCTAATTTCATAGCTGTAAAATTCTAAGGATAACAAATATACATTATTTGTCTTAAACGCCCCCTTAGATTGACTTTTTATGACACCTCGTTTGCAAATTACTTAACTTACCTTTACATTATACATTACAGGTGAAGATATATACAATATAAACGTTAAATAATTATGAAAGCATCAGATTTAAAAGACAGCAGATTATACGGTTTTATTATCTTATACGATATGCAAACCGACTTTTTTTTGAGTGCACTGGAAGGTATTTCTGATACCGATGCACACAATAGACATGATACAAAAGCTAATCATGTGGCATGGCTTGCAGGATCGCTTTTGCAACAACGTTATGAACAGGCAGGCATTCTTACGGGGCAGGATTTAAAACAAACTGGTGATGCTCTTTTTAAGGATAACCAGGGTATAAAAGATAATGTTACCTACCCATCTTTAGAACAATATAAAAACGAATGGAAGAAAGTAAGTACCATACTTCGTGAAGCTTTTATAAATGCAACTACAGAAAAATTAGACAGTATGATTGACATACCGGGAATGAAAATAACTGTTTTTGAGCTTATCTCTTTTTCTATTTACAGAGAGGCAAATTGCATAGGCCAGATTGCATTATGGAGAAGATTGTTGGGCTATGATGCGATGAAATATATGTAATATTTTTTTAATTTTAACAACACTCAACCATAAAACAAATTAAAAATGAAAAGATTAATCAGTACACAGCCATTAAACACAGATGTTGCGGCATTATTATTAAGATTAATAGTAGGCGCCATGTTCGTACGTTATGGTTACTCCAAGTTTGAAGCTTATGATACTATTTTGCCCATGTTTGGCGACATCATAGGTATTGGGTCAAAACTATCGTTTAACCTTGTGATTTTTGCTGAGTTGGTTTGCGGCTTTCTGGTGTTGATTGGCTTACTGACACGTTACTCCATAGTACCCATATTTATTACCATGATCGTGGCCTTTTTTGTTGCCCATGCTAAAGATACTTTTGATGTAAAAATTGCGGCCTTTTTATACATGGTATTGTGTCTTCCTGTGTTTATTCTTGGAAGCGGGAAATATTCTGTGGACAGCCTGATATTTAATCGAAAAAAGAGTGAATAATAAACTATGAGTAAATTAAAATTACAGGTGTAGATGTCTGTAAAATAACTAACTAACCATTTATATCATGAAGATTTTAAAGAAAATTTTAATCGTAATCTTAATTCTTATTGCAATTCCGCTTGTTATAGCCTTGTTTGTAAGAAATGACTATGCTGTTACCAGAGAAATTGTCGTAAACAAACCTAAAGCGATTGTTTTTGACTATATAAAACATATTAAAAACCAAAGTAATTATAACGCATGGCTTCTTGCAGACCCTAATGTGAAAGAAGAATTTAAAGGGACAGACGGCACAATTGGATTTGTAAGTACCTGGAAAGGCAATAGCGATGTAGGAGCAGGTGAACAGGAGATTAAAAAAATTGCTGAAGGTGACCGTATTGATACAGAGCTTCGTTTTAAAGTGCCAATGGAAAGTACGGGATATGCTTTTATGAGTACCGATGAGATTGATCCAACAAGTACTAAAGTAACCTGGGGGATGCAGGGAAGAAGTGCTTACCCGCTGAATTTTATGAACCTGTTTATGGAAAGTATGGTAGGTAATAACCTTGAAAAAGGATTGGATGGACTTAAAAAAGAAGTAGAAAAACAATAAACCATGAGTATAGTATTTATAATAATCGTAATTGTCATTTTGCTTCCGCTTGTTATTGCGCTTTTTGTTAGCAAAGAATATTCTGTAGAGGCGGGTATTGTTATCAATAAACCTAAACACGAAGTGTTCGACTATCTTAAAATTGTTGAAAACCAGGAAGCCTATAACAAATGGGTGAAAACTGATCCTGATATAAAAAAGACATTAACAGGAACTGATGGCGTGATAGGTTTTATATATGCCTGGGACGGTAAGAGAGCGGGTGCCGGTGAACAGGAAATTACAGGTATAACAGATGGTGAACGCATTACCAGTGAAATTAGATTTACAAGGCCTTTTAAGACTATAGCACATACCTACCTGACTACAGAGGCTGTTAGCGAACATAGTACTAAAGTAATGTGGGGTATGAGTGGTAAAAGTAAATACCCTTTAAACCTGATGACTACACTTATGAAAGGTACATTAACTAAAGATCTTAATACAAGTTTAAACGATCTGAAATCTATTCTTGAGAATAAGTAATCAATCAATCAATCTAAAAATAATTTAAAATGAGCCAGATTAATCCCTATTTGAATTTTAACGGAAATACCGAAGAAGCTTTTAATTTTTATAAAAGTGTTTTTGGTGGAGAGTTTACTGCATTAATGCGTTTTGCTGATTCGCCGGGTTGTGAAGACATGCCTGAGACTGAAAAAAACGGTATTATGCATGTTGCATTGCCTATTGGCAGTAATATAATTATGGGTACCGATGTGCCAAAATCTATGGAGCAGGTAACTTTTGGAACCAACTCATCGATATGTGTGAGTGTAGACAGCCGTGCAGAAGCCGACAGAGTTTTTAATGGGCTTGCAGCAGGTGGTGAAATAACAATGCCTCTTGAAGATATGTTTTGGGGTGACTATTTCGGATCATTCATTGACAAGTTTGGAGTACTATGGATGATTAGCTATAACCCTAATGAAAAAAAGTAAGTTACAAGCTTAAAGTATAGAGACAGCGCATTGTAATGTGGCTGTCTCTTAAAAATTTAAATACTAAAATTATGTTTAAAGAAACAAAAGCATTCAGTGGATTTTCTGTAAATGATATCGCTAAGGCCAAAGAATTTTACAGCACAATTTTAGGGCTGGATGTTCGCGAAGGTATGGAAGGTATATTGGAACTGCATATTAAAGGCAATAATCCTATTGTAGTTTATCCTAAGCCTAATCATATTCCGGCTACGTTTACAGTACTCAACTTTCCTGTACCTGATGTAGAGAAAGCAGTTGAGTTATTAAAATCGAAAGATGTCGTATTTGAAAGTTACGATCTTCCTTATTTTAAAACAGACAACGATAACATCTTCCGTGGCGGTGGGCCACTTATTGCCTGGTTTAAAGATCCGGCGGGTAATATCTTTTCGGTTATTCAGCAATAGTTCAATCATCAATCAAAAAACGAATTATTATGTCAAAAGAAATCACAAATCAATTAGAAACAGCATTAAACGATACACTGTTCTTGCTTTCTTCTTTTAATGAGAAAGAAATGAATACTGTACCTTTTGAAGGCAGTTGGACAGCAGCCCAGGTGTGTCGTCATTTATTAAAATCGGAAACAGGCATGGATGAATTGTTCTATGCTCCGGGTAAACCTGTTGAGAGGAAGCCCGACGAAAGAGCCGATGGATTTAAAGAGCTATTCCTTAATTTTGATATTAAGATGAAATCTCCGGATTTTATAGTACCGGAGGATAAAAATTACAATAAAGAAGAACTTACGAAGCCTTTAGAGGAAGCCAAAAACAAAATGTTGGAAGCAATGAAAAAGGTAAACCTTAATGAAGATGCTTCTCTACCGGAAGATCATCCGTTAAGTGGCAGTACTAAATTGGAATTGGTACATTTTATTACATATCATACCATGAGGCACAACCACCAATTAACAAAAATACGCGAAGCGGTTAATTAAAGGGATTCTTCACTTCATTGCATTTGGTTCAGAATGACAAGTATTGTTTGTCATCCTGAACCAAATCAATTAAAACAAATTGTACCTCACACCAAGAAATACTCTTCTTCCCTGCATGGATGCATAGTTGTAACTAGGATCGAAAGTATAACCATTAGGATTACCAACGGGATCGTCTATGTTTTTGTCAAATGGGTCAAATGGACGAAGGATAGGATCGGCAGGGACAAAGTCGAATATGTTTTTTACACCTCCGTAAAATTCGAGCCCGTATGTAAATTTCTTGGTAAGCTGTAAATTGGCGATACAAAACCAGGGTGAATATTCGGGTCTGTAATCATTCGGTAAAATTGGCAGTCGCATCGGGCCATACCAGTTACCTGTAAGGTCGATGCTTACCCCTTTAGGAAAGGTATATGTTGCTACAAACGTACCCGACCATTTTGGTGCGTGCAATTGCTGAGTCCTTTCAAGATTTCCTGTTCCTTTATCCTGCATCTGGAAAACATCCATGTATGACACACCTGCCAACACTTTTAATGGAAAAGTGAATGTAAGGTCGGTATTTAAGGAAACTCCTTGTGATATAGCATGTCCGTTGAGGTTGTCATAGATAATTTTGTTAGGATCGGTATCAAAATCGCCTACAATTTTATTAGTAAAATAAGAGTAGAAACCTGTAATGTCCAGTCCTAAAGAAAGGAAATCGGTCGTTATCTTTTTTACATAATTCAGGTTACCATTAAAAGAACGTTCCGGATTAAGCTTTTCGGCAATTACCACTTCGCGGGCACCTGTAAGAGCTGCGTGATCTTCTGTAAAAAGATTTACTACCCTAAAACCGGTTCCAAAACTAGCCCTGATAACGTTATTGGTATTGGGTGAGAATTTGTAGGCTACCCTGGGTGAATGAACTCCACCATGATTTTTATCATAATCAAAACGATAACCGCCAAGTACTTTGTGCTGTTCGTTAATTTTCCATTCATCCTGGATAAAAACACCGGGCAAAGGTGTTTTTTGTGGTTCATTACTCAAACCATCGATTGATGCTGTGGCGGGAGTATTATCATCGTAAACCGTATAGCGCATAGAGGCGCCAAGCAAAAAGTTATGACCTCCACTAAACTCTTTATCCCAATACGTTTGTAAAAAAGCAACTTGCTGTGTAGCCATGTATGGAATAAAACCATAATATGAGTTTTGGTCGTGCCAGTTGTATGAGAATTGAGTGTAAATATTTTCGGTTGTTGGTAGTTGGTACAACCCGATTAACTCGGCTCTTTTGGTATAAATACTTTCACCATAAATACTGTCGCTGCCACGCCATTTTTTGGTCCAGTTCATTTCACCTCCCCAACGGTCTTCGTACACGTAACGGGCTGCAAGGCTAAAAATGCGGTTTTCTTTGCGTTCAAAATTCCATTTATTAAATAATGAAATACGATCCTGAAGGGTAACATCGGTAAAATTATCTCCGTTTTTATCAACCCTTGAACTGTAGTTGAAATAATTTAAACCAAAGAGTGATGTCGCCGAACCAGCCTTAAATTTAACGGCAGTATCAAAATTTTGCTCACCCCAGCTGGTTACAAAATAATCAGCACTTATAAGTGGTGCTTTAGTAGGCGTTTTGGTGATTACATTGATAATACCTCCCATTGCTTCCGACCCATATAGAGAAGATGCAGGGCCTTTAACTACCTCGATACGTTCCACAATACTGTTAGGAATACCGCTTAACCCATAAACGGTAGATAATGAACTCACAATAGGCATTCCGTCGATTAATATCATAGTATACGGACCTTCCATGCCGTTAATATGAATGTCACCTGTATTACATACATTACAGTTAAGCTGAGGTTGTACACCATTTACCATACCAACCGCCTCGAACAAACTTGCCGTGGGGTTCTTTTTAAATAGTTTAGGAGTAATGATTTCTACAGGAATAGGGCTTTCGGTACGGCTTATTTCTTTCATGGTGCCGGTAATTACTACTTCGTCCAGTGCTGTGTTTTCATCCTGTAAAGAGATGTTTACCATTACAGGTTCTTTTGAATGTACTGTAATTTTTTTGCGTTCGGGTTTTAATCCGACAGAACTGAATATGATTTCATGTGTTCCAAAAGGTATATTCCGGATCTCATAATTCCCGTCATTATCTCCTGACAACGTATAGCCTAAAGAAGGAATTATGATGCTTACGGCTGGTACAGGATCATTGTTTTGGATTATTTTTCCCTTTATGCTCCCAGTTTGGGAAAACACAGGGAAGCTAAAAATTAATAATAAAAAAGGTAAGTATGTTTTCATTAGCTAAACTTATAATTAGTGGTGTAAAATTATAAATTTAGTTTAGACTAAAAATTATTTTAAAGTTTATTTTAATTTTTATTTGCATACCCTAATAATAACGGGTGTTGCAGAGTTATTTTTTATTAGTTATGAGCATATTGATTTAGTAATAAAATGGTTTTTCCTACGTTTTTTACTTGTATCTCTTTTAAATAGAGAGGAGTGTAGTTTATATTTTTTAAATTTTGCGCTTAAGTGTAAATTGTTAATTTTACAAGAAGGTAAAACTCCTGTATATAGTGGATTCTAAAGGAAATTTTATAACGACAAAGCCAAAAGATGAGGTAGTAGCAAAGTATATTGACTACTACTATTTTCATATGTCCGATGATGTTAGTTTTAGCAGGAAATTCTTCTTTTACCCTAATTACAAGCACGCATTAACAGTTTATAAAGGATCAGATGTAAGTTTTACTGTCGATAGTTCTTTAGTAAATCCATCTAATGAAAAAAATGTAGTTGCACTTTATTCGGTTAACACCGAAAAGAATTTTAAAGTAGAACTTAATGGGGTTTTTAATAAAATAGGAATAGTATTTAACCCGTTGGGTATAAATCATTTTTTGAAACAACCTCTGGGTGAGTTTTGGAACAGGGATCTGTTTAAATTTGAATACTTTGGTAGTGATTTTACGGCTTTGTCTCAGGGTGTTTTTAATGAACCCGATGCTGATAAAAAAACACTGCTCCTGGATGCCTTTTTTAGAGAGAAATATTGTGGTTTTGATGATATAGTCGTGAAAAAGGCAATGACGGAGATATTGAATTCCAACGGGTCAGTAAAGGTAGAGGAGCTATCGGATACATTGGGTGTGAACCGTAAAACTTTGCTGCGGTTATTTAAAAAACATCTTTGCAGCAGTGTTGAAGAATATAAAAAACTGGTTATGTTTCGCAATGCTCTTAACTATTCTCAACAGATGGGAGGAGATGCATCGTTAACCGATGTTGCATTGTATAGCCTTTACTACGACCAGGCACATTACATAAAACATTTTAAATCAGTTACAAAACAGTCGCCAAAAACCTTGTTGTCTAAGCTTACAAAATTGGGCAATCAGGAAGTGTATTGGAATTTTGAAGACTAATTTACTACTGTCCCAATTTTACAATTCTGCCTTTTTATTGTTGTTGATATTTGTACTATAAAATTTAAATATCAAACCTAAAACAATATTAATTATGAAACTTACTAAACAGGATTTACAGGTGCTTTTGATTTGCTTTGTGGTCTTTCAATTTGCAGCGGCAGTGTTATGGGTTGTTTATGATTCCAATTATTTTATGGCGATGTTATGTGGTAGCATGGGTGCTTATTATGGTGGATATTATAGAAACAAAGCAAAGGTTAAAAAACAATAACTATATTATGTTTAAACTTATCATATGGGTTATTGAAACCATTATAACCATTGTTATATCTTAAAAAGAAAAACCTGGCTTTTTGGGCCAGGCTTCCTTGCCTAAAAAAAATTTCTAAGCACACACATTATCGTTGATTTTTACACTCTTCGTATTATCATAGTTTTAATAGTGATTGCGCACTTTTTGTTATAAAATAACACTTTACAGGCGGTTAAATTAATAAAAAAACAAACAGCTTGTTTAAAACGTTTATAATTTAACTTTTCATCTATGTTTTTTACATCTTGACGCTTTTTTTTAAAGATTTAGAATATAAAAGACCTTCTTAAATATGATTCCAATGTTTTTTTTGGTAAAATTTAATGCCCTTAAATTGTAAGAAAAAAACAAGTATGAAGCTGTTAAAATAGCGATTCGTTTTATCTAAAAAGAAAATATCCCTAGCTTTGTGCTGCACATAGAGTATGTGTGAAAATTAATATAAAACATACAGATTTTATAAGGATGACGTATTGAATTGGTCATTTTTTGTAGTCTGGTGGGGAAAATGGCATGCTTTTCCCTTAGATTTGTTTTGCATTCACTTTATCAATCATCATGAAGATCAAATACATTGTTTACACGCTTATAATTGTTGGTGTTAGCGCACTTGTATATTATAGGATTTCGGAAAATTCAGCTAAAAAAGAAGAACAGGGAGGTGGCGGAAAAAATGGTAAAAAACCACCAATGTCTGTTAACGGAGTTGTTGTAGCTCCCGAAGAATTTTCTAACATACTTTCATTGTCTGGCTCCATTGAAGCGAACGAACAGGTAGAGATAAGAAGTGAAGTATCCGGTATTGCCGAAAATATTTATTTTACTGAAGGTGCTAAAGTGACAAAGGGACAGGTACTTGTAAAGATAAATGATGTAGAACTGAGAGCTCAGGCAGGTGCGGCCAAAACAAGGCAAAACCTTGCTTCGGAAAATGAAAGGCGTGCAAAATTATTACTTCAAAAAGAAGCTATAAGCCAGGAAGAATACGACATTGCAAGTGCCGATTTTAAAACTGCACAGGCACAAACCCAATTAATAAATGCGCAAATAGCAAAGACTTCTATAAGAGCTCCATTTTCGGGAACTATAGGACTACGTAATATTTCACCGGGTACTTATGTAACTCCTACAACACTTATTGCCAATTTGGTTAATAGTAATCAGTTAAAAATAACATTTTCGATTCCTGAAAAATATGCTTCACAAATGAAGCTGGATTCGAAAATATCATTCACGGTAGCAGGAACTACAGAAAATTTTGAAGCTAAAATTTATGCTATTGAACCTGCTGTAGATGTTGCTACACGTACATTAAGAGTAAGGGCACTGGCACAAAATACCCAAGGTAAATTATTACCGGGAACATTTGCCAATGTGGCACTTCCGTTGGAAAAAATAAAAGATGCTTATGTAATACCTACCGAGGCTATCGTACCGATACAAGGCGGTAAAAAAGTTTTTGTTTCTAAAAACGGACAGGCTCAGGAAGTAATGGTGCAAACGGGCACGCGTACCGATAAGGATATTGTAGTGCTTACCGGATTAAAAGCAGGTGATACTGTACTTACCACAGGAGTACTAACATTAAAGAAAGAAACACCTGTTAAGGTATCGGTAATTAAAAAAGCGCAACCATGAGTTTATCTACGCTAAGTATAAAGCGACCGGTACTAACCATAGTAATGAATGTGGCTATTATTCTTTTCGGGATAATAGGTTATACATTTTTAGGGGTAAGGGAATTTCCTTCTATCGACCCGGCACAAATATCTGTGCGAACGAACTATGCCGGAGCTAATGCCGATATTATTGAGTCACAGATAACAGAACCGCTCGAAAAAGCCATCAATTCTATTGATGGTATTCGAAATATTACATCGTCCAGTAATCAGGGGTCGAGTAATATTACCATAGAGTTCAATCTTGAAAAAAATCTTGAGGAAGCAGCCAATGATGTTCGTGATAAAGTATCGCAGGCAATACGTAGTCTTCCGCAGGATATTGATGCACCACCTGTAGTATCTAAAGCTGATGCCGATTCTGAACCGATCATTACCATGACGGTACAGAGTGCAACACGAAACCCATTGGAACTTAGTGATTATGCGGAGAATGTAATTGCAGAAAGGTTGCAAACCATTCCGGGAGTGAGTAGTGTACAGATTTGGGGGCAGAAACGATATGCCATGCGATTATGGATCGATCCTATAAAACTGAATTCCTATGGTGTTACAGTAAGCGATGTACGTAATGCACTGGATAGCCAGAATGTGGAGTTGCCTACGGGTAAACTAACGGGAGCTAATACAGAGCTTACAATTAAAACACTTGGAAATCTTGCCAGTCCTGAGGAATTCAACAATATTATTGTGAAATCGGAAGGGGAGAAGATCGTAAAATTTAGCGATGTTGGAAGGGCAGAACTTGGCCCGGAAAACGTAGAAACTAAAATGACCAACGACGGGCAGCAGCTTGTAGGTCTTGCTATTATTCCACAGCCCGGAACCAACTATATTGAGGTAGCCGATGCTTTTTATGTTCAGTATGAACAAATGAAGAAGGAACTGCCTGCCGATCTTGAGCTTAATATTGCGATAGATAATACGGTATTCATTAAAAAGTCGGTGCTTGAAGTTGCCGAAACTTTGGCGATATCTATTATACTGGTAACACTTATTATTTACCTTTTCTTTAGGGATTGGGCTATTGCATTACGACCATTACTGGACATTCCGGTATCACTTATAGCTACTTTTTTCATCATGTACATTTTTGGATTCTCTATTAATGTATTAACCCTTTTGGCCATTGTACTTGCCACAGGACTTGTAGTAGATGATGGTATTGTGGTAACCGAGAATATCTTTAAAAAAGTAGAAGAGGGCATGAGCCCGATTGAGGCTGCGATAAAAGGAGCCAACGAAATATTTTTTGCCGTAATTTCCATATCAGTAACACTAGCAGCCGTATTCCTTCCGGTTATATTTCTTGAAGGTTTTGTGGGGAGGCTCTTCCGGGAGTTCGGGGTCGTCATCGCGGCGGCGGTATTGGTTTCGGCCTTTGTATCGCTTACGCTAACCCCAATGCTTAATGCTTATCTGATGAAAGGTGGCGTTCACAAAAAATCACGTTTCTATAATTTTACTGAGCCTTATTTCGAAAAAATGAATTCCGGCTATGCAAATGCATTAAAAGGATTTATGAAAAGAAAATGGTTAAGCTTCCCGATACTTTTTGTTTGTTTGGGACTAATCGGTTTGTTCTATTCTATTATTCAAAAAGAAACAGCGCCTTATGATGACCGTAGTTTTGTAGGTCTTAATATTACAGCTCCAGAAGGTGCATCATACGATTATATGAGTCGTTTTATGGGCGAGATCGAACAATTGATAAAAGACTCTGTGCCTGAGAAAAAAGTGAGCCTTGTTATTACATCGCCAGGCTTTGGATCGTCATCAGTAAATAGTGGTCGTGTACGAATTGCATTGGTAGAACCAAACGAAAGAGAGCGTTCGCAAAAAGAAATTGCTGCCGATCTTACCAAATGGACCAAACGTTATTCGGAAGCACGTACATCTGTATCAGAACAGCCTACAATTGCGGTAAACCGTAGAGGAGGTTTCCCAATACAATATATTATACAGGCACCTAATTTTGAAAAGCTGCGTGAAAAAGTACCGGAGTTTATGGACGAAGTGAGTAAAGATCCAACCTTTGCCATGACCGATGTAAACCTGAAATTCAATAAGCCGGAGATAACTGTAACTATAGATCGTGAAAAGGCACAAAGCCTTGGAGTATCATTACTGGATGTGGCTCAAACACTGCAATTATCATTAAGTGGACAACGTTTTGGCTATTTTATGATGAATGGCAAACAGTATCAGGTTATGGGACAGTTCGAGCAAAAAGACCGTGATGCTCCGCTTGACCTTACTTCTACATTTGTGAAAAGCAATACAGGTGAACTTATACAGTTGGACAACCTTGTAAAAGTAGACGAGCAAAGCAGTCCGCCACAATTATATCATAACAACCGTTATATGTCGGCTACTGTCTCGGCAGGACTTGCGCCTGGAATGAGTATTAGTGACGGTATTGATGCAATGGAACGTGCTAAAGAAAAAGTGCTTGATGATACTTTTACGACAGACCTTGGGGGTGAGTCGCGTGACTTTGTAGAGAGTAGTTCTAATACATTATTTGCTTTTGGTCTTGCGTTACTACTTATTTACCTGATATTGGCAGGACAGTTTGAAAGTTTTATAGATCCGTTCATTATTATTCTTACAGTGCCTATGGCAGTTGCAGGGGCATTATTATCGCTATGGCTTTTCGGACAGACCTGGAATATTTTTAGTCAGATCGGTACCATTATGCTTATAGGACTCGTCACGAAGAATGGTATATTGATCGTGGAATTTGCCAATCAACTTAGAGAAGAAGGGAAGCCGAAATATGAAGCAATTATGGAAGCTTCGGAATCACGTCTTCGCCCGATATTAATGACAAGTTTAGCCATTGCTCTTGGTGCATTACCTATTGCAATGTCATTGGGAGCGGCATCTACCAGCCGTATAGGTATGGGTGTAGTAATTGTAGGAGGAACTATTTTCTCCCTTGTACTTACCCTGTTTATTATACCGGCAATTTATTATATGTGGTCGCGCCCTAAAAAGCACCGCCCCGAATTTGACAACATTAAAGATTAACAGTACACAACCATGAAGGTTTATCAATATATTTTATTTTGCTTGTTTACCGTTGTTTGCAGTGCACAGAATTTGCTTACTGCAGAGCAGGCAGTTGCCATAGCCCTGGAAAACAACTATGATATTAAGCTTGCTACCAACGACCTAAAGGTTGATGAGCAGAATGTAAGCCTTGCCAATGCCGGTTTGTTGCCAAATCTGTCAGGAACTTTCAACCAAAATAACAATATCCAAAACTCAAAACAGGTACGTACAGACGGAACAGTGCAGGAACTGGATAACGCCCGTAACAACAGTATGAGTTATGGTGTGAATTTAGGGTGGACTGTTTTTGATGGTTTTAGAATGTTTGCTCGCTACGACCAGTTACAGGAATTACAAAAGCAAGGTGAGACAGAACTTAAGCTTATGGTACTTAACCGCGTGAGCGATGTAATGGCTACCTATTACGATCTGGTACAGCAGCAGCAAATGCTTAAAGCACTGGATACTGCTATTGTAATATCGAAACAAAGGGTTACTACTGCCGATAATCGTTTTAAAATAGGTAAAGCTGCTAAACTGGAAGTGCTTAACGCCCAGGTAGATTTAAATACAGACCAGACTAATTTTTTGCGCCAAAAGGAACTGTTCGAAAATACTAAAACAGCACTTAACCAGTTAATGGCACGTGATCTTACAGCGCAGTTTAAAGTGGTAGATTCGGTTGTTGCAGATAATAAATTAATACTGGGAGATCTTATTTCCCTGGCAGAGCAGCAAAACCCTCAAATACAAATAGCACTCATTAATAAGCGGGTTGCCGAACTCAATTTAAAACAGGTTCGATCGGCACGGTACCCGCAAATAGGGGTGAATGCCGGTTATATGTTTAATGAAAGTGAGTCGAGTCTTGGGTTTGCGCGAGAGAACAACAGCCGCGGACTTAATTACGGAATTACAGCATCGATAAATATATTTAACGGGTTTTTGCAAAAGCGAAATGAAAAGGTAGCTAAGTTACAGATCGATAGCAGCAATATTCTTATAGAACAACAAACACAAACGATAAAAGCCCAATTAATAGCAGCTTATCAAACCTATCTTACCAATCTGGAACTGGTAAAACTGGAAGCTAAAAACGAAGATATTGCCGAGCAAAATCTTGATATTACACTAGAAAAATATCGTATAGGTACCATTACTACCCTTGAAGTAAGAACGGCACAGCTTAACTATGTGAACGCAAGAACGCGTAACAGTTCGGCTCAATTTCAGGCAAAAATATCTGAAGTTACTTTAAAGCAGCTTGCCGGAAATATTACTCTTTAATACTTTTTGGAATCGATCTGAAAAGTGTTTATTTAAAATTAAAACTACACATGAAAATTATATCTGTACGGGAGAATCCCGAATACAAACAAACCGCAATTGAATATTTACAAAAAAGCTGGCCGGAAATTTCGGCTGTTATGTATGACGATTGTATTACGCATAGTCTAACGGCAAAAAACTCTTTGCCACAATGGTACCTTCTTGAAAAAGAAGACGAAATTATAGGCTGTGCGGGACTTATTACCAATGACTTTATAAGTAGAGGCGATCTATATCCATGGGTATGCGCTATTTATATCGATGAGAATCATAGAGGAAATAACTACAGCGCTTTACTGATCGAGAAAGCAAAAGAGGATACCCAAAAATTTGGTTTTGATAATTTATACTTATGTACCGACCATGTTGGCTTCTATGAAAAACAAGGCTTCAAATACATAGGGCAAGGCTATCATCCATGGGAAGAAGAATCGCGTATTTATGAGATTAGTGTGAAATAAACTTAATTATAATTTATGCAGAAGTTTAACACTTACGTTTCAGTTCTACTGATTACTCTATGTCAGTTGGCTTTTGGACAGCAAAACTCAAAAAAAGAATATACTATTCCTTTTGAATTGACAGATTATAATAATCTTTCGATACAGGCTATACTGAATGAAAAGGATACTGTGAGTCTGATGTTTCATACGGCATCGAGTGGAGTTACATTAACAGAGGAAGCAGCAAAAAAATTGAAGAGCATAAATTTCGATGGTACCGTTGATGGCGTAAAAAGCTGGGGAGGGGGAGAAAATGAGTCACGATTTAGTAAAGGTAATTTGGTACAGATCGGGGCAATGAAATGGAGCAATATCTCGATTTGGGAAGACAAAAATTCCGGGCAAAGTACCGGTGGCAAATTTGGTACTGACCTTTTTAAGGATAAAGCTATAGAAATCGATTTTGAAAAGAAAGTGATTGTAATTCATTCTGATCTTCCTAAAAAAGCAAAAAAATATGATAAGCTAAAACTAACATTTAGTAACGATTGTATGTTTTTAGAAGCGACGAGCGAAATAGGGAAATCTACCTTTAAAAATAAATTCCTGATCCACTCAGGGTACGCAGGTGCTGTTTTGTTTGATGATGCATTTGTAGCCGAAAATAAGATTGATGATGAGTTAGTAATTATTGATGAGAAACAGTTGAAAGACTCTTTTGGGAATGTTTTAAAAACCAAAAAAGCAATTTTGCCTTCTTTTACAATAGGAACTCAAAAACTAACAGATGTACCGGTAGGTTTTTTTGCAGGCGCTATTGGAAGGCAAAAAATGAGTATAATAGGTGGTGATGTATTAAAGCGATTTAATATTATTATCGATGGGAAAAGAGAATATATTTATTTAAAAGTGAACAATTTAAAAGAGGTTGATTATTTTAATTAAATGATATTTCCAAATGAAAAAGGGGCTGTCTCCAAAGTGTCATTTTGAGCGGAACGCAGTGGAGTCGAAAAATCTCAAAGATATAATTATCAGAGATTTCTCCTAGCGTCGAAATGACAGAGCGTAATTAAAAATTACTTTTGAGACAGCCCCTTTTGTATTTATAAAATAATTGGTTTAGAATACCAATGTCTGCATAGAGTGTGGAAGACTTTCTACTTCTACAGCCTGACCTTCGATCCAAAGGTTGTAGTTTAGTTTTTCGTCTCCTTTATTCATTACAATTACGGCAACTTTACCATCGGTATTAACGAATGCTGTAGCACTGATAGCACTTCTGCTTGGTGAACAGGCAATTCTTTTAGCACCCGGGCGTACAAATTTAGAGAAGTGACCTATGTAGTAATACTCATTAGTATACATGATCTCTCCGGTTTTGGTGTTCGCATGTATTGGAGCAAAACAAAGGTTGAATACGTGGTTTGGCCCGCCTGTTTCGTCAAGAAGGATGTTCCAGTCTGTCCATGCAACGATACCGTTGTTAAAGTCGTTTATCATGTTCGTACCATATAGTTCGCCCAGTTTCCAGTCGCCTATACGATTAATGTCGAATTTCTCTTTGCAGCCTTCTGTAAAAATAAGGTTGGTTTCAGGGTAAGCTTCGTGAACCAGTTTCAGGTTATTGAACATTTGTTCGCCACCGCTCCAGTTTTCGTACCAGTGGTAACCGATACCCCAAACATATTTAGCTGCCTCAGGGTCGTTAAGCATTGTGCTTGCTCTTTGGTACAGCATATCACGGTTATGATCCCATGCGATGATCTTTTTGTCTTTAAAGCCTTCCTTGTGCATTGTTGGGCCTAAGTAGTTTTTAAGGAAATCGCGTTCTTCTTCACCTGTAAAAATACAAGACTCCCATTTTTGTGTTGCCATTGGCTCATTCTGGATAGAAATACCCCAAATTGGAATCCCTTCTTTCTCGTATGCTTTTATAAACTTGGTATAGTAAGTTGCCCAAGCCTGGAAATATTCAGGTTTTAGCTTACCGCCTTTAAGCATGTTGTTGTTGGTTTTCATGAAAGCCGGTGGGCTCCACGGTGAAGCATACATGGTAAGTTTGCCTCCTGCAGCTGCAATCGCTTTTTTAATAAACGGAATGCGGTACTGCTTGTCGTGGTCTACACTAAAAGTTTTAAGGTCTTTGTCTCCTTCTTTAATATAAGTGTAGCTTCCGCTGGAAAAGTCACTGCTATGAATTGTAGTTCGGGCAAGCGTGTAACCGATACCCTTGTTTACATCAAAGTATGCATCCAGGATTTCCTGTTGTTTGTCTTTAGGGATCTTGGCAAATGTTTCTGCAGACGCATCGGTGATAGCGCCACCAATTCCCATAACCGTTTGAAATGTTTTGTTTGGATCAACAAAAACAGAGATCTGGGTTTCCAGAGGTTGTTCCAACCTGCTAAAGGAAAGTGTGCCCTGTGCAGGCGATAAACGCTGGTCTGTTTTTTCGGCAGTGGTGTACACTGTCACCTTTTTACCACTGGTGGTATAAGGTTTTTTGTTTTGGCCCCAGAGCATACCGCCTGATACCAAAAGAATTAGTAAAGGAATTTTTTTCATAAGAATAGAATAGATGTTGGCCTTACGGCCGTTTTTTGGAAATATGTGAATTTAAAAAGATGTTAGCTTTTTAAGGGATGCTATGGTTTGTACCGGGTTTTCTGCTCTAAAAACATAGTTTCCTGCTACCAGTACATCGGCACCGGCTTCAACCAGCTGCTTCGCGTTTTTATCGCTCACACCACCATCTATCTCAATAAGCGTAGAAGCATTGTTCCTGGTTATGATTTCTTTAAGCTGTTTTACTTTATCGTATGTTCTTTCAATGAATGACTGACCACCAAAGCCTGGGTTAACGCTCATTAGGCAAACAACATCGATATCATTGATGATGTCTTCTAAAACGGAAACGTTAGTGTGTGGATTTAGGGCTACACCAGCTTTCATACCTTCGGCTTTTATAGCCTGAAGTGTGCGGTGCAGGTGTGTACATGCTTCAAAATGCACAGTAAGGTTTGTAGAGCCAAGCTGAGCAAAAGTTTTAATGTACTGATCAGGGTTTACGATCATCAAGTGAACGTCTACAGTTTTTTTAGCATGGCGTGAAATAGCTTCCAGTACCGGCATCCCAAAAGAAATGTTTGGTACAAATACACCGTCCATGATGTCAATGTGAAACCAATCAGCCTCACTGTTGTTTATCATTTCAATATCGCGTTGCAGGTTGGCAAAATCTGCCGAAAGCACTGATGGTGCTATTAAAGTATTTTTCATTGTGAAGTAGAATAGTTTTCACAAAGATAGCTTTAAGTGATAAAGTTGCAAAATCGGAAAGTCATAAAGTTTACAGTTCCTTAAAGTTAAGCAACACGACGTTTATGGATGGACTGTTAATTTCTTACTAAAATATTTTTAGCACGGCACAATTTTACGAATTACTATAACGTTATCAGTGTAAGATTTTCCGTGTTTAATTAATTTGAGTCTAGTTTTAATTCGGAGAGTTTTGACAAAAAAAACTCCGGTAATCAGCCGGAGTTCAATCATCAATCAAAAAACGAACAGTTATTGAACTGTTTGTATGGTATATATTTTATCGTTATAGTGCATATTTGGACTGCCAAAATACAAATTATATTTATAATATGAAATTCTGGCAGCCCTTTTTTGCATATAGTGTCCTTATCCTAGGTAAGTTTTAAGGATTTTACTACGAGAAGTATGTTTTAACCTTCTGATAGCCTTTTCTTTAATCTGGCGAACACGCTCACGTGTAAGGTCAAAAGTTTCTCCTATTTCCTCAAGTGTCATAGGATGTTGGTCACCTAATCCAAAGTATAATCTCACAACATCAGCCTCACGAGGCGTTAATGTTTCAAGTGCTCTTTCAATTTCGGTACGAAGTGATTCGTGAATTAACTCACGATCCGGGTTTGGAGACTCTCCAGAACGTAATACGTCATAAAGGTTAGAGTCTTCACCTTCTACTAATGGCGCATCCATTGAAAGGTGACGGCCAGAGTTCTTCATGCTCTCTTTTACATCGTTTACGGTCATGTCCAGCTCTTTTGCAATTTCTTCTGCAGAAGGTGCACGCTCGTTACTTTGCTCAAGAAGCGCATACATTTTATTGATCTTATTGATAGATCCAATTTTATTCAGGGGCAAACGCACGATACGAGACTGTTCTGCTAATGCCTGAAGAATAGACTGACGGATCCACCATACAGCATAGGAAATGAATTTAAAACCACGTGTTTCGTCAAAACGCTGTGCTGCTTTAATAAGTCCTAAATTTCCCTCGTTAATTAAATCGGGTAGTGTTAATCCCTGATTTTGATATTGTTTAGCTACTGATACCACAAAACGCAAGTTGGCTTTCGTTAATTTCTCAAGTGCTTTTTGGTCTCCGGCTTTTATTCGTTGTGCTAACTCTACCTCCTCATCTGCAGTGATCAAATCCACTTTTCCAATTTCCTGAAGGTACTTGTCTAATGAAGCAGTTTCCCTGTTGGTTACCTGCTTGGTAATTTTTAGTTGTCTCATTTAAAATTTCCTGAGTTATTTTGAGTAATCTGGTAGTTATACGTAATGAGTTGCAAAAAAGTTACACAGAATTGAAAATTATTTTACAACTACCCTTATTATGGGTACTGTCTGTTACCTTAATATAATGATTCGCAAAATCTATGCCGTTGATAATGTTTTGGTTATGTTTTTTATGTTGCAAATAATTATGAAATAAATAATTTTTTAATTCTAATTTGTATACACCTCAACGCTAAAGGCGGGTAAATTAAAATACTTTTTATTTCTTTTTGCCTTTGGATTTCTACCAATTCTTTTAAGTGCATCTACCCAAAGTATATACATGTTTCCCCATCTAGGAGTGTTGTATTTTGTGTATATTAAATAATACGGATCATAAGATGATATACTCTCAAATTTATTAAAATGATGTTTATCTAAAAAATAATTTCCATTTTTGTCCTTAACATCAATAACGTCAATACCTATATAAGCTCCGTCAGCAGGTAATTGTATATTGTATTGGGTCAAATCTACCTCTACAATACCTTCAGTGTCAGGTTTAATGTTAAATATGATATCCTGTTGTAATAAATTTTCTCCCGGACGTTTGTGTGTAATAGTGTCAGTCGCTTTATACATAACCAATCGTAATGTGTTTTCTACGATAGCTTTTTCCATTTTCATGGAAAACGTTTTTATACCTAATGTACGTTTAAATGTATTTTTAACATATAAAACAAATTCTGTATCTTTAGTCATACTTAAGGATACTCCTTTTTTACCTTTGTAGGCCAATACATGAGTGTTATTCCCTATAATAAGTTCTTCTAAATCTATTACTTTAGGTTTTAGGTAAATTAAAGTGTCTACATCTGTTTTGGCGATTTGCGTATCTTCATAGCCTATACAGGTAATTTTTATGGTGTCAAAATTTACCACGGGTAAAATAGCATTACCGTTAGTGTCGCAAGATGTGCCGCCACTTATTTTAGTATTGTTTAAAAGGTAAACTGAAGCATAAGGTATAGGCTGATGTGTTACGGCATCCGCAATTTTTATAGTTTGCGTATAGGCTGTAAAGCTAAACAGAATTAGAAGAGAGTAAAGTTTTTTCATAAATAAGTTAATAGGGTTTGATAAAGATACCAAACCCTATTTAGATTATTATTGTATTATACTAAATACAGTCGCAAGGTTCTCTTAGAGGTTCCCCTCCAGGTGTATTTCCGACTGTTGCATTTTCGCGATCAAGTGCGAGCCAAAAAACATAATAGGTCTTGTATACAATTTTACCACATGCTGGAGGATCTGAATCTGGAATTGGCAGGCAAGGATCTCTTCCGTCATAACCACCCCAACCCCAAAATTTTGTTTTTGGAACAGGTTCCCAGTTGGGAGAAAGACCATGGCTAAAGTATTGAGGATCAATTGTAAGGTTGTAAGAGTCTTTTTTATAAGTGCTTGGCCCAGAAACATGGTACATATCAGCTGTCCCCGTAGTTGGGTGATAATCTAAATAGACTGTTTCGCCTGTTGTGGTGTTTTTAATAAAATACCCTGCAAGGCTACCTGTGCCTGTTGCGCCTAAACGTACCGTATGCACTTTAAAATCTTCAACACCATCCTTGAATGTCTGTTGGCTAACTAAGCTATAGCTGGTTCCATAAAGGGTATTCAACAAAGTTGAAAAGTCGGGATACACGGCTCCGGCTAATGTTTTTAGCCTAAATGTTTTATTGTCGGGTGTTTGTGTGTGTTTGCCCGACTCTTCATTGCTACACCCTACAATGAAGAGAATACTAAGCATTAATACAAGTTTTTTCATAAAAAATTGGTTATTAATTGATTATAAATAAAAGTATTAATTTGCTTGTTAAAATTATGTTGTCTAAAAGTTAATTCTTGTTAAAATTTAATTTAAAATGTTGATTTTCAATTTTCATTTTTTTTATACTTACAAAAATTAAGTTTTTATTTCTTAAACATTTTGCTCAATACACCAAATACACCTCTTATAAAAGTGGCACTGGTTACCACCTTTACAACCGATTTACCTATTTCTGTACCTACTGAAGGCTGGCTTTTTGTTGACTTGGATGCTTTTTCTTCGGCTTGTTGCTGTTGTGCTTCCTGTTGTTGTACCGTTGCAGCCTGAATTTTCCTGTTCAGCATTTCATAAGCGCTTTCACGGTCAATTTCTTCACTATATTTTTTTCCCAGTTTTGAGTTGGCATTCAGTGCGGCAATTTCGTCATCAGCAAGAATATCCATACGGCTCATTGGCGCTCTTATCATAGTAGCCGCGAGTGGGGTAGGTATCCCTTTTTCGCTTAATGCAGTAATAAGAGCTTCTCCTGTTCCAAGCTGGGTAATGATCTCATCTGTTTTATAAAATTGAGATATAGGATAATTTTCTGCTGTTAGTTTTATGGCTTTACGATCGGTAGCGGTAAAAGCACGTAAAGCGTGCTGAATTTTTAAACCTAGCTGGCTTAGTACTCCGTTTGGTACATCGGTAGGGTTTTGGGTTACGAAAAATATACCCACTCCTTTAGAACGGATCAGCTTTACAATAGTCTCGATCTGGTCGAGCAGTGTTTTACTGGCTTCGTCAAATATAAGGTGTGCTTCATCAATAAAAATAACCAGTTCCGGTCTGTCGGCATCTCCTTTTTCGGGCATCAGGTTATATATCTCTGCTAAAAGCGAAAGCATAAATGTTGAGAATAGCTTTGGCTTATCCTGAATATCGGTAAGGCGGATTATATTAATGTATCCTTTTCCGTCGCCATCAATACGCATCAGGTCGTTAATATCGAACGACATTTCGCCAAAAAATATATCAGCACCCTGTTGTTCTAATTCTATGATCTTACGTAATATTGAGCCTGTTGTAGCGGTAGAGACCCTACCATATTCTCTTTCTATTTCAGCTTTTCCTTCTTCCGTTACATATTGTAATACCTTCTTAATATCTTTCAGATCCAGTAATGGCATATTCTGGTCGTCACAAAATTTGAATATTACTCCCATAACCCCGGTTTGGGTATCATTTAGGTCCAATACCCTCGAAAAAAGCACCGGGCCAAATTCTGATACTGTGGAGCGTAATCGTACCCCATTTTGTTTTGACAACGACATTAGTTCTACAGGAAAACCTTTACTTGTAAATGGCAATCCGATTTTTGCCATTCTTTCGGTTATAAAAGGCTGTTCTTCTCCGGGTTTAGAAATACCGCTTAAATCACCCTTTATATCCATCATCAATACAGGTATACCATTGTCAGAAAGCTGTTCTGACAGTACTTGTAGTGTTTTGGTCTTTCCGGTTCCGGTAGCCCCGGATATTAGTCCGTGCCTGTTTAAAGTCTTTAATGGGATTTTTACATAAGTTTCTTCTACAGGCTGCCCGTTAAGCATTGCGGTTCCCAGGATTATAGATTCTCCTTTGGTGTCATATCCTTTAATGATCGTTTCGGAGAAAAGAGTAGTATCTGCCATTAGGTGTTTGTTTTATGATTCTAATTTCGGAGTTTAATTTTTGCTGAACAAATATTATTGAACTTTAATTTTAAAAGCCAAGATCTATTTCGCTATTGATTTTTTGAATGTAAAAATCGATCTTTTGGTGTGCCTTATTAAAAAAGAGCTTGCGGTCGCGAGTTCCCGATTGGTTAAGTGATTTGGAGTTTTTTACCTGATGCTTAAAAAAATCGAGCGCATTACCACAAGTTGCAGCATCGTTGGTAATAAAATAACCTAACATGGTATAAGGTACAAATAGCGATTGTTGTTTTGGCGATGACAATAGTACATTGTTGTTGAGTATAAGCAACTCATTATAGTACAGGTTAAATCGTGATTCTTCTTTGCTGCAACGATCTTCGGCAGTTTGCAATATCGCTTTAAGGTCATTGCATAACAAATGAGCATTTACTAATGAGAGCAAGCCTGACTGAAAGAAATAATATATCTGCTGAAGACTACTGTTTATGGTCGTGTCGTTCCAAACTTCATTTACTTCTACATTTTCATAAACGGCTTTAAGTTTTGTGCTGTGTTCCAATAAGGCGCTGTTTATGGTAAAGTTTTCGAAAGTATCCTGGTTTTGTGTGCCAGCCAAAAGGTTAAGCCATACATAGAGCTTAAATTTAGATAATAGCGTACCACCAATGGTATAAAACAGAGGAATGTCTTTTGCTGAATAATACATTTTTGCATCGGGCATATGAAGAAAGCTGCTAATGTTATCTGCCGAATGGCGAAAATAAGCCTCCATATCTGCCATGGTACGTATCTCGGCGGTTTTTTCTACAATTACCTTATTGGCTCCGGTAAACAAAACATCCATCGAAATTGAATAGTGCCTGCATAAGGCAATGGTTTCTTCAATAGAAAATTTACTTTTTTGCGATACCCTGCGGTGGGCAGCATCATAACTGATGTTTAGTCTTGTGGCAATCTCATCGATCAACGAAATTGATTTATCCAGCTTCTGTCGTATGGCTTTTAAAAGTTTATCCTGATTATTCATATTTGCGATTTTCACAAATGTAGGTTTTATATTAATTCATTAGCACAAATTTAATTGATGTATTCGCAATAGTTTTGGTTTGAAATTAAAACCTGACTATATGAAAAAAGTACTTGCAATTTTTATGCTGCTTACCACTTCAGCTGGTTTTTCGCAGCAAAATGATAGCTTGCATTCGCAGATATTCAGTCTCACACCTATAGCTAAAAATGTAAACAAAGTTAACGGAATGGCTTTTGGATTGGGCCATGGATTTAATGGAGAAAAAGAAGCAACTATTAACGGCTTTAATCTCGAGGTTAACCCTGTATTTCCATTAGTATTGCTTTTTATGGATCCTGATAGAGTTGGAAATAATGATATAAAACTAAAACATAACGGTTTGCAAATTGCTGCTGGTGGATTTTCCGGTCGGGTAGCGCATAATGGACTTGCTATTTCGGTCTATAGTATTACCTATTCAAGTAATGGTATGAGTATAACAGGGCTTTACAATGTAAGTAAAAAACTTAATGGTTTGCATATAGCAGGATTAACGAACTCGACAGATGAGGCGGGTGGGTTGCTTATTGCTGCAATAAACAGTGCCGATGTGCTTAAAGGAATGCAAATAGGGGTATACAACAAATCATTAGATATGGCAGGTGTTCAGATAGGCCTCCTTAATAAGACTACTAAAATAAAAGGTTTACAAATAGGACTTTGGAATAGTAACGGGAAACGTTCGCTCCCATTTATTAACTGGTAAATTTTACAATTATGAAAACAATTAAAATTATGGCTTTTTTATGCTGTTTTGCAGCACAGGCACAGGACGATAGTAAAGTAGAAATTAAAAATGTAAACGATCTTAGGCATTACGAAAGGGTTGCAATAGAAGCAGGGCTACGAATTCCGTTTGGAGGACTTAAAGATAAAATGGGAGCTTCGCCCGAAGTGGGTTTATGGTTTAGATCTCGATTAAGGAATAATGATATGCTCGATTTTGGAGGTACTGTATGCATACCTTCGGACATAAAAGAATTTGACTACGAAAACCATGGGGAAAACTATAAAGTAAGTCCGGCAGGAGTTTCGGGTATGGCAGGGGTAAGGTTTACCAAAATATATGAGCTTAATAGTGGCAGGTATAAGAAGAGTGCAGAATGGATATCGTCCTTTGGGTATGCTTATTTTATGTATCGTGATGCGTATGCTATGGATACATCTAGACAGAATAAGAGCCTGAAAGCACTAAATACGTTTCATATAGGGCAGGGATTACGACTGAATATAGATAATGTAGGCTTTCAGGTAAGTTATAATTATACTCCTTATGGGCAGTTTAGCAGTCATGTGCCGCAGAGTTTTGGAGCTCATAGCCTTAGCCTGGGTATTGTTTATCGTCAGTAATTTAATACATTGTAACATGAAAAATATACCGATTATACTTATAGGTTTTCGTTTTTTTCTAGGCCCGGTTATGATATTCATTGCATATAACCAAGGTGATGCAGCCCGCATGCTACTTGTGATACTACTTTTTTTAGGAATACTATCGGATATTTTCGATGGTATTATTGCCCGAAAAGCAGGAGTCTCTACAGAAAGGCTTCGCCGTATGGACAGCCAGATCGATGTTGTGTTTTGGTTGTGTACTGGATGGTGTGCCTGGCTGCTGAATCCTGAAATTATTATACATAACCGATATGCAATCATTACTGTTTTTGCAATGGAAGGTTTAACCTATGTTTTTAGCTTTTTAAAATTTGGTAAAGAAACCTGTACACATGCGTTGTTGTCTAAATTTTGGGGTATTACATTGTTTACAGCATTTGTTTCAATGATAGGATTTGGGCATGGCGGCATCCCGCTTGCGCTTGCTATTATTTTTGGTGTAATCTCTCATATCGATGTGTATCTTATCATCCTGCTATTGCCTAAATGGACACATGATGTACCAAGTGCATGGCATGCATGGCAGATCAGACAAGGAAAAAGCATTAAACGGAATAAGATGTTTAATGGCTAGTATTTCTTTATGCGGGTTATTTTGACTATTTGTAACTTATGTGTAACATATTAATTATAATTATTTGTATTTCTCATTTTGGATATTAAAAAAATGTATTTTTGAGCGACATTTCCTATTGGTTTGATTTTATATTTATTAAAATGAGGGTAATTTTTACTGTAGTATTATTGTTAAGCAGTTTGTTTGCTAGCAGTCAGTTAAATTTTGTATCGATAGATACGGTTTCATCTGTTTGTAAGGTCAATTTAAATTTGGAATACAAGAAAAAATTTGAATCGATTAATAAAAGTATTTCTAGCTTAAGCTCTGCCCAAAAAGGGATAACCAAAGAAATTTATGGCGAGATCCAGAATAATTTTTTAGAGAAAATAAGTAGTAATAATTTTATCTGTGACGATAAAATTAATCCTTATCTGCAAGGGTTAATGGAGGAGGTACTTGCTAAAAATTCTATATCTAAAGAGGGGTACAGAATGCTTTTGTCCAGGAATTCCGAAATTAACGCATACAATACGGGAGATGGAACAATAGTTGTTAATTATGGTTTGTTTTTGGCTACTGATACTGAAGATGAGCTTGTTTTTGTTATTTCGCACGAAATAGGGCATCAATATTTAAACCATATTAAAAATGATATTGAGGCTTTTGCCAAGCTTACCACTTCTGAAGAAATTGTACAAAAAACAAAGGAAATAAGACGTCAAAAATATGGTAAGGCCACAATGGCGACCGATTTACTTAAAAATATAGTTTATCAAAATTATGACGAACGCAGAAAAAATGAAATAGAAGCAGATTCTGTGGGGTTCTTACTTTATAAAAAAACGCTACGTAACCCTAAAGCTGCAATTACTCTTTTAGAAAAGTTTGATAATTCTGATAAGGAAAAGGACTCCCTTACATTAGCTGATTATAAGCGTATTTTTGAGAGAGATGGTTTTGTATTAAAGCAAAAGTATTTTGAAGAAGAGCAGAGCCTGTTTAAAAAATATGATAAAGAAAAGCGTATAAATGTTGATTCACTTAAAACACATCCTGATTGTATTACCCGTGTAAAACTTATAAAAGATCATTTGGATAATAAGTTTACTGAGCAGTACAGCAACTCTAGTAGTTTTTCTGAAATTAAAAAGAACAGTACTTATCAAAATCTTCTTAACTTATTTTCTTCGGAAAAATTTGGAATGTCGCTTTATGAAGCATTAAAACTTTATAAAAATGATAGTGAGAACGCCATTTTAAAAAATATAATTTATCTGAATCTTACCAAAATTTATGCTTCAAAGGCTAATTATACCATAAACCGGTATGTGCCTGCGCATGATAATTTGCATAATACGGCAAGCATGAACAGGTTTATTAGCTTTTTGAATAATATTAAAATGACCGATATGGAAACCATTATAAACAACTTTAAATCCTGAAAATGAAAAAAAATCACCTATTACTTTTGCTATGTCTCTTTTGTTTTACCACCTACGGACAGGTAACTAATTTAAGTAAACTCTCTAAGGGTAAATTTTATTCGTCTGATGTGATAAAGGATGATAATAATAATATTAGAGGGTATTTTATATTGTTTGAATCGGATAAGGTTGCTAAAGAAACAGTTGAGCTTGAATATGTTGTGCTTGACGAAAACCTTACTAAGGTTACCAATGGTTTTATGACAGAAATGAAGTATGAATCATGGCTTATAGATGCGCAAAAGATTACTGTAGGAGTTTCATTGTATAAAAATAAATTATTGCTTGAACTAGCAGATCAAGCTAATGGCCAGGAACTTTTTCAGAGATATAGAATACTTGATGTGGTTAGTAATGAAATGAGTAAGCCTTTTATATTTAATAAAGGACAGCTTAAGCTTGACCCGGTGTTTAGCCGTAAAAATTCCGAATGGAGCAATAATCAGTCTGAAGCTATTACATTTTATGATGGGTTAGGATTAATGGTTAATTCTTTAACCTTTGAAAAAAAGGAAGGAAGAACAAAAAAATACCTGGCACATTATAATGATGATTTTAAAGAGGTATGGAAGTATGAGTATTCGGATATCAAGGATAAGAGACAGAAGTATTTAAGTTATCTCGCCTCTGATGAAGACATGATAGTGATTTTTAATCATTATGTTACAAATAAAACGCAACCAACTTATCTGCCGGAAGTTTCAATTCTATTTTTGGATGCCAAAAATGGAACATTACGTAAAGAATTTACATTTCCTGAACTTGATAAGTTTAGTTATAGGGTTGTAAATTGTGTTATTACAAAAGATAAAATATCCCTGATGGGGAATTATTCTAAAGGCGACAAGTTTGCAACCCTAGATGACACTAAAAATATAGGCCTATATAAGTTTGTGTTCGACAAGGCAACAGGAGAATTATTAGATAAAGATTATTTTAAATGGGAAAGTTTGGCAGGTACATTAGATATTAAAAAAAATGGTTATATAAAAAAAGAAGGACAACTATATACGCATGACATGTTGCTAAAAAGCGATGGTAATATAATTGTGGTTACTGAGGCTTTTATTAATAAGCCTATTATTACTAATAATATGTATTTTTTTGAACTTGATAACAAGCTTGCTTTTAAAGATGTGTTTGAGGTAACAAAATTTAGAAACAAATTTACATCAACCAGTGGATATTCAGCCGATATTAAAAAATATGGCCTTTTTGATTTTATCGACTATCAGGATTTAGGAGATGATGAATATCTTTTCTACCTTAATGATAATGAAAAAAAGTCTAAAAACAGAAAGAAAAGTACGCTGTATGGTATAGTGTCTTATTCTGATGGTAAATTTAAGAGACAAACTCTTGATTTAAAAACAGAAACAAGCACCATTAATGCTTACAATTCAAAGAAAGGTTATCTGATGCTGGTTGAAAATTTTGATGAGAAAAATAAACCTACAGAGTTCCGTTTGGAAAAAGTGAATTTTTAAGACTAAAAAACATATGACAAAAAACACCCCAAGAGAGGTATTTTTTTATGTGTCTTCCGTTCAGAAAAATCATTAAAAAGAATCATTTATCCAGAGAAACCCTGAAATTACACAAAAGTGGATGATTGTTTCGTAATATTTTGATTTTTAGTCTTTTAGTTGAATTTAATGTTCCACTCCAAAAGCGTGTTTCAGGAGCAAAAAGTGGATTATTAATTTTGTGTGACCGGAGCGTTTTTAACCAAAAAACCCTGCCACTTTTCAGCAGCAGGGTTCTTCCTGAATTAACCTTATGAGTAATTAAGACTCTTGAGGTGCATCACCTTTATTTTCATTTGATGGAGCATCATTTCTGCGTTCTTCTCTTGGAGCACGATCGCGAGAATTTCTGTCATCTCTTGAATTATTACGGTTGTCTCTATCTCCACGATTATTATCACGTGGTCCACGATCTTCACGCTGAGGAGCGTTTTCATCTCTTGGAGGACGAGGTAATAATGCTTTTCTAGATACTTTTTCTTTTCTTGTTTTAGGATCGATTCCAATGTACTTAACATCGAAGATATCGCCCATATTCACAACGTCAGAAACGTTTTCTGTACGCTCCCATGCCAATTCAGACACGTGTAGCAATACTTCGTTACCTGGTGCAGCAAGATACTCTACAACAGCACCAAAATCTAACATTTTGATAACTTTTACGCTGTAAGTTTCGCCAACCTGTGGTTTGAATATGATAGAGTCGATCTTGTTAAGAACAGCCTGGATTCCTTCTGGGCTTGTACCTAGGATCTCTACTTCACCTTGTTCGTCAACCTCGTTAATAACGATAGTTGTTCCCGTAGTTTTTTGTAGTTCCTGGATAACTTTACCACCTGGTCCAATAAGTGCTCCAATGAACGCTCCCGGAATAGTTACTTTGATAATTTTTGGAGCATGACGCTTCACGTCAACTCTTGGTTTATCAATAACTTCTACCAGTTTTCCAAGGATATGAAGACGTCCGTCACGGGCTTGCTCAAGAGCTTTCTCCATGATTTCGTATTTAAGTCCTTCGATTTTGATGTCCATTTGACAAGCAGTAATACCATCAGCAGTACCAGTTACTTTAAAGTCCATATCACCTAAGTGATCTTCATCACCAAGGATATCAGACAATACAGCCCAACGGCCTGTAGCGTCATCAGAGATAAGACCCATAGCAATACCAGATACCGGTTTAGTCATCTGGATACCAGCATCCATAAGTGCAAGTGTACCAGCACATACGGTAGCCATAGAAGAAGAACCGTTAGATTCTAATACTTCTGACACTATACGTACAGTGTAAGGTACTTCTGCAGGGATCATATTTTTAAGAGCACGTTGTGCAAGGTTACCATGACCAACTTCTCTTCTTGAAGTACCTCTTAAAGGTTTAGCTTCACCTGTAGAGAATGGAGGGAAGTTATAGTGTAGGTAGAATCTCTCTTCACCTTGTTCTGTTGGACGGTCGATGATGTTTGCTTCACGAGATGTACCAAGCGTTACAGTAGCAAGCGCCTGAGTTTCACCTCTTGTAAACAATGCAGAGCCGTGTGTTGAAGGTAGGTAATCTACTTCACACCAGATAGGGCGAATTTCGTTAGTTTTCCTACCATCAAGGCGTAAACCAAGATCAAGGATTACATTACGAACCGCTTCTTTATTTACTTTAGAAAGATATTTACTTACAAGATCACCATTTTCAAGTAATTCTTCTTCAGTAAATAATGCTTTAACTTCTTCTTTTACAGCTGCAAATTTCTCAGTACGCTCATGTTTAGCAGAACCTTCTTTTGCAATGTTAAAGTACTTGTCGTAAGAAAGCTCTTTTACTTTTGCAAGAATTGTATCGTCGCTTTTTTCTTGCTCATAGGTTCTTACTTCTTTTTTGCCTACGGCAGCCTGAAGTCTTTCCTGAGCAGCAATTTGTACTTTAATAGCTTCGTGAGCAAATTTAATTGCCTCGATCATTTCCAGTTCTGAAATTTCTTTCATTTCACCTTCAACCATCGCGATAGAATCCATAGAAGCACCGATCATCATATCGATGTCAGACTGGTCTAATTGAGTTTTGCTTGGGTTGATGATAAATTCTCCGTTAATACGTGCAACACGTACTTCAGAGATTAGTGTAGCGAAAGGAATGTCAGAGATAGCTAATGCTGCAGATGCTGCCAATCCGGCAAGAGCATCAGGCATTACGTTATCGTCATGCGACATTAACTGGATCATTACCTGCGTTTCTGCGTGGTAATCTTTAGGGAAAAGCGGACGTAATACACGGTCTACAAGACGCATTGTTAATACTTCGCCATCACTAGGTCTTGCTTCACGCTTAAAAAATCCGCCTGGGAAACGTCCGGCAGCGGCAAATTTTTCACGGTAGTCAAGTGTTAAAGGTAAAAAGTCAATTCCGGGACTAGCTGTACGTGCAGATACTACTGTAGCAAGAAGCATGGCATCACCCATTCTTACCACTACAGAACCATCAGCCTGTTTTGCTAGTTTCCCTGTTTCGATTGAGATGCTTCGTCCATCTCCCAAATCGATGATTTCTGTTGTTACGTTAGGAATCATAATTCAAATTCTTTGATTAAACAATGGGTGTTTGTTGTGTTGTAGTTGTGTGTAGTTGTTTAGTACCCAATGAAAAACCAAAACTTTTTATGTGCAATTGTGTAAAAACAAAAAGAGGCGCGCGGGCACCTCTTCTCATTTTGATTATTTTCTGATGTTTAATTCTTTGATAATCTCACGGTATCTGTTAATCTCTTTCTTTTTAAGGTAATCAAGAAGACTTCTTCTTTTACCTACCAGCATTACTAGAGAACGCTCAGTGTTAAAATCATGACGATTTTTTTTAAGGTGCTCAGTAAGGTGGTTAATTCTGAATGTGAATAACGCGATTTGGCCTTCAGCAGATCCGGTGTTAGTTGCTGCTTTACCGTGTTTTGCGAAAATTTCCGCTTTAACTTCTTTAGTCAAGTACATGCTAATATTATTTAAATGATTATTATGTATAATCAGGTTTATCCTGATTGGGTGCAAAGGTAATCAATATTTTTATACCCGCAAGACTTTGTTGTAGTTTCTAAGTTGCTTAGTTTCTGAGGGTCTAAGTACTTAAGCTACTCAGGAACTAGGTCTTTCATTAAAACAATTTGGCTACTTCCTGGTTTACAAATTCCAAAAAGCGCTCGTCGCGTTCTGTAAAGGCATCAATCACATTGGAGTCAATATCGATCTGGCCAATGTTTTTACCGTCTACAAATAAAGGAACCACGATTTCAGATTTCACGGTTATACTGCATGCAATATAGTTGTCTTGAGCAGTAACATCCGGCACTACAAAGTTTTGGTTAGATACCGCTACCTGCCCGCAAATACCTTTTCCAAACGGAATAACAGTATGGTCTGTAGGTTCGCCGGCATAAGGGCCCAGCAAAAGTTCTTCTTTATCGCCATTGCGAAAGTAAAACCCTACCCAGTCATAATAATCTATGCTATCCTGTAATAAATGACATAGTTGTAATAGTTTCTCTTCCCTAAGGGTATCGTCGTGATGTAGTAAGTCGGTTATTTTTGGTTGAAGCTCTTCAAATGTCATTATGTATATTTTTTACAAAATTACCTATAAAGACTTTTCCTCTTATGATTTTAGGTGTTAAAAACTATGAAATTTCCACATTTTATCATTTTATGCTATTGCAAATTATCATATTAAGATAAAATATATAAATTTGCCCCGATATGAAATTCAATAAGTACACAAGTATTCTTTTAACCCTCCTGATATTGGCTTCCAATATGGGGATGGCGCTTAATGTACATTATTGTGCAGGAGAAATTTCTTCGGTTTCATTTGCATATAAGCAGGCAGAAGCTTGTGGCAGTAAACACAAGGAGGATTCGGAAACGTGTTGTGCTACGATCGTTAAAACCGATGATAAAGGCTGCTGCGAAAACGACCTGGTAAAACTTCACGACGAAAACACAACTAAAGATGTAATTGTTAAGTCACTACAGCTGGATCTGGGTGCATTTTACATGGTTGGCGAGTGGAAGTCGTTACCATTATCTACAGAACCCCCACTTTTAATGGCTGAGCGTCCTTCGTTTTATTGCGATAGCCACGCGCCACCTCTTTTTAAATTATATTGTCAATATATTTTTTACGCCTAAGCTGTATTTGTTTTTAGTCGTTTTCCTTTTAGGAAACCTATGATTATTAATAATATAACTTTTATATGCGTAAAATATTTTTAGTACTCCTGTTGTGCGTTACTTATGCACAGGCACAGGAGACGATAAGCGGTAAAGTAGTCGACGAACAAAATCTTCCGCTTCCAGGTGCCGGTGTATACTGGCTTAACACAACAATATCTTCTTCTACCTTAGAGGATGGAACATTCAAAATTCCTTATTCTTCAGAATATACAAAGCTTGTTATAAGCTATTTGGGTTATGCTGCAGATACAATTAATGTAGCTTCTCCTAAGTATATCAGCCACAAAATGACACCTGCAAAGGGTAGTGATTTGAAAGAAGTTGTGGTAGACAAAACAAGAAAAAGTCTTGAACGTTCTCAGGTAAAAGCAGCAAATGTTACCACTATGGGTAGTAAAGAGTTGCTTAAAGCTGCTTGTTGTAATATAGCCGAGAGTTTTGAAACCAATCCATCTATCGACGTTAACTTTTCTGATGCACTTACGGGGAGCAAGCAAATAAAAATGCTCGGACTTACAAGCCCTTACCTGGTAATTTCAGAAGAAAATATACCAGCTGTACGTGGAGCTTCACAGGCTTACGGACTTTCTTTTGTACCGGGAACATGGGTAGAAAGTATCCAGATAACCAAAGGTGCTGGTCCGGTAGTTAATGGTTACGAGAGTATTTCGGGACAGATAAACTACGAACTGCTTAAGCCAGTAAACGATATTCCGTTTTTCTTAAATGCATATGCTTCTACAGACAGCCGTTTTGAGCTGAACACTCATTTTAATAAAAAAGTGTCAGATAAATGGAGTACCAGCCTTTTCCTTCACGGAAATACGAGGGTAAGCAAGAATGATATGAATGACGATGGTTTCCTTGATAATCCATTAGCGAAACAGGTAAATATAATGAACCGTTGGCAATATGTTGATGCCGAAAAGGGCTGGGTGAGTTTTATAAACTTACGTTACATGAGGGATGAAAAGCAAACTGGAGAACTTGATTTCGATCCTGATACCGATAAGTTAACAACAAATCATTGGGGATCGGAGATCAATACTGATAAAGTAGATGTTTCTGCGAAATTAGGTTATGTATTCCCTGATATGCCATACCAAAGCTTAGGAGTTCAAACGTCATTTAACTGGCACAAACAAGATTCTTATTTTGGGTTAAGCCAGTATGATATCGATCAGAAAAGCTTTTATTCTAATTTAATATTCAATTCGATCATAAGCAATACACTAAATAAGTTTGCAACGGGTATTAATGTTACTTACGATAAATATGGTGAGTTTGTAAACACTACCGATTACAGCAGAATAGATAATTCTGTAGGTGCATTTTTTGAATACACTTATGATAACGCAAACGACTTTAGTATTGTACTTGGTGGTCGTTTAGATGTTCATAACCGCTTGGGTACATTCGCTACGCCAAGAATGCATATGAGATACAATCCGTGGGAAAAAGCAACGATCAGAGCTTCTGCCGGAAGGGGAAAGAGGGCTGCAAATATTTTTGCAGAAAACCAACAGCTTTTTGGTAGTTCAAGAATGATGAATGTAATAAACGGTGGGGGTAAAGTATATGGACTTGATCCGGAAATTGCATGGAACTACGGTGTGAGCTTTGTTCAGGGCTTTACATTATTTGGAAAAAACACCGAATTTGTAGTTGATTTTTACAGAACCGATTTCCAAAACCAGGCTGTAGTAGATCTTTTTGCATCACCACAACAGGCACTGTTTTATAATCTTGATGGAAAATCTTATGCAAACAGCCTTCAGTTAGAGCTGAACTATGAGATTACTCATCATTTTAATATAAGAACGGCTTATAAGTATTACGATATAAAAACAGATTATACTACAGGTTTACAGGACAGGCCATTACAGGCTAAGCACCGTTTCTTTACCAATGTGGGCTATGAAACACATATTGTAGATGGTGGCAGACAATGGAAATTTGACTTTACATACAATTGGATGGGTAAACAGCGTTTGCCATATACAGGCAGTAATCCTGAGCAATATCAGATGGGTGATTATTCGCCATCATTCTCGTTAATGAATGCACAGGTTACGCGTACGTTCTCTAGTGTTTTCGAAATGTATGTAGGAGGCGAAAATATTGGAAATTATAAACAGAAGAAAGCCATTTTAGGGAATGACGATCCTTTTGGCCCGTATTTTGACAGTTCTATAATATATGCGCCTATTTTTGGGCAGATGTATTATATAGGACTTCGTTTTAAAATAAAATAATTAGTACACAATTAAACTCTTTAACAAATTAAAAAAATGAAGAAACTGGTTTTAGTAATGTTTGTAATGATGGTTGGACTATCTGCACAAGCACAGGAAAAGAAAAGCAAGAATGCTAAGTACGAAATTGCGGTTAATGGTAACTGCGGACAATGCAAAAAGAGAATTGAGAAAGCGGCTTATAGTGTTGCAGGAGTAAAATCTGCTGCATGGCACCAGGATCATCAGGATATGCATTTAATAATTGATGAAACAAAATGCAGTCTTGATGAGGTACATGCCGCTGTTGCAAAAGCAGGCCATGATACTGATAAGGTAAAAGCAAAAGATGAAGATTATGAAAAGCTTCATAGCTGTTGTAAATACGAGCGCCTTAAATCATAATAAAAAATGCCTCCGCAAAAACGTCGGGGGTATTTTTTTATATGGTTAACCTTGATGTTAGTATAAGAAAAACATAATTTTGCTTTGCAAATATTAATAAAATTGTGTTTATTGCCAAAGTACCGACGGGGCATCCTGCCTGTTTGCCAACCGGTATTCCTCTTTTTCAATCTAAAAACAGTGTAATGAAAAAATTAAAATATGTATTGGCTCTTACCGGGCTGATAGCCATTCTTTTGCCCCAAAATGCTACTGCCCAGGTTACTGAAACTGTGCCTGCAGTGAAGAATGAAAACAACTTTTTTAAAGACAGGAAATTTTATCTTAATGAAGATGGTAGCAATTTCGTGAAATTTACTTTTATGACGCAAGCCTGGATAAGAAGTGCTGATTATAATCCGGGAACTACCATTAACGGAGTGGCTAAAAGTAGTGGGACAGATATTGGTATTCGCCGTTATAGGATACAGATGTTCGGCCAGCTTACCGACAGGGTTTTTGCGTATTCACAGTTTGGAGAAAACAACTTTAATAATATATCCGATAGGAAATCGGGCTTTTTTGTTCATGATGCTTATGGTGAATATGCTATCGATAAAACCAAGCTTTCATTAGGTCTTGGTATTTCCGGATGGAACGGGTTGTCTCGTTTTGCATCATCTTCTGTAGGAAGCATAATGGGAATTGATCTTCCTTTATATCAGGAGGCAACCAATGATGTAACAGACCAGTTTGGTAGAAAACTTTCCATATTTGCGAAAGGTAAATTAGGTAAGGTAGACTACCGCGTTTCTATGGCTCAGCCTATGGCGGTACAAAAAATGGCGGGATATAATCCGGCAATTACACCAACGGCAAGTTTTTCTGCAAATCCTCCTAAAATGCAATACAATGCATATGTACAGTACCAATTTCTGGATCAGGAAGCCAACCAGACGCCATATAGCACCGGGACTTATTTAGGGGCAAAAAGAGTATTTAATGTTGGTGCAGGTGCAATATATCAAAAAGATGCTATGTGGCGCTTAGGAGCAGCTGGAGATACAATAAACAGCAATATGCTTCACCTGGCTGCAGATGTGTTTTATGATGCACCTATCGGGACAAGAGGCCAGGCAATAAGTCTTTATGGTAACGTAACCCATTTTGATTATGGTAAAAACTACATTCGTAATGCAGCACCAATGAATCCTGCAAACGGGAATAATAACCCCGCAATACTAAATGGAGCAGGCAATGGTTTTCCGGCATATGGAACCGGTACGGTGCTTTACTTTCAGGCGGGATATAAGTTTAGGGAGAACCTAATTGGTAAAACAACTATAATGCCTTATGTGTCGTTACAACACGCAGACTACGAAAAACTCAATGATAAGATGAATTACTATGATGTAGGTGTAAACTGGTTTTTGGCCGGTAACACATCAAAATTCACAATATCCTATCAGGATCGACCGGTATTTAATACACTTGGAGATAAAATAAGTAGTAAAGGTGCCCTGGTAGCACAGTATCAGGTATTCTTCAATTAGTTCTACTAAAAATCCCCACTGAATGTGGGGATTTTTAATTATTCTAAGGTCTTTATTTCAGATATTAATTTACCGTCGGCACTAAATCCTTCGATTAATACTTTTATTGGCTTAAAGTATATTTTTGGTATCGAAAATTTAAATTCACCATTTTCATTTGTCATTATTGTCGGTTCCCAGTCAATAACACCAAAGTTTTCAAAACCTTTATCCGTTGTTGAGTTGTAAATAATGTTTGTAAAAGGTTTAATTTTTTCATATCCATTTTTCACAATAATATCGGGTGTAATACCTTTAGTATTGGGTCTGCCTCCTTTTTTAAGGTATACTTTTATCATACCAATATAATTACGTATTGATGGTACAATTGCGGTAGAGCTCATGTAAATTTCATCAACTTCTCCCATTTGTATAATGCTAAGCATACTGTAATCTACAAGCTGTACATTGTCTATATATATAATAGGACCACTTTGTGCAGAATTAATACTGTTAATGGTACGGCTCTCTATTTTTAATTGACCATTGCGGTCATCTACATAAAAGCCTCCATATGTTCTTATAAAGTTAATAAGGGTTTGATACATATTCGCTTTTGTATCCGATATTTTATAGCCTTGTAAGTTAGCATTGCCAAAACTATTTGCGTATTTTAAGGCATTAGCCTCTATTTTAACTTCTTCAAGCTGAATGTTTTCTTCGTAAACATTAGGTGTTTGTTCTTTTGTATTATTTCCCTGAGGGGCATAGCAACGTAGTGTAGGCTGGTAAGGTTTGTTTAACCGTCTGTTGGCATTTAATAATTGTGGTACAACAGTAAATTCTTTTGGTTTTATTCCTTTTTTTAATAAAGTAAAATTTACATAGCTGGAATCCGCAATAAGCATATTCTCAAAATAAAACTCTCTTTTATCGTTAACAGTTGTAATTTCATCTATCGCAGATGTTAATGAGTATAATCTTATTTTTGAATATCTTGTATCTCCTACTGTTGATGGTATTGTACCTTTCAGTGTAAGCCCCATGTCAAAAGTATAGGTGTTTTTAGGAGGGCTTTTTAAGATATCACGCCATTTGTATTTGCTTTTTTGATTCACAAGAAATAAATCCAGTTCGTATTGCTTTACCTTAGATGGGTTCTCAAAATAATATTTTCCTGATGCTTTTTTCTGGTTATCCAAATAGGGCAGGATAAGGAAAGAGCTGTAAATATCATTTGTTTCCTCAAAGCTAATAGTGCTCTCAGGAAGCACAGAGATACTCATATTCATATTAGGGTAATTAATCTTACCGCTATAATGTTGCTGATCTCCGGTTTGTACTCCCTTTGTTAAAGCTACATCCAATCCAGGTTCAGGATATTGGTATATCATTCTTTCAGCCAACTCATTCATGTCGGCGTCCAGAATCCTTATGGTATTCATGCCATCAGCCAATTCGGTATTAGGGATAACGACTGTTTGTTCTAAATTTTTATCGCTAAAATTTATTTCAAAAACAGTTAGTTTATCATCTTTATGGGCTACCATATACATAGGTTTCCCAACAAAAGAATCAAGAGTGTTTTTATTGGCACGAATTTTTACAATGGTTTTGCCAACAACCGCATAGTTGTTTATTTCAAGTGCTATGCCCTTTGGTTGGGTAAGGGGTAGGGGTTGCTCGTGTTTTTGATCCTCAATCGTTACGATGGCTTTATATCCTGTAATGTTAGTGGCCAAAAGGTCAAATTTTCCATATCCCAGTTTATTTATTTGCACCTTTTTAATGACTTTACCAGAACTATCTGTAATATCAACTACCGAAACGGCTATCGGATTATGATTGCAATCGGAAACCTGAATACCAATACTGTTAGTAACTCCTCCAACAAGTGTACCGCCCTCGGGTCTGAACTCTATATTTATTTTAGAAGGATCTGCTTTTGCAAGAGCTGTACCTGCTCCCATATCTTTGTTAATGATCGAAAGTTCGTATACTGCCGATTCGTCTTCGATAAAATTATTCATCCAGTTGGTGTAAAACTGCATATAATATTTACCGGATTTAAGAGTGCTATTCAGTTTAAAATTACCGGAAAAACTACCAATGTTTCCATAAATAAGTTGGGTATTTATAACCTTGCCTTCAGCATCCATTAACGAAGCATAAATGTTTACAGTAGTAAAAAAAGGTACGTTTTTCTTTCTGTGAAAAACATAGCCTTTAAACCAAATATCCTCGTTTGTCATAAATACATTTTTATTAAAATGTACGTGGATATTTTCGCGTTCCAGGAAAAAGTAATCAGTGATAACTTTGCCTATTTGTTCACTTTTTGTCTCTTGTGCAACTGTATTTTGACTAATAAAAAATAATAAGCCTGTTAAGCAGGCAAGGATGATTTTCTTCATAAGTGAATGTGATAAAGTAAAACTTTTCTTTCGAAAATTTATGAGGTAAAAATATTACTTTTTATATTCACTTCTTTACGGAAAACCATATTTAGTAATAAAAAAAGGAGCGTTTTAAGGCTCCTTTTATAAATTTGTGATATTTTTTAGAACAAAATTACATCATTCCCGGCATACCGCCGCCCATTGGCATACCGCCACCTGGGTTATCTTCTTTAATATCTATAAGTGCACATTCTGTAGTAAGTATCATTCCAGCTACTGATGCAGCATTTTCTAATGCTACACGCGTTACTTTTTTAGGATCGATAATACCTGCAGCAAGCATGTCAACATACTCGTCTGTTTTAGCGTTATAACCAAAATCTCCGGTACCTTCAGCAACTTTTGCTACAACTACAGAGCCTTCAAGACCTGCGTTTTCAACAATAGTTCTTAATGGAGATTCTACAGCGCGGGCAACAATCTGAATACCTGTAGCTTCGTCAGCATTTTCGGCTTTAATTGCAGCAAGAACATTTTTAGCTCTTAAAAGCGCAACTCCACCACCTGCTACGATACCTTCTTCTACAGCAGCTCTTGTTGCGTGTAATGCATCGTCTACACGGTCTTTTTTCTCTTTCATTTCAACTTCAGAAGCTGCGCCTACATATAGTACGGCAACACCACCTGCAAGTTTAGCAAGTCTTTCCTGAAGTTTTTCTTTATCATAGTCAGATGTTGTAGTTTCCATCTGAGCTTTTATCTGGTTAACACGGTTTTTAATTAATTCCGGATCTCCGGCACCGTTAACGATAGTTGTATTGTCTTTATCTATAGTTACTTTTTCGCAAGTACCAAGCATATCAAGAGTTGCGTTTTCTAACGTGTAGCCTCTTTCTTCAGCAATTACAGTACCACCTGTAAGTATAGCGATATCTTCTAAAAGTGCTTTTCTTCTGTCGCCAAAGCCTGGGGCTTTAACAGCGGCAATTTTTAATGCTCCTCTTAATTTGTTTACTACAAGAGTAGCAAGAGCTTCTCCATCTACATCTTCAGCGATAATTAGTAATGGTTTTCCAGATTGTGCAACCGGCTCAAGTACCGGAAGTAAATCTTTCATTGAAGATACTTTTTTGTCATATAGTAAAATGTAAGGTCTGTCAAGTTCAGCCTCCATTTTTTCAGAATTTGTTACAAAGTAAGCAGACAGGTAGCCTCTGTCAAACTGCATACCTTCCACAACATCTACATAAGTATCTGTTCCTTTAGCTTCTTCTACAGTAATAACACCTTCTTTACCTACTTTACCAAAAGCAGTAGCAATAAGTTCGCCAATAGTTTCATCGTTGTTAGCAGAAATAGAAGCAATTTGTTTTATTTTTTCGCTGTCAGAACCTACAACTTTTGCTTGTTTAGCAAGATCGGCAACGATAGCTTCTACAGCTTTATCAATACCACGCTTAAGATCCATTGGGTTTGCACCTGCAGCAACGTTTTTAAGGCCTTCTTTAACAATAGCCTGTGCAAGAACTGTTGCAGTTGTAGTACCATCTCCGGCAAGATCATTGGTTTTAGAAGCAACTTCTTTAACCATCTGAGCTCCCATGTTTTCCAGTGTGTCAGCAAGCTCAATTTCTTTAGCTACAGATACACCATCTTTAGTTACTGTAGGTCCGCCAAATGATTTGCTTATTATTACGTTACGACCTTTAGGTCCTAGTGTTACTTTTACGGCATTAGCCAATGCATCAACGCCACGTTTTAAGCCGTCGCGTGCTTCAATATCAAACTTTATCTCTTTAGCCATTTTATGCTTTATTTTGTGTTTTTATAAAAATTTAACCTCAATTAGATCACTGCAAAGATTTCTTCTTCTTTCATGATAAGGTAATCCTTGCCTTCAAATTTTAATTCGGTACCTGCATATTTACCATATAAAACGGTATCGCCCACTTTTACAGTCATATCATAGTCTTTAGTACCGTTACCTACGGCTACTACAATACCTTTTTGTGGTTTTTCTTTAGCAGTGTCAGGAATAAAGATCCCTGAAGCAGTTTGAGTTTCTGCAGCAACCGGCTCAATAAGTACGCGGTCTGAAAGGGGTTTAATGTTTAAGGCCATATTGTATGTTTTTTATTATTTAGAATTGATATGTTTTAGGGTTCAGAAATTGTGCCAATTGGAAACTTCCTGACAAATTTGCAGATGTAAAAAATGCCAGCATTTACAGGCTGGCATTTCTATATTCGTATATACGATGAAATTAATTTTGTGGTTGTGCCGGAGCTGGTGTTACAGGTTGTGCAGCAGGAGCTGTTGTACCAGTAGCTGCCGGAGCTTGTGCTGCCGGTGCTGGAACAGCTGACTCATCAATCAATTGGTTGTCTCCAGAAAAGTTTGAAGAGAAACTAAGGCTTGATGCTAATATTAAAACAATTAGTATAGATGCAAGTGTCCAGGTGCTTTTGTCAAGAAAGTCAGTCGTTTTTTGAACGCCGCCCATCATTTGAGTTCCACCAAGTGAAGAAGATAAACCTCCGCCTTTTGGGTTTTGAACCATGATTACTACTACAAGCAAAAAGCTTACTATTGTTATAAGTACTAGAAAAATTGAAAAGTTAAACATCGTTCTTTAATTGTTATTTTGTTGTAAAATCTTTATATCTAAAATACGGTCTGCAAAGAAAACACTTTTTTCCGGATATTTCAAAATTAAAATTTCATATGCCTGTATTGCTTTGCTGTATTTTTTTTGTTCCAGGTATACCCTTGCCAGTGTTTCGGTCATTAAACTTGAGTTGTCCTGACTGTATTTCTCAACGTTTACTGATGGTGCAGGAGTATTTTTAACCGGAGCTATCTTTGGATTGGTTTCAATAAATTTATCTATTAATTCCATTTTTTTACTAATTGCCTCATCCGGTTCAGGCTGTTTTAACTCCTCTTCACGGTTTATAGGTGTCAGTTTAGAGAGTTTAAGCCATTCTGCAAAGGAGTGTGTTTCCTGTCTGTCAAACTCTAAAGGTTTGCCCATATCCAGTTTTTCTTCGGCAATCTCTATCTCAGCATTAATTTCGGTATCCTCAACCGATTCTTCTTTAATTTCAGGAATCTCTTCAAACTGACCGGCAGCTTTTAAGGATGATTTTATAGATTCTTCCAGCTTATCTATAATAGGTGTAACGGTAGGTTCAGCAATTGGAGATTGTTCAATAATTGTAATTTCTTCAGGTTGCCCAATTGTTTCCTCTGTAAATATTAAAGATTCTACAATTTCGCTATCATTAACAGGTATAATTTCTAAGTATTTTTCTTTTGCTTCAAAAGATTTCTTTTCTACGCCCTGAAACTGTTCGGATGTTATAAAGTCAAAAAGCACAGACCGATCTGTAGTATAAGCCGCTGTTTTTTTTAATTCGGTATTATATCTAAAACTATCCTGATTGTACAGCCCTTTTAAATAAATAGCGCGCGCACTTTGCAGGAACGGAAATTCGGAAAGAATTCGTTCCAATTCAGCCGTTTGCTTTTCATTTAATGAATAAGGCTTATTAAGCAGGTATGTATAGTCTTTAGTATTCAGTTTCTTTAATTTTTAATATTCAGTTTAGTAGTATTCAATGAGAGACAAAACTGCCAACTAAACATTGGTTTTACCATTTAGCAAGTGATGCATTAAATACATCCTGTGTAATCCTTGTAAAAATCTCATCAACAGCAGTGTTTAATACAGCCCCTGTTGGTAAAGCGTCACCGCTAAAATCATAATAAAAGCTAAATTGTTTTTCGAAACTATCTTCTTCTTTTTTCTTATTAGTAAAGCGTACCATTACGGATATGCTCAGTCTGTTTTGTGCTGCACGCTGATCGGCGGTAGCGGTCATTGGCGAAATACGGTATTGTGTAATTTCACCTTCATATACAAGATCCCCGCCAGAGTTGGTTAAACTTAAATTTGTCTGGTTCTGTATAAGATCCTGTAGTGTACGTGTAAATGTACGCTCAATACCAGGTTCAATCACATCGGCATTATTCTGGAAATAATTTACCTGAAATGTTTTGGCATCAATTTTTCCGGTTCCGCTAAAGTTGTATTTTACAGAGCAACCACTTAAAGTTAGTAGTATTGCTAATAGTAATGTAAATTTAAATTGTCTCATAGTAACTGCCATAGGGCTATAAGTCATATTGTTTTATTTTCCTGTACAATGTCCTTTCGGATATGCCAAGTTCATCTGCAGCTGCTTTACGCTTTCCTTTATTGCGTTCCAGTGCTTTTTTTATGAGTTCTATTTCTTTTTCGTCAAGACGTAGCGTTTCTTCTTCTTCTTCAACAGTTTCTGCAAACAGATAGTTGTCATCGTCATCATCATCATATTGCTCAGCAATAGCTGGTTCTTGTCGGTTTGTTTTCTGAGGCGAAAAAACTTCGGTACGTGGTAAATCTTCAAATTCTCTGAGACTTTCTTCCTGCGAACCGTATATTTTTTGGATCAGGCCTTTGTTGCTTTCCTGTACCTTATTGGTATTGCCGTTTTGCATCAGTTCCATTGTGAGTTTTTTAAGATCATTCAGGTCACTTTTCATGTCAAACAACACCTTATATAATATATCTCTTTCGGTAGCAAAATCACTTTCAGGCTTTTTATCTCTTACCACTGCCGGTAGGTTGGTTCCTTCTTCAGGCAGGTAAGATCGAAGGGTTGCCAACGTAATATTCCTGTTAGCTTCAAGAACGCTTATCTGTTCTGCTGCATTTCGTAACTGACGGATGTTTCCTCCCCAACGAAACTTTTGCAATAATGCTACAGCATCATCATCTAATTTTATAGGAGGCATTTTGTACTTATGAGCAAAATCTGAAGAGAATTTTCTAAACAATAAATGAATATCCTCTTTACGTTCACGTAATGGCGGAAGCATAATTTCCACAGTGCTTAAACGATAGTAAAGATCTTCTCTAAACTTACCTTTTTCTATAGCATCAAACATATTCACGTTTGTAGCTGCTACAATACGAACATTGGTTTTTTGTACCTGGGAAGATCCTACTTTTATAAACTCACCATTTTCCAAGACACGTAATAATCTTACCTGAGTGGTAAGAGGTAGTTCGCCTACTTCATCCAGAAAAATAGTACCACCATCAGCTACTTCAAAGTAACCTTCACGAGTACCTGTAGCACCTGTAAATGCACCTTTTTCGTGGCCAAAGAGCTCACTGTCTATAGTTCCTTCCGGTATAGCTCCACAGTTTACAGCAATATACTTGCCGTGCTTTCTGTGCGAAAGGGCATGTACTATCCTTGGGATATTTTCTTTACCAACGCCGCTTTCACCTGTAACCAATACCGAAATATCGGTAGGAGCTACCTGTATGGCTTTTTCTATAGCGCGGTTAAGTTTAGGATCGTTTCCTATAATCTCAAATCGCTGTTTAATGGCTTGTACACTTTCCATGTTTACGTTTTTTTGCAATGATTAGCTCTGCATATCCGAGTAACCTACAGCCTCTCCAATTAATGTGGCAGAAGTACATTCTTTAATCAATACATTTACGAAATCACCCGGCTTGTAATTTCCTTTTGGAAATACGACCATAGTGTTTTCAGAATTTCTTCCCGACCAGTCGGCATCCGATTTTTTAGAAGCTTTTTCAACAAGTACCTCTACAACAGTTCCAAGAAAGCGACTTATTCTTTCTTTACTTGTTTTTTGCTGCATATCTACTACTTCCTGCAGGCGTCGTTTTTTAACTTCTTCAGGCACATCATCTACCATTTTACGGGCAGCAAGAGTCCCGGGTCTTTCAGAATAAGAATACATATAGCCAAAATCGAATTTTATATGATCCATTAAGCTTAGTGTATCCTGGTGATCTTCTTCTGTTTCTGTTGGAAAACCGATTATCATGTCCTGAGAAACAGAACAGCCCGGTAATATTTCTTTTATTTTATCAACTAACGCGATGTATTCCTCGCGGGTATGTTGACGGTTCATTTCTTTTAATATACGTGTACTGCCCGATTGTACCGGCAGGTGGATGTAGTTGCATACATTTCTGTACTTAGAAATGACGTGCAATACATCTTCAAGCATATCCTGGGGATTTGATGTAGAAAATCTAAAACGCATTTTAGGATTTGCCGCTGCAGCCATTTCAAGTAACTGTGCGAAGTCTACCGCAGTAGCTTTTTGCATTTCCGATGCTTTTTCATAATCTTTTTTCAATCCGCCGCCATACCAAAGGTAACTGTCTACATTCTGGCCTAAAAGGGTTATTTCCTTAAAGCCTCTATTAGCAAGGTCTGCAATTTCTTCCATTATACTTTGAGGCTCACGGCTACGCTCGCGTCCGCGTGTAAATGGAACAACGCAAAAAGTACACATATTGTCGCAGCCACGGGTAATAGATACAAAAGCAGTTACGCCATTGCTGTTAAGTCGTACAGGTGATATGTCGCCATACGTTTCATCTTTAGAAAGAATAACGTTAATAGCATCACGACCTTCGTCTATCTCTTTTAATAAATTAGGAAGGTCTTTATAGGCATCGGGGCCTACAACCATGTCTACTATTTTTTCTTCTTCCAGAAACTGGCTTTTTAAACGTTCGGCCATACAGCCTAAAACGCCCACCTTCATTCCTGGATTTATTCTTTTTACAGCATTATATTTTTCAAGCCTTTTTCTAACAGTTTGTTCTGCCTTATCACGGATGGAACAAGTGTTTACTAATACAAGATCGGCTTCTTCAAGTTTATCTGTAGTATTAAAACCTTCGTTTGCGAGAATAGAAGCTACGACCTCACTATCCGAAAAGTTCATGGCGCAGCCATAACTTTCGATGAAAAGTTTTTTTGTATTTTCTTTTTTATGCTCTAATACAAGGCTTTGTCCTTGTTTACTTTCTTCAATGATCTTCTCCATAATTCACTCCTGTAGTGCTTTTTTGAAGTCGCAAAGATACTGTTTTATTCAATATTATGACAAGATGACAGATGTAGATTTGAAAAATATCCTGCTCGTATAAATGTTAAATTATGCTGCGGATATCATAAAAATGATTTTTAAAATGAGCAAAAATCCAATATTTAAAAAAATCATATACTTTTGCGACACAAAGAAAAGCAAGATGGCAAAGAATTTAGTGATAGTTGAGTCGCCTGCAAAGGCAAAAACCATAGAAAAATTTCTGGGAGCAGATTACCAGGTAGAGTCCAGTTATGGACACATTGCTGACCTGCCTTCCAGGGAGATAGGTGTAGATGTGGCAAATGGTTTTAAGCCAAAATATGAGGTGTCTCCGGATAAAAAAGCGTTGGTTAAAAAGCTTAAAGATCTCTCTAAATCGGCCGAAATGGTTTGGTTAGCGAGTGATGAGGACCGCGAAGGGGAGGCTATTGCATGGCACCTTGCGGAAGAATTGAAGCTTGATAAGTCAAAAACTAAAAGAATTGTTTTTCACGAGATCACAAAAACGGCAATACAAAAAGCAATCGAAAACCCAAGGGATATCGATTACAATCTTGTAAACGCGCAACAGGCTCGTCGTGTTCTTGACAGGCTTGTTGGATATGAGCTTTCTCCAGTGCTATGGAAAAAAGTAAAAAGCGGACTTTCTGCAGGGAGGGTACAGTCAGTTTCTGTACGATTAATTGTAGAACGTGAGCGCGAAATACAAAACTTTAATGCAGAAGGCTCTTATAGTATTACTGCTGAATTTGTAAATGAAGCAGGAAAATCATTTAAAGCAAAACTGCCTAAAAACTTTGCAACAAAACAAGAAGCTCAGGATTTTTTAAGTAAAAATATTGGGTCTATATATAAGGTGTCAGACCTTGAAACTAAACCGGCAAAAAAATCGCCGGCGGCACCGTTTACTACTTCAACTTTGCAACAGGAAGCAGCAAGGAAGCTTTACCTTCCGGTAGGTGTTACCATGATGTTGGCGCAGCGTTTGTATGAGGCGGGACTTATAACATATATGAGAACCGATAGCGTTAACCTTTCGCAGGAAGCTATGGTGGCAGCCGAAGCCGAGATTATAAGATCATACGGTAAAGAATTTAGTAAGCCGAGAAACTACGCAACCAAGAGTAAAGGGGCGCAAGAGGCTCACGAGGCTATCCGTCCTACAGATATGTCACGCCATACGGTTAATATCGACCGTGACCAAGCAAGATTATACGATTTGATCTGGAAGCGTACTGTAGCTTCGCAAATGAGCGATGCTCAATTAGAGCGTACCAATGTTAAGATCGAGGCGAATAATCATAAAGAAATATTTACTGCATCAGGCGAGGTGTTGCTTTTTGAAGGTTTCCTGAAAGTATATCTTGAAGGAAGTGATGATGAAGATATCGAACAAGAAGGAATGCTTCCTGCATTAAGAGTAAGCGAAAAATTAAACAATACTTATATTACTGCTACCGAACGTTTCTCAAGACCACCAGCTCGCTATACAGAGGCGGCATTGGTTAAGAAACTGGAAGAACTGGGAATTGGCCGACCATCTACGTATGCACCGACCATTTCTACCATCATCAACAGGAATTATGTTGAGAAAGGTGCTTTTGAAGGGCAGGAGAGAAAATACAATCAGTTAATGTTGAAAGGCAGTGCTGTTTCTCAACAGGTACTTTCAGAAAATGTAGGTTCGGATAAAGGAAAATTAGTACCTACAGATATAGGTATTATTGTGAACGATTTCCTTGTAAATCATTTCTCAACGATCCTTGATTATAACTTTACAGCAAAAGTAGAACAGGATTTCGATGAGATCGCTTCAGGTAATGAAGACTGGACTAAAATGATGAGTGATTTTTACGGACATTTTCATCCAACAGTTCAAAACGTTGAAAAAAATGCTGATAGAGAGTCGGGTGAGCGTATTTTAGGAGCAGATCCAAAAACAGGAAAACCGGTAAGTGTACGTTTAGGTAAGTTTGGACCAATGGCTCAGATAGGTGATGCTGATGATGAAGAAAAACAATTTGCTAGCTTACTACCGGAGCAAAATATAGGTAACATTAAGTTGGAGGAAGCATTAGGCTTATTCTTGCTGCCTAAAAACCTTGGAGATTATAAAGGTGAAGAGGTAGAGGTGAATAATGGGCGTTTTGGCCCGTATGTGCGTTTTGGAAAAACATTTATCTCTTTGCCTAAAGGTGAAGATCCGTTGGATGTTACTATCGAAAGAGCAAAAGTGCTTATAGATGAAAAATTACAGGCGGATGCGCCTATCGGTACATATAAAAATGAGCCTATTCAAAAAGGAGTAGGGCGTTTTGGACCATTCATTAAATGGAATGGGATTTTCATCAACGTGAGTAAAAAATACAATTTCGATAATCTTTCGCAGTCTGATCTTGTTGAACTGATTGAAGATAAACTTCAAAAAGATATAGATAAGGTAATTCATAACTGGGAAGCTGAAGGGATTAAGGTTGAGAAAGCCCGTTGGGGTCGCTCAGTTATTACAAAAGGTAAAATTAAGATAGAACTTAATAAAGATATAGATGCTTCTGAGCTAAGCCTGGATCAGGTAAAAGCGATGATAGAAGAAAAAACTCCTGCAAAGAAAACGGCAGCGAAAAAAGCACCTGCAAAAAAGGCAGCAGTTAAAAAGAAATAAGAAGATAAAGTATGGTTTTTGATTTTTTACAACCGTTAGAGACAGACCTGCTGGAATTTATAGCAGAAGGATCCCCTCAGGCATTAGGTGATAAAGTATCATTTCATACTTCGGAGCAATTTCCTGAGCTTGAAAATGCAGTAATTGCTATCGTTGGGGTTTTAGACAACAGGGGAGCAAACGAAAAAAGAGACCATCACATACGTCTTAATTACATTAGGAAAGAGTTTTATAGTCTTTATCCGGGAAATTGGGATAAACCTATCGTAGATCTAGGTAATATTCCGGCTGGAGATACGCAGCAGGATACCTATTTTGCTTTAAAGAGCATTGCAGGGGAGCTTATAAAGAATGGAGTAATACCTATAATAATAGGTGGATCTCAGGATTTGTCTTATGCGTTATACCGTTCGTATGATAAATTGGAGCAGATGGTTAATTTTGTTGCTATAGACAGTAAATTTGACTTTGGCAAGCAAGATGAGCCCCTTTCGGCGAAATCGTATCTTACACGAATGATTGTTGACGAGCCGAACAACCTGTTTAACTATAGTAATCTCGGATATCAGACGTATTACAACTCTCAGGAGGAGATAGATTTGGTAGAAAAACTCTATTTTGACGCTTATCGCCTCGGAGAAATATGCAATGATTCGACAATTTCTGAGCCAGTTTTTAGAGATGCAGACATCGTATGTGTTGATATGACGGCAGTTAAGTCAGGTGATTCGGGAAATATTGTTAAATTTATACCAAATGGTTTTGATGGCAAAGAAATTTGTACATTAGCACGCTATGCGGGAATAAGTGACAAGGTTAGTTCCTTCGGGATTTTTAATCATGATGATTCCAAGCAAGAGTCTGCACTAATAGCACAAGTGCTTTGGTATTTTATAGAAGGGACGCATTATCGTTCCAATGAGTATCCGTTTGGTAGTAAAGAGAATTATCTTAAGTATATTGTGCCAATGGAGGATGAAGAGCTCATATTCTATAAGAGTGACAAAACGGATAGATGGTGGATTGAGGTGCCGTTTGTGTCAAGCCTTAACAATAAATTGAAAAAGAATACGTTGTTACCTTGTAGTTACCAGGATTATCTAAGTGCCTGTAACAATGAGTTTCCGGAGCGTTTATGGAAGGCGCAAAGAAAAAACATTCTTTAAGGTATTTGTTACAAAAGAGAGGTCTTTTCATAGAAGTATTCAATTTTTTACTTTTTGTTCAGGTTTTTTTAATAAAAAAATTGTTTTTTTGAAAATAAATAAATAGGTTTACGCCCTTAAAAATAGAATTACATTAACAACCCAATTTTATGAAGAAGTTCATTGCATTAACAGCAACTTTATCATTTCTAATCAGCTGTGGTTCCAGTGACCGAGGGGAACTGGTAGGTGTTAGAGGAAAAAAGTGGAGGCCTGAAAAGCCTTATGGTATGGCTTTAGTTCCGGGTGGCGCTTACATCATGGGTAAGGCTGACGATGATTTGGCTAACGTTCAGGACGCTCCTGCTAAAACAGTTACTGTTCGTTCATTTTATATGGATGAAACAGAGATTACAAACAGTGAGTACCGACAGTTTGTTCAATGGGTGAAAGATTCAACAATCAGAACCAGGTTGGCTATCCTTGCCGATGAGCAAGGACAAAAACCGGGTGCTGGAGGTATTGGTGAATTTGCGTTCAAAGATCAGGAAAATACGGAGAACCAATCTGCGTATGACAAATACATGTATGATAATTATTACAGTATAGGTACTGATGATGATATGTATGCAGGTAGAAAGCTTAATCATAAGGCTAAGCTTATTACAGATCCGCAGAAATATCCGGATGAATACTATGTTGAAGTCATGGATTCTATGTATTTACCGGAATCTGAATCATACAATGGTGTAAGAACTATTGATGTTTCAAAATTGATATTCCGTTATTCATGGATGGATATTCAAGCTGCAGCTAAGGATAAATCTACCAAAAACACAAGAGCTAAGAGAAGTAAGTACATGAAGAATGAACGCGTAGAAGTTTATCCTGATACTACTGTATGGATCAAAGACTTTGCTTATTCTTACAATGAGCCAATGCATAATGATTATTTCTGGCATGAAGCTTATGGAGAATATCCTGTGGTAGGTGTTACTTGGCAAAAAGCTAAAGCTTTCTGTGCTTGGAGAACACTTAATAAAAATGCATACCAAAAAGATAAAAAGAGACAGTTTGTTAACTCTTTCCGTTTGCCTACAGAGGCAGAGTGGGAGTTTGCGGCAAGAGGAGGCCTTCAGTCGGCTACTTTCCCATGGGGAGGTCCTTATGCTAAAAACGACAGAGGATGTTTCTTAGCTAACTTTAAGCCTAATAGAGGTGATTATGCTGCTGATGGTGCTCTATACACTGTTGAAGCAAGATCATTTGATCCAAACGATCATAACCTTTACAATATGTCTGGTAACGTTGCGGAATGGACAGACTCTTCGTATGACGCGTCATCGTATGAGTATGTTTCTACTATGAACCCTAACGTTCCTGACCAGTCTAATAAACGTAAAGTTATACGTGGTGGTTCTTGGAAAGACGTTGCTTACTTCTTACAGGTAGGAACAAGAGACTGGGAATATGCAGATTCTGCAAGAAGCTATATCGGTTTCAGAACAGTACAGGATTACATGGGTACCCAGAATACAGGGACTAATCAATAAAAATAGTTTACAACCAACTTGAATTTTTTTGAATATTTAAAATTAATTAACTTAACTAAAAACTAAAAATTATTTTATTATGGCACTACCTAAAAAAGTTATGAATTTTGCCTATGGTATGGGGGCAGCAGTTGTTATCATTGGAGCACTTTTCAAATTGATGCACTGGCCTGGAGCAAGCCCAATGCTTATTATTGGTCTTGGTGTGGAGGCTTTAATCTTCGGATTATCTGCATTCGACCCTGTTGATAAAGAACTTGACTGGTCATTAGTGTATCCTGAATTAGCAGGTGGCGATGCCAAGAAAAAAGACGCTAAGAAAGAAAACCCAGCTGAAGCTCAGGGATTACTTTCTCAAAAACTTGATAACTTGTTAAAAGAAGCTAAAATTGATGGTGACTTAATGGCAAGTTTAGGTAATAGCATCAAAAACTTCGAATCTGCTGCTAAAGGAATTGCTCCTACAGTTGATTCAATTTCTTCTCAGAAAAAATACAGTGAAGAAATGTCTATGGCTGCAGCTCAAATGGAGTCTTTAAACAGTCTTTACAAAGTACAATTAGAAAGTGCTTCTCGTAATGCTGAGGCTAACTCTCAAATTGCTGACAATGCTGCTAAGCTAAAAGACCAAATGCAGACTATGACTCAAAATATTGCTTCATTGAACAATGTTTACGGAGGTATGCTTTCTGCAATGGGAAACAAAGCCTAATTAGTACAAAATTTTAACCCACAAAACAAAAGACAACTAATTAGAAATGGCAGGAGGAAAATTAACCCCTAGACAAAAGATGATTAACCTGATGTATCTGGTTTTCATCGCAATGTTGGCATTAAACATGTCGAAAGAAGTATTATCTGCTTTCGGTTTGATGAACGAAAAATTCGAGTCTGTAAATAAATTCTCAGAAGATTATAATAAGAGTTTATATGGACAACTTGAATCTAAAGCTGGAGAAAACAGTGCTCAATTTGGTACTCCTTTTCAAAAAGCAAAACAAATTAAGCCTATCACCGATGGTTTCATAGCTTATGTAGAAGGTCTTAAAAAGACCATCGAGTCTCAATTTCAGAAAGTTGATGGTAAATTACCATACGAAGCGATGGATAAAGGTGATAAGATTGACGAAGAATGGTTTGAAGGTGATGGATATTCTAAAAAAGGAAATGAAATCATTGCTACTATTGAAAAATACAAAAGCGACCTTAAAGCTGTTATCGGTAACGATGTAAAATATAAGTTTATTATCGATGATATCGATGCTAAGTTCAATCTTGCTGATATTAAAGATGGTGAAGGTGTTAAAAAGAAATATCTTGATTACCACTATAAAGGTTTCCCTGCTATTGCATCTCTAACTAAATTATCTGCAATGCAGAATGATATTAGAAAAACAGAGCAGGATATTTATAATGGTCTTATTGGTAATACGACAGCTCAGGCAGCGTCTATGAAAAACTATAAAGCTATGGTTATCATGGATAAATCTGCTTTCTTCCAGGGAGAAACTGTAACAGGTAGAGTTGTGTTAGGTCGTTATGATGAGTCTACAGTACCAACTAGCGTTAGCGTAAATGGTGGTAATGTAACTATGGAAAATGGCCAGGCTGTATTTAAATTAAGTGCAGGTTCTGTTGGTGAGCATGATATTGCTGGTAACTTTACTTTCGTTGAAGATGGTAAAGAAGTGCCTATCAAAATTGAAGGTAACTATGTTGTTGTGCCTAAACCAAATTCGGCTACAATTTCTGCTGACAAAATGAACTCTGTATACCGTGGTGTTGATAACCCAATGACAGTTTCGTTTGCTGGTATCTCTGATAATAATGTTAAAGCAAGTGCTCCAGGTGCTTGGAGATCTGCTGGTAAAGCAGGTAAATACAACTGGAATGTTACTGGTGTAGCTGGTAAAACAGCGTTTATTAATGTAACAGCGACGTTACCTGATGGTAAAACGGTTACTGATAAGAGAGAGTTTAACGTAAGAGGAATTCCTGCGCCGGTACCTGAATTAAGAGGTAAGCGTAACTCTGCAAAAGGTAACAAAAATGACCTTGCGTCTTCAACTGTTAATGTTGCATTCCCTGACTTCGTATTCGATGTTAAAACGAATGTAGTATCATTTGAAGTTTATATACCTGGCGCTGGTACAATGGTTTGCCAAGGTAGCAGATTTAGCCCACAAGCTCTTGCAGCTATAGCTAAAACTACGAGAGGGCAGGTAGTTGTAATAAGTAGTATTGAAACAAGAGTAGAAGGTGGCGGAGGCTATTTACCTCCAAAATCAGGTTCTTTCACTTGGGAGATACAATAATTTGATTTAAAAGAACGTTTTCTTTTACAGTTTAAAATTAAAATAATGAATAGTAGAAATTTTTTATTAGCGGCTTTATTCTTTGCAGGCTTGACATCGTCTTTTGGACAGTCTAACTTGCTAAATGCAAAAACGCCGGATGAGATAGGTAAAAAAACCGCAGAACAGGATTCATTAGATAATGATAAGCCTCTTCCTTACGGTTATGTGGGAGATAGGGATGTATTGCTTGCCAGAAAAGTTTGGGAAGTGATTGATCTTGATCAAAGAATTAACTTTCCCATGTATTTCCCTGTTGAGGATAATATAGGTAGCGATAGAAGGTCACTATTCAGTGTTTTAATTGGTGCTATTAAGGATGGAACACTAACTGAAGTGTATTCTGATTCTTATTTTGCAACAAAAAAGACTGGAACTGATATTGAATCTGTTTTCCATTTTACGGAGCTTAATGACTATGGTCGTGAGATTATGAATCAGAACCCGGGAGTTAGTGAAGCAGATCTTAAAACAAAAGGTCTTCTTACAGCAGAACATTTCACAACATCTGAATTGACAGGTGCCGATGTTACTCAATATAAAGTTGTTGGAACTTGGTATTTTGATAAAAGACAAGGTGAGATGAAATACAGAATCCTTGGGCTATGTCCAATGGCTGTAGATGCTCTTACTAAGTTAAGACAGGGATCTGAAGCAGAACCAATCGAACTTTTCTGGGTATTTTACCCTGGAGCAAGAGATGTTTTGCATAAAGCTAAGGCTTTCAATGAGAGAAACTCTGCGATGCCTATAACTTTTGATCACCTTCTTAATTCAAGACGTTTTACTGCTACAATTGTAAAAGAAGAGAACGTTTATGGAGATAGACTTATAAAAGATTATATGAGAGAAAATTCACAAATGCAGCTACTTGAAGCGGAACGTATCAAAGATAAGATCCGTAACTTTGAGCAGGATATGTGGAATTACTAAGAATGTTTTCTTTAAAATAAACAAAAACTCTTACCCTTGTGGTAAGAGTTTTTTATTTTTATACCATGAAAGATTTTATTATTGTTGGTGCTGGATTAGCCGGAATTAGTTTTGCTGAGACTGCCTTTTTAAACAACAAATCATTTGTAGTTATTAATGATGATTCTCAAAATTCATCGAGAGTAGCTGCCGGTTTATACAATCCTGTTATTCTAAAACGGTTTAGCTTACCCCAGGATGCTGCTGAGCACCTAACGTTTATTACTCCATTTTATAAAAGAATTGAGGAACGTTTTAATGTTACCGTTAAACATGAATTACCTGTTTATAGGAAGTTTGCATCTATTGAGGAACAGAATAACTGGTTTCTGGCAATTGATAAACCTGCTTTAGAGCCTTTTTTGTCGCCTGAAATTATACATACGAAATATCCATCACTTCCCTCACCTTTTGGTTTTGGAAAAGTAGAGCATACAGGATATGTTGATACTGTTGCTTTACTCGAGGCATATCAGTCGTATTTATTGAAAGAAGATTGCCTGATCAGGGATACTTTTGATTATGATGAATTAATTATGGAAGATGATTATATATCATACAAAGGAATAAAAGCACAACATATAGTTTTTGCTGAAGGATTTGGTATTCATAGTAACCCTTATTTTAAGCACTTGCCATTAGATGGCACTAAAGGAGAGTTGTTGGTTATAAAAGCTCCTGAATTAAAACTTGATGTTGCAGTTAATGCAAGTATCTTTATTTTGCCTATGGGTAATGCTATTTATAAAGTTGGCGCAACTTATGAGTGGAATGATAAAACTGCAAGCCCTACGGAAGAAGGAAAAAAGGAACTGGTTGAAAAGCTAAATGAATTGATTTCATGTGATTATGAAATTTTAGAACACTTGGCTGGTATTCGACCAACAGTGAAGGATAGGAAACCATTAATTGGTACTCATCCACAGTATAAGAGAGTTCATTTGTTGAACGGTTTAGGTACCCGTGGTGTTATGCTTGGGCCTCCTTTGGCAAAAGAATTATACAATTCTATTGTGTCAGGAAACCCAGTGCGAAAAGAGACGGGTTTACACCGATTTAAGAATCAATAGAATCTTTCCAGTCTTTTTTATAGCTAACAAAAAAGTTAATCCATATATTTCTTGACAATCGCATATTTATGGGCATAAGAACAATTAATGCAGCGACTATAACGAAGAACGATTCTTTTAGTCCCCATCCTATAAATACATAGGAAATTATAAAGGCAGCTACACCTATAGCAACGCCTAAAGCATAACTTACATACATAGCGCCATAAAAGAATGAGGGTTCGATTTTATAAAGTTGTCCACAATGACTACATTTGTCGTGCATTTTATAAATATTGCCCAAATTGTATGGATTTTTATCCAAATACATGCTTTCCTCATGACATCGGGGGCAGCACCCGGTAAAAATGCTATATAGTTTGGATCCTTTTTTTAACATTTGAAAAAATTTGTTGTTTAACAAATTTACGATTTTAATTACACAAAAAAACAATGCTTAATATACATAATTTATCAGTTTCTTTTGGAGGAACATATTTGTTCGAAGAAGTAACTTTCAGACTTGGAGCTGGTGACAGAGTTGGCCTTGTAGGCAAGAATGGTGCAGGAAAATCGACCATGCTAAAAATACTTTCAGGTGAACAGCCTTCAGATTCTGGGGTTATTGCAACAGAAAAAGAAATAAGATTAGGCTTCCTAAAACAGGACATCGATTTTATAAAAGGGCGTACTGTACTAGAAGAAGCTTATCAGGCATTTGAAGAGATAAAAAGAGCAGAAGGTAAAATTGAGTATATTAATCATCAATTGGTAACGCGTACTGATTATGAGAGTGAGGAGTATTCTAAATTAATTGAAGATCTGAGCGACCATACACACCATTACGAAATACTTGGTGGATATAATTATGTAGGTGATACAGAGAAAATTCTTTTAGGTCTTGGTTTCAAACGCGAAGATTTTGATAAAGAAACCGATACTTTTTCGGGTGGATGGCGTATGCGTATCGAGCTGGCAAAACTATTATTACAATCGAATGATGTATTGCTACTGGATGAGCCTACCAATCACCTGGATATTGAAAGTATTATTTGGTTGGAGTCTTTCTTGAGAAATTATGCGGGGGTTGTGGTTATTGTGTCCCACGATAAAATGTTCCTGGATAATGTAACGAATAGAACAATAGAAATTTCCTTAGGTAAGATATACGATTTCAATAAGCCATATACAGAATACCTTGATCTTAGACATGAGATAAGAGAAAAACAATTGGCTACTCAGAAAAACCAGGAGAAAAAAATTGAGCAGACTGAAAAGTTAATTGAGAAATTTAGAGCAAAAGCTTCTAAAGCATCGATGGCGCAGTCGCTGATTAAGAAACTCGATAAAGTGGAACGTATTGAGGTGGATGAAGATGATAATTCGGTAATGAACATCTCTTTTCCTGTTTCGATGACACCCGGTCGTGTTGTTATTGAAGCTGAACACGTAACCAAGAAATATGGAGATAAAACCATATTAAAAGATATTGATCTGTTAGTAGAGCGCGGTAGTAAAATTGCTTTCGTTGGTCAGAATGGCCAGGGGAAATCTACTTTTATAAAAGCCATTACCAAAGATATCGATTATAATGGCGTGATTAAACTAGGGCATAATGTTCAGTTAGGATATTTTGCGCAAAACCAGGCGGAGTACCTTGACGGTGAAATTACACTTCTTGAAACCATGCAGCATGCGGCAACTGATTCTAACAGGGCTAAGGTGCGCGATATGCTGGGTTCTTTTCTGTTTAGAGGGGATGATGTTGAGAAGAAGGTAAAAGTACTCTCTGGGGGTGAAAGAAACCGTTTGGCACTATGTAAATTACTATTACAACCTATTAATGTGCTTGTAATGGATGAGCCTACCAATCACTTGGATATTAAATCGAAGAATGTACTTAAAGCTGCGCTTCAGAAGTTTGAAGGCACATTATTATTGGTATCTCACGACAGGGATTTCCTTCAGGGAATGTCCAATATTGTATATGAGTTTAAAGACCAGAAAATAAGAGAATATCTGGGTGATATCAATTACTATCTTGAACAACGTAATCTGCAGAATATGCGTGAGGTTGAAAAGAGGGATGTAGTTGCTAAAGAAGCACCTAAAGAAAACAAACAACTGTCTTATCAGGATCAAAAGAAAAATAAGACATTACAAAACAAGCTTAGTAAAATAGAAAGCCAGATTAAAGAAATAGAAAATCAAATTCAAAAAGATGATAAACTACTGGCAGCTAATTATGATAAGCTAATGGCAGATGCTGCATTTTTTACAGCATATGAAAATAAGAAAAAAGAACTGGACAATCTTATGGAAGAATGGGAAGTAGTTCAGGAAGAAATAGATAAAGCATAAAAAAAAGTCCCGCATTGCGGGACTTTTTTGTTATTCGGATTTGATTTCGACTTCGGTTTTTTTCTTGGAGATCGTAACATTGTTTTTACTTTCTCCTTTTTTGTTTTTAACGCTTATTCCATCACTACCTATACTTACAGATGTTCCGTCTTTTTCCTCTTCCTTTTCAGTAGTAACTGTTGTTGTCTTAACTTGAGGCTCAGGAGCAGGTGGCGGAGCAGGATCTTCTACCGGAGGTGGTACTGGTGGCGGTACTGGCTCTTCTTTCTTTTTGCAGGATACCATTATTAATAATGCAAATCCGGCTATCATTAGTGCTTTTTTCATTTTTTAAAGTTGCTTAAGGTTTATAGTTTTAAAATTAAGGAATTAAATATACCTTTTACTTAAAGCAAACTTAAATTATTGATTTCATTCATAATGAGTATGCATCATTATATAACAGGCTCCCGTAAAATTGTTTTTAATTTTTCCGGACTGGTTTTTCTGAAGTCGGAAAGATATATTTCGTGGTGCAAGCCGTTTTGGGTTAAATTATTTGATACCATAAAATCATTAATACGGTTTATAGTTTCGGGTTCTTTGGCAAAAGGTCCAACATGTAATGCCTGAACACATTTTCCTTCTTCTAAAAAGTAGTGATGGATATCTTTTATTTCAGGCAGTAGTTTTTTAGCTGCTGTATTAGCTATGACTTGTTCTATCATTTCGGACGAAACAAAATCGGGCATACGGATCATTAAGCGGTATTCCCATTCACTTCGTTTTACTTGTTCTGTAATTTCTGCGAAAGATAAATTTTTATATTTTTCTTTGTCATACCACCATTGGCCCTCAAGTTTAGGGACAATAAAGTCATTTTTTAGGGCTTTGTATATAAATTTTAGGGCATATGCTGTTGCATAAAGCGCTTCAATTGTAGTTGAAAAGCTTTTTGAATCGGGGTCTCCTTTGCCTAAAATGGCTAAGTACTGTGTTTTTTCAAACACTATGATTTTAGGGGTTTCGGAAGCTGTATAATAGCTTTTGTAGAGTTTGGTAAGATCGGATTTTTCCATAAGTATATCGAAATTTGGCGCAAATTAACCGGCGCTTATGACAACAGTATGTCAGCAGCTTGAAAAAATGCGTAAAACAGATACTCTGTCTATGAAATTAATCCGATACTTCTGGAATGATCTATTGCTTCACTACTTTTCTTGAAATAGCAAGTGGCAACACCAATTGATTCGATGTTTTTTATGACTTTAGTAACCTCTCTTTTTTTACGAGATCCCGTTTGACGGATATATACTGCCCTTACCGTAACCGGAAATATTTTACAGATATTTTCGTATAAAAAAGGATCCTGCTGTGAATCATCACCTAATAGTACATATTCCAAATGAGGATAAAATTCCAGTATATGTTTTATCTTATCCAGTTTATGATTGTGATTGCCTCTTCCGGTTATAAAAAAATCCATCAGGCTGGTTTTTATGTCTTTCAGAAGCAGTACGGCGCGTGGCAACTCATGCTTTTCAGTAAACTTTACAATAAATTTATAAAGGTTCCATTCGCTGCTGGATACATAAAAAAAAGCATTCATCTCATCTTTTTTATTTCTTCCTGCTGTGCTTAGTGCCTGATAATGGGGAACAACATCTTCAAAGATCTTCCGGTCGTTAATGTTTTTCCAAAGCAGGATATAAAGTTTTTTGAAAGGATTCCGCGTATGCGAAACTAAAAAAGTATCGTCAATATCTGATATAAAACCTAAGTTGCCCTCATGAGGTCTTATAAAAGTTCCTTTCTCTTTAATTTCCTGACCTCTATGCGTAGTAGTCACATAGTAGTCATTCCAGCCGTAGCCTAATTGTTGTTTTTCTTTTAAAGGGATACAAAACTTAAAGTATCCATCGTTTAGTGTTTTGGTGTGGATTTTTTGCCCGTTATGCTCAAGGTAAACACTTGTGTTGGCAATTGTTTTTACGCGGAACATTCTTATAATAGAGCGGGCATTTTTAAAGCGCTTCTTTTCAAATTCATAATTTCCAGCCGTACTGGGCTTAAAAACGTGACCAAATACTATAAGTTCCTGCTCATTGGCATATCCGCGATAGAGTTTTAAAATGGGCTTCATGAAAATTTATAGATTTTATAAGAGTTTCGACACTCCAATTTAATTAAATTTAATCAAAAATAATGGGATGAAGGGTCAAAAGAAATTTTTGTTGGTAGTAAATCCAATTGCTGGAGGAAATGATAAGTCTGGATTAGTTACCGCGGCCCGTGAATATGCTGATAGGGAACACATTGAGTTGATAGAGTTTGAAACGACTGGAAAGAACGATGAGAACAGTATAAAAAAGCTGTATGAAGAACATGAACCAGAACGTATTCTTGTAGCCGGTGGCGATGGAACGGTTAAGATCGTTGCAGAAGCTGTTGGGCAATATGATGTAATTATAGGAGTGCTGCCTTCGGGATCGGCAAATGGACTTTCAGTCGATTTGAAATTACCAACCGATGTTGAAGAAAACCTAAAAATAGCTTTCCATGGAAATTTTATGGAGATGGATATGGTTTGTATAAACGATAAAAAGAGTCTGCATTTAAGCGATATCGGTGTTAATGCTGAGCTTATCCGTAATTATGAGGGCAGTACCATTCGAGGCAAATTAGGATATGCCTTGCACGCTATAAACACGCTTACTGATCTTGAAGATCCTTTTCATGTTACCATAAAAGCCAATGGAAAAACTGTACAGACAGAAGCTAGGATGGTTGTTATTGCCAATACGCAGAAATACGGAACAGGAGTAACAATTAATCCGATAGGTCTTATGGATGACGGAAAGTTTGAGATCGTAATCCTTAAAAATCTGGATCTGTTTTTTATAGGTAAGATATTAACGGGCAATATGCCAATTGACAGCGATGAAGATGTAGAGATCATTTCTACGGAAGAAGCTTTGATAACGACCAATTTCCCGGTCTGTTTTCAGATTGATGGAGAATATTGTGGCGAAGTAGATAAACTCGATGTTAAAATACTGCACAAACAGATGAGAGTGGCAATTCCATAGTTATTTAAAAGGATTGCGTTCTTTCCACTCAATTTTTGGATCGAAGTAAGGAAATAATTTAGCCATAAAATAATTTAGGATAGGATTGGTGTGTTTTATCACACCATATACCTGTTCTGCTTTAGCACCTACTGAGCTTTTTATTTCCATGGCGGAACGTGCAAAGATGACATGAGAGAATTGTTTTTTTATAGCATAGCCTATCATGTCGTAAAGCATATTTAGGTAAAGCATTTTTTCTTTTTGAATGCTGTCATCGTATCCTAAAAAGTAGGTATCCATATCGTTGTTGTTTTTTACAAGCGTATTGAATCCTACCAATTCGTTGTTGATAAAATAGCCGTAAAACAAGAAATTGTCCTGAAGCTGCTGTTTAAATATCTCGAAATGATTTTTAGGTAGATGAAATGTATTGAAAGAAGCATTTTGTGCTACTGTCATATACAGTTGGTGTATTCGTTCCTGTTGCTGGTTTATTTCGTCTACGGATAGTTTTCGTTTCTCGATACCTTCTGCTTTTTTACGGGCACGATTGTATTGGGTGCGGTACTTGGTATTCATATCGGCAAGGTAGTCCTCTATAGAATGCCAGTTCTCCCGAATATTGAAAATCATATTAGGCTGTGTACAAAACTGGTAATAGTCTTTATATCCTACAGGTTTAAAATCAGGTAACTCACTTTCATTAAAATCTTTAATAGCCAGGAGACTGATGTTAATACATTTCTTTTTATAACTCCTGGTTAGCTCCTTAAGCACATTTTTAAATAGTGATAAGGCTTCCTTTTCACTGATAAGGTCATTTAAAAGATAGGCATTCTGCCCTGTAAGAGTATTATTGCCAATAACAATGGTATGCGATGAAAATTTTTTGAAGAGATAATCTTTAAGGCAAAAGCTCTTTTTTTCTTCCACAAAGGTATTGATGTGGCTCAGGTTTATGTATTGCGCCAAAGCTATACCACAAAGCACATTATTATTGTAGAGGCCTATAAAATGGCATTGCATATTATCGGGAGCAGCCTTCTCGAGTACAGCGAGGTAATTGCGCGAAAGAAAAATATTCTTTTCGGCAATAGCATCCCAGTCTTCCGTCAGTTGCGCAGAAGAATTATAAAGTGTATAAGAAAGAGTATGCTTCAAGGTAAATAAAATAAAAATCTCCCGAAGGAGATTTTGTATGATTAAGTTGCAAAGATATTATTTCCAGCCGCAAATAATGCCTCCCATAATAGTAAGGGAAACAATAAAATAGCCACCATTAATAAGGATGTATTTCCAGCTTTTTCTTTCGAAAAGAGCATTGATGCCTACTATAGGCAATGCAAGGAAAAGACCTGTTATAAAACCGTGTAACATTCCGTGTTTAAAAGTTCTGTAAGCATCTCCATAATCGGCCATGAAAGCAGTATAAGAAGGTTTTACTAACGTTGGATCACCACCTACCATACCCAGGGCTCCATATTGATGGATAACAATAGGTTGTAGAATAAAAGCGATCAGAAAAGCGAAAAAGATAGTAAGTCCGAATATTTTAAACATATTGGCTTGTTTTGCTTTTTCTTCAGTCACGCCGGTTTCCTTCATCCAGATCGTACCAAAAACTTTAGGGTTATACCATATAAAGCCTATTGGTAATGTTGAGAGTGCAGCAACAACAAGGGCTAAGAAATTGATTTCCATAATTTTTGTTTTTTGTGGTTTGGTGTAACAAAAGCATATTTTTTTATGAAGATAAATTTTAAATACTCAAACAATTATGATTTAGTCGATAAGAACTTCAGGAAGTTCCATACGGGTCTGTTTTTTAGATGATTATTATCAGATTCGCAAGCATAAGCTTCGCGCTCAAAACAGATATTCAGGTAAGCTTTCTTTTTATCGCGATAAGCAATTAGGCGTAGTAGATATTCTATTATATACCAGATGTAAAAGGGGAGAATAAGCAGTTCCGCCTGTTGGCGTAAATGTATTTTTTCGTGGTTAAGCAACACGCTGTTTTCTTTTAGCTTTTTATCCCGAAGAAGGACAAAAGGAAAAATAGCCATGGCTGTATAACCTTTCGGAATTAAATATTTAGATGCGATTAGTATCATTAGATGTAAAGTTCATAAATTTGCGCATATGAGTGGGCAAAATTCTGAAAATAAATTAACAGAAGGCGAAGATTATTATCTAACGCCGGAGGGATATAAGGTATTTACCGAAAAATTCCATTTAAAACGCGGCTTTTGTTGTAAAAATGGCTGCCGCCATTGCCCTTACGGGTTCGATAAAAAAACAGGGACAAATAAAAAGTAAGCAGTAACAAGTGGTCAGTAGGCAGTGATGCCTGATTACCCTTAAATACTGTGAACTGAACACTATACTATATGACATTTAAAGAGCAAATACAGGAAGGGATTCCTTCTGTTTTACCGCAGCCAAAACCTTATGAACTGGACATTAACCATGCTCCAAAGAGAAAAGAAATTCTTACTGCAGAGGAGAAAAAACTAGCGCTTCGTAATGCGCTTCGTTATTTTGAACCGAAGGACCATAAGGAATTGATAAAAGAATTTTCGGATGAGTTAGAAACATACGGGCGTATTTATATGTACCGTCTTCGTCCGGATTATAAAATGTATGCCAGGCCGATTGATGAATATCCTGGAAAGTCAGATCAGGCGAAAGCAATTATGTTAATGATCCAGAACAACCTGGATTATGCAGTGGCGCAACACCCACACGAACTAATTACTTATGGTGGTAACGGTGCGGTGTTCCAAAATTGGGCCCAGTACAGGCTTACTATGAAGTACCTTAGCGAAATGACCGAGGAACAAACGCTAACTATGTATTCCGGTCATCCAATGGGGTTATTCCCATCGCATAAGGAAGCGCCAAGGGTAGTGGTTACTAATGGTATGATGATTCCAAATTATTCTAAACCGGATGATTGGGAAAAATTCAATGCATTAGGGGTTTCTCAATATGGGCAGATGACGGCGGGCAGCTATATGTATATCGGTCCACAAGGAATCGTTCACGGTACTACTATTACAGTACTTAACGGAGGAAGAAAAATAGCTAAGAACGGCGAAGGACTGGAAGGCAAAGTATTTGTAACGTCAGGTTTAGGAGGTATGAGTGGCGCTCAGCCAAAAGCAGGTAACATTGCCGGTTGTATTACAGTATGTGCGGAAGTAAACCCTAAAGCGGTACATACACGTCATTCGCAAGGATGGGTAGACGAAGTAATGACCGATTTACCTTCACTAGTTGAAAGGGTTAAGAAAGCCAAGGCCGCTAAAGAAGTAGTTTCTATAGCTTACCAAGGGAATGTGGTAGATGTATGGGAAGAATTTGACAAACAAAATATTTATATTGACCTGGGGAGTGATCAAACCTCGCTTCACAATCCGTGGGCAGGAGGATACTACCCGGTTGGAATAAGCCTTGAAGAGGCAAATCAGCTTATGGCTGATAATCCGGAGCTTTTCAAAGATAAAGTACAGGAAACACTTCGCAGGCATGCAGCAGCAGTAAATAAGCACACAGCAAAAGGAACTTATTTCTTCGATTACGGTAATGCTTTCTTATTAGAAGCATCGCGTGCAGGAGCAGATATTATGGCAGCTGACGGTATTAATTTTAAATATCCAAGTTATGTACAGGATATTATGGGGCCTATGTGTTTTGATTATGGTTTCGGACCATTCCGTTGGGTATGTGCTTCAGGAAAGCCTGAAGATTTAGCTAAGACAGACGCTATCGCAGCAGCGGTATTAGAGGAAATGGCAAAAACAGCACCTGTAGAGATTAAGCAACAAATGCAGGACAATATAAAATGGATACAGGGTGCACAGGAGAATAAACTTGTAGTGGGTTCTCAGGCACGTATATTGTATGCAGATGCACAAGGGAGAATAAATATTGCAGAAGCCTTTAATAAAGCTATTGCCAATGGCGAAATAGGACTTGTAGTATTAGGTCGTGACCACCATGATGTATCGGGTACGGATTCACCTTATCGTGAAACATCTAACATTTATGACGGTTCACGTTTTACAGCAGATATGGCTATACACAATGTTATTGGAGACAGCTTCCGCGGAGCAACCTGGGTGAGTATCCATAATGGTGGAGGTGTAGGCTGGGGAGAGGTTATAAATGGCGGATTTGGTATGGTTCTTGATGGTTCTAAAGAGGCGTCAAGACGTTTAGAGTCAATGCTTTTCTGGGATGTTAATAACGGTATTTCAAGAAGAAGCTGGGCAAGAAACGAAGAAGCTATATTTGCAATAAAGCGAGCGATGGAAAATCAACCGCTCCTTAAAGTTACATTGCCAAATATTGTAGATGACGCTTTATTGGGTTGATAATTAGATAAGGGTTAATTGTCAGCATTTACTATTTTAATACGATAATACAAACGATTAACTTTTGAGATTATGAAAACTATAAAATTGCTATCGGTACTATTTGTTACAGCTATTATGGCTTCATGCAGTTCAATACGAGTTGCATCCGACTATGATGATAATGTTGATTTTAATCAGTATAAAACCTACGGTTATTTTAAGGAAGGGATAGATAAGGCCGAAATATCCGATCTTGATAAGAAAAGGATATTAAAAGCTATTGATACTGAACTTCAAAATAAAGGATTTACTAAAAGTGATAACCCGTCTTTATTGGTGAATATATTTACCAAAGCCACACAGCAGGTAGATGTTAACCAGTGGAACAATGGATTTGGATGGGGCTATGGATACGGCTGGGGCTGGGGTCCTGGTTATTGGGGAGGTAACTATACAAGTGTAAGTACTTCTACCGAAGGGACACTTTACATCGATCTTTTAGATACTAGCAAAAAAGAATTGGTTTGGCAGGGAGTAGGTACAGGTGTATTGACCTTAGACCGCGAAAGAAAACAGGAACGAATTAATGAATTTGTTACTGAAATTATGAAGCAATTCCCTCCGCAGAAGAATGAAAAATAAGAGTAAGAGTCCCGGTTCGCCGGGACTTTTTTTATGAGTACAGTTTTATAAGAAAATTAATCGCTTAACGGTATACTAAAACATATAATAATTGAGTTATATATAAACTGTTTTAATCAATTGTTATTTCAATTATTACTTTGTTTCTGTTAAGCCATAGTGAAAACTATGGCTTTTGCATTTAGTATTGATTAATTTTTAATAGCCATAGGAAATAGTTAATGTTTAAAATATATATTTTACGTTTTAGGAATGTTGAATGAGAATTTCGTAATTTTACGATGTAAATAACGTTTAGAGAGTATGAATGCACCTATTGAAGGAAATCCACTTATTGACAGATTGCCGAAGCACTTAAAGCAGTTTATTAAACCTCAGGATTATAATGACTATACACCTATTAACCAGGCAGTATGGCGTTATGTTATGCGTAAAAATGTAGACTATCTAAGCAAGGTAGCACATAACTCTTATCTTGAAGGACTTAAAAAAACAGGCATTGAGGTAGATAATATCCCGAGCATGTATGGCATGAACAGGATATTGCAGGAAATAGGATGGGCAGCTGTAGCTGTTGACGGATTTATTCCGCCTAATGCATTCATGGAATTTCAAGCCTATAATGTGCTTGTTATTGCCTCAGACATCCGTCAGTTAGAACATATTGAATATACACCTGCTCCGGATATTATTCATGAAGGAGCCGGACATGCCCCGATAATTGCAAATCCGGAATATGCCGAATACCTAAGGCGTTTTGGTGAAATTGGCTGTAAAGCCATATCATCGGCAAGGGATTATGAAATATACGAAGCGATACGATTGCTTTCAATCTTAAAAGAAGCCGAAGGTACACCACAAGCCGAAATTGACGCGATTGAAAAACGTGTTGATGAATTGCAGAATGACGTTGTAGAACCATCTGAAATGGCACTGATTCGTAACCTGCACTGGTGGACTGTAGAGTATGGTCTTATAGGCACTGTAGAAGACCCTAAAATATATGGTGCCGGATTATTGTCGTCTATTGGCGAAAGTGCCTGGTGTATGACAGATAATGTAAAAAAAGCACCTTACGATATTGAGGCTGCTTATCAGGGTTTTGATATTACAAAACCACAACCACAATTATTTGTAACTCCTGATTTTGCTCATTTAAACCTTGTTCTGGAAGAATTTGCCAATAAAATGGCATTGCGTACCGGTGGTCTTTCTGGGATTCAGAAATTAATGAAATCAAAAGCGCTGGGTACTATAGAGCTAAGTACAGGCATTCAAGTGTCGGGAGTATTTACCAATGTTATTGAAAACGAAGGTAAGCCGATTTACATCCAAACAACAGGTAAAACAGCATTATCATACAGGGAGAAGGAACTGGTAGGACACGGTAGTATATACCATGCCGAAGGTTTTGGAAGCCCAGTTGGTAAGCTTAAAGGAATAAATCTGGCAATTGAAGACATGAGCCCGAGAGACCTTATGGCGTATGCTATTTACGAAGGAGAAAGGGTAACGCTTGAGTTTGAAGGTGATATTACTGTGAGTGGTGTGATTATTACCGGAACAAGAAACATTCAGGGTAAAATAATCATCATCAGTTTTAAAGACTGTACAGTTACGCATAACGATACGGTACTGTTCCAACCGGAATGGGGTATTTACGATATGGCAGTAGGTAAGAAAGTGGTTTCTGCTTTCTCAGGTCCTGCAGATGTTAATAGTTTTGACCTTATTACACACATACCATCAAGTAAAACAATTAAGGCAGTTAAGTCGCCGGAAAGAGAAGAACTTGAAGGTCTGTATAAAAATATTAGAAGCATAAGAGAAGGAAAAGGCGAGACAATGAGTATTGCCGATACTTTTACTAAGCTAAAAGCAAATCATTCTAATGACTGGTTGCTTTCAGTTGAAATTGCTGAACTTCTCCATAAAAATAATAATCAGGAATTACTGCAGGAAGTTATGCAGCACCTTGATGCTGTAAAAGCAAAACGACCTAAAATCGCTCACCTAATCGATGGCGGACTCGAACTTATATTCGAGAACGAAAGCGTGAGTTAATTTTTTAAATAATTGTTAATTATACCATTTGTCCCGGCAAATGGTATATTTTTATTTAAAACTTAAAAACAGCAATGACTGAATTCCTGGATTTTTTTAAAACCCAGCAAGTAGATACAGCTATGGTCATTTTCTTAATGGCTTTTAGTTGTGGTATTGCTATTTTTCATACTCTTATTTTTTCGGCATTGTACGGGATAAATCTGCGCCCGAAATGGTTCTTTTTTGCCTTTAATCCTGCATTAGTAGGTCTCGGTTTTCTGATACATAGCGGTTATTCTTTACTGGCGCTTGTCACTCTGTTTGGCTCTGTTTTCCTGTTTGCTATTATAGGTATGATATACTCGAGCATTAAAGGAAATGAAGAAGAAAGAGAATTTAACAGGCGGTATCCTAAACCGCCTAAACCTTTTTGGAAAAAGATACTGGGATTAGTATTTGCAGTTTTATTTTTTCTAACATTTTTCGTGTCAGGTGCTTATTTCTTTGTTTTTATTTTTGCAGTTGCTATAGCATCTGCTTTAATGCCAAGTTCTAAAAACCGTTTTTTAAAATACCAGGCAACATTACCAACATCTAAAATACGATCGATGGCTATGGGGCTTGTTGAGGTACAGGGGAAGCTTGTTGCTCAAAACCTTTTGGCTGCTCCCATAGAAAAAACACTTTGTATTGGATATAAGTATGTAATAGAAAGTATCTCCCGAGATAAGGACGGTGATGACAGTTATTCTGAAATATTTTCAGAAATAAAATGCAATACGTTTTTGATCCAGGATGAAACCGGAAGTGTTGAAGTCAATCCTGAAAAAATAGAATTTGTATGGATTGAATTGGATGGACGCTATTCTTCCGGGAGTAAAAGATATTCGCAATACCTCATAAAAGCAAACGATGAAATGCTGATTATAGGAAAAGCATCCTTACAAAATAACACACCGATTATAGAGCATGAAAACATTAAAGATGTTTTTGCTATTGCACCAAAAACCGCTGTGAGCAAATATAATACCTACAAACCATTACTTAATTCTTTTATTGTTTTTTCCTGTGTTTTGGCTCTTTTTACAGCTATTATACTTGTGTCTTCTGTGCATGTTTCGGGAGGTAATGTAGTGGTAAATTTACAAATGCCGAGTCTTAATCTTTTTAATAAGTAACTTTAATTAAAACATTTTAATTTGAATCCAATTATCTCCTTAGTCATTATCGTACTCCTTGTTGTAGGGGTGGTGGGTGTTATAATATCGTCGTATAACAAGCTGGTTATGCTCAAATTTAATGTAGAAAAAGCATTTGCGAATATAGATGTGATCTTAAAACAGAGAGCAGATGAAATACCTAACCTGATAAAAATAGTAAAAGAATATCGGGGTTACGAAGCCGGTTTATTAGAGAAGCTTACAGAAGTGCGTACCAGGTTTTTAAATACTACCGATGCTAACCAAAAAGTAGAATTGTCTAATGAAATGGATAAAGCGATGAAATCTGTTTTTGCAGTATCTGAGAATTATCCTGAATTGAAGGCTTCTCAAAGTTTTTCTGATTTACAACGAAGAGTTTCCGAACTTGAAGATGCTATTGCTGACCGCAGAGAGTTTTTTAACGAGAGTATAAATATGTATAATATTGGGATAACAGAATTTCCAACAGTTATCTTATCTAAAATGTTAGGCTATAGCCAAAAATCGCTGTTGCAAATATCAGAACAGGAAAAGCAATACAATGGAATTCAGTTTTAAATTATACGATTTTATTCAACAGATAGAGACGAACCGGCATTACATGGTGATGTGGGCAGCCTTTGGCGTACCTGCCTTTATGTTTGCGCTTTGCCTGCCGTTGTTTATAATACGAAAAGTAGGACTGGATAAATATATAAAAGGTTCTTATACTGTTATTTTTAGCTCACTTGGAATAACATGGATACTTGGTTTTATAACCATGATGATATTGTTTTCTACAGAGGTATCCGGTATCCGGATGTTTATGGTATGGGTAGTAATGTTTGTGACCTATCTTACATTTTGCGCTTTTAACAACAAAATGTTGAGTAAATGGTTAACTGAATTTTCCAAAACCGATTTAAAAAAATGATTTTATAGAAGTACATCTATAGTTTCATTATTTACCGTTTCACCGTTGTATTGAAGTTTCCATCCCATCGAATTGGTCAGTATAAGTATTTTAGACAATTCGCTGATCAAACGGTTTTGGGCATTCGATTTTAATGACGATTTCTCTATTTTCTTGGTAAGATTTGCCTTTACAGTTTTGTTTATCTTGTTATAATCCTCTCCTGAAAATTCATTAAAACCATTTTGTTTGATATCATAAAACTTAAGGTCAGGACTTATTTTTATTTCTTCTTTCGGAATGTTTTTAATCGTTATGGTTTTCGAATTTTCATCTATGTCGTATTGTATTTTACTCAGATCATAGCTTACCGTAACGTCTGCATTTACGATCACTAATGCTTTCTTTTCAAAAGAGATCATATCTAAAAAGTACTTTTGCTGGTCTTTATAGGTAAGCACTTCCGAAAAATGTCCTTCTGTTACTACCAACTTACCTACATTTCGTATCTGTTCCTGTATCAGAGCAGTTTCTTCAATTTCGGATGTACTGCCTTTTTTGAATTCGCAAAAACGGAACGCCAGAACAATTAAGATTAGAAGACCTACACCAATGAGTATTTTACGAATCATTTTTTATTTTAAATGTAATAAGAAATTATAAATGGTAGTGTTATAATTGACATAAAAAGATGACAGAAATACTTAAAAGCTAATATGAGGATATTGTTTCTGTAAAGAGGAGATCTTTTCATTTAGTTTCCTGATAAATTCCTTATGTTGGGGAGTGTCAGGGTTAAAAGGACGATGCGCCAATCCTTTTTGAATAGTGTCAGCAAGTTTCATTGTTTTCTGTGCTTGTGGAGTAATATAAGCTTCTGTAAAGCGTTCCCATATATAATCTACAGCAATAGCTGATGGATGTATCATATCCTCGGCATAAAAGCGGTAATCACGCAGTTCATCCATCATTATTTCATAAGAAGGAAAGTAAGCGGTATTCTGTTTATGATCTTCGCTGTTAATTACCTGATGTAGTCCGCTAATTAAATTAGCCTTGCTCCATTGGTTTTCTGTATATCCATCTTTAATGTGGCGTACAGGCGATACTGTAAAAATGATATTGATACCCGGATTCACATTCTTTACCATCGCTGCTATATTTTCAATACTTTGCTTGATGGTATCAGCGGGGAGTAATTCTTTGGTAAACTGTTTCTGAGGTACTTTATGGCAATTGGCAACAAGATTATTGCTATTGATATCACGGTAAACCCAGGCTGTGCCTAATGTTACAATTAACTGAGTTGCTTCTTTTAATTGTGCATTGGTCGATTGGCAGGCTGTATTAAGATTGTTGAGTAAAACTTCTTTGTTGGGATGGCTTAGATCAGAATGAGCGTCGAAACAATGCCAAAGGTTATTATGCTCAAAAATATCAGCATCATTAAATTGCTTATTATTTAAGGCAAATCCCATAAATTTTTCCAATGCTAACGGATGAAACAATATACCAAAAGGATTGGTCGTATTCCTGAACTTAAAATAATCAAATTTTTGCCCAATGCTAACTGCAAAACAAGAACCTAAAGACACTATTTTAGAGTCATAACCAATAGGATTATTGTTTTTCGGTATAGGGATTTGGGTTCTAAATTCCATCAGGATTACTTTAAACTACTTGTAATAAAAGGTTGTTACATTATTTAAATAGCCATTATAAAAAGACTTTCTGGTTATAGGGTAATTATCTGAATTATAAGTGTAATCCTGCGTAATATTTTCAACTATTTGACCATCAAAATAAGTAGTCTTACGAACACAATTATTAGCATTATACTCGTTATAACTATCAAATTGTATTATTTGAAATATGCCAGCTAACTGCACATTTTTCTTAGGTATATTTTTGGTGTCGTACTCGTATTCTACAAGCTTGTTACCGCTTTCTTCTTTTATGATATTTCCATTCAACAAAGTATACGTAGTAGCTACCACTTCTTGAGTACTTGTTATATAAGCAGTTTCTACATATACATTTTCTGAAGGGTATGTTATGTCGATGTTCAAGACCTCTTTAGAGTCTTGTAAAATGATATGCTTAGTTAATTTACCTGCCTGATTGTATTCTAAAATACTTTCGTATTGAAGACTATTTCCTTTAAACGTTTTAATGTTTGTAACCATGTCATTAGTGTAAAAACAATCTTGATGATCAACACCATCGGCCGCTTTAATTTTCATTTGTCGGTTACCTTCATACTCTATATCCCAAGAGGTAAGTGCTCCATTAGAAGAACTATTAGTATAACGCTTAAGTAATATGGGTCCGCTAGATGCACCTCCTGAATCATCACTGGAGCAGGATACTAATAAGGTTAAAGCAATAATTACTAAGTAAATTTTTTTCATTGCAGCTGTTTTTTAGTAGAGTCTATTCAGGAATAATGTTCCCGAAACTTTATAATATGTGCCAAATATAGTAAAGTAATAAAATGTATAAACAAAAAATGCCCGGTTTTAAACCGGGCACCTCTTTATAATGATATAATTATTTAACAAATGCAGAAGCCGCTTCCAGAGCTTCATTAATTCCTGCTGCATTTTTCCCTCCTGCCGTTGCAAAGAATGGTTGTCCGCCGCCGCCGCCTTGTATGTATTTACCAAGTTCACGAACTACCTGTCCGGCATTTAAGCCTTTTTCGGTAACAAGTTCTTTAGAAACATAACAGGTTAGCATTGGTTTGCCTTCTTCGGCAGTAGCCAATACTATAAACAGGTTGGTGCCAAGGTTGCCTAACTCGTAAGCAAGGTCTTTAGCACCATTAGCATCAAGGTCTACTTGCTTTGCAAGGAACTGCACGCCGTTTATTTCTTTAAGTTCCGCAGCCAGTTCACCTTTAAGGTTTTTGGCTTTATCTTTCATTAAACTTTCAAGCTGTTTTTTTAATTTGGCATTTTCGTCCTGTAATGAAATAACTGCTTTTAAAGTATCCTGAGGATTTTTAAGTGCAGCATTTATTTCTTCCAGGTCTTTTTCCTGAGCTGCAAAAAAGGCTTTAACCGCTTCGTTGGTAATCGCCTCAATTCTACGGATACCAGCAGCAACAGCACCTTCGCTTATTATTTTAAAATACCATATATCGGCAGTGTTCCTCACGTGGATACCACCACAAAGTTCCATACTCTCGCCAAATTTGATAGCTCTTACATTGTCGCCGTATTTCTCTCCGAATAATGCCATAGCACCTTCTTCGACCGCTTGTTTAAACGGAATGCTTCTGCGCTCAATAAGTGGCAGGTGTTCCTGTATCCGTTCGTTTACAAAATCTTCTACCTGTTTCAATTCAGCATCGGTAACTTTTGCAAAGTGAGAAAAGTCAAAACGAAGGTAGTTCGGACTAACTAACGATCCTTTTTGTTCTACGTGAGTACCAAGGATAGCTCTTAATGCCTGGTGCAATAAGTGAGTAGCCGAGTGATTGCTTGCCGAATCGCTTCTTAACTTCTCATTTACCTTAGCTGTAAACGTAGCATTTACGTTTTCAGGAAGTTTCTTAGCAATATGAAGTATAAGGTTGTTTTCTTTTTTAGTGTCAAGAATTTCAATGGTTTCATTAGCTGTAGCCAAAGCACCTTTATCTCCTACCTGGCCACCACCTTCAGGGTAAAAAGGAGTATTATCTAAAACGATCTGATATAAGATACCGTCTTTCTTAGAATCGATTTTCCTGTATCGTGTAATTTTAACTTCGTTTTCTGTTTGGTCGTAACCAACAAAAGTTTCAATGTTCCCTTCGGTTAAAAGAACCCAGTCGTCTGTTGCAACTTCTGATGCTGCACGTGAACGTGTTTTCTGTTTTTGAAGCTCAGCGTCAAATTCTTCTTCGTTATACGACATTCCTTTCTCTTTCAGGATAAGAGCCGTTAAGTCTTTAGGGAAACCAAAAGTATCATAAAGTTCAAATGCTTTAGCACCCGATACTTCTTTACCATTGGTTTGAGCAATAACGTTGTCCAGTAATTGTAACCCTTGATCCAATGTTCTCAGGAAAGAAGCTTCTTCTTCTTTAATTACATTGGTAACTAATGATTGCTGCGATTTGATCTCTGGGAAAAACTCGCCCATTTGAGCACTTAGTACAGCAACCAGTTCGTTTATGAATGGTTCTTTTTTATCAAGGAACGTGAATCCATAACGGATAGCTCTACGCAATATCCTACGAATTACATATCCTGCACCCGTATTAGATGGCAGCTGACCATCGGCAATAGCAAATGCTACAGCACGAACGTGATCGGCAATTACACGAATTGCGATATTTGTTTTTTCTTCCTCGTCGTTTTCTGCTTTTATCGTATATTTTTTCCCTGTAAGGGCTTCAATTTTTTGAATAAGCGGAGTAAAAACGTCAGTATCATAGTTAGACGTTACATTTTGTAACACCATGCACAAGCGCTCAAAACCCATACCGGTATCTACGTGCTGTGCAGGTAGTTTTTCCAATGAGCCATCTGCCTTACGGTTAAACTCCATAAATACGTTATTCCAGATCTCAACTACCTGAGGATGGTCATTATTTACCAGTTCTTTACCGGATATTAATGCCTTTTCTTCAGCAGAACGAATGTCTACGTGAATTTCTGAACACGGTCCGCATGGACCCTGATCGCCCATCTCCCAAAAGTTGTCTTTCTTGTTACCAAGAATAATACGATCTTCATCGATAAGGCCTTTCCATATATCGTAAGCTTCCTGGTCAAAAGGAACATTTTCTTCAGGACTGCCTTCAAAAACACTCACATACAGAATGTCTTTCGGTATTTTATATACTTCGGTAAGTAGTTCCCATGCCCAGTTAATAGCTTCTTTTTTAAAGTAATCGCCAAAGCTCCAGTTACCAAGCATTTCGAACATGGTGTGGTGGTAAGTATCGAAACCTACATCTTCCAAATCGTTATGCTTACCGGATACACGAAGGCATTTTTGTGTATCGGCAATACGCTTGCTCTTAGGTGTGCCGTTGCCAAGGAAGTATTCCTTAAACTGCGCCATACCAGAGTTGTTGAACATAAGTGTTGGGTCATCTTTAGTAACAATAGGAGCCGAAGGCACAATTAAATGGCCTTTTTCCTTGAAAAAATCTAAGAACTGTTTCCTGATATCCTGGGATTTCATATAGGGACTGAAAATTTATTTATAATTTAATTTTAGCAGGGACTAACCGAAAAAGTACGGTAAAACCGTAACATTTCTTACATTTGTTCGTTTGTCTAATATAGCTTCCTGCATACATTTAATGTAAGGTGCAAAAATAGAATAATTTAGAACATGGCGAAGGTAAAATATTATTACGACGCAGAAAACTTGGCATACCGAATATTAAAGCCCAAGGCAGGCAGAAATGTGGGGTATATTGTGCTGTTTCTTGTAGCAGCAGGGCTTTTTGGTTTTTTGTGTTTTGTTGTATTACTTAATACCCCTTTTTTTGAAACACCTAAAGACAGGCTTCAGGCGAGGGAAATAGAAAATATGAAGATCAGGTATGAGATCCTGAACCGTAAAATGGATCAGGTGGATGAGGTACTTGCCAGTGTTGAAGAACGTGATAACAATCTATATAGGGCTTACTTCAATGCGTCGCCAATACCGGAAGAACAACGTAAAGCTGGTTTTGGAGGGGTGAATAGATATAAAGACCTGGAAGGTTATGATAATTCCGAACTGGTTGTAAATACAACAAAACGCCTGGATGTAATTGCTAAGGAGTTAGTAATTCAATCTAAATCGCTTGATGAAATTGCTAAATTGGCCAAGGATAAAGAAAAACTTCTTACAGCCATACCTGCCATACAACCGGTAAAAAACGAAGATCTTCGGCAAATGGCATCTGGTTTTGGATATAGAAGCGATCCTTTTACTAAAATAAGGAAGTTTCATGCCGGAATGGATTTTTCGGCAAGGACCGGAACACCTATTTATGCTACAGGTGATGGAGTTGTTGTAACGGCTGATAATAAAGCATCCGGTTACGGTAATCATATCGTTATACGGCATGGTTTTGGTTATGAGACGTTATACGGACACATGAGTAAGTATAAGGTTAGAGCCGGACAAAAAGTAAAAAGAGGAGATGTAATAGGCTATGTAGGAAGCACAGGCCGAAGTGAAGCACCCCATTTGCATTATGAAGTACATAAAAACGGCGAAGTGGTAAATCCACTAAACTTCTATTATGGAAATATTTCTGCAAAAGAATTCATTTTAATTTCTAAATTAGCTAACCAGGAAAACCAATCTTTAGATTAATGCATTTAGAACTGCCCGAAAAAAGATATTATAGTATTGGAGAACTCTCCAAGGCTTTTAACGTAAATACTTCCCTAATTCGTTTTTGGGATAAGGAATTTGATGTGCTTAAGCCAAAGAAAAATGCTAAGGGTAATCGTATGTTTACCCCTGATGACGTAAAGAATCTTCAGCTAATCTATCATCTTGTAAAAGAACGTGGTTTTACGCTTGAAGGTGCCAAAGTACATCTTAAAGAGGGACAGAAAAAAACTATGGATAAGTTTGAAATAATCCGTAAATTAGAAGCAGTAAAAACAAACCTGATAAATTTAAAAAACGAACTTTAAAACAACACCGAAATGAGAAAATGGATCATACCTGTAGTTATTATTGTAATTCTTGCGATCTGGTCGATATCGTCTTATAATGGACTTGTAGGCGTAAGAGCCGATGCTAAAACAGCATGGGCAGATGTAGAAAGCAGCTACCAAAGAAGAAATGACCTTATTGGCAACCTTGTAAAAACAGTACAGGGAGCTGCCGATTTTGAAAAAGGAACACTTACAGCAGTTATTGAAGCAAGAGCTAAAGCAACTTCTGTTACTGTAGACCCTACTAATATCACTCCGGATCAATTGGCTCAGTTTCAACAGGCACAAGCTGGCGTATCGGGCGCATTATCAAGGTTATTGGTAAGCGTAGAGCGTTATCCTGATCTTAAAGCGAACCAAAACTTTCTTGCTTTACAATCGCAAATTGAAGGTACAGAAAACAGAATCAATGTAGCGAGAGATCGTTATAATGGTGTAGTTAATACATATGACAAGAAAAAACACGGTTTTCCAACTGTAATCTTTGCAGGTCTTTTTGGATTTGAAGATATGCCAAGATTTAAAGCAGAAGCCGGAGCTGAAAAAGCACCTAGCGTAGATTTCAATTTTAAATAAAAAATAATGTCGGTAACCGAAGATTTTCTAACAGCAGATGAAGAGCAGGAAATAGTTAACGCCATTATCCTTGCCGAAAAAAACACTTCTGGCGAAATTAGGATACATATCGAAAATCATTCAGAAAAACCTCCTCTCGAAAGAGCTAAGGAGGTTTTTCATCAATTAGGTATGTTTAATACTACTTCCCGCAATGGTGTACTTTTTTATATAGGGGTTTCAGATCATACATTTGCTATACTTGGCGATGAGGGTATTGATAAAGTTGTAGAAACCGATTTTTGGGATTGTACTAAAGATGCAGTTATCTCTCATTTTAAAGAAAGCCGTTTTAAAGAAGGTTTGGTAGAGGGAGTATTAAAAGCAGGTGAAAGACTTAAACAGTACTTTCCTTTTAATGAAAGCGATAAGGACGAACTGTCTAACGAAATTTCTAAAAGCTAAATGAAAAACTTATTATTAAAAAGCTTGCAAACGCTACTGTTACTTTTATGCTTTACAGGCTTTGGACAAACTATAACGATTCCTGAAAAACCTGCAAAACAAACCAGTTATTATGAAATAGGAATTAAGCTTTTAGATGAGAGCCAAAAACAGGCTATTGAACAAAAGCTGATTAATTATGCAGATAGTACTTCTACTCAAATCGTTGTTGTGGTTGTTCCAACTACACAGGGTGAAGACACATGGAAATTTGCATTTGATATTGCAGATAAGTGGGGTATAGGGCAAAAAGGAAAAGATAATGGTTTGTTGTTACTTGTTGCTGTAGAAGATAGAAAAGTGGCTATACAAACAGGTAAAGGACTTCAGCATCTTCTTACAGATGGTTTAACGAAGCTTATTATTGAAAATGATATAAAACCTGACTTTAAAAAAGGGGATTACTATGCCGGTATAGACAAAGGTACTACAGCCATCATGCAGGTAATGAAAGGTGAGTACAAAGAAGACCGGAAAAAGTCTGAAGGATCTGGATCCGGAGGAGGGATTATTTTCTTTATCATTGTTTTTATTGTCATCATTGCAATACTCTCTAAAAGAGGTGGCAGTGGTGGTGGTAATTCTGGTGGTAAAGGAGGCTTTGGCTCAGATCTTGCTGATATACTTATCCTTGGTAGCCTTGGCAGAAGTTTTGGCGGCGGAGGCGGTGGTTTCGGAGGAAGCTCTGGAGGCGGTGGTTTTGGCGGCGGCTTCGGTGGAGGTTTTGGTGGTGGTGGCTTTAATGGTGGTGGCGCTTCAGGTGGCTGGTAACAAAAAAATATAAAAGACTGCAATCGCAGTCTTTTTTTTGCATTGTATATAAAATTTTTCACATAGCATTTGTCATTAGACAAATGATTGGAGTAGTGCCATTAAATAGAATGTTCCCGGTTTAATTCGGTTACAAAGTAAGAAGGGTAAATGCCTGTCTTAGTATAAAAAGCTTTAGAGAAATGCTGAGCGGTACTAAAACCAGCTTCTTCGGCTAAGGCTTTCATAGTGTAATTCCTGAGTTTTGAATCTTTTTTAAGTACATCGACAATATAATCTATACGCAGGTCATTTATATAAGCAATATAACTTTTGTGCTTAGCATAGTTAACCACCTTAGAAAGGTAATTGGTGTTTGTATTTAATGCAGCTGCCAAGTTTACCAGTGTGAGGTCTTTTTTTAGGAATTTTTTATTCTTCTCAAAGTTTTCCAGTTGCTTTATGATAGCAGTAATGACTTCATGATTAATATCAGGTTTTTTATTTTCTGCTTCTTCGGCAATATCAATCGGCTCCTGTTCTGTGTCGTTTTCTTGTTTTGCCATTAATTCTTCAAACTTCTGCCTGTAAGTACGTTGATTTATATAATAGCGATATAGCAGAAATAAAATCAGGAAAAATAAAATAGTAATAGTTATATATAGGGCGTAAGCAGTTTTCTCGATGGTTTTGAGCTCTTTTTCTATCTCATTTTTTGCGAGAATAAGTTTTCGAGTATCATATTCTTTATACATTTTTCCAGAGACATATTTAAATTTTTGATTTAAAATACTGTCTACTTTCATTAGCTTGTATATATAATAACGCTGTATTTTTGGATTGCTCTCTTGTTCGTAATGTTTTAAAAGAATTTCAAAATTTTCTCTTAAATCAGGTCTTATAAAACCTTTTTCAACAAATGCTTTGTCTACTCTTCTAAAATAGGTTAAGGCCAGTTCTTTCTGTTTTAATGCTAAATAGCTCTTTCCAATATAAAAATACCCGATAGTTTCATTAGCAAAATCTCCATTCTTAATAATTGACGGAAGTGCTTGTTTGATGTTTTGTATTGCCTGGGGATAATTTTTTTTAGAATACAGGTTTATACCCTCAGAATGTATAAAATAATCTCTATCTAGTTGTGTGGTATTTTGAGCTATTTTTAAACCGATGGAATTTATTGAAGTGCACAAATCATATTTGTGTAATTTATTATAGCAAAGCCCCAATGAATGTAAGGAGTTGATATATCCTGCAGTATCTACTAACTTAAAATAATTCGCAGATTCCTTGAGTAAAATTTCTGCTTCATCATAAAACCCAAGATAAAATTTAATATTAGCAATATCATATTTTATAGTATGCCTTAAGTATTCGTCCGAAGTGTTATATGCAAATTTGCTTGCAATGATATAATTGTCAAGGGCTTTTTGGTACCTTTTTAGGCTATAATATACAGCTCCTTTTGTAAGATAGGCATTTGCAATAAAATCATTGTTTTTTATTTTTTTCGCAAAAAATATCATACTGTCAGCATATGTAAAACTTAAATCTCCATGGGATATATAAGTCATATTCTCATAAGCTTTCGCAATTCTTGTATGGTTATTTTCTTTTTTCCCCTTAGCTAAAATTGCATTAAGGTAGATCCATGCCTTAATGCTGTCCCGATCATTCTGATCCAGTTTGTTGTTTAAATAATCAAAAGATTTATTTTTGAGAGAGTCAGGAAGTTTTTGGGCTTTTAGAGTATTACAAAATGAAAGGAATAAAAAAAGACACATTAAGGGTAGTCTTATGATCATGTTTTTTTTATTTCTGCAAGCCATTTTCATTTCAAAAATATCAATTCTCAAGTTTTTTATCTAATTATCCTCTTTATACGACAAAGATACTCCATTTATCGTTAAAAGGTAATTGTGGTCACCTTGTTCTTGTTTATGTGTTTGTTAATAAGTGTCTTATGGCTTTGGATATGTCCCTTAATTCATGAATTAGTGCTACGAATTCATGAATTGCACTATATACTGTTTGTATATGGTAATTCTCAGGGTTAGTTTTGGTCCTGCAATCCTGAGAGATTCATCGGGAATCTGCAAATAAAATTCACCTGGCCAGGCGAAATGAATTAAAAATTTTTCACTTTTAAAATTAAGAATATGAAAAAATTCATTTTCCCAGTCCTGCTATTTTCTTTTTTAAACATTTCATGTAGTTCAGATGATATAACAACAGATGTAAATGCCAGCCAAACTAACTTGCCAAAAGAAAGGATTCTTAAAAATGGAAGTATGCCAGGCAATACGGCAAACCAATATGATTACTTAGGTGAAATTCATAATGAAGTATTAAACGATTATCTTAATAATTATAATCCAACAATAATAATTCCAATTGTTACAGCAAACGTAGACATAACGGCTAATAATAATGCTCTTTTTAATACTATAAACAACAATTATAAAGGATTAAAGGCTATAGATGTACAGTGGATAATAAGTAATATTTTTTATCCGGTAAACATAATAAATTCAGCTCCAATAAGTACACAGGGAAAAACAGTACTTGCGCCTTTTATAAGTCAATTGGATACATACGAAAATGTAACTTATAAAACTGCCTATGATTCGATAGTAGCATACGAAGCAGCCATAGCAGCTAATACTACTCTAAACCCTAATGACAAACGAATAATATTAACGACTACTTCTATTGCACGATATTCTATTGCTTATGCTAAAGATAAAGGAAGAAGATGGGATAAAACAAGAACGGGAATTACTGCTTCAATAAATGGTGTTGATATCGCTGAATCAGTAACAAAATCTATTGCGGCAAACATAGTGGCTAATTAATTTCTAAATTCTATAATTATGAAAATTCGGTATTTTCTTTTTGTGTTTCTAATTATGTGTAATGTAATATGCCTCTATTTCATTATAGATATGTCTAACTATGATGGTATGATAAGTTACCTTCAAAATGGCAGCGAAAAATTAACCAGTCCCAGGCAAACAGCATTGGTTTTTCTTTTTACCTGTATGGCAAACCTGTTATTTATATCAGCAAGCTTAATGAAAAGCATTATTTTTTCAGATAGTAATAAGAAGGGTACAATGCGATTTTAAAAAATAATAGTACCACTATAGAAATATAAAAGGCTACAATTTTTGCAGCCTTTTTATTATTTAAAACCACCAAAAGCGGTTTTCATTTTCTTCTTTTTTCTTTGCTCCAAATTTGTCCATTTTTACAGTAAGTGAAAACATTACATAACGTTTTAATACTGTATTTTCAGAGTCATATGTTCCGGTAGCAGATAAGTATCTTGATGTGCCAAGGTTTTGGTTAAGCATATCGTATACTTTTACTTTAAACATTAACTTGTCATTAAGGAAGTTGTAACCAATACTGGTATTCCATAAAAAGAAGTCTTTTTTAAATCCACTTCCCAGGTTAGAATTGTAGGTATACGTAAAATCGTTACCAAACACTACTTTTTTAGGCCAGTAACTTGTAGTTTGAATACTTGCTTTATGCACAAAACTAGACGTAGATGATATAATATAATTACTATAATGTGCTTCTCTATAGGTAAAACTATATATAGGGTTTATAGTAAGTAGTTCGCCATACTCATAAGTAAAGCCGGCCTTTGGAACGATATTATATTCTTTGGAATTAAAAAGTTGATTGTTCGTAATACCCTTGTCCAAACTGAACCATCCATTTAGTCCTAAGTTAAATTTGTAGGTATGAGCACCTTCTGTTTTAATACGCTTGTTCCAGTTTCCTCCTAACCACCCGCTGGCAGTTCCATTTAGGTTGCCGTATGTGGTTGTTTGTTTTGCACTAGCATCTACCGATGTAAAGGCTACAACTGCATTTTCGTTATAGTTACCACCTGCATATAAGGAATAACCCGAACGTGTTGCATAGTCATAGTCGCTAAAGCTTACGTAAAAGCTATGCACTTTGTTAGGTTTTAAATTCTCGTTACCTATTGTTGTAGAAAGTGCACTGCTTAGATCTTCAATAGGTAATAGTTGTTCAGTTTGCGGAAGGTTAGCTTCGTACTGGTAATTAAGATATAAGTATTGTGATTTTTTAATGCTTAATCTTAAATATGCATTAGCGGTTGGTAAGAGGTAATCACGATTAACATTATAATTTCTACCCATGTAGCTGCCAAAGTTTCTGAAGTTTATAACAGATGTTCCTCCTGAAAATCCAAACGAGTATTTCTTTTTATCAATGTTTATGCCTGCATATGGGTTTATAGTGCTTGCATCGCTGGTAGTGTAATTAGTTAATAACTCACTGATTTCAGAATATCTGCCTGTAGTTTCATCAAAATTAAATCCTTCACGGTTATTTGCCGACAATTTTTTGGTGTAATTAAGTCCGGCTTTTACAGTAAGTGAATCGGCCACAGGTTCAGAGAATTCAAGACGCCCATTATAAAGATCGCTGGACATCCTCTTTTTTAACTGTTGATTACGTATGTCAGCCCTAGTCGCATCTTCATAAAAATAAGTTTCCGATTTATTGAAATTAGATCCATCATTTATTTCATTCTCAGTGTTAAACGAAAGACTGAATGATCTGCCTCTTTTATCAAGCACTTTATTGTAGTTGAATTCTGTTGCGAAAGAGCTATTGTCTGTTTCATCAAAAGTTGAGCCTGCACTTTCATTAAGTAATTTTTCATCCTGATTACGAGTAGTGCTTCTTGATGTTGATGACGATTTTGAGTTTGCTTTAGTAAATTTTGGAGCAAAAAACACGGTAGAAGTTGAGTCTATTTTAAATTCGAATTGTGTATTGAAATTATGGGAGTACCTAAAACTATCCAAACGAGAATCAGACTCAGAAATAAGTTTTTTTGTTGCAGCATTTCCTGGGGTATTAGGACTTTCTTCAGTTGGTAAAAAAGTTTCAGATCGCGACCTGCTGTTATTCTCGGTATCTCCACTTGTATAAAAGTAATTTACGTTTGGATCAAACTTTTTAAACCATTGATCGGCATAAGTCAAACCAAAAATGTTCGAACGGGTTATACCGTTGCCTCCACCAAAACGCATACCGTTTACGCCAAAACTACCATCTCCACCTGTGTAAAAAGATGAATTTCGGCCTCCACCCATACTATCAAATATCTCATTCATGCTAAAACCGGAGGTGTTAATATTATTTGATGATGCAAGCAGACTTATCTTTTGCTTATCATTAAAATAATTTAAAAGAGCGCTACTTTCATATCGTTTGTCGCTTCCATAACCGCCTAATAACCGCCCAAAGAAACCTTTATTCTTGTCTTCATCAATGGTAAGATTGATGCTGGCATTATTACCACTTGCTTTTTGTCCGGCAAGCTCTTCTTTTTTCGTTTTAGTATCTGTAACCTGTACTTTATTAATTATTTCGGCTGGTAAGTTTTGCAGTGCAATTTTTCCGTCTTTATCAAAAAAGGGTTTACCGTTTACCAGTATCTGGTTTACTTCTTTACCATTTACGGTAATTTTTCCTTCTTCATCAATATCTACACCCGGGAGTTGTTTTAATAAAGTTTCTACATTCGCATCAGGTCTTACCTTGAAGGATGAAGCATTAAACTCTAATGTGTCTGATTTTATACGTATAGGAGGGATTTCACTCTCAATTACTACTTCGTTTAGTTCTGTAGATTTGTCATTAAGGATAATAGTACCAAAATCACGGTCTTCTTCTATTGTTAAGATTTCTTGTTTATGATCTGAAAGACCTGTATAGGATACTTTTAAGAAAACAGGCTTTGAGATTTTACGGGTTTTTATTTCCCAGTTTCCATTTTTATTTGAGATCGTATAATCGACCATAGTTGAGTCTTTTACAGACGTTAAATAAATGGTGGCAGATTCTAAAGGGAAATTTTCATTATCGGTTATTTTGCCTTTAATTGTTATATTTTGACCAAAGCAAATACTAGCAGACAGAAATAAAAAGAGCGTAAAAATCCTTTGCATAGTTAATATATAGTTAGGTTGATTAGTAAGTTTATACTTATAAACTGCGAAATAAATGTTTTAGTATGGATTATTCGCAAAAGCGCAGGTTTTTTTTGATAAAAAATACAAGATATAGTGATATTTTTATGCAAGGTCAATATTTATCAGTCAATTTTAACTAAAAAAATATCTGCAGGGTATTTCTTGAAGGAAAGTCTGGGTAGCGAAGTAATAATTTAAAGTAATAGAAGTTCACCTAATAAACTGTGAAGTTAGGATTATATTAGATTAGATGAAAAAATAGATTTCTATAATAAAGAAAACTAAAGCCAGCCTTCGTTAATGGCTTTTGAAATTAATTCATAACTGGAAAGACAATTGGTTTTTCGGAGTATATTTTTTCGATGAGTGTCAACAGTATACTTTTTTATATTTAGTGTTTGTGCAATTTCAGGGCTTTTTTGCCCAGCTACCAATAGTATGAGAACATTCATTTCACGTTCTGATAATATACGTTTTGAAGGCTTAAATAAGTTTTCAACTTCTACATTTATAAATGATGGTTCTCCACACATTCCTATAAAAGACAATATGGGTTTACCACTTTCTTTAAGATGTGAAATGTCGGTGTGTATACCTAATGATCTTACAAAAACACCGGTATCATTATGTTGGATGGATACCATTTGATGTAGTATTCTAACATAATGACCTTCATTGTTTTTAATTCTGAAATCGTATCTTATTTTGTATTTTTCGACCTTGTCGAAAGGAAGCTCACTAAAGAATTGTTTTATTTTGGTTTCAAAGTTTAAAAAATAGGGTTGGTCTTCAGGGTGAAGCTGACTTAAAAAATAACTTGCAGAAATTGTTTCCGGATCAAAGCCTAAAACGGTTTTTAGCCCCGGACTCATAAATTCGAACTCACCTTTTTTAGGATTGAATACAAAATAATAGAATTCACCTACCTGAAAAATATTGAGGAGTTTTTTATGTATTTTTAATTCAAATGTTAGTTTTTCCAGTTCGTCATCGGGCGAAAGGTCATCCCAAATTTTTCTTGCTTCTTTATAAAAGTCGATTTTCATTTACAAAACTTTGAGGGTATGTAAATGTAAATAAAATTGTCAATAAAATTATTGGTTTTGGGTGTTTAAAATTGTTATTTATTTAAAAAATTAAATTTAATTTGTTAAATAGGTTAAAATAACAATTTATTAATATTCTTGTTAAGAGTCTATAAAAAAAGCCGAAACTTAGTTTCGGCTTTTTTATTTATTTCTGTCGGAAGTAAATGTCAATTGGTACTCCAGATAAATTGTATATTTCCCGCATCTTATTTTCAAGAAAACGTTTGTAAGGTTCTTTTACATACTGAGGCATGTTACAGAAAAACACAAACTGCGGAGTAGGAGTAGGTAATTGCATGCAGAATTTAATTTTTACATATTTACCTTTAAGTGCCGGTGGTGGCATAGCTTCAATAATAGGAAGCATAACCTCATTGAATTTAGAAGTAGCAATACGCTGCTTTCTGTTTTCAAATACCTCTACGGCTGTTTCAAGCGCTTTTATTAAACGCTGTTTTGTTATTGCAGAAACGAAAAGAATAGGCACATCGGTAAATGGCTGTAATTCTTCACGTATTTTTCTTTCGTAATCACGGGTAGACATCGTGTCTTTTTCAACAAGATCCCATTTGTTTACTAGTATTACTACACCTTTACGGTTTTTCTCAGCAAGCCAAAAAATGCTTTGATCCTGACCTTCAAAACCACGGGTAGCATCAATAACAAGTATACAAATATCACTATGCTCAATAGCTCTTACAGATCGCATTACAGAGTAAAACTCAAGATCTTCTTTAACTTTAGCTTTACGACGGATACCTGCAGTATCTACAAGGTTAAACTCAAATCCAAAACGATTGTAAGTAGTATCTATAGAATCCCTGGTTGTACCGGCAATATCTGTAACGATATAACGATCTTCACCAATTAAAGCATTTATGATAGATGATTTTCCTGCGTTAGGACGACCCACAACAGCAAAACGAGGTAATGCAACAGCATTTTCATCTGGTGCAACAGCATCCGGTAATAGTTTTACAAGAGCATCAAGTAAATCTCCCGTACCCGATCCGCTCATACCTGCAATGGTAAAATACTCGCCAAGGCCTAAATTATAAAATTCTACAGCGTCTTTTTCACGCATAGAGTTATCTACTTTATTTACAGCAACCATAACAGGTTTAGTTACTTTGCGCAGTAGTTTTGCTACCTCGGCATCCATTGGTGTGATACCTTCTTCAACATCTACTAAAAAGATGATAACATCGGCTTCATCAATGGCAAGTTCAACCTGGCGGCGTATTTCGGCTTCAAAAATATCGTCAGATCCTTTAATGTATCCGCCGGTATCAATCACCGAAAATTCTTTTCCGTTCCATTCGCTCTTTCCGTAATTCCTGTCACGGGTTACACCGCTTACAGAATCGACAATAGCTTCTCTTCGCTGTATCAGGCGGTTAAAAAAAGTAGATTTACCTACATTTGGCCTTCCTACAATAGCTACTATATTATTCATTCCTTATTTTTAATTTTTTGCAAAAGTACGTATAAAGTTGCAGAGTTGTTAAGTAGCGGGGTAACTAAGTTTCTTAGTTTCCCACTTTCTCTAATCTAAAATTAGTTATTGTTATAACCAAACCTTCTTAACTGATAGGTGTTATTTCTCCAGTTCTTGTTAACTTTTACAAACATTTCTATATGTATTTGTTTACCAAAAAACTTTTCAAGATCGGCTCTTGCTTCAACACCCACTCGCTTAAGAGCAGCACCTTTATGACCGATAATAATACCTTTTTGAGTATCACGCTCTACCATAATCACAGCTTTAATACGGATAATATTATCATCCTCTATAAACTCTTCGGTTTCAATCTCAACGGCATAAGGTATTTCCTTATCGTAGTGTAAAAGGATTTTTTCACGAATAGTTTCGTTTACAAAAAAACGTTCAGGCTTATCGGTAAGTGCGTCTTTAGGATAAAAAGCAGGAGATTCAGGTAATAGGTCAAGTATACGGTTAAAAACTTCTTTTACGTTAAAGTTCTCAAGAGCAGATATAGGATAAAGCTCTGCATTAGGTACTTTTTCTTTCCAAAGATCCATTTGCTCTTCTAGCTGCTCCTGTGTTGATTTATCTATTTTATTAAGTAAAAGTAATACTGGTATTTTAGAGTGGATGATTTTATTAAAAAAAGCTTCGTCTTTTAATTCTTTCTCACCTATTTCTACCATGTATATTAAAATGTCGGCATCTTCAAATGCTGACTTTACAAAATCCATCATGGATGACTGTAGCTCATAGGCGGGCTTAATGATTCCGGGAGTATCAGATAATACCACCTGAAAGTCCTCGCCATTAACGATACCTAATATACGGTGGCGGGTAGTTTGTGCTTTTGAGGTGATAATAGAGAGTCTTTCGCCTACAAAAGCATTCATAAGGGTAGATTTACCCACGTTTGGGTTACCTATAATATTTACAAAACCTGCTTTGTGTGTCATAAAAAAAATAATTATGCTGCAAAGGTAGGCATATCAGTACAATAGTAGAAATAAAAGATTTTTTCTTTTATTTCCTTGCGTATCTAAGAAATGGTTGTATATTTGCACTCGAAACAACGCGGGATAGAGCAGTAGGCAGCTCGTCGGGCTCATAACCCGAAGGTCACAGGTTCGAGTCCTGTTCCCGCTACTAAGTAAAACCCACCAATAACACTGGTGGGTTTTGTTATTATAAACGGAAGCTATGTTACGATAATGTCGGGTCATACCTTTTGATAAGAAACCCTGAACACTACTAAAATCTAGTGTTTTTTAATTGGAGAAGTTATGAACATGAAGAAAATTGTTGAGTACAGGAAATTACTCGACGTTACAAAAGCAGCAACGCTAAAGGAGTTAAAAACAATTTACAGAAATAGCATGAAGGATTGCCATCCTGATACTGCTGCTACTGATGAAGAAAGAAATGCAGCCGAAGATAAAAGCAAAGCTATTATTGAGGCTTACCACTTTTTAGTGAGTGTTGCTCCTGAAACTGCCGAGAAAAATCAGGTAGAATATGCTAAAACTACATCAACTTCAGGCATTCTGGATTTTTATATGGAAAACCAGGCATTGTACATTAATTTTGTGGATGGTAGCTGTTATGAGTACTTTGGAGTACCTAAACCTATCTATATTAAAATGGTAAATGCAGAATCGCCTGCACGTTTTGCACGTAGACATATATATGGAACTTATTTATACAGAAGCGCAATTAAGATTGTTGCTAATGCAGAATAAGTAATTCTTATAAAAACAAAAGAGGCTCCATATGGAGCCTCTTTTGTTTTTTAAAAGGTTGATGCTATTCTCTGGAATATATCATAAGTATATCATCGCCTTCACCTGTTATGGTTATATGCAGCTTATGGTCTTTAATTAAAAGAGTGCTACTATCTGTTATACCATCCTGAAATGCGATATTCATAAAAGTTTGTTTGTCTTTTTCTACTAAAGTATAGATGCCTCCAGAAGAGTCCGATCCCATTGCTTGTTCAAAATTATTATTGTTGAAAACAACATAAGCGCTTTTAAAAGGTTCTGTAACTGCCTCCGGATTGTTTTCCATTTGTTCTACTGTTTCTAAAGGCATTAGTTTTTTTGTTTCCTCAGAAATAGTCACTTTTCCTTTTACAACATCAAAAATAACACCATCAGCATTAAAATAATCAAGTTTCCACTTGCCCTGAAGGTCTTTTTCGGTTATTTTTTGCGCAGATGCTACTGTTGTGAAAAGGCAAAGAGCAAAAGAAAGGAATAATAGTTTTTTCATTTTATTAATAAAGGATAGTTGTTATTCGCGGCTGTATATAAACTCCTGTTGATTTCTGTTATCTTTCACATGAAGTTGTCCCTTGCTATTGATACTTATAGGAATATTTTTTGAAGTACCATCGTCAAAATTTGCAGCAATTGCATAAGAACCTTTGTTCTCTTTAAGTGTAAAAGGACCATCTTTTACCTGATCTGCCATAATCTGCCTGATGTTATTGCCTGTTATATAAATATATGAGGTTTTTAATTGTTCCTTAAACTGAGCCATATTACCCTTAATTTGTTCAAGTATTCCAGGGTTAGTTGCAGTTTCTGTTTCTTTAGGGATTGTAATTTCACCAGTTTCTACATTAAGGCTTACTCCATAAGAGATATATGTGGTGAGTTTCCAGTTGCCTTGTAAGTCCTTTTCGGTTATTTTTTGTGCCGAAACAAATGTTGTAAACAGGCAGACTATAAAAGTTAAGGATAAAGATAAGTTTTTCATGATTTAATCTTAAGTGTGTGATAAGTGCAAAAAAAGCCTTTTTATGACAAAAAGGCCTTTATGTATTTTTCCTTCAGGAATATTGGCGTTACCCTTTATTAAAAATAAGTTCGGCAGTTTGTCCCTGTTCGGATTTGGATATGTATAATTTTTTGTCTTTAATAGATATGGCTGTATCGCTGGTAGTGCCATCCGCATATGTAGATAGAATATGTTGCTCGCCATTTATATCTTTTATTGCATAAGTTCCATTTTTTATCTGGCCGCCTATACTTTGTTTCACAGTGGTTCCTGTAAAAGAAATAGATGAAGTTTTTAAAGGTTCAATACCTTGTTTCATGCTTTCGTTTAATTCTGTAACCTCATCGGGTGTAAGCTGACTTTTTAGCTCATCAGAAATAGATGCAAGTCCGGTAGACATATCAAGATAAATACCACCAGCATTAAATGCTGCCAGTTTCCATGTGCCTTGCAGGTCTTTTTCAGTTATTTTTTGAGCAGAAACTACTGTGCTTATACAGCAGGCCACAAATAGATAAAGTACTTTTTTCATATTAGTAGGTTATAAAGCATAAAAGTATTTTATTTTTTTTAAAACCTATAATATTTAACAGATAAAAATCCTGACACCATATAGGCTGTAAAGTAAATTAAAGTTAATACGTAGAATAAAGATACTATATACTTTTAGTCGATTGAAAAACAATAATTTAAGAGCGGTTTTATTATGCTGTGTGCATTATCTATATTTGGACTATAAAAATATGTTATTCAAAACCGAAACAATTTAAAAACCTCTATGTGGTTATTGTTGCAAAACATAATAAACATAAATTGTGTTTTTAAACATTGATTTAGTTGAGATTACAATATTGTATTGCGATGTAGATAGACTATCAACATTTTACAAAAAACCTTACAACTTAAAAATTGGAGGGATGTATTATCTAATTTTTAAATATATTTGAGCATGAAAACAGATGGAGATATAATACTAATAGAAGATGATGCCGATGATAGGGAAATCCTTATCGAAGCATTTGATCAGGTAATGACTGAAAATAATTATGAGAACAGGCTTGTGGTTATAGAAGACAGCTCTGTAGTAATTAATTATCTGAAATCGACAAAGGCAGCTCCCTTTTTAATGCTGTCGGATATTAATATGCCAAAACTAGATGGTTTTACTCTTAAGGATTTAATTAGCAAGGATCCTGATTTAAGGACTCGTTGTGTTCCTTATTTATTCCTTACTACATCTGGTACAGAAGATTATATTGAGAAAGCATATCAAAGATCTGCTCATGGATATTTTGCAAAACCAGTAACCTTTTCGGGCTATAAAAAGCTAATAGCCGATATTTTATCATACTGGAAATTAAATAAGACCCCCCAATAAATTGACTATATTCTGTTGAAAAAACCTTCTTTTTCAGAAGGTTTTTTCCTATTACACTACTGTGATAAAGAATGAATGTAAAAAATACTACCTTTAATCTTGCAAAACTGCAATTTATGAGGATACGTTTTTTCATGTTTTTCTTTGCTCTGTTGTGTGCTATTGAGTCTTTTTCGCAAAATAAGATTTATGTGCATCCTATCGATTTAGCTCTTGAAAACTGTTTGTCTGTTTCGGAAGATCAAACAATAGGAGGCAAGATAGAATGCGAATATACTGCGCGTATGGCGTGGGATAAAGAAATGAGTAAATACTACAAATTACTCGTCGAGGTACTTAAACCAGTTGAGAAAAAATCATTCAAAGAGTCACAGAGAGATTGGCTTGTATACAGGGATGATGAAATGAATTTTGCATCTACTTTATATAAAAATATGGAAGGTTCATCATGGCTTTTGGTTCATGCAAAAAGGCTCACAGCAATTGTTAAGCAAAGAGCGCTTGAGCTGGAAGAATATTATGAGATGGCTTCTTTCGACCCAGATTAATTTTTTTAACATGTTATTGTGTAACAAAAACTATCTCGGGTAAACTCATTTAAGATATCAATCAACCTAAAAATAATCTAAAAATGGCGGCACACGAAATTGACTACCATATTTATGGTGAAGAAATGCAATATGTAGAAATAGAACTGGACCCGCAGGAAGCCGTAGTAGCTGAAGCAGGGAGTTTTATGATGATGGAGACAGGTATTCATATGGATACTATTTTTGGAGACGGATCTAACCAAACAGAAGGTATTATGGGTAAGTTGTTTTCTGCAGGAAAACGTATGCTTACAGGCGAAAGTCTTTTTATGACCGTTTTTCTTAATCAGTATCATGGAAAACGAAAAGTAAGTTTTGCATCACCTTATCCAGGAAAGATAGTTCCTATTGACCTGAGAGACTTTGGCGGTAAATTTATTTGTCAAAAGGATGCATTTTTATGTGCAGCAAAAGGCGTTTCGGTAGGAATAGAATTTTCAAGAAAACTAGGGCGTGGTCTTTTTGGAGGCGAAGGTTTTATTATGCAAAAACTGGAAGGTGATGGACTGGCGTTTGTACACGCAGGAGGAACCCTGGCCAGAAAAGAACTTACCAAAGATGATGTACTTAAAGTAGATACCGGATGCATAGTTGGTTTTTCTCAAACGGTAGATTACGACATAGAATTTGTAGGAGGTATAAAGAATACTGTTTTTGGAGGCGAAGGCTTATTTTATGCTACGCTTCGGGGGCCGGGAGTTGTATATGTACAATCACTTCCGTTTAGTAGATTGGCAGGCAGAATATACGCATCTGCACCACAAGGAGGTGGCAACCAAAGGGGTGAAGGAAGTATTTTAGGAGGCCTTGGTAACCTGTTGGATGGAGATAATAGATTTTAAGTATTTAGTAAGGAATAACAAAAAGGGCAATAGCCCTTTTTTTAGTTTATAAAAAAGTGTGTTTTGTATATTTGAATATCTATCCCATAAAAAATGTATAAAAATCTTGTTCTGTTAATTCTATTTGTTTCTTGTAAGATCAACACAACCGAAGGAAATATATCGCCTGAAGCTGCCAATTATATTGACGAGGTTATAACAATAGTAAAATCAAATTCGATTAACCGAGATAAAATAGATTGGACGAGTTTTAAAACTAAAGTATTTGCTAAGGCAGGTAATGCTAAATCTATTGAAGACACATATCCTGCCATACATTATGCTATAAAACTACTTGGCGACGGCCATAGTTATTTCGCTCCTGTTACAGAAGATAATTATAACGAAAAAGAGCCTCCTGTATTAGATGATGAGAAAGTACCCAATGATATAGGCTATCTCAGAGTACGTTATTGTATGGGCAATGCTGAACAAAAACAAAAGTTTACCGATGTTTTGCTTAACGACATAAAGCAAAGGGACAAAGAAGAGCTTAAAGGCTGGATAGTCGATTTGAGAGGTAATTTTGGAGGCGATATGTCACCAATGCTATTAGGAGTAAACCCCATATTGGGAGAAGGTACAATGGGATATACAATATACCCGGATGGAAAAATCCATTCATGGAACTATAATCGAGGGAAGATGTATTATGATGATGTTGAGGATGCCGAAGTAAAAGTGGATAATCCCTATCGGCTTATAAATCCTGATCCTTTTGTAGCAGTCTTAACAGATACGTTAACTGCCAGTTCTGGAGAGGCAGTTACAGTTGCTTTTAAAGGTAGGAGAAACACAAAAAGCTTTGGGTTCAAAACCTATGGAGTGCCAACATCAAATCAAAAAATCCAATTATCAGACGGATCTAATATGCTAATTACTGTTGCTGTTTTTGCCGATAGGAATAAAAAAAAATATAACACTAGTATCGAACCTGATACTATAATTGAGCCTGTAAAAGCCCTTGAAGTAGCAATTAAATGGCTCCAGTTACAGAATGCAAGGAGATAATATTGAGGCAATATTCCGGATATTTGTTTTGTATATTTGGACAGTTGAAGTAGGGTATATCATTTATGCCCTGTTTTAAAGATCCGCAAAAGCATAACATTAATAAGGTATTATGCGTTTAAGATATAATATCTTAGACTGGAAGATAAATTTGAAAATTAAAAAATATAATGAAAATAAAACAAGTGTTTGCAACATCACTTTTGGTATTGCTTTGTACTGTAAAAGGATTAGCTCAGGAAAATAATTGTGATGTAAGACAATTACAGGTAAGCACATACGAATTCGTATTGAAGAACCTGGATTCTATAAAAAAATATACTCCCAATGAATTTGTTACTGCATCTTTAGAGTTTAGCGAAAAAGGGGAGCTTAAAAAAACAGTGTATCATACAGCTTACGATTCTAAAGAACGAAAAGAAGTAAAGTTATGGAAAGGGCTAGAAGATTATATTAAATCAAACTTTTCGCTATGTCCGGATTCTCATTTTTACAATAATCGCGAACAGGTATTGGGTACAGTTTTTACGATACCGTTAGTAAATAAGAACATTACTGAAGCGATCAAAGAAGTTGAAAGTGGCACTAACTATATAAAAGCTGGTACCGGACAGGTTGATGTTCCAAAAAATAGCAAATACACCTTCGATCTGAAAAACATGAGAGTTGGCGAGAAAATAATTGAACCATTTAAGAAAGAAGGCCAATTAGAACATTTTCGATCTAAATTATTTAAGGTAAGTGACAAATTTCATTTTGCATTCGAAATAATAAAAATACCGGGAAATAAGACGAATTATATTCATTATAAACTTTTTCAGGCAGTTAACCATAAAGGTGTAATGGTAACTACAGAAGGATGGAGGCCTATAGTTAATAAAAAGCTTCACTTATCGGTTACAGGTAAACGAGATAGGCATGAGGGTGTAAAAGATGTTGATTTTGAAGAAACATTTGACTTTGAAATTGATATTATTTTTCAATAAAATTGTAAACACTAGTAAGTCTTTTCGCTGAATTGCGATACAATCATTATATTTGAACTTTGGCTTTAGGGGTATTCTGAAAAGAATTGAGAGAGTCCCTTTGAACCTGATACGGTTTACACCGTCGTAGGGAAAAGCGCGGAAATAATTATTTTATTTCTTCAACTCCTTTTGGAGGCTCTATCGCCATATTTATAAATTATTTAAAATATGAAAGAGTCTCTTTGGAATTCTATTGTTTCCGTAAGGAAAAACGCTCCCCTTGTACACAATATTACTAATTATGTAGTAATGAACACCACCGCCAATGCACTACTTGCTATTGGTGCTTCTCCTATTATGGCCCATGCCCATCCTGAATTGGAAGATATGGTTGCAATATCCGGTGCGCTTGTAGTGAATATTGGCACGCTCGATGAATATTGGGTAAACAGCATGCTAATAGCTGCTAAAAAAGCGCAACAATTGGGTAAACCTTGGATATTAGATCCTGTAGGAGCAGGAGCAACTGCATTTCGTGATGATACAGTTGCAAAATTATTAGAGTACAAGCCTACAGTAATTCGTGGGAATGCCTCCGAAATTATGGCTCTGGCAAAAGTCGGTCAATCAAAAACAAAAGGAGTTGATAGCGTATATGAAAGTACCGAAGCAATAGAAGCTGCCCAATGGTTAAATACCCATACAAGTAGTGTAATTTGTATTTCTGGCGCAACTGATGTAATCATATCCGGGAATAAAAAAATATTCATAATCAATGGTCACACACTAATGCAGCAGGTCACTGGGCTTGGTTGTACTGCTACTGCTATTATAGGTGCTTTTATTGCTAATGAAAATGATGTTTTTTATGCAACCACGGCTGCTATGGCACTACTTGGAATAGCGGGTGAAATAGCACAGAGAATAAGCTCTGGCCCAGGAAGTTTACAGCTACATATATTGGATAAACTATATGACCTGACCGAGAAAGAGTTCTATACTCATCTTAGAATTGAAGCGCAAAATGATTAGTCATTTTTCGAGTCGCTTATATCTTGTGGTAAGTGAAGAGGCCTGTCTTGGGCGTGACCTCTTAAAAGTAACCGAACAAGCAATACGCGGAGGAGTTGACATGGTGCAGCTTCGCGAAAAGAAAATGAATAACAATGAATTTATAATGCAGGCTGTTCGTTTAAAGGAGATGCTGGATGTATATAGCATACCCCTAATTATAAATGATAATATTCAGGTAGCACTACATTCCCAAGCTTTTGGTATACATGTAGGCAATAGTGATATTCCTCCTTCTGAAATAAAGAAACATTGGCCCCAGTATAATTTGTTAGGTTATTCTATTGAATACTTTGATCAACTTTATAATACTGAAATTCAACATGCCGACTATTTAGGAATAAGCCCTGTTTTTACTACGCCTACTAAAACTGATACTGTAGTGCAATGGGGGTTGGAGGGTATTCAAAATATAAGAAAACAAACCAATAAACCTTTGGTGGCAATAGGAGGAATGAATGCCGGAAATGCATATGATGTAATAAAGGCGGGAGCCGATTGTATTGCAGTGGTATCTGCAATATGTGGAGCCGAAGATCCGGCAAAAGCTGCTGAAGTAATTCGAAATCAAATTGAAAAAGCGCTATGAAAAAACAATATAAATATCCCACAGTACTTACAATTGCAGGTACCGATCCGAGTGGAGGAGCAGGCATACAAGCCGATCTTAAAACATTTTCGGCATTAGGGTGCTATGGAATGAGTGTTATAACTGCTTTAGTAGCTCAAAACACCTGTGGTGTAAGAGTAATTCATAGTGTGCCTGCTGATTTTGTAATGGCTCAGCTAGAAGCTGTAATGGAAGATATTATGCCCGACGCTATAAAAATCGGGATGGTACATAGCCTGGAGTTCGTGGGGGTTATTGCCCAAATACTTAAGCAATATCCTTTAATTCCGGTAGTTTTCGATCCTGTTATGATAGCAACAAGTGGCGACAGACTAATTGAAGAAGAAACTGTAGAAGGTATTGTAGAGCAATTATTTCCATTGGTCACACTTATTACCCCTAATATGGATGAAGCTTCACTTTTAGCAGATATACCTGTAGCAAACGTAGAAGATATGCAGATGGCCGCTCAAAAAATAATGACATTGGGACCTAAGGCTTTGTTGCTAAAAGGAGGGCATCTTCAGTCAGAAAAACTTACTTCGCTTTTAGTTGACAAGTCAGGGTTAGTAAAAACATTACAATCAGATAAAATCAGCACTAAAAATGTGCATGGTTCAGGTTGTACACTTTCTTCGGCTATTGCGGCTTATATGGCACAAGGATGTGTTTTAGCCGATGCTGTTTATAAAGCGCAACAATATGTACATGATGCCATATACCATGCGGCTGATGTTGCAATAGGAAAAGGGAATGGCCCTTTAAATCACTTTTATAACCCTCAAAAAATGATAAAAAATGAAATGGTCTGAAAAAGCCTGGGAACAAGCACTCCCAATATATAATAATATTACAGCTATGCCTTTTATTAAAGATTTGGCGGACGGTACACTCGATGTTGAGCAATTTAAATATTATTTACAGCAGGATGCCCACTATCTTGAATATTTTGCACGGGCCCTATCAATAATTGCTGCAAAAGCTCAGGATGTAAATACAATGCTCGATTTTATTCGATTTTCCGAAGGAGCTGTTGTTGTAGAAAGAGCTTTGCACGACTCTTATTTTAAAGACTATAATGTGACTGAAAGAGCTCTGATGTCGCCTACCTGTCATCATTATGTACACTATCTTCAAAGTACAGTTTATATGGCCGATTCAGCAATTGGTATGGCTGCGGTGCTACCGTGCTTTTGGATATATAAACAAGTAGGTGATTATATTTTAGCAAACCAGACTAAAGATAAAAACATATACCAGGAATGGATAAATACGTATGCGGGGGAGGAATTTGGTATTTTGGTAGAAAAAGCAATTGATTTATGCGATACTGCAGCAGCAAATAGTACAGAAAAGCAACAACAGCAAATGACAGAAGCTTTTGTTACGGCGAGCCGTTTGGAATATGCTTTTTGGGATAGTGCTTATCAATTAGAAAAATGGAAATAAAGGGTAGATTGTTTTGATGCCGTTTCTTTGGCATAAAAATTGGCAACAACTTGTATCATCTTAACATATACCATATGAAAATATTTTACCTTTTTATTTCCTTACTGTTTTTTAATTTATTTTATGCTCAGGAAATTACTAATCTTAATCACGAAAAAACGGATGTGAAAAATTATTTCACCACTGTTTCTTATAGTGAGATAAAAGGTAAGATAATAATGCAGGCAGAACTTAATGATAAAATATACAATTTTATTTTTGATACCGGTGCTCCAACTGCAATTTCTCAAGAATTAGTTGAGGAATTAAATTTGGCAGTTAAGGGAAAAATAGAAATGAGAGATCAAAGTGCTAAAATGGATACTATGAAAGTAGTAAATATTGAAAGGCTAAAATTAGGTGATGTTACGTTTAAAAACACACCGGCTATAGTAATAAAGGACATGCAGATGTTGGGTTGTTTTAATATAGACGGAATAATTGGTAGTAATATTTTGGGTAATTCGGTTTTACAAATATCATCCAAAAACAAGACTCTTACTTTAACTGATAAGCCAAAAAAATTAAATCTGAAAAAAAAGAAGGCTATAGAAATGACCACTAATCCTATGCAAAGTACTCCATATATTAAGGCATATTATTTAAACGGAGATTTGAGTGCAAATGAAAGGATATTGGTTGATACAGGAATGAATGGTTTTTATGATCTGAGTGTACACGCATATTCTCAGGCTATAGAGAAGATAGATGTATTTACAACAATTCACAAAGCGAAAGGATCATATTCAATTGGCTTTCATGGAATAGCAGAAGATAGTGATAGTTATAAAGTTTTAATGCCTCAATTACTAATAGGGAAAACTAATTTTACTAATGTAACGGTTGATACAACTACAGATCATACTTCAAGAATTGGTAGTGCTTTACTTGATTATGGTTTAATGACACTCGATTTTATAAATGAACGTTTTTATTTTGAGCCTTTTGAAGAAACCGAAACAATCGATGTGAAAGCGAAAACCTGGCCTATAGCATTAAGTATGGATGGCGAAAAAATGATTGTCGGTATTGTATGGGATGATAAATTATCGGTTATTTTTAAACCAGGTGATGAAGTGCTCGAATTTGGAAAATATAATTATAAAGAAATGAGTTTCTGTGAAAAAATGCTTTCGCAAATAGATACACTAAACGATACAGAAATCATAAGTGTTAAAGATGCTGTTTCTGGAGAGATTAACGAATATCGATTGCTTAAAAAATAACTGACCTTTCTTAAGCTATTATGCATGTTCCTTTTTACTGGGAAGTAATTTTATTAGGAGGATAGTGCCGCAAAGTGCACCGGAAATTGAATTTGCCAGAATTATGGGTAAGTCATTTTTTATAATACCATATACAACCCATAATATCATACCAATAAACAGCATTATATAGGTAGGAGCCGAAAGGCTTTTTGTAGAAGAAGTTTTTATAACTTTTATTGTTTGGGGGATATTAGCTATGGTTGTGAAAAAAGCAGCTAATAAACCAAGTACCTGTATGTAATCCATAGTAACTAATGTTTTACTTATAAATTTAGTTACATTAAAAAATATGTGTTTAAAATTAACTATTGATTAACTCTGTAGTTGTCTTGGTAAAGATTATAAAAAATGAGGGACTCAATTGAGTCCCTCATTTTTTAAGTAAAGTTTTTTTAGACAAAACCATGTTTATCAGGATGATTATCCGTTATGGTAATGTTTCTTCCTTCCCTAACAGGTGTTCGTTTGTTAACTAAGTGCGATTCATGATGATGATAATTTGATGTGCACACCGTTTTAGGAAAAGTGGCAAGCTCCTCGGGATTGACGATTGCCGGGTCTTCATATGGGAACTGAAATTCGCCATATGCATTGTTCATTCCGTGTCTTGGGTCTCCACCCTGATCTCCCAGATCCTGGCGGTCCATTGTGTAATTTGCCATAATCGTTTGATTTATAATGATTAAAGTTACAAATTATTTTAATGGTTTTGGCAATTTATGTGTTAAATTATTTTGTTTAGTGTTGTTTATTTAGTATTTGAATTAAATAATTCGTGAAAAAGGGTCTTAAAAAGACCCTCTGGTAATTACTGATGTTATTACGGAGTATTATCCGTTTTCGTAATATTTCGTCCTTCCCTAACGGGACTTCGTTTGTTAACCAAATGGCTTTCCTTTTCTTTTTCGACTTCTGAAGCCTTTTCTATTTTAGATTTTTTAGGGAAAGAAGCCAGTTCTTTAGGATTCACAATTGCCGGATCTTCATAAGGAAGCGAGTTATCCGTTCCCTTTTTATTTCTTTGATCATTTGCTTTTTTATCCATGATATTATTTTTTAGAATTATTAATTAACCACCTACTATTTCACCACCATTAATATGGATTATCTGTCCGGTAATATAAGAAGCATCTTCACTGGCCAAAAACACATAGGCTGGTCCCACTTCACTTGGCTGACCTGCTCGTTTCATAGGTGTATCCTGACCAAATTTGGTTATTTCATCTACACTAAAAGAAGCAGGTATAAGCGGTGTCCATATTGGGCCGGGAGCTATGCCGTTAACACGTATCCCTTTTTTTGCCAGCATTGCCGATACAGATCGGGTGAATGATACTATGGCTCCTTTTGTACTACTATAATCGATTAGATGCCAACTACCCCGATAAGCGGTAACAGACGTTGTATTAATAATACAATCTCCCTTTTTAAAATGTTTTATCGCTTCGCGGGTTATATAAAAAAACGAAATAATATTAGTCTCAAATGTTTCTCTTATATGGTCTCCTGTAATATCCTTAAATTCTTTTTCCGGAAACTGTATGGCAGCATTGTTTACTAAAATATTCAATCCGCCCAGAGCTTTTTTAGCATCGATAACTGCTTTTTTACAAAAACTTTCGTTTTTAATATCACCATTAATCAGTACACATTTCCGGCCTTCTCTTTCAATGAGTTTTTTTGTTGTTTTAGCATCTTTATGCTCATCATAATATACAATTGCAATATCTGCTCCTTCTCTTGCAAAATGGATAGCTACACTTCGTCCAATACCGCTGTCGCCACCGGTTATGAGTGCTTTTTTATCTATTAATTTGTTGCTGCCCTTATAGCTCTTCCGAATAAATTCAGGCTTCGGAATCATTTTATACTCGCTACCGGGCTGGCTTTGTTTCTGCTTAGGGAATGAAGTTGGTTTTGCCATAATCAATTCATTTAAATTAGATTTCTTTATCTGCAGCTTCAATATTTATATGAGATTCTGCAATATAGGATAATGCCAAATCGGTATCTTTTTCCTCTTTCAGTGTTTCTTCAAGTAATAGTATTATGTCTTCTTCACGCAAAGCAATCGCATAAGCCCGCATGGTTCCATAGCAGGCAATTTCATAATGTTTTATTTTTTGCAGTATTGCAATAATAGCAGCATCTCTAACAACACCTTGCGGTATTAAATTATTAATAGAATTAGCCTCATCAAATAAACATTGTAACGCTTTATAAATTTTAATTTCTGGAGTAATTCCTATAGCCATAAAAATATTCTCCAGCCTTATTAAATGATTGTTGGTTTCAATTCTATGGGTTTTTATTACTTCTGTCAGATCTTTTGATGAAACGTCAGCAATACAGTTTTTAAGTATTGATATCATAGTTTCTTCAGTCCAATACAATTCCTTAAGCTGTTTTTCAAACAACGCTCTCAGTTCATGTGCCTGAAAATTATTCTTTTTTGGGATATTTTGAATCATAATTTTATTGATATTCAATACTTTGATTTTATAAAGTTACCACTCAAAAATTATAAGAGTGTCACAATTAACGCTTGATTAACAGCATTTAAACTTGTGCAACTTATCGGGTAAAGAAGGCTTTTCAACGTTTTTAACTTTTTTTATTTAAATATAAAGATCTGGGTAGTTATGTTTGTTTTTGATATAGATAAGATTTCATACTTAGGAGTACGTATGTTGTTTTTTACAGTGTCAGATCATATATTCTTAAATATTTTGATTTTTTAATAGTAGAGAACCATCAGTATACTGATGGTTTTTTTATTTTCTCATGTATAAAAACTATCATAAAATAAGCCGCTTGTAAACAAATGCTTTATACATTTACAAAAACAACTTTATGAAAAGCCTGTATATACTATCACCACTATTAGCCGTCACTCTTTTATCATGTACAAGTAGTGCACAACAACTGAACGAAATTGCAGCAACTGATCTTAAAGAAATTTCGGGATTGGAATATTTACCACAATCAAAATCGTTATGGGCACTAGAAGATAGCGGTAATGAAAATAAGCTTTACAAGATTGGTAATGATGGGAAATCGGAAGCCGAAATTACGATTACAAACACTGTAAATACGGATTGGGAAGAGCTTACATCTGACGCTGAAGGCAACCTGTATATTGGCGATTTTGGTAATAATGATAATGCCAGAAAAGATCTTGTTATTTATAAAATAGACAAATCTCGACTTACAGGCAGGAGCGTAGAAGCGTCATCTAAAATTACATTCTCTTACCCAGAACAAACCGAATTTCCGTCAAAAAAGTCGACACGTATATACGATTGTGAAGCCTTTTTTGAGCATAAAGGCAATTTTTATCTGTTTACTAAAAACAGGAGTGCGAAATTTGATGGAAGTTTTTCGGTTTACAAAGTGCCCAATCGTGCAGGAGACCATAAAGCAGTGCTTATGGGATCATTAAAAACTTGCGGCATTTACAAAAAATGTGCTGTAACCGCTGCGGATATCAGCCCGGATGGAACTAAAGCAGTATTGCTTACAGGCGATAAAGTATTTGTTATTACAAACTTTGGTAATGATAATTTTGCATCAGGCGATATGCAGATGCTGGAATTAGGGCATGCTTCTCAAAAGGAAGGATTATGTTTTAAAGATAACGACACCTTGCTAATAGCAGACGAAAAAGATAAAAAAACCGGAGGTAAACTTTATGAAGTAAAACTATCTGCTTTAAAAGCCAAACTGTAAACCAAAAGCAATACGTCCGCCATCAGCACCATTAAAGTATGATAATTTTGCGGTTACCATATCAGCGCCATTAAGCCATAGGGCACCACCTGCGCTGTTGTGCCATTTTCTCGAATTATCATTATCTACCCATACACGACCATAGTCAAACCCAGCTAAAATTCCATATTTCATAGGAATAAAGCTTTTCAAGTTGCCAACAGTAAGTCGTAAATCGCTGCTATGGTAAAAAGATTGTTTTCCTGTAAAACGTTCACGTCTGTAGCCTCTTAAATCGGTGTCGCCACCCAATGTTGCGGCTTGGTAAAACTCAAAATTATCATTTAACAATGCTTTCCCTTTTAAGGTTGTAGAAAAAACAAGGGTATCATCCGAAGTTATTTTATGTACAATATTAAGTGAGCTTTCTAAATGAGGGAAGTTGCGTTCTATTTCGTCAAGACTTGTTTTCCATCCAGCTAAAATATTAAATGCTATTCCAAGTGATGGTAAGGAAGCATTATCAAAATTGGTAAAGTTATAACGGGCAGTTATCCCTCCAAACTGGCGGTGTTCAAAAAGATAAGATGTTATAGCGCCAGGCTGATTTATGAACCTGCCTGTAGTGCCATCCACCTCAATGGCTTCAAAAGGAAGCTGGAACTCTATTGTGCTTCCACTTCGGCCTTCTTTAAAGAAAGAAGGAGCAACTCTGAATACCTGTAGTTTTACTCTGTTATAATCCATACCCAGGTTATCATCATCATTTTTGGTTTCATTGCCATAACCAAAATAGTTTATGCTAAAATTAGGACTGGTGTACCATGCATCCAGTGCAAAATTCCATTTACTGGCCAGGTTCATAATTTTTACATTATAACCTAATTCAAAACCATCAGTAGCAAAATAGTAATTGGCTCTAAGGCTGTGTTTTCGCGAAAAAGGTCTGCGGTTAAAATTGTTTACAGTATAATTTATAAGTGCACCTACTTTTACACCATCATCAGGATTGTAGCCTGCCATAGGGTAACCCGCCCAAACGTTATAATCAGGTTTTTTGTAATTATAACTATTGGTTTCATAATCATCTGTAAGCAGTAATTGGGTTTTGGAGTCGGTATTATAAGTATTCTCTTTGCTCTTAAAATCGTAAACTTTTACTTTTTTACCGTTTTCAATAACATAGCTGTCGTGGTTCTGACCACCTAATAAACGTAAAAGAATTGGGTTGTGTGGTTTTCCTTTTATTTCAAAAGTGTCGTTATCATCAAGCCCATAAATCCATATTTCTTTAGTCTGTTTACGGTTGTATACATTACTGTGGGAAAGAACTTCGGTACCGTCTTTTTTAGTGCTGTACATTATTACTTCGGTATCTCCATGAGGTAATCTGGTTATAATAAAGCGTTCTTTTCTGTCGGTGCCCGCTATTAAAACAGTTTTAAGCAAAACGGCACGGTACTCCAGCGCATATTTTTCGAGATGTATTTTTCGTTTCTTTAAGTTCGATTTAATTTCATCGATAGAACTGTCCTGTATTTCTTTAGGTAACCCAAGAAATGCTTTATCTATAGCCTCATCTGTTAAGCTTTCTCTTAATTTTTGTACTTCTTCTAGCCAAACGTCTTCGCCAGATGTTGTTATTAATGCAAGGTCCTGATCATAAGGTTCTCTGTTGAACCATTTTACATTACTAATATCATCCTTGTATCCTTGCATATGGCGCAAAGCAGGTATGTTCATAAGAAGAGACAACAATGTGCCATCATAAATAGAAAATGCCTGGTCACGATCGCGTGGAATCGGACGATAAATTACCTTGTCTTTTTCATCAAAACGCGACCAACGCCACTGGTCACTGTGTCTATCCCAGTCACCCACAAGCATATCAAACAATCTGGCTTTTATATAGGCTCTTTCATCAATGGTGTATTTTGCGTCTTTTTGGAGGTTGTTTAAAACATCATCAGTACTTTCAATAAGATCAGGTTTTCCAAAGCTTTCCAGGTCTTTAAATTCATCTGTAGGGCGTTCTTCTACCATATAGAGCTCATCTCCATATTCCGAATTGTATTCATTTAAACCTTTTTGTTTTGGGATATAATACAGTTCCGGATTAGTATGATAAATACCTGCAATTTCTGCAAGATCGTCAAGGATAAAAGGTGTGTATGGATGAGACGTGGTATAAAAATCCAAAAGAAAATCTTCAGCATAAGTGTTTTCGAAAGAATTGCCAACATAACGATCCTTAAAAGCTACGGCCTGGAGAAAACGCGTTGCACTTTTTTTAAGTCCACGCATTACATATTCTTTACCATCTTTATCTATAATCCGTAATGATTTAGATTGATGCCCGCCACCAGCTCTTCCGGGAATAAGTCCACCATGAAGAGTATCTAATGATACTGTTTTAGCTTCTATAGGCGTGCTGTAGTACTTACGGTAATGTTTACCCATAATAAAACTGTAAACACCACTTTTCTTGGTCATCTCAGGGGTGTAAATAGAAGCCTTTATTGTAGATGGAAAAGTGTCCGAATATGTGGCCAAAACAGATTCATGCTTTTCCAGCATTTTTGTTTCGAAAAGTTTTTCTTCTTTACCGTTTTTTACAGAAAAGTAAGCAACATTGGCGCTGCCATCTTTGTATAGGTCGAGTATGGTATAACCAGTGCCTCCATAAGAAAAATCATTTGAATGTACAGCTCTGGCAGCCTCTTCCTTTGAACCTGCTCCACTAATAATTTGGTGAATATTATCTTTGTTTATGTACTGTAAGTTATGGTCGTGTCCCGAAATTACAATCACATTATTTTTATCCTGAATTAATGTTTTTATTCTGTTTGCCATTGTCCTGTACACCTTGTTCTGAATGTCCTGAGGGCTGGCTCCGGTTGTAGATCGCAATATGTTTATTACAGATCCTATTATCGGTAAAGGAATGTTAGATTCTAATGGGAAAAGTTGTTTTCGTGCCGAAAACTGCCCGCCATGTGTACCATTACTTAGTAAAGGATGGTGTATAGCCAGTAAAACGGTTTTGCCCTGCGCTTTATTTAATTGGCTTTCCAGTTCTTCAAAAAAGTCTTCGCGGGTTTTTATGGTACAATCATCGTTAATAGTAGGGGAGTTATCCCAATCTTCTAAAAACCATTGGCTGTCTATAGCAATAATAACAACTTTGTCGTTTATTTTAATATCATTAATGCCGCAGCCTTTCCCAGGAAGGAATGACTTTTTATCGTTAAGTTTTTCTTTAATAAAAGCTTCTTCTTCCTGTAGTCCTTTAAGCCCAAAATACCAATCGTGGTTACCGGGAATAAAATAGGTTTTACCTTCAAAACTTTTGGCAAGAGCCATCTGGCTATTTAATGATGCTTCTGCTTCATCACGGTCTTTGCCGGCATCTTTAGGAGGCATTCCTAATGGATAAATATTATCACCAAGATAAAACAGGGATGTGTTTTTATCGGATGTTTTAAGTTTATTATTTACTATAGCGAGTAATTGCTGGGATTTCTCCGAAGTAGCATAGCCGGCATCACCTATTAGAAACAACCTGTGTTCGGGTGTTTCAACCGAAGTGTCGGATGAAGATTGAGGTACAGAAACACTTTGTCCGTATTGTGGTTTATTAGTTGCACAGGAGTAGAGGAGAAATGCAATAAAAAGAGAAATTGTAAGTTTTATATTTACCTTTACAATTATGTTACGCCAAAAGAATTTCATAATTTGGGTGTATTAAATTCCAGCCTATGAATATTGTTCAAAAAGCCGAAAGTTATGTTTTTGGTTTATTCAAAGATAAACTATCTCCGGATTATATCTACCACAATTTTAACCATACTTTGAGGGTGGTTAATAATGTCCGGATAATTGCAGAAGCAGAAGGTTTAAATGAAGAAGATACTGAAACGTTAATGTTGGCTGCATGGTTTCATGATACAGGTTATATTGAGGGGCCTGAAAATCATGAAGTGCTTAGCGGTCATATGGCGATTGATTTTCTTACCGAAAATGGCTATCCTGCAGAAAAGGCCGATCGTGTTGCAGCGCTTATAAAAGCAACCAAACTGGAAAACGACCCGCAGACGCGTGACGAAAAAATAATACGTGATGCTGATTGTTCTCATTTTGCTGACGCGAATTATGCCCAGTTGTCTGAATTATTGAGAGAAGAATGGAAAATTACGCAGCATAAAGAATTTACCGATTTGGAGTGGGTACTCATTAACAGAAATGTGCTAATGAACAAACATCGTTTTTTTTCTAATTACGGGAAAGAAAAGCTTCAGCCACTTAAAGAAACCAATATAGCTGTACTTCAGGCAGCCATATGTGTACTTCAGAACGAAAAAGGAAAAGAGCCTAAAGAGAAAAAGGAAAAGAAGAACAAGGATAAATCTGAAAGACCGGAACGGGGTATCGATACCGTATTTCGTGTTACCCTAAATAACCATACCCGTTTGAGCGAAATTGCCGATAGTAAAGCAAATATCCTATTGTCTGTAAATGCCATTATCATTTCCATAGCCCTTACAACCCTTATACCAAAACTGGATAATCCAAGTAATGCGCATTTGATAACACCTACGCTTATATTGATGATATCGAGTATGATCACGATAATATTTGCAATACGTTCTACACAGCCAAAAGTAACTAGTGGTGTATTTACCCGTAAGGATATAGAAGACCGTAAAGTAAACCTGCTATTCTTTGGTAATTTTCATAAAATGCCACTTGAAGAATATGACTGGGCAATGAATGAAATGTTGAAAGAGAGAGACTATATTTACAGTACTATGATAAAAGATTTATACTTTCTGGGACTTGTCCTTAACAGAAAATACAAGCTGCTTAGAATAACCTATATTGTTTTTACAGTTGGTATTGTAGTATCTGTAATGGCATTTGTTTATGCCTTTATGATAATGATTTAACTGGGTTACTCCATAATAAATAAGGCTGCCATTGGCAGCCTTATTTATTATTTATGTGATAGCTCTTTTAAAAGATCTTCAAAACTTAGAGTTTCACTCGGTTTTTCTTCACTATTATAAAGTACACCTACACGCAAAGCTTTAAGCCCGGTTACGCCCTGCAGGTCTTCTACTTCAAAGGTTTCGATTTCCTCGCCTAACATATTGTTGTGCTGCATGTATTGAATATATCTTCTGTATTCGGCCTCTTCCTGTTTTTGAGAGTATACAATAGTTATCTTACCTTTTTCGGTAATGCGGTGTGTAGTGCCTTTTATGTTCGATTTGTCAATGCGTTTTTTAACTACTTCATAACGGGCATTATAGGTACCGTCTACGTCAAAACGTTTTTCATCCATCCTAAAACGAATGGAGATTGGCGAACTAAAAACAAGTATAAGCGATGTAACATCCAGATCATATGGTAATGACGGGCGTAGCCTGTAATATTCATTTTCCATTTCGCACATGGCCTGTAACTGCCATAACCTAAGGTTATTCAGGTAAATAGGACTGTAGCTGTGCTTAGGCGAAATAGATGCGCCAATGTAAAGGTTATGCTCAACACCATCTGTTTTAAAACGCTCATAATAATGGGGGAAAAACGCCTGGGCTTCAGCTTGTTTCTGGTCAAGTACTGCTGCCATTTGTTTGTTGATCATCGAAAGCGTTTCGTCAAAGTTTTTACGGCTTTCGTACACCATTTTTATTTTAGAATCGAGCGAATTAAAGTAAGTAGTTATTTTATCATGTACTTCGGTATTGGATGTGTCAAAATGTTTTAAAACAGGATGTGTTTCATTTACGATATACGATTGAACGATACCTTCGGTATCAGCTTTTAGCGGACTCTTAAGCTCGGCTTCCATTTTCTCCAGCTCATAAATGTGCTGCTCTATAAGTGGAAGTTTATCCTGTTTATAGATAAACTTAAATACCGATAACAGTTTCTCTACCTGTAATATAAGATCCTTTTCTATAGATTCATTTCTGGCAGTAGATGATCCTTTAATATCGATCTGTCCATATAACGGATAAACCTCTTTAAATACAATTTCTTTATAAGCAAGTTCTTCTTTGCCGCGTGCGTTAATATGTTTAAGAGCCTCTTCCTTAAATTTCCAGTATACGCTATGATGTATGGCTGTGTATTCGTTTTGTATTATGGCGTCAATTTCGTTTTGAAGCTCAGAATAATAACGTTCTATAGTGTCTGTAATAAAAGGGAGTATATAATCCAGCTTATTAGCGTTAATGCTATTAAGTTCTTTAGGTCTTGATGATACAAGCTCAATAAATCCTAAAAGCTTATCATTTTTCACAATAGGTGTAAGGATGCAGCTCTTAATGTCTTGAGATAGTAAGTGTTGGGTAAAATCTGCTTTTTCAGGGTGTATTTTACTGTAAGCCTCTACATCAGAAATTGCAAAATACTTTTTGTCTTTTAGTAATCGCTCTAACGATCCGTCTTTAAAAACGGCATTACAATCCATTTCTTTACAATCTTTAAGTATAAAGCTCTTAATGTTGTCGTCAAAAGGCGCGATCTTAAACAAATTGTCTTCAAGGCTTATTTCGGTAAAGCCGATACGTAAATCAGCTATTTTATAGATAGATCTGAATACACTCTCAAAGTTAGCTACAGAGGCCTCTTTAAACTCCTCGGCAACTAACAGGTTAGTTTTTAAGTTGGAAATGGCAATCTCGGTAGTGGCATCAAATAATGATATTATACCAAAACCTCTCACTTCCCAGCTACCCGGTGGAAATTTTGTCTTCCAAAGTTCAAGGTTATCATAGTTATCTCTAAGCAGGTTTATGTCTTCATCAGTAATAGAGATCGCTTTTTTTGTAGGGATAATTTCGAGGAAATCGGCATTATATAAAATACGATAATGCTTCATTATACCTTCTTTATCAGGGATGTCGTAAAATAGTGGTCTGCTAAAATCAAAATTGCATCCATAATATCCGCTAAGGACAAGACAGCAGCAAAAAATATAAAATTCGTGGTCTTCAAAATCACGAATGGCCATGCCAAAATCTTCACCTGCATTTTCTAAAATCTCTTCAAAACGCTCGGTACGGTTAAAAGTGAAGTTAAAAAACGGAATAGCGGCGGCTTTTATTTCGTTTTTGGTAAGTGCCGTAGGGAAAAGATCGGCAAGTAAGTTTTTTATAAGTTTTTCATGCTTTTCCAGCAATGAAACATCAGCAATTCCTTCGCGTAATTCAGGGAAGGGTTCAGCATGTTTCAATAGCGCCTTAGCATAATTTGAGCGGTAATCTACATCCGATTCAGCAATTTTTTCCAGTGTTTCTAATACTTTATGGAAAGAAATACTTGCAATTAAAGGAGTGCTATTATCTTGTTCAGAATCCATTTTCATACAATACAAAATATACCACGAATGTACGAAATTTTAAGATTCCATCATTTTTTTGAAAGCTTTGTTTTGTGATAAAACTAATTGCTAATAATAGGTTTAACACCCGTCATTATTGTAATCTTTATATTTTATACTTACTTTGCAGTATTAGCTTTATTTATGAATCAGCCGCTTGCCATTAATTTCCCAAACAATATAAAACTAACCGTAAAAAGGGAAGATCTTTTGCATCCGCATATATCGGGTAATAAGTTCCGAAAGTTAAAATATAACATACTCGAAGCCAAAAAGCAGGGTAATGAGGCAGTGTTGACTTTTGGAGGTGCTTTTTCGAACCATATAGCCGCTACGGCTGCCGCAGGAAAAGAATATGGTTTTAAAACCATAGGTGTAATTAGGGGAGAAGAGCTAGTTGATAAAATTGAAAGCAATCCTACACTTCGTTTTGCACGTGATTGTGGAATGGTTTTTAAGTTTGTTTCGCGGGAAGATTACAGGCTCAAAACCGAAGATATATTTATTGAAAACCTAAAGGCAGAATTTGGTGATTTTTACTTAGTCCCTGAAGGTGGGACGAACGAACTCGCCATAAAAGGCTGTGAAGAAATTTTAACACCACAGGATGTCGAATTTACGCATATTGCCTGCGCAGTAGGTACTGGAGGAACAATATCAGGAATCATAAACTCGGCAGGATCAAATCAAAGAGTAATAGGGTTTCCGGCACTAAAAGGTGCGGGATTATTAGAAGATATTTGTAAATTTGCCAAAATGGGTAATTGGGAACTGGTAGAAGACTATCATTTTGGAGGTTATGGCAAGATAAATGAAGAGCTTGTAACTTTTATTAATGATTTTTTAGATAAAACCAATATTCCTTTAGACCCTGTTTATACGGGAAAGATGTTTTTTGGCGTTATAGATTTAGTTCATAAAGGTTATTTTCCTGAGAACTCTGCTATTTTACTTATCCATACAGGTGGACTGCAAGGAATAGAGGGAATGAATAAAGAGCTATTAAGAAAAAAACTGCCCATAATTAAAATTAAGAAATAATGTTTAAAAAAATTCTAGCTTTAGCTTTATTAAGCTTTTTGGTGAGCTGCGGGACATCAAAGTCGCGTGTAAAGACATCAAAGAACGGTACGGCAAAAACGAGGACAACAAAGAGCACAAAGCCGTCCATTAAAACAACGATCGATAGTAAAACAGGAACAGCTTCGGGTAATAATAAAAGCTCTGAAACATTGGAGTCTACCTCTAAAACAGTAGTATATGCTGAGGTTGTAAAAGCCTATGTGTTAGATTTTAAAGAAACAGCTAAAGAAAATATGAGACGTCATGGTATTCCGGCAAGTATAACATTGGCGCAGGGTATATTAGAATCTGGTGCGGGTAGAGGTACACTTTGCATGAAGGCGAATAACCATTTTGGGATTAAATGCCATACCGGTTGGACAGGAGAAAGTGTTTACCATGATGACGATGCTGAACAGGAATGCTTTAGAAAATACAACGACCCTGCAGAATCGTATAATGACCATTCATTATTCCTTACTACAAGATCGAGATATGCATCATTGTTTAAATTAGATAAAGGGGATTACGAAGCTTGGGCTCGCGGTCTTAAAGCGGCGGGTTATGCAACCGATCCAAAATATCCTAATAAACTTATAGACCTGATCGTTAAATACGATTTGGCGAGTTACGATGCTGAGGTGCTTAACAAACCTTACACCCCGGCTCCTAAAGTAGAAAAAACACCTCAGATTGCGGATGCAACGCCAGCTAAATTTGGAACGTATAAGGTAGAGCAGGGTGATACTTTATATTCCATTTCGAAGAAGCATAATCTTACCGTAGATCAATTAATGAAACTAAATGAAATGTCCAGCAATGCAATCTCAATTGGACAGGTATTAAAAGTAAAATAAATATGTTATATCAACGAAGCAGCCAACTGTTTGCCGAGGCAGAACAGGTAATACCAGGCGGCGTAAACTCTCCTGTACGTGCATTTAAAGCAGTAGGAGGAACGCCTATTTTTGTAAAAGAAGCTAAAGGGGCTTATTTGTATGATGAAGATGGCAATAAGCTTATAGATTATATCAACTCATGGGGTCCAATGATTTTGGGACATGCTTATGAGCCTGTAGTGAATGCTGTCATAGACAGGGCTAAAAAAGGAACATCCTTTGGTATGCCTACAGCATTAGAAACTGAAATTGCAAAACTTGCTGTTTCTATGGTTCCTAATATTGATAAAATACGTTTTGTAAATTCGGGTACAGAGGCTTGTATGAGTGCTATTCGTCTTGCAAGGGGATATACAAATCGTGATAAAATAATAAAATTTGCTGGCTGTTACCATGGCCATTCAGATTCTTTCCTTATTCAGGCAGGAAGTGGTGCAGTAACATTTGGAGCTCCTAACAGTCCTGGTGTAACAAAAGGCACAGCAAAAGATACTTTACTAGCAAAATATAATGATCTTCAAAATGTGGCAGAATTATTTGCTGCTAATCCAGGAGAGATTGCCGCTATAATCATTGAACCAGTTGCGGGTAACATGGGGTGTATACCTCCTTCAAAAGGATTCTTAGAGGGTTTAAGGCAGTTGTGCGACGCAAATGGCACGTTGCTTATATTTGACGAGGTAATGACCGGATTTCGCTTGGCAAAAGGTGGGGCACAGGAGCTTTTTGGAATTAAAGCTGATATTGTAGCTTTTGGTAAAGTTATTGGCGGAGGGCTTCCGGTAGGTGCCTTTGCTGCCCGTAATGAAATTATGAATTATCTTGCGCCATTAGGGCCGGTTTACCAGGCAGGAACGCTTTCGGGAAATCCACTAGCGATGGCTGCAGGTCTTGAGATGCTTAAAGCACTGGATAAAGATGCTGGTATTTTTAAAAGACTTGAAGAGAAAACAGCTTATCTTGAAGCTGGTATGCGTCAAAAGTTAGATGTAGCAAAAATAGCTTATACAATTAACAGAACAGGATCGATGATATCGGTACATTTTGATGCTGCTCCTGTAACCGATTTCCAATCGGCTTCAAAAGGAGATAATGAGAGTTTCAAGAAATTTTTTCATGGCTTACTTAAAGAAGGAATTTATATAGCACCTTCGGCTTATGAAACATGGTTCATAACAGATGCCTTAACTTATGAGGATCTTGATGCAACTATATCAGCTGTAGAAAAAGTAATAGCAACGTTATAGAATAGAAAAAGCTCCCGAAAGGGAGCTTTTTTTTGCTTATAAGTAAACTAAATTTTAGTTGTAAGTACTTTTAACAGCTCAGTATTATTTGCAATTTTAGCATATTGCTCTGGAGTTAAAGAAGACTTTAATTTGTTCCCAGTGTTTTTAGCTAGTATTGCTTTACGCTCATCGCCTATGTTTTGAGCGTACATTCTATGTTTATTCTCAAAAAGTGATTTAAGTCCCACCTCTTGCTGAGGAGTTAATTTGATGTACTCAGATAATGTTTTAATATCTTTTAAAGCAGCTTCGTGAAAAGCAGCATTTTTAGCAGGATCTACTTTGTTTACAGCAACAGGAGTTGTTGTGTTTTTTTGCTGTGCATTAGCGTTTAGTCCAAATGCCAGCATAACAACTAAAAGAGCAATTGTTTTTTTCATAATAAAACAGGTTTTTTGTTTAGTGTTTATGTTTAATTATGTCAAATCTAATTATTTTTTAATTGCCCTCAAAATTTTAACACAAAAAAATTATTTTCTGTTAAAGTTTTCATGTCTCTCTTTTCGTGCTGTAATTTTATGATGCTTCCCTTTTTTCATTTTATCGAACTTCTCAAATTGTTCCTTGGTAAGGATATTTTTCATTGCCGATTTCATCGCAATTTTATCATCAAGCATTTTACTTCTCATAGCGAAACGTTCATCAGAAGTTAATTTTTTTCCAGCCTGTTTTTGTGTCTTGTAGTGCTCTCTTGCCAATTGTCTTTCTTTACTTTTATCAAGCAATAGCTTTTCGATGTTTTTTTGCTGCTCACTGTTAAGATCTAGAGCCAATGTCATCTTCTTAACTTGTAATTCTACTCTTTGTTCAGGTTTTAAAGGTTCCGGGCGTTCTTTTTTGTCTTGTGCATTTACTCCCACTGTCATCATCATTGCCATTGCTAAAATCCACGTTTTCATAATTTTAATTTTAAAATGTTATATGGTTAAGACATTAAATAAAATAAAAGGTTTAATTTTCTTAGCTGTTAATTTTTTTTAACAAGATGTGGCAATTACCTTTGCCACGTGAAAAAAGCAATATTCATAGTTGTGTTTTTAATACTTGCAAAGCCGGTTATGCCTGTTTTGGATTATATTATTAACTATGATTATATAGCTAAGGAGCTCTGTGAAAATAAAGCAAAACCTCAAATGCATTGTAATGGTAAGTGTCATTTAATGAAAGAGCTTGCTAAGGCTGCTGAAAATGAAAAACCGGCATCACAAAAAAAATCCCAACATCAGGAAACTGAAATTTTATTTTGTGAAACGGTTATTGATTTTAGTTTTTCTACAAATGATGCTGTTGTTTTCGCAAAGAATGTAACGGGATACAACAATTTATATTCTAGCTTAAACACTACGGCTGTTTTTCATCCACCTGCATTATTTCTTAAGTTTTATATGTTTATGCAGTATGTTTTTTCGTACTGTAGGCATTTTATGCAAACTGGCGAATCCAAATGTCTATTGTTGATATTTTGGAACGTTATACTATAACTTAAAAATAAATAAAAAATGAATTTTCAATTAAAAAATATTGCTGCCGTATTGGCTGCAACCACTCTTTTTGTTTCTTGTAGTAATGATGATGGTAATGACCCTAAAGTCATAGGAGGTGCTGTTGGTGAGGCAGAACTGTTCTTCGATAACGGTATGGCTGGCGATGCTTTGGAACTAGGTAGTACCTATACTAACTCTAATGGAGAGGCTATTACTATTGAACGGCTTAATTATATTATTAGCAATGTTGTCTTGATAAAAGAGGACGGTAGCGAATTTGTATACCCTAAAGCAGAAAGTTATTTTATTATCAGTGAAGAAGGCGAACAGTTTACTGTGCATTTAGAGAATGTACCTGCCGGAGATTATAAAAAAGTGAAATTTGGAATTGGAGTAGATCAACAGAGGTACTTAGAAGGAGAATCTGCTCAAAAAAGCTTTTGGGATCTTGCATATGCTAATAATATGACCTGGACATGGAGTACAGGGTATCGATTTATTAATTTCGAAGGAACTTTTCCAGGTATGTCTGGAGAAGGAATTATCGAACAATTGCCATTTCAGGTACATCAGGGAAGCAATTCTGCAACAGATAATTACAGGGAAGTTACACTTAACCTGCCTACAACTGCCCGTGTAAGGGAAAAAGAATTATCGAGTATTCATATTATGAGCGATATCAATGTATTGCTTGATGGTGATAGTAAGATTTTGCTTCAGGAAAACCTAAATGCAGGAGGCACTGCCGTGAGTATAATGGGAGGCGAAAACCTTGTGAACCTTGCCCAAAATTCCCTTAAAATGTTTAAGGTGGACCATGTGCATAACGGACCGGGTAATCATCACGAATAATTTATATCATATATCAGCCTGGCTGGCTACAGTTGGGTTGATTGTATAATATTACTATGATATGAGAACAATTATTCTGATACTATGTGCCTTTTTATTTCTGACATCTTGTGATAACAAGTCAGATTACGAAGAGGTTAATGCTCATATGGACTTTAAAGTGCCATCTAACTTTCCGGCATTAGCACAGGATGTAGATCGTAATTTTCCAACTGAAAGAGGTTTTGAATTGGGGCGAAAACTGTTCCATGATACCCGCCTTTCATCTGATGGTACGGTTTCCTGTTCTTTTTGTCATGAACAAGCCTCTGCGTTTACACATCACGGACATGCTTTTAGCCACGGTATTAATAATCTGGAAGGTGTTAGGAATACCCCATCCATTCAAAACATGGCTTTTCAATCGCAATATTTTTATGATGGAGCTTCGGTAAGCATCGAAATGCTATCTATAGCACCCATTCATAATCCTGTTGAGATGAATGAGACACTCGAAAATATAGCTGCAAAACTTAAAAAAGATAAAAGTTATATAGAACTGTTTTCTAAGGCTTTTGATGACCAGGAGATTTCATCTAACAATATATTGAAAGCACTTGCGCAATTTATGACGATGATGGTTTCAGCTAATTCACGGTATGATAAGTATGTGAGACATGAACCGGAAGATAATTTTTCTGAACAGGAGAAGTTTGGGTTGGAAATCTTTACTCAGAAATGCGCTTCGTGCCATAAAACGGATTTGTTTACCGATAGCGCTTTTAGGAACAATGGACTTCCACCTAATAAAAAGCTTAATGATTTGGGGAGGGAAACAGTTACCGGATTTGAAACAGATCGTTATAAATTTAAAGTGCCAAGCCTTCGAAATGTGGCACTCACAGCACCTTATATGCATGATGGGCGCTTTGGTTCTTTACAATCGGTGCTTAATTTTTATGTTACAGGTGTAAAACATTCTGAAACGCTGGATCCTTTGCTTAATACAAATGGTGTTTTGGGAATAGCTCTTTCTGCAGATGAAAAAGAAGCTGTCATAGCTTTCCTTAAAACTCTTACCGATGAAGAATACATTAATAATCAATTGTTTTATTTTAAAACATAATAAAAAATGAAAAAGTATTTACTAATACTACTGTTTGCCTGTCAGTTTGGTTTTTCTGCCACGGTTAGTACACCTCCGCCTAATTTTAAAAAGTACCTAATGGAATTTGATGATTGTGATGCCTGTGGGTGCTCTGCCAGTGGCGGAGGCATGGGTTTTAGCTCTATGCTGGATAAAAACTTTGTAGGTATTCGTTATTTTAATCAAAGCTATTCTAGCCGTGACGGTATATTTAAAAATTCTCCTTGGATTGATGAGAACTTTAATACCATACAGGTATGGGCTAGAATACCTGTGTTTAAAAATTTTCAGATATCGGCATTAGTACCATATCATTTTCATAACCGTGAATTATCTACTGGTAAACAGACTATTGAAGGTTTGGGAGATATCACAGTGTTAGGGTTGTATACTGTATATCAAACTCAGAAAGACAGTACTGTTTTTTCACATATACTTCAGGCTGGTGCAGGAGTAAAGGCATCTACAGGAAGGTACGATAGTGCTGCAAGCTCCGGAAGTGTAAACCCAAGTTTTCAGGTTGGTACCGGGAGCTGGGATTATCTGATTGCTGCAGAGTATGTTATTACAAAAAAAGATTTAGGGTTTAATGCTATGCTTAATTATGCTTTTAAGACAGAAAACGATCAGCATTATCAGTTTGGTAATCAGCTTAATTATGCCGGGACGTTTTTTTATGTAGTAAAGCGTGAAACATTTACATTGGTTCCGCAAGCGGGACTTGCCGGAGAAACATATGCGACTAATAAGCAATATGGTGAAGATATTCCTGATACTAAGGGTGATATTCTTTTTAGTAAGTTTGGATTAGAAGCTGGTTCAGGAAAACTCTCTTTAGGTTTAAATGTGATGTTGCCAATAAGTCAGAATCTTACTGGAGGCAGGGTAGAGGCTAATTATAGATGGTCTGTGAATTTAAACTACAGTTTGTAATTTATGGCAAAAATAAAGGCTCCCACCGGGAGCCTTTTATATATAATGTACTTGGGGAAATTATCCTTTAAACTCAACGGTTTTAGTATCCCCTTCTAAGGTTACTTTTACAAGTCCATGTTTTGCAAGTCCTTTCATGGCAGCATCCCATTTTTTACCGCTTAATCCAGCCTGTGTTTTAAGAGCGTCAAGGGCAAGTTGTGTACTTACTTTTAGAATCTCAGCGATAGCTTTTTCATCTTCAGTAAGTTCCAGTGCTTTTTTCTCCGGTCTCATTTGAGGGAAGAACAATACTTCCTGAATAGAAGGATTATTGGTAAGGAACATAATAAGACGATCCATGCCAATTCCTAATCCTGATGTTGGTGGCATACCATATTCTAATGCACGAAGGAAATCGTTATCAATAAATTGAGCAGCTTCAACGTCCCCACGCTCCGATAGTTTTAGCTGTGCTTCAAAACGTTCTCTTTGGTCTATAGGATCATTAAGTTCAGAGTATGCATTAGCGATCTCTTTACCACAAATCATAAGTTCGAAACGCTCAGTAAGTTCCGGGTTCTCGCGGTGTTCTTTACAAAGCGGGCTCATTTCTTTTGGATAATCGGTAATAAAGGTAGGCTGTATAAAGTTACCTTCACATTTTTCTCCAAAAATCTCATCAATAATTTTGCCTTTACCCATGGTGTCATCTACACTGATGCCCATTCCTTTAGCGGCTTGATATATTTCTTCTTCCGATTTACCTGTAATGTCAAAACCTGTAAATTGTTTGATGGCATCGGTCATTGTAACTCTGGCATAAGGCGCTTTAAAGTTTACTTTATGTTCACCAAAAGTGACATCTGTAGTGCCGTTTACCTCGTTAGCGCAATATTCTAGAAGGTTCTCGGTGAATTCCATCATCCAGTTGTAGTCTTTGTAGGCTACATATATTTCCATCGCAGTAAATTCAGGATTATGAGTCCTGTCCATACCTTCATTACGGAAGTTTTTAGAGAATTCGTATACGCCGTCAAAACCACCTACAATAAGCCTTTTAAGGTAAAGCTCATTAGCGATCCTCATATAAAGAGGAATGTCAAGGCTATTATGGTGTGTTACAAAAGGCCTTGCAGCAGCGCCACCCGGTATAGGTTGTAATACAGGAGTTTCTACTTCAAAATAGCCTTTGTCGTTAAAAAAGTTACGCATGGCGTTAAACAGTTTTGTTCTTTTTACAAAAACTTCTTTAACGTGTGGGTTAACCACTAAGTCTACGTAACGCTGACGGTAACGAAGCTCAGGATCTGTAAAGCTGTCAAACACTTTGCCATCGGCATCGGTTTTAGGCATTGGTAACGGACGTAATGTTTTACTTAGTAGGGTGAAATCGTGAACACGGATAGATTTTTCGCCTACCTGAGTTGTAAAAAGCTCACCTTCTACACCTACAAAATCACCAAGGTCAATGAGTTTTTTAAATACCTCATTGTATTTGGTTTTGTCTTCGCCCGGGCAAATTTCGTCACGGTTAAAATATACCTGAATTCGGCCTTCGCTATCCTGAATTTCGGCAAATGAAGCTTTTCCTTGTGTACGGATAGACATCATTCGGCCAGCTATAACCACCTTCTTACCTTCAGAGAAATCTTCCTTAACCTGCTTAGATGTATGATCTACAGGATAAAGGTTTGCGGGATATGGATTAATGCCGAGATTTCTCAGCGTGTCCAGTTTTTCTCTACGAATGATTTCTTGTTCTGAAAGCTGCATGATTTATAATGTTTTTAAGCCCGCAAAGATAATGATAATTAATAAATAAGCAATTTGTGGTTTAACGTGCAAGGTCTTTATTGTTATGTTTTTAACGGATGTTATCCCTGTCAATAAGTTTCGTAATTTTGTATGATGATTTTTAGCATTTATGAAGATGAATAAAAAAGTTAAGTTTATTGACCTTGGCGTTAAAGACTATAAAGATACATGGAGTTTTCAGGAAACACTTTTTCAGGAAGTATTAGATATAAAAATAAAGAACAGAAGAGAAGAATTGGATTTAGAAAGGCCTAACTATCTTTTGTTTGTTGAGCATCCGCATGTTTATACACTTGGTAAGAGTGGTGATATCGAAAATCTTTTAATAAATGAAAAACAGCTTGAAACTAAAGGGGCTACTTTTTATAAAATCAACAGAGGGGGAGATATTACCTACCATGGACCTGGGCAGATTGTAGGTTATCCTATACTTGATCTTGAGAATTTTTTTACGGATATACATAAATACCTTCGTTTTCTTGAAGAAGTAATTATACTCACTATGGCAGATTATGGGTTGAAAGCGACCCGAAGTGAAGGTGAAACGGGGGTTTGGTTAGATGCGGGGACACCATTTGCCAGAAAAATATGCGCAATGGGTGTGAGGGCATCACGATGGGTAACAATGCATGGTTTTGCATTTAATGTAAATGCTAACCTCAGCTATTTTGATAATATTATACCGTGTGGTATAAAAGGTAAGGCCGTAGCCTCCTTAAATGTAGAGCTTGGTGTTGACAGAGTAGATGAAGATGAGGTTAAAGAGAAGATACTCAAATATTTTGCTCAGCTTTTTGAGGCTGAAATAGTGCGTAACGAAACAATTGCTTTACACCTATAATATAATACCCTTTTCAAATTCCAATTCCAACTGCTCAGGTAATAATCGAAATGACATACGATGGTATTTTGTGATGCCATATTTTCTTATAGCTTCACGATGTTCCATAGTTGGATAGCCTTTGTTCTTTTTCCAGTTATACATTGGAAACTCTTCGTGTATCTGATTCATGTAATCGTCACGATATGTTTTTGCAAGAATAGATGCGGCGGCTATGCTAAGATATTTACTGTCACCTTTGATAATGCAGCTATGCGGAATATTATTTACTGGTTTAAAACGATTGCCGTCTACTATAATATAATTAGGTGTAGTGTTTAGTTTTGTAATACACTCCTGCATTGCTTTTATAGAGGCATTTAAAATATTTATTTCATCTATAATTTTAGGCTCGATATTTGTAACATGGTAACAGAGTGCCTGTTGCTGGATTATAGGGCGGAGGTATTCTCTTATTTTTTCAGATAATTGTTTTGAGTCGTTAAGGAGCTCATGTTTAAAATCTTCGGGAAGTATTACAGCTGCAGCAGTAACGGGGCCAGCAAGGCATCCGCGTCCAGCCTCATCTGTTCCGGTTTCATGTTGAAAGCCTGAAAAATTTGATAAAAGCATAAATCCTTAATAGTTATTTTACGTATATCATTGAAGGCAAATTTATACTAAAAGTGATAAAACTAAAAGCGATTTAGAATTTAAAAAATACACTTAATGGTTATAAAGGTTGTTGGGTGTGTTATTATTTATATTTTTGCGGTTCTTTTTTATTTAAAATGCACTTTATTTAAAGAAGAACATCTATTACTATTATTTAAAATTATTTAAAAGCTATGAAAAAAAGTACTGTTAAAGTCTTCATCCTTGCCTTGGCATTGGGTGCAGGTATCTCTGTGTCGGCACAAAGACAGAATCCGAATGAGACGAATGTGGAAATGCTTAGAGAACTTACTGCGAAGTATGCAAAGAAGTTTGAAAAAGATCAGGCTAACATTCTTAAACTTGCGGCAATTAATAATTGGCCTTTGGTTATAAAAAAAGCTGATGGTACGACCTCAAGATTGGTAAGGGTAAATGATGCAGGTATACCTATATATGTATCTGCTTACAATATGGGGTCAGCAATTACTTCACGTGTAAATCATCTTCACCCAGGCGGATCACTTGGTTTAAATCTTACAGGTGAATTTGCAAATGGAGATTTAATGGAGGTTGGTATTTGGGATGAAGAGCATCCGAGAGATACTCATCAGGATTTGGTAAATAGAGTTCAGTTTATTGATGATGCAACTGGAATTTCAAAACACTCTACTCACGTTTTAGGAACAATGATAGGTGGAGGAGTAGGTAGTCCTCAGTCAAGGGGTATGGCATATAAGGCAACATCATATGCTGCTTCTTTTGGTAATGATATAGGAGAAATGAGTGCTTATGCAGATTTGATCGTGCTTTCTAATCACTCGTATGGGTTAGATAAAGATCAGATTTCGGAAGATGTATGGCAGCAATATGCAGGATCTTATATTGATACCTCTAGACAAGTCGATGAAATTACTTTTGCAGCTCCGTATTATCAGCCTGTATTTGCAGCAGGTAATGATGGAGATGGTAGTTATGATAGGTTAACGGAGGGAGCTGTTTCTAAAAATAGTATTGCTGTTGCTGCGGTTTACGAAGTTGATAATTATACAGGGCCTTTAAGTGTTCAAATTACTTCTTTTAGTAGTTGGGGTCCAACTAATGATAACAGGATAAAACCGGATATTTCTGCAAAAGGGTTTGATGTGTATTCATCTACAAGTGATTCAGATAGTAGTCATGGTTATTTGCAGGGTACTTCTATGGCGGCACCGGGTGTTACGGGTGCATTGTTATTGTTGCAGCAATATTATTCAATACTTCATCCTAGTTCTGGTGATGCGTTAAGAAATTATATGAGATCTGCAACGCTTAGGGCACTTGTGGCTCATACTGCCGATGAAGCAGGTGATTTTGAAGGTCCGGATGCTATATATGGATGGGGACTTCTTAATGCAAAAAGAGGCGCTGAGATACTTAAAGCTGATAAGCAAGGGACAACAGCATCGATAAATGAACTTGTGTTATTGCCTGGGGAAGTTTTTACTAAGCAGATAGTTGCATTAGGTACAGAACCATTAATTGCAACTTTAGCATGGACAGATCCAGCAGGTACTGAATCTTTTGGAGGTTCGCAGTCTGTATTGGTTAATGATCTTGATATAAAAATCACTAAAAATACAACAACTTATTATCCATGGAAGCTTAATGGCGAGTTTGAAGGTGCTTCGGCGACGGGTACTAATAGTGTGGATAATATTGAGAAAGTTGAAATCCCAAATGCTTCGGGTGCATACACTGTAACGATTAGCCATAAAAAGGCAACTCTTAAAAATCCAGGAGGTACACCGCAGCAAGCATACTCTTTGATTATGTCGGGTGTTGATGCTACTGGAAATGCTGAAGATTTTAAAACAACAAATACTTTTAATGTTTGGCCTAATCCAGCAAATGATGTTCTTAATATTTCATTAGGCGAAGGTGCTGAAAAAGGTGCTAATGCGGCTATTTATGATATTCAGGGAAGACTTGTGCTTACAAGTGCTCTTGCTGGTATTGAGAACAGTATTAATGTTCAAGGTCTGGTAAAAGGGATTTATATGGTTACAATTACGAATGGTGCTAAAACAGAAGTTGAGAAAATTATTATAAAATAATTTATTAGGTCACGCAACCATTTACATATTCTTTCATCTATAAAAGAAACGTTAACATATTGTTGACGTTTCTTTTTAATTTAAAAAAAGATGGATTATGTGGTCAATTATTATCAATATGTTGTGGATTTTGCATTTACATTAAAAAAAAGTGAATTTTAGCATTGTGGACCAATGTTAAAAGTTTGTTATATTAAAATAAATTAATAGATTTGCAACTTAACTAACTCAAATTAATTAAATATGAAATCAAAGTTTACTTGGATTTTTACGCTTTTACTAGCGTTTTTTATTCAGTTTTCCTTTGCTCAGGAGAAAACCATTTCTGGTGTTATTAAGGATTCTAGTGGAATGCCGATACCAGGTGTTAATGTAATGGTTGAAGGCGCTGGGCAAGGAGTACAAACTGATTTTGATGGAAATTATTCTATCAAGGCTTCTGTAGGACAGAAGTTGGTTTTTTCTTACGTAGGTATGGCTTCTCAAACTGTTACAGTTGGAGGCGCAAATTCAATATCTATAACAATGCAAGATGATGCAAAACTCTTGGATGATGTAGTTGTTGAAGCATATAGAAGTACAACTAAAGCAATGTCTAATATTGCAGTAACTACAATTACTTCTAAAACTATTGAAGGAAGACCAAATGCTAACTTTATACAAACGTTACAAGGTCAGGTTCCAGGTTTAAATATATCAACAGGTTCTGGTCAGCCAGGAGCTAATAGTACTGTAATTCTTAGGGGTTATGGATCTATTAATGGTAATATTGAGCCTCTATATGTAATAGATGGAGTTCCTTTAAATTCTGATAACTTTAGAAGTATTAACCCTAACGATATTGAGTCATTATCTGTACTTAAAGATGCAGGTGCTACTTCTATATATGGTAACAGGGGTGCTAATGGTGTTATCATCGTTAAAACTAAAAGAGGAGGATATGACTCTGCTTTAAATATTAAATATACAGGTACTACTAGTTTTACAACTAATCAGGACAATAAGTATAGAAAAATGAATGCTCAGCAATTACTTGGTTTAGAAAGAACTTTTGGTAATGGTCTTGGAGCTGTTGGTGGTGTTGATGGTGCGCCAATGAGTGATGAGCAAATTCGTAATTATGCTGTTAATACTGACTGGGCTGACGAAATGTTCAGAACAGGAGTTGCTCAGAACCATGTTTTGAGTTTAACAAGTGGAGGTAAGAATTTATCATCTTTTACTTCATTTGGATATTTCGAACAAGAAGGTACTCTTAAAGGTTCGGATCTTAAAAGATTTAACTTCAGGAATAACTTAAGTGGTAAAAGTAATAACGATAGATTTAACTATAGTACTGCTATTACAATTAACTACTCTGAAAGAAATGAAGCTGCTAACTTAGGTACTGGAGCTGTAAACATTAACCCGGTTATTGGTGCTAATAATGGTGCGCCATATTTAAGCCCAAGTTGGTATACAAATGGTAAAGCTTTAAATGAATGGGAACGTGGTGGAGCTGTACCTGAAGGTGTTCCTGCTGGTATAGATGCAACAACTCTTGTGTTAAGCCCGCTTGAGCTTCTTGATAGAATAAAAACTGGTAGAATAACTACTAATGAAATAAAAATGATAGCTAACGTTCAGGCTAGCTACAAAATTTTAGACGAATTAACTTTAGGTACATCGATTGGTAGTGACTTTACTGAAAATCAACAATTAAATGTTCAAAACCCTGAAGCGTTTAACTCTTACTTATTTCAAAGAGATAACGAAACTTTTATAGGTTTCCAAACGGAAGCTATGGCGAGAGAATTTGCATTCAATATGAATACAAGCTTAAACTATAGAAAAACATTTGCTGAAAAACATTCGATTGATGCTTCGGTATTTACAGAATATTATAAAGCACACCAGAAATCATTCTCAGCTACTCAAAGCGGTTTAGACCCTAAAGTATTTGAACCTGGTAATGGTGCAGGATTTATTCCTCATGATCCACAAAACAATCCTCAATTCTATGTTCCTGGTGTAAGTTCAGGAAAAGCTAGTGCAGGTTTGTTCTCTTACTTTGGTACAGTAGATTACGATTACGATCAAAGATTCGGTCTTGGTGCAACAGTACGTAGAGATGCATCTTATAGATTTTCAGAATCTAATAGATGGGGTACTTTCTGGTCTGTATCAGGAAGATGGAATATTGATAGAGAAAGCTTTATGCAAGGTTCTGCATTCGATATGCTTAAATTAAGAGCATCTTATGGTACTACAGGTAACCAGAACATTGCAGGTCAAAGTATATTTGCTGCTCCTAATATGTCAAGAACATTATTTAGATCAGCAACAGGATATTCTAACCAGCCTACTTATGTTGTTGGTCAATTAGGTAACCCAGATCTTAAATGGGAAACTGTTGAGCAAGCAAATATTGGTTTAGATTTCGAATTGTTTAAACATAAGTTAAGAGGTAATCTTGATGTTTACCAAAGAACTACTAAAGATCTTTATCAATCAACACCTATATCTGGTGTGAATGGAACATATTCATTAATGGCGAATAACGGTGAATTAAGAAATAGTGGTGTTGAAGCACTTCTTTCTTATGATGTTATTAGTTCAAATGATTTTAGACTTACATTAACAGCTAATGGTTCTTATAACAAGAATGAGTTTTTGAAATTACCAAATGCTAATGATGAAGGTTTTGTTGATAATGGACTTCAGGCAGATCAAATTGGCGGTGCTTTAGGTCAATATTATCTTATAAAATATGCAGGTGTTAACCCTACTAATGGTAACTTGTTGTTTTATGATAAAGACGGTGCTTTAACAGAGAACCCTAACCCTGAAACAGACAGAAGACTTACAGGTAAAGCTCCTGTTCCTAAATTCCAAGGTGGTTTTGGCTTTGAAGCTAATTACAAAGGATTCTATCTTACTACACAATTCTCTTATGTAGCAGATATATATAGATTTGATTACGATTTAAGAGGTCTGCAAGATCCAGGTAGCATCGGTACTTTTAATAAGTCTACTGATATGTTAAACGCTTGGACTCCGGATAACAGAAATACTGATATACCATCTCTATTTGTTACAAATAGCGGTAGTGACCAGCAATCTGACAGATACTTAAAAGATGCTTCTTATCTAAGACTTAGATATGCTACAATAGGATATGATTTTTCTAAAGCATTACTTGATAAATCACCTTTTACTGGTTTAAGAGCTTTCTTACAAGCTGAAAATCTTGTTACATGGTCGAAATGGAGAGGATGGGATGCAGAAAGTAACAGAGGGGCTGATCAGTATCAATACCCAACTCCAAGAATTATTTCTGTAGGTTTAGAAGTACAATTTTAAAAAAAAGAATTTATGAAAAATTTTAAAATATTATTATTTGTTGCTGTAGCATCTCTTTTTGCTGCATGTGATGATGCTATTGATATTAAGCAACCCAGCGAACTTTTACCTGAGAATGCTTTTCAGACTCTAGATGATCTGAAGTTAGGTTTAAATGGTGTATATGGAGCTGCTTCGGGTGAAGATGTGATCTTATTCACTTCTATTTTCACTGATGAGGTTAGACTTGGTACTGCTAATGGTGGCCAAGGTAGAGATGGAAGTCTTGCTTTTCTTCTTAATAACAATTCAGGAGATGCAGCTTCTATATGGGTTAATAATTATGCACTAATTAACTTTGCAAACAGACTGTTATTAGGTGCGAAAAATATTACACCAACAGAAGAAGAATTACCAACATACAATAATGTACTTGCTGAAACACGTGCATTGAGAGCTTTCGGACATTTCCAACTGCTTACATTCTTTGCTCCTAATATGCAAGATGACAATTCTCTTGGTGTTATTGCTATGGATTTTGTTCCTACTACAGATCAGCAATTACCAAGAAATACTGTAGGTGAAGTATTCGCACTTATCAATAGTGATCTTGATTTTGCATTTGAAAATTTAACGGCTAATTCTAGTAATAGTAGAATTTCGGTTTCAAAAGATTTTGTTAGAGCATTTAGAGCACGTATGGCTGTTTACAGAGGTCAATACAATGCTGCTGAAGCAGATCTTGACGTTTTAATAGCAGCTTATGGCTTAACTAAGAAATTTGCACCTGGTCAAACTTCAGTAAATCTTGGTAACCCAGATGATCTTTTGACAAAGAGTTCTTATAACAGAATGTTTAGAGATGAGCCTCTTCCAGGAGGTAACTCTAATCCTAATGAAGTTATATTTAAGTTTGATAGAGCTGTAACTGGAACTACTGGTAATTTTTACCAATACTGGTCTTCTGTAAATACTACTACTACAGGTAGTGCATTTTTTGAAGTTGCTACAGCACTATTCGAAAAATACAACCCTTCGGATATTAGACGTACTGTTGTTATTGACCCTACATCTTTCCCGGCATTTAGAATACGTCCAGTTGGTAAATATTCTAAATCTGTGTCGGTTAACTTTTTAGCGGATGTTAAGATTTTTAGAGCTTCTGAAATGAGACTTTTAAAAGCTGAAGTTTTAGCTCATAGATCTGATTTTGATGGTGTTGCTGCTCAAATCAATGCTATAAGGACAGCACGTTTTAATGATGCTACAGGTAATATTGCAGTACCTACAAATGCTGTTGAAGCTTTTGCTGCAATATTAAATGAAAGAAGATTAGAGCTTGCATTTGAAGGACACCGTTATATCGATATCAAGCGTTTAGGTAAATTAGCTGGCGGTATTGGTATAGATAGATCTACATCGGATTTTTCTTTCAACGAAGCTTATACGTTACCTTTAGATGATCATAGATGGACTTTGCCTATTCCTAGAGCTGAAGCATCTGCGAATCCAACAATTGTACAAAACCCAGGATACGGTAATTAATTATTAAATTAGATATTATGAAAAGATATTTTTTAAAGTTAGCCTTTGTTGCTTTATGCGCAGGTACTTTGATAAGCTGTGAGGAAGATACTGTTACCTATGGAGGTGATAACTTTGTTTCTTTTGAAAATGTTGCATCTACAAGAGTACAATTTTTTGAAAATGGTGGTATATCAGAAGTTAAAGTTAATTTGGCTTTTCCTAAACCTAATGATGTTACAGTAGGTTTTACTGTAACAAGCGATTTGGCTGTTGAAGGAACTGATTATGTTGTTTTAACGCCTGGTAATATTACAATACCTGCTGGAGAAACTTCTGCAAGTATTAAAATTCAGGTTATTGATAACGATGTTATGAATGATTCTAAGCCTTTATTTATTGCTTTAACAGGAACAAATGATGGAACTGTAACTCTTGGTTTAAAAGATAATGGTTCTAAAAATAAAAGATTCCTTATAGTTAACAATGACTGTACAACTAACTTTGCAACTTTCTTTGGAAAACTAAAAGTTACAGCAAATGGTAAAGTTCTTGGAACTGCTACAGCTACTGTTAATGAAGAAGGAGATTGTAATATTCTTTTAATTGAAGGTCCACTTTCTAGTGAGTATGGCCTTGTTACTGATGAGCCTTTGGTTTTTGAATTTAAACCTGGTAATGGTAGTAATGGTGCCAACGCTGGTACTGTTAGTGCATATGAGCAGGCATTTTGTGTGGAATGTTTTACTTATGAGGAAAAAAGCCAAAATGTTTTGTTTAAAGGTTCAGGAAGTTATTCTATAGCTACTACACCTAATGGTGTAACGAGACTTATAATTAACGGAACTCTTGCTTTTGCAACAGGATTGCAAATTGGTGAAACTTCAGTTACTCTAACACCTATTGAATAATTAGTTTAGTACTAAATATTTTAAGAGGCTTTCGTAAGAAAGCCTCTTTTTTTTGGTTTACTTTTACGCTTTATGATTTGTAAAATTAAGTACCTTTGCCCAAATTCAAATTTTCGATGCTTAAAAAGAGCCTTATTGTTTTTTTAATTTTATTTCCATTTTTGACTTTTTCCCAAGAGATGAGGAAAAAGAGATCTGATGCACCAAAAAATGTTGTTACCAGTAAAAATAAAGATGGGAAAAAAGCTACTGATACTATCGCAACTATAGATATGTATAAGATAATTACTCTTGATAAAGACACAACTTACGTTGATACTTCTTTGTCTCTGAAAAAAGAATATGAGGTAAATTATCTACGAAAAGACAATTTTGGATTATTACCTTTTTCTAATGAAGGACAAGCCTATAATACTTTAGATTTCGGTTTAACAAAATTTAATCCATTTCCGGAAATGGGTTTTAGGGCCAAGCATTCTGCTTACATGGAAGTAGAGGATATAAATTATTATAATGTTGCAACTCCTTTTTCAGATTTGATGTACAGATCGGTGGTGGAACAAGGCCAGGTTTTGGATGCGTTCATTACACTTAATACGTCTGAGAACCTAAACTTTGCTGTTGGATATAAGGGATTACGTTCATTAGGGAAATATATAAATCAACTATCCAGTAATGGAAATTTTAGATTCATAAGTAGTTACAATACTACCGATAAGCGTTACTTTCTGAAATTACATTTTACAGCACAGGATTTTTCTAATCAAGAAAATGGAGGTATTATCGACACCTCATTATTTGAAGCCGGGAATGACCCCTATACTCAAAGAGAGCGTTTGGATGTTTATCTTAAAGATGCAACATCTTTATTAAAGGGTAATCGCTATTTTATTGATCATACTTTTAGGTTGAATAAAAACAATCCTAATAGCTTGGTTTTTCATCACCAGTTTAATTACGAGCACAAATTCTTTGAATATAAGCAAGACGCCGCAAGTGAGCGTTTTGGAGAGTCTTATACATCGTCGATTAATAACAAAACGCGTTATAACAGAATGTATAATATGCTGGGTGCAGCATATACAAATGAATCGATTGGTACTATAGAGTTTTATCTGGAAGATTTTAGTTATAACTATTTTTACAAGAGGATTATTTTGGGTGCTAATGATCCTGATACTCCATCTGTAGTTGCAACACCTAACTCGATTAGTGACAGGATAAATACTTATGGAGCACGATACACTTACCATAAAGATAAATGGAAAGGGAGTGTACTTTTTTCTAATTCTATCACGAGTCAATCACTAGCAAATATTGATGTGAATGCCAGATATACATTTGATGAAAAAAATGTACTGTCTGCGAAATATCAAAACATGAACAAGCTGCCTAATCATAACTTTAATTTGTATCAGAGTGATTATAAAAGTTATAACTGGCCGCCTTATTATGAAAGTGTAGGAGAAGAGGATGTTGAAAATAGAATTTTCAAAACCTTTAAGAATGAAAAAATAAACAATTTTGAGTTTGAAGCAAAAACACAGTGGGCTACTGCATCGGTTCAATATACTGTTTTAAATGACTATTTATATTTTAGGAGATATAATGAAGATACTCCTTCTACAACTGATATTAATTCTATTTTAGTAACTCCTGACCAATTTGGAGGAACTATAAATTATTTGTCTCTTAAGGTTGCTAAAGAGTTTAAATTTTGGAAATTAGGATTGGATAATACCTTCTTATATCAAAAAGTAGATCAGGGCGATAATGTACTTAATGTGCCTGAATTTGTAACCAGGAATACACTTTACTATTCGGATCATGTTTTCAAAAAAGCGTTGTTTTTTCAGACAGGTATAACCTTTCAGTATTTTACAAAATATTATGGGAATGATTATAACCCGGTTATTGGCGAGTTTTATACCCAAAATGAAAAGAAGATAGGTGGTTTTCCGCTAATGGACTTCTTTATAAATGCCAAAATTCAGCAGTTCAGGCTTTTCTTGAAAGCAGAACATTTTAATGCTAGTTTTACGGGATATAATTATTATTCGGCACCTAATTATCCATATAGGGACTTCACAATTCGTTTTGGAGTTATATGGGATTTCTTCTCTTAAAATTATTTTAACGATTATTTTTAATAGCAATATATATCTTTGCATTTGATTATTGTCAATGCATTGCAGCTAAACTTATAGAAATGAAATACGCACAAAATATACTTGGAACCATAGGTAATACACCAATGGTGAAATTAAATAAACTTACTAAGGACATTGATGCTTTGGTATTGGCAAAAGTTGAAACTTTTAATCCGGGCAATTCTGTTAAGGATAGAATGGCTGTTAAAATGATTGAGGATGCAGAGGCAGATGGAAGGCTAAAACCGGGAGGAACTATTATTGAAGGTACGTCTGGTAATACAGGTATGGGATTGGCTTTGGCAGCAATTGTAAAAGGTTACAAATTGATTTGTGTAATATCAGATAAGCAATCTAAAGAAAAAATGGATATACTTAGAGCAGTAGGTGCTAAAGTTGTTGTATGTCCTACAGATGTTGAACCTACAGATCCTAGATCGTATTATTCGGTATCTAAACGTTTAGCTGTTGAAACGCCAAATTCATGGTATGTGAATCAGTATGATAATATGTCTAATACAGCTGCGCATTATGAGCAGACTGGACCCGAAATATGGGAACAGACCGAAGGAAAAATAACTCATTTTGTTGTAGGAGTTGGAACAGGGGGAACAATATCCGGTGTTGCAAAATACCTTAAAGAAAGAAACCCTAATGTTAAGATATGGGGTATAGACACATATGGTTCTGTATTCAAAAAATATCATGAAACAGGAATATTTGATGAGAATGAAATTTACTCCTATATAACGGAAGGAATAGGAGAGGATATCCTGCCTAAAAATGTTGACTTTTCACTTATTGATGGCTTTACTAAAGTAACCGATAAAGATGCGGCTGTTTATACACGCAGGCTTGCATTGGAAGAAGGTATCTTTGTTGGGAACTCGGCGGGTGCTGCTATAAAAGGGCTGCTACAGCTTAAAGATGAATTTAAACCGGATGATGTAGTTGTTGTATTATTCCATGATAGTGGAAGCCGTTATGTTGGTAAGATGTTTAACGACGATTGGATGCGTGAACGTGGTTTCCTTGATGAAGATATTACGAAAGCTGAAGATTTGATTAGAGATCATGCAGACAAGCCTCTTGTGATTGTTCGTACAGAAGAGTTAGTATCTCATGCTATTGAGCGTCTTCGTAAGTATAAAATATCGCAAATACCGGTTATCGACACCAATGGTTTTGTTGGGTCTGTGGATGAAACCGATCTTTTCAGGAGTTATGTGGAAGATAAAGATATTGCAGATAAACCTATCCGGGAGATTATGGGTAAGCCATATCCTATAGTGCAGGCAAACACTTCAATTGAAGAGATATCTAAACTAATCAATAAAGATAATCAGGCTGTATTGGTAGATCTTGGTAATGGTAAACACCATATAATTACAAAACACGATATTATCAGTTCTATTAAATAAGAATATATTTTATTACATTTGAAAGAGCCGCAAGGCTCTTTTTTAATTTTGCTTATGACCTTTACTGCTATAGATTTTGAAACTGCTACGGGATATGCCCATAGCGCCTGTGCTGTTGGTATAGTTACGGTTGAAAATGGAATTATTATAGAAGAATACCATACACTCATTCAGCCACCGGATAATGAATACTGGTATCGTAATGTTATGGTGCATGGAATAAAACCTGTACAGACACTCAATGTGCCTACATTTGATTCTTTATTTCCTGAAATAAGAAAACGCCTTTTTGGAAAAAAACTGGTAGCACATAACGAGGCTTTCGATCGAAACGTATTGGCAAAAACAATGCGTTATTATGGCTTGTACTATGATGAACTAGAATTGTCAGATCGTTGGGAATGTACTTGCAAGATATATAAGGCTAAAGGATATAAACCGGCCAATCTTAAAGCCTGCAGTGATCGCAATGGCATTCAGTTAAACCATCACGAAGCATTATCTGATGCAAGGGCATGTGCTAAGCTTTACCTTTTACACAACGGACAGGTAAAACTTTTCTAATATTACTCATTGCCTAGTAATAAACCTGACACATTCCATGCGCTAAAACTACCACCTTCTGGATCTCCTTGTGGTATACGAATGGTAATGTTGTGTTTGCCGGCTTTAAGATCTCCTAAGTCAATAAATTCAGGATTGGTTATAGTGCCCGGGCACCAGTTTGATCTGCTATAATCTGAGGAAGAAAGACCGTTTTCGAAATTTCCTGAAGCGGGATTAAACAGTCGATAAGAACCGCAATCCTGTCTCCAGGGTATAAAAGCAAAAATTTCTTTTCCATCAAGAATGATGGTGTTTTTTTTTGGGTACAAATTCGTCTCCATTTTCCCAGCCACCATGACCTGTTGTAATATATCGTAAACGGGCATTTTTAATATCCTTGTCTAAGGTGAAATTAACTTCGAGGCCTTTTTCACTGTTAAACATAGTTGCATATTCCTGTCCTGCCATTTCCATAATATTGGTAGTATTAAAAAGCGGCATTACGTAATTTGGGTTTCTGTCGCTATTTTCTTCCGGATGTATGGTTAGGGATAAGTTTACTTTATGACCACCCTTGTCGTAATTCCCTATAAAAACACCAACCCATAAATCTTTATTGGTAAGTTCCGCTTGTAGTTCAGAAACATCCTGTCGGTAGGGTACCTTTTCATGCCAGGTTTTATCTTTTAGTTGAATATGATTGTATTGCTTAATGCCAAAAGGAGTGAAAAAACGCATCAATTCTAATAAAGGCGTATAACCGTCAGTAATGGTTACTCCCTGGTATTTCTTTCCATTTCCGTTTTCATATATTGGTAAAGTATTCGCGCCATTTTTTAAACCATCAAAAAAGGAAAGCGATTTATCTGTTGGTATAACAAATACAGAGCCAGTACGGTCGTAAGCGTCTCCGTTGGACTGTTCGGTAAGTTCAACGAAAACCTGGCTACCCGGTTTTATTTCAGGAAATTTTATCTTTCGTAAAATTATTGTTCCATTGGCAAATCGTAAAATACTATCATTAGATTTTGATGCATCTAAAAAATTAATCACTTCGTCTTTAAATACAGGTAGTGTAGTAAATCTCGATTTCCACATCATATCCCTGTAAGTAAGCATATCTGTTGCTTTTACATTCTTAGGTGCTATATTCAGATACTGTGATGCGTCTTTAATTTTTTCAACTTTAATGGCTTTAACGACATAATCATTATTGCGTATCATTTCTAAAACCAATCCAAGGTTTTGCCCAAGTAAAGAAGGCGCCCCTTTTAAAGATAGGTCGGTAGTATACCATAGCTCAATAGTGTTTGAGTTGATGACTGTTTTAGCTTTATGGCATTTGTAACCTAAAATAGTTTTTGTATCGCTAAGTAATTCAAAAGATTGCTTTTTTAAAGATAAGCTATCACGGCTAATGGCATAATTTTTTACACTAAGCTGTGCCATATTGATATAAGTACTGTCGGTATGGTATACGAATGTCTGTTCGGTAGGAAAAGAAGCTTTACCATCAAGAATAAATTGGTTTGTTATCCTTGTTGCGCTGGCGTCTGAAAATATAACGATTGGGTTGTCTTCATTTATTGTTTTGCCAAGATTTGTCCTTTGATAAGTAACCTTAATTGCTTTAGGTGATTTTTGACCGTAACCCGAAAAAACAATAAGAAGTAATGATAGTGTAAAAAGTTGTTTCATTGTAATGGTGATAGAATGCAAATATAACAAGAATGTAAAACTTTAGAATTTTTATGTACATTAGACTATTGTAAGAGTATTAGTATGAAAGAAGATTTTTTGCACTATGTGTGGCAATTTAAAAAGTTTAATGTACTGGATCTGAAAACGGTTCAGGGCGAAAATATTGATATAATTAATTCAGGACAATATTTGCAATTGGCCGGGCCGGACTTTTTTAATGCCCAGCTTATAATAGGAAACCAAAAATGGGCAGGCAATGTTGAGATTCATATTAAATCTTCCGATTGGTATGTTCATAATCACGAAAGAGATGAAGCATACGATAATGTGATATTACATGTGGTGTGGGAACACGATACGGAAGTTTTTAGACAGGATAACTCTGAGATCCCTGTGCTGGAATTAAAGAACTATATTACTTCGGATACGTTGCAAAATTATAACGCACTATCTGCTGCTAAAACGTGGATTTATTGTGAAAAGGAATTAGCTACAATAGATGGCTTTGTGTTTGAAAATTGGAAAGAGCGTTTATTGTTAGAGCGCTTAGAGCGTAAGGCGATGCCTGTTTTGCAATTAGCAACAGTAACTGAAAACGATTGGGAAGCCGTGCTGTTTTGTTTTTTGGCGAAAAGTTTTGGGTTAAACACTAACGGTGATGTTTTTTATAAAATAGCCAGGTCGATTCCTTTTGCTGTTGTGCGTAGGGAAAGTTTTGAAGTTGAAAACCTGGAAGCATTATTTTTTGGGAGAGCCGGGCTTTTGGATGTAGATCATGAGGATGTATATTTTAAAGATCTTAAATCACGTTACGATTATATTTGCCATAAGTATCAAATTCCGGAGGTACATATAGATATGGTGCAGTTTTTTAAGCACAGACCTGATAATTTTCCAACCATTAGATTGGCTCAGCTCGCACAGTTGTATCATAAACATCAAAATCTTTTTTCTAAAATAACGCAGGGTATTTCTGTTCAGGGAATTTATGAAGTTTTTGAGGTTCAGGTTTCACTATATTGGCAGACGCATTATAAGTTTGATAAGGAAAGCGCTAAGAAACGAAAGGCGCTTACATCATCTTTTATTGATCTCGTAATTGTTAATACAGTGGTGCCGTTTCGATTTGCCTATGGTAAAAGCATTGGTAAAGAAAATAGTGAAGAATTGATTACTCTCTTGCAGGATATAGTGCCGGAAAAGAATAATATTATTGATAAGTTTAAATCATTTAAACTGGATGTAAAATCGGCTTATGACACCCAATCACTATTGCAACTTAAAAATGAATACTGCAGTAGCAAGCGTTGCCTGCAATGTGCAGTTGGTTTGGAACTGCTTAAAAAATAAATTTAATTCGTATAATAGAATATACTAATTTTGGAAACAGAACTTAGATAATACAAATGTCTTTAATTACCAACATACGTCACTTCTTCGAAAAACATGGTTTTGCAGTATCGTCACGTCTTGCAGATAGGCTGGGTATGCGCGCTACGAATGTGAGGCTGTTTTTTATTTACATATCATTTGTAACCGTTGGTTTGTGGTTTGGTGTTTACCTTACATTGGCTTTTTGGCTTAGGTTAAAAGACGTGGTATATACCAAAAGAAGTTCTGTATTCGATCTGTAAATTTTAGTGTACAAGACAAGTCTTTTTTGAATATGAAACCATTTCAGTTCTTTTTCGGGTTTACCAAGGATCAGCGAAAGGGGATTATGGCATTATTCATTTTAATCATTCTATTCCAGGCAGGTTATTTCATTTTCACGGCTATAGATTTTACCTCCGAAAAAGAAAAATCTGCAGAAGAAAAAGCATGGCTGGCACTTCAGCCGGAAATAGATGCGCTTAAATCTAAAAAAACAAATACAAAAGATTCTATTTATCCTTTTAATCCGAACTTTATAAGCGATTATAAAGGTTATATGTTAGGGCTTTCTGTAAACCAAATAGACAGGCTTCATAAATTCAGGGAATCGGGGAAGTATATTAATACTGTAACTGATTTTCAAAAAGTGACAGGAGTACCGGATAGTCTTTTGATAAAAATCTCACCTTATTTTAAATTTCCGCATTGGGTTAACGATAGTAAAAAGGACAATACTTCTATTGCTGCTGCACCTACAAAAGAAAAGACTTCTTTAGTAAATGCAGATCGTAAATTCGATGCTTTAGATATTAATGAAGCATTGGAAGAAGACCTCGTTAAGGTTTACGGAATAGGTGCGCATTATGCTAAAGCAATTTTACGCCGCCGTGCAGATTTTGGTGCTTATGTTAGTATGGATCAGATAGATGATTTTAAGGAATTTTCTGAAGAAGCCAAAGCAGGTCTAAAGAAAAAGTTTAGAATTAATAAAGGGTATTCGGTTAATAGAATCAATGTTAATACGGCTTCTTTATTGCAATTGTCTCGTTTTCCGTATTTTAATAAAAATATTGCAAAAGGGATATTAACGCAACGCAGTATGAATGGTAGAATTTCTAAAATTGACGAATTGTTAGGAATTAGTGCATTTCCTGTTGAAAAAGTAGAAATAATTGCCTTATATTTGGAATTCTAAAAAAAATATCAGAAAAATGAATTTTGAATATAATGAAACGCAAAATATGATCGCTCAGTCGATCAGGGATTTTGCAGAGCAACACATCCGTCCGAATATTATGGAGTGGGATGAGAGCCAACACTTTCCGGTTGATTTGTTTAAAAAATTAGGCGAAATGGGCTTCATGGGAGTATTAGTTCCGGAAGAGCTTGGTGGTTCAGGTCTTGGTTACCATGAATATATTACTGTAGTTGAAGAGATATCTAAAGTAGATCCTTCAATAGGTTTGTCTGTTGCGGCTCATAATTCATTATGTACAAATCACATATTGACATTTGGTAGCGAAGAACAAAAAAAGAAATGGATACCTAAACTGGCGACTGCAGAGCATATTGGTGCTTGGGGTCTTACAGAACACAACACAGGATCTGATGCAGGAGGTATGAATACTACTGCTGTTAAAGATGGTGATCATTGGGTTGTAAACGGGGCTAAAAACTTTATTACGCATGCAAAATCAGGAGACATAGCAGTTGTTATTGTTCGTACCGGTGAAAAAGGCGATTCTAAAGGAATGACTACTTTTGTTTTTGAAAAAGGTATGCCAGGTTTTACTAGTGGTAAAAAAGAAAATAAATTGGGTATGCGTGCAAGTGAAACTGCAGAGCTTATATTTGACAATTGCCGAATCCCGGATGCTAACAGGCTAGGTGAAGTAGGTGATGGTTTTGTTCAGGCTATGAAAATACTTGATGGAGGAAGGATATCTATTGGTGCTTTGTCTCTAGGGATAGCTAAAGGAGCTTATGAAGCTGCGCTTAAATATTCTAAAGAGCGTTACCAGTTCGGTCAGCCGATTAGTAATTTCCAGGGAATTGCTTTTAAACTTGCTGATATGGCTACTGAAATTGAAGCATCTGAGCTTTTACTTCATAAAGCAGCATTCCTTAAAAATAACAATAAGAAAATGACCGTTGCCGGGGCTATGGGTAAAATGTATTCTTCAGAAGTATGTGTAAGAGTTTCTAATGAAGCTGTGCAAATACATGGTGGATATGGTTATACTAAAGATTATCCGGTAGAGAAATTCTACAGAGACTCTAAACTTTGTACTATTGGTGAAGGAACTACAGAAATACAAAAACTTGTTATTTCACGTAACCTTCTTAAAGGATAGTATAAAACTAAATATATTATAAAGAGCTGCCTTCGGGTGGCTCTTTTTATGTCTCAAAATAATAATGGTTTATTTGATTGGTATTAGAAAAATATTTTATAAGTTTGCACCCTTAACGAGAGGAGGTGTTATATTATGTTGATTATACCAATTAAAGACGGAGAAAATATTGATAGAGCGCTTAAGCGTTACAAAAGAAAATTTGACAAGACTGGTGTTGTACGTCAGCTAAGGAGCCGTCAGGCCTTTACTAAACCTTCTGTTGTAAGAAGAGTACAAGTACAGAAAGCAGCTTATATCCAGGGAATGAAAGATGCTCTAGAGAATTAATCAAACCATTGGACTAAAATTATAGCCGTTAGCAGAAAAGTTTCAATAACTTTGCTGTTAACGGTTTTTTTATGGTCGATTCCAAACAAGCATATGGTGATTATCTTCAGAAAGAGAAAAACTATTCTCTTTTAACGCTTCGTGCTTATATGGATGATGTTGTGGCTTTCGAACGACACATCATTGCGCAGGATGACGGAGCGAGGCTAGAGGAGGTGAATTACAGTCAGATAAGAAGCTGGATTGTTTTTCTTGTAGAAAATGGAATTGCTAATAAATCGGTTAATAGAAAAATATCTTCACTTAAATCGTTCTATAAATTTCTATTGCGCTCTAAGCAAATAGAGTATAGTCCTCTTCAAAAGCATAAATCACTTAAAACAGAGAAAAAAGTCCAGATACCTTTTTCTGAGCAGGAGCTTCAGGATGTAATAACCGACGTGGAATATTCGGATGATTTTGAAGGAACGCGTAATAGGCTTATAATTGAGTTGTTTTATACAACGGGTATGCGTCGTGCAGAGCTCATTGGTCTTAAGGTCGGAAGTTATGATTCGGGTAATCAAACTTTGAAGGTATTGGGTAAAAGGAATAAGGAACGAATATTGCCTGTGTTGGATTGTACAGCAGCTTTGCTTTTAAAGTATTTGGTGTATCGTAGACAGTTGGAAACTATTGTTGATGCTGATTTGTTAATTTTGAATAGCAAGGGCAATAAAGTTAGTGAATCGTTTGTTTATAGGTTAATAAATGGTTACTTTAGTGTTGTCTCCGGTAAGGTTAAGAAGAGCCCGCACGTGTTGCGGCATACTTTTGCAACACACTTGCTTAACAACGGAGCTGATTTGAATTCAGTAAAGGAACTATTGGGTCATGCGAGTTTATCGTCTACACAAATTTATACCCACAGCAGTCTTGCTGAGCTTAAAAAAGTGTATAATGATTCTCACCCACGAAACCAAAGTGATTCTTAGATGTTTAACGATTTAAAAGTTTAGATTATGAAGGTAAATGTTCATGCAGTCAACTTTAATGTTGACAGGAAACTGATTGGCTATGTTCAGGAAAGATTGGATAAGCTTGAAAAGTATTATGATAAAGTGGTTAATTCGGACGTGTTTTTTAAATTAGATAATACTAGCGATAAAGAAAACAAGATTGCGGAGATTAAAATTGTAGTGCCTGGTGACGAATTTATTGTCAAGAAACAGTGTAAAACATTTGAGGAAGCAGTAGAACTTGCAGCCGATTCCATGGAACGTTTATTAATGAGAAGAAAAGAAAAAATCAGGTCGTATTCATAATGAGAAAAAAAATCTCGAAAATGTTTTGATTAAAAAATAAATTCTATACATTTGCAGTCCGTTAGAAATAGCGGACTTTTTTATTGTAAGTTGCCGATGTAGCTCAGCTGGCTAGAGCAGCTGATTTGTAATCAGCAGGTCGTGGGTTCGAGTCCCTCTATCGGCTCAAATAAAGAGTATTTGTTTTTTGTGGTTCTTTTTCTCTGACTCTGTTGAGTGTTAGGGTTTTAAGGAAATGAAGCGGAAGCGGAATTTTGAAGATCACTGAAAAAAACTCAAATATTTTTGAAAAGTAACTGAAGTAAAGGTTAGGGGAGATACTCAAGCGGCCAACGAGGGCAGACTGTAAATCTGCTGGGTAACCTTCGCAGGTTCGAATCCTGCTCTCCCCACAATTAAGCGAAAGCTTATGTCGGCCGGTGTAGCTCAGGGGTAGAGTGCTTCCTTGGTAAGGAAGAGGTCACGGGTTCAAATCCCGTCATTGGCTCAAGTAAGAAAGAATTTGAACACTAATATATAACTAAGATTAAAATTAAGTAAAATGGCAAAGGAGAATTTTAACCGTTCCAAACCGCACTTAAATATAGGTACAATTGGACACGTGGATCATGGAAAAACTACATTGACTGCTGCAATTACTAAAGTAATGGCAGAAGCAGGTTTTTCTAAAACAGCTGCAAAATCTTTCGATCAGATTGATAATGCTCCAGAAGAAAAAGAAAGAGGTATTACAATTAATACATCTCACGTTGAGTACGAAACAGCTAACCGTCACTATGCTCACGTTGACTGTCCAGGTCACGCGGATTACGTGAAAAACATGGTTACTGGTGCTGCTCAGATGGATGGTGCTATCCTTGTGGTTGCTGCTACAGATGGTCCAATGCCACAAACTCGTGAGCACATCCTTTTAGGTCGCCAGGTAGGTGTTCCTAGAATGGTAGTTTTCATGAACAAAGTAGATATGGTTGATGATGCTGAGCTTCTTGAGCTAGTTGAAATGGAAATCAGAGATCTATTATCTTTCTATCAGTATGATGGTGATAATGGACCAGTTATCCAAGGTTCTGCTCTTGGTGCGCTTAACGGTGAGCCTCAGTGGGTTGATACAGTTTTAGCTCTTATGGCTGCTGTTGATAGCTGGATTGAAATGCCGGTACGTGATGTTGAGAAACCATTCCTTATGCCTGTTGAAGATGTATTTACGATCACTGGTCGTGGAACTGTTGCTACAGGACGTATCGAAACAGGTATCGCTAACACAGGTGATGCAGTTGAAATCATTGGTATGGGAGCTGAGAAATTAACTTCTACTATTACTGGTGTTGAGATGTTCCGTAAAATCCTTGATAGAGGTGAAGCTGGAGATAACGTTGGTCTACTTCTTAGAGGTATTGACAAAGCGGATATCAAAAGAGGTATGGTTATCGTTAAGCCAGGATCTGTTAAACCACATGCTCATTTCAATGCAGAGGTTTATATCCTTAAAAAAGAAGAAGGTGGACGTCACACTCCATTCCATAATAACTACCGTCCACAGTTCTATGTAAGAACAACAGACGTTACAGGTACAATTACTCTTCCAGCTGGTGTAGAGATGGTTATGCCTGGAGATAACCTTACAATTGAGGTTACGCTTCTTAGCCCAATCGCTCTTAGCGTTGGTCTTCGTTTCGCAATCCGTGAAGGTGGTAGAACAGTAGGTGCTGGTCAGGTTACTGAAATTCTATAGTAAGTTATTTAAATATACTAAAGTCAGCTGGTGCTGTAGAGTACCAGCTGACTTTTATAAACGGGTGTAGTTCAAGGGTAGAATAGCGGTCTCCAAAACCGTTGATGGGGGTTCGAATCCCTCCGCCCGTGCAAAAATAAATTACAATGACAAAAGTTGTTAATTACATAACCGAAGCTTTCGGTGAATTAAAAAATAATGTTACTTGGCCAGAATGGGCAGAAGTACAGCGCTTGACAATTGTAGTTGCTGTTTTCTCTGTAATATTCGCCTTGGCAACATGGGGAGTAGACGTTGTTTTCGCAAAAGCATTAGCTGGTTTCTTTAATTTGATAAAAGGTTAATTTTTGAGATGGCGGATAATAATGTGAAAAAATGGTATGTGGTCAGAGCGGTAAGCGGACAAGAAAATAAAGTCAAAGCTTATATCGAAACTGAGATCAACAGATTGGGAATGGCAGATTATATTTCTCAAGTACTTGTGCCTACTGAAAAAGTAGTGCAAGTAAGAGATGGGAAAAAGATCAGCAAAGACAAAGTCTATTTTCCTGGTTATGTAATGATTGAGGCTAATCTTGTTGGCGAAATACCTCATATTATTAAGTCTATAACTAGCGTTATCGGTTTTCTAGGTGAAGTAAAAGGAGGAGATCCTGTGCCTTTAAGACAGTCGGAAGTAAATAGAATGTTAGGAAAAGTAGATGAGCTTGCTGTGAAAACAGACAATCATTCTATTCCTTTCACTATTGGCGAGACAATTAAGGTGGTTGATGGGCCTTTCAATGGTTTCAATGGAACTGTTGAGAAAATCAATGAAGAGAAGCGTAAGCTTGAAGTAATGGTGAAAATTTTCGGAAGAAAAACACCATTAGAGTTAAGCTTTATGCAAGTTGAAAAAGTATAATTTTTTGTTACACACATAATAGAACCGCATCTATCGCTTCCAATGAAGATGCGTTAAATTTTTTAAACAATGGCTAAAGAGATTAGTAAAGTAGTTAAACTACAAGTTAAGGGAGGTGCTGCGAACCCGTCGCCACCGGTTGGACCTGCTTTGGGGGCTGCTGGAGTTAACATCATGGAGTTCTGTAAGCAGTTTAATGCTAGAACTCAGGATAAACCAGGCAAAATCTTACCAGTACAAATTACTGTGTATAAAGACAAATCTTTCGAGTTTGTTGTTAAAACGCCACCGGCTGCTATCCAGTTATTGGACGCTGCTAAATTAAAGGGAGGTTCTGGAGAACCAAATCGTAAAAAAGTAGCAAACGTAACCTGGGATCAAATCAGGGCTATTGCTGAGGACAAGATTGTAGACTTAAATGCTTTCACAATTGAGAAAGCTATGAGTATGATCGCTGGAACAGCAAGGTCTATGGGTATAACAGTATCAGGAACAGCTCCTTTTTAATAAAAAGAAAAAGAAGACATGGCAAAATTGACAAAAAAACAGAAAGAGGCTGCATCTAAAATTGAGAAGAATAAGCTGTATTCATTGAAAGATGCTTCGGCATTAATCAAAGCAGTTGCTTCGGCAAAATTTGATGAGTCTGTTGATATCGCAGTACGTTTGGGTGTAGATCCAAGAAAAGCGAATCAAATGGTGAGAGGTGTTGTTACACTTCCTCATGGTACAGGTAAAGATGTAAGAGTTCTTGCTCTTGTAACTCCTGATAAAGAAGCTGAAGCTAAAGCTGCAGGTGCAGACTTCGTAGGTTTAGATGATTACCTTCAAAAAATTAAAGACGGATGGACAGATGTTGATGTTATCATCACTATGCCAGCAGTTATGGGTAAATTAGGTCCTTTAGGTAGAATATTAGGCCCACGTGGTTTAATGCCAAACCCTAAAACAGGAACTGTAACCATGGATGTTGCTAAAGCTGTACAAGAAGTTAAAGCAGGTAAAATCGACTTTAAAGTTGATAAAACAGGTATCGTTCACGCTGGAATAGGAAGAATTTCTTTCGATGCTGATAAGATCACTGACAATGCTCACGAAATTATTCAAACATTAATCAAATTGAAACCAACTGCAGCAAAAGGTACATACATCAAGAGTATCCATATCTCTAGTACTATGAGCCCTGCTATAGCTTTAGACCCTAAAGCGGTATAATTGGTAGTTAATAAGTTTTATTATGACGAAAGAAGAAAAATCAAAAGTTATTGAAGATTTAACTGCACAGTTAGCCGGTACAAATGTTGTTTATGTAACAGATATTTCCGGTCTTAATGCAGAAAGTACTTCTAACTTAAGAAGAGCTTGCTTTAAAGCAGGTATCCAATTAGCAGTTGTTAAAAATACCCTTCTTGAAAAAGCAATGGGTAGTTCTGATAACAATTATGGTGAATTACCTTCTATTTTAAAAGGAAGCACTTCTATCATGATTGCAGAGAACGGAAACGCTCCTGCTAAAATTATCAAAGAATTCCGTAAGAAATCTGATAAGCCTTTATTAAAAGGTGCTTACATCTACGAAGCAGTATTCATTGGCGACAATCAACTTGACGCTCTTGTATCACTTAAATCTAAGGATGAAGTTATCGGAGAGATCATCGGTCTTCTTCAATCTCCTGCTAAAAATGTTATTTCTGCCCTTAAATCGGGTGGTAATACAATTGCAGGACTTGTTAAAACATTATCTGAAAGATAATAACCCCGCGAGAACGCACTTTATAAATTATATATTACAAACTATTTAAAACGATAGAAAAAATGGCAGATTTGAAACAATTCGCAGAACAATTAGTTAACCTTACTGTTAAAGAAGTTAACGAACTAGCTACAATATTAAAAGATGAGTACGGAATCGAGCCTGCTGCTGCTGCAGTTGTTGCTGGTCCTGCTGCTGCTGGAGATGCTCCTGCTGCTGAAGAGCAAACTGAGTTCACTGTAGTACTTAAAGATGCTGGTGCTTCTAAATTAGCAGTTGTTAAAGCTGTAAAAGAACTTACAGGTTTAGGACTTAAAGAAGCTAAAGATCTAGTTGACGGTGTTCCTGCTAACGTAAAAGAAGCAGTATCTAAAGAAGAGGCTGAAGGTCTTAAAAAATCTTTAGAAGAAGCTGGAGCTGTTGTTGAGCTTAAATAAGCTTACATCGGTTTGAAAACCCAGGTTTAGGCCTTGAGAAGTACTCTCAAAGGCCTAAACCATTTTTCGTATAATAACATTTTATACGTTTTTTAATAAATTATTTTAATCAAAATTTTGTCCATTGATGATAACAAATCAGACTGAAAGATTAAATTTTGCCTCAACAAAAAACATCCCTGATTACCCGGACTTCCTTGACATTCAGGTAAAATCCTTTAAGGATTTTTTCCAGCTTGAAACCAAATCAGATGAAAGAGGCAACGAAGGTCTTTATAACACCTTCATGGAAAACTTTCCGATTACTGATACTAGAAATCAGTTTGTATTGGAGTTCCTTGATTACTTTGTTGATCCGCCACGTTATACAATTGAAGAGTGTATAGACAGAGGGCTTACTTATAGTGTACCTTTAAAAGCAAGGTTGAAACTATATTGTACAGACCCCGAGCATGAAGATTTTGAAACAATTGTACAAGATGTATATTTGGGAACTATCCCATACATGACGCCAAGCGGTACCTTTGTTATCAACGGTGCAGAGCGTGTAGTTGTATCTCAGCTTCACAGATCTCCCGGAGTTTTCTTTGGCCAGTCATTCCACGCAAACGGAACAAAATTATACTCTGCAAGGGTAATTCCTTTCAAAGGTTCTTGGATTGAGTTCGCAACTGATATTAACAGTGTGATGTATGCGTACATTGACAGGAAGAAAAAACTACCTGTTACAACGCTATTCAGGGCTATTGGTTTTGAAAGAGATAAAGATATCCTTGAAATATTTGACCTTGCTGAAGAAATCAAGGTATCAAAAACAGGTCTTAAAAAGTATATCGGAAGAAGGCTTGCTGCACGTGTATTGAATACTTGGCACGAAGATTTCGTGGATGAGGATACAGGTGAGGTAGTTTCTATTGAGCGTAACGAGATTATATTAGACAGGGATACTATTATCGATAAAGATAATGTTGAAGAGATCATTGATTCTAACGTAAAAACGATACTGCTTCATAAAGATGATAATAATCAAGCTGATTATGCTATCATCCATAATACTTTACAGAAAGACCCTACTAACTCTGAAAAAGAAGCTGTAGAGCATATTTACCGTCAGCTGCGTAATGCAGAACCACCTGATGAGGAAACGGCTCGTGGCATTATAGATAAATTGTTCTTCTCAGATCAACGTTACAATTTAGGTGAAGTTGGTCGTTACAGAATGAACAAGAAACTTGGTCTTGACATTCCGATGGAAAAGCAAGTGCTTACCAAAGAAGATATCATTACCATTGTAAAATACCTTATTGAGCTTATCAACTCTAAAGCTGAGATTGATGATATTGACCACTTATCTAACCGTCGTGTACGTACGGTAGGTGAGCAGTTGTCTGCTCAGTTTGGTGTAGGTCTTGCGCGTATGGCGAGAACTATTAGAGAGCGTATGAACGTTAGAGATAACGAGGTGTTTACACCTATCGACCTTATTAATGCTAAAACATTATCGTCGGTAATCAACTCTTTCTTTGGTACTAACCAGCTATCGCAGTTCATGGACCAGACTAACCCTCTAGCTGAGATAACCCACAAAAGAAGGTTATCTGCACTAGGACCAGGTGGTCTTTCCAGAGAGCGTGCAGGATTTGAGGTACGTGACGTTCACTATACGCACTATGGCCGTTTATGTCCTATCGAAACTCCTGAGGGTCCAAACATTGGTTTGATCTCTTCATTAGGTGTTTACGCTAAGGTAAATGGTATGGGCTTTATTGAAACACCTTACCGTAAAGTTACTGATGGTAAAGTAGATTTAGATTCAACTCCAATTTACCTGAGTGCTGAAGAAGAAGAAGGTAAAATGATTGCTCAGGCAAACATCGCGATGGATGCTGAAGGTAAAATCACGGCTGATAAAGTTATTGCTCGTGAAGAAGGTGACTTCCCTGTAGTTGATCCGGCAGCGGTTCATTATACAGACGTTGCACCTAACCAGATTGCTTCGATTTCGGCTTCATTGATTCCATTCCTAGAGCACGATGATGCTAACCGTGCGTTGATGGGATCGAACATGATGCGCCAGGCAGTTCCATTATTACGTCCAGAGGCTCCAATTGTAGGTACAGGTTTAGAGCGCCAAGTGGCTTCTGACTCAAGGGTACTTATAAATGCTGAAGGTTCGGGAACTGTTGAGTATGTTGATGCTAACAGAATTACTATTAAATATGACAGAACTGATCGTGAGAGAAGCGTAAGTTTTGATACTGACGAGAAGACATATCAGTTGATCAAGTTTAGAAAAACCAACCAGAGCACAAGTATCAACCTTAAGCCTATCGTAAGAAGAGGTGACAGGGTAAAACTTGGTCAGGTTCTTTGTGAAGGTTATGCTACACAAAACGGTGAACTTGCTCTTGGTAGAAACCTTAAAGTGGCGTTTATGCCATGGAAAGGTTACAACTTTGAGGATGCTATCGTGATCTCTGAAAAAGTTGTTCGTGATGATATCTTCACGTCGATCCACGTAGATGATTATTCGCTTGAAGTAAGGGATACAAAATTAGGTAACGAAGAGTTAACTAATGATATTCCTAACGTAAGTGAGGAAGCTACTAAAGATCTTGACGAAAACGGTATGATCAGGATTGGTGCCGAGGTTAAACCTGGCGATATCCTTATCGGTAAGATTACTCCTAAAGGAGAATCTGATCCAACGCCGGAAGAGAAACTTTTACGTGCAATCTTTGGTGACAAAGCCGGTGATGTTAAGGATGCTTCATTAAAAGCGTCTCCATCATTACATGGTGTTGTACTTGATAAAAAACTGTTTGCGCGTGCCGTTAAGGATAAGCGCAAACGTACTAAAGATAAAGATGATTTAGGAAAACTTGAAATGGATTTTGAAGTTAAGTTCGCTGAACTTAAAGACAAATTGATTGACAAGTTATTCAATATCGTTAATGGAAAAACTTCTCAGGGAGTTATGAATGATTTGGGTGAAGAAGTATTGCCAAAAGGTAAGAAATACACTCAGAAAATGTTATATGCTGTTGAAGATTTCGCTCACTTAACTAAAGGACAGTGGACTACAGATGATGAAACCAATGCAATGGTTAATGATCTTATCCACAACTATAAAATTAAGCTGAATGACCTTCAGGGTGCATTAAGAAGAGAGAAATTCACCATTACTGTTGGAGATGAACTTCCGTCAGGAATTTTAAAACTTGCTAAAGTTTACATCGCTAAGAAACGTAAGCTTAAAGTAGGTGATAAGATGGCGGGACGTCACGGTAACAAAGGTATTGTTGCTAAGATCGTACGTCAGGAAGATATGCCATTCCTTGAGGATGGTACTCCTGTGGACATCGTGCTTAACCCGCTTGGTGTACCTTCACGTATGAACATCGGACAGATATATGAAACAGTTCTTGGATGGGCAGGTCAGGATTTAGGAAGGAAGTTTGCAACGCCAATTTTTGACGGTGCTTCTCTTGACCAAATCAATGCTTTAACAGACGAGGCAGGAATTCCAAGATTTGGACATACTTACCTGTATGACGGAGGAACCGGAGAACGTTTCCACCAGGCTGCAACGGTAGGTGTAATCTACATGCTTAAACTTGGGCACATGGTTGATGATAAGATGCACGCACGTTCTATCGGTCCATACTCGCTTATCACGCAGCAACCTCTTGGAGGTAAAGCGCAATTTGGTGGTCAGCGTTTTGGAGAGATGGAGGTTTGGGCTCTTGAGGCTTACGGTGCATCTAGTACTCTTAGGGAGATACTGACTGTTAAATCGGATGACGTTATTGGTAGGGCTAAAACTTACGAAGCTATCGTTAAGGGTGAAACCATGCCGGAACCAGGATTACCGGAATCGTTCAATGTATTAATGCATGAACTTAAGGGGCTTGGACTTGACATCAGATTAGAAGATTAAATTTCCACGGGAACGGCTACAAAGCCGTTCCCTTCTATACTTTTTTAATAAATCGATAGATTACTTATCATGACGAGATTAAAAGATAAAAATACCATTAAAAGGTTCAACAAGATTTCCATCGGACTTGCTTCGCCGGAATCTATTCTTGCTGAATCAAGAGGTGAAGTTCTTAAGCCGGAAACCATTAACTATCGTACACACAAACCAGAAAGAGACGGCCTTTTCTGTGAGCGTATTTTCGGTCCTGTAAAGGATTTCGAATGTGCTTGTGGTAAATATAAAAGGATTCGTTACAAAGGGATCGTTTGTGACCGATGTGGTGTGGAAGTTACCGAGAAGAAAGTACGTCGTGACAGGGTAGGACACATTAATCTTGTGGTGCCTATTGCTCACATTTGGTATTTCCGTTCGCTTCCTAATAAAATTGGTTATATCCTTGGCTTACCGTCTAAAAAATTAGACATGATCATATACTATGAAAGGTATGTGGTTATCCAAGCGGGTATTGCTAAAGGTGCTGAAGGTGAATCACTTTCAAGACTAGACTTTTTAACTGAAGAAGAGTACCTAAACATATTAGATACCCTTCCTGCAGAAAATCAATATTTAGACGACAACGACCCTAACAAGTTTATTGCTAAAATGGGTGCTGAGTGTATTATGGACCTTTTGGCAAGAATAGATCTTGATGAGCTTTCTTACCAACTGCGCCACAGTGCAAATACAGAAACGTCTAAACAACGTAAAACGGAAGCCCTTAAAAGGCTTCAGGTAGTAGAGTCATTCCGTGAGTCTAACAAAAACAGGGAAAACCGCCCAGAGTGGATGATCCTTAAAGTTATACCTGTTATCCCGCCAGAGCTTCGCCCATTGGTGCCGCTTGATGGTGGACGTTTTGCAACTTCCGATTTGAACGACCTTTACAGAAGAGTTATCATCCGTAACAACCGTTTAAAAAGGTTAATGGAGATCAAAGCTCCGGAGGTTATCCTTCGTAACGAAAAGCGTATGCTACAGGAATCTGTAGATTCACTATTCGATAATACAAGGAAAGCATCTGCTGTTAAAACAGAATCTAACAGACCATTAAAATCATTATCAGATTCATTAAAAGGTAAACAAGGTCGTTTCCGTCAAAACCTTCTGGGTAAACGTGTTGACTATTCTGCACGTTCGGTAATCGTCGTTGGACCTGAAATGAAACTTTTTGAATGTGGTCTTCCTAAAGATATGGCTGCTGAGCTTTACAAACCATTCGTTATCAGGAAACTGATAGAGCGTGGAATTGTAAAAACAGTTAAGTCAGCTAAGAAAATAATTGACAAGAAAGAACCTGTAGTTTGGGATATCCTTGAAAACGTAATTAAAGGTCACCCTGTATTACTAAACAGGGCTCCTACTTTGCACAGACTTGGTATCCAGGCTTTCCAGCCAAAACTTATTGAAGGAAAAGCGATTCAGCTTCACCCATTGGTATGTACGGCATTTAATGCGGATTTTGATGGTGACCAGATGGCGGTACACCTTCCGTTAGGACCAGAGGCTATTCTTGAAGCACAGTTATTAATGCTTGCTTCTCACAATATCCTTAACCCTGCAAACGGTGCGCCTATCACGGTACCTTCTCAAGACATGGTACTTGGTCTGTACTACATGACCAAAGAACGTCTTTCTACTCCGGAAAAGAAAATTTTAGGTGAAGGCCTTACTTTCTATTCTGCAGAAGAAGTAAATATTGCATTAAACGAAGGCAGATTAGAACTTAATGCCCGTGTGAGAATACGTGCTAAAGATTTTAACGAAGAAGGAGAACTTGTTTACAAAATTATCCAGACAACTGCTGGTAGGGTATTATTTAATGAAGTTGTGCCGCAAGCGGCAGGATACATAAATGAGATCCTTACTAAAAAATCATTAAGGGATATTATCGGTTCTATTTTAAGTGTTACCGATGTGCCTACAACGGCTGCGTTCCTTGATAATATGAAAGATATGGGTTACAAATTCGCCTTTAAAGGTGGATTGTCATTCAGCTTAGGTGATATTATTATCCCAGCTAGAAAACAGGAGCTTATTGATGATGCGAACGAGCAGGTTGATGCAATTTCTGTTAACTACAACATGGGTCTTATTACCAATAATGAGCGTTACAACCAGGTTATTGACGTGTGGACATCTACGAATGCTACGCTTACAGAACTTGCCATGAAAAACATTAGAGAAGACCAACAAGGTTTCAACTCGGTTTACATGATGCTTGACTCTGGGGCGAGGGGTTCTAAGGAACAGATTCGTCAGTTAACAGGTATGCGTGGTTTGATGGCTAAGCCTAAAAAATCTACTGCCGGTGGTGGTGAGATTATTGAAAACCCGATCCTTTCTAACTTTAAAGAAGGTCTTTCGATCCTTGAGTACTTTATTTCTACTCACGGTGCTCGTAAAGGTC
>RCUH01000057.1_pt1 | contig 205250 bp, 147 predicted proteins | sample 2166191 | NCBI WGS metagenome assembly RCUH01 (sample SAMN09932848, study PRJNA488358) | compost metagenome | feature: garden; material: soil; isolation source: compost soil in an enriched community after 214 h of incubation | place: Germany: Experimental Botanical Garden Goettingen | collected...
TTGCGATGCGCTGCGCAATTCCATTTTTATCCAGCATATAAATATTTTATAGGATTACCCTCTAGTTCTAACTGTACGTTGTTCTATTCTTTTCTCATAATTTGCTCCCTGAAAAATGCGGTGAACAAACACACCAGGCGTATGTACCTGATCCGGATCAAGCTCCCCTGCCTCAACCAGTTCTTCAACTTCGGCAATCGTTACTTTACCTGCCATAGCCATTACTGGATTAAAATTGCGACTGGTAGAACGGTAGATCAAGTTACCTGCAGTATCTCCCTTCCATGCTTTTACAATTGCAAACTCGGCATCAAAAGCATACTCCATCAGGTAATCTTTACCATTAAAGTTTCTTACCTCTTTACCTTCAGCAACTTCAGTACCCACTCCTGCCGGAGTAAAAATTGCAGGCATACCGTAACCAGCAGCCATACATCTGGTAGCTAAAGTTCCTTGTGGAATCAATTCAACTTCAAGCTCACCACTTAACAGCTGGCGCTCAAACTCGGCATTTTCACCTACATAAGAAGAGATCATCTTTTTTACCTGACGCTGTTGCAACATCAATCCTATACCAAAATCATCAACACCGGCATTGTTAGAAATACAGGTCAATTCTTTAACACCCTTTTTTACCAGTGCAGTAATGCAGTTTTCTGGAATACCACACAACCCAAATCCGCCAAGCATTAAAGTGTCACCATCTTTAATGTCTTTTATAGCTTCTTCAGCACCCGAAACAACTTTATTGATCATACATGAATATATTTTGCTGCTAAATTATACTATATCTGCGGTACCGACCAAATATTTACTGGATTTCTACGATCTTATCGTCGTTGCCATTACTACTGCCTATGTATATTTTGCCGTCTGGCGACTGACATATAGCTCTTAAGCGACCATATTGGTTTACAAAAAAATCTTTGCTACCCAATATCTTATCACCCCCATCATTCAATTTAAGTTGGGTAAACTTAGATCCTTTTAAGCTAAGCAGCAACAATGAATTTTTAAATGCGGGGATAAGACCGGAGTTGTAATAGGTCAATCCAGAAGTAGCAATGGTAGGTGTCCAGGCCATCAATGGCTCAACTACATTATTAGCCGTGCAAAATGTCTGCTCAGCAGACTTATCGCAAAAACCTTCTACATTTGGCCAGCCATAATTGCGTCCCTTCAGAATCAGGTTTACCTCATCGTCATTATTAGGCCCATGTTCAGAAGCATAGAGTTTATCGCCAACCTGTACCAATCCTTGTGGATTTCTGTGACCAAAACTCCATATCCTGCTATTTGGAAAAGGATTATCAGCCGGAATCGATCCATCCATATTTACGCGCAATATTTTACCAGATAGAGAGCCTGTATTTTGGGCATTACTGGCCGTACTGGCATCACCAGTAGTGATAAAAAGCTTCTGATCGCTAGAAACCAATACCCTCGATCCATTATGTATAGAGGATGCCGGGATCTGATCAAGAATAGTTAATGGAGAATTTAAGGTATTACCCGAATAAGTATAGCGAACCACTTTTTCCTTATAGCCACCAGCGTTGTAATTGTAAACTACATAAACCCATGGATTAGTGGTAAACTGAGGATTAATGGCCATACCCAATAAGCCACCCTCACCATCTGCCACCACATCTGGGACATTTAACAACAAAGTAACTGCTCCGGTTTGTGGATTAACACGGCTAATCTTGCCTCCACGTTCTGTGATCCAAAGTTGTTGATCTGGTCCATAAACCATTTCCCATACATGAGAAAGTCCGGCACTTACTATCCGCGTTTTTATCTCGACATCAGGCAATGGAGTCTCCTCTTCTTTAGTCGACGATTTCTTTTTTGAACAAGCAAAAAAAGCAATTAAAAGCGCAAAGATACTGATCGCTAAAGTTTTCATAATGGGTATATTATATTTAAACTGACAAAGCCAGCTTAAATATAACACACTCATTTTAAATATGTTTAATTAAAATAAACATAGGTGATACCGTCTCCCCCTCTATCCGCATGTTCGTCTTCAACTCGGTTTACCTGGCTATATTTTTTTAAGTACTGTCTAATCATTTTTCTAAGAATGCCATCGCCCTTGCCATGAATCAGTTTAACTACAGGAAAGCCAAGCATAATCGACTTATCTAAATATTTCTCTACTTCATGCAAGGCATCTTCACCGCGCATCCCTCTTAAATCCAACTCCGCATTAAAACTACTGATGGCTTCAGAAATACTGCCCGAATAAGAACTGCCCTGAACAATCTTTTTAGCCTGTTTGTTGCTGATCTTTTGCACCCTGTTCTTCTTTACTATAGAACGCAAGTCGCCAAGTGCCAATACCAGATTATCTCTGTTAATTTCTAAAACCTGCCCCATGGTCTCCGTCCCTTTCAGTTGCACCAAGTCTCCAACTTCAATAGGCGTATTTAAAGGTTGAGGCACGTCTGGCTTTTTCTCTTCTTTTACATGATGCTGTACCAAAACCTTTTGCAGGTTTTGTCTCAATTCCTTGGTTGCCTCTTTATCGGCCTGCTTTTCTTTAATCTCAGCAATAGTATTTTCAACCAGTTTATTCGCATTCTTAATGATCGCCTGCGCTTCAAGCTTTGCTTCTTTAATGAGTATTTTCCTGTTCTCGTCCAAAAACAACTTCAACTTCTCATTCTCAGTAACCAGGTTTTTAACCTTATTTTGTTGAGTAGACAGATGAATCTTGGTATCATAAATCTGTTTTTTCTCACGTTCCAGATCTACCAGCAAGCTATCTATTCTATTCTGATTGGTTCCTGTTTTTGCGCGAGCCAATTCAAGCACTTCTTTTTGCAGGCCTATATTCTGGGCAATTTCAAAAGCATAAGAACTTCCGGGCTTGCCAATCTCTAAAACGTACATGGGCTTCATTTTCCCATTGTCAAACAGCATCGAAGCGTTCTCCAATCCCGGTGTATTACCGGCAAAGAGTTTTAAATTAGAATAGTGCGTAGTAATTACGCCCCGCACCTTTTTATTGTTCAATACCTCCAATACCGCTTCGGCCATAGGTCCACCAAACTGCGGATCAGTACCCGTACCAAACTCATCAATCAGCACCAAAGATTTAGGTGTGGCGTGTGCCACGAAATACCGCATCTTGGTTAAATGTGCACTATAGGTACTCAAATCACTCTCAATAGATTGATCATCTCCAATATCCGCAAAGATATTATCGAAGATACCGACCTCACTCGATTCATGCGCAGGAATTAGCAAGCCTGATTGTACCATCAGCTGTAATAAACCCACAGTTTTCATGCAAACAGATTTACCACCGGCATTAGGCCCAGACACCAATAGAATCCTTAGCTCATTGTTGATGTGCATATTTAAAGGAACAACCGTCTTTTTATCTTCTTTAAAAGAAAGATATAACAACGGATGGGTTGCATTGACCAATTTTGTTTTAGCTTCGGGGATCAGTATTGGCATATCAGCCTCCACATCTATCGCAAACAGAGCCTTGGCCCTTACAAAGTCTAGCTTGGTCAGGAAACCATGGTATGATAACAATAATGGCGTATAAGGACGTAGATCATTTGTTAATGCAATCAAGATCCTGATGATCTCTCTACGCTTATCAAATTCAAGATCCCGCAGCTTATTATTTAAGGTAAAAACCTCTTCTGGCTCTATGTAGACCGTTTGTCCACTGGCAGATTCATCATGGATAAAACCACGAAGCTTCCTTTTATTTTCTGCCAATACGGGAATACACATACGGCCATCGCGAATGGTTAAACTGCCATCGGCCACCCAATTGTTACCCACCGCCTGTTTATAGATCGAATCCATTCGCTTTCGTACATCTTGTTCCGTTTTGGCGATATCGCCAATAATGCTTTGCAATTCATGCGAAGCATTAGGCTTAATTTTACCTTTCGGATCAAGAACAGTCTCTATTTTTTTCAGGATATTTTTCTCTACAGGAAGGTGCTCAAATAAGGCTTCCAAATTAGGGTATACATCCTTTCGCTCATCAAAAAACCGTAAAACAGCAAATACCGTCTGCAGTGAAGCATACATCTGATGCAATTCATCTTCAACCAGGTAAGCTCCTTCCACCCTAATCTTTTCAGCAAGGGTTTTAATGTCAAAAAAGGTGCTGATTTGTAAAGGCTCCTGATTTTCGAGGATACTTTTAAATTCCTGTGTTTGCCTCAAAAACTTATTGATCTGGTCAAACTTGGTCATCACCTGCATTTTCCCAACCATTTGTTGTCCCATCGGACTCAAACAATGTTTGTATATAAGCTGTCTTACCTCACTAAAGCCCAACCGCTCCAAACAATTCTCTGGATATAACATACTTATTTTAAATCTTGCGGACCTTTATAGTCCATTTTTAATCTGATCACCTCAATCTTCTTTTTAACCGTATCGGTCAATTTAGCCGTATCTCTCAACTTAGCGGTATCGGTTAGCTTAGCTTTATTCAACTTAGTCCTATCTTTCAACAAAAAGTCAGCCCAGAACGTAGAATCAGCAGTCCTTGTGGAATCCCTAACGATCTTCAATTTTGCTTTCTCTATTTCTTTGGCATTAAAAGTAGAATCTGCCTTCACGATCAAATCCTTCTCTTTTGTCAACTGACCGGTAACCTTTACATAAATATCATTCAACACTTTAGGATCTTTATAATAGTAATTCATGCTCTTGGTATACAAAGCCGAATCGATATCATATTTCTTATAAATCCCCTTATAATAACCCGCAGCAATTATTTTCACCGAATCAGGGCGCGCAATCTGACCTAAATAGCCATCTGCAATATGAATATCGTGCAATACCTTAGCCATCTCATCAGGTTGTATGATATCCTTTGGGACACCAGGCTTACATCCGGAGATAAGAAAAAAGACAATTACGATATATAAAAAGTTCCTCATTATGTTAAAACATCATTATTTCTTAGACAAAGTTCGCTAAGGTTGTTAATTTTACCAAAAATACTGATAAATGAGTATAGCAGATAACTTATTAAAATATAAAAGCGAATTAGATCCATTAGCCGTTAAACTAATTGCGGTATCTAAGTACCAGGAAGCCGATGCTGTTTTAGAAGCCTATAATGCCGGACAAAGGGTGTTTGGAGAAAACATTGTACAGGAACTGGTTGATAAACAAGCGAAACTACCGCAGGATATAGAATGGCATCTGATTGGCCATTTACAAACCAATAAGGTTAAATACATTGCCCCTTTTATTAGTTTGATCCAATCGGTAGATAGCTTAAAGTTACTGACTGAGATTAACAAACAAGCCCTTAAAAACAAAAGGGTGATTGATTGTCTGCTTCAGATTTATATCGCTGATGAGGACACCAAGTTTGGACTAGGCTTTGATGAAGCTATCGAGTTGTTACGTTCTGATGAATTTGCTGAACTACAAAATGTACGAATTGTTGGTATTATGGGTATTGCCAGTAACAATGCACTGGAAAAACAAACTAGCGATGAGTTTAATGAATTAAAGGTGTTGTTTGACGGAATTAAACTTAGTTTTTTTAGAAAAGCAGACTATTTTAAGGAAATATCAATGGGTATGTCTGGCGATTATAAGCTAGCCATCGAACAAGGAAGTACAATGGTGCGCATTGGCAGCAGCATTTTTGGGAAGAGAAAGATAAAACATTATAAAGAAGAATTGTAAGATAGAATGAACATAAAGTTAAGGGAAGCTCTAAAAGAGGATTGTGTAAGGTTGCTGGAGCTGGTAAATGAGCTTGCAGTTTATGAAAAGGCTCCTGAAGAGGTTACAGTTACATTAGAAGAATTTGTTGATGCTGGTTTTGGTGCGCATAAAGTATGGAACGCCTTTGTGGCTGAGGTAGATGGATTTATTGCAGGCTTTGCGATTTATTATACCAGATACTCCACATGGAAAGGCTGTCGCTTATACCTCGAAGATTTTATCGTAACCGAAGCGTACAGGGGTAAAGGCATTGGAAAATTACTTTTTGAACGTGTGATAAAAGAAGCAAAAGACAAAGGATACAACGGCATGACCTGGCAGGTTTTAGACTGGAATGAGCCAGCCCTTAATTTTTACAGCAAGTACGACGCACAGATAGAAGCTGGCTGGCTTAATGGTTCTTTTTCTACAGAACAGCTAAGCAAGAAATAATATCAACAAAACCTATTCCTATGAAGAAATTAGCCCTTTTATTCCTCTCATTAAGCTTTATTGCCTGTCAGAATGAGAAAAAAACAATTAACAGTTCAGATCCAATCGAGACTGATCAAACCAGTCTGTCCTTTACATACGACTCTGTAAAAGTATCCAGCAACGTTTTAGTTAAGGGTAATGAAAATACGACCGACACCACTAAAGCAGTCATCTCCTATCCCGTATTTACAGATCAAAAAATAAACGAGTTTATTGAGCAAAAGGTTATGAATCTTGCCGATGAGGGGGAACATTTCGCCACTTATAAGGATTTTACAAATGCCTTTATTAAGAACTTCGATACTTTCAGTAAAGAGAACAAAGACTATGTCCAAACCTGGTTTATGGATGCAAAAGTTAAGGTTGAGGAACAAAATCCGCAGTACCTTTCCTTTCTGCTTACTTACGTAAACTATGAAGGTGGAGCCCATCCAAATAGTTCTTTCACTTATTTAAACTACGATCCGAAAAGTCATACGGAGATTGTTTTAGATTCGCTGATCAATCCTGGTTCAATGCCAGAATTAACTACTATAGCAGAAAAAATATTTAGAAAAAATGAGAAGCTATCGCCAACGGCGAGTTTGAAAGATAATTATTTCTTTGAAAACGATAAGTTTAGCTTAAATAAAAATTTCAGCATTAACAAAAAAGGCCTAAAGTTCCTTTACAATCCATACGAGATTAAAGCTTATGCCTACGGAATTACTGAGCTGGTTATTCCTTTTGCCGATTTAAAGGATATCGCAAAACCAAACAGCTTACTTAACCCCGCTAATTAAAAAATGAAGATATATAAATTTGGAGGAGCATCGGTTAAAGATGCCGAAGGAGTAAGAAACGTTTCGTCAATTATCCAAAACCACAAAGGCAACGAGCTACTGATTGTGGTTTCTGCAATGGGTAAAATGACAAATAAACTGGAAGACCTTACAAAAGCTTATTTAAACAGTCAGGATGATGTATTGCAAATATTTGAAGAGATAAAACAATATCATTTCAATATTCTAAATCAGCTCTTTCCAGATCACAATCACCCCATATTTAATGATGTTGTAAATACCTTTGTAGAGATCGACTGGCTGATTGAAGAAGAGCCAGAAGATGCGCCTGATTATATTTATGATCAGATCGTTTCTATTGGCGAGATTATTTCGACGAAAATCCTTGCTGCGTACCTGGGTACATTACAAAACAATGTGAAATGGGTAGATGCCCGTAATTTTGTTCATACCGACAATACTTACCGTGAAGGATTGGTAAACTGGGAAAAAACTGAAGCGGAAATACAAGAAAATCTTGCTCCTATTTTGAAAGACCATATTGCCGTAACACAAGGTTTTATTGGCAGTACCAGCGAAAACTTTACCACCACATTGGGTCGTGAAGGTTCCGACTATTCTGCAGCCATATTTTCTGCCTGTTTAAATGCCGAATCTATGACGATTTGGAAAGATGTGCCAGGTGTTTTAAATGCTGATCCAAAATGGTTTGATGAGACAGAAAGGATTCCACAGCTTTCTTACCATGATGCCATAGAATTGGCCTATTATGGTGCCACGGTTATCCATCCAAAAACCATCAAACCGATGCAAAACAAAAACATTCCTTTGTATGTTCGCTCATTTCTTCATCCTGATGCAGAAGGAACGGACATTACTGACTTAAAGAATCACTTGCCAGTACCTTCCTTTATTTTTAAGGTAAATCAGGCTTTGTTGTCCATATTTCCTAAAGATTTCTCTTTCATCATTGAAGAAAACCTGAGCCATATTTTCAGTCTGTTTCATAACCACAGAGTTAAAATTAATACCATGCTCAACTCTGCCATCAGTTTTTCCATCAGCTTTGATTACGATGCAAAGAAATTGGAAAGCTTAATTGCAGATTTATCTAAGGATTATAAAATAAAGTACAATACTGACGTTGAATTGGTGACTATCAGGTATTACAATCAAGAAACGATAGATCGCGTTACGGTAAATAAGAACATTCTTTTGGAGGTAAAAAGTAGAAACACCTGCCAGATTGTAATGAGAGATAAAAAAGAAACGGAGTAAACATCCTTGAACAAGCATATTTTAGATCAGCCCGTACAAGAGTTCATCAGTCAACATTTAAATGATGATGTCCATAAAATCGCTATGGCCAAAAGTCCTTTTAAGGACGTTGAAGCCCGTGAACTGGCCAATCAAATTGCTGCGAAAAACAAATCTGTAAGGAAACTATCCACATGGTACCATACAGAAAATATTTACTACCCACCCCTGCTTTCTATAGAGCAATGCTCTTCAGAAACAACAGCTGCATACAAAGCAAGGCTTGCCCTGGGAAACAGCCTGATTGACCTGACAGGAGGCTTTGGCGTAGATAGCTATTACTTTGCAAAGAAGGTTAGCTCGGTGCTGCATTGCGAAATAAACCCCGAGCTATCAGAAATTGCCGAATACAATGCAAAAGTATTGGGCCAAGACAATATAAGCTTTCTGGCTACTGATGGTTTGATGCAGCTACAAGACAGCCCAGCTAGCTTTGACACGATCTATATAGATCCGGCAAGAAGAAGCAGCGCAGGTAAAGTGTTTATGTTGAAAGACTGCACACCAAATGTGGTGGAGCATTTAGATTTATTACTTAAAAAATCTGCGAGAATCATCGTTAAAACTGCTCCGCTCTTAGATCTATCTGCTGGTATAAAGGAATTAGGCAAGGTTACAGAAATCCATATTGTAAGCGTAAAAAACGAATGCAAAGAGTTGCTGTGGATTATTGAAAAGCAGGAAGTATCCAGTATAAAAATAACCTGTACCACCTTAAATGAAAGCGAAAAGAGCTTCAGCTTTTTTAAAGGTGATGAAGAATCCAGTTTGCCCCAAATACTTAATGAAACACCTGCTGGCTATTTATACGAGCCAGATGCCGCCTTATTAAAGAGCGGAGCCTTTAACCTGATCGGCATAACTTATGGATTAAAGAAACTGAATACCCAAACACAGCTTTACACCAGTGAGCAGATCAACAATCAATTTCCAGGAAGGATTTTTAAAATAAACAGGATCATCAGCTCTGGAGAATTGAAAAAAGAAAAGCAGCTTGTTGGCAATGTAATCGTTCGAAACTACCGGGATAAAGCAGAAAATCTGGTTAAGAAGTATAAAATTAAACCCGACAATCACCAATTCCTGATTTTTACCGAGAGCAAAAATGATGGTTTCATCGTAATTGACGCCACTATTGAACAGTATTATTAATGCTTTTAAAAGGATTCTTGCACGCTAGAATTTAACAAACTTTAACACTTACAACCCATTGTATCTTAATGATTTAATTATTTTTGATTAACCATAAATCAAAAACCAAAATCATGAAGAACTACCAACGCGTTAATAACCTTACGGGCTTCATTCTTTTCGCCTTTGCAAGTATTGTTTATTGGCTTACCATGGAGCCTACCGCCAGTTTCTGGGATTGCGGCGAATTTCTATCTGCAGCTAACAAACTCGAAGTAGGTCACCAACCCGGAGCGCCTTTATTTCTGATGATTGGAAAAATGTTCTCGCTTTTAGCCATGGGTAATACTGCTAAAATAGCTTATTGGATAAACTTCAGTTCGGTATTGTTTAGCGGAGCAACCATCATGTTTTTATACTGGACCATCACTGCCTTGGCTTCAAAGCTATATCCTAAAGAAAAAAGCAGCGTACAAAGCTACAGCATAATTGCTGCTGGCGTAATAGGCGCATTGGCTTATACTTTTTCTGATACCTTTTGGTTCTCGGCAGTAGAGGCCGAGGTCTACGCACTTTCTACCCTCTTCACTGCTATTGTATTTTGGGCCATCCTGAAATGGGAAAACAATATGGATAACCGTTGGTTGGTTCTTATTGCATTTTTAGTCGGACTTTCCATTGGTGTTCACCTGCTTAGTCTGCTCGCTATTCCAGCTATTGTATTGGTCTACTACTTCAAAAAAACATCAAATCCCAACTTAATTGGCACGCTTAAAGCCTTTGCAATTGGCTGTCTACTAGTAGGCCTGGTCCAATTTGTAATTGTACAATACCTGGTGCTCTTTGCTGCAAAATTTGATCTCTTCTTTGTAAACACCCTCGGTTTTAGCTTTGGCTATGGGGCTATGGCATTTATTGTCCTACTGGCCGCTGTTATTGCTTATGCCATTTTCTATTCGATCAAACATCATAAATACAACCTTAACCTTGCCTTGGTTTGTCTAACCTTCATCCTTTTTGGCTTTAGTTCCTACTTCATGATCGTGATTAGGGCCAATGCCAAACCAAATATCAATTTATCAAATCCAGACAATCCATTTGCTTTACTTAGCTATTTGGGGCGTACCAATTATGGAGATACACCATTGTTATATGGAAGAACTTTCGACGCCCAACAAACTGAGATCAAAGAAACAGGTACAGAATACAGAAAGGGAGAAAAGACCTATGAAGATGCTGGTAAAGCTTACAAGCTAAACTATGATAAGAACCTACTCTTTCCGCGCACTTACAGCAACAAACCGAGACATCCTGAGTTTTATAAAAGCTGGATGGGACTTCAAGAAAATGAGAGCCCCAGCTTTTTCCAAAACCTAAGCTTCTTTAGCTCCTATCAGGTCGGCTTTATGTACTGGCGCTATTTCTTATGGAACTTTGTAGGACGCCAAAGTGATGTACAGGGTCAAGGCAGTTTAACGGAAGGGAATTGGATCACCGGAATTAAAAGCCTGGATGCACTGAGGCTCGGAAATCAATCCAAACTACCACCATCCATTACCGCCAACGAGGGAAATAACATTTATTTTGGTTTCCCCTTACTTTTAGGTATTGCAGGTCTGATCTTTTTGTACCGAAAAAATAAACAGATTACCATCATCATTGCCACGCTTTTCTTTTTCACTGGACTGGCCATTATCCTTTACTTAAATCAGGATCCATTACAAGTGCGCGAAAGAGATTATGCCTATGTAGGTTCATTTTATGCCTTTGCTATTTTTATTGGCTTCGGGGTGTTGGCCATCAAAGAAACACTGTCAGGCATTGCGTCACATAAATTAAGTCTGGCTGTTGCCGCTATCACTGGTCTATTGGTTGCCCCGGTAATTATGGGTACACAAGGATGGAATGATCACGACCGTTCTAACAAAAAAACAGCTACAGACTTTGCCGCCAACTATCTCAATTCTTGTGCGCCAAATGCTATCCTATTTACCAATGCTGATAATGACACCTTTCCTTTGTGGTATGCCCAAGAAGTTGAAGGCATCAGGACAGACGTAAGAGTGGTTTGTCTGCAATTTTTAGCGGATGGAGATTATATCAATCAAATGAAAACGCAAGCCAACCTGTCGGCTCCTCTACCAATCGCTATGACATCCGATAAATATCAAAAAGGCGTTCGTGATTATCTTCCTTTTATAGATTATGGCTTTAAAGACAGCGTTGAACTGAAAGATTTATTAACTGTTCTTACTTCCGACAACAAAGATGATAAAGTAGAAATGCAAGGTGGTTCTTTTGAAAACTTCCTACCTACCAAAAAATTTAAATTAAGTATTGACGCCAATCAGCTGGTAAAAACAAATACCATCCAGGCAAAAGATAAAGACAAAATAGCCACACAAATGGAATGGGATTTCAAAAAGAACTTTGCTAGCAAAGCAGATCTTACCATGTTAGACATCCTTGTGAACAACAACTGGGAAAGACCTATCTATTTTGGCTCTTCACTTTCCGAGGATACTTATATTGGCTTGGATAAATACCTTTATCTTGAAGGCTATGCTTATCGTTTATTACCACTTAAAAGAGATGCTAAAGACAACCGCGATAAATCAGAGGTTACCAATTCTGATGTCATGTATAGCAATACGGTACATAAAATGAATTTCTCTGCTTTCAACAAAGCAAAATACCTTGATCCTGAAACCAGAAGGGTTGCAAATGATACATGGACTTACCAAAACACACTTGCAAAAAATCTGATGTCGGAAGGAAAGAATCCTCAGGCTCAACAAATCATCACAAAGAACATTAAAGAACTCCCATTAAAACTTTATTCCATCCATGATACCTTGAATAGATTGGAAACCATACAGATACTCCATAACTTAAACAATCATCAGGATGCAAATTTGCTGGCTAGTCAAACGGCTTCATTTTTAGATCAGGAATTAAGCTACATAGCCTCATTACCGATACGCCAGCAGCAAGCGTCTATTAGAGATATTCAGATTGGGATGTATGTATTAAGTGGTTTGACTGAAGTAACAAATGAAACGGGGCTAAGTAAAAAGATCAAGTATAAGTTGAAAGAACTGGAAGATACTTTCAGTAAATCTTTGGGCTAAATCGAGGCTTTTACGAAAGATAAAAGAGCTCGGATCTTAAATCTGACCGAGCTCTTTTATGTATTACATCGTGTAACTTAGCTTTTGCCGAAAACTTCTGCAAGCTTCTTATCCATGGCAGCATCATCTTCACCACCACCACCGTAACGACCTATAATTACACCATTTTTATCAATCAGTATTTTTGTCGGCAGGCTATGTATGCCATATCGCTCATTGATATATTTAGATTTTTCCTGATCACTGGCCTTCCGATCATAACCACTCAGTATATGACGCCAGATTCCTATTTTATCCTGTGCTACAGCCTTTTTCCAGGCATCCACAGCAGTGTCGTCATTTGCCACACCAATGATTTCCAGTCCGCTTTCTTTATATCTATTATACAGCCCAATCAAATGAGGATTTCCTTTGCGGCATGGGACGCACCAGCTGGCCCAAAAATCAATCAACACATACTTTTTCCCTTTAAAATCTGAAAGGCTGAGTTGCTCGCCATTGATGTCCTTTGCACTAAAAGCTGCAGCAGTGCTTCCCGGAGAGCCATTTTCGAGTTTTTTAATTTCTTCAGCTATTTTTTTGCCGTAACTACTTTGTTGAATACGTGCCGTCCAGCTGTTATAAATTTCCTTTGCCTGGGCAGTGTTTAGTCCAGCTATTTTGAAACGCATCATATAAGGTGTCACATAGGAGTCGGGATGCGACGCAAAAAAAGCAAAATCTATTTTATCCATTCTTGCATTAAAAGGCTCAAACTGTTCCCGAATTTCGGCAGCCTTTTCATGATTCTTCTCCTTTCCGTACGCTTCTAAAACGGGCTCCATTTCTTTTCTTATCGGTGCTTTCAGCTTCTCCAAAGCCTTTTGTTGATCCTGGCTAACAGAGCCTTTCATAACCACATTCCTGAAAGCTCCAGCAGTTACATCGATGGTCATTGGGACCGGTTCCAGAAATATGCTGGTAAAGTTAGGGTCGTCCATACTCTGGCTTTTCATTTTTCCGTACAGAAAGGCAACAGTAGGTTCGGCGATGCGGCCCTTAAACAGAAATGTGCCTTTGGTAATTTTAAAACTATCCAGCACACTCGCCCCCGAAGAAGGGTCATTGTACCGCAGGTAAATAAAATCATAATCCTGGCCCTTTATCTTTCCAGAAAGGGTAAAACTATCTTTTTGCTGTCCGTAACCGGCAAGGCAAGTCAACATCAGCAGCCCTACAATCAGGCTTTTTATGGTAATATTATTGTTTTTCATAGTTAAGGGTTTTGTTCTAAAGAATTGGTTACACCATTGGTTTCATCTAAGGGAAGGAAATAAACTACACGCGAGGCAGTAGGCTGAACGGTAATATTAGAGCCCGGTTGGCCTGCCTTACCATAGGTCCTGATCATGGGCAAATTATTTCTTAAAAGATCATCCCTACGCATACCGCCTTCGAAAGCAAATTCCAGCCGGCGTTCATCTAAAACTACCTGTAAAACACTGCTCCGACCGTGCAGATTACCAAGAATATATAGGTCTGCACCAGTAAGCCCAGCTCTTTTGCGAATAGTATTCACATCATCAAGAGCCAGCTGATCTTTCCCCTGTTTAGCATATGCTTCAGCCCTATTCAAGTACAGTTGTGCCAGCCGGTAAATGGGCGGCGAGCTTACCTTTTCGGTGGTGTTCACTGCGGGATTCTGTACAAACTTAGTCGTAAAGTTCCACGTCGTTCCATCGGAGGTTTTTAGTGCTTTGTAAAAGTTTTTACGTAAATCGCCATTGCCTTCGTTCAGTAGATCCCAAAGGGGCGGCGATACCGCAGCAAATTTCTCTACAGTATAGCTTTGGTTGTAATAATAAAAACCACTTCCCGTTCCATCCAGATTTTTGAGGCAAAACACCGTTTCCTTATCGGCACTGTGATTAGTTGAGAAATAGCTCTTATACGCTTCCCCCTGCACCAGAGTAAATTTAGTCGCCATACCAATCACTTTATCGGCGTACTCTATTGCTTTTGCATCATTTCCCATATCCAGGTATAACGATGATAGTATCGCCTGAGCAGCATACTTGGACGCGAAAGCATTGTTATTGTTATCTATAGTCATTAAAGATTCTGCTTTCAATAAATCAGCGCTCATAAAATCGTAAACTTCCTTAACGGTATTGCGTTTGGCTGGGCGCTCCAGGGTTGGAATGGGTTTATCAAGAATAACCACTCCAGGATTGTTTCCATTCCCCTGTATATAGGGACGCCCAAATATTTTAATTAAATATTGATAGGCAAGGGCTCTTAAAAAAAGATTTTCGCCTTTTAGTTGCAGTAAAGTACCTGAAGCATCGTCTGGAATAGCCGCAATTACGTTGTTAACGCCCCTAATCAATTTATAAGCATTTGCATAAAACCGGCTGGAGTTTGCCATAGTTGGAAAATGAACGTATGAATACGCTCCATACTGTCTAGTACCTCCCGGATCAAATACGGATGTAGCTTCTACGTTGTCTACGGGAGATTCTGCAATGTGGAAATAAGTAGTAATGTAATCACCGTCGTTCAGCAAACTGTAATTACCACTCGTAGCTAGCCTAAGGTTAGCTTCGCCAGTTAAGGCCTTGTCTGTATCCATACTGGTTTCTGGTCTTAGATCCAGTTTCTCTGAGCATGCTGCCAATAACATTACCGTTAAAAGAAGCAAAGTATAATTGTGGATTTTTAATCTCATGGTTGAAAATATTTTAGTTGAATAGCCTCCTTACAAGGTCATATTGATACCCAGGGTTATTTTTCTGTTAATCGGATACTTCGAGGCGTTTTCAAAATTATTACCGCCCACTTCCGGATCCAGTCCGGTGAATTTGGTAATGGTGAAAACATTATCCGCAGCAATATAAAAAGCAGCCTTTCCTATTTTCACCTTATCCAGCCATTTGGAAGGCAAATCATAAGTTAATCTGATATTACGTATCCGGAAAAAACTCGCATTGTCTATAAATCTTGTAGTGGTATAGCCATTGGCTTCCGGATAACCATTTAAAGAAGCTGCAGGAGCAAAGGCTTGGTCGCCTTTTTTCTGCCAGCGGGTCTGCCCATCAGGAAGAGCGGTATTGTTAACGGTTTTTGAAGCACCATCTATTTCCAGTGGACCGAATATGTATCCTCTCAGGTCATTATTTACCCTTAAGCCTGTGATAAAGTTGGCCAATATACTTAAGGTGATACCTTTGTAGCTGATTGAATTGCCTATACCACCTGAAAAGTCAGGCTGCTGAGAATCCAGGATCTGTAAGGTAGCTTCCTTGATGTTTAAAGTAGTGGTTTTACTTCCATCGGCATTTAGCACTTCATATGAAGGCTTTCCGGTGTCGGGGTCTGCGCCTTTATACACAATACCATAAATGGTACCAATCGCATAACCTGGAGCAGTTACAAATCCGCCGGTTGTAGGTAAAATAGAAGGAACATCAGTTAAATAAAGTACCTTGTTACGGTTAAAGGCCAGGTTAATATTGGTAGACCATTTCAACTTCCCATCAATATTTAACGAGTTGAGATCTAATTCAACACCTTTATTTGAAACCTTTCCTATGTTTTTAACTACTCCTGTAACACCGCTGGTAATAGGCGCCTGAACCGTTCTTAAAATATTGGTATTTGCTTTGTCGTAAAGATCTATTGTCATGTTTAAGCGATTCCATAAACCAATGTTCAGGCCAATATTGTTCATTCGCTGTACTTCCCAATGCAGGTCTGGGTTGTTATCATTTGCACCGGGTATGATCCCCGATTTACCATCATACTGCGATGTTCCCGCTACATAGTTGTACACTCCGTATACAGAATAGGGACCCACTGGATCGGCATTCCCTGTTGTACCATGGCTTGCCCGTAAACGCAGATTGGTCAGCGTTTTGTTGTTTTTTAGAAAAACTTCATTGCTAATTGTCCAGGATGCCCCTACTGAGTAGAAGTTACCATACTTGTTGTTTGCCCCGAATTTTGAGGAACCATCTCTTCTGAATGATCCTGATACAAAATACTTATTGTCATAGCTATAATTTGCTTCAGACAGATAAGAAAGAAAAGAAACTTCATTAATACTTTCCGAAATACCCTGAAAAGTACCTTGTGCCAGCGACAATAAACCTGAAGTAATGTTTGAAGTACTACCACCAGTAATTTCGTTGCGGATATTATTAAACTCGAAGCCGGCAAGGCCTTTGATCTGGTGCAATCCGAACTCCTTTTGGAAAGACAGGATGTTTGAAGTGATGTAATTGACATTCTGATTCAGGTTCCGAGTGTAAGATCCTCCAGGTCGGCCAGAGGACAGATCCAAGGGATCAATGTAAAAACCATATTTGGCATTCGTAAGCGTAATCCGGTTGGCTGTTGAAAGGTTTAACCAGGGATTAAAACTATAACTGATTTTTGCATCCACTCCAGCCATGAATACTCTGTCATAGCGGTAATTAAGATCTTTTTGAGTACTATAAAATGGGTTGAATGCCCCCTTGGAATACCAATTGGGTTCATTAGCCCCGCCCAAACGATAGCTACCATCTGCATTTTTCGGATAATCCCAAGGCATCATTTTATACAATGCCGTACGGTAGTTGCCTAATCCCGAGTTCTGTGAGGGAGAATAAGTTCCGTTAAAACCTGTAGTAATAGTCAATTTAGCCGTTGGTTTATATTCAGTATTTACCCTTAAACCGTATTTTTCAAACTTATCAGTAATGGCCACAGGCAATTCCTTGTGATAGGTTGCCCCGGCATAGTAGTTAAATTTCTCTGAGGCGCCCGCCAGCGATAAGTTATACCTCTGGATCCGCCCGGTTCTGTATCCCTCACGCATCCAATCGGTATTGTGTGACAAGGCTTCCTGCTTATTGGGCATCACCGTAGCCACATAGGTCTGCACCTCTTCATCTGTTTTACTGGGGTTTTGATTCCTGTAATCATTGCTATAAGCCTGACTCAGTAAGTCGTACCGTTCTGTGCTGTTCATCATCCTGAAATTGCCAAAAACAGGGTTTTCCCAGCTAAGATTTGATTCCAGATTTATCTGAGGCTTTCCATTGCTGCCCGATCCGACTTTGGTGGTAATCACCAATACCCCATTGGCTGCTCTGGAGCCATATAAGGAGGTTGAGGCTGCATCCTTTAACAAAGTCACTGATTCCACATCATTCGGGCTCAGGTTAAGAATATTTCCAGCGCCTAAAACGCCTGCAATATTAGTTGCATCCTGAATTAAACCATCTATAACAACAAGTGGTTGTGTTGATGCATTTCCTCCTAATGACCCCACTCCTCTTACACTTAAGCTGGCCACACCTGAGGGATCACCACCCGGATCACTCACAATCAAGCCTGCCATCTTTCCCTTTAAATTCTGAATGATGTTGGAGGATGCCACATTTCTCAATTCTTCCCCCTTGACGGTTACCATTGCGCCGGTGAGTTCACTTACTTTCTTTTTTCCATATCCCGTAATGACGAGCTGCTCCAGTTCACCAATATCCTCCAGTAAGGTAACATTTAATTGTTGCAGCCCTCGAACAGCGAGCTCCTGGGTTTTGAAGCCGATCATACTGAATAAAAGTATATCCGATTCTTCAACCCGGATACTGTAACGGCCCTCATTGTCGGATATTACGCCGGTTCGTTTCCCTTTTACGATAACATTTACACCAGCCATGGGTTGGTTTTTGCCATCCCTTATCGTTCCTTTAAGAACTATAATAACCGAGATGAGCGGTTTTGCCTGAGGCGCTGATACTTTATCTTTAATTAGTATCGTTTTCTGTTCTATTTTATAAGTTAAAGGTTCGTTTTCCAGACAAAAATCTAGAATTTCTTTAAGGGTGGAATTTCTGAAATTTACATCCAGTTTTTTATTATCATTTACTTTCTGATCCGAATATAATATCTGGAAACCCATCTGTTTTTCTATCTCTTGGAATACTTGCTCCAGCGTAACATTCTTTTTAGAATAGGTAAGACGCTGTGCAAAGCCAGCGGCACTGACGTGCATAAGACTGGCAATAAAGATAATTATGACTAACTTCATAATTAATAATAATTTGTTAGGCAGCCACAGTCGAGACATGCCTAGGTAAAAAGCATTTATTTTCATACTTTCGTTTAGGTTTGGGTTAATACGTTAAGACTCTTCGCAAAATTGTTTTTAGGGGTTAACTCAGCCATATGGCCATGAAAGTGTTACAAGCACTATCATGGCTTTTTTGCTTAAAAACCCATCTTGTTAACTTCCCGTTCGTAGTTGTTTCTTCATTTTAGTTTTTATTAGTTGATTGCTGATTTGATAGATGGCTGGTCAGGCCAATACTGTTTATTGTACTTTTATCGTTTTTCCTTCAATTGAAAATTTAATGTCACTGGTTTCTTCGAGCATTTTTAAAACTGCGGATACATTATCAAACCTGGATACAGAACCACTAAAAGTAGTCATGTTTTTAGGGGTCGACTCATAAACGATCTCTACGTCATACCACCTTGAAACCTTTCTTAAAATACTGCCAAGCGGCTCATTCTTGAATCGAAACTTCCCATTTTTCCAATCGGTTGTGGCATTTACGTTGACTTCTTCTACGTTAATCTTATTGTCCTTAACGGTAGTCTGCTGTCCCGGTTTAATCACCACTAACGAAGTCCCGGCCCTTACTTTTACACTTCCTTCGAGTAGCGCTGTTTTTATGCCGGGTTCATCTGTATATGCGTTTACGTTAAAATGTGTACCCAGAACTTCTACTTCCTGCCCTTTGGAACTCACAATGAACGGATGCGCGCTATCTTTAGTTATTTCAAAATAGGCTTCGCCATCTAGCTCAATACTGCGTTTAGCTGAACCTTCAAAAGTTGATGGGAACTTTAACTTAGTCGCGGCGTTTAGCCATACCCTACTACCGTCGGGCAGGGTAACCTGATAAGTACCTCCGCGTGGAGTAGCAGCCGTAAGGGTTTTAGTGCTGGGCATTGAGCTTCCCAATGCCGTCCCGTCTTCGTAGGTAAGTTTGTTATTGTTGATCATCACCCCGTTTTTGGCGCCATTCAACGTTATCGTTTTACCATCATCTAAAGTTAAGGTCGCCTTATTTTTTCCTGGAGCTATATCGCCAGCCAGCTGCTGAGCCTCCGTTTTACTCATCTCCTGGTAAAATGGATTGAAGAAATACAATCCAATGCCTGATAGGATTAAAACAGCCGCAGCTATGGCAATGCGCGGCCAAAGTTTAACAGTTCTTCCTTCGCCCGAAACTACGCTTAAAGTCTTTTGCCTGTTTACCAATAAATCCTGCATTAATGCATCGTCTGAGAGGTTCAATGGCTTATCGCTATTCCATTTCTCATACCAGGTTTCAAGCAATGCGATTTCATCGGGAGTACATTGCCCCTTATCATATTTTTGTATCAGATTTTCTATTTCTGTCTCTTGCATAAGATTGCTGATTGCGTTAATACTTGCATTCAGGCACTAAAGACAAAGAACGAAAGGCTTGGGGGTAATGAAAATGAAAAAATAGTTATACGACTAGGAAAAACATTGATCCCAGCTTTACACGCAAGATTTTTAAAGCATTGTTAACCGTAGTTTTAACAGTTTGTTCTGAAATATCAAGTTGTTGGGCAATTTCTTTATGAGATAGAAAGCCCTTTCTGCTCAATTCAAATATTTCTCTGGTGCGGGTGGGTAAAGCAGTGATCTCGCGATCTATAATTTCGGCCAACTGATTTTGCCGGGCCAAATGATCAGTGGTTATATTTCCTTCTTCAGCGATTTGTTGAATTGCTGAAATGTATCCTTTATTTAACTTCTTTTTAGACAGCAAATTAAATATCTTATTTCGTACTGACATGTACAAATATCCGGAAAGCGTAGTCGTAAAGTTAATCTCATCTCTTTTTAACCAAAGTGTAGTTAAAAGATCCTGCACAAGATCACGACATTCTTCTCTATCCTGCAAGCGTTTAAATGCATGAATGTACAATGCTCCGTTATACCTGTCGAAGATTTCTGTAAACGCCGAGTCATTTCCCTTCTTTAATAAGGCAATCAGTTCCTGATCGGTATGTGTGCTGTAAGCAGTCATGACAATTGTACCCAAATAAAGTTACTTAAATTCCGGACCAATGTTATAAAATTATTCTGTTATTCAACTATTTTGATAACAAAAAGAGGTTATACCATTCTTATCAATGATACAACCTCTTTCACCTCTCGAAACCTAATCTTAAATACTATTTATTTGGTTGAGGAGTCATTCTCAAATAAGGTTTAATTTCTTTATATCCTTTTGGAAATCTTGCAGGAATATCTTCCGTTTTAATGCTATTTGCAACAACAACATCTTCTCCATCTTTCCAATCAGCTGGCGTAGCCACACTATAATTGGCAGTAAGCTGTAAAGAATCAATTACCCTTAACACTTCATTAAAATTACGTCCTGTAGAAGCTGGATAAGTAAGCATCAGCTTTACTTTCTTGTCAGGAGATATAATGAACAGCGAGCGTACAGTTAAGGTCTCAGATGCATTTGGATGGATCATATCATACAAATCAGCAATTTTCTTATCCTCATCCGCAATGATTGGGAAATCAACATTGGTATTTTGAGTTTCATTAATGTCTTTAATCCAGCCTTTATGAGATTCAGCAGAATCCACACTAAGTGCCAATACTTTCACATTTCTTTTCTCAAATTCACCTTTCAATGCAGCAGTACGGCCCAGCTCTGTAGTACATACTGGTGTATAATCTGCCGGGTGAGAAAATAACACACCCCAGCTATCTCCTAAGAATTCATAAAAATCAATATCTCCAATAGATGTCTCAGCCTTAAAGTTGGGCGCAACGTCCCCTATTCTTAAACTCATAATTATATATTTTTGGTTTATTAATTGTCTAAAACAAATTTAACTAATAAAGTCTACAAATTAAGTATACTATCTAAAATAATTCTCCTTGATTTGTCAAAACATTAGGATCATTGAGAAATTTAATAGGTGTTACCTTAGCACCCAGGTATTTGTTAAATTGCTCAATGGTATAATTGGCCAGGATTGGTGTATCCTTTTCATCATGCTGATGCAGAAAAAAGTAAACCTTTGTTAATCCCTTATCTAACCAGGTTTTAATCCGAACTACCCAGTCATCAATTCTTGCGAAATCAGAATCTTTATGTTCCTGTCCATTTCCTACAAAGCGAATAAATATTTCGGGGATGGTCAATTCCATGTGTACACAATCTCGCCTGCCACTTGCATCCGTAATTATCGCCCCTTTTTTATATTTGGCCAGCATTTCAAAAAGCTGAGCCCGTGCTGCAGGATCCGAAAACCAATCTTCGTGCCTCAGTTCTACAAATACTTCTAAATCTACAGGTAGATGTTTAATGTAATTCTCCAGCATATCAAAATTCTTAGGCCCAAAGTTATCTCCCAATTGCAAAAAGCAAGGGCCTAAAAATTGACCAAACTCATGAATACTAGAAAGGTAAAGATCTGTAGGTACCTCTGCATCTTTTAGCCTTTTAATATGACTGATGGTTCTCGAAAATTTAGGACAAAATAAAAAGCCATTACTAGCATTCTCTTCAGCCTTTGCTCGCCATTTACGAATTAATTCAGCATTAGGAATGCTATAAAAAACTGCATTCAATTCAATAGAGTTAAAATGCTTTACATACTCATCCAAAAAGTCGGCCTCTTTGGTTTTTGGAGGGTAAATCATATTCAACCACTCCTTCCGCCCCCATTTTGCACAGCCAATATAAAATGCAGGATCTTTAACAGGTTTAGCTCCCGCAAGCGTTATTGCAGTCTGTTTCCCATCTTCTGGTAGTGTAAAATCTACAGCCCCCAGCTCATTTGCGCCTACTTTTCCAAAGTCCATATTTGAAGTTCTATATAAAAGAAAACCCGAAACTAATGAATAAGTTTTAAGGATTCAATTTGTTCTTCGTCCAACACACACTAAATCAAAATACTTTTAACAAAACAATAATTATTGAATAATGTATATTTGGATTCCCATTATTATTAACTGCTCACAATGAATCACAAAACCCAAAAAGAAGAATTACAATTCGACTGCCAATTAAAAGCCAAAAACCTACAAACCGCCTTGAATTCAGTAGTTAACTATAATTTTCAATCATTTTTTCTCCTGGAGAACTATATTCGATGCAAAAAAGAAAGTATTGAAGCAGTTGAGAGATTGATTAAACATTTGGAATCTGGCAAATAAAAAAGAACCCCACATTAATTAAAATGTGGGGACTGTGAACGGTTTCTCAGGCCGTTCTTAACGCTCTCATCATGAAGGTAGCATTTATATTTTATTTATCAGTTTTTTTTTTTTAAATTGAAGGTCACGATTAAAAAATAGACTGGACCAATCAAAATGTCCAGCTGCTCAGAAATATGATCTCACTCCTAACATCCTACAAACTGAAAGCAGCCTGTAAAATACGTAACAATTAGAAATAAAATGGATAAAAGTAAGATCCGACCTTCCTTCTTTATGTCTTTAATCATTTGTTTTCTTTCTTCATCGATCATAATTGCAGGTCTGGTTATATCTTAATTTTTGTTGGGGTTAAAAACAAATATACCAAACCTGTACTATTTTAATAGAACAATCGGTAATATTTTTTTATCAAATTTTGCTTCAATGGATGCAAAAAGGATTGTAGCAGGAAATGTGAAGAAGTATAGATTAGCACTAGGGTTATCCCTGCGTAAGTTTGCGACCATATCCGACTGTGAACTCTCGCAGATCACCAGGATTGAAAACGGAGAGGTCAACACTACTGTTAACACCATCTTCAAATTGGCCAACGCTCTGGGCATTAAACCTGCTCAACTATTGGAAGAATAAATACAATAGGTAGCAAAAAGAATGTGTAAAATTTATTCAATTTGGTATTATGATCAGAAAAGAAATACAGGACAAATTAAAAGAGAATAAAACTACTGTTTTCTGGGACACAATTTTGAGAGAAAAAATCAAATCAGAAGATTCGAACTCAGTTGAAAATTATATAGAAAAAACTATAATTAAAGAAGCACCTGAAAACAGAGAAATAAAAAAAGAAGATAGACCTTTATAAAAATCCCCTTAAATGTATAATTTAAGGGGATCAACGAAAACAGCCATCAAATCACTGTTTTCAATTCTTTTAAGGAAGAACTACTATTTATAAACCTTGATCATAAATACGTAATCCTTGATTTTATTTACTTGCTTATGCTTACTTAAGCCTTGCAATGAACTTCTTTTGCTAAATGCAACCTTTCTGCCCAACGAATCATTAGGAATAGAATTTAACGCTTCCTGAATGTATTTCGATTTAACAGCAAATGTAGCACCATCAACCTGATTTTGTTTAGCGCTGATTACTCCAATGATATTACCGTCGTCGTCTAATAAAGGGCCACCACTATTACCAGGATTAACAGGAATAGATACCTGATACTGGGTAGTATCGCCATTATAACCAGTTTTAGAGCTTACATAGCCTTGTCCATATACCGCATCATCCTTAGGAAATCCCAAGGTGTACACCGACTCGCTCATACCAATTCCATTTTGTTTTAATCTATACGGCAAACTAGGTAGGCTACTAAATGATTTATCTTCAATTTTAAGAATGGCCAGGTCGTATTGAGAATCTTTACGTTTTACAACCGCTTTAAATGAATTACCTCTGCTATCCTGAACATATACAGAATCTGCATCCGCAACTACATGTAAATTAGTTAAAATATAACCGTTAGATGTTAATGCAAATCCGGTACCTCCAAAATTAGCAGGCTTTAAATTCGGAGTTGCTACGTTAGTGGAATTTATTTTTCTGATCAGGTTGCTCTGAGAATTTTTAATTTTAGCCAGCTCTCTGCTCACCAACTCCACACTTCCACTTTGCTGAGTAGTTTGCTGTATAGAATAAAGCGTAACTACAGTAAGGAGGATAAATGAGGCTGCCACAGCAATTGCTGCTTTATTTTTACGCCATATATTTACAATAAATGAAGGATGAGGACCTAATTGTCGACTTAAAGTATCTACATCGATTTGTCCATGCACCTGATTCATTTTACTTTTCAAATCTGAAATCGCAGCATAATCATTTAAAGACTCCAGAAAAACCTTATGAGCAACCACTTTATGATCAACTGTAGGATCATTTAACCGCAATTGTTCAAAAGCTTTTGCTTCTTCTTCATTCAGTTTACCATTCAGGTAATCCTCAATTATACCTTCTAACTCTATCTCGTTCCGCATATCAGTATTAAGATTGAAAAAATAACTTTTTTAACCTTTGAAGGCATTTATACTTCTGTGTTTTGGCATTATCCGTATTGGTATAGCCAAATTTCTCACAGATGTCCTGCATTGAAAGGTTATTAATATAAAAATCCTGAATAATAGTTTTACAGGGTTCACCTAGATGAAGTAGTGCCGATTGCATTTTATCAAACTGGCGATCCTTCTCTTCATGTTGCTCTACATCCTCTTCCACCGATATTAAATCGTCAAAGTCTGTAACGTCACCTGATTTTTTGCTTTGCTGTGAAAGCTTCTTTAACCAAATTCGTCTGCAAACTGAATATATGTATGTTTTTAGTTTACTACTTAATTCAAAATTGCCGCTTTTAATTTTATTGTATAAAACGATGATTCCTTCCTGATACACGTCTTTTGCATCATCTTCATCACCATTATTATTCAAAATAAATTGTAAAATCATCGGGAAATACCCCATGTACAATTTATTTAGCGCTTCTTCTGAGTTATTCAAGATCCCTAAAACTACCTCTCTATCTGTTGGAACTGAACTGCTTATCTTATTACTCACCAATTAATACCTTTATACGTGAATGGTAACCCAATGTTAACTAAAAAAAATATTTTTTATTACTATTATCTCTTAAAACATAAAATAGCAGGGTTTTATTATCCTTCGGGAAGGCTGGCACACACCCAGGACTCTCTTTGGAGTGTGAAAGGAACCCGAATATTATATATCACTCATTATAACCACAAAGCGAATAATATTAAAATAAAAAGAAAATAAATTTGAAAACAATAAATAAATGATGATATATTTGCGGCTCGGAATTAGGACCTGATAAACTTATCCGATTGTAAAACAGCACGATATAAAGAAAAAGCATTTTTATTAAATTAATTTTACTTTTTTTTCAAATCACTGGGTTACCTTTTAAGCTTTCAGGTATTAATCATTAAAATTAATTAATTATTTAAAATAAAATTAGAATGAAAAACGCATTTAAATTTGGCTTTTTAGCTTTAGCAATCACTTTATCAGTAGCAGCTTGTCAATCATCTGAAAAAACTGGCGAATCTACAGATACTACTTTAACTGATACTTCTGCTGTTGTAACTACAGTTGATACTACAGTTACTGATTCAGCTGTAAAAGATACTACAGTTAAAACTACAACTGAGACTACTGCTCCAGCTCACTAAGCTAAATTAGACTTTATAAAAAGGCCTTGGATTTCCCAAGGCCTTTTTTGTTGCCCAATATTTTTATTGGAAATTAATTGATCAATACCGTCGCCCAACAATTTAATTTGTCGGCCAACACAATTTACTGCCTTAATTAACGTCTTTATATATGAGAGCGTTAATTTAGATGAGCGGAAATAGTTGGATTGACTATTTCCGCTTTTTTATTTACCAATCTAATCGATCGGATGAGCGCCAATCACTTCTACACCGAAAAGAAAAAACTGTCCCCTAACTCCTGAAAAGTTCCCTCATAGTTAACTATACGTTAACTGTTTGAAACCGCCATATTCCCGGACATTACCCCGAGGTTACTCGGACACTACCTGACTGGAGCCGAGTAGTGTCCGGTTAATGTCCGTTAATACACTGTGAATTAAATTGCTTTATAATAGAGTCAGAGCAAACCCAACCTCTTTTATCGTATGCTAACGCCTTTGCATACGGAATAATAAATAATGTTACCTTTGTGCTCGTAAAAACAGTTACATTCATGAATTTATCTCCACTTCAAGCTATTTCTCCGGTTGATGGACGTTATAGAAATACAACCCACGGCCTTTCTAAATATTTTTCAGAATCTGCATTAATTAAATACAGAGTCTATGTAGAAATTGAATATTTCATTTCATTATGTGAAGCCGGATTACCTGGACTAGATCAGTTCGACAAAGCAAACTATCCTAAACTTCGTTTAATTCACGAACAATTCAATGATGAACATGCACAGGAAGTAAAAGAAACTGAAAAAGTGACTAACCATGATGTGAAAGCTGTTGAGTACTTCATTAAAAAACAGTTTGACCAGCTTGGATTTGAAAACTACAAAGAGTTTATCCATTTTGGCTTAACTTCTCAGGACATTAACAATACAGCGATCCCATATACTTTTAAATTAGCCCTAAACGAAGTTTATTACCCAAGTATTGGCCAATTAATTGGTAAAATAAAGGAATTGGCTGTCGAATGGAAAGAGGTACCATTGTTGGCGCATACGCACGGACAACCAGCCTCTCCTACTAAATTAGGTAAGGAATTCCTTGTTTTTGCTGAGCGTTTGGAAATTCAGTTACATAACCTGAAAGCTATTCCAAACAGTGCTAAATTTGGCGGTGCAACTGGAAACTTCAATGCACACCACATTGCTTATCCGAAAATCGATTGGGTACATTTCTCTAATCGCTTTGTAAATGAAGCTTTAGGTTTAACCCGCGCACAACACACTACTCAAATTGAACATTACGATCAGTTTGCAGCACAATGTGATGCTTTGAAAAGGATCAATAACATCATTATTGATATGGACAGAGACATCTGGGCTTATATCTCTAAAAATTACTTTAAGCAAAAAATTAAAGAAGGTGAAGTCGGTTCATCGGCTATGCCACATAAGGTTAACCCAATTGATTTTGAAAATGCAGAAGGTAACGCAGGTATTGCTAATGCTTTATTTGAATTCTTTGCTTCAAAATTACCTATTTCCCGTCTACAGAGAGATCTAACAGACTCTACCGTACTTAGAAATATTGGTGTGCCTATGGCTCATACTGTAATCGCTATGGCCTCTACTTTAAAAGGCTTAAATAAGATTATTTTAAACAATGAAGCTATCGCTGCCGACCTTGAAAATAACTGGGCAGTAGTTGCTGAAGCCATCCAAACCGTACTTAGAAGAGAAGCTTATCCAAATCCTTACGAGGCCTTAAAAGATTTAACCCGTACCAACCAAAAAATCACTGCTACAACTATGGCTGACTTTATTGACGGCTTAAATGTAAGTGATGAATTAAAAGAAGAGTTAAAACAAATCACGCCATTTAACTACACAGGAGTGTTTTAAGGATGATTTAAGATATAATGACCTAAAACAGACACCTGCGAAGGGAATTGCATCTATGAATTATTTATTTTTGTATAAAAAATTAAGACAATGACTATCAACGTATATACAGAACAAACACCAAATCCTGCTACAATGAAATTCATGGTCAATAAATTATTGATCAATGGCAGCGAAGATTTTGCAACTAAAGAGAGTGCTGAGCATTCTCCTTTCGCAAAGGAACTGTTTAAATTCAATTTTGTGAATGGTGTTTTTTTTGCAAGTAACTTTGTAACGATCACCAAAACAGAAGATGCAGAATGGGGAGATATTGAGCCTATTTTGAAGGAATTTGTAAAAGGAGCAGTTGAATCTGAATACAAAATAAAAGAAGATGCTAATGCAGAAGCACCGGCTTTTGAGGGAACTGACCTGGAAATCAAAATTCAGCAAATCCTACACGATTATGTTCGCCCTGCGGTTGAACAGGATGGTGGAGCAATTAGCTATAAATCATTTGATGAAGGTGTAGTAACTGTAGAGCTGAGAGGTTCTTGCAGTGGATGCCCTTCTTCTACCATCACGTTAAAGTCTGGAATTCAGAACTTATTACAACGTATGGTTCCTGAAGTAAAAGAAGTAGTTTCGGAAGCTTTGTAGAAAGCAATAACGCATAAAAAAAGCGGTTCATTTAACATGAACCGCTTTTTTTATGCGTTAAAATGTTTATTCATCAGCTCCAACAGCTCTTCATCCAGAAAAGCATTGGTCGCCAAAATTTCTCGTTTCTCAATAAATTCATCACCCCCACTGAAGTTCATGATATGTCCACCAGCCTGCTGTACAAGGTACGCTCCGGCTGCAACATCCCATGAGTTGAGGTTGTATTCAAAATAAGCATCAAAGCGACCACAGGCCAGGTAAGCAAGATCTACTGCCGCAGAACCAATTCTTCTTAAGCCATGACACCTACGCATCGTTTCGGCCAAAAGTTGCATATACTGCTCCTGCTTATCAAATTCATAATAAGGAAAACCCGTCGCTAGTAGACAGTCTGATAGTTTAGGTCGTGAAGAAACAGTGATAGGCTTGTTATTCAAATAAGCAACACCGCCTTTATAAGTATAAAACATCTCCCCTCTGGTAATTTCATAAACTACACCTATTACAGGCTGATCAGCTTCATATAAAGCGATACTGATGGAATAAGTCGGCAAGCCATGAATAAAGTTAGTGGTGCCATCCAATGGATCAATAATCCAATTGTATACCGCCCCCTTAGTGCTGGTTGTCTTTTCTTCGGTAGTAAAACCCGCCTCTGGAAGGATTTTAGCCAAATTCCTAACCAATTGCTTTTCTGCAGTCTTATCTACATAAGACACCAAATCATTCAGTCCCTTCAACTCGATATCCTTAGCATCAAAGTTCATAGACTCTTTTCTAATGAAATTACCTGTAAGTCGGGCTATAGCAATAACCTTTGAGCACAATGTTTCGTAATCCAAATCGGGTAGATTTTAATAGTTGGCTAATTTATCCTTATTCTTTACTGCGTTTAGCACAAGAAGCAAGCCAGACAAGAACATAATACAAGATAAAAATTCCGCCTGTGTAAACTGAATACCCGCCACATTGTATTTAGTATTTACTCTGATCAATTCGATGAAGAAACGCTCTACACCATTCATCATCAGATAAATTCCAAACATCATGCCCGGCAATTTAATACGATCGCGAATTTTCCATAAGATCAGGAACAAGATAAAACAAACGATAACCTCATAAAGTGGTGTTGGGTATGCCGGTTGAGCCAGCTCGTGACAAAACTTACCAACGCATCCAGGGATAGGTATACCTTCGTTAGCTACGTTATTTGGATATTTGTAAGCCCATAACCAGTCTGGAAGCCATGAGAATGGTTTAGTATTTAAATTTGTGATCCCCCAATCTCCATCGCCTGACATATGACAACCAATGCGACCAACACTATAAGCAAGCATCATACCTGGTCCACCAATATCTAACATATGTAGTACTTTAACACCGTTTTTACGGGCAATATATAATACCGCTCCACCACCGCAGATCAGTCCACCATAAAAAGTTAAGCCACTAAAAGAAAGCAGGCTATTTATAGGATCTGCGACAAACGAGTCCCAGTGCTCCAGGTTATCAAATATCTTAGCGCCTAAAAAGCCCCATACCGCAGCCCAAACAATCAATGAGCCCATTAGCTCGTAAGGATGCTGAGTTACTTCAACCGTTTTTGGCTTATCTAATTTTACTTTATTTTTTTCCTGATAATCCCAGTAAGCAAACAAACCAGCAAAAAATAAACCTCCCAGAATATTTCCCTTGCTAGAAAGCAATACCGTTTGGGCATCGGCTACAAAAAGTTTATAGTTTAATAGTGCATAAACCAATTTATAGCCAATAAGAAAGCCAAAAATAGCATTCGAAGCCATTTCGATAGCACTGGCAGGTTTGCCAATCGTAACTAATTTTTTTATAGGATGCAGAATTCCAAGCGCTTCTTTGCGCTTAAATTCTTGAGTAAAAGCCCAGTAACCAGCAACAAATGCTAAGGCAACAAAAACGCCAAATGTATTAAAGGGAAGGGGAACCTGTATACCAAAAAGGTATTCTATAAAATGAGATACGGTTGGAAACATAAGCTACGAAAAAGTTTTATGCGAATATAAGATTAATGCGCTAATACTTCCTGTGTTTCTTCAACTTCCACCTCACCGTCAGCAGTAAGTTCTACGAGTTTAACCGTTTTGATTTCATTAACCATTACCGGATCGTACTTCGCTTTTACTTTCACATAGTTTTTGGTAAAACCATGCATAAATCCGTTCTTCTGATCGTCTTCAAACAACACTTCACCAATCGTATTTAACTGCGATTGATAGAAGGCTCTACGCTTTTTATCCGATAAGATGTGGAGCATTTTACTGCGATCCGCACGGGTGCTTCCTGCAACACGGCCTTTCATTTCTGCGGCTTCCGTTTGCTCACGTTCCGAGTAGGTAAATACGTGCAGGTACGAAATATCAAGCTCATTCAGGAACTGGTAGGTATCCAGAAAGTCTTCGTGTGTTTCACCAGGAAAGCCCACAATTACGTCAACACCAATACAGCAGTTTGGCATTACGGCTTTTATTTTGGCAACGCGTTCGGTATACAATTCACGTTGGTAACGTCTTTTCATCAGTCCCAATATCTTATTGGAACCAGATTGCAATGGAATATGAAAATGAGGGACAAACCTTTTGGAGGTTGATACAAATTCAATGATTTCATTGCTCAACAAATTCGGTTCAATAGAAGAGATTCTGATCCTTTCAATACCTTCAACTTCATCCAGTGCTTTTACCAGGTCGAAAAACTTATCCTCCCGCTGTCCATCACGAATACCAAAATCGCCAAGGTTTACACCTGTCAATACAATTTCTTTAACACCACTCTCTGCAATTTGCTTAGCACGGTTCACTACATTTTCGATGGTATCACTCCTACTGCCACCGCGGGCCAATGGGATGGTACAATAGGTGCAAGGATAATCACAACCATCCTGTACTTTTAAAAAAGTACGGGTCCGATCGCCGATAGAATAAGCGGCAATAAAATTATGATTTACTTTTTCTATGTTTTGTTGGTGGATGACCGCTTTTGGCTGCTTGGTTAGATCAGAGATAAATTCTACAATTCTAAACTTTTCTGCAGCGCCCAATACCATATCCACACCTTCAATCTCAGCAATCTCTGTTGGCTTTAGCTGTGCATAACAGCCAACAATGGTGATATAAGCATGAGGTGCATATTTTAAGGCTTCTTTTACAACCTTACGACATTTCTTATCTGCATGCTCTGTTACAGAACATGTATTGATTACATATACATCCGCCGCGTCTGTAAAATCTACTACAGCATATCCAGCGTCGGTAAATAAACGGCCTATTGTTGATGTTTCAGAGAAATTCAACTTACAGCCTAATGTATAAAATGCAACTTTCTTCATTCTTTTCTATTGTAACCCAACAGCAATCGGCCGTGTGAGAATTCGCAAAGGTAAGGTTTTAGATGATTTATTCCTCATTCCAACGGTAACTATCCTGCTCTAGCCCTGCCAGATCAATCACCCGGCTTACCACTGTTTGCGCCACCTCTTCGATGGTTTTGGGAAGGCTGTAAAAGGATGGGCTAGCGGGACAAATAATCGCACCCGCTTCAGTCACTGTTTTCATATTATTGATGTGAATGAGGCTAAAAGGCGTATCACGTACCACTGCGATCAGTTTTCTACGCTCTTTAAGGACCACATCAGCCGCTCTTGAAATCAAGTCGTTCGAAATTCCATGGGCAATTCGACCAAGGGTTCCCATCGAACAAGGAATAATAATCATCGTGTCATATTTTGCAGAGCCGGATGCAAAAGGGGCATTAAAATCCATTTTTGGGTAAAATGTAAAGGGATAAAGATCGTAGTCTTCGTTGCCCAATTCAAAGCGCCAAACCTCTTTTGCATTGTCGGACATTACCACGCCTACTCTCTCCACCTGATCAGATAGCTTCAACAAACTATCCAGCAGCAATTTAGCGTAAACAGAGCCACTGGCTCCGGTAATTGCGACAATTATTTTCTTCTTCCTCATATCGTTTGTAAAGATACGGAAGCAGGGCAAACAAAAAAGGGCCGAAAAATTAATTTCGACCCTACATCTACCTATGAAAAACATACCCTCGAAAGGGTAAGCTCAAATGTAATTATCTTTTTTAATAAATGAAAGTTTAAACACACTTTTTTCAACTCTTTTTCTTCACAACAAATTTTTGTAGCCTTCCCGAAAAAATTAACATCTCTCAAATTTTTGACAAAAAAATTTCTTTAAAAATAATTAAGTGATTTTAGCATAATCTATAGTAATATTGGCAATTAAGATGTATTTAATAAAGATTTTTATACATTTAAACCTAGTAAAGGCTAACCAAATGTCATGAAACCGCAACTGCTTAAAGTTTCCAACAACCTCGTCAACTCTTTTAGCGCAAGAAGAGATAAAGTACCCTACGTCAATAATCGCTGGCATTACCATGCCGAAGTGGAGTTAATTTACTTTAAAAAAGGAAACGGCACCCAATTTATTGGAGATAATATCAAACGTTTTAGCTCTGGCGACATTGTACTTGTTGGCGCTCATCTACCCCATTATTGGAAGTTCGACGATAGCTATTTTAACAATGAAGAAACAAACAATGCCGACGTGGTGGTAGTTCATTTTTGCGAGAACTTTTGGGGCAATCACTTCCTTTCACTTCCAGAAAACAAAGGCATGAAATTAACGCTTGAAAAGGCCCAAAGGGGTATTCAGATCCTGGATAAAAGCAAAAAACATATTGGAGATCTGATGGAGGAAATTCTATTGGCTACTGGCCCAAGAAGGATTATCCTTTTGATGGAAGCTTTACTCGCTATAGAAAGCAGTGCGCAGGCTAAGCCCCTATCTTCGATGGGATTCCGCAATAATTTTGAAGAAACAGAAAACGACAGGATCAATGCGATTTATAATTATTCGCTTACCCATTTTAAAAGAAAGATCCAAATGGAAGAAATGGCTGCAGTGGCCAATATCAGTCCAAATTCCTTTTGCAGGTATTTTAAAACCAGAACACGAAAAACCTATACACAGTTTATCAGTGAAATACGGGTTGGCCATGCTTGCAAACTACTGATCGAAGACAGCATGAATGTAAAGCAAATATGCTATGAAAGTGGCTTTCATAATTTCGCCAGCTTTCATAAGCACTTTAAAGTTATCACCGGGCAAAGTCCTTTAAATTACCAAAAGTCTTACCTCAGTAAATAACCTTTATTTTATTTTCCGGATTGCTTTTTCGTAGGCATCGGCATAATGCATCATACCAATATCGTTCGGATGGGTACCATCCACCATACTCTCTATATCCTGGTTGATCGCATCTTTCGTCAGATAATAGATGTTCTTCAGCCCCTTTGCTTTAAGCTTATCAAAAGCTGTTTTTAAAGCAACGTTTGTAACCTCGTAAGCTTTTTTCCTGGAAGCATTTATACCATCATCAGTGTAGCCATCATGCTCCGTCAACAAAATAGGTACGCGTGGTTTTTTCGACTGTAAATAAGTAACCGTAGCCTCTACCCGCTTCGTAACCTCCTCTCCGGTTACTCCGGTTAAATTAGGCAGACAATCTAAAACGTATAAGCTTGCATCGATTTCAGGCAGCAATTCATAAACTTCTTTTTCCAAACGACCGTTCCCGGAAAAAGCTAAATTAACAACAGGTCGGTTCAATTTACGACTTAACATTGAAGTCCATGCCAAGCCTGGGCGACTTGCGCATCCACCTTGTGCGATGGAAGTACCATAAACTACAATGGGTTTTTCTTTAGAAACAGGTAGTGGTGTAAAAATACTTTGCTCAGGCACACTGATTTCCATCCATTTCACAGTGTTATACAAAGGCAGGTATAAAGTATATTCTCGCGCTTCTTTACTTATCGTATTCAGGTTTGTGAATTTGTATTCTATTGTATCTCCAAATTTATATTTACCAGCAGCCCAAATCCATTTACCTTTAGCATCTTGTGCATATAAATCAACTCCACTTACACCGGTAGCAGGCATGTGATCCATTCGCAGATAACCCGACACACTATACTTAATGATAATTTCTGAGGCATCTGATTTAAAACGAAGGTTAAGTCCCGCGTTGTTTTTAGACAAATTCCAGACCTCTTTACGCACGGATGTTTCCGCTTTGGCAGGTAGCCGATCGTAAAAACTTTGTAATCCGCTATGCCAGCCTTGTCCGCCTACTACACTCGTCTGGTCCTTTGCAGGATTCCAGGTTTTGTAAGTTACTTTCTCTTGGGCAAAAGTGATATTGGTACCGATCAGCACAAAAAGGGTTAATAAAAGGTTTTGTTTCATGTGTTTACATTTGTTTGGTATTCGAATATATAAAAAAAGCAGACTATAGTTAGTCTGCTTTTTTAAATTATTTAAAATGTATACACAGATGTTACCTGCCCATCCATCCCCCATCTACTGTCATCACAGTACCATGCATATAGTTGGAAGCTTCTGAAGCAAGGAATAAAACCGGACCTTTAAAATCTTCTGCTTCACCCCATCTGCCAGCCGGAATACGCTCCATAATAGAACGACTACGGTTTTCATCAGCTCTTAATGCAGTAGTATTATCCGTTGAAATGTAACCAGGAGCAATTGCATTTACATTTACGCCTTTTGAAGCCCATTCGTTAGCAAAGGCTTTAGTTAACTGACCGATAGCACCTTTACTGGCCGCATAACCTGGAACGGTAATACCACCTTGGAAGGTTAATAAAGAGGCTGTAAAAATGATCTTTCCACTTCCTCTTGCAACCATATCGCGACCGATTTCTCTAGTCAGGATAAAAGGTGCAGTCTGGTTTACAGCAATCACCTCATCCCAGAATTCATCTGGATGCTCAGCGATTGGCTTTCTAAGGATGGTACCTGCGTTGTTTACCAAAATATCAATTACAGGATGATCAGCTTTTACCTTTTCGCAAAAAGATTTCAATGAATCACGGTCGTTAAAGTTACACTGGTAAGCATAGAAATTACGTCCTAATGCCTTAACAGTTCCTTCTACTTCGCTTCCGCTCAGTTCAAGATTAGCAGATACACCAATAATGTCTGCTCCTGCTTCAGCCAAAGCCTCTGCCATTGCTTTACCAATACCGCGTTTACAACCGGTAACCAAAGCTACTTTTCCTTTTAAATTGAATAAATCAAGTATTGCCATTTCTTTTATTTTTTAATATTAAAGAACACTAACCTTTAAAGGCTGTTCTAATTGTTTTTTAAAGTTATTCAGGTAATTAAACCATGATTGCGCATTGGTAATTTCATTGCCTTTGCTCCATGCAGCACCATTGTAATAAACCACTGGTTGATTACCTTTAGCTGAAGTACGTGTCAACAAATGTGTTTTATCAGTGCCCATGCTTAATTGTCCACCCAACACAATAGTCCCTACTCCTGTAGTCCCGTCAACACCATGTTGCGGCTCCCAGTAACCTACAATACCTTGTGTTTCGTCCATTAAAATGGTTCCAGCCTCTTTCCTTTTTACAATACCTACTACAACTGGTAAAGCATCACCAGTATAAGTGTAAGCTGCTTCTACCCTGTTCATGTGCGATCCTGCATCCAAAGAAATAGTTTTAGTTACCCTAACAGACTTTCCTGCTACGTCCCAGGCATCATATCCCAGTTCAAACGTAGTACGTAATGGTCCATTGTCTAATACTTTCCAATAGTGGTAGTTTTTAGCAAAGAAAATAGAGTCTTTTACAATTGGAGCAATGTCTCCAGCACCCAATGTAAAACCTACACTGTAATAATCCATTCCATCGCCATGATCAGTATGGTAATCACCAGTTTTATACCACTCATTGATGATCAATTTGTTTGTTCTTTTCACCCATACATCCGTTCCAAAGGCATTGTCTTTTCTAGTTTCCAATGCTTTTCCATACATACGGAAAGCTACTTTATCGTTCTCCCATGCAAAATCGTCATAACGTTCTGGTACATAACGACCATAAGTTTTTTTGGCGATAGGAGCCGGTTTACCAGCAACAATTGACAGCTTAGCACTACCATTTGCTTTCAAGCTTACTTGAACCAATAAGTTTTGTACTTCCGCTTGTCCACGACGCTCCAACTGAAAAGGAACTTCCTTTTTGGTTGCTGAGTTTAGCACTTTAAAGTTAGCCGTATCCAAACGCGGATACTTAGCCACAATACTGCTCCAGCTTACCGGAACAACAGCATTTGTCTTGTCCAGTTTTGAAGGATTAGATACCGTAATGGTAGCTTTAGTTTGCGCAATTACCGGAGCATATAATCCCGGCAACAACAACAAAAGACCAATTATTTTCTTCATTCTATTATCGTTTAAATACTACTTTAAATCATTAATTGCACAATGGTCCATATCACCATAATCTAAGTTCTCACCTGCCATTCCCCAGATAAAAGTATAGTTACTAGTGCCAGCTCCAGAGTGGATAGACCAGTTAGGTGAAATTACAGCTTGCTCATTTTGCATCCAGATGTGTCTGGTTTCCTGCGGTTCACCCATAAAATGACATACGCTTTGTCCTTGAGGCACTTCAAAATAGAAATACACTTCCATCCTTCTATCGTGTGTATGAGCTGGCATAGTATTCCATACGCTTCCGCTTTTCAATTCAGTCATCCCCATTTGCAACTGGCAAGTAGGCAATACACTGTTTACCAACAATTTATTAATCACACGGTGATTTGCAGTCTCTGGCGTACCTAATTCAACGATTTCAGCTTCAGCTTTAGATACTTTTTTACTTGGATAAGTATGATGAGCTGGTGCAGAATTGATATAGAATTTAGCAGGATTGTTTTTATCATCAGAAGCAAAAGTTACTTCTTTAGTTCCTTTACCTAGGTATAAAGCTTCTTTAAATTCTAATTCGTAAGTAACGCCATCAGCAACAATTTTACCTTTTGCGCCGACGTTAATGATCCCCAATTCTCTTCTTTCCAGGAAATAAGCAGCTTTCAGGTTTTCAGGATTAGACAAGGCTACAGCCTCATTTACCGGCATTACACCTCCTGTGATATAACGGTCGAAATGAGATAAAGTAAGCTTAACAGCATCTGCTTCAAATAAGCTTTCCATTAAAAAATTCTTGCGTAAAGCAGCAGTATCAAATTGCTTTGCTTCACCTGGACTAACTGCATAGCGGCTTTCAAAAGATGTTTTCATTGTTTTTTATTTATTTATTCATCCACCCCGATGGGATGTTATTGTGTTACTAATTAATTTGTACTAGTCGATTTTCTACTGATTAGCTCTACTGGAATCATGACCGGTTCTGTTTTATATGTCGGCCCGTCCTCATCATTACTCAATAGCTCAATCACGGTTTCCACAATTCTTCTACCCACCAGGTTTGGAAACTGCTCAACCGATGTAATCGCTGGCGTAATGATGGCCGTACGCGGATCATTTGAATATCCCGCAACTTTCAATGCATCCGGTATAACAATCCCCTTCTCTTTTGCGTATTCAATAGCGGCAATAGCACTCGTATCATTGTCGGCAAATAGACCATCTGGTCCCACTCCCATCGCAAACATTTTCTGCATGGCAAGGATTGCATTACTATGAGTTAGTTCCTGATGAAAAATCCAATCCGGATTTACCGGCAACTGATGTTCTTCCATTGCCTTTAAAAAACCTGCAGCTCTATCCTGATAAAGATTAGAAGTTAAAGGCCCAGAGATGTGTGCAATTCTTTTGCAACCAGCGGCAATCAAATGATTGGTAGCCAGATAAGCGCCTTTAAAATCATTACCTTTTATCAAGGTTGCTTTATAATCTCCTACTGGCACCCTATCGTAAAAAATCACAGGAGTACCATGTTCTATAAATTTATCGAAATGACTAAAATCTACGGTTTGTAATGTACAAGCTGCAATCAGTGCATCAACTCTTGATGAATACAAGGTTTCAGCCAATTCCCGTTCCATACTTACCGAATCATTAGACTGGCAGATGATCAGACTATAACCATGCTTATGCAGGTCATTTTGTATGGTAGTAATCACCTCTGCATGAAAAAACATTGAAACCCGCGGAATGATCAACCCTATTGTACGCGTCCTATTGCTACGTAAGCCTGAAGCCATATGATTGCGCCGGTAGCCTAGCTTCGCAGCCATCTCTACCACATCATTTCTGGTCTTTTCCTTTACGTAAGGATGGTTATTTAAAGCACGGGAAATCGTTGCAGGTGAAAGCTTTAGTGCTTCCGCAATATCGAGTATGGTATTCTGGTAATTCTTTTTTCCGACAGCCATAAAACAATTAAAGATTGGCAAGCTAGCATTTTTTTTAATCATCTGAAAACGTTTGCATAAATTATCATAAATGTGAACATGGTATGACAGCACAGGACAGTGCGATTATTTAAAAATCCTATATTTAAACGCAAAACCCAGTATACATGAACGTAGGCCTATTTATACCTTGTTACATCGACCAATTTTATCCAAATGCGGCCATAGCTAGTTTAAATTTATTAAGCGGACTTGGCATAACAGTAAAATATCCTGTCAACCAAACTTGTTGTGGACAACCAATGGCCAACTCTGGCTTTGAACATCTGACTCAAGGTTGCAACGACTTATTTATTGACAACTTTGCCGAATTTGATTACATCGTTTCTCCTTCGGGAAGCTGTGTGTTGCATATAAAAGATCACTTACACTCGCCTACAGCAGAAGACAAGGCCTTAGGAATTAGAAAAAAAGTATACGAATTAACGGAGTTTTTAACGGACGTGCTTAAAGTAGAAAAACTATCGGCCCGTTTTCCACATAAGGTAGGCGTACACCAAAGCTGTCACGGTCAGCGTGGTTTAATGCTTGCGCAAATGTCTGAATTGGTAGATGCTCCTTTTTCGAAACCCCTGCATTTATTAAAAATGGTAGAAGGTTTGGAATTGGTGGAACTGAGCAGACCGGATGAATGTTGTGGTTTTGGCGGCACCTTTTGTGTAGCCGAAGAAGCCGTATCAGTAAAGATGGGCAAAGACCGCGTAGCGGATCACGTAAATCATGGCGCAGAATATATCACAGCGGCAGATATGTCTTGCTTAATGCACATGGAAGGTATCCTGCGTAGGCAAAACAGCAATGTTAAGGTGCTACACATTGCAGAAATATTAAGCGCACAATAGTTTTAACAGAAAAGTACAACAATAAAGACACATGAGTTCAGGAACAAAAGACCACGCAGCTTTATCAGATATATTTAATAAAGATGAGGAAAGGGTAGACTGGCACGACGAGACTTTATGGTTTGTTCGCGCAAAGCGTGATAAAGCCGCTCACAACATACCCGAATGGGAAGCATTAAGGGAATCCGCTTCCCTGATTAAAAACAATGTACTCTCTAACCTCCACAACTACTTAATTGAATTTGAGGAGCAAGCACAGAAAAATGGTGTTACCGTACATTGGGCAGCGGATGCAGCAGAGCACAATCAAATTGTACATGCTATATTAAAAGAACATGGTGTAAACCGCCTGATCAAAAGCAAATCCATGCTTACGGAGGAATGCCATTTGAATGAGTACCTGAAACAAAATGACATTGAGGTAATTGATACAGATTTGGGCGAACGCATTGTGCAATTGGCACAGGAACCGCCTAGTCATATTGTGTTGCCCTGCATCCATAAAAAGAAAGAAGAAATAGGCGAATTGTTCCATGAACATCTGGGTACACCAGAAGGCATGTCCGATCCCGTATTTTTAACTGCTGCCGCCCGTGAACATTTACGTGAAACCTTTTTAACGCGCAAAGCCGCCATTACCGGGGTAAATTTTGCTGTGGCTGAAACAGGTGAATTTGTAGTTTGTACCAACGAAGGTAATGCAGATATGGGTGCACACCTTGCCGATGTGCACATTGCTTGTATGGGCATCGAAAAGATCATCCCTAAACGCAAAAACCTGGGTGTATTTTTGAGATTATTAACAAGGAGTGCAACGGGACAACCGATTACAACTTATTCTAGTCATTTTAAAAAACCTAGACCAGGTCAGCAAATGCACCTGGTGTTGGTGGACAATGGCAGAACAACCCAACTGAGCCGTCCTGACTTCCGCAATTCACTAAAATGTATCCGTTGCGCAGCTTGTATGAACACTTGTCCGGTTTACCGTAGAAGTGGTGGGCATAGTTACCATACCGCAGTTGCAGGACCTATAGGTTCCATTTTGGCACCAAATCTGGATATGAAAGAATATTCTGATCTGCCTTTTGCCTCTACCCTATGTGGTTCATGCAGTAATGTATGCCCGGTTAAAATCAATATTCACGAACAACTTTATAAATGGAGACAGGTGATTGTTAAGGAAGGCTATGCCGACCCGACAAAGAAACTGGCCATGAAAGCAATGGAATTTACCTTATCTAGCCCTTTCGTTTACAAAAACGCAGGAAAAGTAGGACGTTGGTTTATGAAGCACGCACCATTTACAGTAAACAATAAACTAAACCTTTGGTACCAACACCGCGAAATGCCTGCAGTGCCCAAAGAATCATTTGGAGAGTGGTACAAGAAAAATAAAAAGAATGACTAGCAGAGCAAAGATTTTAGAGAAAGTATTAAGCAATCAACCGGAAGCACAACCATTGCCAGCCGATTCATTCACCACATTTCCAGCTGCAGATCCTGTACAGGCATTTGCTACGGTACTCACTACCATCGGTGGTACTTTTATCCCGGTTTCAGATTATCAGTCTGTTCAAAAATACATCCTTGAACATTTTGCCGGTCAACGCATTGTTTCTACTTTACCCGAATTAGCTGAGGTATCAGAGCAAGGCTGGGAAAATCAAGATCCCCATAGTTATGCAAATGTAGACCTTGCAGTAATCAGCGCTCATTTTGGAGTTGCAGAGAATGCGGCATTATGGATTACCGAAGATTTAATGCATCAACGTGCAATACCCTTCATTTGTCAGCAGCTTGCTGTTGTGGTCAATAAAAAAGAGATTGCGCAAACCATGCACGATGCCTATTTAAAAATAGGCATCGCTGATTATGGTTTTGGAAGTTTTATTGCCGGGCCATCTAAAACAGCCGATATTGAACAGTCATTGGTACTTGGGGCTCATGGGCCAAAAGGAATGACTGTTTTTGTTATGGATTAATCTTAATCCTCAATAAAATCAAGGTCTTTGTGATGGGTTTCAGGAATGGTCCTGATGCAGTAAAAGCCTATGCCGAAACAAATCAGGCCTAGTAAAGCCGCAGCGTTTAGAGGCAATACAATAGGCTTTAAAGTCGTATAAAAGGTAGTCATCAGCACTACGGTTCCTCTTACCATATTTGGTATGGTAGTGGCTGCTGTAGCTCTTACATTGGTACCAAACTGCTCGGCTCCGATGGTTACAAACATGGCCCAGTAACCAATACCGAATCCTACCCAAAGACACATCCCGTATAGCCCAAATGCCGTATTTATACCGCCATAAAGATATACAATAGCCCCAATTGCTGTAAAGATCATCATATAGGTTACGGCGCGTATACGCGATTCTAGCCAATAGCTAACCATTCCGCTCACCAGATCTCCCGCCGAAAGACCGACATAACACCACATTACCGCAAGTCCGGGTTGTATGGCCTCAGTAATGCCCAGCGCCTTACCAAATTCATTACTAAAAGTGGCAAGAATACCAATCACATACCAGGTAGGCAAACCTATACCAATGCACTTCAAATACAAGATCAGTCTGCTTTTCTTAGTGAAAAAAGATAGAAAATTCCCCTTGGCTACATTGCTCTTTTCTTTCATCGTATGGAACATACCGGATTCGAATACGCCTATTCTTAAAAACAGTAACAAAATCCCCATTCCCCCACCTATAAAATAGGCGTTTCTCCAACTGAACATTTCTACCGTAAAATATCCGGCGACGGCCCCCATCAATCCAACTCCTGCAACAACTGAAGTGCCAATAGCTCTCAGTCTTTTAGGTAAACTTTCCGACACAAGGGTAATTCCTGCGCCTAATTCCCCAGCGAGACCAATACCCGCTATAAAACGGAGCAGTTTATATAGGGTTACATCATGCACAAAACCACAAGCAAAGTTTGCTACAGAATAAGTAATGATGGAGCCAAAAAGCACAGAAAGACGGCCTTTCTTATCGCCCAAAACACCCCAAAGGATACCACCGAGCAGTAATCCTGTCATTTGCCAGTTTAAAATACTAGCACCTTCAATTGAAACCTGAGCCTCATTGAGACCCAGTTCTGTTAAGCTGGGTATCCGTACGATACCGAATAAAAGTAAGTCGTAAATATCTACAAAGTAGCCTAAAGAAGCTACAATAACAGGAGCGCTTAACAGGTAGGCTGCTGCGCTTTTCTCTTTGGTTAGGTTGGTCATTTAATATTAATGGTTTGGTTTTTACAGTACAATACTAAGATATTTATTTTTATAAAAAACTATCAATTCATTTTAAATTTATTTCATAATGATTCAAGCAAGAGTCAGAAGCCCCATAAAACACTAAATAACAATACCTTAATATTAAGCTTAAATACCGATCATGTTGCAATCATACTTTCGCAGATAAACTTAATAAATACATATGAGAAAATTTTTACTATTTGCCCTTCTTTTGACCATCGGTATAACCAGTTGTAAAAAAGACAAATCTCCGGAATCCATTGACAATGAAGATCCGACTACTTTTGCAGAGGTAGGTTCATTTGATGTCGGCGAGGTTGGCGCTGCTGAAATTTCAGCTTTCGATCCGTTAACCAAAAGGCTTTTTGTGGTTAAAAATGAAAACGAAGATGTTGCCGGAAAAACACCAGTAAATCAAATAGAGATTATCGATTTCGCAGATCCCTCTAACATGAAATCAATTGGGATGATTAGCATGACTCCTTTTGGCGGAGCGGTTAACAGTGTTGCGGTACATGATGGTAAACTTGCAGCAGCTATACAGGATAAAACAAAGCAGGCAAATGGGAAAGTAGTGGTTTTTAAAACCAGCGACTACAGCAAAATCGCTGAAGTTACTGTAGGTGCATTGCCAGACATGGTAACCTTTTCACCAGATGGGAAATATATTATGAGTGCAAATGAAGGTGAACCAAGTGCTGACTACACCAATGATCCTTCCGGTACAGTATCTATTATAGATATAGGTAACAATTATGCGGTAACTACCATTGATTTTTCTTCAATGGAAGGACAAAAAAATGCACTAATGCAAAAGGGCTTCCGCATTTTCGGCCCAGGATTGAATTTTGTCAAAGATATAGAGCCAGAGTACATCACCATCTCAGATAATTCAAAAACTGCCTGGGTTACTTTACAGGAGAACAATGGAATTGCAAAAATTGATATCGCCTCTAAAACAATCACCGATATCTTTCCCCTAGGTTTTAAGGATTATAACCTAACAGGTAATGAGATAGACCCTAGCGATAAAGATTCCAAAATGGAACTAGCTAAATGGAACGTTAAGGGAATCTATATGCCCGATGCGATCGCCGTTCTCGAATCTTCAGGTATTCCTTACTTATTTACAGCCAATGAGGGTGACGCAAGAGAGTACGACCTATTCAAAGAGGCAAAAAGAGTTAGAGAAATCAGTCTGGATCCAACTGCGTTTCCAACAGCTGCATTACTCCAGACAGAGGCACAACTCGGCAGATTAAATATCACCACCACAATGGGCGATGCGAACCTTGATGGACGTTTCGAGCAATTATATTCATTTGGCGCACGCTCATTTTCGGTATGGAATGGCAATACAGGAACACAGCTTTACGACAGCAAAAATGAACTTGATTTGAAAACCGTAGAAGCTAGAGTCTATGATGACGGCAGAAGCGATGATAAAAGTGTTGAACCGGAAGGTATCACCATTGGCACAATGGGTAACAAAAAAGTAGCTTTTGTAGGTATGGAAAGAGCCGATGCCGTAGCTGTTTATGATGTTACCATTCCCGCCGCTCCAGTATTCTTAAAATTACTTAAGTGTGGCGACGCTCCTGAAGGTGTTCTTTTTATCCCGGCAAAAAACAGCCCGACAAAAAAGAGCCTGCTGGTAGTCAGCAGTGAAGGAGATGGCGTAATTAAGGTGTACACACCGAAAACAATATAAACTACCATAACACGAAAATTTTAAGAAAAGCCCTGCAGATAGGAAAGACATCTGCAGGGCTTTTCTTATTGCCGGTTTATTGACATTAACTATATTTGAACATAAACCCCATCATTATGCGCGTATCATTTGAAGAATTACAGGAAGAATTTAAAAGAGTGCTCTTGAAACTGTCATTTCCAAATGAAACCGCCGGTACTTGCGCTACAATATTTGCATCGAACAGTAGAGATGGCATATACTCGCATGGCTTGAACAGGTTTCCTGTATTTGTAAAACACATACAAGAGGGAGTGGTAAAGCCCGATGCAGTGCCTACATTATTAGATAAAAATGGCGCTATCGAACGTTGGGATGGAAACTTTGCGCCGGGTATGGCCAATGCAACACATTGTATGAACCGCGCTATTGAACTCGCAAAAGAAAATGGCATCGGTTGTGTTGCCATCAAAAACACCAACCATTGGATGCGTGGGGGCACTTATGGTTGGCAAGCTGCAGATGCTGGCTGTATTGGCATCTGTTTTACCAATGCCACAGCAAATATGCCTGCCTGGGGCGGAAACAAACCTGTCTTAGGTAATAATCCCCTTGTTATCGCCGTTCCTCGTGCCGAAGGACATGTAGTCCTTGATATGGCTATGTCTCAATTTTCCTATGGAAAAATGCAGGAGTATGAATTGAAAAATGAAACACTCCCTTTTCCAGGCGGCTACGATGAGCAGGATAATTTAAGCACCGACCCAGCTACGATCCGCAAAACCAAACTAGCCCTACCTATTGGTTTCTGGAAAGGTTCTGGTCTTTCGCTAATGCTCGATATCCTTGCTGTAGCACTTAGCGGCGGACAGTCTACCGCAAAAATAATTCAAGGTAAATATGAAACCGGGGTCTCTCAGTGTTTCATTTGTATTCATCAACCTGATATGCATGCTGCACTGATCGAAGAAATACTAGCCTTCACGAAAAGTAGCGCCCCTGCATCATCCAAAAAAACGGTAAGCTATCCCGGAGAACGCACTTTACAAACCCGCCATGAAAATGAGAAAAATGGAATACCTGTTAATGAAGAAATCTGGCAACAGCTAAAAAGTATGTAAAAATTTGGATTGCATATTTTATTCTCTATATTTGGTTAACCAATAATTGGTAGACCAAATATATCGTATGAAATCATTTATAGAAACCATCAGGTCAATTGAAGTAGAATCCCCTGTTGATAAAATCATAGGACAACTTAAACAACTCATTACCTCCGGACAATTACAACCTGGAGACCGCTTACCTGCGGAAAGAATACTGGCTGAAAAATTTGGCGTAGGCCGTAGTTACGTTCGTGAAGCAATTTTAAAACTTGAATTTTACGGTTTACTTAGAACCAACCCACAGAGCGGAACTTATGTTGCTGGTTTAAGTATCAAAGTTTTAGACAATATCATTACTGATATCATCAAATTTAATAAGGAAGATTTTAATGCACTTTTAGAAGCTAGATACTATTTGGAACTGGATGCAGTAAAATTAGCAGCAGAAAGAAGAACAGCGCAAGACCTGGTCAACCTCAAGGAAGCGATGATTGATTACGAAAACAAAATCAACAGCAATCAGGATGCAATTGAAGAGGATATGCTTTTTCATATTGCCATTGCAAGAGCTACTAAAAACTCTGTGATCGAGTCTATGATTCTTATTCTGATCCCTGATCTGATCAAAAACATCGTAGAAAGCAAGATTTGTGGAGATAATCGTGGTAAACTAGCCATAGCCGAGCATAGAAATATACTAACGGCCATTGAAAACCAGGATATAGATGCTGCAGAAAATGCAGTTGCAGCTCACCTTAACGACATGTTTCAAATTAGCAAAGCCGGATTTTCCGCACAAAATATTATTAATGATAAAAACTAGGCACTAATAAATCCATTTCTTAAAAATGCGTATGAACTACTTAAAAAAGTTGGTAATGGCTATGCTTTGCCTGATGTGTACCCTGCCTGCAATTGCACAGGAACACCCAAGCATTATGCTTACCAAAAAAAATATTGAAGCAGTAAGAAAGGGAACAACGACTTATCCTTTGCTTAAAAAGTCCTATCAGAAAGTAAAAGCTGATGCGGATAAAGCTATAACAGAGCCTATTAATGTCCCTACGCCTAAAGATGCAGGTGGTGGTGCAACGCATGAGCAGCATAAGAAAAACTATACCAATATGCTGAACTGTGGTATTGCTTACCAAATTTCTGGTGATAAAAAATATGCTGCCTACGTAGAAAGTATGTTGTTAAAATATGCTGCTGACTATAGCAAATGGCCATTACATCCGAAAAGAAAAGAGAATCATCAGGCAGGGAAAATTTTCTGGCAAAGCCTGAATGATTTTGTGTGGCAGGTTTATACCATACAAGGGTACGATATGGTTTACGATGCCATATCCCCAAAAAGCCGAGCAGCAATAAATGCTGGTCTATTTGAACCTATGCTTAAATTCTTTACGATTGACTGCAAAGAAACTTTTGACAAAATCCATAACCACGGTACCTGGGATATTGCAGCGGTAGGCATGACTGGTTATGTACTTAACAAACCGGAGTATGTAGAAATGGCAATCAAAGGATCTGCTAAGGACGGCAAAACAGGCTACCTTGCCCAAATAGATCAATTGTTTTCACCTGATGGATACTATACCGAAGGGCCTTATTACCAAAGATATGCCTTGCTCCCATTTATCATTTTTGCAAAGGCAATCAACAACTACCAGCCAGAGTTAAAGATCTTCCAATACCGCAATCAATTATTAGCAAATGCCATTAACACCTCTTTACAGCTCACTTATACTGATGGTACATTTTTCCCCATCAATGATGCAATAAAAGGTAAAACATACGAAACCGCCGAATTGGTTTATGGGGTGGATATTGCTTATGCGGATATCAAACCAATGGCCGATCTTTTGGACGTTGCCGGGAGACAGAATGAAGTCATCGTTTCTGATGCTGGATTGAAGGTGGCTGCCGATCTATTTGCTGGCAAAGCCAAGCCCTTTGCTTACAAATCGCAACTGATAAAAGATGGTGCTTCGGGTAAAGAAGGTGGACTAGGGATCTTAAGATATGGCAATAATGACGATCAACAAACCTTACTGATAAAAGCTGCCTCTCAAGGTATGGGGCATGGGCATTTTGATCGTTTAAACTTATTGTATTATGATAACGGTGTCGAAGTGTTCCCTGATTACGGATCTGCTAGATTTATAAATATCGAATCAAAAAAAGGTGGAGATTACTTGCCAGAGAACAAATCATGGGCAAAACAAACCGTTGCACACAATACTCTTGTTGTTGATCAAACTTCCAATTATAAAACCGACCTCGATGTTGCCCAAAATAACTATCCTGAAGTATTGTACTTTAAAAGTGATAAAAACTTACAGGTGATCAGCGCTGCCGAACGCAATGCTTATCCCGGTGTACAAATGATTAGAACATCGGCCTTGCTTAAAGTTGCTGAATTGAGTAAACCCTTAGTGATCGACGTTTTCCAAACCTTATCGGATAAACCACATCAATACGACCTCCCATTTTGGTACAAAGGATACGTTGTTGATGCCTCTGTGAAGATAAATGCTTTTACAGATCAGCTAAAGCCCCTAGGTGAGAAATATGGCTACCAACACATCTGGTTAAATGCTGATCAACCAGTTATAGATAAAACCGGATACCTGAGCATATTAAACAACAAACGTTTTTATACTGTCCATTTTGCTACCGACAACACTGTTAACTTAAAAATGTTGTCGCTAGGTGCGAATGATCCTGAAATGAATCTAGTAGAGGGTAAAGCTTTTATGCTTTCGTCTCCTAAATCTAATAACCAAACGTTTTTTAACGTAATAGAAACTCATGGTAACAGCAATCCGGTTAGCGAAACGACCACCGGAGCAAGCAGTAAGGTTAGTGATTTAAAAATTCTGAGCAGCGGTAAAGATCAGGTTACGGTCTCATTTAAGGTAAAAAACAAGGTTTACACCTATCAGATCAATTACAATAACAAAGAAAATTTTATAAAACTTAATTAATACGTCATGTTACAGAACAATTTATTTCAAATAGATGCAGAAACTCCCTGGCAAGATTTAGGAAATGGGATCAAGAGACAGATATATGGTTATGACGACAAAATTATGCTGGTAAAAGCAAAGTTTGAGGCAGAAGCTATAGGCGTATTGCACGAACACCACCATTCGCAGGTTACTTATGTAGATAGTGGCGTATTTGAAATGACCATTGGCGAAGAGAAGAAGCTCCTCAAAAAAGGCGATGGTTTCTACGCCCCACCTCATGTATGGCATGGCTGCGTATGCATTGAGCCCGGAATCCTTATTGATGTGTTTTCCCCGCACCGCGAAGATTTCCTTTAAACCTAACCTTAAAATATAAACTAAGATGAAGAAGATAATTATGCTTTGTGGCTTACTCTTTACCACTTGCGCCCTTAGCGCTCAGGATACAGTAGCCGTAAAAAAAGTTGCCTATCCTGCTGGCTTCACGGAGCAATTAAATGTTGTTTACACGAAAGTTAACGATTGGGAAGGCAAACTCGACCTATACCTCCCTCCTGTAAAGAATGGCCCTACTCCCATTGTGATCAATATTCATGGTGGTGGCTGGAATAAAGGAAACAAGGAATCGCAGTCAGGATTTAGCGGCTTCTTTAAAAGAGGTTATGCCGTGGCCAATATCGGTTATCGCCTTACTGGCGTGGCAACTGCCCCGGCAGCTGTTGAGGATACCCGTTGCGCTTTGATTTACCTGATCAACAATGCTAAAAAGCTGAATATTGATGTCAACAAAATTGTCATTATGGGCGGTTCTGCTGGTGGGCACCTTGCCTTAATGGGTGGACTACTAGAAAACAACCACATTTTCGATACCAATTGCAAGACAACGGAAAAAATTAAAGTTGCAGCCATTATAGACAAATATGGCATTACAGATGTATGGGATTGGGGTTATGGACCTAACAAAACCAGCAAATCGGCCACTAGTTGGTTGGGTGCTAAAGCAAAAGATAAAGACTTTGCCATGTCGGTATCTCCATTATACCAGGTAAAGAAAACTAGTCCACCAGTATTTATTGTACATGGTGATGCAGACCCAATAGTACCTTATCAGCAGTCTGAAGCGCTTAAAGCAAAGTTGGATGAGCTAGGTGTAAAAAACGAATTTATTACCGTTAAAGGTGGTCTACATGGAAAATTCACACCGGAAGACAACAGCATGGTCAACGCAAAGATTATGGAATTTTTAAAGGGACTGGGACTATAACTTTAGGATAGAGATGAAAGTAAAAGGATTAAGATGGTACATTATTGCGCTGATTGCTTTTGCAACGGTGATCAACTATATTGACCGTAGTGCCATCAACATCATGTGGCCTTATATTTATAAGGAATTTGGAATTGCTGATGTTGACAATAAAAGTGCGCTTGCGCTAATTACCACCTTCTTTATGATTGCCTATGCCCTTGGGCAAACTTTTACAGGCAAACTGATGGATGCAGTAGGCACAAGACTGGGTATGACTATTTCTATCATTGGATGGAGTGTTTCAATTGCCCTGCATTCTTTTGCCCGCTCATTAATGTCGTTCAATATCTTCAGATTTATGCTCGGCTTTTCTGAAGCAGGAAATTGGCCTGGTGCCACAAAAAGCAATGCAGAATGGTTTCCGGCAAAAGAGCGAGCGATTGCACAGGGTATTTTCGGTGCTGGTGCATCCTTAGGCTCAGTAGTTTCGGCCCCAATAATTGCGTTATTGTACATCGCATTTGGCTGGAAGATGACTTTCGTTCTTATTGCAGCATTGGGCCTGATCTGGGTTATTCCATGGCTCATCATTAACAAAGCGGCACCCGAAAAACATCCATGGCTAACAGAAAAAGAACGTAACTATATCCTGGATACTGATCCTGACGCCAACGCCTCCGTTGAGGTGGTACCAGTACTGACCTGGAGAGAACTCTTAAAATTCAGAAATACCTGGGGTATCATCATGAGCAGGTTCTTTATTGATCCGGTATGGTGGTTATTTGTGACCTGGTTACCTACCTTTTTAAAAGAGCAGTTTCTGTTCGACATTAAACAAATCGGTGCCTTTACCTGGTTGCCTTACCTTTTTGCAGCCATAGGCAGCTTAGCCGGTGGCTATCATTCTTCGTGGCAAATAAAACAAGGTACTAATGCTGTGAAAGCAAGAAAAAATTCAATTGCAATAGGCATTGGAGTTATGCTAGTCTCCCTCGTTGCAATCGTTTATTACCTGGATACCTTGAAAGACACCCCCACCCTCGCCATGCTATTAATTGGCACTACACTATTTGGCTTCCAGTTCCTTATCGGAAATATCCAAACTTTGCCAAGCGATTATTTTAATGGCAAAAACGTGGGTACAGTGGCCGGAATGGGTGGTACTGCAGCTGTTGCGGGAACATTATTAACTACATGGGCTGTACCAATCATTACACAAACAAGCTACGTTTCCTTTTTTGTACTGGCAGCCGTACTGGTTCCCATTTCATGGATCTGTATAAAATATATGACATCTAAAAAAATAACAAATTAATAAATCAAAGAATATGCGTTTAAAAAATAAAGTCGCAATTGTAACTGGTGGATCCAGAGATATCGGTAGAGCTGTTTCCTGTCAACTTGCACAGGAAGGTGCAAAAGTGGTGATCAACTATCACAGCAATTTAGCCAATGCGGAAGAAACCTTAAAACAAATCACTGATAATGGAGGCGAAGCCATCATTGTTAAGGGAGATGTAACTAAATCTGCTGAAGTAGCTGAGCTAATTGATAAAGCTAAGGCAGCATTTGGTGATGAAATTCACATCCTGGTTAATGTTGCAGGTGGTATGGTGGCCAGAAAACCAACCTTAGAACTGGACGAAGATTTCTGGGATGAAGTGATGGATCTGAACTTAAAAAGCGTGTATCTAGTGAGCAAAGCTACTATACCTTATATGAAATCAGGTGCTTCAATTGTCAACCTTTCTTCTCTTGCGGGAAGAGATGGAGGGGGGCCGGGTGCAAGTGCCTATGCAACAGCAAAGGGCGGCATCATGACTTATACCAGAGCATTAGCGAAAGAACTTGGGCCTAAAAACATCCGTGTAAATGCGGTTTTACCGGGAATGATTGCTACTACTTTTCATGATACTTTTAGTAAACCTGAGGTACGGGTTAATGTAGCCAATGCTACATTACTGAAAAGAGAAGGTCAAGCTTCAGAGGTTGCAGACCTGATCGTTTACCTCGCTACAGATCAATCCAGCTATGTTACCGGTACCAATATCGATATCAATGGCGGCTTAAATTTTTCATAACAAAATACAATAGGGTGTTTAAATACTGCGACTAAATTTAAACACCCTTTGAACACATTACCTGGCAGTAATTGAGGGAAGCTGTCCCTGACAACGTAAAATGGGGATTTTACAACGCAGGAATTATCTATAACCAAATATAAAACCAATAAGATATGAATTCGAAAGTTTACTTACGAGGTATACTCCTCATTGTATTTTCCTGTTTTCTGTTTTTGAAACCGGCCTTCTCTCAAACTAAAGTAACTATACAAGGTATTGTAAAAGACGAGCAAGGTGGAATATTGCCAGGTGCATCGATAACAGTTCAGGATACCAAACAAGGCACTGTAACCAATGAAAAAGGAGAGTTCTCCTTAACCATGGATGCCGGAAAAAATCTGATGATCAATTACCTGGGCTACCAGCCAAAAACTTACCCTGTTACAAAAAGCGAAACAATAACCATAAATTTAATCGCGCAGGACAACACGATGAACACGGTCGTGGTAATTGGTTACGGTACGCAAAAGAAGTCTTCTGTTACCGGATCAGTGGCAAAACTAACCAATGACAATCTGAACCAGATCCCTGTTTCAAGAGCGGACCAGGCACTTGCAGGTAAACTCGCAGGTGTGCAAATTCAAACTACTGATGCGACAGCCGGTGCAGCACCAGTTATAAAAATCAGGGGTGCAGCTTCAATTACCGCAGGTACCAACCCACTTATCGTGATAGACGGTTACCCTGTACCTACAGATCTTTCGGCTGTAGACATGAACAACGTGGAGAGTATTGAAGTGTTAAAAGACGCCGCATCTGCCGCCATATATGGTTCAAGAGGAGCGAATGGTGTAATTCTCATTACTTCCAAATCAGGTAAAACTGGAAAAACAGTAGTAGGCCTAAATACCTCAGCCGGATTTAAAGATGTATATAGAAGGCTCGACTTCCCTACCCTTTCGCAATGGGCAGATCATGTGAAATCTGTCAACAATGGAAACTTAAGTCCCGAAATCATCGCCGCTCAACAATATGATGTACCACTTGATCCACAAGATATTGTTTTCAGACAGGGATCCTTCCAAAACGCACAAGTGAACGTTAGCGGGGGAAGCAATACTGTAAAATATTACGTTTCAGGTGAAGCGCTTTTTGATAAGGGAGTAATCGCAACAAATAACTATAAAAGATATGGGGGCCAGGCCAATATTGACATTACACCAAATAAGAAATGGAAAATTGGTATCAGCCTTACACCATCCTATACCGCACAACAGGTACCCAATTATAAAATACATGACTTGCTAAGAAGTTTTGCTACCTGGTTACCATTATATGCCACCGAAAGCATCTCGCAGGCTACAGGTCTACCTGTAGGCAATCTGGTTCACCAAAGGGCATTTGATCCAGCCGCTAATACCAGGTATAAAGGCATTAACCTATCGGCTACCGCAAATAACAATGGTTACGCTAATTTATACGGAATTGACAATAAAACATTTACGGTTAAAACGCTGGCCAATGCAAATGTACAATACAACTTTTCAGAAGCATTATCTTTAAAAGTATCAGGCGGAGCTTTTATCAGCAACACACGAAATGAATTCTTTCAGAAATCATGGGCCACACGAGATCCTTTTTTACAGGGTGCGGCAGTAGCACAGGCCTCTACCAGAGGTACATTGGCTAATAGTCAGACCATCGACTTATTAAACGAAAATATTTTAAGCTATAACAAGAGCTTTAATAAACATGACCTGAGTGTAATCGCCGGCTTCACCGCACAGTCTACACAATTGACCAGTAGTAATTCCGCAGCCACAAACTTTGCTACAGATAACATCCCGACACTCAACGCCGGAACATTGAGCTCATTGAGTTCAACAGAAGAAAGAAGCGCATTGGCATCGGTACTTTTTAGAGCCAATTACGCATACGACAATAAATACCTGGTATCTATTGGCTCCCGATGGGATGGCAGCTCCAGATTCGGCGTAGATAACCGCTGGGGCTATTTCCCTTCCGCATCAGTAGGCTGGCGTGTAAACAATGAAAGCTTTTATCCTGAAAACGCATTCGTCAACGACTTGAAAATAAGAGCAAGTTATGGTGCTACCGGTAACAACAACATTGGCAACTACAGAGCATATGCCAATGTAAACACTGTAGGAGCCGTATTAGGCGATGCAACGAGCTTAGGCTTTAACTCCAGCTTCTATGACAATCCTGATCTCGGTTGGGAACGTAGTTTCAGTTTCAATACCGGTGTAGACATGGCATTTCTTAAAAACAGGCTCACACTTACAGTGGATGCCTATAGATCTACTACCAAAGATCTCCTCTTCTTCCTGCCCATTAATACCATAACCGGAAACAATGGCGTATGGACAAATGTAGGTGAAGTACAGAACCAGGGATTTGAAATTGAACTTGGTGCTAAAATCATTGACAAAGAAAACCTCAAATGGAGCTTAAGTGCCAACGGTGCAACCAATAAAAATACGGTGAAAGCACTGGGCAACAGCGACTTTATTATTGGCATTGGTGATCCGAAAAGATTAAACTACTTCCTGGCGAAAGTCGGACAGCCGCTTGTCCAGTTTTACGGTTATGAATACGATAGTGACATCGAAGTGGGCGGAAATTTTTGGCCAACAAATGTGCATTCAGATAGGGTGATTGCCAGAGACATCAACAACGATGGCGTCGTAAATGAGCAGGATCGTGTAGTACTAGGCCAGCCGACCCCTAAGTTTACCTGGGGACTAACCAGTAACCTCAAATATAAGGATTTTGATTTAAGCTTTGTATTACAAGGTTCAGAGGGAGCAAGTGTATTCAATGCCGATCCAAACTATTATGAAACACAGTTTTCAGCTACGGGAACCTCAGCATACCTTAGCCTTCCGGCAAATATCCAGGCTAAGACCAAATACAAAACAGAAAGCAGATATTCCATTGAAGATGCTTCATTTATCGCCCTGCGTAGCCTCAATGTAGGTTATACCTTAAACGCGAAATGGTTAAGTGCCATTAAAGCCAGCAACCTGCGTATATATGCCTCCGCGGCAAATCTGTGGTACAAATTCGCTAAAGGTTACTCCAGTTATAACCCGGAAGGTGTAAACGAATACACTGACGATCCATTAAAAAATGGCTATCAAAGAGGATCAGCCCCGGTTACGAGAAACATCACTTTTGGTATCAATGCTAACTTTTAAACTTACTGCAATGAAACAGAAAATATTAACAGCAATTGTAATTGTATTGAGCTTTGCCAGCTGTAAAAAGTTTTTAGATGAAAAACCTATTTCAAATTTAATAGAACAAAGCTATTACCGAAACACTGAAGAAGTGGAAACTGGGGTAATTGCCTGTTATGACGGCCTGCAAAAAGTATATGACATAGAGTTCAAACTTACGGAGATCAGAGCAGATAATACATCGGGAGTTTCGCTTGAAGGCGATTGGGGTGCTATAAAGTTTTTCAGAGATGCTCCTTCAAACTTTTTCCTCGCAGATTACTGGCAGCGTGCCTTTAACACCATAGCCCGTTGCAACCTGGTATTAAAATATCTGGACAATGTAACCGATCCTGTGAAGAAAAAATATTTTGAAGGTGAAGTAAAATTTATCCGTTCCCTAATGTATTTCAACCTGGTTAGATTATATGGCGACGTACCTTTACTAACTGCGTCGATAAAATTTGATGATTTTGAGAAATTCAAACGCATCAGCAAAACAGAAGTTTACAACCAACTAAAAACCGACCTTTTAACTTCGGTTGAATTCTGTCCACCTTCATGGCCAACAGCACAGGTCGCGAGAGTAACAAAAGGAGCTTCACAAGCCTTACTGGCTAAAGTATACCTTACTTTAAAAGATTACCCTAATGTAATCACGCAGCTTATACCTCTCATTGGCACAAACTTTAAAGGTACAACCTATCAGCTCAATCCTAGTTATGCGGCAATATTTAGTACAGCATCTGAAATGAGCAAAGAAATACTCTTCGCCGTCCGTTATAAAGCGAGCGCAAATGGAGAAGGAAATTCATTCTCTTATGAGTACACCAATAATGGTGATGCCAGAAATGTAAAAGCGTCGGCAGCCTACCAGGCCCTTTTTGAGACTTCCGACATCAGAAAAGCCGCAACATTCAATGCGGCAAATGGATTATGCACCAAATTTCTAGACGCCACAGCTCCGCAAAGAGATGCAGGTAATGATTTCCCTGTACTACGGTTCGCTGATGTTTTGTTAATGTATGCAGAGGCTTCAAACGAACTGGCTCCGACACCTAACAGTGATGTGCTAAGCCCTTTAAATGAAGTAAGACTTAGAGCTGTTGCCAGTGTGTACAACAATACCGGACTAAATACAAAGGAACTGGCCAGAACCGCCATTTTCAAAGAACGAAAGCTTGAATTCGGCTTTGAAAATGAAAGATGGTACGACCTCGTAAGAATGGACCAGGCCAGCACGATCTCGATTTTAAATGCCTATCTGGCTGATACCGGAAACCCAGCAATTAAGGTTCCTGCTTACAGGCTGATATTTCCCATCCCGCAGACAGAAATTGATCTAAGTAAGGGCAACCTTAGTCAAAACGATCTATACAATTAGTAAAGTGGGTTTTCAAAAGGTAAGCTTGTCATCCTTACCTTTTGAAAACCCACTCTTAAATCAGATAAACCAAATAGAAGTATGAATGTAAACATTTTATTGCGAAGCATTTTTCTGGCAGTCAGCTATTGTCTGCTGCTCAGCAGCCCCGGCTTTTCACAAAGCCGGGTTAAAGTGCAAGGGATAGTCAAAACCAAAGCAGGCGAAACCCTGCCCGGTGCGTCTGTCACTGTTAAGGATTCTAAACAAGGGACTGTAACTGACCATAAGGGAGAATTCAGCATCAATGCCGAAACCGGCAAAATATTGTTGTTCAACTACCTGGGCTATGAAACCAAGGCCTATATCGTGCAGGGTACCGCCAAAATCACGATCACGCTGGAGGAAACAAAAAACACCATGAACGAGGTTGTGGTGATCGGCTACGGAACACAGAAAAAATCGAGCGTAACGGGGGCCGTCAGCAAACTCCTGAATACCAATCTGGACGAAATTCCTACTTCAAGGTTAGACAATGCCTTAATTGGTAAAATTGCCGGATTGACTGTACAGAACAATAGTTCAGAAGTAGGATCCGAACCTACTCTACGCATCAGAGGTGCGAGTTCTATCAATGCTAATGCGGATCCCCTGGTTGTGATTGACGGTCATCCTATTGCAGATGGTTTGTCGTTCATCAACCCTTATGATGTAGAATCTATAGAGGTATTAAAGGATGCCGCATCTGCCGCAATATACGGTTCAAGAGGAGCCAATGGAGTGATACTCGTCACCACAAAAAAAGGCGTTGCCAATAAGCCAAAATATGCTATTAAAAGCTATTACGGACTAAAAGAAGCATATAAAGTCTATCCTATCTTATCGACCACCGCTTATACAGAACTTTTATTTAAAGAAGCCAAATTGCGGGAAAATGACCCTACAGTTCCTGTTGCCTCTACCAATCTCATCAATGCGAATGAAAGAGCAGCTTATATTATTGAGAATCAGATCAGCGGAAATATCACCGACTGGCAAGACGAAGCCCTGCGCAATGCGGCTATCTATAACCTCCAATTCAATGTAGCTGGTGGTAAAACAGATATGAAATATTATGTATCCGGTAATCTGCAACAAGACCAGGGTGTGATGAAATACAGCGAAAATAACCGGGGCAACATGCGCATAAAGTTTGATGCGAATATCTCGCCCAAGCTGGTGCTCAATGTTAACCTCAATCCTACATATACCAAAATTCAGAGACCTTCAGAAAACTTTACAAATTATTACCGTTTCCCTTCATTTTTACCCGTTTATCACACGCCATTTACCGCAGCATTTGTAAACCAGAACGAACAGTGGGCCGGTTTGAAGGCGGGCGACTGGGCGCAGGCGCGTCACTTTACCAATCTGACTTATGCGGGTAACATGCCCGACGGAAGTTTCTGGACCAGTACCGGCAGTGTTTCGCCTTTTTCATCTCAAAACAACACACCACTTTCGCATGCCGAACGTGAAGATCGTTTTTCGAGGAGTTTCCGCTTTCAGGGCGGAACCGACCTGACTTATAGCCCGAGCCGAAATTTACAGTTTAAAACCTCACTAGGCGGCTATTACAATGATCGTGAAGAAAAAACACTCATCAAAAGCAATGCACGTAAAGACGGAGATGTGAATTCGGGGACCATCACCACAGGCAAAACGCTTGACTTCCTTTGGGAAAACACCATGAATTACAGCAAAAGTATAGGCAAACACAACTTTAAAGGATTATTGGGTTTTACAGTACAAAGCACAACAGTTGACCTCAACCAAATTGCTGGTTATAACTCCCCGACCGATAATTTCACCACATTGAACCAGGCTGCTTACCTGGACCAGCTGCAAAGCTTCACCTCTACGGTTAAAACCGGGCTGGTCTCTTACCTGGGAAGGATCAACTATGATTATGACAACAAGTATCTTTTAATGGCCAGTCTGCGTACGGATGAAAGTTCAATATTTGGTCCGGGAAACAGAAGAGGATGGTTCCCTTCCATCTCTGCCGGATGGAACCTGACCAGTGAGTCTTTTATGAAAGACAGTAAGGACTGGTTAAACAATCTGAAAATAAGGGCCGGTTATGGTGCTACGGGCAACAACAGAATTGCCGACTTCTCCTATCTGGATTTACTGTTTAGGGCCAATTACGTTTTTGGAGAGGGTACCGGACAGGTAAATCTTGGCCAGGCCCCCAACAACCCGATTACTAATGGTAACATCACCTGGGAAACTACAAAGTCGTCTAACATAGGTATCGATATGGGTTTCTTTCGAAACAGAATCCAGCTAACTGTAGAATATTACAGGTCAATTACGGATAAACTGCTACTCCAGCAGGCTGCACAGGCCTTTACAGGTTCTGAATCTTTCTGGGCAAACAATGGAAAAATCAGAAACCAGGGGTTTGAATTTGAACTGAGTACGATAAACATTAAAAATAAGAACCTGCAATGGACCAGCTCCATTAACTTTGCCGCCAACAGGAACAAGCTGGTTAAACTTGGTGGCGACGAACCTTACATGTATAGCTATGGGGAGCGTGGCGAAATCTATGCTTCTATCGTAGGCCAGCCCTATGTACAGTTTTACGGCTATAAAACTGACGGTGTCTGGCTGTCACAAACAGATGTAGATGCAGCAGTGGCCAGCGGGCAAACCAGCATCCTGCAAGGGTACTTTGCACCTGGCGGGGTGAAATTGAGAGACCTGAACAATGACAATAAAATTGATGTACAGGACCGTACCATGATCGGCTCCCCTTTCCCTGATTTTACCTGGGGCATTACAAATACCATCAGATACAAGAATTTCGACCTGAGTATGCTGATGCAAGGATCCCAGGGCGGACAGCTGATCAACGGCGACCTTTATTACAATGAGTCGAAAAGACAAAATGAGAATTACATCAAAAACAGGTGGCTAAGTGCCGGCAATCCCGGGGATGGCAAAACGCCTTATTTTACCAATGGAATCGCCGCAGATCTTCTGTTGACAGATTATGGTGTCGAAAGTGCTTCCTATGCTTACCTGCGCAATGTAATTGTAGGTTATACTTTCAATAACAAAGCATTAAAAAAGCTGAAGATCAACAGCCTGAGGTTATACGGGGCAGCAGACAACATCTTTTTTATCGCCGGCAAATCCTACCGCGGTATCAATCCCGAAGCAAGGGTGGTATCCTCTTCCTATGCCTCGCCTGTTATCGTAGGCTATCAGCGTGGAGGTTTTCCGGTAAACCGCACATTCACATTCGGACTAGATTTTAATTTCTAAAGCTATGGATCACAAAAAAAATATAAAACAGTATAGCTGCTCCCTCTTTGCCATCTTACTGCTTTCTGCAACAACAGCCTGTAAAAAAATTACGGATGTCCTGCCCATTTCTAATGAGGTTGCAACTAACTATTACCGCGATTATAAAGAAGTAAACATTGCCCTCACCGGATGCTACAATGGCTTACAAGAGCCCTTGCTTACAGAATGGATGCTGACTGAACTGAGGAGTGATAATGCCCGCCAGCGCTCTGTAAACAGCACGACCAACACCAACATGGAGCTGAACGTATTGAACCTTTACACTGCAAGTGCGCAGCACCAGCAAATCTATAATTACTGGCTCAGTGTTTATAAAAATATCAGGAACATCAATTATGTGTTGCGCAGTCTCGGCATAAAATATGAGAACAATCAGCTGGTCTATGGACAACCATCAGCCAGTGTAAGTAATACGGAACGCGATGAACTTGCTGGTCAGGCGCTATTCTTACGGGCGTACCACTATTTTAACCTGGTCAGACTTTACGGAGGCGTTTTCCTCGTCACCGCAGCCCTCGACCCTTCGGCTACAAAAACCATTAACCGTTCTTCTTTAGAAGATTGTTACCAGCTGATTGTTCAGGATTTACAAGCAGCAGCGAACATAGCGGATAAGACTGCTTACCCTCAGATTTCCACAAACAATCTGGGAAAAGCAAATGCCTGGTCTGCAAAAGCATTATTGGCGAAGGTATACCTCAGCTTATCTGTGCCGCGCAAAACTGAAGCACTGGATTTGCTCAATGATATCATCGCAAATAGTGGTTATGGAATGGAAAACAGTTTTGACAGGGTTTTTTCCATTAGTAATGAAATGAATAAGGAAATTCTGTTTGCGGTGCGCTATAAAGCGGGACTTGTTGGCTTAGGCAATCCAATGCCCAACTTGTTTGGACCGGCGAGCAGTGGTGATGCCGTAATCAACGGCGATGGTAGTGGTTTCAACTACCCCACTACCAGCATCAACGGGTCTTATACCAGCAGTCCAACGTTCAGTGACGCACGCAAAGCGGTAACCATTGCGAACTACAGCAACAGTACCACACCCCTATACGTCAACAAATTTTTCTCAAAAGTCATTGTAAAAGATGATGCGGAAAATGATTTCACCATAATCCGTTATGCTGATGTAATCTTGATGAAGGCTGAAGCACAGGGGTATAATGGCCCGGCCGGCACCTCTGTTGGCCTTATTAATCAAATCAGGGAACGGGCCGGAGCAGGCAATTATACATCAGGTGTATTCGCTGCCGCATTTTATAAATATCCCTCGACAGGCGACGCGAGTCTCAGCAGTGAAAGCGCCTTTATCACCGCACTGTTAAAAGAAAGAAGACTGGAATTTGCTTTCGAAAACCAGCGTTTGTTTGACATGATACGTTTAGGACAAGCCATAACACTCATGCAGGCACATTACGCGGCTGAATATAGTGCTTATTATGGTCGGTTCAGGCCTATCATACCCTTAACAGAGCTACAAGCCAACGTAAATACCCAACGTCTGATCCTGCCCATACCGCAAAGAGAAATTGATACGAATACGGAAATTCAGATCGCCCAGAACCCAGGTTACTAAATGCTCATGATAAAATTTAGAGAGATGAACAAATTTTTAAAAACAGGACTACTGATTATGTTGCTTTCAGCAGCATTTTTTTCCTGCAAAAAAGAGAAACTTTCAGACATCGGTGAAGGTTCGGTTACAGCCGAGACCTACACGTTTAACCGGGCCACAAAAAGTTTCGACCTTGGCGATGATATCAGCAGCGAGATTGTTGCCGGTGAAGGTATCCGCTTTATCTATTGTTATCTGGTACGGAACAACGCAACGGATTCACTGATCCATGTAACCAACAATACAGAAAACAACCCCTCCAATTATACACTGACTATCCCGCTGTCTTCTTTTCCGGCCTACAATATGAGCCAGGTAAGGGGCGTAAAAGTATTGGTTAAACAAGGCAACAACACTTCACTGGAAGGCTTTATTACCATCAGATTCTTTGATCCGGACCTGCCTCAGTTCGCTGGTTTCCCAGAGGAAATCATTGCCGATCTGGCTGGCACAACTGCAATAGCAGGTAACCTTAGTTCAGCATATGGCATTAAGCAGGTGGACATTTACGACGATTATCAAACGGAAAACACATATGTGGCTGTTCATTCTATTACTAGTGTTAATGGTGCCAAACAATATGCGCTGAACTATGATTATACTTACCGCAAAGCAGCCCAGCACATTAAAGTGGTGGTGACAGACATCTACAACCAGCAGAGCGAACTGATCGTTAATATGCCGGTTGATGTATCAATCTTTAAACCCAGATTTGTTGGCTTTGCCGCTACCATTATGCCTGTCAGCAACGGATCAACCCCCATCAGCGGGAACATAACTTCTGTAACAGGGCTTAAAAAAGTAGATGTATACGACGATCGCTCCGGCAGCTACGTATTGTTGAACACAGTTGACAACTTAAACGGAACCAAAAATTACAACTTGAGCACCTCCTACATCTTCAAAAAAAGAGCGGCAAACCTAAAGCTGATTGCGGTGGATATGGAAGACCTGCAAACCGAACTGGTAATTCCTTTAGAGGTAACCTACGGGTCGGTGGTGTACAGAAACATCACCATGAATGCACAAACACTGGGCACCAATACGACATTCCTTGAAAATGGCAGCACTGCCGGCAATTGTGAGCTGGTGGCCAACGAAGCCAACATGCTGTTCCTGTTTTACGCCACCAGTGCCGGTCCGACACTGTATAACCCCTTCAGTGGTACCACGGGAAGCTTCCCTGCCAACATGAGGTGTAACGGTACGGCCTGGACCATTGCCAACCCGGCCGTCTTAAAAGACACTAAGTTCAGGGTGTTGATCAATGGAGCTTCCGCAGGACAGACTGACGTTTACAATTTATTGAATGCCAATGAAATTGATGATTTAAGTGATACTTTCTTCAGTTCCAGAAGTCTGGGTGCACCAGGCAGCAGCGGACCAAGATATGAAGCCACAGCAGCTCCCTCTACCTCGCTGTTTAACCTGAGTACGGCGAAAATACTCTTCCTGCGGATTACCAACAAGGTAAACAATACTTATAAAAACGCCATTATGGAGGTGAAAGAAGTCAATTCAAATGCTGGAAATTCGACCATTAAATTCGATATCTATATTCAGAAATAACCCATTAAAGCTAATATAATGCTAAAGCCCCTATTATTCCTTCCGCTACTGTTAATCAGTTTCATTGCCATGTCCGAAACTATTACTGTAGAAAACCCCGCCGCCCTAAAGGCGGCGGTAAATAACGCCCGGCCCGGTGATGTCGTCCAGCTAAAAGATGGGACGTGGAACAGCGCAACGATAGAATTACAAGGACAGGGAACGGCAAAAGCACCAATTACCATTATGCCGCAAACACCTGGCGGTGTGATCTTCAGCGGGCAATCCTGCATACAGATCGGTGGAGCTTACCTGCTGATCAGAGGTTTCCATTTTAAAAACGGATACAGCCCCAGGCGTGAGGTGATTTCTTTCCGGATCAACAATGACCTGCTCGCCAACAACTGCAGGGTCAGTGAAATGGTCATTGAAAACTACAGCAACCCGCAGCGTTTTAAATCAGATACCTGGATCACCTTGTATGGAAAAAACAACAGGGTAGACCATTGTACCTTCGTCAATAAGCTAAATGCTGGTCCGGTGCTCATTGCGGAGCTAGATGATGAACGCAGCCAGGAAAATGAACACAGCATAGACCATAATTACTTTAAAGGCAGACAACGTTTCGGCTCCAATGGGGGCGAAACAATCCGGATCGGCGTATCCAGATATTCCCTTACCGCATCACGCAGCAGAATAGTTAACAATTACTTTGAGCGCTGCAATGGTGAAGTGGAGATTGTTTCCATTAAATCGGGCGAAAACCAGGTGAGTTTCAATACATTTTACGAATGTGAAGGCGGGCTGGTACTACGTCACGGATCCGGAAACATTGTAGAGGGCAATTTTTTTATCGGTAATAATAAACCCTTTACCGGAGGTGTGCGTGTCATCAACCCCAAACAAAAAATCATTAACAATGTATTCTGGCAATTGCAGGGCAATAACTTCCGTTCTGCATTGTCGGTTTTAAACGGGGTACCCAATTCCCTCATCAATAGGTATTACCAGGTAAAAGACGCCGAAATCAGCCATAACACCTTCATTAACAGCGAAAGTATCTTATTCGGCGCAGGTAAAGATGCCGAACGTACACTTGGTCCGAAAAATGTGTCTTTCAAAAATAACCTGATTATCACTCCAAAAAATGAAGTATATACCGATGCGAATAACGATAAAGGAATCGTATTTGCTGATAACGGACTTGATGCAAGTTTTAACGGACAGTTACCAGATGGTTTTAAGAAGGCAAAGATTAAGTACCTTAAAATCAAAGGATTTAATCTCCCCTATGATACCCGCTACGGCGCCGATTTAAAAAAAATGTCTTTGATCGGAAAAGAACAAACTGGAGCCCTATGGTACAAGCCAATTGATCAAATACCGGTACGCCGACCTAAAAGTTTCCATGTCACCGCTGCCCAAAGCAATGAAATTACAGACATTATAAAGGCCGCACTTCCCTTAGATACCATTGTCTTATCAGAAAATGGCTATTACAAAATAAGCGCAGCAATTGCCATACGTAAACCCCTGGTGATCATGGCTGCCCACAATTTAACCGCCAGACCAACTTTTGTGAATAGCTCCTACAAATCATTGCCAGCTTTTATCACAATAGAAAATGGCGGGGACTTACTGGTTAAAGGGATCGCTTTCAAAGGCGCTCATGAAAATTTTGGTGCTGTTGATGCAGGCATCAGCTCTACTGAACTGGCGATGAACAGACCTTACCAGCTAACCATAGACAACTGCGAGTTTTACGACTACAATGAAAGTAGTAACAGTGGATTCCGGGCTTCAAAAGGGACCCTTGCGGATAGCCTTGTGGTGACCAACTCCATCTTCCACCACATGTCCGGCTCCGGGCTAGACCTTGCCTCCGAGAAGGACGACAAAGGGATGTATAATGCTGAATATACCCTGGTTAGCAACTGCACCTTTAGCAATTTACTAAGCAGTGCCATCAACATTTACCGCGGAGGGAACGATGAAAGCACCCTGGGCCCATTTGTAACCATAGACCACTGCACCTTTAACCAAGTAGAGAACAGGGAACAGGGCACCGTAGTAAGACTTATAGGTGCACAGCAGGCCTCGGTTACCAATTGCAATTTCTCCCATAGCGGACAAGGAGGAAGAGCAATTCTGTTTCAGGAATACAGGTGGGATAATATCCTGGTGGATTACTGTAATTTTTATGAATCCGGAAAGATTGAATCATTTTATAATAAAGCTGCGGGCCCGCATATTTACAACCAAAAGCCGGAGTATGCGGATTCGGAAATTCTGAATTTTAGATGGTTGAACAGCGCTCCTGCAGCGAATGATCAATTTCCCATTGGAGTAAAATAACGAAATACCATTTATAGATCAATTGGTTCTTGCTTCCGGACTAGCTTCCGGGAACAAGAACCATTTTTTTTAAATGTTCAATTCTTTAAAGTATAGCAGGAAGGGATTGCCAGTTAACTCCGACATTCCCTTCGAGCCAGAAAGGCCTTTTTTGCGCTGTTTTCAATTGCCATATTCCATAGGCCATTACCAGTTCTACATCCATTTTAACAAATCCAGGTATCAGTGTTGCTCCAACAGACCGGTTGTTTTCCATTTTAAGATTTATAGGACTGTCTTTTAAAATGAGCATCTCACCTGGATCAATCACATAATTATCTGTAAGTGTAACCCCATTGGGTACTACAGTATTCTTTTCATCTTTTCCTGCCCCAAATACAAAAGCCTCACGACAATTGACAATTATATTATTTATGATGGAGGCATTTTTCACCTGGAAATATTCATGCAATTCAGGTTTTTCTACCCCATTCATCACAGTAACTGCGGCCCTTAATGTCCGGCCCGCAAGTGATTGTAAATAGTTATGGTGTACTTTCTGATTTTCCCCGATCACCCTGATTCCACCTGTATTCTTTTTATCACGCCCCATAAAATAATTATAACTTACTTCACTGTTGTTCCCATGTCTAAAAGTAACGGTGCCCTCACATTCATAAAAAAGATTATTGATAATGGTATTATGACCAGATTTAATGGAGATAATCTCTACCTCACCATCACATTTATCAAAGATATTGTAGCTTACTTTTGTATACGAATCAGACATCGACCAGGTGCTGGTTCCAATCCTGATCGTTTCGCCACCATTCACTCCAAGTGGCGGGCGCGGACCAAAATAATTGTGATCTATTTCATGGTAGTTGGGTTGATCACTAAGCCAAACTACTAAAGTAGTACCAGAATGTGTTTTACCAGTAAGCGAACAATGGTCTACACGGTTTCGTGTACCATTTAAAGAGATCCATTTATAATCCGTTTCATGACTTACCGGATTATAGTGCTCAATGCTGGTATTGGTTAAACGACAATTGGTGGCGGTTTTGGTAAACAACACCACATCTTCTTTTAACGAATAACCATCTTTAAAAAGCAGGCCCTCCACAACCAGCCAGTCCCCATCAATTTTAAGATTACTATTGCCATTCAACACCACCTTTCCGGCTTGCTCAGCCATTAATACGATGGGTTTCTCTGCAATTCCCCTGCCTTTGAAATTAAGCGTCTGACTGGTCCAATTTCCATTAAGCATCACTATCGTATCTCCTGGCATCAATTTCAGCACATTCAGTTCAGTGGCATTTTTAACCTTATAAATATTTGTCTTGTCTCCGGGCTGCAGCATCTGCTGCTCTGGATCTTCCAGCACTTTTTTAGCCGAACATGCATGACATAAAAACAGGCAGACAAATAAGCAGGTAAGAACTATTTTTTTTAAAGAAAGGTAAATTATCATAGCTGTATGGTTAAAGGTTAAATGTATTTTTTAACTCAGGAAGTTGACCTAACGTGAAATTTCTTCCAGAACAATCGGCCAGTTATCTGTCCTAAAAGGCCTTGCTGGTAGTCCGGCACCATTAACCAAGTAATTATCACCGGGATTATCGGCCCATGCATATCTTACAGCCAGGGGATGGACAATGTTCTCGTTCCATAAAACCATGGTTTCTCCTTCAATACGGGCCTTTGCCCATACAAACTTTTGATCTGCGCCGGCAATCATAAAATTTGTCCGCTTAGCGTTTTTATCAAGCTTCAAACCATCAGCTGAATTAAAACTGACTACAGCCTTACTCCCATCCAGTTTCATCTCTTTAAACACAGGACCATCAGCAACTACGTTCATTTTATAAACATCCTGCATTGCCTTAAGTGCCACTCTTTCACCCAGGGGAGCTTTAGATACGGGATGGATGTTATCGTCCACACCAAGATCGATAGTTACTACCAATCCAACTTTCGGTAGTAGGGTGGATTTTTCCTGAGCCTCTCTGAGCAAGGCCCAGTTTGAATTTACTTCAGGCAGCTCAGTTATCTTTTTATAATTAGGTAACTGTACGATCAGGAATGGTAGGTCAGGCTGTTTAAAGTTGGCTCTCCAATCCTTAATGAGCATTTGAAGCAAACTACCATACTCGTTAGCCCAGTTGGCATTACTTTCTCCCTGGTACCATACCACGCCTTTATAGGCGAGGCTTTTAACGGGAGCAATCATTGCATTATAAATTGATCCCGGCACATCATTAGGATGTACAGCGATTTTAATGTCCTGAACCCTAAATTGCCAATCACCATCTATCAGGATTTTTTTTCCTTTACCAGTCTGAAAATATAACTTAGATGCAGGGCCCCAGATCCCACCGTTCCGACCTTTGTTTGCTACTCTGACCATAATCTGGTTTCGTCCCTCTTTTAAAAGGGTTGTCGGCACCCGATATTCCCTGACCAGATCACGGCTATCCGGAGAGGATCCCAGCTTCTCTCCATTAAAAAAGGCAACACTTTGATCTGCAATCCTGCCGAGGCTCAGAAATGCCGCATTTTGACAATCTTCTTTACTGAGCGAAATTTCCTTATAAAACCATATTACGCCATCCACATTAGGTAATCCTGCCTTTTCCCATAAAACAGGCAGCTTCATAACAACCCACTCTGCCGTGGGTTTGGGTAGTACTGGGTTAATGGTATCCCATAGTACCTTATCATGAACATAAGGAGTCATCTCTCCATATTTCTTTTTGAATCCATCGATACGGTTGCTGATAAATTGCTCCTTGTTCATCCCTTTAACCTCCGCTAAAATTGGTTTTAAGCGATCGACTATACCGATGGTTCCGTTACTGATAAAGCCTTCTATAACCGTCCCGCCATAACTGCTATGTACAAGTCCTATAGGAACATTGAGATCTTTTTGCAGTCTTTTGGCCATGTAATACGCAACTGCCGAAAATTTCTTTACCGTCTGCGGATTACATGGTTGCCATGCCGTAGTTGAATCAAGATCTTCCACCTCATTAAAATCTACATCGCGCTGAACAGTAAATAACCTGATCTTATCATTTTTGGCAGCTTGTAACGTTTCTTCTCCACCTTCTGCATTCATCAGTAAAAAAGCCATATTACTCTGTCCACTGCATAGCCAGACGTCACCTATCAAAATATTATCCAGCAAAATATTGTTAATTTTCAACTCAAAAGGTCCGCCTGCGGCAGCAGCTCTCATCACTACCTGCCATTTCCCATCGGCTGCGGTTACCGCGGTATACAATTGCTGTTTAAAAAGAATACCAACTTTTTCACCGGGACTGCCCCAACCCCATAATGATATCGGCTTATCCCGCTGGAGTACCATACTGCTGGTAAATATTCGGGGAAGTCTAACCGTGGCCTTCGTCTGTAAGGGAATGGAAGCCACAGCTATAAGTAAAAATACAGCTACAGCAGTAATGAATTTATTTTTCATGGTTACATCTGGGGTTAATATTTGGTTTTTTACCAACAAGATAGTTACCATGCGAGTGGCCGCAATCAAAATTGGTCAACCAAATATAACCATTAGAATTGGTTAACCAAATTATTTATAAAAATAGCAAGTGTGTTTAAATTAGACATTTAATCTTTCGTTTCTAGCAACAACTCCATATAAAGCCAGTACAAGCTCAGAAGTCCTTTTTCGATAAACTCAAATCTCGTTTTCTGAATTTCAGTAAGTCTGGATTGATCTACTGTCATATTAGAAATAATTCTGTAGACGATTAACTTTCGCTGAAGCAGGTAATATCCAGATTTATCTGGGTTCAGCGCTGAAAATATCTCTGCATCCTCCTGTAATTCTCTACACCTATCAAGAAACAGAATGTCTACGATTTCGTCCTCATAAGTTCCATCCATGATACTGGATACAATGTCTTCAAATACGTCTAAATCTCTAGTCATATGGGTTTGAGTTATATTTCAGCTAAAATACAAATTGTAACACAACACAAAAACTAATCATTGTGTTGCACTTTTAGACACCTACGTAAAAAAGAAGACTACAGATTTCAGTTTTTTAAATAAATTTATCACCATTAATATTTAATATATTTAGGTAACCAACAACAATTATAATGAAAGGTTACTTAAAAAATTATAGTGGAATCATTTGGCTATTGACCGGAATTATTGTTGGGAGCATAGCCGGATTGGTATTTGGCAAAAAAGTCGAAATCATAAAGCCAATAGGCGATATCTTTTTAAACCTTTTGTTTACTGCGGTGATACCACTGGTTTTTTTCGCCATATCATCAGCGATTGCAAATATTAAGCCTTCCGAAAAATTAAGCAAAATGATGGGAATCACTGGCATCGTTTTCCTTGCTACCGTCTTGATTTCTGCTATATTAACCATAGTTGCAGTTAAAATATTCCCAGTACATGAATCCTTAGGTACCGCTACACTTACTGAACAGGTTAATGAAAAGCCATTTGCAGATCAACTTGCCGGGCTCTTCACGACTTCAGAGTTTTTTGAACTACTCTCCCGTAAGAGTATGCTGGCCATGATTATCTTCGCCGTTATTATCGGCTTTGCTACCCAAAGATCAGGAAAAGAAGGTAGCGGATTTGCTTCATTTCTTCATTCAGGAAATGAAGTCTTTAAAAACGTATTCACTTTGATCATGAAAGTAGGTCCGGTTGGACTTGGTGCATACTTCGCCTACCAAGTTGGCGTATTTGGTCCACAATTATTTGGCACTTATGCCAAGTCACTAGGCCTCTATTATAGCTTTGGTGCATTTTATTTCGTAGCTATATTTAGTCTATATGCATTTGTGGCAGGAGGCATAAATGGCATAAAGCGTTATTGGAAAAACAACATTATTCCCTCCGCGACTGCCGTTGGCACCTGCAGCAGCATTGCGACTATTCCAGCCAATCTAGATGCCGCAAAGAAAATGGGAATTCCAGATTACATTGCCAATGTAACCATCCCACTTGGTGCAACCCTACACAAAGATGGTTCCAGTATCTCTTCAATTGTTAAAATGGCCGTTGTCTTTGCCCTCTTTGGAAAAGGCTTTGATACTGCCGATGCCATTGTGCTCGCATTGGGTATGACCGTATTGGTGAGTGTTGTAGAAGGCGGAATACCTAATGGCGGCTACGTTGGCGAATTGTTGTTTATTTCTGCCTATGGACTCCCAATCGAAGCCTTACCGCCCGCAATGATTATCGGAACATTGGTGGATCCGATGGCAACTTTATTAAATGCCACCGGAGATACCGTAGCCTCAATGCTGGTCACCAGATTTACTGAAGGTAAACAATGGATAAAAAATAGTATCTAATCGATATAATCAAGGATTTTTTCGATCAATTCTATCTCTGTAAATGGTTTGATGATGTAATCATTTACTCCTGCAGAAAAATAAGTATCATGCACCTCAGCACTAATTTCACCTGTTAAAGCAATGATTGGAATGCCCGATTTCTTATGATCCTTGTTGGCTCTGATTATTTTGGCAAACTCTATTCCATCCACTTCTGGCATTTGAATGTCGGTTAACACCATATCGTATTTATTTTGCTTAATCAACTGAAGCGCCTCAGCCGCACTTGTTGCAGTATCAAAGCTAATTCCATGCTTTTTAAAAATCATTTTAATCACCAGCAGGTTCATATCAGAATCATCAACCACTAAAATGTGAATATTTTTAAAACGATCACTTTTGATAATCATTTGCTGTTGTTGTTCAAGATTTTCTTCTCCATCAAGGACAATGCGATAAGGCAACTCAACCGTAAAGGTTGTTCCCTTACCTGGCGTACTTTCAACACTTATTTTGCCCTTATGTAAATCCACCAGCTTTTTACTAATGGTTAGCCCAAGCCCCGAGCCTACTTGCCAATCATTACGTTTAGAATCTATCACCTGCGAAAACTCATTAAATATAACCGGAATATTTGCGGCCGATATACCAATACCGGTATCTATAACCTTAACAATCAGCAATACATTCTTTTCATCAGTTCGCTTTACATCTACCTGAATACTCACCTTTCCTTTATCAGTAAATTTAATGGCGTTTGCCGTTAAATTCATGATAATCTGTTTTAAACGATAAGGATCCCCATCTAGCAATAGGTCGGGAGCACCGTCCTGAAGCAGTTCAAGTTTTAACTTTTTCTGATCAGCCAACACTCTTGTTGTATCTGCTACTTCTTTTAAAATGCGTTGATATTTGAAAGGTGTTTTTGCGAGGGATAATTTTTTGGTTTCCAAGCGCGAAAAATCAAGTACTTCATTAACAGCAGAAAGTAGCATCGAAGAAGAAGTATCCAACAGTCTAGACATCACCTTTTGATCATCGTTTAAAGGCGTTGATTTGAGTTGCTCAGAGACACCAATAATCGCATTTAAAGGGGTTCGCATCTCGTGACTGATACTGGTGAAAAGTCTGGATTTACTGACCACCTGCTCAGCAGCCAACTTATTCGCTTTCATGGTCCTATTGTAAGCACTATAAAGCTTGTACAGCAAGAATATAATTCCCAAATAGGACAAGAAGCTGATTATAAAGTTTAGTTTACCCGACCAATCGATGCTATTCAAAGAGTGCTTTGCCTTATTTTTTAGCGCATTTTTTCTTGCAATCTCATTTAAATTGATATTGACTTTATATTCCTTAAATAGCAGCTTAATATTCTCAAATATCCGTTCATTTAAAGTTAAAATAGCTTGTTCCTTTTCTGTTAGCTTAACGTGGTTCTTTTTTTGATCTTCCAATAAGCCTTTATAATAATTCGTAATTCGCTCCAGTTGTTTTTTGTTGTAAGCTTCCACCCCATTTTCAACAGGCTCATAAGTGGTTTCGGTTTTTCTTATTTTAGAAGTGTCTGCCGGATCAGGTTTGTTTAAGATCGCACTTTTAATGCGCTGAAAAAACTTTTTCTTTTTCGCAGTCGGTTCAGTTTTTATTTCTTCTATCTCAACCACCTTCTTCACAGTCGCTTTTGGAAACTTTTTTGCCGACAACAAGCTATTGCTGATCTTATCTACATTAAGCTGTAGGTTAATATTTGTAATGGAATCGGCCAGTTTCTTAATTTCTCCATAAAGCAACATTTGCTTCCGCTTATTGGTTAAGTCCCCCACAATGCTACCCGAAATATTTCTATTGTCTTCTAGAGATAGGTCAGCCAAAATGGCAGAAATTGATTTGATCTCATCTGTATACTTCACAAAATACTCGGGCTTCCATAATGCCGTATACATCCTAAAATCATTCTCGGCAACCTGCAAGCTTAAAGTAATGGTATCCAATTTAGAGAGCTGAAGATTATTTGTATCCAATTCCCTCAAGGTAGTAGTTAATGTCTTTTGTTCTGATTGCTGTGCAATAGAATTGCGAAACAGGAGCGTAATAAACACGATAATAACACCAAATATGACCAGAAAAGAACGTTGATTTTTTCTCATTAGATAATGCTTATTTGTTTGCCTTAGTTCCATCCCTTTGCCAATAAGTATGCCAAAATCAAAGGCTAAGAAGAGCCAAATCAGAATATTTTACATAAAATTCGTTACAAAATTAACATTTTATATATTTAAGAAACCAAACATACCTTAGAATAAACAAATACAATCCAAAAAAACCGACATAACTATATACCTTGCAGTTTTTTTGAAAAAAAAAGAACCTATGACGAACAAAATTGTTTTCCGTATTTCGTCGACGAAATGAATATTTATGTCTACGTTATTTTAATCAGTGAATAATACTATGGATTTTTAACCAAAAGAAAAACTACATATAGAATGAAAATTTTAAAAATACTCGGGATAGTGGTCGCTTTTGTGATCCTGCTTGCATTTGCTGGGGGTCTGTACATTAACATCGCCTTACCAGACACCGGAGCAACAACGGTGGTAAAAATAGAGCCGAGTCCAGTACGCTTAGAACGAGGGCGCTACCTGGCAAATCACGTGGCAGCTTGTATGGATTGCCACGGCACTCGCAACTGGGCTTTATTTTCGGGTCCCCCTGTAAGCGGATCTTTGGGTAAAGGGGGTGAGGTTTTTGATCAAAATATGGGATTTCCGGGGAAAATCCACGCAGCGAACATCACCCCACATGCTTTAGGAAATTGGACTGATGGAGAAATTTTAAAAGCCATTACTACGGGTGTTAATAAAAATGGAAAAGCATTATTTCCGTTGATGGGCTACCAAAGATTTGGAAAAATGGATAAAGAAGATATTTATAGCATCATTGCCTATATCCGCAGCTTAAAAGCAATACAAAATGAAGTGCCAACTACCGAATTAGATTTCCCGGTAAGCCTAATCAATAAAATGAGCCCTAAACCAGCAGATTTCCAGAAAATTCCTGATATACAAGATACCGTTAAATATGGAGCTTATTTAGTTAATGCAGCCGGCTGTGTGGATTGTCATAGTAAAATGGATAAAGGAGCCATTATTGCCGGCACTGAATTTGGTGGTGGAATGGAATTTAAACAGCCAGCAGGTACAATTAGATCGAGTAACATTACCATGCATAAGACCAATGGATTGGGCAACTGGACTAAAGAAATGTTCGTTCAGAAATTTAAGACCTATGCAGATAGTACCACTAAGCTGCCAACTATAACCAAGACCGATTTAAATACGCCAATGCCCTGGACCATGTATGCAGGAATGACGAAAAATGATCTGGGCGCAATTTATACTTATTTAAAAAGCCTAAAACCACTTGACAATAAAGTTGAAATAAGAACCAATCTATAGATTGGTTCTTATTTCAACTACCTCATTGATTTCTAATAATGGTGATATACCCTTTTTTAAATTCTTTTCCATTACCAAAATCAATGTAGTAATAATAAGTCCCCTCTTCCAGCGCTGTACCATTTACAGTGCCATCCCAATCATTTTTATAATCCCTTAGCCACAATAGTACTCTACCTGCCCTATCAAATATTTTGATCTTATGGCCTGGAAACATATCAATGTTATTCACAAGCCAGTAATCGTTGATACCGTCACCATTTGGCGTAATTAAATTAGTGGAATTTACAGCTATCAAACTTTCAACAACTTCTATTTTAATGGTCTGCGTACTGCTACGTCCATATTGATTAGTCCCTGTCACTGTATAAGTAGCCGTAACTGAAGGACGTACACTAAGTATTGCAGTATTTGGCCCTATTATAGGGCCATTAACGTCCGACCATTGATAAGTCACAGCCCCAGATGCAGTAAGAATGGTTGTCTCCCCCTTGTTAATGCTATTTCCTTTGCTGCTCACAATCGTAATTATAGGTGCAGGATTGTCCATTATTTTTAATACCTGTGTAATGGGTATCGCCGCAGCATAATTTACATTTCCAGCCTGACTAGCGGTAATGCTAACTGTTCCTGCCTTTAGTAGCTGTACTTCATTTCCATTGATGATCCTGGCAATAGTTGGATCACTGCTACTGTAAGTAACAATCAAACCTGAACTCGCTGTTGCATTTAGGGTAAATACAGGATCTGTCGACAACTTATCTGCAAGTGCAGCAAAGCTGATTGATTGATTAATATTACCTATAATTAAAGTCCCTGATACGTTAGTTGCAATGTAATTCGCGTTTACTAAACTGGCTTCCACAGTATGTGCTCCCGCTGAAGTTGGAGGAACATTACCACCATTATAAGTTACAGTTACTCCCGTTAGATTTGCAGGATTAGTCGTTACAGTGATTGTTTTGGCTGTTCCATCATAATTTTGGGAGAGATTGCTCAGTGCAAGTGTGGCAACCGCTTTTCCAATTACCAGACTACCTGTTGTAGTGGTAAGCACATAATTAGAATTTGTTAAGCTAGCTACAACTGTATAGGTTCCAGCTAGGATTGGTAATGTAGCACTTCCATTGTAGGTAAATGTAACCCCAGACAAGCCTGAAGGATTAGTCACTGCGGTTGCAGATTTTGCAGTGCCGTCGTAAGTTTGAGATAGATTATTCAATGTAATCGTAGCCGTTGCTTTACCAATCACCAAGCTACCTGCTGCATTAATGGCTGTATAATTTGCATTTGTCAAACTAGCCACTACAGCATAAGTACCCGCAACAGTTGGCAAAGTTGCCGATCCATCATAAGTAATTGAAACTCCTGATAAGCCAACAGGATTGGTGGTTGCTGTTGCCGATTTTGCTGTACCATCATAAGCTTGAGTCAAATTGCCCAATGCAAGCGTAGCAGTTCCTTTACCGATTACCAAACTACCTGTTGCATCAACCGCTGTATAATTTGCATTAGTCAAACTAGCCACTACAGCATAAGTACCCGCGGCTGTTGGTAAAGTTGCCGATCCATCATAAGTAATCGAGACACCGGATAACCCAACTGGATTAGTAGTTGCTGTCGCAGATTTCCCCGTACCATCGTAAGTTTGAGACAAATTGCTTAGTGAAATAGTAGCAATTCCTTTGCCGATCACTAAATTACCTGTTACATCCGTTGCGGTATAATTGGCATTGTTTAAACTAGCAACTACAGCATAAGTACCTGCAGCTGTTGGTAAAGTTGCGGATCCATCATAAGTAATGGAGACACCGGATAACCCAACTGGATTGGTTGTTGCTGTTACAGATTTTGCTGTACCATCATAAGTCTGAGTCAAATTGCTCAGCGTAAGAGTGGCCGTTCCTTTGCCAATTACTAAACTACCTGTTGCATCCGTTGCCGTATAATTAGCATTGTTCAAACTAGCAACTACAGCATAAGTACCCGCAGCTGTTGGCAAAGTTGCCGATCCATCATAAGTAATGGAGACACCGGATACCCCAACTGGATTAGTAGTTGCTGTTGCAGATTTTGCAGTACCATCATAAGCTTGAGACAAATTGCTTAGCGTAAGAGTGGCCGTTCCTTTGCCGATCACTAAATTACCTGTTGCATCCGTTGCCGTATAATTAGCATTGTTCAAACTGGCCACTACAGCATAAGTACCTGCAACTGTTGGCAAAATTGCGGATCCATCATAAGTAACGGAGACTCCGGATAATCCAACAGGATCAGTCGTAACTGTTGCAGATTTTGCGGTACCATCATAAGTTTGTGTCAAATTGCTAAGTGCAAGTGTCGCTGTCCCTTTGCCAATTATCAAACTGCCTATTGCATCGGTTACCGTATAATTCGCATTGTTTAAACTAGCAATTACCGCATAAGTACCCGTGGCTATTGGCAAAGTTGCGGATCCATCATAAGTAATCGAAACACCAGATAAACCCACAGGATTGGTAGTTACTGTTGCCGATTTTGCAGTACCATCATAAGCTTGAGTCAAATTGCTCAATGCAAGAGTAGCACTCCCTTTGCCAATCACTAAACTGCCTGTTGCATCAATTGCTGTATAATTCGAATTAGTCAAACTAGCTACTACCGCATAAGTACCTGCAGCTGTTGGCAAAGTCGCCGATCCATCATAAGTAATGGAGACACCAGATAATCCTACAGGATTAGTCGTCACCGTTGCCGATTTACCTATCCCATCATAAATCTGAGTCAAATTGCTCAGCGTAAGAGTGGCCGTTCCTTTGCCAATTACTAAACTACCTGTTGCATCAGCGGCTGTGTAATTTGCATTACTCAAACTGGCCACTACGGCATAGGTACCCGTAGCTGTTGGCAAAGTTGCCGATCCATCATAAGTAATCGAAACACCCGATAATCCTACAGGATTAGTCGTCACCGTTGTCGATTTTGCTGTGCCATCATAAGCTTGAGACAAATTGCTCAGTGTAAGAGTAGCCGTACCTTTACCGATTACCAAACTCCCTGTTGCACCAGCTGCTGTATAATTTGCATTAGTCAAACTAGCCACTACGGCATAAGTGCCCGCGGCTGTTGGCAAAGTTGCCGATCCATCATAGGTAATTGAAACGCCAGACAAACCAGCAGGACTAGTCGTAACCGCAACACATTTTGCAGTCCCATCGTAAGTCTGAGACAAATTGCTTAATGAAATCGTAGCAATTCCTTTGCCGATCACTAAATTACCTGTTACATCCACTGCAGTATAATTGGCATTGTTTAAACTAGCCACTACAGCATAACTACCCGCAGCTGTTGGCAAAGGTGCTAATCCGTCATAGGTAATAGAGACACCAGATAACCCAGCAGGATTAGTTGTCGCTGTTGCAGATTTCCCTGTACCATCGTAAGTAGCAGTCAAACCACTTAAAGTTAGTGTAGCCGTCCCTTTGCCAATCACTAAATTGCCCGTTACATCAGAAGCTGTATAATTCGCATTACTCAAACTAGCCACTACAGCATAAGTACCCCCAGCGGTTGGTATAGTAGTGGAACCATCATAGGTAATTGAAACGCCAGACAAACCAGCAGGACTAGTTGTTACTGTTGCCGATTTTGCAGTACCATCATAAGCTTGAGACAAATTACTAAGTGTAAGTATCGCAGTTCCTTTGCCGATCACTAAATTACCTGTTACATCCGTTGCGGTATAATTGGCATTGTTTAAACTAGCCACTACAGCATAAGTACCCGCAGCTGTTGGCAAAGTTGCCGATCCATCATAATTAATCGAGACACCAGATAATCCTACAGGATTAGTCGTCACCGTTGCCGATTTCGCTGTGCCATCATAAGCTTGAGACAAATTGCTCAGTGTAAGAGTAGCCGTTCCTTTACCGATTACCAAACTCCCTGTTGCACCAGTTGCTGTATAATTTGCATTAGTCAAACTAGCCACCACGGCATAAGTACCCGCAGCTGTTGGTAAAGTTGCCGATCCATCATAAGTAATCGAGACACCAGATAACCCAATTGGATTAGTAGTTGCTGTTGCAGATTTTCCCGTACCATCGTAAGTTTGAGACAAATTACTAAGTGTAAGTGTCGCTGTTCCTTTACCAATCACCAAACTACCTGTTGCGTCAGCGGCCGTATAGTTTGCGTGAGTCAAACTAGCCACTACGGCATAAATACCCGCAGCTGTTGGTAAAGTTGCCGATCCATCATAAGTAATGGAGACACCGGATAACCCAACAGGATTAGTGGCAACCGTCGCCGATTTTGCGGTGCCATCGTAAGTGGCAGTTAAACCACTTAAGGTTAACGTAGCTGTTCCTTTACCAATCACTAAACTACCTGTTACATCAGAAGCTGCATAATTCGCATTAGTCAAACTAGCCACTACCGCATAAGTACCCGTAGCTATTGGCAAAGTTGCCGATCCATCATAAGTAATGGAGACACCAGATAATCCAACAGGATTAGTCGTCACTGTTGCAGATTTTGTGGTACCATCATAAGTTTGAGACAAATTGCTCAATGCAAGTGTGGCTGTCCCTTTGCCAATCACTAAATTGCCCGTTGCATCAGCTGCTGTATAATCCGCATTAGTCAAACTGGCCACTACAGCATAAGTCCCCACAGCAGTTGGTATAGTAGTAGAGCCATCATAGGTAATCGAAATACCAGATAAGCCAACAGGATTAGTCGTCACTGTGGCAGATTTCGCACTTCCATCATAAGCTTGAGACAAATTGCCCAGGGTAAGAGAGGCCGTTCCTTTACCAATCACCAAATTACCTATTACATCAGCTGCCGTATAATTTGCATGAGTCAAACTGGCAACTACGACATACGTACCCGCGGCTGTTGGCAACGTTGTCGATCCGTCATAGGTAATAGAGACTCCAGATAATCCAGCTGGATTAGTCGTCACTGTTGCAGATTTTGCGGTACCATCATAAGTCTGAGTCAAGCCACCTAAGGTAAGTGTAGCTGTTCCTTTACCAATCACTAAACCAGCCGTCACATTAGCGGCCGTGTAGTTCGCATTGTTTAAACTAGCCACTACGGCATAGGTACCCGCAGCTATAGGCAGGGTTGTTGATCCATTATAAGTAATCGAAACACCAGATAAACCGGCAGGATTGGTTGTTGCTGTTGCAGATTTTGCTGTACCATCGTAAGTAGCGGTCAGGTTGCTAAGAGAAAGCGTAGCTGTTCCTTTGCCAATTACCAAACTGCCTGTTACATCAGCGGCTGTGTAGTCTGCATTGCTTAAACTGGCAACTACAGCGTAAGTTCCAACTGCAATTGGTGCAATGGTTGAACCATCATAGGTAATGGAAACACCCGATAAACCAACAGGATTAGTGGCTACTGTTGCCGATTTTTGTGTCCCGTCATAAATAGCAGTTAAGTTGCCTAAACTAAGCGTAGCCATGCCTTTTCCAACAGTTAATAAACGAGGCACATTAGCGGCCGCATTATAAGCTGCATTTCCGGCTTGCGAAGCTGTTATCGTGGTCGTTCCCACACCAACAATGGTTACCGTATTTCCACTTACTGTAGCAACTGTATGATCTGAACTGGTATAAGTTACCGGATTCCCGGATCCGCCACCCGTTGCCGTTAAGTTAAAATCTGGATCACCTAAGTTTTTAGCTATCAGTGCCGCAAAAATGATGACCTGATCTTCAAGTGCCCTTGTAACAGTAATTGTATATTCCTTAACGGTAATTCCGAGTTCATCAGTCACTTTCACAATAATGGTATTGCTTCCTACATTTAAAGACAAGGGATCTGAAACTGCGCCACTAACAACAGCTTGTGCTGCGCTTCCATTAACGCTAACCTCAATACTAGAATTAACAAAAGCAGCTGTAGGAGTTATAGTTAATGAGCTTGTTTCGAACGGAACAGCAGCGGTATAATTTAAAACAGCAGATGAAAAAGCCGGAGACAGCGTCCCCTCACTTAACAACAATGCGGAAAGATTCGCATTAATTAAGGTAACAGTTGTGGTAGGCGTATATGCACCATGACCTGTTAAACTATTCTTATCAGCCCTTAGCCGATAATAGTAACTGTCAGTTTGAGATAAACCAGTAATACTCTGTGAAAGTCCTGTTACAGTAAATGGAGATCCGATCACGGGTGAAGCAAAGCTGTTATCTGTTGCTACGTCAAGTATATAGTTATCTACTGCACCAACCACAGGGCTTGTCCAATTTACCGTAAATCCTGTAGCTGACACGGCTGTCTGGCTTGTTGGTACAGGTAAAACCATAGCATAACTTTCTACCCAATTGCTTTGTGGCCCTATCAGGGAGAAATCAGACAAGGTACCGTTGTATCCAAAAGTTCCCTGATCCGTAAGAACGGTGCTTTGACTTGTAACACCTTGATCAAAGTTATAATGAGCGACCAGTGTGGATGGTTGAACAGGGGTAGTATTCAACATATCTGTTTGTACATCTAATACAGACAACGCAGAACTGTAGATCTTTACTTCATCTATATCACCCTGAAAAAAAGTACTCTCATTTGTACTCTTACCAATCGTAAGATAATGTGTCGCATCCAGAAGCAAAGGATTACCACTTAAACTTCCACTTCCAACTTCTATTCCATTTGCATAAACTCTAAAGCTTGTAGGCGTAACCACATAAGCCACATGCAACCAGTGGTTTACTTCATACTTATAATTAGCATCTGCGGTATTGGTCATCCATGAACTGCCGGTTCCTATATCCGCATGTATTTTATTACCCCCAACCAATTGTATATCAAAAGAGTTGTCACCACTTTCTCTGGTACTGATAATATGCATAGTTTTAGTTGCATTTGTGGGCCTTACCCAAGCCATTACAGTAAAATTCCCTGAAACAACTCTTGCCTGCGGCAGCACACTTACATAATCCTTGGAACCGTCAAAATTTAGTGCATTACCAGGTGGTGTGTAGCTCTGCATGGTAGCTACCATGGTTTTGGAAAAAGCGCCTGTTCCTGTAACACTCAATTTATCTGCACTTACCCTATAATAATAATTTGTACCTAATGCTAAACCAGTAAAGGTATGTGAGGTGCCTGAAACCGTAAAAGGAGAACCGATAACTGGCATAGTAAAATTGGCATCAGTAGCCATCTGTAACACATAGCCATTGTCTACCTTACCTATTTCTGGCGAAAGCCATTTTGCTTCAAAGCTAGATTCAGATAAACTCAAGGCTGGAGCTGTGCCTGGTACAACCATTGCGTAACTCTCTACCCAATTGCTAGTTACTCCTGTTGCAGCAAAACTATTCAGCGTCCCATCATAAACCTTGGCACTTTTATCTTTTAAGGTAACAATGCCTATATTGTTTCCCTGTACTTGTCCCTCATCAAAATCAAACCAGGCTACTAAATCTGAATACATAGGCGGATAGGTACTCACCATATCTGCTTGAATATTGGCCTGACTCATAGCCTTATTATAAATCCTAACTTCATCAAGATCGCCTTTAAAATAAGTGTTCTCCGTATCGTTGTTACCCAATTGTAAAATATGGTTGGCATCCATTAACAGGGGTATCCCTGAGAAAGTTCCATTACCAGCCAGCTCTCCATTGATATAAATTTGATATCCTGTAGGTGATACAGTATAAGCAATGTGCATCCAACGGCCAGTACTATAATCAAAAGTAGCATCCGCAGCATTGGATAGCCAGCCCCCACTGCTACCGATATTGCTATGAATGGTATTTCCATTTTTAAGTTGAATATCAAAGCCAAACCCACCTGTTGATTTGGTACTGAGGATATGCATAGTTTTACTGACATCAGTTGGACGTACCCAAGCCTGTACCGTAAAACTGCCACTTACAGTCGCGGCCGGAGCTGCGAAAGTTACTTTATCGTCAACCCCGTCGAAATTTAAAGCTGCCGAAAGTATTTGTGTCTCATAAGCCCCCATATCGATTGTTCCGTCTGCTTTTCTGGGGTTCCCTTTCACATCGGTCATAATTGCTGAAAGATCCGGACTCTGGCCTGAGTTGAAAAAAGTATTGTTACCTGCGTTAATGGCAGGACTACCCAGCTGTATGCGATAATCACCTTTAAGGACATCTCTAAAAAGCGGATCTACACTGAGATTTCCCGTTCCTGGAGCGGCTTCCTGCAATAAACTGTAACTGATAGTTGGAGAACTGGTACGATTGTAAATCTTTGCATCCGGACCACTGTTGCCCCAAATGATACTGTTACGGATCACAACATCATTTGTAAAAAAATTTTCCATTGCCCCGCCACGTATACTTGCATAGTTTCCGGCAATGGTTACATTGGTTAAAATTGGAGACATTTCAGAAATAAATAAACCACCGCCCCGCTCACTTTTATTATTGATAATGGATACGTTAGTCAGTTGAGGAGAAGAAGCCATGCGGTAAGAGATCCCACCACCAAAACGAAGCGCCTCATTTTCCGAAACGATAGAATTAATAATTATCGGAGATGCAGATTCAGAATATACTGCCCCCCCATATTGCGTGCTATAGTTTCTAGTCATCAAAACATTCTTAAATACAGGGGCTCCGACTCTTATGGATACAGCACCACCACTACCACCACCAGGTCCGTAGATTGCGGCATTGTCACTTATGCTTGAGTTGGTAAGGGTAAATGAAGAAGTTTTACTTTCTATGCCCGCTCCAAAACCATTTGTTTTATTCCAGCTGATCACCAAATTGTCCATGATTGGCTGTGAGCTTTCTATATTCATCCCCCCTCCTGTATCCCCATAGTTGCCTATAATATTCAGGTTTCTTAACCTTGGTGAAGAAGACTTTAGGACCATCCCACCGGCATCAGAATTTACAAACTGGATACCATTTATCGTCCTATATATCCCATAGTTTCCATTGCCCCCAGTAATGGTAAAACCATCTAATAAGGCCTGTCCAACGTCGCCCATACTAAATACGACATGGTAGGCATTATCACCCCGGTTAACAATGTCAAAAGTACTCTTAGCCCCCACCCGCACATCGTCATTGTTAAAATCACCACTTAAAATACTTTTGTTAGCCATTTGCGTCAAATCTCTTTCGGCCAAACGGGTTTCAGTTCCCGCAAAACCTCCATAAACCATTACATCGGCTTTCAACAAAAACGAATTAAGCTGATCCTTAATCGTGATCACATTCAGGTCTTCCGGTTTACGATTGGGTTGATATGTACCGGCTGCAACGAAAACAGAATCAAAAGCAATTGAATTGTTAATCATCAACTGGAGATCATCCGATGCATTTTGCCAGGAGAGTCCGTCTTTGGTCCCTGTTCCCACCTGTTTTACATATCTTTTAATGGGTGTGATCCGACTTACCATTATGGTATAGATTCTACTAGCAGGACCATCGCTGACCTTTATTTTAATGGTATTCATTCCTATGTTCAGGGGAACAACATTTTGGCTTCCAGAGGTCAAACCCTGAAATCCCCCAGCATTGATATCCATTTCTATCAGGACAGCCGGATTACCTTGTGTAGCAACCAGCTTTACCGAACTTGCAGCAACAATTGCAGTGTATGAGAGTTGATTTGTCGAAAATGGCTGTAACAATCCCCCTCCGCTAAGGGTAAGTGCGGAAAGTTTGTCAAAAGCTGTTACCGTAGTAGCCGTCACTATTTCGGACCATACTCCTTGCCCAGTGACACTTGCTTTATCTGGCTTTACCCGATAATAATAAGTAACGTCCGATAAAGCAGATACCGTTTTCGAGGTTCCTGTTACCGTAAAGGGTGAGCCGACTATAGGCTCAGTAAAATCTGACCTAGTCGACACCTCCAACAGGTAATTGTCTACAATTCCATTAGCTGTCGCTGTCCAGTTGGCCGTAAACTCATTAGGCCCTATTCCCGTAGTTGTAGGCCCTTCTGCCATAACCATGGCGTAACTCTCTACCCATGATGATCCTGCACCAGTCACAGTTCCATCATAACCATTCCCGCTTAGATCATTTAAGGTACTTCCTGACTGCTCAAAATTATAGTAAGCCAGCAATTGCGTGGGCAAAGATGAAGTTGTATTCAACATCTCAGCCTTTACATCTGCAGCCGTAAGCGTTGCGCTATACACCTTTACCTCATCTATTTTTCCTTTAAAATAGGTGTTTTCAGTTGCGTTTTTACCAATAACAATCTTATGCGTGGCATCAAGTAACAAGGGGCTTCCCGAAAATGTTCCAGCACCAACCTCTATACCATTTGCATAGATTTTATATCCTGTTGGCGACACCGTATAGGCAATATGCAGCCACTGATTACTGATATACTTAAAAGCGGCATCTGCGGCAGTAGTCATAAAACCACTGCCATTTCCTATATCTGCATGTAGCCTATTCCCGTCAACAACTTGCATATCAAAAGAACCATCACCAGTCTCCCGGGTACTAAAAATGTGCATCGCACCAGAGGTGCTTTCCGGCATTACCCAAGCCATTACGGTAAAGTTATCTGCAATCCTGGTGCTTTTAGCGGGAACGGTTACATATTGTGTACCGGTAAAGCGGAGCGCATTCCCTGGTTGGGCATATAATTTAGAATTTGAACAAAGGTAAGCAAGAATAAAAAATATGGAATAAGTAAGGATTTTTCTCATGTACGGAATCTAATTTTACGAACACGAAATTAAAGCGCATTTTTTCCAGAATGCGAACAACCTTGTCCTGATTCATTAAACAGGACAAACTTTTATTATCCCAAAAGAAAACGCACTGACTAAGAACCTGATAAGGACTAAACTAGTTTTTCTGTTTTAATATTTCGGGCATATTGAATGGGACTTATACCTACCAATTTTTTAAAAGCACTATAAAATGCACTTCTTGACGCAAAACCGGCATTCCCTGCTAATGCTTCAATGGTAAAATACTGGACAGCTTCTGGATTAGCCATTAGGGTTTTAATATAATTGACCCGATAAGTATTGATAAAATCAACAAACCTTAACTTATAATAGTGATTTAAAACTGATGATAGTTTATTTGGCGAAATATCGAGCTCATCCGCCAGAATCCTTAAAGAAATGTCTTGCCTTCTAAAAGTTTCATGAACTTTAATGTGTTCTTCAATTTTGCGGTATAAGGATTCTGTCTCTTCATCTTTTTTTAAGGATAAAGCATGCTGCTTCTGAATTTTAATTAAGGTTAACGGCTTTACGTCCAGAAGTGAAGCAACACACTCCAGCGGCAATCGTTCAAGGTATCCAGGTTTGTTTTTAATGAAGTATAAATATCTTTCTTTGGCATTTCCAACCCTAACAATATAAGTACGCTCCTGAGCATCTTTATAATACTGCTCGACCATTACCCTGAATAAAAAGTTAAGATCAAAATGAGATAAAAACAATCTTTGAAGCGTGTCGTAGTGCATGGCCAATAAGCTCACATCCTCCACAGCCACAATGGCTTCTTTTGACACGTTATCACCAAACAGACCGGAAATAGAACTGACAAACTCATTCTCTACAGATATATAGGTTACAATCTGTTTGCCGTTGTGGGTTGCCCGTCCCATAAGTGCACCCTTCTTAATAAAGTACATATAATGGCAAACACAGCCTTCTTCTACCAAAACTTCATTTTTACCAAGATCCAAAGCGATAATATTGGTATAAAACTCTTGAATTAGCGATTCGCTCATGGGATAAACCCTGCTCAGTAATTGAACAACGGCTTCAATATCTTCCTGAGCCACTTCATGCGATGATTTTTCTGTGGTAAACAAAATATGATACGTTAATATTAATCCTTCAAAAGTAATAGTAAAACTTACAATTGCAAGGTATCTCTTTAATTAGCATCCTTTTACCGAGATTAAGTCCCAAAGGGGACAAATTTCAGAGAAAGAGCCATTCAGACATAATTTAATTTGTTTTGAAGCGTCAAAAAATATTATATTGCATTATTGTTTAACACCAATACTATAATAATACCTATACTTAAAATTTAAATTGACATTGCAATGCCAGAAGGAACAGTAAAATTTTTTAATGAGTCAAAAGGATTTGGATTCATCGTACCATCAAATGGTGACCCAGAAATTTTTGTACACGTTACAGGCCTTATTGATAAGGTAAGAGAAAACGACCACGTTACATACGAGGTTGAAAATGGTAAAAAAGGCTTAAATGCAACGAAAGTAAAACTTAGCTAAGCCCAGGACATCAAAAAAGCATCCACCTAGAGGGTGCTTTTTTTTAACATAAGATTGCGATATCGATTCTAGATATTTCAATAAAAGCCCAAATTTGGATTTGAAAAAACCAGCAAAATCGGGCAATTCCAATTTTAAATCAAATCTTAATCAGCCCTGCAGGAGACTAGTACCCTCGTTCTTAACATGGTCGTACCAAACTCCGGTCTGGCTCGGACCTCGTTCGGACCTTGTTCGGTAAAATCCAATTCAAACCTATCTAGCAATAGTATAGCAGTAAAACTGATGAGCGCTGTGCATACCGCTTCAATTTCGACCTCATAAAAACCTGAAAAAATTAATTTGGGGTAAAAATGCTTAAAATTAAATCGGATTTTTTGCAACATTCTTTCTTTGACAATTGTCTAATAGTTGATGTTTGATGAAAGGATAACAATCCCTAAAATTCTTAATGGCGACCTCAGGGCCTTTGATCAATTGGTAAAACAATATGAAAGGTTAGTCTTTCACATCTGCTTTAAGCTTGTGAATAGTAACGACGATGCCCAGGATATTTGCCAGGAAGTATTCATCAAGGTTTTCAAAAGCCTGAAGAATTTCAACTATCAGTCTAAGCTTTCAACCTGGATTGCACGAATCGCATATTCAACGGCACTAAACCACATCAAAAAAAATAAAAGAGATAGCTTCAATCAATATCCTGAGGATATTGAAAATTATCATTTCACACTTACTGACCCTGAAAATGAATTGATAAAAAAGGACGTAAATAAATATATCAATTATCTGATGGCCCAACTGCCGCACCAATACAGAATGGTGCTTACATTATTCCATTTGGAGGAGTTTTCTTATCAGGAAATCGAACAAGTTACCTCATTCCCTGAGGGAACAATAAAAAGCTACCTCTTCCGTGGTCGAAAACTACTAAAAGAGAAATTGGAAGATTACTTAAAAAATGAAGTATGATGAAGAAATATAGTGAAGAGGACATACAAAAAATAGTATTCAATGCCCTTGCTACCCCACCCGAAGAAGGATTAAGGATGGATTTTGCTGCAAAACTACGCAACAAGCTACAACATCAATTGCAACGTAAAAACAGGATCAGGTTTTATACTGGCTGGGCATTCATCTTTGTTGCGGCCATGGCCCTATTGTTTCTTGGTTTACTACTGCTAGACAAAGCCTATGATACGCATATTACCAAATCAATAAGTGAACATAAATGGATCTTCATCGTCGCTTTCCCATTACTTTTTCTGATCCAGTACCTCGATCATATCACGATAAAAAAGAACTATTTCAAAGAAACTGTTACTTCAAAAAATAACTAAACTGCAACTTTATTCCATCGACAATTGTCTAATTGCCATAAACAGATCAACACATGAAAAAAGAAATCATCTTTCTGACCCCTATAGCCATCTGCATCGTAATCGCGGTTATCATTATCGCTCTTTATAACTATAGACTTAAAAAAAGAATCATCGATTTAGGCCCAATAGATGACAATAGCCTAAAATTCTTAATGAGTCTTTCTGGCTTAGGCTCAGAGGTACTTAAATGGGGACTGGTATTTTTGTTTGGTGGAGCAGGGCTCATTCTGATAGAATTCCTTCCCTATCCAGCTGATGAGTCCAGCGTTCCGTATGGCGTAGTACTGATTAGTGTCGCTTTAGGTTTTCTAACCTATTACCTCATTATGAAAAAACAGCAGAAGTAAAATTTTATTTCAATTGCCATGCTTACGAAAAACACAATTTCCGTAATAGGGATTCTTATTGCCCTATTTTTTCTACCAGCAATCAGTGCTGCGCAGAATGTTCAGAAAAAAGCAATACCAACAACCAAAGCTACAGATTCGGCCACCACGCTATCTAATGTAACCATATCTGCCAGGAAAGCACTGATTAAGCAGGAAATTGATCGGCTCAGCTATGATCTTCAAGCTGATCCGGATAGCAAATCGAATAGTATGCTGGAGATGATGAAAAAGATTCCTATGCTCAGTGTAGATGCGGATGACAACCTTGAGTTAAAGGGCGGCTCCAACTATAAAATCCTAATCAATGGAAGACCTTCGGCCATGATGGAGAGAAATCTAAAAGAAGTATTGCGTAGTATGCCAGCTTCAACGATTCAAAGGGTCGAGGTCATCACAACTCCCCCTTCAAAATATGATGCGGAAGGACTAGTCGGGATTATCAATATCATCACAAACAAAAAACTAGCTCCTGGATACAATGGAACTGTTAATCTGAACGCGACTACCCCTACTGGCGGTCCTGGAGCAGGGACTTCGTTTTCTGCAAAATTAGGGAAGTTCGGTTTCACTGCATTTAATGGCGGCGGTATTTACAATACACCGATCTCTTCTGACTACAACCATAGAACCTCCATCAATACGATATTAAACCAGGATAATTCGAAGAAAAAAGATAGTCACAGCGGCTACTTTGGCACGGAACTTAGTTATGAAATAGATAGTCTAAATTTACTATCAGCCTCTTTAAACGTTAGTGGAAGCAAAGAAAGTGGTTATAGTACACAACTAAGCGCTACAACAGGGCAATCAATGCATCAGTATTTACTGAATAATAAAAGCATAGGCAATGGAAACGGCACAGATGCTTCGCTAAATTATCAGTTGGGTTCTGTTAAAAATAAAAAACAACTACTTACACTGTCCTACCGTTTTTATACATACGGCTATCAAAGCGATAACGATATCATTTTTTCTCAGCAACTCAATTTTGATCAAACAGATTATCGACAATACAATAAGGGCAATTCAGCCGAACATACCATTCAGCTCGACTACGTCACTGTTGTCAAGAAAATAGGCATTGAAGCTGGAATTAAGAGCATTTTTAGAAGCAACAGCAGTAATTTTCATTATTTAAATTTCAACAACACGCTTGCCAATTTCGAGATCGACCCACTAAGAAGTAATAATTTTGAAAACAGTCAGAATGTATATGCAGCTTATAATACTTATCAATTCAGTTTAGGCAGCTTAAATGTTAAAGCTGGATTTAGATTGGAGTATACACAAATCCATGCTGATTTTATGAGCAGCCAGACTAGTGTTTCCCAAAAGCAAATGAATCTATTACCCGCCATAGCCATCAGCCACAAGTTAGGGATCGCTTCAACGCTTAATATGGGTTTCACACAGCGAATCCAACGCCCTGGAATTTATCAACTGAATCCTTTTGTAAACAGGTCAAATCCTAATGTGGAAACTAGTGGCAATCCAACGCTCCGTCCTATTGTAGCCAATGGTGTTCAACTCGGCTACAGTCTGCAAAAAAAGGTTTTTATGAATATTAGTCTTGATTATACCGTGTTCAATTCCTTGATCAACCAAGTTGCTACCTATGATCCAGTCAGCAATATTACCCGCATCGCTTATCAGAACACCGGGTCTGCCAAACTACTGAGTTCCAACATCAGCATTAACTATCCGATCGCAAAAGCCTGGAGTTTTTCGGCTAATGGAAAAGTAATGTATGGTAAAATTGAGGGTACAGACGGAAAGGAATCCATCAGCACTAGTGGGGTAATGTATTCCCTGGGCCTAAATAGCGGTCTTAAGTTAAATAAAGGATGGCGAGCCAGTGCTAGTATGAACTACAAAAGCCGAAGCTTCACACTTCAGCGCGAAACTAATTATCAGAGCAGTTCCTCTTTTGGCTTATCCAAGGAGCTCATTGCCAACAGGCTCAGCTGCTCCGCCACGATCAACAATCCATTTATGAAGTACAGATCAAATATAATTCAGTTGACTGGATCCGAATTTGAACAAACCTCAACCGACATTTCCTACTTTCGCTCCTTCAAGGTTAGCCTTAAACACAGCTTTGGAAAGCTTAAGGATGCTGTTAAAAAGAGTACAAGATCTATTAAAAATGACGATGTTTCCAACTAAACATTGTCGTTAGCGATAATTTCCAGTAATTTAGTTTCATCCAAGACCTGGATCTTTCTGCCTGTTATGGTTAAAATTTTAAGTTTTGCAAACTCATTTAGCACTTTAAATAAGGTCTCGTAGGTTGTTCCAGCAAATGAAGAGATGTCCTGTCTGCTCATTTCTACACCAATAAAGCCATTTTCATCTATCCCAAACTGGTGTCCCAGAGAAACAAAGGCTTGCGCTATGCGTGCCTTCACCGACATATGTGCCAAATTTCGCATACTTCTGTGTGAATTCTGGAGTTCATTCGCAAAGAATTTCATGAGCTCATAGGTGAGGTAAGCATTTACCTTAAGCGTAACGTCGAAAAAATCCATTTCCAGAAAACAAACTACTGAAGGTTCTAATGCCGTAGCCGAAACAGGATAAAAAAGCTTTTCGCCTAATCCCATATGCCCTACAATATCTCCAGAGGTGGCAAAACGAATAATCAGTTCCTTTTCCTTATCCCACCTTTTGTGAACTTTAAAGTTTCCCGTATACACGAAATAAATTCCGGTCACCGCATCTCCCTCAGTAAACAGCAACTCCCCTTTCTTTACTTCAAAATTCCGTTTCTTAACCGCAAGAGCTGGCAACCACTCCGGCAAACAAAGTTTACATAAGAAGCAACTTTTAAGATCACATAAATCACTGCATTCTTTCATGCCTCAAATATGCAACTTTTAAGACAATCTCCCAATGCCCCACACAAACAACAATCACCACAAACATTGCAAAAATAATATTAATAAACTATATATAATCAAAAATTAGACTTTAAATATATTATAAACAATAAAATATTTAAAAACACGAATAACAAACCATACCTTTGCACCAGTTTTGAAAAAGAAATCGATACAGCTATAAATACAATTAAGTAAAAAATGAAAAAGCGTTTATTACAAATATCTTTGTTATCCATTTCGGTGGCTCTTTTAATCAGCATCATCGCCAAAGGGCTGGTGCTATTAATTAATCTGGTCACCAATATCTGCTTCTACGGGAACTTTGATTTCAGTTTTAACAGTCCTGCCAACAACCATCTTGGGCTATGGGTTATCATTCTTCCAGCATTGGGGGGAATTCTGGTCGGCCTAATGGCTTTATTTGGTTCCAAAGCGATCAGAGGCCATGGAATACCTGAGGCAATGGAGCAAGTCCTCGTTAATCAAAGTAGAATCAAACCATCCATTGCTTTTTTAAAGCCAATTTCATCCGCTATTGCAATTGGATCTGGTGGACCTTTTGGTGCCGAAGGACCAATCATCGCAACCGGTGGTGCATTAGGTTCAACCATTGGACAGTTATTTAAAATCACCTCCAATGAACGTAAGATCATCCTTGCGGCAGGTGCAACAGCGGGGATGTCGGCCATATTCGGCACCCCTATCGCAGCGATTTTCCTGGCCATTGAATTGTTGCTTTTTGAGTTTTCACCGAAGGCCATTTTACCTGTAGCTCTTGCCTGTATCACAGGGGCAGCAGGACATCAACTACTTTTTGAATCGGGCCCGGTATTTCCAATGCCTGATTTGCAAAGCCCATCAAATATGGCGCTAGCTATTTATAGTGCAATCGGCATAGTTATTGGTTTTATGTCTTTAGGACTTACTAAAATCGTTTACTGGATTGAGGATACTTTTGAGAAACTACCTATCCATTGGATGTGGTGGCCAGCAATAGGTGGACTTGCGGTAGGCACAATAGGCTACTTTGCCCCCCATACCCTGGGCGTTGGCTATGATAACATCATCAGTATGTTATCTGGAAAAGCTTCCCTCGCGTTGATGCTTAGCTTATGCTTTTTTAAATTCCTTTCCTGGGCCATCGCTCTTGGAAGTGGAACATCTGGTGGAACCCTTGCTCCCCTATTGACCATAGGTGGTGCTACAGGTGCCGTTTTGGGTAGCATCATCCTTTTATTCTTTCCTGCATCAGGAATCAGCATCTCAATGGCCGCATTAATTGGCATGTCCTCGATGTTTGCTGGCGCGTCCAGAGCCTATTTAACAAGTATCACCTTTGCCTTGGAAGCGACCATGCAATCTCATGCTTTGCTTCCGCTATTGGGCGCCTGTACTGCATCCTACCTGATCTCTTTCTTCTTTATGGAGAACACCATCATGACCGAGAAAATTGCCAGAAGAGGCATTTACACCCCAGACTCCTATGAACCTGATGTGTTAAGAGGTATAACTGTTGCCCAGGTGCTTGGTGAAGGTGGAAAAATTGCAGTCGAAATGCAGATGATTAATGAACTCGCACATAAGGATCTTCCTATATTAAAAGAAAGTGATCGCCTTTCCAAAGCAGTAGAATTGATGGCATCTACTGGGGAAGAATTTTTACCGGTTGTCGCATCCGGGGATTTGAATAAAGTGATTGGGATACTTAATTATAAAGATGTGCTCCATGCCTACAAATTATATCATAGAGAAAATCAGGAGGCAGGTATTAATCTATCGCTCAAAAGACAACGCTTAAAAATCATTGTTAAAAGGCGTAAACTAATGGATAAAACCCAGAAACACATATAAACAAGTTATTATATGACAAAAAGTCAAAAAAATATTGGACTTTAGCTAAGATATAACTAAAAAAACGAGTATTAAACAACCAAATAGAAGACAACATGAAAAATAGATACCGAAACACCAACAAACTGCTACTTTTTTCTGTAATTATCATTACTACCTATATATCATGCAGCTCAAGACTTAATTCCGCTAAAAACACTGCACAAAACGATCCAGAAGTAAGTCTAGGTTGGAAGCTTGGCGCGCAAGCCTATACTTTTAACAGATTTACTTTTACTCAGGCTTTAGATAAAATAGACAGTTGTGGTTTGCATTTTGTAGAAGCCTACCCTTCACAAATTATCGGTGGAGGAATACCGGAAAAGATGGATTTCCGTATGTCCGAAACAAGTAAAACCTATCTACAAAAACTGCTTAAAGCAAAGGGGATCCGCTTGGTTTCATACGGCGTAATAACGACAAAAGATAGCAATGATTGGGAAAAAATATTTGCATTTGCTAAGTCTATGGGTGTCGAAAATATCACCTGCGAACCACAGAACAAAGACATCCCCCTGGTTTCACAACTGTGCGATAAATATCAGATTAACGCGGCGATTCATAATCACCCCAACCCATCTACTTACTGGAAACCAGATGTTGTATTGAATACCATTAAAGGTCAAAGTAAACGTATGGGAGCCTGCGCTGACATTGGACATTGGGTTCGTTCGGGCTTAGATCCTATTGCAGCTTTAAAACAGTTAGAAGGTCATGTAATACAGCTGCATTTTAAAGACCTTAATGAATTTGGTAATGTTAAAGCTCATGATGTGCACTGGGGTACGGGCATAAGTAATATTAACGGCGTAATTGCCGAATTAAAACGTCAAAAATTTAAAGGAGTTATATCTGCAGAATACGAATACAATTGGGAAAACAGTGTTCCTGATGTGACAGCAAGTGTGATCAACTTTAGAAAAATGGTACAAGGAAAATAAAGGTTCCCAGGCCTATTGTTTCAGAAATTTGGCATTGATCTTTCATTTATAAGGATCAATGCCAAATTTTCTATTTCTCTTTAATATTAGAAAGGAAGTTTGTATACATTGTTTCGTAACAAGGTTTCATAGCCTCCAATGAAGGATATGCGGATTCATAAATAAAAGCTCCGTCATAACCTGCCCCATACAAAGCCGAAAAAATAGCATTCCAATCGTTCTTCCCCTTTCCTGAACACGGAAAGTAATGTCGTTCTGCTAATCCGTCGCCATCTGCAATGTGGACAGACTTCAATCGATTTCCTAATGCGTCAATCAGTTTTTCGGGGTTTTTAATATGGTTCATATCTACCGCAGCATAAATATTTTTTGGCAATCGCCCCATAATTTCTGTTACTTCATCTACAGAACGGCATAGCGGTCTTTCCTGCTGAGGGCTTTTCAATAATTGCGGGCCAAGCATATTTTCTACAACCATTTTAGCATTGATTTTTTCCACTTTCTTATTGAGTTCAAGTGCCGATTTTATAAGTTGATCTTTTCGCAATTCGCGTTCATTTAATCCTAAATACCAACTGGGATGGAACAAAATAATCTGTGGTTTTAGTACAGCAGCATATTTAATAATTTTTTCATGTGTGCTTAAAGTACGTTTTCTTGCAACTTCGTCAGCAATAGAAATATCTTCATCTTTTCCATATGGCATATGTAATGACCATATTTTTATGCCTGCTTCATCTGCAATAAGTTTTACCTCGTCTATTTTCTTTTTAAGATCCTCGTCACTCAGAATAAATGCTCTGGTTTGCTTATCTAGCAAAGCATTCCAACCGCCTATTTCGATATAATCTATCCCCGCTTTTTTTGCGTTTTGCAGTTCTTCTTTATTAATTTTATTGAGCCCGATTGAGTAGCCCAGCTTTAACGGTTTGTAAGTAGTTTTTTGTTGCGCCACAGCACCAAAAAAACACAAAGACAAAACCCATAATAGAGACTTCTTTTTTAATTCCATTTTAATTACAATAATTTATGTGTAATGATTTATTTAATAATAATCACTGTTTCCACCATACGTTGCCCGTAATGATCAAACTTTTTATTGTCTGTAGGATAGTTCACAATACCATTGTATGGCTGCCCTTTTACCCACATCATAGTAGAGCCTCCTCCATCTATGTTCATTGCTGATTTAGGGTTGAAATAGTGTCGCAAAAATTCTGTAAGTTCTTTGGCAGACATGCCTTTTGCTATTTTATTTCTACCATCAACGGTGATTAACAATAAATAACCTTCTTTAGTTACAGCAATGGCAGTTCTTGGATGTCTCACTCCCTGATGCCTCAGGTAGTGCTCATAGTGCAATTTGTTGACCTTGCTCCCCATACCGGTCGTATCAGCAAACTTCAAACCTACCGGAATGAAATTATCTATCAGCATAGGCGCACCAGTCATAATATTGGCAGACTTTACCGTTCCAAAATTCTCTGGAGAAAATCGGATATCAAAAGCATCCCCTTCATCATTAAAGCTAAACATGCCTTGATGTTTCCACCAATAAATACTGGTCTTTGGAATTTTCACCTGCTGGAGATCTTTACCTTTCAATCTTAGGTGCATATAATCTGCGGAATCTTTCTTTTCTAAAAAATACGTTGCATTGATTCCCACAATAGCCCCAGGAATTCTCCCTGCAAAAACAGATAAAGAGTCTTTTTCCTTTTTGTAATCAAAAATTAGCTGACCTTTTGCTTTTGGATTAAAACAGATGATATTCACATTTTGATCTGCAAACTGCTTATCTGTTGCAGAAGAGAATTTGTACCAGATCACATCCTTTCTAAGTGTGTCAATTGTCCAGCCCGTCTTATCTAATAGAATTTCCTGAATAGGGTTATTATTTGTTAAAAGCTTCTTCCCCGAACATCCGGCAACAAAACCGATTAATATAACCCAAAGCCAATGTTTTTTCATTTTATTATTTTTTAACACATATTGCCCATCCATTTGCAACCTGTCTTGGTGCCCCATCAGATGGTTTATTTTTTACCGTAATCTTATCTGTATTTACCACAAAGGTGGAGGAACCGCCCCCATCAATGTTAATCGCCTCTTTTACATCTAAGGCTTTCATTAAAGATCCCATTTCTGCAAAGCTTAACCCATTCGAATAATTTTCTTCCCTTCCATCGACAACGAGCATATAAACTATGTTATCTGAGGTATATCCGATGCCTGTACGAGGCTCAATGGTTACATCAGTTTGTTTAATTTCCTGCCCTCCGGTTACCAGTATTTGTCTACCGCCCAGCGCGTGTAATAAGCTTGCGGAATACTGAGCATATAAAGACGATCCCGAAATCAATGGATAACCATTTTTATCGATGGCAAAAAAAGCCCAGCCAGTCAAAATGACTGGCCGTATAGCTTCTCCATTAATATAAACCAAACCTCTAGGCTCCCCGGTAACACTGTCAAAGAAATCCCCATTTGTTGCACCTAATATTTGATAGCCTTCAAAGACATTTTTTTCCATCATTACCGGTACGCTCTGTCTTCCATAACTTTTGCCACCGTTGGGCATTAGGGGCTTAATGGCTATATTTTTGTTTTTCAAATTTACTTCAAACAAAAAAATAGCCATTTGCTGATTCTTATTATTTGTATATTTTAAATTGATTTCTCTCACACCATCAGCCAGACTATTCACGGTGTAAGCATTTATCGTTTTAATAAGGGCAGTTTTTTCTTTTAAACTTTTAGCAACATCTATTTCTTTTTTTACTTCCTGTTCTGTTTTGTTTTCAGGGTTCTCGACACCTTCTTTAGTTTTACAGGCAATAAAAAAATGACAGAACAAAAGGAGTATCGCGATGTTGATTTTCATCATAACAAGAATTTATTTAGAAACAGGTGTCATCTTGATAATTCTATTATTAGACATATCTGCAATAAAAATATTGCCGTTAATGTCTACATCAATGTCTGTAGGATTGTTAAAGCTAGAGGTACCTACCCCACCCAGAGTACTACCAGTACTTCCTGTACCTCCAATAGTGATTACTTGATTGGTAGTCTTAACAAGTCTGATAGAATGACTTCCAAGATCTGCCACATAGATATTGTTCTGTTTATCTACATTGATACCAAATGGCCCATTAAAAGTTGCCTTTAAAGCTTCCCCATCTACACGACCAACTACTCCGGTTCCTGCGATTGTTGTGGTTTTCCCTGTATGTCTGTCTATTTTTCTAATCCGATGATTAAACCTGTCGGCTACTAAGAGATACCCATCATTATCTATACAAATTCCAGAAGGCTTGTTAAACTTTACATTAGGCCAGGAACCATCCGAAAAACCGGCCGTACCATCGCCGGCTAAGGTTGTTGTCGATCCATCCAAATCTATTCTCCTAATTGCATGGTTATTATTATCTACTACATATAATATTCCCTCATCATCAACAACCATATCTATCGGATTATTAAACCTAGCATTTGCACTGGTTCCATCTAAAAACCCAATAGGCCCGGCTACCGGCGTCGAAGGACCCGAAAAAAGTGTTACATTTTGTGTAGCTACATCTATTTTTCTGATTCTATTTCCGGTTAAATCTGCTATATATATAATAGTTCCGGTTTTGTTAACGGCTAATCTGTAAGGGTTATTAAACCTAGCAATTGCTCCTATTCCATTTACATATCCTGCTGTGCCACTTCCAGCGATTAGTGAAACAACACCGTTGGCTATCCTCTTGATTCTTTGGTTTGTCCTGTCAGCTACCAACAAATCACCATTTACATCAAAAGCAATTCCTTCAGGATTATTAAAAGAGGCGTCTGCTATTGGCCCCAACACGTTTCCAGAAACACCTTTCCCTGTATAAACAGAGGTTATATAGTCTGTAATATCGCTCGTATCATCATCTATTAAATAAGAAAATATTGGTCCTTTGCTGGTTCTGTCTTTTACTGTAATGGTAATTAAACCAGTACCCCCATCTTCCGGCACCTGTACCGTAAGCAATGTATCCGTTGCACTTAAAACCGTTGCCTTTACACCAGAAAATTTTACAATGTTTTCTGCAGGTATAGCAGAAAAACGTTTCCCTTTTATAGTGACGGTTGCATTTGCAGCAGCAGATGTGGGGAGGAGACTTTGGATGACTGGATTAATACCTTCTGATGGTATAGACGGCCCATCTTTCTTATTACATGCAGTCAGAAGTAATATTGCTGCAAAAAATAGGTTAAATAATGCTTTCATAATCTTTGATTATTAAATATTTTGATAAACTGTAAAATCGTCGATATTAAGTCTTCCGTTTTCTATTAAAGGATAATCCGATAATCCTAAACCATGTTTATTGATCCTGAACCTTACCTTTCCAACGATGTTTAGTATGAATGTTGCTGATTTTGGGCTTATTTTGGCATCTTTTACAACCTGTCCTGACTGTAGCCATGTGGCGCCTCCATCTTGCGAATACTCTAAGCTCCATGTAGATGAAAGGTCATTTTCATATGTCCCGTACACTAAAGTAACTTTTGAAGCTCCACTCATTAGGTCAAAGCCCATTTCCAACACTGCCGATTCACCAAGGTTCCCTTGCAATCTGATGGCCTGTTTTCCTAAAGGATTAAATTTGTCTTTATTTACTTCATTGCCAATAACACCTTGATAGATTTTCCAATTTCCGGTTTTAAAAGTTACCGTATTGTTAATTAAAGGCATATCGTATACCGCCTTATTAGCAGCCGGTACGTTCTCAAAACTTTCGGGGAAGTTGGTATACGCTACGCCACTTATATTTGACAGATCATTTGTATTCCTCATCTTCAATAGATTATCTGCTATAGTATAATTGTCTTTGCTTGGATGATAATAAGTAGCTATACCTGTTAAGCTTGCATTCAAAGGTAGCAGGAGATCAGAAAAGCTAGCTTCTGCACTAGTAGATAATATGATCTTTCCGCCAGTGTTGTCATTCAAATCTTTACTTCCTTCAAATGTTTCATTAACATGCGCTTCTGCAAAACCTATGTTGTTAATTTTAACCAGCGTACTTTCGTAATTGAAGAAATCTCCATAAAGCTGACTTAATGTTACTACTCTTGTTGCTATCATATTACCAGAGGAGACCTTTGTCACTTTAGAAAAATCCAGTCCCTTAATCATCAGTGAACCATTTTTCCGCGTTAAAACCGTATTGTTAATTTCTACTTTAACCGAATCTCCTAATTTAAAACTGTCACTATTATTATCAAAACGGACAATAATTCCAGCGATACGCCCTTTATAAAAGTTTTGTATCACCAATTCGTTTTTTACAAAGTTCCCATTGTCTACATCTGAAATGACTACACCAGTGATCTCCGTAGCTCCCATTAATTTCTCCTTTACCAAAGAAACATCGTCGCCATTATGCAACTTCTTGATATAGTTTACATCTATAATAGCACTAATGGTACCTGTTGCTTCATTTTCATTTTTCTTACATGAACCTAGCCCCAGTAAGGCCATCATTCCGATTAGGAAAGCGTTGTTTATCTTTTTCATGTTAACTATCATTATCTGTTCCACCAAACTTTAGTTTTTAAATCATCGCCGCCCATATTGACAACCGCCTGCTGGTAGTTTGTCCTGTTCAGGGTTTGAACATTTACCGGATATTTTAATCGGGTTGGCATTATACCGTCATTTTGCAATCCGTTACCTTTAGGGAGAATAGGAAAACCTGTTCTTCTATATTCTATCCAGGATTGAAAATCCGTAAAAAACAAGGTGTAATATTTCTGAACTGAAATGAGCTGTATTTGTTCTATAATGTTGTATGAAGTGCTCCATCTGGCAGTTGATCCTGTTAGATAATCATCTGGCACAGTAAATCCCCACATCGTAATTGCAGCATTTACTCCAGCTTCGTAATAAGATTGCGCCGTGTTGAGGGATATAAAACCTCTGGCGGCGCACTCGGCCAAAATAAATTGTAATTCTCCATAATTAATAATATTACCCAACAGCGGTTCTTTTTGTAAGTCGACCGGGTATTGTGATATAGGGTCCTGGCCCTGACCAACCGCATATCCACTTTTAATACCCGTGTAGGCGTTATCTTTCTTAGTGGCCCATTTCGCGAGCCTCGGATCGTTCCAGCTGTTCAAATTATTGATAAAAAATTCGGCTAATCCATTGTTGACACTAAAATCCAGCGTACGATATTCTGCAAATTCCGATAGGTAGGGTGCTGTAGCCTGAAATTTTAAAATTGCGGAGTCGTTATTGCTTGCAAATATTGGATAATTGGATTTATTACTTTCTACTATTTCTTTAATCTTATCCACTGCCCCCAGCTCCCCTGTTCCCGAAACTCTCAACAGCAGCCTCAAATACAAACTATTTCCAAACTTTCTCCATTTAGCTACATCTCCGTTATAAATAGGATCTAAAGATGCTTCAGAAGTCCCAATTGTTGCCGTTTTTAACAACTCATTAGCTTCTTCCAGTTTTCTGAACAAGTCTTCATAAATATCTTTTTGTCTGTCGAACCGTGGTTGAAGGATTTTGTCTGTGCGACCTTTATTTGCATCAAAATACGGGACATCTCCATAAACATCAGTAATCAGAGAGCTTACCCAAGTATCCAATATCAAAGATATTCCCATAAAGGCCTTGCTATTTACAGTCTTTCCACCTTCATACATATCCTTGATATTTGTTAGTTGCAAATACCAATTATTCCACATATAATCAGATTCTAAGGGCCTGATTACATATCTGTGAATTTCATCACCATCTGATGTGGTTACATGTACCTGCATTAATTCATGTGTCAACCGCAGACATCTGTTCAGGTTATTTTTGATAACCGTGTGGACTGCAGGCCCTAATAAAGTTTCGGGAGCAGTAAACTTAGCTCCGTCTTTGCTGGTATTTAGTTCGCTGAAGTTTTTGGTACAGGATACCAGAGTTCCTGTGATTAATAAAGCTATTATAATTTTTCTCATGAGTAATCTCTCCTTAAAAATTGAATGTCACGTTTACACCGAAATTTCTTGTTGACGGGAATTGCGCTACCTCAAACCCTCTTTGAATATCACTGTTAGCTAGTGTTCCAAACTCCGGATCGTAGGCAGGCCAATCGCTCCATACAAATAAATCCCTTCCATAAATTCCTACCACGGCCCGCTGTAGGTTTAATTTCTTAACCAATTTAGCAGGCAATGTATAGTCTAACCGAGCTTCGCGAAGTTTTATAAAATCCGTACTGAATGTATTCGCCTCAACATTGTCACCCTTAAAATGTTCCGTATAATAAGTTCCTATTTGCTGAGCAATTACATCGTTTGGACGGTATGTACCATCAGGATTTAATTGTACACCATCACCAATAATACCAGTGTATCTTCCTGGCAAACTATTGGTCAGCTTACCGGCTACAGATGCAGCAGAGTGCGTATGAGAATAAGCTACAGCGCCATACTGCCCGTCGACCAGGACTTTAAATCTCCATTGTTTATACCTAAAGTTATTGCTAATGCCCCAGTTAAAATCGGGAGTTGCCCTACCCAGGTATATAATTCCTTCGGTAAGTTTTGGATACCCTTGTGAGTTGTAAACAATCTGCCCGTCTGGCGAACGTAAATATCCCAAGCCATATAAATCGCCCATACTCCCCCCAACTCTGGCTTCCATCGTTCCGCGTGGGCCGCTTTGCATCAAATAAGTATCTACGCCATCTGCTAATGCTACAATGGTGTTTCTATTGGCAGCAAAAGTAGCTGTGACATCCCAGTTTAATCCTTTTACTGACTTCAAAGGAACCCCGCTTAACTGAAGTTCTACGCCTTTATTCTTAATTGAACCAGAATTCATAATAGAATAATTATAGCCTGTTGCCCTGTCTACCGGCACTTTTAATATCTGATCTTTAATATTACTGCTGTAATAGGTTGCATCTAAGTTCAACCTGCTCTTAAACATGCGGATATCGGCGCCAAACTCTATTGTGGTTGATAGCTCAGGCTTCAAATTGTCGTTAGCAATAAAAACCGGATTTGCCATACCTGCAGAATAGGCGTCTTTTGAAACGTAATCATATCCTGTAAGATATGGTGTGATACCACCGCCACCAACTTGTGACCAGGATGCTCTTAATTTCAAATAAGAAAAGGCTTTTGGTAAGGTGAACATTTCTGAGATTATGCCACTCGCATTTACTGAAGGATAAAAAAAGCTTACATTATCAACTGATGTTTCTGTTGCCAGTGTAGAAGCCCAGTCATTACGCCCCGTAATATCCATAAATAAGAAACCTTTGTAACTAAACTGTGCCAGACCATACAAACTGTTTACTGCATATTCCTGAGTTTTAGACAATGCCTCAACTTTATCCAGCCTGTTCGCAAAAGTGTAGATCCCCGGGTATCTTAATCTGTCTGCGCTTAAAGAAACCAGTTTATATTTGTTTAACATCGTCGCCCCACCTAAGGAATAAGACGCTTCAAAATCTTTAGTAATCTTATGATTATATTTTAACAGGAAGTCGTTGTTTAACTCTCTAAAATCGATATCCTGTGTTCTAAACATCCCATCAGGGAACCTGGCACTATCTTTTGGTTTTTGTTGAGCACGAGCTTCTCCAGACCAATCAATAGAACTTCTCACCATTAAACTCAGGTTTTTAGTAAAATCATAATTAGCGCTGATAGTTCCTATCATTTGGTTTCTGTCAGACTTGTTTAGCATCTCGTAAACTTGCAGATAAGGATTATCTAAGCCATTGCTAAACATCCTGATCTGCTTTAAGCCTTCGCTACCGGGAATCCAATATTGCTTATACCAGTTGACATCGGCATTAGGAACCATCGCAATCATGGAATACATAACTGTCTGGTTATTGTAACCTGTTGACGGTAAATTGTCGCTGGATTTGTTGTTGTAACTCAATTTGGTAGAGATATTAAGCTTATCACTCACTTTTTGCGATACATTTAATCCTAAGGTATTTCTGTTATAGCCTGTATTCGGAACAATCCAGTCATTTTTCAGATTGGTATAACTTAAACGGGCAGTTGTGCGTGCATTCCCCCCACTTACCGAGATACTATTGGTATAGGTTTTAGCTACCTGGAAATAATCTTTTCTGTTATCCTTATATGGAACCCATGGAGTTCTCTCGGCTCCTCGGGCAAAATTTGTGGGATCTATCTGGTAATATTCCTGACCATCAAATTTGGGTCCCCAGGCTGCCCCGGTATTTTTGGTATTCGCACCATCTTCTGTAGCTCCATAAGAATAATAAGCATCATCACCGATGGCTCCCTGCCCATATTCATATTGAAAATCAGGCCATCTGTTAATTGTCCCAAAAGTAGTATTGGAATTAATAGAAATACCTAATCCCTGTTGCGTTGGCTTTCCTGCTTTGGTTGTTATGATAATAGCACCATTAGCACCTCTGGAACCATAAAGTGCAGCAGCACCAGGGCCTTTCAAAACAGAAACACTTTCTATATCGTCCGGATTCAAATCACCTATCCCATTTCCATAATCTATTGGATTCTCAGCGCCCAGATAGGCCCCGTTTGGTTCAGTTATTTTAGAACTTACTACCACCCCGTCAACAACAATTAAGGCAGAATTATCACCACCCAAAGAACTTTCTCCTCTTAAGATAATCTTATTAGATCCGGCAGGGCCACCGCCAGACTTTATCATATTTAAACCAGCAACCTTTCCAGTTAAGGCGTCTGTCCAGTTATTGGAAACCGCATCCATTAACTCCTCTCCTTTCACCTGTGTAATGGCATATCCTAGAGATTTCTCCTCTCTTTTTATGCCCAAGGCAGTTACAACAACTTCAGTTAAAGCTTTAACATCTTCGATTAATACGACATTAATATTTGTTTGCTGAGCAATTGTTACTTCTTTTGTCTGAAAACCGATCATACTAAAAACCAACACCGCTTTCGCGTCAACATTCTTAATATTGTATTCTCCATTAGCATTGGTGATCACTGCAATGTTGGTATTTTTAATTTTCACGGAAACACCCGGCATTGGAAGGCCATTACGGTCTTTTACCTGGCCTCTAACTTGTACAGCAGTTTGTTGGGGTGCCGTTTCCTCTCTTTTATTTAAGGGTACGATGATGACCGTTTTATTTTCGATGGAATATCCGAAAGGCTGGTTTTCAAAACATTTTTTCAGTACTTCATTCAAGGGCCGATTTCTAACATCAATGCTTACAGGGCTTCCTGTTTTCAGCATCTGGTATTTATAGACAAAATCGTAACCGCTTTGCTTTTTGATTTCTTTAAAGACAGTAATCAATGAAACGTTCTTTTTTGACATCGTAATGTTCTGGGCTTTTGACGCCTGGGACACTTGAAGAAAAACAACAATGAGAGCTATAAGAGTAAGGTTTATACGCATAAGCCACTTTTTCAAATATGGATTTGTTAGGAGATTTTGTAAACGTTTGTACATATTTTTGTCTTTGAATAATTTGCATAATTTGTTTTCCAATTAAGTTTCCAATTACAATTAATAACTCGCTGTAGGTATTTATAGCGAATCTGCGACGCATTCCTACCAAATAAATTTGGTTTAATACGCAGTGCAGTATACATTTGCTTGGATTTGTTAGTTGGTACTATTGTTCGACGCAATTTTATAATAATTAGGAAATCAGATCGGGGACAGGCCAATGTTCCCGATTCTTCATTTATCTGTAGCTGGTATTTTACTTTGTCACTAAAATCCTCCTTCCTGTAAGCTCAAAGTGAACACCCTGTGTCATTTCTAATACCTTTAATACCTCATTAATATTCTTTGTCCTGGAGATGGATCCTCCGAACTCAACATCAGCAATTGAGCCTTGATAAACGACTTCTACATTATACCACCTGCAAACCTGCCTCATTATAGTTTTAAGAGACACACCTTCGAAAGTAAAATCCCCATTTTTCCAGGCTACAGCTTGGTCTATGTCAGCGGTTGATACTTTAATATCGTTATCATTGGTCAGTAATGCCTGTTGGCCCGGTTTAAGTATTTTAACCTTACCGTGGTTACTTACTTTAACACTTCCTTCTAATAAGGTAGTCCTTGCTTCCGGTTCGTCGCTATAGGTATTCATGTTGAAATGAGTCCCTAATACTTCGACAGTTTGCCCAGCAGAGGCAACTACAAATGGTTTTTCTTTATTATGAGCTACCTCGAAATAGCCCTCCCCCCTAAGCTCAACCTTCCGTTCTCTTCCACTAAATTCGATAGGATAACGTAATGACGAAGCTGCGTTAAGCCATACATTAGTACCATCGGGAAGACTTACCTGATATTGGCCACCAAGCGGTGTTTCAATGGTATTGTAAGCTCCCGGTTTACCCTGTGTGGCAGAGATTGTTTTGCTGATATTATAAATCACACTGCCATTACTTGCTTTAGTAATTCTAATACCTGCCTGCTCGGCCAGCTCACCATTTTCAGCATCTTCTAAATTAATTTTCCTACCATCGGCCAATGTTAAAGTAGCTTTGTTCCCGCCAGGCTTAATCGTATGGACGGCAATCTGAGTTTGATTTGTTATTTGCTTGTGCTGTACATTATATGAATAGAAGGCAATGCCTGCCACAATGATAATGACAGCAGCAGCAGCAGCAATTCGTGGAAGTAAGGATATTTTTTTAACCTTAATGTTACGCTTTAGTGCAATTTCCTTCCATATTTCGTCCTTCGCAGCGTTATAATTAGGTTGAGCGAGCGTGTCCTCATTAATTAAACTTTCATTTAAATACCAGCTTTCAACCAATACCTTTTCCTCAGGTGTACAGGTACCCAGGTTGTATTTTTTTATAAGCTCTTTTGCATTGTTATCTTCCATAATCGCTTTGCCACTAAAGGGCTATTATGGTTAAGACAGTTTGCTCCTGCAGATGTAGCAGAAAAAAATAAAATATTTTAAAAAAGATTTATATAGTTGCCACAGACCAGCCTGAGTGGCGATGGCATTTAGAAATTAATCAGATATAATATAGCTGATAATAAAGAAATTAAAGTCCCCAGCTTGAGACGGAGAATTTTAATGGCATTACTTATTTGCTTTTTAACAGTATTGTCAGATAGTTCTAAATCAGCTGCGATTACTTTATAGCTCATATTTTCTTTGCGACTCATTTCAAAAATCGTCCGCATCTTTCTAGGTAATAAGGAAATTTCATGTTCAATTCTCGCTGAAAGCTGGCGCTCTCTTAATAAATGATCTGTCACATTTTCACCATGACTTATAAATTCCGTTAAAGAGGAGAGATAGTTCGATCTAACTTTCTCCTTATCGTACATATTCAATATTCTGTTTCTTACCGTAGTGTACAAGTAAGATGATAATGAGAAATTAAACTGTCTTTCAGTTGCTTTATCCCATAATGAAATGAATACATCCTGTACGATATCTTTTGCAAGGTCATCATCTTTAGTCATTCGTCTGGCATGCCGAAAAAGTAATGCCCAATACCGATTATAGATTTCGGCAAAAGCATCTCCGTCCTCCTGTGCTAAAAAGCTTGAAAGTTCCTGATCGCTACAAGTTTTATATAAGGGCATTCAAAATCAATTATACCTATTTCAACACAATATCTATATATATCCTTAATTAATTATAATAAAGCTATATTTTTTATATGATTTAACCAAAAACTTCATTCAATACATTTAGAAGGCATTTATTAATACAAATCCATAAACCACAGTTTGTTGAATCCGGTATAAGCCTTCCGATTTAGAATGCTTATTTAGCCTTTAAAGGCACAAAAATACCATTACTTAACCTAGGTCAGATTAACATACGATCAAGTTATCATTAAGTTATAGTGTTTGAATGGTTTACCCTATTTATGTCTCCTTTAGCCATAGGCGCTGACCGAACCATTTTCCGGGCGCTTAATCCATGAAGTTCTTGTTTTTGCAGATTCAATTTCAGCATGTGAAGACATAAAATCAATTTAGAGACCTATAGATCGCAATTTCCGTTTCAATGTAATACCCAATTGTCAGTTCTAAATGGACTCACCGGGAGTCCTGATTTATTGGTTAAATTTCCGTCAGGATTATTACCCCAGGCGTACCGTGCCGCGACCGGTTTTTTTACCACGTTATTTTGTAAATGAACTTGACCATTCTTTATCGTTGCATTAGCTGGATGAAATACTTTATCTGCACCAGCGATAGAAAATCCTTTTATGCTTGATGATTTTGCTTGAATATTACCATTAAAATCGAAGATCAATATTAGCTCGTTATTTTTTTGGATCATTGTTTTATACACTGGACCCGAATAATCGATTGGTTTTTTATAGGTTTTAGCCAGTGCAATTAGTGCTAATCTTTTACCCACATCTTGCTTATTTTTAGGATGAATATCTAATTCATCGCCAATATCAATGGTAATAGCCATCCCAGTATTCGGTAGCTTTAAAGCATTTAGCTGCGCTTCCCGAAGTAATGGCCAGGAAAATTCATCACCCTCTCCCCTCGCATAACTCGCCAATTGAACAAAATAAAAAGGCAAGTCGGGCTTACCGAATTTCGTTCTCCAATCCTGAATTAATGCAGGGAAAAGTGTTTCATATTGCTTTGCCCGGCCTGCATTTGCTTCACCCTGATACCAGATCACCCCCTTGATTACAAATGGGATAAAAGGATGAATCATTGCATTATATAGTACTGTTGGCCTGTTTGGGCCATTATTGGGTTGAGGCATAGATTTAAAATCTTTCAAATCAACACCGATGCGGTATTTCCATAAACCTTGCAAACCCTGTTTCTGATCGGCAGACTGTATGAAAAAATTTGCAGCATCACCATATATTCCGCCGCCGCCGCCGCCATCAAATACCCTAACGGTAATAAAATGTTCTCCTGCTGTAATTTGATCTTTCGAAATGACATATTTACGTTGCCGATCATAACCTTGTGTACGGCCAATTTCTTTGCCATCAAAATAGGTGATATCGTTATCATCTATGGTGCCTAAACTTAACGTTAAATCCTTTCCGCTCCATTCTTGGGGTATAATAAGTTTCTTTCGAAACCACACTAGCCCATCAAAGTTTGGCTTCTCCTTTAAATCAAAAAATCCGGGCAATTCCATTTGCTTCCATTCTGAATCATTATAATTTTTAGCTGTCCAAATGGCCTTATCAAACTTATAACCTCTGTCCTGTTGGTCCAATTCATTATTCCATGCAGCAATCTGTTTAGGATAGTTGTCTTCATCATCTTTTCTTTGTACACTGGCCAACGACTCTTTAAAATCTTTTATTTTTGAAATTGTTTCTACACTTGTCCATGCTTCCGCTACGGTACCTCCCCAAGAGCTATGAATTAATCCTATTGGGATGCCTGTTTTTTTATAGACTTCTCTTGCAAAAAAGTAAGCCGTTGATGAGAACTCTGCAATACTGCTTGGGGAACACACGCTCCATCCGCCATTCTGAACACTGGCATCATTTAAAGGGTTATTACTCGTGGTATGGTTTACTTGAAGTAATCTGATGTTTGGATAATTTGCCTCTGCAATTTCATATTGATAATTATTGATTTTTCCCCATCCTGCTAATGGCATCTCCATATTTGATTGCCCAGAACAAAGCCAGACGTCGCCGATCATAATATTATCCAGTTTAATGGCATTCCCCCCAGAAATAACCATTATGTAAGGACCGCCAAAACCTGGTGTTTTTATCTTAATCTTAAAATTGCCCCTATCATCAGTCCATTGGGAATATTTCTTTTTATCCCAAGAACAGACTAGCATTACCCTCGCACCAGGACTCGCTTTACCCCAAATGTTTACCTCGGCCTTTTGTTGCAGCACCATGTTAGAGCTGAATACTGCTGGTAAAGAAATTTTTGCTTCTAGTTGAGTAAAGCAAAAAAACAGTAAACATGCTACCGTTATTGTAACTTTATTCATTATCTCAGCTCCTCAATTTTAATCACTACACTGGTTCTACCTGCTTTCACATCTGGATTGAAGCCAATTTTCATTAAAAAATCACCTGAATATGTTACAGACGAATCGATGCTAGAGCTACTGCCTGGATATAAGTTGATTTCTGTTAATTTGTAGATTTTGGCTCCGTCTAATCCTTGCATACGGATTGGAAATTTACTTCCTTCATCGTAACGATTATTTACCAAATAATTAAAACTCACTGCTGATGACCTATCTTGATTCACATAAAGCATTGAAGCCACACTCCCTTCAGTAGGGTTTGCCAAGCGGTATTGTTCTCCCTGCCAAATCGTTTTCTTTACCTCACTGTAGTTTTTAATGGCATCCTGACAAAATTTAAGATCGTTTTCTGGCAGTTTACTTACTACGATATCAAAACCTAATTTACCCATCATCGCTACATCAGTACGGAATTTTAGGGGTTGCTTCCCCCAATCGGTAACATGGTTTGAACTTGCAATAGATGGATAAAAGTATGAATATTCCCACTGCATGAAAATACGCTCCATAGGATCAGTATTATCACTTGGCCAAAACTCTGTAAAATATTTTAGTGCGGCATAATCTACTCTGCCTCCACCTCCAGAACATAACATCATAGGCACTTTTGGATATTTAGCCCTTATTTTTTCCAGCACCTTATACAGGCCCTGCACATATTCAATATAAAAAGCCGATTGGTCTTTAAGATGTGAAGAATAAGCATTATAAATTACCGCATTACAATCCCACTTAATATAAGCCAAATCTGGGTTTTTGGTAAAAAGATCATCGACTACACCGTAAACAAAATCCTGAACTTTTGGATTAGACAAATCTAAAACCAATTGATTTCTGAAATAATACTCACTCCTCTTGGACTGTTTAACAATCCAATCCTGGTGTTTTTCATAAAGCTCACTTTTTGGATTTACCATTTCAGGTTCAATCCATATTCCAAATTTCACCTCATTTTTTTGAGCTACTTTTACCAGGGAACTAATTCCATTAGGCAATTTTTGCTTATTCTCCTGCCAGTCGCCCAGGCCGGCATGATCATCATTTCTCGGATATTTGTTGGCGAACCAGCCATCATCAAGCAGAAACATATCAACACCCAGCGCTTTGGTATCTTTCAATAAACCCGCCAGTTTTTGCTCATTAAAATCAAAATAAGTGGCTTCCCAATTATTCAGCAAAGTTAATCGATCACCTTTCCCATCTAAAAGCTGGTAATTTCTAGCCCAACTTTGCAACTTGCGACTGGCCTCTCCTTTGCCTTGATCTGAAAATGTATAAAGAAATTTCGGTGTAATAAATTTCTCATTTGGTTTAAGTTTATAAGGTGAGGCATAATTATTCATGCCAGCAATAATCCTTAAGTTATCTTGATAATCTAGTTCAAAATCAACACGGAAATTTCCGCTCCATTCCATAGCACCGTATAAAACACTTCCCTGATTCTCCGTAGCAGGTGTATTTAATGAAACCATAAATACCGATGGTTGAAACAAATTTGCCCTTGTACCTAATTTACTGTCTAGGGTTTTTATACCATGTGTAATTTTGCTGTCTTCTGGTTGCATTTCTTTCGCCCAATCTCCATGGTATTGCCTTAAATAATAACTTTGTGCTTTCAGGTGCAAATTAGCCGATGCAAACTTATCTAACATTACATCGCCTTTTTCACTATGGCTAATCTCCGTCCATTGCTCGATAAGATCTTCTTTATAAAAACTTTTATAAAATAACTTAACCGAAAAGTTGTAGGCTGGATCTTTTAAAACGATGGTAGTTAAGCTTACGTTGGCATCAATCTTTTCCACTTGGTGGGATACATAAACTAAATCAAGACTTTTATTTCCATCAGCGTGAGTAACACTGATTGCTGGCTCAACTAAATTTCTCGAACCTGAGGGGGTGTATACCGAATTTAGCTGACCAGTATAGTCGTTGCTTTGCTTATAGGTTGAATTAATTTTAGCATATTCAGCTTTTAAACCTAATTTTTGCCCGAAATATATTGTACTTACATCCTGATTTTTTCCAATGGATAAAACCAAAGCATTCTTCGATGTTTCTATCGGAATAATCTCCTGCGCAAAAACAACATGTGCAAACGAAAGAGCACATATTATCAAAATTTTGATATTATTCATAGTATATGTCATTTATTTTAAGGTGATTTTCAGCATGGTTGCCTGTGCTGCCTTTAAATCTTTTTTATCGTAATCTTTAGGATTAATGATTTTGCATTCGATTAAATCTTCGACAGAATTGATATTTGATTTTGCGAAACCTAATCTCGAAAAATCTATTTCGGTTGTTACTTTTTTATTTTCGTAATTAAACAAAGCAACATATCTTATATTTTCTTCCTCCTTCACATATTGAGCCGAGGCGCTTTTTCCCCTATCTCCCTCTACCGGTCTGAAAGCTTTTCCATCCTTAATAATTTTCAATAAGTTTTGATTTTGGAATAGCTTTTCGGCCCTTTCTTTCCAATTTCCTTCAAGAGAAAAATCATCCCCGACAATTAATGTACCTGTAACAATTGCTGATAATGTTCTGGAAATATTCGCCTCTTCACTCTCATTAGTCAATACAACGTGATCTGCATCTATATAATTATATAGATAAGTTTGCCACCAGCCGTTGGTTACACTGTTAAGTGTATATTCCGTGTCCTTAATACTTTTGAAGGCATCACAGGCAATTCTTCTCACTTGTACATATCTAGCAGAAGCCAAACTGGGCGAAATAGCAGCATAAACCAACATTTTATTGTCTAAGCATTTAAGCAAATGCTCCATTCCTACCCGATAAGCCTGCATGCCTGTTGTAATTTTATGATCGTAAAATTGCGTTGATTCTATCGCTGCATGACCTAAGAAATCTATTTTAATCATTTCAAACCCACTTTTTTTCAAATTGGAGATGATAAAGTCTATTCTTCTTTTTGTGCCCGGATGGGTTGGATCCAGCGCCCTTGCACCATCAAAATCATGATAGCCTTGGTTTACCTTTGTCCAGATTTCGCCAAAAGTATATTCGCTACCAGGTACTTTTCTATTAGCCCCAGCCTGGAAGCCCCAATCGGTAAAAGGAGCCCAATAAATCCCTGGTTTTAGCCCTTTTGATTTGCAATAATCGGCAAATTTAGTTAGCACAGCATAGTCACCAGCTTTAAGTAAATTATCCCAATATGAATCCAAATCGATATAACAAACATCTCCAACCCTAAATTTCTTTAAGTTATCGGCAAAATAATCCACTACCTGAATCACTTTTGCGTAAGAAATCCTCTCTTGCATTACGCCCCAACTGTTCCATCCCACAGGTGTTGGCCCTTTCCAATCAGCTATAATAGGTTTTTCATTTGCACGAACCGTTTTGGCGTATGTTTCCATCCCCACTCGCCAATCGTTAAAATAACCAAAAAGAATTTTTGAGGATGAAATGGAACGACCAGCCAAATAACCATGCTCAATGTGATCTCGTGTGATATCATAATTGGTGTATCCACATTCTACAGCCAAATCTAAGGATGATTGATCTAAAAGTTTAGTTTTCAAAGCTGTTTTCCAAATACCATGATCTAAAGTTCCAACTACAAAACCTTGTCGACTCTCATTATCGTAAATTGAAGTTGCTTCTGCACTAATATTCTCCTTTTTTAGCTCCAACAAATTTGCTTGGTAGCTAATGAATGTATCATTATCAAATGGCACAAATAAGTTACGGTTGGTTTGAAAATCATTTACACCGGCCAATTCTCCTTTTAAAGGAAACATTTGATTGATTTTCAAACCACGACCACTAACAGAAACTTCGATAACAAAAAATCCCTGGTTTGCATAAGCAAAAATGGATTGCTTGAGCGTAATTCCATTTTTGTCTTTAGCTATTAAAGTATAATGCTGTCCATTTCCCGTTTCATTTATGAATCGTCTTTTTGATATGGATCTGTGATCAAATTCTTTAGAACTGATCAGTTTACTGTTAACCATAACTTCCGAAAAGCCATTTTTCAATATTTGTTTTCCATTCACAAAAACATCGAAAGTGCCTTTACTAGGTCGATAATCGATAAAGGAATTTTGCCCAAAAGGGATTTTTTGGGCAAAACTTAAGCTACTGATCAGCAAAAACAAAAGCAAAACCGATTTAGGTCTAACACTACAGAATAACCTCATATTAAACTTTTTGACTAGTTACATCAATCATTTTACCATTGATTCTCATTTTCACTTTTTTCGAAGCAGGTCCATAAACTTTATACGATATAACTTTTCCATTTTTCCACTCAAAATCTAAAGTCAAGTTTCCACGAGCCTTTATTCCAGCTACCTTACCACTTACTTTCCACTCCATTGGAATAGCAGGCAGAAGATCTATAAATCCATCATGACTTTGAAGGAGCATTTCAGCAATTCCTGCGGCTCCACCAAAATTACCATCAATTTGGAAGGGTGGACCTGCAGATAAGAGGTTCGGATAAATCCCTCCTCCAGCGCCGTAATTAATGTCGGTTTTTATTGTTGGCTTCAGCAACTCGTGCAAAAGCTTACCTGATCTTTGTCCATCATGTAACCTTGCCCAGAATAATAATTTATAGGCTATAGACCAGCTAGGACCATCATCGCCTCTTACTTCCAATGTCTTTTTTGCCGCCTCAGCTAATTCTGGTGTCTTAAGTGGCGTAATTAATGATGCCGGGTACAAACCATACAAATGAGAAATGTGACGGTGCTCTGGTTCTGTTTCTTTATAGTCCCGAATCCATTCCATTATTCTTCCATCTTTACTGATGATACCCGGAGGCGGAACTGATTTTAGTTTCTCCGCTAAAAATTTACTGAAGTCTTGATCTACACCTAGCGTTTTTGCAGCATTAATCACATTAGAAAATAGCTCGCGAACAATCTGATTATCAATGGTTGGCCCCATAGAAATGCTGGCAGTTTTACCATTTGGAAGATAAAATGTATTTTCTGGAGAAACCGATGGAGCAGTAACCAACCAACCAGTTTGAGGATCCTTAATCAATGCATCAGCATAAAACTCGGCCGAACCTTTTAAAATCGGATATATTTTTTTCAAGTATTGCCGATCTTCACCAAAAGCGTAATGATCCCATAAATTATTGCATAACCATCCTGAACCGGCATTTGAAGCACCCCAAGAGGCACTTTCACCTGGCTCGGTAAATCCCCAAACGTTTGTAATCACATGCGCAATCCAGCCTTTAGAATTATAATATGCTTTAGCCGTTCGCTCCCCGTTTTTTACCATCCGATCAACCAAATCAGCTAAAGGAAGGTTCAATTCGGATAAATTACTAACCTCCACAGGCCATTGGTTCATTTGAATGTTAACATCAAGATGGTAATCTCCATTCCATGGCGTTCTGATCTGATTGGCCCAAAGTCCTTGAAGGTTTGGCGGCAACAAGCCTACCCGAGTACTGCTAATGGAAAGGTATCGACCGAATTGATAAAATAAAACAGGAAAACCAATATCCGCCTTGGGGTTTTTATTATAATTAATTAAGCGTTCATTTGTCGGGATGTTATATTGATTTTCAACTCCGATTTGCAAATTCAGCCTGTTGAACTTTTTTTGGTAGCTTCGTATATGGTTTCGTTTTTGTAACTCGAATGTTTTAGCTAAAGCGGATCTCAAGTCTTTATTCACTTTTTCTTTAAACCCCGGATTCATAAAATTTGTTCCCGCAGCTACAAAAATGATAACACTCGTGGCATTTTTGATATTGATTCTATTTTCACTAATGTCTTGCTTACCGCCTGATAAAAGTGCCTTTACCCGACTAAGGTATTTCATTCCTTTTCCATCGATACCATTATCAAGCTGGCCACTCATTACCAATCCTCCGCCTTCTGTGGTTACTTCTGCTCGCTCTGGGCGCGAAATTTGAATATCAAAACTCAACTGACCAGCTTTTGAAGAAGTTAGTTTAATGATATCTACATCATCATCAAAACTCGTTAAGTACTCGCGGGTGTAGGTAACACCATTAACCTTGAAAGTTGTTTTAGCTAAAGCATTATTTAAAGAAAGTTCTCTTTTATATTCAGTATCCTTCACTTTTGAGGCATCAAGCCCAGAATAGCGAAAATTAAGGTTTAATGTTCCTAAAACCTGAAAACAACCATAATTAACGCCACCAGACCCCTCTCCTTTACAAATGAAGTTTTTGTTGACCAAATCTTGAGCAAGATCATTTTTACCTTCAAGAATTAGCCTTCTAATTTCAGGCAAACTTTTATTAGCCTCATAATTATTGGCATCCTGAGGTGCACCAGACCATAGTGTGATATCATTCAATACAATATTCTCGGTAACCACTCCACCATCGGGCATCATACCCAAACGGCCATTTCCAAGCGGAATAGTTTCTTCCCAACGTTGTGCTGGCTTGTTATACCAAAGCTTTAAGTCCTTTTGAGCCAAAGCACTTTTAAAAATCAGAGAAAGAGAAAATAAAATTAATAAAAATTGATTACGCATATCTAAAAGGTTTCTAGTTGATTTACTTTTTTATAGCCGAGTTCGGCGCCACCACTTACATGCATAATGATTCCCGTGATAAATCGAGCCTTTTCGGATGCTAGGAATACACAAGCATCAGCCACAACATCGCCATTAGGACAATAGCCTAAAGCATGGATTCCATCGAGATAATTTTTGATACCATCAATATCACCTTGTACTTTACCCCATTCCTCTAGCATTTCAGTCCAAACACCGGCAGGGGCAACTGCATTTACCCTAATTTTGTATTTGGCATAATCCAGGGCCATTGATTTGGTAAGCGCATTTACGGCCCCCTTGGTTGCAGCGTAAACAGCATGGTTCTCTTGACCGATTTCACCAACCAAACTACTTGTATTGATAATACAGCCTTTAGAAGCTATTAGTGCTTCAATACCATATTTGGAAGTATGATAAATGCCTTTTACATTAATATTGAAAAGATCATTCCATTCTACTTCTTGTGTTTCATGAATGGCTTTTGAAGGATTTGCAATACCCGCATTATTATGAATAACATCTATTTTTCCAAACTTATTTTGTGTCTCATCAATTGCATATTGGATCTCATGTGCAATGGATACATCAGCCAGTAAGCCAAGATGTTGTTTACCCAAAATAGATAGGGCGTGGTTAATAGAGGCCTGATCGTTAGAAACAATGGCCAGTTTTGCGCCTTCTTCGGCATATTTCATCGCGCATTCTAAACCAATACCCTTCGAACCTCCTGTTAAAAATATAACTCTGTTATTTAGCAAATGCATTTTGTGTGTTTATAGTGATTATCTAAAAATGTAAAATAAAATAGCCATAGTAATAAATAATATAGCCGATAAAGTCTTGTAATTCCCTATTCCAGTCCAGCCTTTAGCCGCCAAAGGCGATTTCCACGATTTCCAATAAAGCATGCTACTTTCTGCGGTATGTACAACGGGGTAGATAAAAGAGAAAACAACCTGAAGAGCCACACAAGTACAAAAAAGATAGAATGCCATCATCATAAATGGAACTGAAGAAAAATATGTATGTATAAAAATTTTATTAGATAAAAATGCCATTGCGCCAAGTGCAGAACCAATCCACAGGGTCAGTTTCGCCGATTTGGCAGATGCACCTTTCCAAAAAATACCCAGCAAAAAAACACAGGTAATTGGTGGGGCAATATGGGCAATGATATCATTTAATCCACTAAAAATGCTTTCGTATCTATTAAGTAGAGGTAATAGTAACAAGGAAAAAACCAATGCGACTCCTGCAGCGATTTTACCCATCTTAACCAGCTTCCGATCATCAAGATTTGGTTTATATCTTGCGTAGATATCGTAACTCACCATGGTAGAGATTGAATTTAAAGCACCAGAAACCTGACTCATTAATCCGGAAAGTAATGCAGCAACCAATACACCGATTAAGCCACTGGGCAAAAGCTGCGTAATCATCAAGGTGTAAATCCCCTTGCTATCAACTATTTTTTTACCATTGGCTCCAATGGTGGTAATGCTGGAAAGATCAAGTTTTCCGGTCTGTGCCAATGTATAAGCAAAAAGCCCTGGTATAATGAAAATAAATACAGGAAGAATCTTGATAAAGCCACAGAACAAGGTTCCTACTCTTGCATGGTTTTCATCCTTGGCACCTAAAACACGTTGAACTATGGTTTGATCGGCACACCAATACCATATACCTAAAACTGGGTAACCTAAAAAAACGGCGTACCAAGGCATGCCAGACGGATCGTTGGCCGGTCTCAGCATGGATAATTTTACGGTTTGTTGGTTGGTTTTCAAAATATCTACCATGGCCGGCCAGCCAGCCATTTTTTTGTAGCAAGCAAAACAGATGATTCCAGCCCCTAATAATAATACCACCGTTTGTATGGACTCGGTAACCACAACAGCTTTTAAGCCACCAACAATTGTATAAAGCGCTGTAATTAAGCAAATAACAATGACACTTATGTATATATTAACTCCAAACAATGTTTTCAAAACGATACCTCCGGCAAGCATTGAAAAAGCAATGTGAATAATAATTGCTGAGATAATGGATACAAAAGTTAGCCAATCTCTGCTGGATCGATCGTACCGTTTTTCCAAAAAATCAGGTAAGGTGGCAACACCAGATTTGATATAAAAAGGCACAAAAAACAGCGCTAAAAGAATGAGCGTAAAGGCTGCCATCCATTCAAAGTTCCCACTGAGTAAACCGGTATCAAAACCACTCTGTGCTAAACTAACTAAATGAACGGTTGAAATATTGGTAGCAAAAAGTGCCAAACCAATAGCAGGCCATTTTAACGATTTGCCAGCTAGAAAATAACTACTGGCTTCATTTTTTTTGTTTTGATTACGATGTCTGATGCCCACCCATAACCCTATTAATAAAATAATAAGGATATAACTTACGCTAATAATGATATCGGTTTTTTGGATCATCTTAAATTGATTTTAAACTTTAATGAATTTACAATTTAAGTTCGCAACTACTACCGATATCTTGGGGTGTAAGATATAATCCATTTTTCAGTTGCACCGGATTTACGAAATACTGTTTTAAATGTGGAATATGTTCTAAAAATAGTGCTTCATGCCCCAATGCAATATGATTAAACAATACTAAATGCTGATGAAGCTGTCCCATATCACCAACATGTGGCACAACAGGAACGTTAAACTTTCTGCACATTAAACTCACCGCCAAAAACTCACTTACGCCACCAACTCTCACAGCATCTACCTGCATAAAGCCTGCACATTTTGTTTGAAGATAGTTTTTAAAAATTACGGCATTTGGAACATGTTCTCCTAAAGCCAACTTTATGGGCGCTATTTTTTCTGCTAAAGTTTTGTGTGCCAACACATCATCGGGATGTGTCGGTTCTTCGATCCAATAAGGATTCATTTTACTTAATTCTGCACAAATGGACAACGCTTGAGGAAGATTCCATTGTTGATTGGCATCGAGCATGATCTTGATATTGCAACCCGCTACTTCCCTAACCATATTAGCTCTCCTGATATCGTTCTGAGGATCTTTAGAGCCAACTTTTAGTTTCATGGCGGTAAAACCACTATCAACAGCCCGTTTTACATTTTCACGAACCTGTTCATCAGGATAGTTAAACCAACCTATGGAAGTATCATAACCCGGATATCCAGAAACTAAAATTGATGAACGAATTGATTGTGTTTGTTTATTAGCCGCCAACAATTCAATAGCCTGTTTTTTTGTCAATTCATCTTCCAGATAAGAAAGATCAATCGCATTAACCAATGCTTCAGCACTAAGATCAATCAATAACTTCCACAACGGAACCGATCGCTTTTTGGCCCATAGATCCCAGCATGCGTTTGTAACTGCCGCAAGTGCAAGATGAACCACTCCCTTGTGTGGCCCGAGCCAGCGAAATTGTTGTTCGTTAGCGAATGATTTATACGTATCGACAAAATTGGCCATCAATTCTTCAATATCTTTGCCTTTAAGTTGCTCCGCATAAAAAAGAGCAGCTTTACAAACAAGATCATTCCCTTCGCCCAAAGTAAAAGCAAAACCAGAACCAACAATTCCGCTGTCATCTTTTAAATTTACAACCGCATAAGAATAGATGGGATCCCTATGAATGGCATCGCTTCCAGCTCCTTTTCCTAAAGGGTATCTTGCATCTCTAACCTCAATACTTCTAATCATTGCCTATTGTTTGTTCCAGAAAGTGAGTTCGCTCATATTGCTGTAACCAGAACCCGTAACGGTATGTAATACTCTAATTCGGATATAACGAACTGGCGGAGGATTGGCTATTAAATCAAATTTCATTGCATTTTTACCATCATCGCCACGGGTTATATCTTTTAATAAAGTCCAACCTTTAGCTATCGATTCTGCTTTCCAGCCAGAATCATCAGCTCTTAGATTTGTTGTAGCACCCGTAAGGTCATTAATTCCCCAAACCTCAAAACGATCTGGATTATTACAACAATCTCTGCCTACTTCTTCAATTTGAGCGAGATTGGTATAGGTGCTACCCATGTCGAAAGTAAGTACATGCGCAATGTAGCTACCATCGCTATGAAAAATATTTGGATAACCTTGTGGACCGACACTTCCATCCCAAAGCTTACTTATACTTGTTCCCGATTCGTAAGTATTTACATCGTTTGGTAAACGAACCTCTCTAAAAAGAGATTTATCACATTGTACAAAGCTGAAAATTTTTGGAAATGTAGAGAATTCATTTACGCTGAAAATATCCAATGATCCTTTTGATGGAATGTATGATGATTTGTACTGTACATCCGTTCCTGCTTTATAATCATTAATGGTAATCGACATATCTTGAGGCAATAAGATTTTTTCGGTTACCACATTGCTGGCATTCGTATATTTTATAATGGTGTTAACATTAATGGTATCTGGAGTATTAAAATTAAGTTGGAGTGATCCGTTTGGATTTAACACATAAGGACTGGTTGCGTTAAACGGCCTATTCAAAAGTCCTCCCCGATATAAAGGTCCGTAAACCCTTACGTTTGGCGCTTCAATTGGAATAGATTTACGCCCCTGTGCATCGTAAGAATAAACAGTAAACGTATAGGTATACTCACTTAAATTCGGAATAGTAACTTTAATGGTATCCAATGGATTATGTGTGGGTGCGTTGACAATTAATGAATCTGCATTATTATTCCATTTAATTACATATTTGGTTACACTTGGATCAGGACTCGGATTCCACCATAAGCCCGTTCTTAAATTACCAGCTTTGGAAACAATATTAGATACTTTCCCAGGATAAACGGTTTCGCCATCTTTTAGAAATTCTTTAAATTCTATATCATCTCTTGTACAGCTGATGATAACTGTTCCAAACAGTAATACAATCCCTGCTACTTTATATATGTTTTTCATCTTTTTTTACATTTTTGTTTTGAAGGATAACTATCTGGGATCGCCATAAAATGCCAGTTCCATAGCATGGGCAAATGTTCCACTAGACCATGTTGAGGTAACACTTAAACGCACATACCTTACTTTAGGACTTACCAATGGAACATTAAAACTTACACCTGCCTTTACAAATTCATTGTCGGCAAGGGTATGTGCTACAGGCAATGCACCCGATGGCGGATCAGGAAAATTATAATTACCAAGGTTTATCCAATCGCCAATAACTGTTCCTTCAGGCGCGGAAAGCGGCAAATTTGCATCGCGAGGGGCAGTTAAATTTGAGCCCCAAAGTGAAAACAGCTTTGGATTACCATGTCCGTAAGCAAATTTGTCGCTTCCATCAGGGCGTTCCCACAATATAAACCGGCTTATTTTTGCACTTACGCCTAAGCCGAAAGTAGCTATGGCAGGCATAGATCCACCTGGAGCTGTATGCCATCCGTTAGAACTGCCATCAGTTCGCCCATCCCAGAGATATGGTAAATCCCATCCATAGGCAATTGTAGCATCAGAAGGTAATCGATAGGTGGAAAACTTATTCCTATCTAAAAGCGATTCGAAAAGCGGTGTAATTGTTTTGTAGGTGGTATCAGAAATATTTCCGTAATTATCAATCACATAATAACCAATTCTTTTAGCAACAGGCTGATAACCACGTACCGAATAATCAATAGTTGGAATCTTGGAGAAATTCTGATCGATAACATCAGATACATTTCCTTCAAGGCCCAAAAGGATTATTCCCACATTTGCCTTAGTGGTATTAGTACCCGTAATTTTAATCCCTCCAAAATCGGCCTGCGCATCTATAGTTGGTTTAACAAGCAGATATGGTGGCGTATCGGGATTAACTTTTACTACCAATGGATCAGACTTAACATTGGCCCGGCTCACCGTGTAAAGCGTTACATCATAAGTTTGCTTTTTTGCAAAACCCTCTACAACAATAGTATCGGAATAGTAACTTGACTTAGTTTCCCGAGTAGTTACTCCGTTTATTTTGTATTGGGCCATCACATATAGGATGTTTTTGGAGTTTGGAAGAGCATAAGTAATATTCGCTCCACCATTAAAATTATCGACTTTTACATTGCTTACCACCGCAGGCTTAGTCGTATCAGTTGAGGCTGGTTCGTTATAAGTTTCTAATTTCTCGCAGGCGAATAAGCAAAGGCCTGGAAACAGCAACAACATTATCCATTCATTTATATTTTTCATTTTCTTAAAACTTAAGGTTCAAAGGATACTTTAATTTTACCAGAAAGGATTTTGAACCAGATTAGGATTTACCACTAAATCGTAACTCTTAATTGGCCATAAATAATCCTTTATACCGAACACAGGGATAAATTGGGTTGTAGGGCGATAATAGTTGATCGCTTCAGCATTTTTAATACTCCAGCCCTGAAGCGGCACAGTTAATACAGCCTGCAACTCTTTCCATCTTCTTAAATCCCATCCACTATGGCCTTCAAAACATAACTCAATTCTTCGTTCTTGATGGATAATCTGTCTTAGACCGTCTTTTGTATTGAATTTATTAGGCGTTTTAGAAAAGTTAGTCCATGCAGCTTGAACACCCGAGAGGCCAGCTCTTTGTCGAACCATATCAATATATGTAAACACCTCTGCTGTCGGTCCTCCTACTTCATTTAATGCCTCAGCATACAGAAGATATAAGTCTGCCAATCTGATAATAGGCATGCGATAAGAAAAAGTCTGAAATCCGTCATCGTAAACAGAAGCATAACTTACCAGTTTTTTAGGCCAGTAACCAGTAATATTTAAACGGATATTATCACTTGGAGCCGCAAAACCCGATCCTCTTGCGGATACGTGATATAGTGGTCTTTGAGCATCATTCTGATTAATGCGACCGTTACCAAACCATATTCCGCCATCAAAAGCTAAATCTGCATAAAACCTTGTTTCTCGTGAAAAGTGACCTTTAATGGTCTCATAACCCTCTTTAATATAATAGCGACTAGCATTATCTCCCGCCATAATGGTATTTCGACCCGTATAATCCCAAGTTTTATCTTCGGAAATAGGCACACCATTCGCAGTATAAAAAAGTTCTTGCATGGCAATTGGTGCCGAAAATGTAGAGGGGTTAGAGAAAGCATTCACTGCCGAATTAGCGGTTAGCCTTGGCGTAGCAAAACCCTGGTAACCAAAAACAGGATTAGAAGCCCAAATGATTTCAGAATTTAACTCCCATTTTTCAGTAATGGCATTTTGTACATCCAACTGCTTTTTTAACGAATCAGATAGTGTACCAATTGTGCTTGGCGATGAAAACGTGTAAAGTTTAACACCTTGTCCTTCAGCTGCAGTAATCGCTTCCTTTGCAGCATCGGCTGCTTTACGCCATTTTTGTACGTCAAAATTTTGCGGAAATAAGCTTACTCCATCTTTATCTTTAAAATTGATATAATCTGGATTACCATTAAACAATGGGCTTGCAGAAGTGGCTAAAACATCGGCCTTTACCGATAATGCAATTACACTGGTTACACGGCCAAGCTCAGTTGCCTGATTGGAAATTACTGCCGGAAGATCAGGAATTGCCTCGTCTAACAAAGAAACAATATAATCAACTGATTCATCAACCGTAGATCTTTTAATCCGAACTTCTTCCGTAGTGGCCGAAATAGACAGGTTGCTTTTAATTAACGGAATAGGTCCGTACATTTTGAATAGTACATAATGATAATAGGCTTTTAAAAACTTCGTTTCTGCAATCCATCTTCTTTTATCACTCTCCGATAGATCAATAGGTTTATCAATATTCTCCATCATGATATTACAAAGCCGAATAGAACGAAAGAAGCTGTAACTGCCTTCATTACCATCCCAGGCATTTAAACCTGGATTTGCGGTATTTTGTGTTCCGCGCAACAGGTTAAAACCCGTACGGTTAAACCCTAAATAATTATCTAAACTATTAGAATAAATTAATTCTCCTGAAGTAGTAAAACCTGGGTTTGTGGCCAAATCCGTAGATCGTTGCAGATAAGCATAACAACCATACAAATAATTTTCAGCCTCATTTCTATTCCGGAAGGCATAATCCAGTGTTCCCAAATTTTCAGGGGTAATATCGAGATACTTTTTACAGGAGAAAAACGAACACACCAATACAGTTGCACAGATATATTTTGAATACTTTTTTATCGTTTTCATTATAATGTTACATTAAGACCAACATTGAATACTTTCTGAATTGGGTAGGCAAAACCATTTCCACCTTGCTCAGGATCCCACATTTTAAATGGCGCCCAGGTAAACAGATTTAAACCATTGAAATACAATCGGCAACTTGAAAGCTTAATTTTGTTAGAAATACGCTGTGGTAAAGTATAACCTATCTCTACTGATTTCAATCTGATCAATCTTCCATTTCTCATCCACCAGGTACTGGTTTGACGATTATTTTCCAAATCTTCTTTAGTAACTGATAATCGGGGATATAATGCATATAAGTCCTGATTTTCCGGCGACCAATGGTTGTTAGCAAACTCTTTTAATAATTGAGTATTACCGAAATAGTCACCATCGCCGCCATCAAAAGGATTAACCTTCCTTTTCTCATCAGTAGGTACAAAAGGACTTATCTTTTCTGGCTTGATGAAAAAAGTCATTCGGCCTTGCCCAGTTACAAAAGCAGACAAATCAAACCCTTTGTAAGATGAGCTGAAGCCAAAACCATACACCAGTTCAGGCGACTGAGGAAAACCAATGTAGGCTTTATCAGCATCATCAATTTTACCATCGTTATTCAAATCCTTGTATTTAATATCTCCTCCTCTAGGCGGTTTACCACCTGTCGAAAAAATCTGACTTGGAGAATTTGCAACCTCTTTGTCATCCACAAATAAACGCTCAGCGATAAAACCATAGTTCCGGCTTATAGGCTGCCCCGTTGTGTAACGATATGCTTCAGCCCATTGCGGTTCTTCAAAATTGATATATTTATTTTTGGCAAAGGTTATATTTCCGCGAACTGCAAAAGAAAACTCATTTGCATTGAATTTATAGTCTAATGATAAATCCATTCCTCTCGAACGAGCTACACCGATATTGGCTCCAATATCTGGCAGGTTCGTATTCGGGTCTATTGCTTCCAACCCTAAAGTTGAGGGAACATTTTTCCTGGGCATGTAAATATCATATCGATAGTTATTATATACCTCAGCTATTAAACTCAAGTTTTTGAAAACTGTTGCTTCTAATGCAATATTGGTTTGTCTGGAAGTTTCCCAGGTGATGTTTGTATTTTCATAACTATTGATATAAACGCCTGATCGCTCCGATGCACCATTGAAACCAAACTGTGCATAATTTCCACCGCCATTTAAATTTACATCTGATTTATAGAAGAAACGTTGGGACCCAATAGCATCATTACCCACAATACCAAAACTACCACGAAGTTTTAAACGATTAACCGCATTTGAAATTCCACCCTTCCAGAATGACTCATTTGAAACAATCCAACCACCGCCAATTGTTGGAAAAAATCCAAAACGATGATCTTCCGAGAATCTTTCCGATCCGTTATAGCCAAAATTTGTCTCCATGAAATAGCGGTTTTTATAAGAATAGGTTAAGCGACCGGCCAAGCCAATATTACGGTATGGTAAAGAATATTGCAATGTCGGTTGATTATTCTTTGGATCTCTTGCATTGTTGTATCGGGTTTGTTGTGCTGTTCCAATCAATGTTCCACTTACGGTGTGACTACCAAATGTTCTATCGTAATTCATTGATGCCTGAGCATAAAGAAAAGTATTCACACTAGGCGACCCAGGATAGTAAGACAGATATTCACGAGAAACATTTAAAGGGGCAGTTACTGATGGATTTAACCAATTCAATGTGTATTGATTGGTTTGTCTATCATAATTACTTACGTTATAATAAAATGGTGCATAAGCCATTGATGAATCAAAATAAGAATACCTATTGGTACTAAATATTGATCTGAGCGCTAAACCATCAGTTAAAAAATCGAGTTTTTGGTTTACCTCAAATTGAGCGGACATTCTGGATTCTGAAGAGTTTTTATGGCCCATTAACATTGCCGCATAAGGATTGATATTTCTGATATCATTTGCGGCGTTTCCAACTGTATTACCAAAAAGGATATGTTGTGCATTCTGATTGGCCTGATCCGCAGGAAAATATGCAGGAAACAATACCGGACTTGTATGAACAGCTGCGTTGTATAAATCAGTAGAAAATCCGCCGTCTGATGCTATCGGTCCATTATATTCACTAAAGTTACCCGAAAGGCGAACCACCATTTCTGTCGTTTTACTCAGATCAATGTTAACATTGGAACGTAACTGATAGTTGCGAAATTTAATGTTGTTATCATTGTTATTTCGTCCATCTTCTTTAAGCACTCCGTTATCTAAGTTATATGAACCTGCTACATAGTAACGCGCTACGCCCCCTCCACCGCTTATACCTAGGTTTGCTCGCTGCGTTGAGGTTCTCTTTTTGAAGAGCATATCCAGCCAATCTACCGCTGGATACACATATTCGTTGTATCCTGGAGAACGGTTAACAGTGTTCTGGGTGTTAATGATTTTATTCTGATTAAAAACAGGATCCATGTTGCGACCGATAGCCGCCTCATTAAAAAGTTTCATATAGGTAATGGGATCTGCAAGTTCTAGATTCTGAGTAGACTGACTAGACGATTGTTCTAAACGAAAGCTAATTTTTGCTTTACCCTCTTTACCTGATTTAGTAGCCACTAAAATTACCCCATTTGCACCCCGGGCGCCATACAATGCGGTAGCACTGGCATCTTTTAAAATGGAAAAGCTTTCAATGTCATCTACCTGCAAACGAGCAAGATCTGATGAGGTTAATTCCACATTATCAATTAAGATAAGCGGATCTTGCTTGTAACCAAAAGTAGTTACGCCTCGAATAAAAAACTGGGAATTGTCTTGCCCAGGCTGTCCGCTCCGCTGGTAGCCGATAACACCTGCAATTTGCCCAGATAAAGCATTTGTTAAATTGCTTGATGGAATTTTTAGATTGGCAACTTTAACAGTAGTAACTGATCCTACTAAAGCTTCCTTTCTTTGACGTTGCCCAAGTGCTGTAATTACAATTTCATCTGTCAGGATATTATCCTCAATTAATTTAATGTTAATTACACTGGCTTCACCAACAGTTACACGCTGTTCTTTGTAGCCTACAAATGAAAATCTAATTAGCTGTCCTGGACTTACATCAAGCACATACTTACCATTGTTATCTGTTTGTGTACCTACATTCACCTGGCTAACTACAGCCACAACCACACCAGGCAAGCCGATACCCAACGAATCAGTTACTTTACCAGTAATGGTTTTCTTTGCTGGAGTTTGAGCATAGGATACGATGCCCACAAATAAGAGCATCAGAAACATCAGTCCATAGAGATGTTTACAATTTTTTTGTAGAGTTTGGCTCATACTTCTTTGAAATTATTTGGTTAGTTAAAGTTTACAAACATCATTAGTCTCCGTATTAGAAAATCTAAAGCTGTTTTATTTGCTTTATAAAATCAAAACTAATGCTATTGGAAGTATACTAAAATAGCATATCTACTTATTACAATGGACTATTCGACTATTTTAAAAAGAACTAAGAATATATTAATTCCCGGTATTTTTTATATTTGTTAACTAGGTAATCATTATGAATGATTATTTGTGTCCTTCATTAACCAAAAACCTTTTAAAAATGAAAAGAAAAGATGGATTTCAAGGTGAAAAACACATATATGTGCCCGAGGCGGCGTCGAAAGCAGCAGCAGAGCACAATATGATCGTGAGCCAACTTTACGTAACATCAATGGGTTATTTTCCTAATGCTGCTTTTCATTACCGCGAACGGCCAGAAGGTTGTACTGAAAACATACTCATTTATTGTTTAAGAGGAAAAGGATGGTTTTTGCTTAATGATCAGCGCATGGAAGTATCTGCTAACGAATTCATTATTGTACCAACAACAAAAGCAAAAATGAGCTACGGTGCAGATGATCATGAGCCATGGACTATTTATTGGTTACACTTTTGCGGCAAGGACCTTAAAAAATTTAATGAGGGCTTTAATCTTAATCTTTATGATGGTGCAAAGCAAATCCATCTCAATGAAAAGGGAATACAAATTTGGGAATCCATGTATGAAAACCTTCAGCTGGGTTATGGTAAGGAAAACCTAAATAATGTTAATTTATGCTTATATCATTTCTTAGCCACTTTTTTTTACCCTGAAAAACACACAAGCATAAAGACGCAGGATGAACGAGATATGATTAAGAAAACCATCGATTATATGCAGGAAGGGTTAACAAAAAAAATCTCTTTGGAGAACCTCGCAGGTATCAATCATTTATCCGTTTCCTATTTTTCCAGCCTATTCAGAAAATCAACAGGAATGCCTCCGATGGATTATTTTATTCACTTAAAGGTACGAAAGGCCTGTTCTCTGCTGTACAGTACAGAAATAAAAATTCGTGATATAGCGAATAGTTTAGGCTATGAAGATCCATTCCATTTTTCTAGATTATTTAAGAAAAGTATGCGGGTTTCCCCTCAAATGTATAGGATTCTGAGAAGAAAAAAGACAGATGTATTAGACTAAATTTTTAAGTGCATTTTTGATTAGCTATTTTAGGACAGGTACAACCATGAACTAATCTGGATTGAACATTATCTTTTGGCCCAATTGCATTCTTAGATAGAAATTTTTCCCTGTAAAAGTCTTCCTAACTCCTGCAGTTGTATATGTTGTTTTGTTCCATGGCAGTTTAACATGAAGATCGCCACCTTTTTCACTTATAATTTCTATTCTTTTTACTTCTCCATCCTTTTGAATCGCACTGACTAAAAATGCCCCAACAGTACGAAGATTATTAAAGCTTGCATCTTTATTCATTGGCCAATTAGGAAACAACCTTATTGTACCGTCATAACCCTGCACCAGACATTCATTAATCACTGCTGGTAATGCAAAATTTTCAAACCAGATCCCCATCCTCGACATATAACCGAAATCTGAATCATCTCCATATCGACCACCAATCTGCGTTACCATGTCAGTAGCGGTTCCGTTTGACAGCAAGGAATAATCAACATGACGCTTAAATTCTTCAATATCCAACATACCAATCCTGGCCGCTTGAAAATTTTTAAAAACCAGATCATTACCTCCTTCATTTTGCTGGTTTAAATAGGTATTCCTTAGAATTTCCAGGGTCAAAGTATCAGAGCCCAGTCCCATATCTTCGCCAGGAAAAACAGGGAATAACGCATTGGGTACATTGTAAACTACCTGATCATGTTCACCAGGAACAGAAACCAAAACTCTCCCATATTTATGGGATGTGGCTGTTGGGTAATCTGGATATGCTGACAATATCTTATCTATGTGTAAAAGCAATTGAGCCTCTTCTTTTTCTCGATTTAAGGTTTTGCTCATTACTTTAAATGCGTTAAATATGAACTTTGTTAAACTTAAATCAACAGAACTATCATAATTATATTTAAAACCAGGCTGCAGTCCATATAATTCTGGGGGTACAGAAGGAAAAATATGAAATTTATCATCTTTCCAACGCACACCGCCATGGGAATCTTCGCGCATCATATATGCAGTTAAAAATTCTACTGATGCTTTAATGGGTTCATAAGCTTTATTCTTCAAAAATTCTTCATCTTTTGAATAAAGATAATGCCACCACAAACCTTGAACTGTCCATGGAGTTTCACTTACTTCCCAACCCCAATCTGGTATTGGATAAGGATTCATACTCATATTTACCGGATAAGCCGAGTGTGGAAAATAAGCACCAGGCAAGTTATAATATTCTTTTGCCCACTTTTTACTCACAGGCATCAGCGATTCTACTAGATTGACATAAGCCAGATTCTTTTCAAGGTGATTGCTAGAAAAAGTAAGCCAAAAGGGCTGCTGGGTATTATAGTTCATATGGTAATCTCCGTGCCATGCTGTACCTATGTTATTATAGCTCCAATTGGCAAATAAACCAGGGCAGTTCACACTTGGCTTCGTAGCACAATTAAAAAAATATAAATTTCTATACCATAAACTTTCAAGAAAAGGATCTGCTATATCCACAGCAGATTTGCTCCAATAAGCCTTCCAAATTTTTAGATTTTTGGCAAAAGACATTTGTAGTTGATTATTATCTGGTTGATTAGGTTTTACTGGAAGTTGACTTACTGTGCTATTCAATCCCTCTGCTAATGTAACACATGCCATGAAGTTCTTTTGGTTTAATAAACCCGCTTCAAGTATTTGCATATCCTGCAATGTCCCGTTCCAATTCATACGTTTTTGCTTGTCCATAGCTTGGTTAACTGATAGAGTTAAAATAAATGCTCTACGCTGATCCGATTCAAACTGCTCCTTTTCGGTCAACTGAGGCAATATTTGACGAAACTGCATAAACCCTTTCTCTAGGTTCTCAGCAGTTTGATATTTCGGGAAACTCCCAGGAGTAGACGGATCAGGAATTAGTTTTATTCTATTGAATAAATTTTCATGTAGATTTCCCTTTTCATCAACTAACTTCATCCAAAGTTTATCACTATTCATATCTGTAAACAGATTTAAAAATAATACCTCTTTTTTATCCGTTAATAACTTAACGCGGCACAGGCCATTAGAAATATTCAGTTCATGTCCTAAGAGTTGTAATTTCCTCCTATCAAAGCCAAGGATTAACGACCCGCAGGGAAATGGTCTTGGATATTCTTTTGCATAGTTTTCAGCTGCCATTGCACTATATGCCCTATACCATGGATCATCATGTAGACTCGATAACGTATCAGGAATTTTTGACACCTTCTCAAATACAGACTGAAAAGTACCAAGTTTCTCACGGTTATTCTCTGCTATTCTAATATCCCATACATTATTATGCCCAAAACGCAATACTATGGCATCAGGCCGGGTATTTACTACAACCCCCATGCCTCCATTACCCAGCAATGCACCGCTAAAAAAATCAGGCACAGGCTTATTGATTTTCAACGAATGCTTAGATGCAATTTCAAGTCCATTTAAGTTAATCTCCTGAGACATCCCTAAAACTGAAGACATCATGAAAATTATTAACAAAGCACTTTGTATAACCTTTGCCATTTTAAAAATCTTATCTGTATAGTTCATGATTTAGCTATATATTATGTCACTAATGGCATAACAAATCAATAATCAATAATATGGTTTGTTAATTTTAAAGTGAAAGACTGTAAAATTAAATATTGAAACATTATATTAAATGGGATATCAAACTATTTGAATGGACTATCGTGTGGTTCTTAAGACCAATACATCCATCAATGACTCCGGTTAGAAAAACTGCAAGCATGATTAAATCTTGAATATTGCCTATGCAAACTAATTAGATAAGGAATTACGAGAAAAAAAATGGGCTAAAACCATTCGAAAATACCTTTCAGAATTTGAAACCTTTTATAGACGAGTTGAAAAAAGCTTTGATGCCTTCGTAATGAGGAACGATTCCTCCCATCATTCCCTGTCTCTACCAGTTTCTTCGTATTCCTTCTTTTATATCTGCACCTTCTCTGTTATATCCGTAGAAAGGAAGTGTCAAATCGATATAAAACTTCTGTCTGTTGTTCAAAGTTTGTTCTCTGATACCATCAAAAACGAACATCGACATACCATCGGGATTGTTATTACTTTGAACCATTATTGGCGGAACAGTGCTAATTAACACTGCTTTTTTTGTTCTGCCATTAGCATATTTGTTAACGTAGCGAATCACTTCACCTCCGCACGTTGAGTGCCCGATATGCACAACATCTTTCAAGACAAGAAATTCTACCAATTCAGCATCAGCAGCGTAAGTTTCGATGTCGTGCCCGTAAATATTACTCGTTCCACAACTTTTGGGATTGATCCGATTGATCCTCTATCGTCTCTAATTAACGATTTGAAAATCGTCTAAAAATAATAAAGCCCTTTAAGATTTCTTAAAGGGCTTTCGGGTCATTTATGGTACAAATTTCAACCCGTTTTATTGCTGATTTGAAGCGGTTGGCCGATTTAAAAAGAAAAATGGATGAAATGGATGAGCTTGGAAGGCTGCTAAAAAGTTAAACTATTTTAGTCCACGAAAATGATTTTATATCGTCTGAAATTCATCACTACTAGGGATGTTGTAACATCCCTAGTAGTGATGAAATATTTTAATTAAGTCAGATATTGCTCTAAATCATCTTTCCAGATCACAAATCCATTTCGTTCATCCGAATAATCATGTAAAACGCGGCTGAAATTTATCGGTGCTGATTGTAAAAATGCAAATCTCCCGTCATTTCGAATCTTATTAAGATCTTTATCAACATTATGAAGCGCATTTTTGAGCTCCGAAACTTCTTTTGAGGTATGCCATATATAAGTAGCCTCATCCGTATCCAGTGTCTCCATTACAATATGATATTGCTCCTTTCCAGCTAGAAGAAAAACAAAAGCAAACGGACTTAACACAAATCTTATTTTCAATACATTTCCAAGATGTAAGTCTGATAAATATCTTAGCTGTATTTTGTGCCGATAATTACCTCTAATCAATACATCCTTTAATAATTCTTCTCCCGACTCATATAATGTCTGGTTAGCATCACCGGCGCTAAGCTGGAACATTTCAACATTCTTACCTAAAAGATTTCCTTTTTTAAATAGATTCTTTTCAGCAAAACGAAAACGCACGCTGTCTACAACTTCACGATTCAATTTTTTCATGTCCTCGCATGTTGCTGATTTTCCGACTATAATACCTTTCTCTATAACTATACAGATAGCTATCGTAATCGTTTTTGTATTCAAAAATTTCTCAAAGTACGACTTCAGCACATCGAATTCCGGGCGCATATGGAGATTCTCAATACCAAATGAAACCTCTTGTTCTATCTCCTTTATAAATTCACAAAAGACAACCCCGCCATATAAAAAGTCAAGTGATTCAATTGCAACTTTAATATTCCGTTCAATGATTTGATCTTTAAAAGAACTTGTTAAATCACCTACTGGTTCTACCTTTTCATCAACTTCGATAACATCGTCAAATAATGTTCTATGCCGTATCAGTTTTTTGTAGTAAACGTTTCTTTTAAGAAACATCGCATTTAAATAATCAATCTTAATATCCCTGTAGTCATAAATCACCGGAGTTAGTTCAGAACGCTGTACACGACCAATATATTGGATCAGTTTACCTTCGAAAGAAAATGGGTAGACTAAAAATAAACATTGGGCATTATGAAGGTCGGATCCTTCTCCAAAAAATTGTCCAGTTGTAATAAGTACCTGGTAATTACCCGTCTTCAAGATCTTCCATTTAGCATTACGACTGGATTCCGAATCGTCGCCACTTAATGTAACTGTTTCAAAAGATTGTTTTAGATATTGGTGTAAAGTTTCAATATGCTCTTTTCTCTCGGTGAGTATAACCACTCGTTTTCCCGTACTCAATTGAAAAGTTACGTCCTTTAAAATCAGCTTATTTCTTTCAGAATCATGAATAAGTATATTTGATAGTGTTTCAAAGCGATCTGTTTTGGCATTGTACGCTACATTCAATGTTGTATTTCTGATAATAATCTCAGGTTGTTCCGATGCTCCCTTGTCGCTAGATTTCATTTCTGAAATGACCTCTCCCAGATGTACAGAAATCAATCTGTCATCACTATTTTTCCGAAAAGGTGTTGCAGTAAGACCATATAAATAATAAGAATGGAAAAGTGATACCGCATTTTTAAATGTTTCCGCAGCAATGTGGTGACACTCATCAACAATAATAATTCCAAAGGCACGAACCAGTTGGTCTGCTCCTGGCTTTTGTAATTCTTTGCCCAAGCTTTGTATCATCGCAATTGTGACCCGTTTCCCTATTTTTGTTTTACCTTGTCCTATCCTGCCAATATCCTGCTTTGGAATTCCCAGGAACGCTTCAATTCTTTCTGCCCATTGGTCTGCCAGTTGATTACGATGTACGACAATTAGTGCAGGCTGCTGTTTATCCGCAATGATTTTAAGACCAACTACGGTCTTTCCAGAACCAGGTGGTGCAACGATTATACCTATGTCCTTTTTAGATGCAACTTCTACCGCAGGCAACTGATATTCCCTTAAAGAAGCATGAAATGAAAAAACCGAAGGAGTAAGTAATTTCCGATTATCATCCAGCTGATATTGAATATTATTTTTAATGCAATAAACCAATAACTTTCTAATAAAACCTTTTGGAATGATAACGTATTCATTTACTTCCTCAATAAACTTAAAATATCTCTTTGTTCCAAACGTACTCCTACCGCTATTCTTTTTAATGATAAAGTCTGCATTGAAAAAATTAAGTTCATCCTTCAGAAAAGATGCCAAGGCAGTACTTATTCCATTTCGATTGATTTCAATAGTATTTGACAACTTAATTACAAGCTTGCCTGGTTCAATAACGTTTAAACTTTTAGAACTGGTCAACGAAAGAAATATTTGGTCTAAGTCATTAATAGAAATTCGGCGAATGCTGCTTAAAAACTCCCATTGATTTCTATAAGGGAGAGCTGTTTCTGACTCAATGAAGCAACTGTTCCCAAGTTCCAATGTAGGTTTATACAAAGGTAAGGCAATCAGATTTCCAAATCCTTTACCTGAATGTTTATCTTGATTGGGGAATAATCTGTCAAAACTAGAGTTTTTGTCAAAAGTAGAGACTATCCCTGCTCTCTCTAATAAAGTAAGTACAATTATTCTGCTCTTAAAAGCCGGATATGGTTGATTAAAAAATATCCAAACATGCCCACCTTTACCACTGCGCGAACGTTCCAGGTAAGCAGGGATATTGTAGCTTGCACATATAGTAATGAAACTTCTACAATCTTCCAACCAACTATTTTTATCAAAATCTGCCGCTATCAACCAAGACGTATTGTCTTGTAAAAGTGGATACAATCCTGTTAGCTGTCTACCTTCAAGATGCCTTTGAATCTGATCGTCAGTCAAAGGAAGATAATTTGCGGTCTCTGAACTATTGGGGTTTGTACTTTTTTTATAAACCTTGCTGATATAAGGATCATATAATTTAGCAGGCATGTAACCACTTTTAGTTCCTTTTGACCAATGAATAGCATAAACATCTTCGCGCCCTTTAAATAAAGACCTGTATAATAGTAGATTGTCCACTGTTGAAATTCTGAGATAGCAAATTAAACAAAAATAGAATAATTACCCTTTGTAATATATCAAAATCCATTCTATCATCAGCACCCATTTTGTTTTAAATTTTAATAATACGTATCTTTATATCATGACTACAATGACCATACAAGTTCCTGATGCCCTTGAGAGAGAGCATGATGAAACAACACGCCTTATTGCAGCCAAGCTATATGAAGCAGGTAAGCTTACTTTAAGACAAGCCGCTGAAATGTGCCAAATGAAAAAATGGGATTTTGCTGAAATCCTAATCAAATACGACGTGCACTACCTGGACGAAAGTGCAGCTGAAGATCTTGAAACATTTAGGCATGCTCATACAGGATAAAATTGTCATTACCGATGCCAGCTGTTTCATTACGCTGGACAAAATAGATGGTATGCATTTGCTCCAATCCTTGTACAAACAAGTAATAACAACTCCTGAGATAGCTGCTGAATTTGGTAAAAGACTACCTAATTGGGTTGATGTAAAAGCCGTGCAGAATCGTGATTTATTATATAATTATGCTGAAACTGTGGACATAGGTGAGGCCAGTGCGATGGCGCTTGCATCAGAAATCCATGCTGACCTACTCATTATAGATGATGCAGGAGCTAGGAGATTTGCTAAAAAGCTTGAACTTAACATCACTGGAACCGTTGGTGTTATACTTAACGCAAAGCTTAACGGTATCATTCCAGCAGTTAAACCATACATTGTCAAAATACAACAAACTAATTTCCGGATTTCCGATTGGTTAACTACACAGATTATTAAAGACGCTGGAGAAATGATCGCGATCTAAACCAAGGATCTTCTATTAAACTGTCCCTGATTTCATTTCCCCAACAATTCCGCTTGATCCATGGATATCGAACCACAAACATCAACAGTGTTGCTGCAATAACCTACCTGAAAAACAAGGAATTACAAAGACATAAAAAAGGGGAAAAGTGTCTTTAAATGACTCTTTTCCCCAGTTATGGGTGGAATATGGGGCTCGAACCCACGACCCTCGGTACCACAAACCGATGCTCTAACCAACTGAGCTAAAACCACCATGTTTTGCTTTCAACGCTACAAAAGTACGATTAAAATCATTTTTATCAAATGTTTTTAAAGATTATACCAAACATTTTTCCTAACCAATTATATTTCAGCTATTTTATTTTTTATAAAAATATTAATTGCCCCCTATAAATTGCTTTTAAAGCTTAAAAAGGTAGATTTGTTTCAAATATGATTGAAGTATATACAGACGGAGCAGCAAGTGGAAACCCCGGACCAGGTGGTTATGGCGTAATTTTAAGAGCTGGACAACACTATAAAGAGTTGAGCGCAGGCTTTAGGATGACTACCAATAACAGAATGGAACTCCTCGCCGTGATTGTTGCGCTACAGGCTTTAAAAACACCCGGACAGCAAGTCACTGTATTTTCCGATTCCAAATATGTAATTGATTCTGTTGAAAAGAAATGGGTATTTGGATGGTTAAAGACCGGCTTTAAAGGAAAAAAGAACAAAGACCTTTGGATGCGCTTTTTAAACGTATATAAATTACACGACGTTAAATTTGTTTGGGTTAAAGGACACAACAATCATCAAGAAAACGAACGTTGTGATCAACTTGCAGTAGCAGCCTCAAAAAACAAAGCTACACAAACTATTGATGTAGAATTTGAAGCTGAAAGAAACAATCCTTCATTGCTTTAGCAATGGGTTCGAGCCCCATATTCCACCCAAAAATATAAAAGGCCTTATCATTTTCACATGATAGGGCCTTTCAACTAATTACTATAAGTCTATTTAACTAGCACTGCCATTTAAGTTCAGTGATTCAACTTTAACCTTCACAGCGCTACCGTTAACGGGCGCATTATTTTTCTCCGAAGAATATTCTACCATCAAATCTTCTGCAACCTTAACCATTTGAGAAGATCCAATAAAGATAGAAGTACGTTGATGCAACTCTGTAGGTTCAATTTCTAATATCCTATTGAATCCATCAGACGCTACTCCCCCAGCCTGCTCAACAATAAAAGCCATTGGATTACATTCATAAAGCAACCTTAGCTTTCCGTTCGGAGAACTGGAAGTAGTCGGATAAATATAAATTCCCCCTTTGATCAGGTTTCTGTGAATATCACCCACCATAGAACCGATATACCTTGAAGTATAAGGACGGTTAGTTGCTTTATCTTCTACCTGAGCATATTTAATATATTTTTTCACGCCCTCTGGAAAGTGAACATAGTTGCCTTCATTGATAGAATAAATATTTCCAGTCTCAGGCATTTTCAAATTCGGATGTGACAAGCAAAACTCACCAATAGAAGGATCTAAAGTAAAACCATTTACTCCTTTTCCAGTAGTATATACAAGCATGGTAGATGATCCGTAAATCACGTAACCCGCAGCAACCTGCTGAGTACCTTTTTGCAATACATCGGATAGTGTTGCCATCCCCTCGGTAGATTTTCTTCTGTAAATAGAAAAAATAGTCCCAACAGCAACGTTCACATCGATATTTGAAGAACCATCTAAGGGGTCAATACAAACAATATACTTGGCATTTTTTGATACCGGAGAATCAATAGGCACAAAGTCGTCCTCTTCTTCTGTAGCTACGATACAGCATTCGCCACCACTAGTAAGTGCACTGATAAACTGTGTATTCGCAAATACATCTAATTTTTGCTGCCCTTCACCCTGTATATTCACCGTCCCCGCTGAGCCTAAGATGTCTACCAAACCAGCTTTGTTCACCTCACGGTTCACTATCTTGGCAGCAATCCCAATGTCTCTCAGCAGTCTGGAAAGCTCTCCTTTTGCATAAGAGAAATCAGCCTGTTTCTCGATTATGAATTGACCAAGTGTTTTTATACCTGCCATATACTTAGTGTATTTTATACGTTATCTATTCCCTATTTCTATGGCGGCTAAGGTATGTATTTTTTCGTCCGAAATACAAAATCTAATTAAAGTTTTTATTCTATGCCAGCCAGAATTACCAGCTGCACCGGGATTTATGTGCAGACAATTTATTTTTTTGTCATACATCACTTTTAAGATATGGGAATGTCCGCAGATGAACAGCATCGGAGGCTTAGTGTAAATTTCTTTTTTTACCTGCGGAGCATACTTACCCGGATAACCGCCAATATGTGTCATCCAGACATCCACCTGCTCGCAGTTAAAACGAAGGTGCTCTGGATACAAAGAACGGATCTCTTTATCGTCAATATTTCCGTAAACACCCCTTAACGGTTTAAAGGCCGCAAGTCGCTCTGCTACAGCAGGCCCAAAATCTCCCGCATGCCAGATCTCATCACAATCATCAAAATGTTTAAAAACGGCATCATCTAAAAAACCGTGTGTATCCGACATTAACCCTATTTTCTTCATAATCGATTAAAAAGCAAGAAAAAAGTCTTTTAACAACTGTTTATAAGCAGCTGTATAAACACCTTCCATTTCATAAATGTTTAAATTTTGATGCAGCGTTTCCTTACCCGCATAATCCAGACAAACTATCCACCTGAATTCAGGTTTACTGTCGTCCGAATGAAGATGAATCACTACAGATGGAGATAAGCCATAAGCTGAAGCGATCTTAACCATATATGCAGCCTGTTTTACCGGCAAAATAAACCAAAAACTTCCCGACTTGTCCAGCAAATCAGCTACACGCTCCACCATAGATTCAAAAAACTGTGACGCAGCGTGCCGGGCAATTCCTTTTCTGTGTTCTTGATTTTTTAGGTCATTTACAAAAAATGGAGGATTGGAAACCACAAGATCATATTTCCGGTCTATTTGAAAGGCAGAAATATCTTTATGATATGCATTACAATTTGCAGCAAAGTCCGAGTTTTTAAAATTACCCTTAGCCGCCAGTGCTGCCTGTTCATCAATTTCAACCGCATCGACCTGAGCATTTTCAAAACGCTGTGCCAGCATCATCGCAATCACCCCAGTTCCTGTTCCAATATCGAGAATATACCTAGCCCCTAACTGTTCTGCAATGGCCCCAAGTAATACGCCATCGGTATTAATTTTCATAGCGCAACCGGACTGGTCTACTTCAAATTTTTTAAACTTAAAAACATTCCCCATGGGTTTCTGCGGTCGTATAATTGATCGTATTCTCTAAAAGATTATCGCAAAGCTAAAGAAATCTAACAAAACAGGCAGATACTGCAATAAAATGAATGATATATTACACACGATCACACTGTTTTAAAATTTTAACGCTAAATTTGCATCTTCAAAAAAAAAGCATGATTTATTTCTTCTTAAGCCCATCCAATACGGTTTTCGCTTTACAAATAGAACGAAACCTATCCACAACTGATATTACGAAACTAGAATGGCTGTTTGGCGGCGCAAAACTTCAGCAAGAAACAAAATTGACTGATTTTTTTGTTGGTCCACGCGCCGCAATGGTAACGCCATGGAGCACAAATGCTGTAGAGATCACTCAAAACATGGATATTCAAGACATTATCCGTATTGAGGAGTTTCAAAAAGTAGAAGAAGACTTTACAGGTTTCGATCCAATGCTTTCTCAAAAATACAATCAGCTTGATCAGGATATATATACTATAAATATAAAACCAGAGCCTATCCTTCAAATTACTGACATTGCCGCTTACAACAAGCAGGAAGGTCTTTCATTGAGCGATGAGGAAGTAGATTACTTAAATACCCTAGCTACAAATTTAGGCAGACCATTGACTGATTCGGAAGTATTCGGATTTTCGCAAGTAAACTCTGAGCACTGCCGTCATAAAATCTTTAACGGTAAATTTGTGATTGATGGTGTAGAACAACCTACATCACTATTCAAACTGATCCGTAAAACTTCAGAAGAAAATCCTAACGATATTGTATCTGCTTACAAAGACAACGTAGCCTTTGTTAAAGGTCCAATAGTTCAACAATTTGCACCTAAACGTGCTGACATCCCTGACTATTACGCTTTAAGTGATTTTGAATCTGTAATCTCTATTAAAGCCGAAACACATAACTTCCCTACTACTGTTGAACCTTTTAATGGTGCTGCTACCGGATCTGGTGGTGAAATCAGAGACAGATTGGCTGGTGGACAAGGTTCTTTACCTCTTGCAGGTACTGCAGTATATATGACTGCGCTATCTCGTTTAGAGGAAAACCGTCCATGGGAAAAAGGAGTTGAAGAAAGAGCATGGTTATACCAAACACCAATGGATATCCTGATCAAAGCTTCCAACGGAGCAACCGACTTTGGAAATAAGTTCGGTCAGCCATTGATTACAGGATCAGTATTGACTTTTGAACATGAAGAAGATTCACGCAAATTAGGATTCGACAAAGTAATCATGCTTGCAGGTGGTGTTGGTTATGGTAAAGCTAGTCAGGCTAAAAAACAAAAACCTTCAACTGGCGACAAGATTGTAGTTCTAGGTGGTGAAAACTATAGAATTGGTATGGGTGGTGCAGCGGTATCATCAGCCGATACTGGAGCCTTAGGTTCAGGTATCGAATTGAATGCTATTCAACGTTCGAACCCTGAAATGCAGAAAAGAGCAGCCAATGCAGTACGTGGTATGGTGGAGAGTGAACACAATAGTATCGTCTCTATACATGATCACGGTGCTGGAGGTCATTTAAACTGCCTTTCAGAACTAGTTGAAGAAACAGGTGGAAAAATTGATCTGGATAAATTACCAGTAGGCGATCCTACCCTATCATCAAAAGAAATCATCGGTAATGAATCCCAGGAACGCATGGGCTTGGTGATTGGTGAAAAAGACATAGATACTTTACAAAAAATTGCAGATCGCGAACGTGCCCCAATGTATACTGTTGGTACCGTAACCGGCGATCACCGTTTTACTTTCGAATCGGCAACAACCGGTGTTAAACCAATGGATCTTGAATTGAAAGATATGTTTGGCAGTTCACCAAAAGTTGTGATGGAAGACAAAACCATCGACAGAAAATATCAATCAATTACTTACGACGCTAACTTGCTTAACGAATACCTGGAACAGGTATTACAACTGGAAGCTGTAGCCGCTAAAGATTGGTTAACGAATAAAGTTGATCGTTGTGTTGGTGGCCGTGTTGCTAAACAACAATGTACAGGTCCTTTGCAATTGCCACTAAACAACTGTGGTGTAATGGCATTGGATTTCCAGGGCAAAGAAGGTATCGCTACTTCAATTGGACATGCGCCGATTTCGGCATTGATAGATGCTGGAGCGGGTAGTCGCATTGCTATCGCTGAATCGCTTTCAAACATTGTTTGGGCACCATTAAAAGACGGATTAAAAAGCGTATCGCTTTCAGCCAACTGGATGTGGGCTTGTAAAAATGAAGGTGAAGACGCAAGGTTATACGAAGCTGTAAAAGCTTGTTCTGATTTCGCTATCAGTCTTGGAATCAATATCCCAACGGGTAAAGATTCACTTTCGATGAAGCAGAAATACAAGGACGGCGATGTAATTGCACCAGGAACAGTGATCATCTCCGCAGCAGGCAACTGTTCAAATGTTACTCAGGTAGTAGAACCTGTGTTACAGAAAAATGGCGGTTCCATCTATTACATCAACCTTTCTAATGATACTTATAAATTAGGCGGTTCTTCTTTCGCTCAGATTTTAAACAAAATCGGTGAAGAAACTCCAGATGTAAAAGACGCGGCTCAACTTAAGAATGCATTTAACACCATTCAGCAATTAATTACTGAAGAAAAAATACAAGCAGGACATGATATAGGTAGCGGTGGTTTAATCACTACTTTATTAGAACTTTGTTTTGCAGACCGCGATTTAGGCGCGAACCTTGACTTGTCTTCATTAGCTGAGCAAGATAGCATCAAATTGCTTTTTGCAGAAAACATTGGTATCGTATTCCAGGCTGATCCAACTGTTGAAGCCGTACTTGCAGCAAATGGCGTTGCTTTCCATAAAATCGGTGAAGCAACTTCTACAGCAACTTTAACAATTAAAAACGGTTCATCTGAGGCTTTAAGCTTTGATGTCGATCACTTACGTGATGTATGGTTCAAAACTTCTTATTTGCTTGATAAAAAACAAAGCGGACCTGTTAAAGCTAAAGAGCGTTTTGATAACTATAAAAACCAACCTTTAAAATACAATTTCCCTGCACAGTTTGACGGTAAAAAACCAGTTATTGATCAGAGCAAGCCTCGCCCTAAAGCAGCTATCCTACGAGAAAAAGGAAGTAACTCAGAGCGTGAGGTGGCTAATGCCATGTATCTTGCAGGTTTTGATGTGAAGGATGTACACATGACCGATTTAATCTCAGGAAGAGAAACATTGGAAGACATTCAATTCATTGGTGCTGTAGGTGGTTTCTCTAACTCTGACGTTTTGGGATCGGCCAAAGGATGGGCTGGTGCATTTATGTACAATGAAAAAGCTAAAATAGCTTTAGAGAACTTCTTCAATCGCCCAGACACATTATCTGTTGGAATTTGCAACGGTTGTCAGCTATTTGTAGAACTTGGTCTTATCAATAAAGATCACGCTGAGAAACCAAAAATGTTGCATAACGAGAGTCATAAACACGAAAGTATTTTCACCTCGTTAACCCTACAAGAAAACAACTCGGTAATGCTTTCTACATTAGCAGGTAGCACACTTGGTGTTTGGGTTTCACATGGTGAAGGTCGTTTCCAATTGCCTTATTCGGAAGATCAATATGGTATCGTAGCTAAATATGCTTACGAAAGCTACCCAGCCAGTCCTAATGGATCGGATTACAATACAGCCATGATGTGTGATACCTCTGGTCGCCACCTTGTAATGATGCCTCACATTGAGCGTTCATTGTTCCAATGGCACTGGGCAAATTATCCTAAAGGACGTAAAGATGAGGTAACTCCATGGATGGAAGCATTTGTAAATGCCCGTAAATGGGTAGAGCAACAGGCTAAATAATTATATAAGATCATTCAGTTGACACCTACTGTAGCACTTAAGGTGTTAACTGAATGATTTCCTTTACGCTATTTACGCGTCACACTTAGTCAGACATTTTTTTTTTAATAAAAAACCAAAACAGTAAACATTCTGTAATTCAATTTGTTAAGAGCAGACACAAAATGTTTTTCTGTCATGAAAAAATTCAACATCGAAGCAGCCGATAGTCAAGGGCTCGGCCACTCGTACACAATTAAGCCGCTCAAAAATGAGCGCTATCAGATTTTTGACGAGCAACATGTGCGTGTTGCCACCATTGAAATAGATGATGAAGATCCCAGTCATTGTAGACAAAGCCTGGATTGCAGAGTTGATCTTTTCTTATTAAACGCCATTAGAGATGGCATCTTACACCACGATGGCGTACTCGCCAAGTAAATTTGTACTAATTTTATCCGATTTCGGCAATCCCGCGCAACATTCTGCAAAATCATACGTCTTATAGCTATAAGTACACAATATCATTTAATTTTGAGCACAATTACAAATAAGCGCATGAAATCACTATCCACTATACTCTTAGCATCACTGTTATTTTCACAGGTCAACAGCATAAAGGCTGCTCCGCTTTCTGCCATAAACATAAATAGGATTGCACAGACTTCTGACGAACGAGAAGTCAAAAATTTTAATGGCGTAGCTGCTGGTGGCCCAATTGAGGTCATCGTTAAATTCGGGGAGAAAGAAAGTTTAAGATTCGAGGGCGATAAAGAAGCTATTGCTACTTTAGTTGGCGAGGTAAAAAGTAATATTCTAATCATCAGACCACAAACCAGCTGGACGAGTTGGGCAAAAAAATACGAGAATAAAAAAATCGTTGCCTATGTTACGGCTAAACAGATTAGCAGTTTAACCATGAGCGGTAATGGCAACCTTATAGTCAATGGTACAATTACGGCGACAGATTTTGCAACAACCCTAAGTGGATCTGGCACAATTAAGGCCAATGTAGAAGCTGATAAGATTACAGGACTTATTAGTGGCTCGGGAACAGCAAATATTAGCGGCAAAGCAGATGTTGCAAGCGTTACACTTAGTGGTCCGGGTAACTTTGGCAATAAAACACTTATCGTAAATGAACTTTCAGCTAGAATCAGCGGAAAGGGCACCATTAACATTACAGCCAACACGAAAATAAAAGCATTTATTAGCGGCTCAGGACATATATATTACAGTGGTGACGCTGAAGTTAAAGAAACAATTTTAGGTGCCGGTGGAGTAAGCAAAAAATAAAGGCCAATTAGTTTAGGTTTTTATTACCTTTAAATTGAAACCAATTTCTGCCCTCTATGTTTTTAGAAACAATTGTATTTATTTCCGTTGTTATACTTCTTATTGTCGTACTCCAATTAAAAAAAAGCATAACCGAAAAACTCGATTTTCTATATCTTAAAATTGAACAGCTATCCAATCAGCTGACCGAAAAAGAAAAAACTGCTCCAGTTGTTGAAAAACGTATCGTAGAAAAACCTGCCATAGTTGTAGAAAAACCAATCGTAGAAAAGCCTGCAGAACAAATCGTTCAACAGGAAGTAGTAAAACCTTTCGTTCCTGAACCACCAAAAGAAAAAATTGAAGTTGCACCTATTGTAATCATTGAACCTGAAAGGATTGCTGTTGTTGAAATAGAACCTCTAACGCCACCTCCGATTAAAACCTCATCTTTCAGTGAACGAAACCCCGATCTGGAAAAATTCATTGGAGAGAACTTGTTTAACAAAATAGGTATCGTAATCCTTGTTTTAGGCATGGGCTTCTTCCTAAAATATGCAATCGATAAAGATTGGATCAATGAGATTGGCCGCGTAAGCATTGGTTTCATTTGTGGCGGCATCTTAGTTGGACTTGCCCATCGACTCCGCAAATCGTTTTCTACTTTCAGTTCCGTATTAGTAGGTGGTGGCGTAGCCATCCTCTATTTTACTGTAACTATCGGCTTTCACGAATACCAGCTCTTTAGTCAAACCCTTGCTTTTATCTTAACCATATTGATTACTGCATTTACAGTATTGTTATCAATAAGTTATGACCGGAAAGAACTCGCTATTTTCGCCATACTGGGAGGCTTTGGTGCCCCATTTATGGTGAGCACCGGTGAAGGTAATTACATTGTACTATTCACCTACATATTAACTTTAAATATTGGCATGCTCGTATTGGCCTATTACAAAAAATGGTCGATCATCAACATCATTTGTTACGGGTTTACAATTATATTATTTGGAGGATGGTTGAGCACCAAAGTATTGGCAACTAATGATAAATTCCCTCCATATGCAGGAGCACTGGTTTTCGCATCCTTATTTTATCTCGTGTTTCTGTTAATGAACATCATCAATAACATCAAGGAGAAAACAGATTTCAATGCGCTTGAAATCGGGATATTGTTAAGCAATACCTTTTTATATTATTCAGCAGGAATGCTTATCCTGCATAATATTAGCGGAGGGGACTACCAGGGGCTGTTTACTGCATCACTCGGGCTGGTAAACCTAGTCTTCGCTTACGCATTGTATAGAAATGATAAAATAGACCGTAACCTTATTTACCTGCTGATTGGCCTGGTACTTACATTTATCAGTCTGGCGGCTCCAGTACAATTAAAAGGTAACCACATTACACTGTTCTGGGCTGCTGAAAGTGTATTGCTGTTGTGGCTATCGCAAAAGTCGGGCATCACACTGATTAAACAATCCTCTTTAATTATATTGGTTTTATTGGGGATTAGCCTCGTTATGGATTGGCAACATGTGTATGGAAGCAGTCTTTACAACACAACCAACCGCTTGACTCCTTTGGCAAACAAAGGGTTCGTAACCGGATTCGTTGTCGTGGCCGCAATAATACTGTATTCACGACTCCTAAAATCCGAAATCAAATCTATCCTTTTCAGGGAAATAAAAACTTCAAGGACCATACTCGCCATTGCAGCAATCGTAATCGGCTACCTGGTTATTGCATTTGAATTAAACTACCAGGCGTACAATTATTTCCCCTTGCTGAGAATACTCGCACTGGGCTGTTTCAGTTACCTTTTTGTTACGATTCTCTTCATTTGCATACGTCATATTGATGCTGAAGAGTTTAAATATATTGTTGGTGGAATTGCAGCAGTCTGCCTGCTGTGTTATCCGCTCATCTTTAATTCAGAAACCATTTTATTGAGAAATGGCTACCTTGAATTACACAACACCAGCTTGGGAAGCTATTATTTTCATTATCTAGTGGTCGTATTGATTGCCTTTATGCTCTATACACTTTACAGGAATGAAAAAAGTATAAAATCCAACTCAGGATTAGTTGCACTACAATGGTTCACTGCTTTTATTGTGCTGTATGTAGCCAGTGCCGAACTTGATCATCTGGTAGTGATGTCGCAATACTCGAAAGACAAGAGCCTGGCCTCTATTTTAGAGAGCAACCACAAAACAGGTTTCGCAATTTTATGGGGATGTTTTGCCTTTTTATGTATATATATAGGTATGAGATGGAAATCCAAAAATATCAGGATCATCTCTATCACTATACTAGCCATTACTTTACTTAAATTATTCATTATTGATTTAAGAGGCTTGTCTGAAGGCGGGAAAATTGCAGCCTTTATATCACTAGGAATATTATTACTTGTGATTTCTTTTATGTACCAGCGTTTGAAAAATCTATTGTTAACCAGCGACAAAAAACTCGATAACGATCAGAACATTGAGAGTGTTGAGCACATCGCGAACCTTAAAAAAGAAAATGGAGATCATGAAATTTAAGCTCTTTATCTTTTTTTTATTTCTAATCATCTGGACAGTGGCTCCTGCACAGTCTTTTAAATGGCAGGCCGACCTGGAAAAGGTAAATGCAAATGGGTTTTATAAAATTGCACTAAGCCCTCAAATTCTATCAAAGACCGACAATACCGACCTTTCAGACATCAGGATTTTTGAAAAGGATAAAGAGATCGCTTACCTAATCAGGAAAATTGCTGATAGCATCTACCTAAAAGATACGACGGGCCTAAAATTGGCACATTACACTGCTATACCTGCCCCCTCGGTAACTGTAAGAGCAGACAAAGTAAATCAACGAACTATTGTACAAATAGATTTCAAAGCAAATTACCAGGTAGACAAAATAATATTAAACCTGGCAGGTTTCAGGTATTATAGAAGAAATGCCTGGCTAACAGAAATAAATCCACTTATCCGGGATAAAAAAAACCTTTATTCGGAAGACAGAATGGTCAACTTCATCATTTCTTCCGGAAAACAACCGGTGATTGAGCTTTCCGGACAAAATAGATATAAAAAACTCTTTTTAATTATCGATAATGAGGACAGTGCACCATTGTTGATAAAAAACATCAGGGCTTATCAGAAAAATATCGAGTTGATTACCTATCTTGAAAAAGATAAACGGTTCGTAATCAAAACGGGACAACAAAATATGTTGTTACCAAGATATGATTTGAGTTATTTTAATGACAGCATTAGCAATACGGTGCCTTTCATCGGCGTATCGGGGTTTAAAATGCAGACTGATCAGGAGCAGGTAAGGGATTCATCATCGATCAAAAAGAGCTGGATGTGGGCCGCAATAGGCTTATTAATTCTGTTTTTAGGCTATTTATCTTATTTTATGGTGAAAGATATGCAACGCAAAAAGTAAGTGCATTAACAAAACCACTAAAATGAGGCCCTTAAATTATCATTTTCATAAAAATTGCGAATATCCACATTACTTTGTCATCAAAACAGTCAAATCGATAAATATTTCTTTGAATATTTGCCAACATTCGTATTTTTACAAACAATTTATTGAAAAACATCAATAAAAAACCTATTTTTGACCAAACTTTAAATAAATAGATGAAAAGCTTAAGAACAATTGCATTAAAAGAGGCACAAACAAGAATTTCACCAGAGGTAAAGTCTCCTTCGACTAAAATCTCTGATTTTTTTGGCGTGAATGTTTTTGATAAGAAAAAGATGAAAGACTACTTATCAAAAGAAGTATTTCAGAAACTTATTTCTTCAATTGACCAGGGTGAGTTGATTAACCACGAAGATGCCAATCACATTGCAACAGCTATGAAAAGCTGGGCAATGAGCAAAGGCGCTACTCATTACACCCACTGGTTTCAACCATTAACTGGTACAACAGCTGAGAAACATGACTCGTTTTTTGAGCCAAGTAGTGATGGTGCAATTGAAGTATTTGCTGGTAGTGCATTAGTTCAACAAGAGCCAGATGCTTCAAGTTTCCCTAATGGTGGTATCCGCAATACTTTCGAAGCGCGTGGTTACACTGCATGGGACCCTTCTTCTCCAGCTTTCATTATGGAAAGCAAAGCTGGTAAAACACTTTGTATTCCAACTGTATTTGTTGCTTACACAGGCGAAGCCTTAGATTATAAAGCTCCTTTATTAAAAGCACTTTCTGCTATGGATAAAGCTGCTGTTGATGTTTGTCAATATTTCGATAAAAGCATCACTAAAGTTACTGCATCTTTAGGTATCGAGCAGGAATATTTCCTGGTTGACCTTGCATTATATAATGCTCGTCCAGATTTAGCTTTAACTGGTCGTACTTTGTTCGGACACATGTCTGCAAAAGGACAACAATTAGAAGATCATTACTTCGGATCTATCCCTGAGCGTGTATTTACTTACATGGTTGACTTCGAAAACGAAGCTTTAAAATTGGGTATTCCTTTGAAAACCCGTCACAATGAGGTTGCTCCTTCTCAATTTGAATGTGCTCCAATTTATGAAGAAATTAACCTTGCAATTGACCATAACCAATTGTTAATGGACTTAATGGAAAAAGTTGCTTTGAGACATAATTTTAAAGTGCTTTTACATGAGAAACCATATGCTGGTATCAACGGATCGGGTAAACACAATAACTGGTCGTTAATTACTGATACTGGTAAGAACCTATTATCACCAGGTAAAACGCCTAAAAACAACCTGATGTTCTTAACGTTCTTCATCAACACTATCAAAGCGGTGCACGAGCATGCAGATTTATTGAGAGCGAGTATTGCTTCGGTAAGCAACGATCACCGTTTAGGTGCTAACGAGGCTCCACCGGCAATCATCTCTATCTTCCTTGGTTCTCAACTTGCAGACGTACTAGATGAAATCGAATCTTCTAGAAGCATCATCAAGAAAGTAAAAAATGAAGATTCTTTATGGTTAGGTATCCCTAAAATCCCTCAGATTTCTTTCGATTCTACTGACCGTAACCGTACTTCTCCTTTTGCCTTCACTGGAAACAAATTTGAATTGAGAGCAGTTGGTTCTTCTGAGAACTCTTCTGCACCAATGACGGTTTTAAATGCTATCGTTGCTGATCAATTGAACAAATTCAAAATTGAAGTTGATAAATTGATCAAAAAAGGTGAGAAAAAAGATGTAGCCTTATTAACTGTATTAAAACGATACATCAAAGAATCTAAAGACATTCGTTTTGAAGGTAATGGTTACAGTGATGAATGGGCAGCCGAAGCAGAAAAACGCGGTCTATCAAACATCAAAACTACACCTAAAGCTTTAGATGCTTACGTTAGCGAAAAAACTACTGAGTTATTTGGTAAACTAAATATATTTAACCCACGTGAGTTACATGCACGTCATGAAATCTTGTTAGAAAGCTATTTCAAAAAACTTCAAATCGAAGCCAGAGTAATGGGTGACGTAACGAACAGCATGATCATCCCTGCTGCTATCGCTTACCAAAATACTTTAATCGAAAATGCAAAAGGATTAAAAGAACTTGGCTTAGGACAAGAAGCTCTAGCTACACCTCTTGCCATCATCAATAAGCTATCTACACACTTAAGTGTTGTTAAAACTAGTATTGATGAAATGCTTGAGCAACGTAAACAAGTGAATACGATCGAAGAAAGTCGTGAAAAAGCAATTGCTTACGATGAGAAGGTTAAATCACACTTTGATACCATCCGTTACCACTGCGACAAACTAGAGCAAATTGTGGATGACAGCGTATGGCCTCTACCTAAATTCAGAGAGTTATTGTTTTTAAAATAAACCAAACCTCAATACTTTAACTATTTTTTAGTTTTATAACCTCTGTCTTAATTGGCAGGGGTTATTTTTTTCTATCTTTGCAGCAACATGAGTGATAACAGGTACAACCAACGTGGCGTTTCTGCCTCGAAAGAAGATGTGCACCAAGCCATCAAGAACATAGATAAAGGTATTTTTCCACAGGCCTTCTGTAAGATCATCCCCGATATTTTAGGTAATGATGAGGCTTATTGCAACATTATGCACGCTGATGGTGCAGGTACAAAGTCTTCTTTAGCCTATGTTTACTGGAAAGAAACTGGCGACATTTCTGTATGGAAAGGCATTGCTCAGGACGCCATTATCATGAATATCGACGATTTGATTTGTGTGGGTGCTACGGATAATATCCTATTGTCATCAACCATTGGTCGTAATAAAAACCTAATCCCGGGCGAAGTAATTGCAGCCATTATCAATGGAACTGAAGAAATCCTTGCCGACCTACGTTCACAAGGCATTTCTATCTATTCTACGGGTGGCGAAACTGCCGACGTAGGTGATTTGGTACGTACAATCATTGTAGACTCTACCGTAACTTGTCGTATTGAGCGTGATAAAGTTATCAGCAATGATAATATCCAGGCCGGTGACGTAATTGTTGGTTTATCTTCTTCAGGACAAGCGAGCTATGAAACAGAATACAATGGTGGAATGGGCTCTAATGGATTAACTTCTGCCCGTCACGATGTATTTGATAAATCTGTTGCCAATGCTTATCCGGAAAGCTTTGACCCAGCTGTGCCTTTTGACCTGGTATTTTCTGGTGGCAAAAAGTTAACCGACAAAGTTAAGATTGATGAAAACACAGAAGTTACTGCTGGCAAACTGGTATTGTCTCCTACGCGTACGTATGCACCGGTAATTAAAAAGGTGTTGGAAGGTTACAGAAGTCAGATTCACGGTATTGTACATTGCAGTGGTGGTGCACAAACTAAAGTGCTTCATTTTGTAAACAATGATGTACACATCATTAAAGATAATCTATTCCCTGTTCCTCCCCTGTTTCAATTGATCCAGGAGCAATCAGGTACAGACTGGAAAGAAATGTATAAAGTATTTAACATGGGCCACCGGATGGAACTTTATGTTCCTGCAGAAATTGCCGAAGCTATTATTGCCATTTCTAAAAGCTTCAACATCGATGCGCAAATCATCGGTCGCGTAGAAAGCTCAACTCAGAAACAAGTTACGATTAACAGCGAAAAAGGGAACTACACTTACTTTTAAGTAAAAGCAACCTTTAATAAAATACTACTTCATTAAGCTGCTGATTTGTTCATCAATTTCAGCAGCTTTCTTTTTGGCTTCCTCCAAAGGCAATCCAACCTTCATCGGACGTTTATGCCCCGCAGCCGTCAACCATGCATCTTTCATCATCGATTGTTTTTGAGCAACCAGCTTAAGCAATTCTTCTTTTCTAGCATGTTTAATTACAGCCAGTACATTTGCTCCTGAAACAACCTGTTTTTCGCCCATGTAGAGCAACAACTCCTTCGCCATGATCCAATGTCCCACTTCCGCCGGATGAACACCATCTGCGGCTAAATAAAACCCATCAATCTTAAGTGCAGTGTCAACCTTCCTATGTGCTTCCAGATACTTCTTCATTGGGTAGTGTATATCGGCAACTTCCCAACCAGTTTTGCGTTGAGCCAATAACCAATCACTATACCGGTCTAACACAGCTGCATAACCTTCTTTCCCACCTCTCAACTCGTCATAAATTGGAGGCGTAAGATGAATAATCCTAATTCCTGCTTTTACATATTTATCATGTAGCCAATTAATCCCTTCTTTATATTTTGCAAAGCGTCCTTCATCAAAAGGCATATACAAGCCATCATTCATTCCATAGCAAGCAAAAACAAGATCTGGCTTAACAAGTGCCATTATCCTGTCCAAACGTTCATGAAGATCTGGACGCGGAAACTTACCTCCTGCGTGTCCTGGCTCAGATAGTCCCGCAACCGTTTCACTCGGCAAACCCATATTGATAAACTCTATTTTTTGATCTGGATAATTTATAGCACAATAGGCTTCAATATCTGTTATGTATTGCCCACCATAAGTGATGCTATTTCCTAAAAAAAGCACTTTTTTAGTGCCCGCAGAAAATGGTTGTGCATTTGAAGTCTCTACTAAAACAAGAAAGGCCAGCAAGACAAATAACCTTAGTGCAACGAATGATTTCATCTTCCTAAATTAAGATTTTAGGAAGATTCACAATCCTCAAAATTGGCTATTAATTCAGCGATTTTGGCATGAGGTCCTAGCTATTTTGTACTACTTATGATCATCGTTCACTTCCAACCAATGACCATCAGGATCCTTAAAGTAAATCTGCTTAATACCATCTACCCTATTGGTAACCGTATTCTGTGCTCCTGCCCAATTCTCGTAACTGATCTTATCTGCCTTTAACTTTGCAGTAAACTCATCTATCGAAGCTACACTAAAGCATAAATGATCATTCTTTTCATGTACCACATTGCTCTTCGCACCCTGGATTAAATGCAAATGTCCCGCAGCCCCAATAGAAAACCAAGTATGCCTACCATCCTTAAATGGTTCAGGAATAATCTCCAAATCAAATACTTTTTGATAAAAATCTGTTGCGATTTTTAAATCCGCCACATATACGGCGATGTGATTTAAAACAACAGCGGTCTTCTTCTTTTCTGTTTGTGCCATAGTATTTTGAAAGGATGTTAATGTAATGGCTAATAATGCGGTTAATACAAATGCTTTCATGACCCAATATCCAAAAAATAATTCAGCATTTACAAATAACCACCTAAAAACAAAATGACCAGACAATCATCTTGCCTGGCCATCATGCTTAAAGAAAAATCACCTTCTCAGAGAGCGCCTCAGCGTTCTTCGCTTTTCTGCGAAGCAATGCAGCGCTCGAAGAGAATGGTTATTTTTCCCCTTTATTTTACAATCTTCAACTCATTAATAATATTTTTCGCTCCGCCCAACACATCAATGCACCAAAGCACATAGCGAACATCTACACTAATTGTACGTTTAAATTTCTTATCAAAAGCAATATCACCGCTCATTGCTTCCCAGTTACCATCAAAAGCAAGACCGATCAATTCACCATTACCATTGATCACCGGAGAACCTGAGTTACCACCGGTAATGTCATTATTGGTAATAAAACCAACCGTTAAAGTACCATCATTGCCATACTGACCGAAATTCTTTTTATTATAATTCTCAATCAGGTTTGCAGGTAAGTCAAACTCACTGTCTCCTGGAATATATTTCTGCATCACACCATCAATTGTAGTCGTAGTTTTATAAACAATACCATCTTTTGGAGAGTAATCCTGTACATTTCCATAAGAAAGACGCATGGTAGAATTCGCATCCGGATACATCATTTTACCCGCATTCTTTTCTAAAATCGCCTTCAAATACAAATGATCCAATTCTGCTTTTTTCTTTTCGAAATCTGCTACCAGCGAACCGAAATTGGTTTTAATATATTCAGCAGGAATAATATTTAATGCATATTGATATCCTGGATCGTTAGTCACCGCATCAGCTGAAGGATTAGAAGCAATAAATGCTCTCAGCTTCTCTGGCTTAATGAAGTTACTATTTTCCCAAAGGAAATTCGCGTACTTCTCAAATGTAGTTTCCGGATTTCCTGTCCAGTATTTCTCTGCGATTTCCGCAAAAAACTTAGGTTGTGATTTCACAGGAACATCAGTATAGAAAGAACTTAAAATCTTCGCGAATATTTTCTTGTCTGCAGTTTCATTATAAGTCTCCTCATAAGCCGTTACCGCATTGTTCATCTTCTCCTGAATCTGTTTGTAAGTCGCGGCATCATATTTACTTTTTGTAAAGTTGATTAAACCTTTTCCAAGACCAGAGGCATTGGTTGCCCATTGAGAAGCATTAAAACCCTCATTGATATAGGTACGTTGTACAGAAATAGGATCAATATCTTTATAAATCTGATCGTATTGTTCCATTAAACCTGCAAACTCTGTTTTCTGTGCAGCCCATTGTGTAAATGATTGCTCTTCTGTCCTTTTAGCATCCGCAACTTTTAAGCGTTTTAACTGCTCAGTTTGTCCGATAAAGTATTTCCAGTAATTAGCAATCTGCGCATATTTCGAAGACAGCTTTAAACGAAGACTTACATCTTTGTCCATTTCTGCTTTCCATGCTTTTAAACGGATATCACGAAGTTTAACAATAGTAGGACTAACTTTCTCAGTAGCTAAATCAACACCATAAGAAGTCAGGTATCTATCTGTACGACCTGGATAACCATAAACCATAGCGAAATCGCCATTTTTCACGCCCTTAATAGAAACCGGAAGGAACTTCTTAGGTTTGTAAGGAACGTTCTGCACATTATATTTTGCAGGTTGGTTACCTGTTGAAGAATACACACGGAATACAGAGAAGTCGCCCGTTTGTCGTGGCCATTCCCAGTTATCAGTATCTCCACCAAATTTACCTATGTTTTGAGGAGGCGTACCTACCAAACGAACATCATCAAAACGCTCATAAACAAAAAGGATAAACTGGTTAGATTTATAAAAATCTTTTACATTAGCTTCCAAAGTAGGCCCTGTAGTAGCAGCTTTAGCGATTTCATTAAAAACCTCCGTCATTTTAGCATCCTTTTCGGCACCTTTCAGGCCTTTAGTAGCTTCGTTAACTTTAGCAGTAACGTCTTCCATTCTTTGCAAAAAGCGGACAAACAAGCCAGCGATAGGTTTTTCTTCTCCATAATTCTTTGCATAGAAACCATTATCTAAAATGTTATTCTGAGGTGTAGAATTAGAAGCGATGGCATCATAACCACAATGGTGATTGGTAAAAATCAAACCTTTATCCGATACAATCTCACCCGTACAAAAGCCACCGAAATGAACAATTGCGTCTTTTAAACTGGATCCATTTGCATTGTATAGATCTTTGGCAGTTAGCTTAAAACCTTGTTTTTTCATTTGCTCATAGTTCTTACCTATCAGCATTGGGATCCACATCCCTTCGTCTGCCTTCACCGTATTGGCAAAAGACAATAACATTACGCACAACAGCAGATAAACTGTTCTTTTCATATGATAATATATTAGTTAGTGTTGTCGCAAAGTTAATAATGATAAATCAATTGTACTCATCCTGGATGTATCAATTCTATGATGAGTGTTTTCAGAAAATTCATTTACAATTTTATAATTTCAAATAAGTATTGTATAATGATTAACTTTATCTTACTTCCATAATTCATCTACATTTAATGGTCCTTTCAATTAGAAGAAATAAATTCTTAAATAAAAAATTGATGAATAAGGCAGTCTTCGCGAGCTTACTTATTTTTCCACTCTTATTTGGCTGTTCTCAAAAGCAAGACAATACATCAAAAAAGGTATATATAGAAGAAAATAAGGGGGCCTATACACTATATAAAAATGGCAAGCCATACCACATAAAAGGTGCGGCGGGCTATTCAAATTTCAATACTTTAAAAAACATTGGCGGAAATACAATACGAATATGGGACACAACCCACCTGGCTCAAACTTTAGATAGTGCCCGGTTAAATAACCTTTCGGTAATCGTTGGATTGCCAATTGCCAATAGCGACTATATGGCACTGTACAATAATCCAGCTAGAGTAGCGAAACAGTTTAAGGCATTCAAATCCATTGTTAACCGATTTAAGAATAATCCAGCCGTACTAATGTGGTGCATTGGCAATGAACTTGATTTCCCTTATAAATTAACTTACAACAACTTCTACAATGCCTTCAACGAGCTAACCAATATGATTCATAAAGATGATCCTGACCATCCGATTACAACCTCAGTATTAAACTTTAATAAAAAACATATTTTTAATATAAAAACCCGTTGCGACATTGACGTGATCTCTTTTAATATATTTAGTAGAATAACCTTTCTGAGATCAGACTTAAAACAGGCTTCCTTATTTTGGAATGGGCCATATATGCTTCTTGAATGGGGAATTGATGGGCCTTGGCAAGGAACTAGGCAAACCGCCTGGGGTGCCTACATTGAAGAAACTAGTAATAAAAAAGCAGCATTTTACCTTAACCGGTATAAAAAATATATGCCTACTGAAGACACCAGGTTTTTAGGAAGTTTTGTTTTCTATTGGGGCAATAAACAAGAAGGTACCCAGACCTGGTTTAGTTTGTTTGATGAAAATGGTTTGCAATCTGAAGCCCTTGATGTAATGCAATACTTGTGGACAGGCAAACACGGAGGACGAACTTTTCCTCAAATTAAACATATGCTTTTGAATAAGAAGAGCGCAATAGATAACATTATACTCTCCCCGAATGCAAAATCGAATGCTGAAGTGATGATGTTCGACCAACATAGCATCAAGTCCATTAGTTGGCAAATATTTAAGGAAGACTGGTATAAAAAGAACAATTTACATAGTACAAAAAAATTAAAACCACTGGAGAACCTAATCAAAGACAGTCAATCGTTAAAAGTTGATTTCACAGCTCCCAAAGAGGAAGGACCATATCGCATATTTGCTACAATTTATGATGAAAATGGCCATTTCGCAACTTGCAATACACCTTTTTACGTAGTAACTGATAAATGAGGCCCATCCAATCAATAGCACCACCAACAAGGAGAGAGCAATTTACGCTTAGACTTATGATCACATTGGGGTTAATTTCGATGGGATTTTTTCTTCATAGTATGTTTAATGCCTCCCTTAAGGGATCCCCGCCTTTATACTGGATGCTTATCGCCACTTTTATTTTCACCTGCCTTAAAACTTTACATGAATGGGTTCATTATCTTTTCATAACTGTCCCAAAAACTCCGCCTAGTACAAAAACCTATACCGTAGATATATTTACCACATTTTGCGCTGGCGAGCCGTATGGAATGATTGAAGAAACCCTAAAAGCTATCCAGGCCATAACATACCCACATGAAACCTACTTATGTGACGAAGCAAATGATCCTTATCTCAAACAGCTATGCAAAGAACTAGGTGTTCATCATATTACGCGTACAATAAAAATAAATGCAAAGGCAGGAAACATTAACAATGCATTAAAACAGTCCTCTGGTGAATTGTGTGTTGTTTTAGATCCGGATCATGTTCCTTTTCCAAATTTTCTAGATCCCATAGTTTCACACTTTAATAATCCAGAAGTTGGTTTTGTCCAAATCGTTCAGGCTTATAAAAATAATTACGAAAATTTAATCGCTAAGGGGGCCGCACAACAAACCTATCAGTTTTATGGCCCTATAATGATGACCATGAATAAGTATGGAACCGTGCTTGCGATTGGAGCTAACTGCACTTTTCGCCGTACTGCCCTTGAATCTATAGGTGGTCATGCTGCAGGTTTGGCCGAAGATATGCATACCGCCATGCAATTACATTCCAGAGGATGGAAATCAGTATATGTCCCAAGGGTTCTTGCCCGAGGCCTGGTTCCTTCAACCCTATCAGCATATTATAAACAGCAATTAAAGTGGTCAAGAGGAGTTTTTGATTTACTTGTAAATGCTTACCCCAAGCTCTTCAAGGGCTTTACCTGGAAACAAAAAATACACTATGCAATAATACCGATGCATTACCTTTCAGGTGTTATCTACCTGATCAACTTTTTAATCCCCATCATCTCTTTGTTTTTTGATGTCAGTCCGATTAGGATAAACATTACCGATTTTGGACTTACGATTTTTCCATTTATCGCTGCTACATTGATGATCCGTCATTTTGTGCAATGGTGGGTTATGGAAGATGATGAAAGGGGCTTTCATGTTGTTGGGGGATTGCTCATGATTGGCACCTGGTGGATATTTATTTTAGGACTAGTATACACAATTATTGGAAAGAAGGTACCCTACGTCCCTACGCCTAAAGATGGTAATGAAGCCAATAACTGGCCATTAAATATTCCAAATATAGCAGTGCTCCTCTTGTCCTTAACAGCAATATTTTACGGTTTAAATTTCGATTGGAATCCTTACAACCTCATTATGGCTGGTTTTGCTGGCTTAAACAGTTTGATTCTGCTTTTTAATATCATCGCTAGCAGACAACAACAATTAGCAGAGCTAAAAGCACACCATCCTTTTGCCAATACTTTTATTGCCTGGATTCAAAAAGTAAAAATAAACTTTTGGTTGATCAGAAGGCGCATGTATACCGGGATTCGTAGCGCAGCGCTAATCATTACAATCATTATGAGTTGTACCATTCTTTATTTTGCAAAAGTATCTACTGCGAAAGACGTATATATTAAAGTTCTAGACCATCAGTCAAATCTCTTTCTTACAGGAATTTTTGCCCCTCAAGGTTTTGATGGAATCTCATCTTTAAAAAGGGTAGAAAAAGAACAGCAGGCCTACAATACTCATTACGATATCGTTTCCATTTATATCCCATGGGGAAATAAGGCTCAATGCTATATCCCTCAGAAAACGGTTGATTCCATTTACAACAATGGTTCGATACCAATGATTACCTGGGAACCATGGCAAAATCTATTTCAGCAATATGAATTTAAAAAGGATGAGAAGGTTTTTAACCATATTGTTGATGGGGAGTATGATGAATATCTACAAAAATTTTCTGACCAGATAAAAGCATTAGACAAACCTGTTTACATCCGTTTCGCTCATGAAATGGACAACCCATTCTACCCTTGGTCTAAAACCGGAAACAATACCCCAGAGGAATATAAAATTGCATGGAGATACTTATATAACTTCTTTTTAGATCATGGCAATTATAATGTCATATGGATATGGAATCCATGGAAAGCCGAAACTGTTCAAGATTATTTCCCAGGGAAACAATTTGTTGACTGGATAGGCGTAACAAATTTGAACTATGGACGTATGAATTCAAATCAGCAATGGACCTCTATGGAAGACCTATATTCGCCCTTTCATCAAAGCCCAGTCTTTCGTCTAGGATTACCAGTTATGCTTGCTGAAATGGGCTCTATTGCAGATGCAGGCCGTCAGGCTGAATGGTTTGAATCGGCATTCAAGGCAAAAAAGAAATTCAAAGAAATTAAAGGTTTTATATTTTTCAACTCTGCTTACGACAAAAATGTTCCAAATAATGGTACAGAAACTTTGCTCAACTGGACTATACAAAATCCGGATAGTCTAAAAAACATTATACAAGAATCTCGAAAGGATGCAAAAGAACCAGCAACTGTTCATCAAACTCCATCTTTTTTGACAGACTACACGAAGCAGAATAAGCCCATTGTTACCATATCAAATGAAGACAAATTCTTTGCCGGAATGAGGGGAATAAATTATAACACGGCGCAAGACTGGAAGAAAAATTACCAGACTGTTACCATGAATGAAATCATTTCTGATTTTAAAGAGATGAAGAAAATAGGCATCAACACTATTAAACGTTATGGACCTGACATTTACGATCGTAACATCCTAAAGTGCGCAAAAATGGCGGGAACTCGAATTCACTATGCCTATTGGATTTCGGATGACATGAGTTTCGTAAACAATAAAAAAGAACTTGAAAAGCTCAGTACAAAAATATTAGCGTCTGTTAATTCTCTAAAAAACAACGAAAACATTGTATCCTGGAATATCGGAAATGCCGTGCTTCAAAAACTTGAACTTTATTATTATAAACCTGAGCTGCTCTATCAACAGGATGCTTATTTATCATGGCTTAAAAAATTGATAACGAGCATAAAAAAGATAGATCCAAAAAGATATGTGACAGTTGATGTTGAGGTTTCAGAAAACATGATTTCAACTGTTGAAAGAATTAAAAGGGCAATACCTGAAATCGATTCATATGGCCTAACATTAAATCAAAAACTTACCGGAATTAATCTAATTAACAAATTAGAAGTACCCTATTTTTACACTGATGCAGTAGTTTCTGCATATCTTCAGCTATCTAAAAATCACAACGTCGGAACCTTCATATCCAATTGGCAGGACCAAAAAAAGATTGATCAGGTAGTTGTAAATGGAATAAAGGATTATGAAGGAAGAGAGAAACTTAGCTACTCACAACTTTTACATACCTGGAATAATGGACCAACACCTATGCAACCACCAATGGTTAAAATCCTGAAACCAGCAGTGGGTACATTTGCAGGCACAGAATTAACTTATAATGTTCTAATTAAAAAGAATAGTAATTGGATCATCCCCTCTAGCGAGGCAAATGATTTAAAATTTGAATGGAATCTAGCAAAAATTGATAGGTTTAGAAATCCTATTTCCATGGAACATGTTGGTGATGGAACAAGTTTATGGCTTAGAATTCCTGAAAACCCGTCTTTATATAGACTTTACTTATCAGTCATAAAAGGGGATCAAGTCCTGGAAGTTATCACATCAGAACTTAATACCCCATTATAAGTATCCATTTCCATCTATGCTAATCGTTTCAGCGCCGATCTGTTCTTGCTTCTTATTGGCCTTAATTTTAAAATACCGTGCATCCGGACAACGCATATCTGTAAAACGGCCTTTATGCATCGGAACTGAAATAACTTTTCCATCCTGCAGCCTAAACAGGCTTGTTTCTTTCCAGGTTGAATTTTCTACGCGTGTCTTAGTAGCTTGTGCTGGCTTACCTTCATTTCTAACCTGATCAATGGCATTCACCCTTTTAAACTCTCCCACACCATTCATATGATATCCATCACTTTCAAAGTCAGCTTCAAAACGTTTTCCTGCGCCCTCAACCACAAATCTTAGCTTACCTTCAGCTACAATTCTTAGCGACATACTCACTTCTTCGCCAGGATACCAATAAAATTCCTTTCGAGCTGGGGCATCCTGCCAACTATCCTTTTGTCCTGTTTTTGGGTAGCCTGCTCTCCTAAAGAATGGTCGAAACGCTTTTCTTTCCGCACTCACTTTGCCATCTTCCGCTCTGATCACCGCCCAGGTCATGCCTACATCTGTCTCCTGCTCGTTCATACTCCCACCCATATAAATGGATGGATTATCTAAAAACTGTCCCGGCTGCTTGTCATTCCGTCTCGACGGATCAAATGTAATCTTAGGCAGCACAACCGTCCCGGCTATACCTAACCAAACATCCTTACTAGACACAACTTTCCTATAATAGGCTCCGTTAAAACAAGGTTTAACATCATCAGGCTTCACCTCATCCTTAAAAAAGGAATTAGCCCCAATGACATCCCGCCCCACAACGGTATCCCTAGTTTCAACAACTGGATGATGATTTATATAATACAACGTAAAAACGGGCGTAACGATCAGCCCCAATAATAAATTCTTCATTAGTATAAAATACGCAAGCAATAAAAGCTTGCAATTAAAAAAATCTGTAAGTATATAAAATCTGTAGGTATACAAAAGTGGCTAAGCATTATGCCTAGCCACCCTGTTTAGAGAAAAATTACCTTCTCCGAAGAGGCCTAGGAAGTTTTTCGGCTATTCTTATTGATTTTAGTCCTCAAGAATGCTTCGCAATTTTGTCCTCCTTCAGGGCAAAAGATTCCAGACTCTGAGGAGAATGGTTATTTTTCCCTTTGCGAAATGCCTTAGTTACCTGAAACAAAGCCCTCGGCACATGAAAACAACATTTCCATTTACCACCTTTTAAAGGCAGCAATACCTCTCCCCTTCTGTTCAAGTAAGCAAACCACTCACCATGTACTGGGTCTCTAAAACGATCCCATGAATAATCATGGAGCTTTTCGAACCATTCCATACACTGCTCATTGCCCGTTAATTCATAGCCTTTAGCCATGCAAACCAATGCTTCTAAGTGTACCCACCACAATTTCTGGTCCCATTCCAATTGCTGCTGAGGTGCATTTTTAATATCCATAAAATAGAAAATGCCACCAAACTCCTTATCCCAACCGTATTCAAGTGTATACAGAGCGATTTCTGTAGCCTTTTCTATTAACTTTTGATCATTCAGGCGAACACCTAGATCCATCATAAACCACATGGCCTCAATTGTATGCCCCGGATTGATAGACCTTCCTTCGAAAGAGTCTGAAAAAGAGCCATCAACATTCACATTCTCCAGAATCAATCCACTATCTTTCTGATAAAAAACATCCATTACCTCATGGATCACCGTTTTAAGCAAATCATCAACAGTTTTCTTATCCAGCAAATGCTCCATCTCCAATGATAAATTACTCAAGATCATTGGCAAGGCAAAGTTTTTAAGATTGCGAGTTCCAGGATAAGCCTTATTGTAATCACCTTTGGGATTAGCCTGACGCTTTAAAATATTGTAAAAAGTATCCTTTGCAATCTGTGCATATTTCTCCTGTGGATCGGCTTTATAAAGTGCGGCAAAAGCCATACTCGCGAAGCAGTCTGAGAAAATATTATAAGGTTGTACCAAGGGTTTACCCGATTGATCCAATGAAAAATACCAGTTACCTTCACGATCACGACCATGCTTCTCTATAAAGTCGGCACCGTGCTTTGCCATCTCCAGCCACTCGGGTCGGGCTTCCTGTTCATTATATAGCGTAGCAAAAGTCCAAACTTCTCTTGCCTGAAGCCACATAAATTTATCTGTATCAAACACGTTTCCTTCGCGGTCCAGGCAGTTAAAATATCCTCCAGCGACTTCATCTTTCGAATGCTTCATCCAAAAGGGAATCACATTCTCTAATAATTCCTGCTCGTAAATTTCACTATAGTTCTTCATCACGTTAATCAAATTGTTAATCCTAGGTATTCTTTATATCGGTTAAATAAATGGCCCGCCTGCAAGTATGCAGATTGTGGACTCATAAAATGTGAAAATTCAAATGTAATGGCCTTATCATATCCAGCCCTTTTAGCAGCCTCAAGTTTCAACCGCAGCTTCTCGAACTTAATCGGTAGAAACTTGATGGGCATATCCCTATCAAAACTCTCTGCATTGGTCCAACACTGCAATCCGAACTGATCTGCAATCTTTTTATTTACAGCAAAAAAATCATCCAGCTCATGATAGTCAATATGACCATCCTGAAAGGCTACTGCATCTACAGCGCCGCTTATACCTTCAAATATCTCGCCCCATTCCTTTTCGTGTTCCTGCAAAGAAACCGCATCCTGTTTGGTCAATTCAGACGAAGCGGCCATCACTGCCTTTTTACCATCTATCCATGGAGAAATCAGTGTTGGCAAACCACCGCTCACATCTTTACATTGCTGACCCAGCGTTCTAAAGGCTTCTGTAGCCCCTTTTGTTCTTCTGCTGATCTCCATGCTCAAATACCAGCCACCAAAGCTTTTATAGTGGCCATATTGCTTCCAAACCTCATCAATCACATAACGATTGGAATCTATTTCATGCTGAAGATTTCCGGTATCCCAATATTTGCCGCTATCATATAACCCGAAGTAAAACTTCATGTTATACTTATCTGCCAACTGCAAAAACATCTCTACAGAATCTACTGGCGGATGATAGCAGCCAAAGCTATCCTGCAAGTAAACTGAAGGATAGGTAATAAAGCGACGGTAACCGCTCCTAATCATAATTACAGTATCAATCCCCACAGACTTCATGTGCGCAAAATCTCTGTCCCACTCTACTCTACCCCAGTTTTGGTGGGGAATATCGTGCGAAATTTCGTCTATAAAAGTTCCTGTTATCTTCATAAATATTTTAATTCTTTTAAATAAGCCACCCAATCAATATAAGCACTTGCTTTAAGGTGTACACCATCCATGGTAATCTCCTTTTTCAAGTTTCCTTTTTCGTCCTGAAACAAAGGAACGATATCGATATAAGTAACCTTCTCCTCCTTAGCCAGCTGTTTAATCTTTGCATTCAGCACAGGCACCATTGCATTACGTCCTTTTGTATAATCGGCCGTAGTCATCTCTTCATTTATCGGCAAAGCACTTTCGATATAAATCTTTGTTTTCGGTGATTTTGCCTTGATCATCCTGATGATCCTTTTGTAATTATTAATACTTACCTCATAAGGCAGTTTTCTAAACAGATCATTGATGCCATCCATCAAGAAAATCGCTTTCGGTTTAGTCGTCAGCACCTCATCCATACGCGCCAAAATACCGAATGAATTGTCCCCACCAATCCCACGATTCACAATCGGATATTTACTATCTGATAAGATCTCCTGCCACTCCCCACGCTCGGTGATACTGTTTCCCAGAAATACTATTTCATTCTTAACATGAGGCATTTTTTTAAAATACTCCATGCGTTGCAGATAATATGGGTTGGCATAATTGCTATCAACCTTAACTTCTTTTTGCGCATTCGCTATAACAGCACTGCCTAGCAAAACACAAATAGCTATAAATGTTTTTGTACGATTCATATTACAACGCTTGAATTTTCTTTAAATAATCAGCCCATAAAATATAGGCAGCCGACCTTAGGTGAAGCCCATCTAAACTCAATTCCTTTTTTAATTCGCCATCAGGCCCTGCAAATACCTCATGTAGATTTACATAATCCAACTTTTCCTTTGCACAAATCTCTTTCAACTGATTATTCATTTCCAGGATTGCCGGATTAGATAGCTTAGCATAAGATGCAGGGAGCATCGTCTTATTTATCGGCAATATGCTTTCTACATATATTTTTGTAGCTGGCGATTGAGATTTAATCATATGGATGATTTTCCTGTAATTATTTAGGATAACCTCCTGTGATGTTCCGCGCTTCATATCATTGATACCGATCAGGATGAAGATCCTGGCAGGTTTGGCCGCCAATACCTCATCCATCCTGGCGATTACACCATACGTAACATCACCACTAATTCCCCTGTTCACAACGTGCTTATTAGGAATAAGCTCCTGCCATTTCCCCCCTTCTGTAATGCTGTTGCCTAGAAAAACAATTTCATTTTTCTGATTAGGCATTTTTTTAAAGAACTCCAGTCTTTGTAAATAATGACCATTGGCGTAACTGCTGTCGACTACAGCTTGCATTTGTGCATTACTATAAAAAGGCAATGCGAATAATGTTCCTATCAAAAGTCTCTTCATGTCTAATTTACTTACGCAACTATTTTAAGTGATCGCTTCCTCTACAATTTTACTTTCTTCTTCCGGTTCAGCTTCTGCTGGCATAAGCGGCACCAACCAGGTCACTATAAAGGCTGGAATTGTGGCAATCAATACCCAGATAAAAAATTCCTTATAACCTAGATAATCGCTTAATAAACCACTAATCATAGAAGGAATCATAAAACCTAAATTCATTAAACCGCTTCCAAAAGCATAATGCGCCATTTTATATTTCCCTGGCGCAATATTCTGCATCATAAACAAGATTAAACCAACGAAGCCGTATCCGTAGCCAAAATATTCTATAGCCACTGCAGATGCGATGATGTATAATTCTTGAGGCATCGCTACTGCGAGAAAAGCATAGGCTGCGAATGGCAGGTTAAAAAAGGCACATAAAATAAGTAGCGTTTTTTTTGTCAACCCTTTGTTAGAAACATAGTAACCGGCAACGATAGAGCCCAGCACGAAAGCTATCGAGCCAAAAACGCCATAGAGCAACCCAATTTCTGATGTACTTAAGCCCAATCCCCCAGAAGCTCTGGATGCTTTAAAAAATAAAGGGACAATTTTAATGGCTTGTCCTTCTGCAAAACGATAGAAAACGATGAAACACAAGCTAAACCAAATGTTCTTCTTTTGAAAAAAGGTAATGATAACATCTTTTAAAGTCGCGAAACCCTCTTTAACTGAACTCACTTGCTTTGCTTCATTCCCCGAAGGAAGAACTCGCATATTATACAAGCCAAGCGACACCATAATAATCCCGTAAGCGAACATCACCACCATCCAGGCATTATGAATGCCAATCTCTTTCTCTAGCTGGCCCGCCATATATACCAAAACACCACCGGATAAAACTTTAGCAATGTTGTAAAAGGCACCTTGCCAACCCACAAATTTAGCTTGAAGCTTAGGAGTCAATTCGTTCAGGTATACCCCATCTGCTGCCGTATCGTGTGTAGAGCCACTAATGGCAATAATTGTTAAAACGGCAATAGAGAAACTGAAAAAATGGTCCATCTGTAAGGTAAGCCCCAAAAGGCCAAACAGTAAACCTGTAAAAATTTGAGTGGTATAAACGAAAAACTTCTTTGTTTTATACATCTCCAAAAACGGTCCCCAAAGTGGTTTTATCGTCCACGGGAACATAATGAGTGAAGTCCAAAAGGCAATTTGCGTATCAGATATACCCATGTTTTTGTACATGATGGAGCTTGCTCCTGATAATGCAACAAAAGGCAATCCCATAGCAAACCAGGTTGTTGGTATCCAGAAGATGGGATTTATCGTTTTCTTATTCAATTTTGACACTATAAATGGTTTTATATGAGTTTTTTGGTCTATTAGGTTTTCCAGAATAATTTAGCACGCGTGCAGTACAAGGTAATCAAGGATACCACTCCTGTAAATATTAGGCCTCTTAAAAATCCACCGGCCGGCAAACTGGCCACATTATCCAAAAATACATCGGTGCCAGTGAGCTTTAATAAAGGGATCAGGAATAAATTTCCAGCTGTATAAGCTACCATTGGATTTTTACCATTATTACCCAAAAAGGTAATGATAGCTGAGAAATATCCCAGTCTTTCGAAAATAGTAAACGACAGCAATACCAGGAAAGCCAAACCTGTATTCACAAAATAATAGCTAAAAGTAGAGATATCCTTTTTAATTCCTCCTTCAAAAGCTTCGAAAAACAAGCCTAAAATGAGTACATAAACACCAACATTTGCAAATTTGATAAACAGGGTTTTATCGCTGCCTTCATTTAGTTTTTTCAATTGTTGCAGCAACAACAGCGACAAGGCTCCTGTAATGAATAGATTAGGGACCAACCAACGCATATACAAACAAACCACATTGCAAATCAGCAACAGCCAACATAAGGCAGCTGCGCTCAATAGTTTGGCTTTAGCGCCTGCAATCAAATCCTGAATTGGTGAAGCACTTCTATTCAGCAACCACTCTCCCGCAAATGTCCCTGGCAATACAATAAACAAATATTTAAGGTAATACACCTTGTACATCCAGGGTAAGGGCGACCAGTTAAAAAAAGCACTATTCCATGTTCCCGCATCCTTTGCTGTTAACAATATTGCCATCAATAAGGGTAAAATCCCAATCCTCAACAAAGGTTGATTGCGGGTAAGCCACCATATCAAGCTTCCAAAAAATGCCATATTGGCCAATACAATAATGATAATGTCGCTGGAGCCTAAACTAAACCCATCTTTAAAGGGGTAAAACAATAAAAATGCCGCTGCCAAAACGAAACCGACAATTTTAAGCCCCAATGAAATCACTTTATTGTTTAAATTACTAAAGCGTGCATACATCATAAAAAGCACAAAGAAACAGCCGATTGATAGCAAGTATTCCTTCGCTCCTGCTGTAGCACTCATTACCCATGCACGAGCATAAAAGGTAAACAAAGCAAATACAACCAATAATAGGTAACGCTGAACCAATTGTCCCGCGGTTTTAAATACAGATTGTTCTCCTAGTTTCTTTTGCAGAGCTAGTGGAATGGCCGCACCCATGGTGAACAAGAAAAAAGGAAACACCAGATCTACCCAGGTTATCCCTGGGAGCTCTGGCTTAAAAACATGGTAAGGCGGCGGCACTTGCGCATGGTACATCCAGGCCGGTAAAATCCCAAAGGAAACACTGCTTGATAAAACCATCAGCAATATGGCCAGTCCTCTAAGCGCATCTAAAGCTTCTTCTCTTTTTTTCATAAACTAAGGCAGACTATAGTTTCATTTGTGTGTGTGTGTGCTGGGGAGATGGAGAAGATTACTTAACCACTTTAATCTTAAACTCTTTTACGACTGCCTTTTCCCCAGTATAATTAACGTTTGAGCCTACGAAAGTGACGATATATTCACCTTCATCTTTAAAGGAGTAAGTATAATCCGATCTCCGCTGTGTATAATCTTTAATTGGCGTCCCTTTATCTGGTGACATTAAATCTGCTAAAAACCCTTTAGTGATATACCAACCTTCAGACTCTACTAAACTACTCATTGGATCATAGTAAAACATATCTGTTGTATATATCCATTTACTGGCTCCTGTAACTGGATTTACAGCATCCAGAATGTTTACTGGATTCCAGCCGGCATTGGTACGTGTAGCCAATGAGGTTGATGTCCCATCTTTATCAGTGGTCGTTAAATCAAAATTATAAATCCTCCAGCCCCTTTGTGTAGAGGTTGTACCAGTCGATGCTTTACCTACAAATTGAAAACCGATGAACAATGGTTTACCGCCAACCAGATCATCTGTAATATCAACCTTTCCCGAAGCCACCCTTGGTCCTAAAACACCACTCGGTGAAGTTGATAAGGTAAATTTGCTGGTAATATCTTTCCAGGTTGCCTTTTTTACTGAAGCTTCATCATAAGTACCGGTAAAGTCATTAGAGACCATAATCTTAAGGTTATCTGTCTGACTACCATAGGTTATCTGAGTGGTAAGCGCCAATTCTTTTCTTCTACCTTCAACTACAATCCGATCTCTGTACTTATACTCTTTAGTTTTTTCCCCCGAATAAAAAGTGATCACATCAGGAGCATCATTAATAACAAACTTTATAGGCTCATTAATTTTATATACTCTTTCTTCAACAGTAACATCAAAAGCAGGAGTTTGCACGTCACCCTTTGTACAAGATGCCAGGAAAGGCAATAAAGCCAGACCTACAAGATATTTTTTATTTTTCATGATTATCTATCTATAAATATGAATTACCAACCTTTATTTTGAATGATCAATTTATTGAGCATCATCTCACCTTCTGGAATCGGCAACAAGTTGTTGCGCTCATCTGCAGCATTCTGAGCAAACACCGCCGCAAACCTGTAATCTGTAGGTGCTGAAGGTGCTGTTAATCTAATCACATTAGCAAGAGACTCCATGGTTTCCCCATAAATACCCCAACGGATCAAGTCGAATTTCCTAAGCGCTTCATAGCCTAATTCAAGAGATCGCTCCTTTCTAATGGCATTGCGGAAGTCCTCTTTAGAGGCCATAGCAGGAAGCATAAATTCTGTAGGAGATGTAATTGCCACCGTAACCGACGCTCCTGCTCCACCACCACCACTAATCGTAACCGTAGGTTCACTTGTATATCTGGTTCCCCTTGAAAGAATATCAATACGGATCAGTTTATTATCCGCAATAACAGGCGTTAAGATAGCACCTGTTCCACCACCCCCACTAATTGTAACAGTAGGTAAAGATGTATATCCGGACCCCTGATTGTTAACGGTAATACTTTTGATAACCTGTCCATTCAAATCCACACCATAAGCTCTTCTCCTAACCAGGTTAACTGCATCAATAGCTGGTTGTGTTGGCCCATTAATTTCATTTTCAGCTTCAGCAAACATTAACAATACATCCGCATAACGGAGCAAAGGAAAATTAATGGATGATGTACCCAAATTTTTAGGTGTAGATATTTCGTATTCCCTTCTCCATTTTGCATTGAACCTACCGTATTTATTGGTAGAGGCAAAAAGCACTTTAGTATTTGTCACCGAATTAACAGTTGAATAATAGTACGGACTAATAGACCAGTCTCTTCTATTGTCAAGCGGATCAAAGGAATTGTAATAACTTTCTGTAGCATGAGGAATACCGTAACTATATCCAAAAAGCTTATCCGAATTACCTATCCCATTAATAACACCAACAGATCCCTCTTCTTCCTGTCCACCAGTAGCCAGTTTGTTAAACTCTACTTCCCACATACTTTCTCTATACTGTGTATCATATTCGTCCCTACACATTTTAATAAACACATTAGCATAATCAGGATTTAACTTGTGATCATTACTACTCATCACCATTTGCGCCCATTTTTTTGCCTCAGCAAACCTTGCGGTTTCTTTAAGTGGTGCACCTGCCATTTTTAGATTCACCCTTGCCAAAATACCCCAGGCAACAGTCTTGGTCACCCTACTATTGTAAGCATATGCACTACTTTCACCAACCATTCCGGCAGCAGTTTCCATATCTTTTACGATGAAATCATAAATCTCCTTCAGCGGCGCATTTTTTGCACTTACATCCTTTACCGAAGCCGTAGAGGTAAGACGCAAAGGCACTTCCCCCCAGTTGCTCGTCAGGAGAAAATAAAAATAGGCTCGTAAAAACATCGCTTCACCTTTTGCAATTTCTTTCTTCCTGGGATCCATTGTTGCCTTATCCACATTTTCAAGAAATAAATTCGCCCTTCCTATTCCCTCATAAAGTAAGGTCCATGCATTAGCTACTGTACCATCGGCCGTAGTAATAACACCGATTTGCAGACCGGTTGTTACATTACTTCTGGATTCAAACCATTCATCACTCTGATCATTTTCAAAATGAAAAGTTCTGCCATAAGTACCGCTTTTACCTAAATTATCATAAACTCCGGCAAGTGCAGTGGTAATATCTGCTTCTGTTTTAAAGTAATTTATGGGTGAGACAAAATCAGTAGGAGTAGTATCTAAAAATTTAGTACATCCACAAAATGAAAGTGTGGATACCAAAAGACTATATGTAATAATACGTTTCATTGCTAATTAATTTAAAAATTTACATTTAGACCAAGTGTTGCAGTAAATGCACGCGGATAAGCAGAATAATCAAATCCAGGCGTAAGCGCTGTTCTTCTAACAGATACCTCAGGATCATAACCTGAATATTTAGACCAAGTCATGATGTTCTGTGCTGACATATAAGCTTTCACACTTTTAATCTTTATACGCTTTAAAAAAGCTGAAGGAAGCGTATAACCTAACTGCACCGTTTTTAACCTAATGAAAGAACCATCTTCTACCACACGTGTAGAGTACGCCATATTTGTAGTTCCCTTAACACCCGGTATATTAGAATCAGGATTTGAAGGAGACCATCTGTTAGCGTAAGATGCAAACTGATTCGTATTAATTAGCATACCAGTTTCCAGTGCCAAACGATTAGCATTATAAATATCATTACCATAAGACCATTGAAAAAACACACTAAGATCAAAATTCTTATAAGTAAAGTTGTTTGAAAAACCACCCGTATGAATTGGAAGGGGATTTCCAATAACCGTTCTATCTTTAGCATCAATCACAAGATCACCATTAAGATCTCTGTATTTTATATCTCCTGGCTGTACATTAGGCCTGGTCTCTCCATTTGCCGTAATGTTATCTTTTAAGATAAAGCTATTTGGTCCTAACTGATTAAAGTCCTCGTATTTATAAACACCATCCCATATATAACCATAAAATTGCGCTACTGGCTTACCCAATTTGGCAACATAACCTGGAATGTCTTCCCAACCAGCGCCCCATCTTTGAACAGAAGTCAACGTCAACTCATTCTCAGCCAATTCCAGAACTTTGTTTCTATTAAAGGAAATATTAAAATTGGTAGTCCATTTAAAGTCTTTACCATGGATAGGAGTTGCATTTAAAGTCAACTCTAATCCTTCATTTCTAACTTTACCAATATTGTTAAATTGTTTACTATAACCAGAACTAGTTGGCAAACTAGCATTTAGCAATAGATCACTTGTATTTTTACGATAAGCATCTATTTCTATATTAATGCGATCTTTAAATAAGCCTAAGTCTAAACCAAAATCCATCTGCTCAGTTTTCTCCCATTTCAAATCCACATTCCCCATACTGCCAGAGTAACTTCCGTTCACCATCTGATTTCCAAAAGAATACCCTCCTGCCAATGGAGAAACATAACTAGGATAAGCAGAAAAATCTCCAATTCCATTGTTTCCAGTAAAACCATAAGAGGTTCTTAGTTTAGCCGAAGAAACAAATTTCAACTTCTTCATAAAAGGCTCAGATCCAAGTCTCCACGCAAAAGATCCTGATGGAAAATATCCCCATTTGTTATTGATAAATCTTGAAGACCCATCAGCCCTGAACGAAGCTGTAAAAAGGTACTTAGATTTATAAGTATAGTTTGCCCTACCTAAAAAAGAACTGAGCGTATTGTTAGTTGTTGTAGATTGAATAGATAATGGGACCCCTTCATCTAATCCACTAAGACCTAAGCCTTCATTTGGAAGTAATTTTGCAAAAGCCCCAAACGATCTACCTTTTCCAGCCTCCATTGTAAATCCACCAACAGCACTTAGCTCGTGATCCTTGTTAAACTTCTTGTTATACGACAAAGTATTCTCATTTAACCATTTCATTGAATTATAAATGGTAATTCCTCCGTTTATCTTATTATTTGTACTTGGATTACCCGTTCTACTACCTGAATTATTAAAAACATCAAACTGTGTCGTACCTTTTGTTGCCCCTGCAGTAACTCTTAACTTTAAGTTAGGCATGATTGCATACTCGGCATAACCATTAACCATAAATGTTTCTCCAACATCTTCACGTAATTCATTTTTAGTCGTAAAAATTGGGTTAAAACGATACTCTGTAGGTCCCGCATCCAACTCAGGATCCAAGGGAACATCAATAAGACTAGCAGATGAATTAAAGCCTGGTATAGGTCTGTATGCCCATACACTATACAATAAAGCAAGCTGATTTTGATAGGTCGATGCAGATGGCGGCGTACCAAAACGTTTTATAGTAGAGTAGTTTGTATTAACGCCAACTTTAAGTTTACTGTTTACTTCCTGATCCAGCGAAAGTCTACCTTGCAAACGGTTAAAGCCCGAATAAATAATAATTCCATCCTGGTCAAAATAAGAAAGGGAAAAATTGTATTTTGTTTTCTCTGTACCGCCTATTAAACCAAGATTGTGATTTTGCATCGGCGCGGTGCGCATAATCTGACTTTCCCAATCAACTCCTTGGACGCCTTTATAATAATCCAATGGTACATCTGTATTTTCAATATCAGTGCGCTTATTTAAATATATCTTTCTAGTTGTTATTGGGTCAATCTCATACTGGAGCTTAACAAATTCATATGGATTAAGTAATTCCATTCGCTTATTGTTATGCTGTAAACCAAAATAGGTATTATAACTAATCGCTGGAGCTCCTATTTTACCACGTTTAGTAGTAACCACTATAACTCCATTTGCACCCCTGGCACCATAAATAGCTGTAGCAGAAGCATCCTTTAAAACATCTATTGATTCAATATCCGACGGATCAATAGAGGAAATCGGATTGGAAGCGTTCAATGTAGCATTGTTTACATCTTCCATAGGGAATCCATCAATTACATATAATGGAGAGTTGTTCTGTGTGATAGAGTTGCCCCCACGAATCACAATATCAACAGTACCACCAGGTCCACCTTCAGAAGACACCACTTGTACCCCTGCAACACGACCTGCCAAAGCTTCGTCAAATGAACGTACAGGCGCCTTTTGCAAATCAGCAACGTTAACACTAGCTACAGAACCGGTAAGATCTTTTCTTTTAACCGTACCGTAACCGATTACAACTACATCATTTAACTGCGAAGTAGATTCCTTTAGTGCTATTTTTAGATTTGTATTTTGTCCCACAGCAGCCTCTTTTGGCTCATAACCAATATAGCTAAATATCAGCATCTGACTACCCTCCGGTACCTTAATGGAAAACCCACCATTTCCATTACTGTTGACCATCGTTTTAGTGCCCTTTATTTGAACAGTTACCCCTACTAAAGGATCACCTTTCAAATCAGTCACCACACCGGTAACCGTTCGGACTTGCGCCATAGACGCCATAGAAATGCACATCAATAGGATTAAGCTTATCCCACTGAAGAGCCACTCCTTCTTTTTAGTAAAAAATTGTTGCATACTGTTGTTTGGTTAGTTTTATAATACGTTGGTTTATTTGAGTTTGGTAGATCCGTTGAAATCAATTTCCTGAGCAAAAGGATTTAAGAAATGATCTATCAATACAGACAATGCCCGTCTCGATAAAACAGTTTCTCCATTTACTTCTTGCTTAGCAATACGTTCATTTAGTATTTTAGAAATCTCGGAAAGGGCTATCTCTGTTTTTGAGACCGACGACAATAACTTTGCAGCAAATGCTGCATTTACCAGCTTCCCGGAAGGAGATTGATCAGCTACTATTGGGTAAAAAGATTTAACACCTTCTATTAAAGCATATTCATTAATCGGCTGTTCTGGATAAAACCAGGTTTGGTTAGCCCATTTATAAGGAATACCAACTCCCTTTAAAATTCCTGTAGCACCAATTTTTTGTAGGGCTATAAAATTCTTATCCTCAGGTTTTACATCAATAAAAGGCATGATGTAAGCTTTACTTTCCAATAAAGCCATTTGTACCTGGCGGATATTTACCTGAGCTGGTTGCTGATTATTTTTAATGGCTACAGCAGCCAATGCACCTGCGGCCTGACCAATGGTTAATACTACCGGCTGCAATCTACTTGCACCTGCAACAATATTGGTGACACTGACACTTTTTTCGGCAACAATAATTCCATCAGCATTTTTAGGAATCAATGCCCCTAGTGGTATATTATAAGAAGGAACTTTGATATTGATAAAATCAATTTGAGGAGCATCAGGGTTCTTTAAGTGATGGTGATCTATCGGATAATCACCAATTGCAACCCCAGTACGATATAGACTAGTTTTTTGTTGATAAGGTGCAGCAACATCATTAACAGTTAAAGTAACTTTACCATCTAATCTTCTTGCTTCCCTATGGTAAGCTATCATCGGCAACTTGTCGGCTGTAGGGAATTCATCATCAGCAATACCCAAATGCTTAAAACCAAGTTTTGTTTGCAGGTGATAAATAAATCTCAGGCTATGCAATTTAGCTTCTTTAAGAGCCGCTTCTCTGTCCTTTTTACTCAGCTCTATGATATTTAAATAAATATCATTCCCACATTTAGGCCAGTTGATCATGTACTTCTTGTTAGGCAATTTACCGTAGGTAATCATTTGATTACAATCGATTGAACGTTTATGACTGGCATCTGCCGAAGGATCAGTAACATCACAGCAGCACTCGAATTCCTTTGGGTCATACCCAACAGGTCTGGCAATCGTTTTATCCGCACCTTTACCGTAATCCTTAAGCACCACCACATAAGTCAAATCCTGAATGATGTTATTCGCCTTTTCAGGAGCAAAAGACTCACCGGTATCAAATCGGCTATCCATACCAACACGATAAGGAATTTTTAGAAAGCCCATTACATCTCCCAACTCCGTTGCATCAATAATTAAGTCAGCGGTTACTACTGTACGCTTCCCTTTTACATAGGTTTCTACTATCCATTTATTCCCGTTACGGCTAATATTTCTCCATTCGGTCTTATACCAAATGGTTAGATTCGGGTTTTGAGCTAATTCTCTGAGTTTTTTATTCCCTACAGAAGGTTCAAACAAGGTGTTGCTCACCCAACCAGTCTCCACAGCTTTAGGACCACCATAGTAATCATACAACTTTTGTCTGAATTCGCCCCATAAACCAGAGGGCATTTGATGATTCCCATCTATTGCAGCTACGCCGGCAGAGGTCAACATTCCTCCCAACCATTCCGTCTCTTCGATAACTAAAGTTTTCACCCCCATTCTTGATGCTTGTATGGCAGCAGTTGTTCCACTTGCACCACCACCTATCACTAGCAATTGCGTCTGGTATTCTTTAGCTGTAGCTGGTGCAGTTAAAAAAAGACCAAAGCCTATTAATGCGCCTAAAAAGCTCTTCTTCAAGCTGAATTCAATCATTTTAAAATTATGTAGTTTTTATAAAATCAGTTTTTCCGATTATTTCTTTTTAACAATTAATGCCGTCATAACAGGTCGCTCCGCTCCATCCGATGGCACAACCGTTTGCTTTGCACGAACCATCATTGATGTAGAACCTCCACCATCTAAGTTTATCGCCCCCACACATCCCATATCTTTCATTAATTGAGCAAGCTCAGGCAAACTTAAACCTGCACCACCTTTACTATTGTTACCTTCTACGGCAAGTAGTACAATCATATTATTTACAGTATAACCAATAGCTGAACGCGCACGCGATGAAGCATTGTCAATATCGATTAACTCTTCTTTATCTGTGATATTAATAGCATTATCCTTAATCAACATTGGCGCCCCTCCAATTGCAGCTTTAACATTCCAAATACTACCGCCAGCTGGCAGTGTTGCTGTTGGCACAGGTTTAGGCGCCGTATTAATCAAGTTTGCTGCTGGTGCCGGATAAGAATAAATTGTCCCATTCCCGGTACCAACATGATAAATCCAGGTGACATCGGGAACACCTTCCTCAGAAAACCCAAAAGCAGCCCTTGTTGGATAATAAGTTGTACTCTTGCCGTTAAAAGTACGAGATAAACTTCTAATATTAATCGCATTTACAACACCTTTGTACATAGCAAGACTGTAAGAAGAATTCGTCCCAAAGAATCCACCATTAATAGCAGCGTACCTAAAACCAGTCTCTTCTGTATAAAAAGTAGATAACTTTTTATTAGCTGTTGCCAACACCGGCTTAAGCTCAAGACCTGACTTAGGATCAAAAACAACACAATAAGCAACTAAAGGTTTCCCATTAAATGGAGTTGTATTCACATAAACCTGAATTCCAGTTGGAAAATCAGCCATCAAGTGTACAGCCTTTTTCCAGGCCGGAGTCAAAGTAGCCAACGCAGTTGAATCCACAGGAACTACAGGATCAACAATTTCAATTTCCTTTTTAGATTTACTACACGCAGACAATAACGACGCTGCCGACACAAGAATAATAGCAAGGTTTAGTTTTATGTTCATAATGGTTTGGTTATGCAGTAAATATAACAACTTTATTAAATAAATTAAAAACAATCCGGTAGTTTTATTAAAATATTTTTAAAAGAACCATAAAGAGCCATTAACTTAAATAAAAGAACAACCAACAACGCGATCTACACCTTTACTTAGCAGGAGTTCTTCTTTCCAGCTCAGCAACTGGAATCTTCATCACCCTTCCTACCTGAACACCATCCCTATAAGTCACAGTCCGTATGTTTTGCGCTCCTTTAGGAATACGCAAAGGCTGCCCAGCATAAGCCGGATAGTAAGGATCCGGATCTGTATCATCAAAAGAGTAATAAATCTTAAGCCCCTCAAGCTCTGTAGACAAAGCAATCAAAAGTGTTTTATCAGCATCACGAACACCAGAAACTATAGCATCATAAAAATACCTTGAATAATTAACCCCATCCTTATCCAGTCTAGGCAAATGGGATTCTAAACGATTGATAAAATTAGTCCAACTACTTTTACCAGCCCCAGTCCACAGTGTTTCGCTCAAAGCAAAAGCCCTTGGCCAGGTCATAAACTGTAATTTCCGCTCATTAGGCACCTGCTCCGTCCACAAACTACCTTGCCCACCCATTACATTTCTCTCCTCAATCCCTTTAGGCAAAGGATTAAACAAAAAAGTAGTACTCAGTCTGTTCACAGTAAAAATAGCGTTCTCCAGATACTGATCCCCCTGATAAAAATCCAGATAAGTATAAGCTGCTGGCGTCATTACCACCTGCTGACCTTTATTAGATGATAGTACACCCCCCTTATCATCCTTCCAACTCATCACAGCCATCTCTTCCGGAAGTCCACCAGGTAGATTTTCATACCAACCCAAAGGCTGTTTACCTTTAGAAAGCACAATTTTAGAAACACGTTTTAGAAAATAAGATTGAAGTTCTTCTGAACTTTTCAAATGCTCATCCTTAATTCTTTGCTGACACACCGGACACTGATCCCAATACGCCCTGGAAACTTCATCACCACCGATATGTATATATTTAGACGGGAACAATCCCGCCAACTCATCAATCACTTTTTCCAAAAACACAAAAACAGAATCATTACCCGCACAAACCACATTCGTACGCGAAGCATTCCAGGGATCCCCCGCCAATACCTGCTGGCTTTTCTTAGTACAAGAAAGTTCCGGATAAGAAGCAATTAAAGCCAAACTATGACCAGGGACATCAATCTCCGGCACCAATTCCACAAAATGCTGCTGCCCATAAGCCACCAATTCCCTAATATCATCTTGCGTATAAAAGCCACCATCAGTCGCTTGCTCACCAGGCTCCGGAGCTTTTTGATTTCGCCAATACCCTGTCCGCAGCACCCTCCAGGCCCCTACTTCAGTCAGCTTTGGCAAGCTTTTAATTTCTACACGCCAACCTTGATTATCCGTCAAATGCAAATGCAACACATTCATCTTATACTTAGACATTTGCAAAATATATCGCTTAATGACTTCTTTAGAAAAGAAATGGCGACTCACATCAACCATCAATCCTCGCCATTGAAAGCGAGGAGCATCTTCTATTTTAACAGCAGGAATTCGAACAGATAAACTAACACTTCTTTCCTTCTCCTTAACCGGCAAAAGCTGCAGCAAAGTCTGTATTCCGTAAAACCAGCCTTCAGGCTGATTAGCCTTTATATCCACCCCTTTACTGGTAACCTCCAATCTATAAGCCTCTTTACCGCCTTTTATATTTCTATCCGACAAAAACCTGATAGTACGCCCCGCATGAGCAGTTTTTACCACCTTCAAATCAAACCCCGTCGGCGTTTTCAACCTCAAAGCCAACAAATCCCCCAGCCCTTTGTCATTTTCAGTAGCCGGAACAATGACCGTATTCGCATTCAAAATAAAAACACCAGTTCCTTTTTCTAGATGAACAGGTTGTGGAATTAAATTAAAGCCATTGTTTTGTGCAGAACAAGTAAGAGAAAGGACAAACAAGCCAAGAACCATCACTACTTTGCCAATTAGTTTTAGTACAATTTTAATCATCTGAATTACGATATGCGGATAAGTTGAGTGTTTTTATTTAACTTTGCGTAAATCTATAATTTTTTAATACAAATTGACGACATATATTAATATTTTTTAATAAGATTGTGTTGTAGATTTTTTATCCAAACAACTGCCAAAATATGAAAACCGATTTTTTCGACGAGAACAGTGATATCTTAACCGGAGTAGCCTACAAGAACATACACATCAGAAAAAAGATCATCTCTTATTTTGCGGACGCTGGTAATGCAACAATTGCAGAACTCTGCAAGGAAACCAACCTAAGCGTTCCAAAAGTGACAACCTTAATCACTGAACTTATTGCCGGCGGACTTGTAAAAGACTTTGGGAAAGTAGGATCTACAGGTGGAAGAAAACCAAACATCTACGGACTAGTCCCCGACTCAGGCTTTTTCCTAGGCGTAGATGTAAAACATAACCATATCAACATCGGATTAATTGACTTGCAAAAAAAGCTAATCAAAATCTCGAAAGATGTCCCCTACAACTTAAATAATACAGCAGAATCACTAGCTTCACTTTGCGACTTGATTAGGAATTTCATCAAAGAAGCGGCAATTGCTAAAGATAAAATACTTGGACTTGGACTAAACCTTTCCGGTCGAATCAACTATGCTACTGGTTATAGCTACAGTTTCTTTCATTTCAATGAAGACCCTTTAAGCAAATTACTGGAAGCAGAACTGAACTTAAAAACTTTTCTCGAAAATGACTCCAGAGCCATGGCCTATGGAGAATTTAACTGCGGCGTAGTAAAAGAAGAAAAAAACGTACTGTTCCTTAATTTAGATTACGGACTTGGAATGGGCGTAATGATCAACAACGAATTGTATTACGGTAAATCCGGTTTTGCCGGAGAGATTGGTCACATTCCGCTATTCAACAACGAAATTATCTGTCAGTGCGGAAAAAAAGGATGTTTGGAAACCGAAGCTTCCGGAAGAGCATTGATCGCAATGTTCAAAGAGAAGCTAACTACAGGTTCATCCAGCTCATTAAATAAAGGCATAAACGACAACATACAAATGCAAGACATCATCAATGCAGCAAACAACGATGATGTACTTTCCATTGAACTCTTAGCCAAAATAGGCGAAAAATTAGGTAGAGGCATCGCATTACTGATCAACATTTACAACCCTGAACTTGTCATTCTTGGTGGTGCACTTGCTTTAACCGGCGAACACTTGCACCTACCTATAAAAAGTGCTGTGAACAAATACTCTTTAAGCCTCGTAAATAGCGATACGCAATTGAAGCTATCCAAACTAGGTGAAGAAGCAGGCGTTATGGGCGCCTGCCTCCTGGTAAGAAAAAGACTTTTAGAATATTCTATTTAATTACTTCAAAGTATTCATGTCCACTGGGATAAACACCAATGGCGTCGGAAGACATGAAGCACCTGGCGGAGAATAAGTCAACTTAATGGTTTGCTCTTCGCCATTTTTTGCTGGTGGAAATACCTGTACCAATATTGCTTCAGGTGCAGCCTTAGTTACTAATCGATCATTAGGCAATTGGATAATCCCTTCATTAAATTTCCCCTTACTAACAACCATTGTCGCTGCCATACCATTACACCATTGATTGTCTCCAGCACGTGAGTTCCAGGTCACCAAAGCCAAGCCCTTACCGTCGGTACTTTTCCATTTCAACTCCATATTATACATCACTCCATAATTTCCAGCCAAAGTAGATTCTTTACCACTCGTACCTTCTACACCAAGCACCCATGGATCTTTAATTCCATCAGCAACAACAATTTCAGCCACTCCATTTTTAGTATCCAATACATCAACGGCAGTGATTTTGTAATTACTTACACCAAACAAACCACGGCCTGCATTCTTATGTCCCGTAGGGATAATCGTCTTTATCCTTTTAAGCGCAACCGGACCAGATGTTTTAAGATCCGTCTGGATAACACTGATCTCTCCCGGCTGGTCAATCACAAAATCATAAAAACCATGCGTCAACTCATCGTACTTTACCACATTACGCTCCAATTGCTCATCGATAGCAATAGCCTCGCCTGGCGCAACCACGCGAATTTGCTCACTTCCGTTTGAAGCAAAGTAATCAGCCAAGCCCTGTTTACCAATCTGGAAGTAATTTGCACTGGGCTTTTGCGAAGAATATTTTACCATACGGATGTGCATTTTCTGCTTACCCGTATTTTTTATAACTGCTGTAATTTTACGGTCGATCTTTACTGGCTCCTTTACCCCATTTACATTATATACATATAACCTAACTGCACCTGGCTGCACGGCTTCTTGCAGAGCAATCGCCTCAGGTATCCTAATGTATTCCGGATCATCAGAAATGATAAACTGAGGACCAGGCAAAACCACCTTATTGTATTTGATGTCAGCTGGCTTAACCGTAAAAAACTCCTTCATCAAAACAACATTCCCTTGTTTTGCCTTCAATAGACTCTCCGAATCTTCGCGATTTACAGTCTGCGCGGTCAGCTGCATCGTACTGCAAACTAGCGCCAAACCTAGCGCAATTTTTAAGTTTTTGTATTCCATATTTTTATTTGTGTGTTTATGTTAAATAATATCATTAACCTTTATTCGCCAACTCCGCAAAAAAGCTAAAATGCGCTTTAATACTTTTAGACCAATATGATCCTGTATGCGCACCAGGCTGAGTGATGTAAGTAGCTTTAATTTTTAATTCATCACATTTCTTTCGGAATTGATTACTAGCAATGTATAGGTAATCCTCTGTCCCGCAATCAAAAATCAAGGATTTATTCAACCCCTTTATACTTCCCAATCTATTTACTGGCGAAAATTCATCAAAAGCTTTGTTTTCATCCGAATACGGCCCCAACAAATAAGCGATCGTTGTTTTCTTAAAACCAGAATACCTTAAATTAAGCACCCCAGAAGTACTTCCTGCACTTAAAAAAACATCAGGATGCTTTAAGAAAAGATACATAGCCCCAAAACCTCCCATACTAGCTCCCGTAATAAAAACCTTCTCTTTATCTGTTTTATAAACGCTGTTTACTTTCGGCATTAACTCCTTCATAAAGAAATCTTCATATTGCAAACTATCCGCATTAGGCGAATTTACATACCAACTTCTCTTCAACCCATCTGGACAAACCACAATAAAATTATAAGTATCAGCCATCCCCTGCAGATTAGCCAGCCTAGGCCAGGCCCTAAAATTAGACGAATGCCCATGTAACATATAAACAACCGGATACTTACCCTTTACACTATATGCTGCCGGTTTAAAAACCAACACACTATCATCCGTTTTTAAGTTTTTAGACTTCAAAACCATCAGATCCTGCCCCTTTACGGATAGAAAAAGAAATGTAAAAACCAGAAACAATACTCCTTTTAGCCGACTCATACCTCTTATTTATATTTTAATTTTTATTATAAAGATGCACACCACAGTATCTTCAAGCAAATTATTTAATCCAACAACCTCGATCTATTTATTAATAATTCAGAACTTGCAAATAGCAAGCAGCAAAACACTCAAGCTCAATCAATCTAACGGCAGGTGAATATAAATATATTTTAATAACTTTATTATATTTATTATAAAATATTACAAAGTAATATTGATTTATTGATTTAATAAATCAATAAATACAACTTAAGTATTAAATAGCATTAGTATTCAAAAATAGAGCTTCACAGCAAATTAACTGGCATTTATCTTTTATACATAACAGGGGACTTTGTGTTGATTATAAATAAATTAGCATTAATTTGCAGCAATGATACTATTCGTACATCAAACAAACAGAGGAAAAATTTGTAAAAAATAAGATGGGGAAAACTTTTTTTGAAGAACTAAACAACGAAAATATAACTGGCGTGGCCTATAAAAATGTCAGCCTAAAAAAAACTGTACTGAGTTACTTCGCTAATGTTGGCAATGCAACGATTGCAGACCTATGCAAAGAACTAAACCTAAGTGCCCCTAAAATTACCGCTCTATTAGCTGATTTAATACAGGATGGCTTAATCAAAGATTATGGAAAAATAGATTCAACAGGTGGCCGTAAACCAAATTTATATGGACTAGTTCCCGACTCTGCTTTTTTTATAGGGGTAGACATTAAACAGAACCACATTAACATTGGTTTATCCGACCTACAGAAAAACCTGATTAAGGTAGCCGAAAAACTTCCTTACAACCTTGATAATAATAAGGAGTCACTCGAAGCTTTGTGCGCCCTTATTAACGATTTTATAAAAGACCTAAGCACACCAAGAGAAAAGATACTTGGCATAGGCATCAACTTATCTGGAAGGATCAACTATACCACTGGCTATAGCTATAGTTTCTTTTACTTTAATGAAGAGCCATTAACTAAAATTCTTGAATCAAAAATAGGGATTCGCGTCTTTCTGGAAAATGATTCAAAATCAATGGCCTATGGCGAATTCTCTGCCGGGGTAGTCAATGGGGAAAAAAATGTACTGTTCCTAAACCTTGATCATGGTATTGGATTAGGTATCCTGATAAACGGGCAATTATACTATGGTAAATCTGGTTATTCTGGCGAATTTGGTCACATCCCATTGTTCAACAATGAAATCATCTGTCATTGCGGAAAGAAAGGCTGTCTGGAAACAAAAGCTTCTGGATGGGCATTAACACGAATGTTTAAGGAACGACTAAAAGAGGGCTCTTCATCCATTCTAACACAAAACAATGTTAATGCAGACGATTTAAAAATGGAAGACATCATCACCGCGGCTAATCATGATGATGTATTGGCGATAGAACTGATTGCCAAGATAGGAGAAAATTTGGGTCGCGGCATAGCTTTACTCATCAACCTGTTTAACCCAGAATTAGTAATTCTTGGAGGTAGCCTTGCAGCTACTGAGGAATATATCCGACTTCCTATAAAAAGTGCAATTAACAAATATTCGCTGAGCTTAGTTAATCAAGACACGATTTTAAAAATGTCTAAACTAGGCGAACGCGCTGGACTAATCGGAGCCTGCTTATTGGTACGCAACCGCCTATTGTCCTTATCTTAGAGATCTGCTTAATGGGGTAGTTTATCTTTAATTACCCCATACAGATAAGTTCCCGCCAGGGCGACTACAATTGCCATAACCCAATCCGCCAGAAAAATACCATAGCCAGGGTTCTCTAATAAATTCTATCATATCTATTCCTAACCTACCTCAAGATCTTGGTCGCCTATTCTCATAAGGCTTACTTGCTTTCACATAAGGTTTGGGTGCCGGAGCCGGTTCTTCAGAGATCTTAATATTAAGAACTTGCCCACTAAATGTTTCTCCATTAAGCATTGAAACCGCTTTTTCGGCTTCTGCCTGACTAGCCATTTCCAAAAACGCATAACCTTTACACCTCTTGGTTACTTTATCACGCACAACTTTTATGGTATTTACCTGAGCATAAAGACTTATATACATCACAAGATCCAATTCAGAAACATCAGGCCTAAGCCCCCCAACAAAAATTTTTACCATAACAACTGAGATTTATGCCATAAAAGTAAAGATTATATCGCTACTGCACAATTTGAAAATCGTTGACAGCTTTTTCCCATCTCCATCAAAATATTGACTACAGAACCAAGATTTTACATCGAACCTCAGAATATTAATTTATTAGAAATAAATAACACTTTTAATGATGTTTATTTATATTTGAATTAATAAAAACACCTATTTAATCGTTTACCAATAACATCTAAAACGTAAAACTATGAACCGAACTACAAAAACAAACAACAAACCGAACACCGATCTACTCAATCTTGACTTCACCATTAGAAAGGAGCTCAAGGTATGCTAGATTTTAATTACAAAATTTTGTCTGATGCAAAATTAGTTCAGCTACTGCAAGCCTCGGATCACAAGGCTTATACAGAGATATATAACAGGTATTTTCATTTACTTTTTGTCCACGCCAGAAAGAAACTAAATGATGAAGATCTTGCGAAAGATATTATACAAGAAATTTTCACCAAAATCTGGATAAAACGAGAGCTCCAGTTAACTGCAACAAATCTTACCGGATATCTATACACCTTAATGAAGAACCGCATATTAGATCTTTATTTACACCAGGAGGTAAAAACAAAATACATGCGTTCTTTAGAAAGTTTTATAGCTACCAACAAAAGTACGGCAACTGATGCCCTGGTCAGAGCAAAGGAATGCAGTGCACATATTAATAGAGAAATTGCGGCATTACCTCCAAAAATGAGGCAGATATTTGAGATGAGTAGAACAAACCAACTTTCCTATAAGGAGATCGCAGAAAGACTAAACACCAGCGAAAACAATGTTTCTAAACAAATCAACAGCGGTCTTAAAGCATTAAGAAGAAGGTTAATGAGAGTATAAGCCAATAAAAAACCCTGCTCCAAATGAATGAAGCAGGGTTTTCTATATTAAAAATATCAATCTTACCCTATTCAGGAACAAAAACAAAACCAGTACTAGTTTTAGCAAATGATTTTACTGTAGGTGTAACACTCCCTTTAAATACCCCATAAGTTATCTTATACAAAACTGTTTCATCAATAGGCGCATTCGGATACTTAGTCTTCAATATTAGAAGTAACACATTCATAATCTCGTCTTCAGTCCAGTTATTCCCACCCCCAGTTACATCAAAAGACGCAAATCTAATAGCATTAGCTCTCGCAGCGTCAGTACCTATCTTCTTACCTTCATCACCATTAAGAACAGCAAAATCTGCTACAACTAAAGTATAATAAACGGTTGGATCAGGAATCCATGTCCCATTCTTTTTAAGGAAAGATAAAGCACTAGCAGGAACAGGTTTAGTCCCCCAATTTACACCATCAAAAATTAAAGCCTTTATCCTTTGATAAAGCTTACTACTTGAAAAATAAGTAAATGAAACATTCTTAACATCCCCTACTTTAGCTTTACCAGAAACACTAGCATCTGATTTTAAGAAAGTATTAAAATAGCCCACTAAATTTGGCTCATCAGCAGACCCAAAATTAAACACATTTACCTTACCTACAGACGCATACTGAGCCTGTGTAACCTGATATGCTTTCGTCCAAGCACCATTTAAATAAAGAAATGTTTCAGTCACTTGCACAGCGGGATTAACTGCTCCATTTTCAAAATAATTGTACGTAAGTACAATCAACTGATTTTCAACTTTGCTTGGAAACTTAATATCTAGAAATTTAATTACGTTAGCAGTATTAAAGTTTAGATTAGAATTGCCACTCACTAGTGGATAATCAGCAGCTAGAACCGTATATTGAGTAGGTGTAGTACCCGTACTTGCAAGCAAACTATCTGCTGCCTTAATTTGAGTAGGAACTGAATTATAAGTTACATTTGCTTTCGTACCATCCGGTAGATGAAGATAACTCTTATTTAACAACGCTGAAATTCCCGTATTCGCCAATGCGACACTTTGATAATTAGACGTTGATGCAATTACAACTGTTTTATCTACAACAGCCGGCTTTAGATTATTAATCTCATCCTTCAAGGGGTTACAAGCGGCGAATGCCACAGTAATAAATGCTAATAAATATAATATGTTCTTTTTCATGATCATCATTTTAGAAATTAACTTTTAAACCAACAGTCCATGTCCTGCCAGCGCCATAATATACATTGGCATTATTTGCATCGCTGATGTTATTTTTATCAAACTGCGCATTTGAATCTGAGATATATTCGGTACCTAGTAAATTATTCACATTCGCAAACATTGAAGATTTGACACCTGCAAATTTGAATTTAAATACAGCATTTACGTCAAGGAGCGAATAACTAGGTACTTGCCATGGTTTCAAATTCTCTGAAGTTATAACAGTAGGAACAAAAGAAGAGTAATAACGGCCAAAATAGTTATAGTCAGCACCAATCCTAAAATCTTCAGTCACATCAAAAGAGGCGCCAAGAGCTAAGGTTGTTTGTGGTTGATCACCAACTTTTATGCCTTTTGTATAAAGCGGACCGATTGAACCACCAGCTAAAGGACTTCCATTAACATCCGTGATAATAGCCTTTGGAACATTGCTATCCCATTTCCAGTCGCCAACAGAAACCATCCCAGTAATGGTCAAAGATTTCACCGGGTTATATTTGAAATCAACTTCTACACCTTGATGTAATGCATCTACACCAGACAAATTTGCTGTATAAAACTGTTGAGTTTGCTGATCGTAAAATGCATTAACAGTGGATCTGTCCCTCCAACTTGTGCGGTATAAATTAACGTTACCAGAAAACTTGGTACTTCTGTAGCCGTATCCTAATTCATAACTAAGAATTTTTTCAGTTACTGCATCAGAATTTCTTTTATTCTGGTAACCTGCGAAAACAGCTTCAAAAATTGGTGCTTTTTCAAAATAACCGACATTCGCAAATACGTTATGATTTTGATCCAGATTATAGTTTGCACCTCCCTTAGCCTGATACCCAAAAAAGTTCACCTTTGCACTTTTACGTAAAGGATCTGAGTCTAAATAACGGAAATGATCAACACGTTGATAAGAAGTATTAGAGCCTGATAAAGATACGAATGTAGAAAGATCTCCAGAAGTATATTCACCTTGTACAAAAGCACCCTGCCAGCCTACTAATCCATCATAGTAAAAACCAATCTTATCGCCGGTTTTAGCCATGTTAATTGGATTATTGATATTACCACCACCTCTACTTGTTGTAGGAGTTCCACTATACACGTCTAAAACATATTCAGCACCTAACAAATTTCTTACTGAATTGTAATGTACGCCTTTATACTGTCTCAAATCAAGTCCAGCTAACAAATCAAATTTTTCAGTCAGCTTTTTCTTGTAGGTACTCATTAAACCACCCCATGTATGGTCGTTTCTGTAAGACTGAAGATAAGCAACAGCTTTACCATCTGGAGACACTGTATTTAAATCAACAAGAGCATCAATATCTACCGGAGTATATTTATTCCCTGTTCTGGTATTCAGAAAAAGGCTGGCATTATTTGGAAATTCATTTCCTCCTCTACCCATCGATCCATAAAGCGCTGTAGACAATGAAGATGTTTCATCTATAATCCAGCTGTGATTTAAGGAAACTTGTGGTTTGTGATAATAATTACCACTGATTGTTTTTTCTTTTCCATCAAGGATACCATAATTCGGATTGAACTTATTACCCTGAGGAGCTTCTTTATAATACGCAAGATTAAAACGTTCAAATCTAGATGCGTGGTATTGAGGTGCACCAAAACCTGTTAATGATAGGGTATGGTTTGCATTAATTATTTTAGATACGTTAAAGAAATAGCTGTACGCCTCATAACCCAAACCATTTACATAACCATCACCAACATTTCGTGAGCCCATGGCTGAGAAAGCCCATCCTTTATCTGTTAAACCAGTTGAATAAGAAAATGTAGTTTTATTAAAACCATAGCTACCTAAGCCCTGGTAGATAAAACCTCCTTTTTTAACATCAGTAGTTCTAGTTTGAATGTTAACGGTACCACCAAGAGAAGGCACTGCTACTTTAGAAGCACCTAAACCTCTTTGTACCTGTATAGAACTAGTTACATCGTTAAGTCCAGCCCAGTTAGACCAGAATACACGACTATCTTCCATATCATTCACAGGAATACCATTAATCATAACCGCGATGTTGGCGCTCTGGAATCCCCTCATGTTGATCCTTGAGTCACCAAAACCACCACCTGAACCTTTTGTTGCGTATACACCGGGTACAGATTTAAGCAATTCAGGAAACTCCTGCTGACCACCTTTTTCTGCTATTCTTTCCGAATTTACAATTGAAAGTGCAACAGGGGTTTTTCTGTCAATAGCGATATTATTAGCTATAATCATTACCTCATCCATCGTGCTTGAACTTGAAGTTAAGGTGATAAAGCCAAGATCTGTTTTACCTGCTGGAATCGCGACTTCTCTACGGTTGTAACCGATATAAGAAATAACCAGTACATTGGCACCGTCTTGTTTTTTTATCGAGAAGCTACCATCTGAGTTGGTAGATGTAGACATTCCAGCTCCTTTTAATGTTACCACTGCACCTGGCAGCGTTTCCTTAGTCAAGGAATCAATCACCTTTCCCTTAATTGTCTGCTGAGCGTAAACGCTGATTGCAAGAAATTGTAGTAGGAACGTGAAAACGAGTAAAGATTTCTTCATACTTTTTTGTTTTTTATAATTTTCTGTAGTGATATATCAGAATATCGCAGCAAAGTTAAATATTTATTATGCTGGCATTCCAATTTTCAATGTTAAATAATTATTAAGAACGTCAGTACTTTTCAACATTTAACATAGAGGTTAAATATATAACTCACGGTTTACCAGTTATTTATATCGATTCCATATAATAATACAGTTTGGATTTAACCGTTAAGAACACAGTTCATCAACAAATCGCACAAACGAAATCCAGGAACGCAGATTTAATGAACATTTTTTTTTAATTTTGGCGCTTTACTAAGTTAAATTCCTTTATTAAAGATATGAACTACGATGTAATAGTAATAGGCAGCGGTCCTGGTGGATATGTGGCTGCGATCAGAGCTTCTCAGTTGGGTTTAAAAACTGCAGTAGTTGAACGCGAATCTTTAGGTGGAATATGCCTTAACTGGGGCTGTATACCGACTAAAGCATTATTAAAAAGTGCTCAAGTATTTGAATATATTAACCATGCTGCTGATTACGGTATTAAAACCGCAGAAGCTGAAGCAGACTTTGCTGCCGTTATTAAACGCAGTCGTGGTGTTGCTGATGGCATGAGCAAGGGTGTTCAATTCTTAATGAAGAAGAACAAGATTGACGTGATCATGGGTACCGGAAAAGCTAAACCTGGTAATAAAGTAGAGGTTAAAGCGGCTGACGGTTCTCAGAAAGAATATACTGCAACCAGTATTATATTAGCTACTGGCGGTAGATCAAGAGAATTACCTAACCTTAAACAAGACGGTAAAAAAGTAATTGGCTACAGACAAGCAATGGTTTTGCCTGAGCAACCAAAATCAATGGTTGTTGTAGGTTCTGGTGCTATTGGTGTTGAGTTTGCTTATTTCTACGCTACCCTTGGAACGAAAGTTACCATTGTTGAGTTTATGGACAATGTAGTTCCTGTTGAGGATGAAGATATCTCTAAACAATTATTACGTAGCTTCAAAAAAGCAGGTATTGATATCATGACTTCTTCAAGTGTTGAATCTGTAGACACAAGCGGTACTGGCTGTAAAGTTCAGGTTAAAACTGCTTCAGGTATGCAAACTTTAGAATGCGACATCGTACTTTCTGCTGCTGGTGTCGTTGCAAACATTGAAAACATCGGTCTGGAAGAAACTGGTATCAAAACTGAAAAAGGTAAAGTTGTAGTTGACGAGTTTTACAATACTTCGGTAAAAGGTTACTATGCAATTGGAGACATCGTAGGAGGACAAGCACTTGCGCACGTTGCATCTGCCGAAGGTATCATCTGTGTAGAGAAAATTGCGGGTCATAAACCTGAGCCCTTAGATTACAACAACATCCCTGGATGTACTTACTGCAGTCCAGAAATCGCTTCTGTAGGTTATACAGAAAAAGCAGCTAAAGCAGCTGGTTACGAACTAAAAATCGGTAAATTTCCTTTCTCTGCTTCAGGTAAAGCAAGTGCCGCCGGTGCTAAAGATGGTTTCGTAAAACTGATATTCGATGCTAAATATGGCGAATTATTAGGTGCACACATGATTGGTGCAAACGTAACTGAGATGATTGCTGAGATCGTAGTAGCCCGTAAACTGGAAACTACAGGTCATGAAATGATAAAATCAGTACACCCGCATCCAACAATGAGCGAAGCTATTATGGAAGCTGCTGCTGATGCTTATGGTGAAGTGATTCACTTATAAAAAACAAAAAATTCCAAGTAAAGGGTTGTATCGTCAAGATATAACCCTTTTTTATTAACCTAAACAAAGATAATTTTCCTTTATATCTCTGATATAGTGTCCGCCAAACTACTAGCGAAAGATCTGCGAAGGGATAAACTCCAACTATACTCCAAGTATACTACAACTATATTCCAACTTTTGTGAGAGAATAGTTGGATTATAATTGGATTTTTATTATTTTTTTGTTACTATTCAATCGGTAAATTATCGAAACCTCCTCCAATAATAGTTAACTACAAGGAAAATAAAATCTACTCCAACATCAGCTCTTTATTATCATTATATTTACAACACTAAAACAACCGATATAACTCTATGAATTTACACACTATTGATACAGGCTTATTCAAACTAGATGGTGGCGCCATGTTTGGCGTAGTGCCTAAATCTATATGGCAGCGAAGCAATCCGGCAGATGCCAATAACATGTGCACCTGGGCTATGCGCTGTTTATTGATAGAAGATGGCGATAGACTGATATTGATAGACAATGGAATTGGTGACAAACAAGATGAAAAGTTTTTAGGCCATTACTACTTGCATGGCGATGATACCTTGGACAAGTCTTTGGCAGCAAAAGGTTTTAGTAGAGATGACGTTACAGATGTATTTTTAACACACCTACATTTTGACCATTGTGGTGGCTCAATTATAAGAATTGGTGACAGACTTCGTCCCGCATTTAAAAATGCTTTTTACTGGAGCAATGCACAGCATTGGGATTGGGCTGTAAATCCGAATGATAGAGAGAAAGCTTCATTTTTAAGAGAAAACATTTTACCGATACAGGAAAGCGGCCAACTTAGATTTGTAGCAGATAAAGATGGGGTAGAATTTCATGAAGGCATAAATATCCGTTTTGCTTATGGACACACAGATGCAATGATGCTCCCTCAAATACAATATAAAAATAAGACCATAGTTTATATGGCCGACCTTTTACCTTCAGTTGGACACATTCCCCTACCCTATGTAATGGCTTACGACATGTTTCCTTTGCAAACATTGAAGGAGAAAAAAGCTTTTCTACAAGAAGCTACTGATAAACAATACATTTTATACCTGGAGCATGACCCCATTAATGAATGCTGCACTTTACAACATACCGAAAAGGGCATCAGGCTTGACCGTACTTTTGATTTAAATAGCATTTAGCAAAATCTTTTCTCTTTAATATTTGTTTTTCATAAATTGGGATATAAAGTCAACCTAATAAAAACTAACGAAGAAAAAATTATGGGTAAATTCGAAATCAAAACAAGAAAAAACGGAGATTTCCAGTTCGATCTAAAAGCAGGTAATGGCCAGGTTATTTTAACCAGCGAAGGCTATACTAGTAAAGGCGCTTGTCAGAATGGCATAGAGTCAGTTAAAAGAAACTCAAAAGACGACAGTAAATTCGAAAGAAAAATTTCAACTAATAACAAACCCTATTTCAACTTAAAAGCTAGTAATGGCCAGGTTATTGGGACCAGTGAAATGTATGAGAGTGAATCAAGCCGTGAAAATGGTATTGAATCTGTTAAGAAAAATGCACCTGAGGCTGAAGTTTCAGATTTAACCTAATCACACATTCTGATAGAATTTATGAGACTGTACCAAATTTGTACAGTCTCTTTTTTTAGTAAGTATTACCTCATTTTTTAACGCCCATCAATAACGTTACACACGCTAATCAACTGTATATAATTATCTATCAATGTACAGCATTATAAATCACTCATTTTGCAGCAGGAAGGTGAAAAAAATAAAACACTGACAAAAGTATTTTGGAATAATTTTTGCTGCATAAACATTATACAAAATACTAGTGTAAAGTGTAACATTTTCAGGAATTTATCTTTTTAAAACCCCTAAAAATTCTTACTTTTGCACGTTCAAAACACATAACGAGTACCAAAACATATAGATGAGACAACTCAAAATCACGCAATCAATTACCAATCGCGAAAGTCAATCATTAGACAAATACCTTCACGAGATTGGTAAAGTGGATTTAATCACCGCAGAAGAAGAAGTAATATTAGCAAGGAAGATACGGGAAGGAGATCAGGCTGCATTAGAGCGCTTAACAAAGACTAACTTACGTTTTGTGGTTTCAGTTGCTAAGCAATATCAAAATCAAGGTTTAACATTAGGTGATTTAATTAACGAAGGTAACCTGGGCCTGATTAAAGCAGCTAAGCGTTTTGATGAAACAAAGGGTTTCAAATTTATATCATATGCTGTTTGGTGGATTCGTCAATCTATTTTGCAGGCTATCGCTGAGCAAAGTCGTATCGTACGCTTGCCATTAAACCAAGTTGGCTCTTTAAGTAAAATCAGTAAGGCGTTCTCAAAATTAGAACAAGAATTTGAGCGTGAGCCTTCTCCTGAAGAATTAGCAGACATCTTAGAAACTACAGTTGATAAAATCTCTGATACTTTAAGTAACTCTGGCCGCCATGTATCTATGGATGCTCCATTCGTACAAGGTGAAGAAAACACTTTGCTAGATGTACTTGAAAATCATGAGCCAAATACAGACAGCAGCTTAATTAATGAGTCACTTTCAGAAGAAATTAAACGTTCATTGTCTACTTTAACAGAACGTGAACGCGAAATCATCGTTTTATTCTTTGGATTAAGTACAAACCATCCATTATCATTAGAAGAGATTGGTGAGAAATTTAACTTAACTCGTGAACGTGTTCGTCAGATTAAAGATAAAGCTTTACAACGCCTTCGTCATACTTCAAGAAGTAAAATATTAAAATCATACCTGGGGTAATAGGTAAAAAAGATTTAAGAAATATATAAATAAAAAAGATTGGGTACTCACTCAATCTTTTTTACTTTTGCAGCATTCTAACCAAAATTTCATAGTATGTTAAAGAAGTACCAATCCGAGTTCCAAAACTGGATTGAAAAAGAAAAGAAAGCTATTGAATTGATCAATATCGTGGGCCAGCTTTGGTTCGACAGATCTGTTGAACTGGTATTATTCCGAAAACCCTTATTTGATGTAGGCAGCAGCGAGATCCTTGCACACCACCAATATGCAAAAGAAGTAAGTGGAAAGGACATCAGCATTTACGAAACTTTAGAATTAGCTGCTACCATTGCCAAATGCAACTTAGCTCCTTCGAGAGTGGATGTTGGACGACTGGCTTCTGAATGGTTGGAAAACAACAACAACTACCCTTCTATTCATGACTTTGTTGTCGACAAATTAAGCAAACACATCGGCAAAGACAAAATCAGTCTGAAAGCCAAAGATGTAGTTCTATTTGGTTTTGGTCGTATCGGCAGAATTGCCGCCCGTGAGCTTATCCTACAAGCAGGTAAAGGGGAACAACTACGGCTAAGAGCAATTGTAACCCGCAGTTATAGCGATGAAGAATTGATTAAAAGAGGTGAATTGTTGCGTACGGATTCTATCCATGGTCCTTTCAATGGTACCATCGTTGAAGATTTTGCAAACAAGGCTTTAATCATCAACGGACAAACTATTTATTTTATTCAAGCTGAATCACCAGAATCGGTGGACTATACAGCTTATGACATCAAGGATGCCCTTTTAATAGACAATACAGGTATTTATCGCGACCGTGAGGGTTTAGGTAAACACTTAAAATCTAAGGGAATTAGTAAAGTTTTGCTTACTGCACCGGCTAAGGGCGATATTCCTAATGTGGTTACAGGTATTAATGATTCAGACATTGATTTCAAAAAGGAAACCATTTTGTCAAATGCTTCTTGTACCACTAATGCAATCGTTCCGGTATTAAAAATAGTAGATGATGCTTTTGGTATTGAAAAGGGACATATTGAAACGGTTCACTCTTATACAAATGACCAGAATTTGCTGGACAATTACCATAAAAAATACCGTAGAGGTCGCTCGGCAGCACTAAACCTGGTAATTACAGAGACAGGTGCAGATAAAGCTGTAGCCAAGGTAATTCCGCATTTAGGTGGTAAGTTAACAGGAAACGCTGTACGTGTTCCTACACCTAATGTATCGCTTGCTATATTGAACTTATCTTTGAACAAGGTAACTTCTAAAGCTGAAGTCTCGGAGATATTGAAACAAGCGTCTTTATTTGGTGACTTAACTGAGCAGATTGAATATTCGATCTCGAACGAGTTGGTAAGCACTGATTTAATCGGAAACAGTCACGCTTCTATTATTGATGGCCCTGCTACCATTATTGCAAAAGACAATAAGTCTATCGTGCTTTATGCATGGTATGACAATGAGTATGGCTATACCAGACAGGTGATTCGTTTGGCTAAAAAAATGGCCGGCGTCGTAAGATTGACTTACTACTAAGCCTATTTAATACACGAAAAGACCCGTTCTACTATAATTGAGCGGGTCTTTTTTGCATTCCATTAAAACTGTATTATTTTCGGCTTGGTCTGCACAATATTTTCAATGCGGTCCATCACTTCATCGGTAAGCAAGGGTAACACCTCTAAAGCTGTCAGGTTCTCATCTAACTGCTCTGTTTTTGAAGCGCCCAAAATTACTGTGCTTACATTTGGATTTTTAAGGCACCATGCAAGGGATAATTTAGCTAAGGACACATCCAACTCATCTGCCAAGGTTTGCAATTGCTCTGCCTTCTTTAACTTCTCCTCATTTAGCACCGCATCTTTCAACCATTCCATCCCTTTTAATTCCAATCGGGTATTCTTCGTTTTTTTAGCAGTATACTTACCTGATAATAAGCCAGAGGCCAATGGCGACCAAACGGTAGTCCCTAATCCATACTCTTTAAACAACAATAGATATTCATTTTCCAGCTTATTTCGCTCCATCAAATTATATTGTGGTTGTTCCATGGTAGGCCCAATCAGGTTATACTGTTTAGCGACCCGTATAGCCTCCATAATCTCAGCAGCACTCCACTCGGATGTACCCCAATACAAGATCTTACCTTGCTGCAAAAGTGTATTCATTGCCCACACAGTTTCCTCTATAGGCGTATTTCTATCGGGACGGTGGCAGAAGTAAAGATCTAAGTAATCAACCTGTAATCTTGACAAAGCACCATTACACGCTTCAATAACATGTTTGCGCGATAGCCCTACTCTATTTGGACCTTTATTTTCAGTGCCAAAAAAGACTTTGCTGGAAAGTACAAAAGACTCGCGTTCCCATTTGTGTGCCTTTAATATTTTCCCCATTACGATTTCCGACTTTCCGGCAGCATACCCTTCTGCGTTATCGAAGAAGTTAACCCCTGCATCATAAGCTATCCCCATAAGGTCATCTGCAGTTTTATCACTAATCTGGTGTCCAAAAGTAAGCCAACTACCTAACGACAAAGCGCTCACCTGCAAGCCAGATTTTCCTAAATGCCTGTATTCCATTTTTAAATTGTTTTTTGATTAATACTAGATATCCAATTAACGAACTAATCTAAAACAGCGGGGTTGGCTATAAGTTTTACAAAAAAAGGATGACCAGTATATCAGTAACTATATTTACCTTTATATGATGCTGAAATTTACTCCTATGAATGCTTACCTACTGATATCCTTAGGATTGTTATTGAGTTGTGGTACGGTAAAAAATGCTGGTACTCTCCCTACAGACCAACAATTGTTAAAAGATGTGGAAATTCTATCTTCTGACAGCTATCAAGGTCGCAAGACAAATACAAAGGGAGCTGAAATGGCAAGAACATATCTAGCCAATAGATTCAAAGCGATAGGCTTAGCATCATTTGCTCAGTTAAAGGGCTATGAACAACCTTTTTCTTTTACAAATGGTAATAAAGCAGCTATTAACGGAATAAACATGATTGGCTATATTCAAGGCAATAGCGATCAGGTAATCGTTATTTCTGCGCATTATGACCATTTGGGCATCATTAACAACAAAATATACAATGGCGCTGATGACAATGCTTCAGGTGTTGCAGCCTTGTTAAAGTATGCAGCTTATTATAAAGCCCACAAACCTAATCATACTTTGATTTTCGCTGCTTTTGATGCAGAGGAGATGAGCTTGGAAGGTGCTAAGGCGTTTGTTGCTAATCCACCTGTAAAGCTGGGTAAGATCATCATGAACATCAATATGGACATGATTAGTCACAATGATAAAGCTGAGCTTTATGCCTGTGGTACTTTTAAATATCCTTCATTAAAGAATTACTTTTATACCGCTAACCCCAAAGTGAAAGTGTTATTTGGACACGATGATCCAAAATTAGGGCATGATGACTGGACCAATCAAAGCGATCATTCGGCTTTTAACGATAAGAATATTCCTTTTATTTATTTTGGTGTCGAAGACCATAAGGATTATCACAAGGAAAGTGACGAATATCAGAATATTAATAAAACGTTCTTTATCGATGCCAGCAACTCTATTCTAGAGATCATTAATAACATCGATAAAGAACGTGATATACAGCGGCTATTTCACCAAAATCTGCAAATGAAAAAGCAGTAAGGCTTAAAATTCTATATCCAGCAAACTGTTTAATGGAATATGTATCCCGCTTTTTAATTGAAGATAGTCAGATGTAACCGACCATACTGTTGTTGAAACAGTTTTCGGTCCTTCCTTGGTATTGAATGTAATGTCTGCTTTAGATTTAAATTCATTCCCTAATCGTTGTGCAGCATTTAATTTATCTCTTAATTCTTCGGTATGATTCTGATCCGCGTGAATGATTTGGCTGATGTCTATCGCTTCTTTTTCTATTAATTCCCCTAACATAATTATATTGGCTAAAATCTTAACTAAACGTGCTTTTAATCTATTATAATACAATAAAACAAAAAAAGAGCCATACTTCAAAGCTATTTACACAATTGTGTCAATAATATTTCAGAAGAAATTATTTTAAGCCTTTTCGTGTTTCAATCATTCCTATAAACTCACTATTTGGATCTAAGGGTATAAAATTTGCGCTATTAAATGGTACGCTTTGCGTAGTCACACCTCCTGCATCCACTGAGCTAATTTTATTGGAACCCACTGCTGCCGATCCCGGAACAAGTAAATTAAGTGCCAAGGCTGTGTAACTATCTCGCTCATCTCCAAACGAATAAGTAGGCGTGTCATTAGTACTTATTACATCAGGAACCATTCCGCTATAATAGCCACCTTCATTATTCGAATTTCGGGTCTCAAAAAGCGACATATACACTTCATATCGGTTTTGAAGTACAATTGGGAAAAAGCCTACCGGTTTTCCATAAGTAGTAGTCCCTACCAACTTTACATTCAAATAAGGTTTCAATGAATTGATCAGTAGTTCACTTGCTGATGCCGTACTTCCAGAAACGATAAATACGACGTTAGTTATCCCATTCACACTTCCTTTTTTACTAAAATAAGTGTTATTGACAGCTGCAGTCGTTGAATAATCGAGATCTGCATAAGTCAGCATTACACCATTACTCCTATACCGTATTTTCCCCGCAGCATCTAACAGGGGCTGATGAGACAGAATTGTAGCCTTACCACTTTGCATGGTAGAATTATAGATTTCGGTATACATCTTCTTTCCTGTTAAACTTGAAGGCGCTATTAAATTGGCTAGATAAGTTGCCGATTCCACATACCCCCCACCGTTATACCTTAGATCTATAATTAAATCTGTGACCCCTTGTGCACTAAAATCAGCAAAAACGGGATCTAAACTCAGATCACTTGGTGTATCAAAGTTAGTTAATGCAGAAAATCTTGCATAAGACAAGTAACCGATCTTTCTTCCAGATTTAGCGATCACCGTTGAAGCATACACAGGGCTGCTTTTATAAGATGCTTTATTTAGCGTTACATTAAATGGGGCGTTATCCGCATAATTATTACCAGTAAGCGTTACTGATGTAGCATTCATTGATGCCAGTACACCCGCCGATTCGCCGTCGTAACTAGCGCCAATTGAAGAGCCATTCACCGTTTTAATAACCCAACCACGTTTCACTCCTGCTTTATCTGCCGGAGAACCTGGATAAACCGCTGTAACGAATAACAAATATGGTCTCGGAGCAGCATTACTAGTTAAATAAAAAACCGCGCGAATACCAATATCATTTCCATTTCCTACCAGATCAACAGCTGCTTCGGCTCCCGGATTACTAGCCAGAGGCTGAGGATTATTAGATAAAATATCATTAATATACGAATACCTTGTGCTTGCTGGATTAGAAGAATTATACTCGTAAGGCTTTCCTGTTGATGGATTTATTTTAAACCTGGTAATGTCAAAAAGCTCTTGATTATACCCAGTAATGTCTGGCGATGTTTTATATTTCCTTGGATCAAAGGTATCGTAATCAGGTAATGCATCATTCCAGAAGTAGATTTGCTGAGCATACAAAAATAATGAATCGTTTGTGAGGTACGTTCTATCTGTAGTAGGCGTCTGCTTAGTATTTTGCCCCAAATTTTGTGGCACGACAGTAGGAGCCGGTTCTGGCTCTACTTTAGATTTTTTACATGCTGAAATGGATACAATAACCAGCAGCAATAAAAGGAAATTAGACTTCCTTGACCATATGATGGATTTCATTTGAAATATTTTATATAAATATACGACTAATTACAAACGTAATTAGACTTTAAATAGTTCATTTACATCCAAATAATCTATTTTACACTTCGAGGCACTACTTTTTGCAAAATTGGAATTTCCAATTAACAGTACCTTTTCTTTTTTTAACTCTTGCTTTTCCAGAATCAATTTCAATGCATCTTTCTGTGGTTCAAACTCTTCTGTAAAGAATACGGTAAGGTATTTTTCAAGTCCATTCCAGTCAGTTTGTTTAATTTTATTGAGTTGAGTAGCAGGATTTCCACTTACCAATAGCAATATCTGCTTACGCTCTAAAACGATAGATTGCAAGAAATTTAAGACTTCACGATAGATCAACAGCTTAAGCGGCAAACGTGCGCTATGCATTAGCATATCAAAATTAACCTTGTATTTTTCAGGGATATTGAATTTCGCAGCTGTTTTCGCAAAAATATCATCAGCACCTGCCTCCTGATAAGTCTCTTGCATATACTTAAGAACTTCAGCTGCATTAAGCTGTTCTCCATACTCAATAAACTGAGCAAAAAGGTAGTACACTTGGAGGAAGTAATCTTTCTCAGGATAAATTACATTGTCTAGTTCAAAAACGAAGGATTCCTTTTCTTGTAGGTATTTTTCAAAAATCATTATTGTGCTGTCGGTTTGTTTGTATCAGTTGCGGTCAGGATATCGATGTTAAACTCCTTAAATAATACGCTTGACTTTAGTAATTCTTCCGTTTCAAAATCATTCAAGGCCAAAATGGCATCTGCAGCTTCATTTAAGCAATGATTTAACAGGTTATGCGCAATGATATCGTCGTTCCGTTCGCCAAGCGACAGGAATTTATAAGTTGCTGATGGAAAACTAGGCATATCACCATAATCGGCAAGTATGATATTATCTGAAGTAAACTGTTTAGCTTGTTTTAAAGCTTGGGCCGACTTCCCGCCTGTGATTAATATCCTCATATAATTAAGCCATCTTTCATGGTCACAACCCTGTCGCTTATTTTCGCCAGGTCTTCATTGTGGGTTACAATAACAAATGTTTGTTTAAAATTATCACGAAGAGTGATAAAGAACTCATGCAGAGCGTTGGCATTTGCAGAATCCAAATTACCGGAAGGCTCATCAGCAAGGATGATTGCCGGGTTATTGATAAGTGCCCTTGCTACTGCAATACGCTGTTGCTCGCCACCAGACATTTGATTTGGCTTATGATCTGCCCTATCTTTTAAGCCAAGCAGATCAAGCAATTCCATTGCGCGCTGCTCCGCTTGTTTCTTTCCTGTTTTGGCTATAAAAGCCGGAATACAAATATTTTCTAGTGCTGTAAACTCTGGTAACAGGTGATGAAACTGAAATACGAAACCTATATTACGGTTACGAAAAACACTAAGCAACTCGCCCGAAAGCTTGCTCACTTTAGTTCCTTTCAACTCCACTTCTCCATGATCAGGCTTATCTAAAGTGCCCAGAATGTGTAAAAGCGTGCTTTTACCAGCTCCTGATGCACCTATAATACTTACAATTTCACCTTTTGACACTTCAAAATCCACACCTTTTAATATAGGCAGGTTTCCATAAGCTTTTTTTATACCTGTGGCTTTTAGCATTTTGCAAACTTACAAAAACATCAGGCAAGGTTTAACAAATATGCCGCAACAAATAATCTTAAATATTATTTGGAAGTTTATGAATATAAAGTAACTTTGAAAAACAAAGTACTTTTAAAATGAACAACCAAGAAGAACAACTCAGTGCATTGAACGACATCAAAAAGTTGATGGACCGTTCATCCAGATTTATTTCTTTAAGCGGATTATCAGGCGTGTTTGCTGGTTTTACAGCCTTGGTTGGTGCTTATCTGGCCCATTTAGAGATAGCAGATTTTATAAATGGTACTTATAAATATGGTTCTTCAGAACTGGACCTGGAATTTAACCTGATAAAAATAGGTTTGGGTGTTCTAATTGTTGCCCTGATTGGAGGCTTATTGCTAACATTTAGACAGAGTAGAAAAAAGAAACTTCCATTTTGGGACAGAACTACAAAAAATCTATTGTTGAATTTAGCTATCCCATTGTTTTCGGGCGGATTGTTTATAATCGCCTTACTTTTTGTTCACCCTGGCACTTATGGATTAATCGCTCCTTCTTGCTTGGTCTTTTACGGATTAGCATTAATTAACGCTAGCAAATACACTTATACAGATATTCGTTTTTTAGGCTTCTGTGAAATTATACTGGGACTAATCGCCATGTTTTATATCGGCTATGGTCTTTATTTCTGGGCTATTGGATTTGGTGTTCTTCATATCTTTTATGGTATGTTGATGTACTTTAAATATGAAAGGGCTAACTAATGAAGAACCCAATAGAGGCCCTCAATAAAATATTCGACAGCCGGATCAGACTGGGGGTTATGTCGATATTAATAGTTAATGATAGCATTAGTTTCAATGAACTAAAACAATTGCTGGAGTTAACTGATGGTAACCTTGCCTCCCATTTAAACACCCTCGAGCAGGCCGAATACTTAAAAGTTCAAAAATCATTTATTGGAAAAAAAACAAATACTACATATATGATAACAGAGCTTGGAAGACATGCATTTAAGGCACACTTAGATGCTTTAGAAAAAATGATTAGAGGCATCTAATTTTTTTTACCCAAACACTTTGAAATACAAAGCACTTTCAATAACTAAATAAAATAAAACCATCATGAGTAAACTCTCGCAAACAGCAACAAAGATTACTCATGATAGCTTCATAACCATTAAAAATCAAATTATATTCTGATGAAAAACAAATCGAACTTCTTAGTCCTATCAACCATTTTTGGGGGATTATTATTTAACTATCTGTTTTGGACAGAAAGATTAGCACTGAATCTATTAATTTATAGTCTATACGTCTTTACCATCACCTACTTCAATAAGGATATTGTTAAAAGTTTCAAGTTTAAAATTTATGCAGCGGCACATCTTTTAGCTGCAATTTTAGTTGTAATCAACAATTCAGATTTAACAATTGTTAGTTACTACATCAGCTTGATTTTGTTTGTGGGTTTTAGCCACTATCCGCAAATCAGAACAGTATTTACGGCCGCTATTGCGACAATTTTACAATTTATCACCTTACCTTTTAACTTTATTCAAAGCTTATCGACAGTTAGTATTGGGAAATTTAATCTGCGACCAATTCTAAAATTCGCCAAATATGTTTTTATTCCAATAATAATAGTTTGGATTTTTACCGTCACCTACATGATCGCAAATGATGTGTTTGCACATTATGTTGATACCCTCGTTCAAAATATATCCGATTTTTTAGGTAACATCTTAAGTTTCTTTTTCAAAGACATCACACTAGTTCGATTCTTACATTTCTGTCTCGGCGCGATAATAACCAGTGGTCTTCTTTTTACTTTTTTCAATCATAATTTACAAAACGTTGAATCAAAAAGCACTGAAAAATTAGAAAGGATCAGAAAATCACCCAATCGCCATACCATATGGCGTGAAATGATTCAGACATTCAGCCCTAATTTGTTGACTAAAAAACTAGCACTTAAAACCGAATACATCACAGGCATCATTTCATTTATAGCTTTAAATCTTTTATTGCTGTCCGTAAATCTAATTGACATTACAACATTATGGCTTGGTTACAAACCTTCAGGCAACTTCTCCGCAGATTTACACAAAGGAACTAATGCATTAATTTTCAGCATTATTATGGCAATGGCTGTAATTCTCTATTTTTTCAGAGGAAACCTAAATTTCTACAGCAAAAGCAAAACTTTAAAAATCCTCGCTTTCACCTGGATGATCCAGAACTGTATTCTTATCATCTCCGTATTTATCCGCGATGGCTATTATATCGAATTTCAAGGCTTAACACATAAAAGAATTGGTGTGTTGATATTTGCTATACTTTGTATAATTGGACTGGTTACAGTCTATATTAAAGTTGCCAAACAAAAAAGCCTTTTCTATCTCTTTAAAACCAATGGACACATATGGTTCGTCTTACTGCTCCTCTTTAGCACCGTAAACTGGGATGTACTCATTGCAAAATACAATATCAATTATACAAGTCCGTCTGGTATCGATCTTGATTACCTCTTTTCATTATCAGATAAAACACTGCCTATTTTAGATAAAAACAGGTCTAAACTATACGCTACTTCGATCCCGGATCTAAAAAGTCCAAAGGCTGTATTGCTTACACAAAATGACAAATTTCAAAGACGGCTTGATCGCCGAATAGGTTACTTCGCCGAGCGCTATCAAAAAGTGAGCTGGTTATCCTGGAATATGCCAGATTGGCAAACACATCAATACTTAATTAAAAACCGGTTACAACCTTAAACCCTGGAGCTATGCATAATTCCATGTACTGGATAAATTATTTTACTCAAAATCTTAAAAAACAAAGGATAGATTGGAGTATAAGTCCAACTTTAACAACAATAGAGAAAAACAACATCTTAGCATCTTTACAAGCCTGGCAACTCGGTGAGACATCAGAAGGAACCAACCTGATAAATGCAGCAACAAAGCATGCAAAAGAACTTAATGACCCTCATTATACTGATGCCATAAGGTTATTCATTAAGGAGGAGCAAAAACATGGCAATAACCTGGGCCAGTATATCGATCTTATAGGTGAACAGCGGATTAAAAAAGATTGGGGTGATAGCTTATTTAGAAAAATGAGGGGCCTAAATACACACATGGAATTCTGGACGATTGCCGTAATTACTGTAGAAAGTGCCGCACAAATATTTTATCAATGCTTAAAAGATGCTACAGAATGTAGATTGCTTAAACAAATATGCACAGACATTTTAATTGATGAAGCCGCACATATTACTTTTCAAATTGAGCGTCTAAGTCTATTATACAATCATAAAAACTTATTTACGAGAGCAATCTCCTACTACTTTTACACGTTTTTTTATTTTTCGACTACCCTTGTAGTTTGGTTTGCCCACAAGAGGTTATTTAAGGCGGGCCAGGTCAATTTCAGCAATTATTGGTTGAAGATGAAACTCAAGTTTAAAAAGACCATTAAAAAACTAAAACCTGAAACTGAAAATATAAACACTGAAAATACCTACAGTCATTTGTTATAAAGCTTTTGAAGTTGTAGATTTGAACAAATTTTTTCAGCATAATGAATATCCACGAATATCAAGGTAAAGAAATACTTAAAAGTTTTGGAGTAGCCGTACAAGAAGGTATAGTAGCCGACACGGTAGAGCAGGCTGTAGAAGCTGCTAAAAAAATGAAAACCGATTATAACTCTGACTGGGTTGTGATTAAAGCTCAAATCCACGCTGGTGGACGCGGTAAAGGTGGAGGCGTAAAATTAGCCAAAAATCTGGATGAGGTTAAAGAAAGAGCTACCGCTATATTAGGTATGCAATTGGTAACTCCTCAAACCGGTCCTGAAGGAAAGAAGGTTAACAAAATTTTAGTTGCGCAGGATGTTTACTATCCAGGAGCTTCAGAAACCAAAGAATTTTATGTTAGTGTGTTGTTAAACCGTTCAACCGGAAGAAACATCATCATGTACTCTACCGAAGGTGGAATGGACATTGAAGAGGTTGCTGAACACACTCCACACTTGATCTTCAAAGAAGAAATCGACCCTAAAGTTGGTTTACAAGGATTTCAGGCACGTAAAATCGCTTTCAACTTAGGTTTAAGCGGCGGCGCTCATAAAGAAATGGTAAAATTTATTACCGCTCTTTATAAAGCATACGACAGCACTGATTCTGCTATGTTTGAAATCAACCCTGTATTAAAAACATCTGATGATAAAATCATCGCTGTTGATGCTAAAGTAGATTTAGACGAGAATGCTTTATTCCGTCACCCTAATTATGCAGCAATGCGTGATAAATTGGAAGAAGATCCTACTGACGTAGAAGCAAGTGAATCAAACCTTAACTATGTAAAACTTGACGGTAACGTTGGTTGTATGGTTAACGGTGCTGGTTTAGCTATGGCAACTATGGACATCATTAAAATTGCCGGTGGTGAGCCTGCTAACTTCCTTGATGTAGGTGGAACTGCAAATGCACAAACTG